>Ga0302130_1000008_pt1 | contig 166923 bp, 159 predicted proteins | sample CB9_surface_MG_FD_203117 | JGI IMG/M metagenome (GOLD analysis project Ga0302130, IMG submission 203117) | Marine microbial communities from Western Arctic Ocean, Canada - CB9_surface | ecosystem: Environmental > Aquatic > Marine > Oceanic | place: Canada: Western Arctic Ocean | collected... | reverse complement strand
AAAAAATTAGCCGTTGACTTGGTGGTTGTCGCTAGTCATTGTTGTAAGAATGAGTGGGTGAGTTTGTGGGAGGCTTTTTAGATGGGACTCTTTGCTTTTTCTTAAAACTGTTTTATCACCGCTTCGGAAGAGGTTCCCCTAAGCGGCGATAAAAATGGTTGTTAAAAGGCGGTTCAATAGCCACTTCAACAAAAAGTTTGCCCCCAAAATACAAGCCTTCAGATATCCAGTTGCTATAGAACAGCTGCCAAACTTTTGCTCAGATATTCTACATTTTCATCGTTAATGCCAGCGACATTGATTCGGCTGGAGTCCACCAAGTAGATGCTGTAATCATTGACAAGGCTCTGGACCTGTTCAACGTTCACGCCTAGAAATGAAAACATGCCTTTTTCTCTTTCAATAAAGCTAAAATCTTTATCGATCCCCGCCATCTGAATCTGCTTGACGAATTTTGATCTCAGCATGTTTACGCGCCCCCTCATTGAGGACAATTCAGCATCCCATTCGGCTCTGAGGCCAGGGTCCTTGAGAATTAGAGCAACTACTGCTGCACCATGATCAGGTGGCATTGAGTACATCGCACGAGCCGCTGCGGCAATTTGTGTTGTTGCCGCTGTTGCCGATTGCTCGTTTTCACAAATTAATGTGAATGCTCCTGTTCTTTCTCGGTACAGTCCGAAGTTTTTAGAACATGAGCTCACTACGATAAGTTCAGGCAGAGACTCTGCCATGAGTCGAACACCGTAGACATCCTCTTCGAGGCCATCTCCTAGGCCTTGATAGGCCAGATCAATAAAGACCGTAAATCCTTGCTCTAATGCTGCGTCTCGTACTTCTCTCCATTGAGCTTGGCTTAGATCAGCGCCGCATGGGTTATGACAGCAGCCATGTAGTAAAACGACGTCACCTTTATCGATTTTCTTGAGAGCCGCTAGCATTTCATCGAAACGCACTGAATGCGTTTTACGATCATAGTAGGGATAAGATTCAATTTTTAATCCAGCAGATTCCAGCAAGGGGATATGATTTGCCCAAGTAGGGTCACTAATCCAAACGGTTGCATCTGGGTTTGCACTCTTAATAAACTCCGCTGCTAAACGGAGGCCCCCGCAGCCGCCAGGAGCCTGAACAGTTACTCGGCGCTTGCCTAATTCGTTGTTGAGAGACTCGCTAAGAAGTAGTTCTGCTACTGCGAAATTGTAGTCAGCAGCCCCAGTTGGGCCAATATAAGTCTTACTAATTTGGTTTTTAAGTAAAAAATCTTCGGCTTTTTTAACAGCCGTCATCACAGTGGTGTTACCTTTTTCATCCTTATAAACGCCTATGCCAAGATCGACCTTGAGCGGGTTTGGATCAGCTCTATAGTTGGCCATTAATCCAAGAATGGGATCTGCGGGTAGGGATTTTAGTGATTGAAACATGATGTTTACTCTATCCTCGTTGTTGGGCTTTAAGGGTTTCTTTTGGCGGTCTTTACTAACTTTTTAACTAAGTTGCTGACGGAATCATCGGTCGGATCCTTGACCTAATCATTGCTTCTAGCCACAGTGAAAATAATGCTAGTTTTGACTTGGAATACGCCCTTTAAACATGACTTATCACCAATCTGGAATATAGAGGATCAATCCTAAAGTGAGACCGCCAGAATACAGAGCTTATTAGAGCCAGTTCCAGTAAGCGTGAATACTACCATCCACAAACCCTCATTCTAAACGAGCAGCTATTCTAGCTCAATAGAAAGACTACCATTTGCCAGTGTTCGCCATGCTCAGCCAAGGTTCTTTTGGTGCCAGTGCGTCGCCTTGCTGCAACAGTTCTATGGAAATATTGTCTGGCGATCTAATGAAGGCCATATGGCCATCACGAGGTGGTCGGTTGATAGTGACCCCCGCATCCATTAATTTTTGGCACAGCTGATAAATATTTTCAACTGAGTAGGCCAAATGGCCAAAATTTCGACCTTCATCATATTTTTCTGACTCCCAATTATAGGTTAGTTCTACTTGCGCTTCGCTGTTTTCATCAGCGCCGAGAAAAACCAAGGTGAAGCGGCCTTTTTCATAGTCGTTTCTACGCAGCTCCGTCAGACCAAGTTTGTTGCAGTAAAAATCCAATGATTTTTCTAAATCGTTAACGCGAACCATAGTGTGTAAATATTTCATAAAAAAACCTTGCCGAGATTAAAGGGGTCAATTGATCTTGTTTATCAATTCGTAAGTGGGTGACTAGTATAAAACCACTGAGCGAATACTTTTCCCTGCATGCATAAGATCGAATGCTTTATTAATGTCACCCAAAGGCATGGTGTGGGTAATGAGGGGGTCGATTTTTATTTTGCCATCCATGTACCAGTCTACGATTTTTGGGACATCTGTGCGCCCACGAGCACCGCCAAATGCGCTGCCTTTCCATGATCGGCCTGTCACCAGCTGGAAGGGGCGGGTTGATATTTCCTGGCCAGCTCCGGCCACACCGATAATAAAAGATTCCCCCCAGCCTTTGTGACTGCATTCTAGAGCTTGGCGCATTGTGCTCACGTTGCCTATGCATTCAAAAGAGTAATCCACGCCACCACCGGTCATATCAACTACCGATTCGGTGACGTTGTCGACTTCCTTTGGATTTACGAAATCCGTCATGCCGAATTCCCGGCCCAATGCCTCGCGGTCAGGATTGATATCCACGCCGATTATTCTGGTCGCTCCGACCATTTTTGCGCCTTGTATGACATTCAACCCAATGCCACCAAGCCCAAATACGGCGACCGTGCTACCGGGCTCTACCTTGGCATCAAAGGCCACGGCGCCGACTCCAGTGGTGACTCCGCAACCGATATAACAAACTTTATCGAAAGGTGCATCTGGGCGAATCTTCGCAACAGCTATCTCAGGCAGTACCGTAAAATTAGAAAAAGTAGAGCAGCCCATGTAGTGAAGTATGGGCTTACCATTCAGCGAAAAGCGGCTAGTGCCGTCGGGCATGAGTCCTTGGCCTTGGGTTGCGCGGACAGATTGGCAAAGGTTGGTTTTGGGGTTCAAGCAAAAATCGCACTGCCTGCATTCCGGAGTGTATAAGGGGATAACGTGATCGCCGATCTGAACAGATTTAACATCAGGGCCTACTTCTACTACGATTCCGGCTCCCTCATGACCAAGTATGGCGGGAAAGGCGCCTTCTGGATCTTCGCCAGATAAGGTGAATGCATCAGTGTGACAAATTCCAGTAGCCTTCAATTCAATAAGCACTTCGCCAGATTTTGGTCCTTCAAGATCTACTTCGACTATTTCCAATGGTTTGCCTGCGGAAAAGGCGATGGCAGCTTTGGTTTTCATGAGTGCTCCTAGTTAATGATGAATATCAGTGATAGTGCCTATTGTAGAAGACCGCTGCGTAGTCCGGCAACTAGCTCTTGGTAAACTTTACTTCCTTGGATTTCACCATAATTGAAGTGATGCCAGTATAAAAATAACTTCGTAGGGTAAATTTAGTGGAGATATTAGGTTCATTCGTGGCAGGTTCCATAGGGCGAGTGAAGCGGTTATGATCCGCTCACACACCATAGTGAGGACATGTGTTTTGCTGGCCCCTGAAATTTTTGCTGCGATGTTGATTATTTTTGTAGGATCTTATGTGCAAAGCTCTATTGGCTTTGGTTTAGCCATAATTTCAGCGCCAGTTCTCTTTTTTATTGATCCAATGTACGTGCCGGCCCCTATCACTATCTCCGCATTGACCTTATCCATCGCTAACGCTGCCAAGCATCGTCATGCGGTCTCGTTCACTGATCTGCGGTTTGCTATTTTAGGAAGGGTGCCTGGTACTGTAGTAGGAGGCTTGCTACTGATTTGGATGGACGTTCAAGGGCTTGCACTTTTTCTTGGTGTGTCAGTGATTGTAGCGGTATTGCTCAGCCTGAGCGGGTTGCGGTTCAGAGCAACCAAGGCTTCAATGTTCTCCGCAGGCCTTTTGTCTGGTTTTATGGGAACTAGCTCGGGAATCGGCGGCCCGCCAATGGCATTGGTGATGCAGCATGAAGGTAGTGACTTTGTAAGGGCGAACTTGGCGGCGTTTTTCATAGTCAGCTCCATCATGTCATTAATTATGCTGACGGCTGTAGACAGATTTGGGCAGAAGGAGATGATCATTTCGTTGCCGTTGATGCCTGCCGCACTTGCAGGCTACTGGGTTGCGATGCAAACGCTACATTTGGTCTCCCATGAAAGGTTGAGGTTGTTCTCCCTGCTGCTGTGTATTCTTGCGGGGTCGGCGGCGATACTTTCCTACTGGGTATAGCTCGTCTTGACACGCTATTTAATTTTTGTGGCTTCAGTTAGACTAAGGTTACTTTAATTGTCTTGAGGAGGACATTATGAAATCACCACTATTGAATAAAATGTTGTTGGTAGCAGCGTTAGGCATGTTTTCACAATTTGCTACGGCCGATAATGAATCAGCAGCTAAATCCATAGCTGGCGTGTTGGTAAACTTAAATCACTTCCCCTCTGCTGAAGAAAAAGTCACTTTGAAGGCTATTTCTGAAGACGAGGGCACTGGTCGGGCTTTTCGGGCCGTCGCATTAGCAGTCCATAACATACAGCATGCTGCTACGGCTGAAGATAAGGCAAATATGGCTCAGGTTATCGCGAATGGTATGGCGGCGGCTGAAGCTAAAGAGCTTGCTGAAATCGTTGTTAGCTTTAATCATATGCCTAGCGCCGATGCGAAGGCTGCTCTAGAAGCTATGTTATAGCGGCTCTTCTCTTGGGTTAAGATTGTAAAACCTCCTCTTGCTTTGAGAGGGGGTTTTTTTATGCCCGCCGCTTTTGAAGGGGTAATTTACAGAACTGCGACAAATAGTTAACAAAAAGTTGCTTAAGTAATACACTTCCGCACTTACTAAAAAAATAATAAGGTAGTCCACGAATGGCTGTTTGGCCCTACGAGATCAGTATAGAGGCGTTTAAGGAGTCATATGATTTGCAAGGCGAATCATTCTGGCTAAATGTTTTCAATGCCCATAAAGATAAGATGCAGATTAAAAATCCTAATGTTGCGGTGGTTAATCTAAAAAAAATATTCACAGCTACCTTTAAGCTGGCAAATACTAAGGGCTTTCAGGCTATGAGCCTGAGGGATTTGAGCCGGGAGACCGAAATTAGTATGGGGGGGCTGTATGCTTACATAGGCAGCAAGAATGATCTGGCGTCAGTAATAGAGGGAGTTTTGCGCACTACTATCGATGAGGTTATCGGCAGTTTACGGCAACAAAATCTTGAGCCGGTTGAGCGTTTAAGAGCAATTGTTTACGGCGAAATATATGCGATGGAGATTCTAAAGCCATGGTACTACTTTTGTTTTATGGAGCTCAAAGGCCTGCCGCGAGAGCAGCAAGAACAGGCTATGGACCTTGAACTGCGGTTTGAGAAAAATGTCATAGACGTTGTCGAAGAAGGAACTCGTACCGATCAATTTGCTTGTAGCAGTCCCCGAATGCTGGCGGCTGTAGCAACGGCTCAACTCCAGCAGTGGCATCTTAAACAGTGGAAATTCAAGCAGGCAAACATCGATACGCAGCAATACGCACGCTTCGTATTTGAAAGTTTATTATTGAATCTACATTACAGGCCTTTACAGGGACGAGCCTCTAGTATGGGTGGTCATCAGTTAGCGGCAGTGGACAAGAATCGGCTTAGTGAATAAAAAGGCTTAACTGTTTTTAATAATTATCCCAGTTTTTTCGTTGTAGAATTGACGAATTTTTAGCATATCCTGTTCTAAATCCCCAGTAGGGGTAAAGAAGTCTGCAAAGCCGGCTACTTTGTTTTCTCCATCGACGTAGCCCAATAAAATAGGCACCTTGGCATTTTTAGCAATGTGATAAAAGCCTGTTTTCCAGCGATCTACTTTGGCTCGTGTTCCTTCTGGCGGGATCAAAACAATGAGTTCGTCATTTTCACGGTACTGTCTTACGGTCTCACTGACGACGTTATGTGAGGCTTTTCGGTCTATTGGAATTCCACCTAGCCATCTCATAAGCCAGCCAAAAGGAAAGGGGAACAGAGTGTGTTTACCCATCCAGAAAATTCGCAATCGAAGCTTAAGCACTATCATCAGCATTAAAGGGAAATCCCAATTGCTGGTGTGAGGGGCGCCGATTAAAACGCAGCGTTGATGCTCCAGCGGCTCACCTTTTGCCGTCCAGCCTAGTAGTTTTAAACCAACTAATGACAAACCCCTCAGAATTGGGGTGATAATGGGCGTTGAGAAGACTGTTTTTCGCATTGATAATCCTAAAATATCTGCTACGAAGTATAACAGTGCTATTCCTCAACGCACAAAGACTTGATTAATACTAATTTGGTCGTAATTCAATCGTAGTGAAAAGTGATAGTGAAGTACTCTTTCCGCTTTGCTGCCACACTAATGTAATTTATGTAACTCGCAGCCGGTCATACTGGCTTAATGAATAGCCCAAGGGCTTATTAGATATCTGCCAGGATAGGCCACAGCGTCTTCAATATGGACTTGATGATTATCGACGCCGGTAAGCGTGATACCTGTCACTAAGCGGTCAGCATAGGGGTTTTCGATTATTCGAGTGCGACGAGCCCTTCCTCCCCTCAGCGGTGGGCTGGTATAGCTAAATGCGCGGTATTCCCGTCGGTTTTCTTTTTGGTATTGATTGGCGCGAAAGTCACTGCTTCCGCCGCTAACGTAGGCGCTTATGTACCCTTTAACCCGCCGGCTAAAGGGGGAATTGCCTTCTTCGCGTTGCTCACGGAAGTGGCCATAATGGGGCTAGCCACGTGGACGTCTAGACCTTGTTCTCTCATCAGTTGCAAAGAACTGAATCAGTTCTGGGTTTGAAACACTATTTTGGTTTCGAATGCTAAAACGCTAATAGCATCGGCAAATACTTGGTTTGTTGACAAAACGATACCTATTCCCACAAGGGCTACAATTACTGAGCTTTTATCTAAAAATATTTTCATGTTAACTCTCCCGATTCAACTTGCCTGATTTTATTTGCTCAGTTTTAATTATAAATCTGAGTAGAGTTTAATCGATCCAACTTAACCTCATGTGAATGCGCGGGGGCGAGTATCAGGCCAAAGATTAGTAAAAAGAGCTAGAAAGTAGTCAGTGGACTAAAAAGAAGAAAGGCGAAAGTAGCTATGCTGGTATCAGTCTTTTTTTCAAAGGCGATTGAGTTCCTCCCGTGCACTCTCTGGATCAGGCAGGAGGCTGCTGATAGGGCTCGCCGTGGGAACCTCTGTATCCATTAACTCCGGGCCTTGTCCGAACCGCTCGGCTAATTTGGCTTCGCCTATCTTAACTTGTGACGTAGTGGCTCCAGAGTAGGTGCCGGGGTTTAGATCAAAATATTCACAAAAGTTTGATTTCTCAGTTTTTGCTGCGTCTACCGTGCGGGAGAATGGCAGTATTAATTTTCGCAATGCAGTACCGCATTTCCAGCAAAGTAGGTTTTTCCGATCTGGTGTTACTAATCCAACCTTGTCAATTTAGGACTGTCGCATAAGCTCTACCAATCTAAAAAGTAATCCGTTAACAAGGCAGGACTAAGTTTTCGAGGTGGCACAGATCTGTTGCCGAGATAAAGAAAACCAATGATATTCTCGCTATCTTCAAGGCCCAAGCCTTTTTTTACAGTGTCGTTATAAGCCATGGAACCGGTGCGCCACATGCCGCCAAGGCCTTGAGCGTGAGCCGCTAACAGCATGTTCTGAGTTGCTGCCGCTGCCGATAAATCCATTTCGAAAGACGGGACCTTTGGGTGGATTTGGTGTTTGGCGACAGTGACAATAATTAATGGTGCCCTGCGCGGCTTGAGGCGAATACTCGCTATTTTGGTCTCGCCTAGTGTTGAATCAGTCTCTAGCGAGGCGGTAACAAATAAATCACCGAGTTTGTCTAGCGACGCTCCGCGAATGCAAAGGAAACGCCATGGCGTGAGCAGTGCATGGTCTGCAGCACGCACTGCCGCCAAGCAAATATTATCCAATTGCTCTGGAGAGGGCGCAGGCTCAGTTAAGCGAGAGCAGGAGGTTCGAGTGTGAAGGGCTTCTAGTGCGTTCATGTGATTTCTATCGCTTTATCAGTAGTGACATAAAAGTATCATAGTGTTGTGGTATACACTGTGAAGCAGAATAAAGGAAAGCAATGCCGCTGTGAACAAGGATTAGGTAAAAAATAATCAGTAACCACAAGTTTTATAAGGGATTTTCAGTCTATTTGGCCAATGAAAACTAGTCCAAATTGTGGTAAACTCTTGTGATAAGTTGTCGATATATTAGTCTTACCGCCAACAAAATCAAATTAGTGGGCTTTTTGAGTAAATTCACTAGTGTTGGGACGCTCCGGGTTGGCAAATGCTCAAATTAAGCCATTCAAGAAAATTAAAGGTTAATTCATGAACTCTAAGGCTGATGTAATAGCCATAAGCACTGAGCGACCAGCTTACCCGCAGGCAAAGTCGAAGTGGTTTGGAACTAAAAAAGGCGAAAAACTGAAAATTGTTTTTTCTTTTTATAGCCCCGATGGAAATGAAATATCGATGCCCGTAGCCAGTATTTCCGCCTATCTCAAAAGAGATTTTCCAGGGATAGAAGTAACCTTACTACCTATCTTAATTCTTCGCGACGCGGAGGTTTACTCTCCTGCTAACTATGCGAAAAGCATCGAGGAAAGCGGTGCAGATTTGATCGCATTTTCAGTAATGAGCCCCCATTGGTATCCAATGGAGCCATATTTTGAAGAAATAAAGAAACTCTGTCCTGACTTGCCCATTTGTATTGGTGGCTATCAAGCCATGCTTTCTCAACAGCAAACCATAGAAAACCCAAATGTGGATTACATTTGTGTTGGTGATGGAGAATATGCCACTGGCAACTTGGTTCAACATTTGCGCGGTAGTAAAGACGGGCCAGCTGATGGCATGTGGGAAAAGTTAATTGATGGGGATGTGTATGAATCTGAGGCTCACCAGATAGGTGATATAGGTGCATTGCCCTTTCCTGACTACGACGTGTTTTCCAAAGAAGACGGTTTCGACAATGTGAACTCTTCTATTTTTGGACCAAAGGGAAAGCTTGTGCTGCCGGTGATGACCGGTCGCGGCTGTCCCTACCGCTGTACCTATTGTTGTAATACGCCGCTGTTGGAAGGCTGGAAGGTTAAGAAAACTTTCTTACGCAAATATGATCCACAGGATATGGTGGATGAGCTGATTCGATTGCGTGACAAATATAATGTTGGTTATTTTGAATTTTGGGATGAGCTTTTTTTATCAAACCTAAAGTTTGTTCGAGCATTCTTTGCTCTTTATAAAGAACAATTACATTTACCTTTCTCAATTAATTCTCGGGTTGAGGTGATGGGCGAAGACTTTTGCAAACTTGCTGCAGAGGCTGGCTGTCATACTATTTGGTTTGGAATTGAAAGTGGCGACGAGGAATACAGGTCGAAATTTTTAGGTCGAAAGATGAAGAACGAACAGGTAATTGCTGCGGCTGAAAACTGCAAGCGTGCCGGTATTAATCGTCTAACTTTTAATATCGTAGGGGCACCTTTGGAGACCGCTGCGAACATGCGTGAAACGCTTAAACTTAATCAGTTGATATCGCCTGAACATTTCTTCTTTTTCCCTTATATTCCTCTGCGCGGAACACCGCTTTATGAAATGGCGAAAAAAGAAGGTCTGTTGGACTTAGACAAAAAGAATCTTCACTATTTGTCAGCTGTTAATGACAAAGTATTCACTCTCAACATGAAAGAGAGACCAGATCTGCTCAGCGCCAAGGAGTACAATGAGATTTGCCAAGAGATGTTGGCGTTTCAGGAAGCGAACAATCGCTTAACTTACAGCGATGATGAGTTTGATTCTAGTGATGCTGCGTCAGATTCTGTCAATGATAAAAGCTTCTCTCTTGTAGCAGACGCACCCGCTAACCACTTGTAGCTAATTTTTAGGGGCTCCAATTTAGAGGGGCTAAAAATATAGTATGTAAAAGTACAGGGCGAAAAAATAGTGCTCTAAACCATATCGCGTATGGGGTGAGAAGGTATAAAAGCCGAGCCGAGTAATCGACCCGGCTTTTTTGTGGACGACGAAAAGAGGCCGCTTAGAGCTGATTATTTTGCTTATGAAGTGCTGGTCAATAATGCATTCTCGCCATTCAGAGCACGATGAAAAGAGCGCCAAGAAATCATGGCCATAAGGAAGTTGCCAAGTACTGCACCAAAGAAAAATCCGGAGAGGCCAAAAGCTTGGCTGCCAAAATAGGCAAGGGGGACATAAAAAACGAAAAAGCGGCTTAGGCTAAGATATAGCGCAGACAGCGGTTTGTGGAGGGCGTTTAGAGAAGAATTGGTAAGGATTATCACCCCTTGAAAGCCATAACCGAGAGGCATGATCCACAAAAATAATTTAATTACCGCAATCACCTCAGGATCATCAGAAAAGATTGATGCAATCAATCCAGCTCCCACTCCCAACAATGCGTACACAAACAACTGCCAAACCAGAAGAAAGCGCAAAGACATCGTATAAGCTTCTTCAATTCGGTCGATTCGACTGGCCCCGAAATTTTGGCTCACTAGCGGCGGTAGAGAGGACGAAATGGCAAGTATAAGAAGAGTAGCAATAGGTTCCAGTCTGGCTCCTACGCCGAAGCCTGCAACAACAGCATCGCCATAGCTGGCGGCTACAGCCGTCATAATGCCCGCGGCAACAGGTGTCATCATATTGGCGCCAGCGGCTGGAATGCCTATTCTCAGCATGTCTTTTCCAGATGACATCATCACCGCACGGCTGGGTAAGGTCCTGCTAACTAGCTCGAGTTTGTAAGCTAGCAAATACATTAAATATACGAAGCCGACAGTCCAGGCAATAACCGTAGCCCATGCTGCGCCTTGAATACCTAGTTCAGGAAAGGGGCCGTATCCGAATATGAGGAGTGGGTCTAAAATAGCATTGATTAGCCCTGCTGAGGCCATCAAAATGCTGGGTGTTTTTGTGTCTCCGGTGGCCCGCAAAATACTGTTGCCAGTCATGATGCAAACTACGAGAACACTACCAAGAAACCAAACTTCCATATACTCGCGAATGAGCAGCATTAATGACTCACTGGCGCCCATCAGGCTGAAAAGGTCCTCCATAAAAAACCAGCAAATTCCTACGGTTATTACCGCCAGCCCGAAAGAAATATAGTTGATGACGGTGGCCGCCTCTTTGGCTCTTTTTAGTTCTGCATTTCCGAGGCATCTTCCAACGACTGCTGAAGCACCTATTCCTAAGCCTATGGCTAAACTCATGATGGTGAAAGTTACAGGAAAAGTAAAACTGATGGCAGAAAGAGATTCAGTGCCGAGAAAGCTGATAAAGAGGGTGTCGACAATGCTGAAGGTGAATAGCATCAACATGCCGATGATCATTGGCAGGGTCATGCGCACTAATGATTTTTGTATCGATCCTTCGGTTAGATCGTTGTGCTTTGTCACGCGCTTGTTTACCTTGGGCGACATCTAAATGAGGTACCTGCTAGATTTTAATAGTAATAATGGGGCGTAGCGAGAATTATGCCGAGCTTATAGATCTTGCCGAAAGGATCTTAACCGACATTACAGGACTGCTGGCATTGGGGGAAGTTAAACTGACCCAAACCAGAATCATCCCATCCCATCCCATCCAGGGCTCAATAGTCTATTTCAAAACAGGCAGGTTTTGCCTTCTTGTTCATCTCCGATTATTTTAGGCTCGCTCTTATTCTGGTTAATTGTTTGAACACGCTAGGGCCGCCGTAGACTAGTTCTTTAGCATCGCTTAGTTTTGGATTACCGGTTTCGCTGCCAATCAAGCCGCCGGCTTCTTGAAGAATCAAAAGTGCTCCCGCCATTGCATGGGTGTCTCGTTGATTTGACCAGCCGCCGTCAAGTCGACCAATTGCGGTATTGATTAAGTCGATTTCAGGTACCCCAGAAATTCGTGCGCTACCGCCTTGTGCTGCGACAGCTCTTTGCATGGCCAACTGGGAGTCAATAAATTCGGGGCTGCAGCTATAGCCAAATAGAGAGCTGCCGAAGTGAGGATCTGAATTAACTCGGATACGCCTAGAGTTGAGTTGAGCGCCTTTGCCGCGGCTAGCTACGATCTCCTCTCTGAGTCCCGGTATTACGAATACGGCATGGTTAACAACGCCATTGATCTGGCAAGCCACAGAGACACCATAGGCTGGGTAGCCTACAGCGAGATTTTGACCACCGACGAGCGGATCTATTAGCCAGACCGTGGATTTTTCTACTCCCTTCTTAAATCCGGAGATTCTTGAGTTGATGCTATGAGTAGGAAAGGCTTTTTCGATGTGATAGCGGATCGTTTTGTCCGCATTTTCATCAAGGCTGGTCACAAAACTATCAGGGTTATTGTCAATAATTGTAATGCGATCTAATCGCTCACTGGCGTGGGCCAAGGCCTCTGCGGCATCATTTGCCGCGCGCAGCGCAATATTTGCTAATGCATGCATGGTTTTTCCTGATAATTTGTAAAAGAACGGGGCAGCGACAGCTGCTAGGCTCTAATGATAGCAAAAAAATGAAGCACTCTAAAAGCAGAGACTTGTATTGATGCTCAGTAGCGTCAGGGGATTAATAGCTTTGCCCTTATCCTGCTATAATATCGGCTTCACCGATTATAGAAGCAAGAATGTAATGCAAAATTCCGACAACATTAAAATAGTACTAGTTAACACCTCTCATCCCGGAAATATTGGCGCTGCAGCTAGAGCAATGAAAAACATGGGCATGACGCAGTTAGTGTTAGTTCAGCCAGAGGACTTTCCCAGCGGCGTCGCGAGAGGCAGGTCTGCCTCCGCTATCGATGTGATCGAGAATGCCGTTGTTGTCGATACATTAGAAGAAGCCATAGCTGACTGTGGTTTGGTGATTGGAACCAGTGCTAGATCGCGAAAAATCCCGTGGCCCATGGTGACTCCAGAATCTTGCGCCCAAAAAATCGTAACTGAATCCACTGGGGGTAAAACCGCGTTGGTTTTCGGCCGTGAGGACGCAGGACTTAATAATGACGAGCTCCAACTTTGTAACTATCACGTTCAAATTCCAACCAACCCTGATTGTAGCTCGCTCAATTTAGCCGCCGCAGTGATGGTGATTTGCTATGAAGTTTTTAAATGTGATGCCTCTTTTGAGGGTAAGGCAGCAGTAGCCGAAGATGAGTTCTGGGATCGAGAGAAAGCGACTGGAGAACAGGTCGAGCACTTCTACGAGCATTTAGAACAGGTCATGATCAAAATCAAGTTCCATGACCCTGAAAACCCTAGGCAACTTATGCAGCGTATGCGAAGGTTATTTAGTCGAATAAGAATCGATGTTATGGAAATGAACATTCTGCGTGGGATATTGTCCAACATCGAATACCATATTAAACACAAATAGACATAGAACCTTAGTTGATTTAATCGGACTCAAAAATCAAGTCAGTGTTAGGCAAGGGCTAAATGCGACAACGATCTTTTTACTTTAGTGATGGCCAATATTTACAGCTATTGCAGAGGCTTTGCCAAGATTTGACTAAGCCCGAAGCCTTTGTTCAGCTCATGGGAATTGCTAAAACGGGCAAAAGTGCCCTGTGCGAAACTCTGACGCTCTATTTGCTGCGAAAGGGGTATGACGTTGTCTACATTGACTATCCCATCGAATCTCCTGAAATGCTGCGCAATGTTCTCGTGCAAAAATTTAATTTGCCAACCACCAATAATGTCGCCAGACAGCTAGAAGATACGTTCCTAAAGGGTTTCGAAAAGCCCAAACTCCTTGTTTTTGATGATTCCCACCAGCTTTCCGATATTACTTTGTTAGAAATTCATCGGATGGCTGAGATTCAAGCAGGTTCGAAGCGGGTGTTAAACGTTTTGCTATGCGGTGAGCCGGAGTTGGATGAGCGTTTACTGAATAAAAAAGAGCTTAAGTCTTTGCTTCTGAATGTGTCCCAAAAATATCTTCTGCAACCGATGGATAAAAAGACACTGTCCCAGTTCTTTTTCAGCTATATCGCACAAACAGATTCGGTAGGCTTGCAGCTATCCGAAGACGCATTAGTCTTATTGTACCGTTCAAGTAAAGGTTATCCTGGGCCGGCAACCTTACTAGTTGAGTTAATCTCTCAATCTAATGGCGATAGTATTGGTCAGCAGGTGATTACGAAGCTTGAGTTGGCTGAGCAAATAAAAAGTTCAGATATTCAGAAGATATTGCCTGTTGCTGAATTGTTTAATGTAAATCAATTGGGGGTGTTAGGCCCAATCGCCGCAGTATTTACCATTGCGGCTGTGGGGTTTATGTTTCAGATTTTTAATGGAGTGGCTCCTCATAATCAGGGTTCACTGCAGCTCTCTGATAGTGAATCGCCATTTTCTGGATCCACCACATCTACTTTTACTTCCCGGAATTTAATTTCCGATAACAATGCCACTGAGGCAGATTCAATATTGGATTCGACTCAAAACACTAGCCAAATTGTAAGCCAAGAGCGCACACCGGTTCAGCTAATGCCTTCTTTATTGCGCCCAACTTCAGTTTTTTCTTTAGATGATGAAGAAGTCATTTCTGATTTTGTTTTGGTGACGGCCGCTGAAATAGGTTTAGCTGCAGATATTATAATAGACCCAGAATTTGTAAGTGAACAAAGAGCCGCGGCTTCAATTCAACTTGGGCCTGAGAATCTGAGTCAGAACTCTTTACGGTCTGACATGCGACTCTCTGAGTCTGACTTATCTCTTAATGCGCCGCCAGTAACAAAAGAAGTGGAGCAAGCAAAAGTTCGGGCAGAGAATGGAGTAGCCCAGAGAACAGATCAGGAAATAGACCACCCATTAGCTATACCATTAGCCGAACAGCTAGTTAAACAATTCGAAGAATCCCTCCTGAAAGTAGCCATCTCGCCGAGCGAAGCTTTGCAAAATAGGGTGTTAGATGAAGAGGCCGCAGCTGCGGTGCCTTAAATCGCTGATGTGACTACAGCAATCCAAAATATTACGCCCGTAGAGGCTGAACTTGACTTAGTCTTGTCTGCTGAGGCGAAGGTTAATGCCCGCGCTGATAGTTGGGTTTCTGCGTGGCAGCAGCAGATGAGGATTATTTTTCTAGTTACTCTTCAGAGTTTGAGCCTCGCTTTGAAAATAGCTTGGCGCATTGGCGAGCGAGCCGAACGCGAGTCATAGGTAATGCCCAATGGATTCGCTTAACTTTACCCGAATATGAAGTTATTGAAGAGCTGCCAAACACCGTAAAAGTTCATTTCTGGTTGGACTATGAGTCGCCAACCTTCAGCAACTCCACCAAAAAGAAACTAGTACTGAACAGAGATAGCGGTGACTGGACAATACTTGAGGAGATCAATCTTCAAGTTCGCTCCTAACGCCGCCGACCTCTATCGCGATTCTGCTGCTTGTTTGCTGCAGCATACTTGCTGCGATTAGACTGTTTTACTGGTGGAACCAAATGCTCTGTGCCGACACCAATAAGGTCGGTGCGACCCATTGTTGTTAGCGCCTCGCGAATCATTGGCCAATTCTTTTCATCATGGTAGCGCAAAAATGCTTTTTGCAGCCGTCGCTTATCGAGATCTTTGTTAACACTAACTTTTTCACTTTTATAGCGCACCTTTTGCAGCGGATTGCGTTCTGAATAGTACATAGCAGTAGCGAGTGCCATTGGTGATGGGTAGAACGTCTGCACTTGGTCTGGTTTGAACTTACGTTCTTTTAACCACATGCTAAGATTTAGCATGTCTTCGTCATCACTGCCGGGATGGGCCGCAATAAAATAAGGAATCAAATATTGTTCCTTACCCGCTTCTTTTGAAAATTTGTCGAAAAGAATCTTGAAATCATCGTAGGCAGAGATACCTGGCTTCATCATTTTGGAAAGCGTTTTGTCTTCGCTATGTTCAGGGGCGATCTTCAAATAGCCACCGACGTGATGGGTTACCAATTCTTTAATATATTCAGGGTCTTTTAGTGCTAGGTCATAACGAAGCCCGGATGCGATGGCTACACGCTTTACTCCTGGAATAGCCCGTGCTTTGCGATACAGCTGAGTCGTCGGACTGTGATCGGTATTTAAATGTTTACAAATATTGGGGTAGACACAAGACAGTCGTTTACACGTCTTTTGAATCGCTGGGGACTTGCAGTTGAGCTTGTACATATTGGCCGTTGGGCCACCTAGGTCAGAAATCGTGCCAGTAAAGCCGGGAACTTGATCGCGAATTTTTCCAATTTCTCGGAGTATTGAATCTTCCGATCGGCTTTGAATTATGCGTCCTTCATGTTCAGTGATGGAACAAAAAGTACAACCGCCAAAGCAGCCGCGCATAATGTTAACGGATGTTTTAATCATGTCATAGGCAGGAATTCGGTCTGTTCCATAACTCGGATGCGGTCTTCGCTGGAAGGGCAGGTCAAACACAAAGTCCATTTCTTCGGTGGTTAGTGGTATTGGTGGTGGATTGACCCACACTTCTTTGGTTTCGTGTTTCTGCACCAAAGTCTTTGCATTGTAGGGATTTGCTTCTTGATGCAAGACGCGAGAGGCGTGGGCATAAAGAACCGGGTCATTAGTCACTTTTCTAAATGAGGGTAAACGGATATAGCAAGTATCAGGGTCGATCCCGGCATTTCGATGCAAGGGCATAGGCACTATCCGCATCGGTTGTGGTTCATCTACGTCGGGGTTGAATTCTATTGCCTCGCCGTTAGCTTCTCTCTCTTTTTGTTTTTTCTTCTCTTTTTCTGCGCGCTCATGAAACTCATAAGGATTAGGTATTTCATCAATTTTCGCTGGCCAATCAACACGGGTGGAATCTATTTCTGTCCATCCGTTAGGGACAGTGTCTCTCACAACCGCGGTGCCGCGCAGATAAGATAGCTCCTCTGTTGTTTTGCCTTCGGCGATTTGATGTGCCACTTCAGCTAGTGCCCGCTCGGCATTTCCGTATAAAAGTATGTCCGCGTTGGAATCGATTAAGATCGAACGCCGCACTGCATCGCTCCAATAATCGTACTGTGCTATGCGGCGAAGGCTGGCTTCGATGCCACCAATAACGATAGGGGTATCATAGTAAGCTTCTCTGCAGCGCTGGCTGTAAACGATAACTGAGCGGTCGGGGCGTTTACCTGCTTCTGCGTGGGGGGTGTACGCATCATCATTACGGATTTTTAAATCTGCCGTATAACGATTAATGAGTGAATCCATGTTGCCACCTGTCACCCCAAAAAATAAATTAGGCTTGCCTAGAATTTTGAAAGGTTCGGCACTATCCCATTCTGGCTGAGCAATAATGCCAACGCGAAAGCCCTGTGATTCAAGCAGTCGACCCACTACTGCCATACCAAAACTTGGATGATCTACATAGGCGTCTGCTGTCACAATGATAATGTCGCAGCTATCCCATCCTAAAGCGTCCATTTCTTGTTTTGACATCGGTAGATAAGGTGCTGTGCCAAAACACTCGGCCCAATACTTGGGGTAAGCAAACAACTCTCTGGGGGTGTCGGAGTTGGGGGATGGAGATTTGCTGCTATTTTTTTTCATGTTTAATACTTTATTCGCTGTGGTGATAAATTTTGGCTAAGGTAAGACTGCTGCTATCGCTAGAAAAATTGATCTAGCGGAATGTCTTCGCCGTTGAGTATGAGTTGACTGTTATGCAGTGTTGCTTTGACTGAGATTTTGTCTTTTTTAATGACAATAAAACCTTGGTTTATGAAGGACTCCACTTGCTCGGCAACTGGGCTTTTCATTACAGAATTAAAATCAAGAGAGACATCTAATGACATGTCGATGCTTGCAATGGCTTCATTTAAATTAAGCGCAGCAATATTGTCCAGCATGGGTAGTCCGTCCCAGCGTAACTTTAATTCTGCCCTATGGATGCCGTCGTAAAGTTTCGCTGTAACAAGATTGTTAATAACTAGAGGATTGTTGAATACCAACAGGGATAGCTCTTGACTTATTTGGTTGATTTTAAGGGCTGCCGCTTGAGCATCGACTTGTGATTGTGTTTGAAGTTCGGTGAGTAAGTCGTAATAGTCTGAGATAAGTTGTCGCTGCATTTGGTCAATTTCTAGCTGCCAGTCGAAAGATTGCAGGGGGCTGTCTCCCGCTATGCTCTGCATGGCTATCCGCTGGTTAAGTTGAATCGCATTCGGATTGCTTGAGGCGCTCAGCTGAGAGCTGGCAAGTATGTTGTCGATGGCCAAGGCAGCCGGCGCAGAGCTTTTGATGCTGGGTATCGAAAATGTTGCTGAGGTGGGTGCTAAGATATCGTTTATTTGGGTGCTCTTTGAAATCACCTCTATACCGCCAATCGTGAAATCCAAGTTATTTCGGCTTTCCCTAATCGTTAATTGGCCAATATTGATGAGCAGTTCAGCTGACTGGTCGGCTCTGGCCAGAAAGCTGGCAGACAGTCCGGCAAATTCAAATTCTTCATAAGTTCCAGTATGGCTAGTAGGATCTACAGTTACTCGTATAAGTAATGACTGGCTGAAACTTGCAAATAATTCTATCAAGGTGTCTGGGAATTGAACCGCGCTGGCTGTTTCAAAGACGGGCAGAGCGGCAGCTATTTTTGGCTTGATTTCAGCATAGGCGATGCCAAGGCGAAGTCCGTTGTTTGTGGATACAAAGGGACCGTGTTTGATAGAAAAATCAAAATCGACGGCAATTGCTTCCATGCCGATGGGCGTGTAAGTGGCGTTGATAGTTGCGGTGCTGCTAAACCAGCCGTTGTCAAAGCTGGTTTCTTCTATGGTTATCTGGCTGTTCGCTTGTGGCGGTATCAAAGCAACCAAGTTATTGATGGTGAGATCGTGGATTCCCAGGCCAATAATCTTGGGAGTAAATGCCACGGCAGAGATTACGACAACGGCAAATGTTGTAATTGCTATGCGAGTTTTGCTTGCCATTGAGTTCTCTAAGAATGTCGATCATTTAATTGGCGTACTATAACAGGAAAGAGGCTGTGATACTGTTCGTTTATCTTTCTTAATCCCTCATAAAATAAGGATATTTCTCTGAGCCTAGGTTCCATAACCAAGGGTTTGCTGGCTGATCTATAGCGCGTTTCTGCTAGGTTGGAGTGTGGTGTTTTTGATGCTGATGCTTAGGCTGGATTTAGTTTGGCGTTAATTGGGTTTGAGCGTGACTTTGTAAGCGCAGCGTCTCGCGCCGGCCAAAAGATGATCTACTCTTTCAACGCTTGCTTGGGTGCCTAAAACCGCTTGGAAAGTATCGAGTTCGGTTTTGCAAAACTGCTGGCACTCCTGTGCGGCGGAGCAAATAGGGCAATGGTTCTCTATCAAAAGCCAGCCGTCAGGAAGCAGACGAACTTCCGCCATGTAGCCCTCGGAGCTTCTAAGTTTTGCGAGTCCGGCTATTCTTGATGCGAGATCGGCGGGTAGTTTAGCTAATGTTTTTTTATAGTTGCTTGTCGCTTGTTCGCCGCGCTGGGATATGACTCGGTTTAATCCGTCCTTGCCGAAATTCTCTTGGATTACGTTGATTAGCTCGACGGTGATTTGGGCATGACCGTCGGGGTAGCGTTCGTGGCCTGTTTTGGTCAATGTCCACAGGTGAATGGGTCTGCCGCGGGTCTGTTTTTCAGCATCGCTCTGCACGACGAAGCCTTTTGATTGGAGGTCAAGTAGGTGCTGCCTAACACCCATTGTGGTCATATCTAACTGATTTGATAATATTTTTACCGACTGTGGGCCGCGGGTCTTGAGCCTGTCAAGCAAGGTAAGCTGTGATTTAGATAACGCCAAGTCGTTAATCCTATGATTGGTTTCTAAAGCCAGATAATTTAGATTAATTATCAATATTTTGATTATCGGCGAATACAAGCCTATTGGCAAATTATTCAAAGTGTTTACTTTGTTTAACTAATCATGGCGCAACTAATAATAGTAAAGTAATTTGTTTATTATTATCAATGACAGCTTCGAATTAAAGAGATTGCAATTCAGATTCTAGAACATTTCCACTTGGGTGTGAAAAATTTGGCTAGGACTGAAGCATTTTTGATTGGGGCTATGCGCAAGGCTATGTCAACTGGATAAATGTAGAAAGGGCGGAAAACTATATTGCCTTGACTGAAAGTGAAGTCGACCCGGACCCGAACTTTCTTCGCCATATAGCTTTGGCTTTAGATTACCTTGATAAGGTTATTCGTTGGCTCGAAGCTGGTGGGCACAGCCCCAGCGATGCTAGTGGTCTTGCTCCCATCTAATCGCTATCTTGATGGCATGGGTATTTAATGGGAGTTCGTTCAGTATCTTAATGATAATTTAGGGCAGCTTAATGATTATACCGAGTAGCGTTGGCCGTTTGACTGGTTGTAGATTTTTTCAGAGGCACATTGCCTTTGAGGGGGCTCGGTAGATGTTATTTCCAACTTAATAAACTAAGCGCATCACGATATGAGGTATATCATCTTCCATATAAGGTTCCGAACCGGTTTTGAAGCCTAAACTTTGATAAAACTTCTCCAGATAAGCCTGCGCCGAAATCGTCAAGCCGGCTTCAGGCCAGAGCCGTTTGCAGTGTGCCTTGGCTGACTCCATAAGTGCTTTGCCGTGGCCGCCGCCGCGGGCGCCGGGCTGAGTCACTACCCGGCCTATTGACGCAGATTCATATTTAATGCCGGGCGGAATTAGTCGGCTATAGGCGCAAAGCTCGTCATCTAAATACATAAGCAGATGGATAGCGCTCTGATCATAGCCATCCACATCTTGATAAACACAGTTTTGTTCAACGACAAAAACCTCCGAGCGCAGCTGGAGGAGTGAATAGAGCTCAAGCGTGGTGAGTTCGTCGAAGGATTTGCAAGTAAATGTAGGTGTAGTCATGTTTTTGCTAATAATACCAACGTTACAATTTGGTAATAGTACGGATAAATCATTGGAATACCAAAATTAAGGGTGTTTGGATGAGAAATTAGTCGCTTTTGATGGTCGAAAGAGCTGGATTGTCTAGGTATACTGCGCACCATGCCCCGGTGGCACAGCTGGATAGCGCGGCCCCCTCCTAAGGGGCAGGTCAGTGGTTCGAATCCACTCCGGGGCACCACTATACTCAAGGCTTCACCAAAGCCCTTTCTCAAGTCCAGCTTTTCGATATTTATTGGTGTCAGCATTGCTATTGATTTTACTGAGACCTACACTCTGGTAATTGACCTTAAGCAAATAAAGGCCCAAACATCATGAAGACTGCTCATTATAGTGCGATAGCATTTATGATCCTGATGCTTTCAGCTTGCGCCGTTTCTCCGGCGACCCTGGAATTAAGAGCTGAATATGCACGAACCATCCCAACCTGTTCCGGCGATGAGGACTGTCAGGATAAATGGGCCACCGCCCGTGCCTGGGTTTTGAAGAATTCGGATTTTGCCATTAGAAGCGAGAGTGATACACGCATTATGTCGACCAGTAATCTCATCTCTCAAAGTGGCTTGGGCGTGACCGTAGATCGCAGCCCTACCGAGGGGGGCAATTACCAAATCAGGGTTTCTGTTGACTGTTTTTCTGCATACGGTTGCCCCGATACTTTGGAGATAATGGTCGACTTCAATAGAACTCTTAACGTCGCTCATCCCTAGCTTGTTCTTCACAGCACCTTTGAATAGGGAAGAGTTTGAGTGCGCTGTTGACCTGCGCCAGCTTGGCGCAGACATTCCAATAGGCACTTCCCCCAGACCTCGCAACCAAGCATCTTCCAAGTTAGAATTCATGAGTTAATTAAACCCTAGCAAAGCCCAGGCAAAATCGGTGCTTTGTAATTCTTGGTACTGGAGAAAATATAATGAACGCCACTAAGCCCTCGCCGCTAAAATCTAGCCTGCGTCTACTTTTTACCGCCATGCTAATGATTACGCTAATCGCTTGTGGAGACAACGCTGACAAGTTGGCTGTTACCGCGCCGATTGCGGAAGTTGAGCCTGGGCTGCAGATTAGTGCTGCTGAAACCAATGATGCGCCTGAAGCCATCACAGATGAATTCGACTATGCGGCTGAACGGTTTGCTGATGTCCGCATGCTGCGATATCAGGCAGCAGGGTTCGAGTTATTAAGTGGCCAGCAAAAAGAGCTCCTTTACTACTTATCTCAGGCGGCGCTGTCAGGCCGAGATATGATGTATGACCAAAACTATAAGTACAATCTACGGATTCGCCGAACACTGGAGGAGGTTGTCAAGCACTATCAGGGTGACCGTGAAAGTGAAGAATTTCAGAATTTCCTGACTTACACAAAGCGGGTATGGTTTGCCAATGGCATCCATCATCATTACTCCAATGCGAAATTCACGCCGCTCTTCAATGATGCTTATTTCGCAGATGTTGTGGCTAGTGTAGCGGCGATGGGCGAACTGCCTGTGCGCGAAGGGCAAGATGCTGCGGCATTGATTGCTGAGCTGACTCCAATCATTTTTGATTCTAACCTTGATGCAAAAAAGGTGAACACGGCCGCTGGGGTCGATAAAATCGTAACCTCCGCTGTTAATTTTTATGAAAACGTTACCGAGCAAGAAGTAATTGATTTCTACGCGGCAAAATCAGCAGATGATAACGATCAGCCTGTGTCTCATGGTCTCAATTCAAAGCTGGTTAAGGTTGATGGCGTTGTCACTGAAAAAGTCTGGAAAGTGGGTGGCATGTATACCGAAGCCATAGAACAGGTTGTTTACTGGCTGGAAAGGGCTGTTATAGCGGCCGAAAATGACAAACAGCAAGCTGCGCTTGAGCTGCTAGTTGCCTACTATCGCAGCGGTGATCTGGCGGACTTTGATGCCTACAATATTGCATGGGTAGCTGATACGGATTCTGCTATTGATGTCATTAATGGTTTTATCGAAGTTTATAACGATCCTCTCGGGTATCGAGGTTCATTCGAATCTGTGGTGTCTTTTCGCGATGAAGAAGCCACTCAACGAATCTCCGCTATTGGCGATCGCGCGCAGTGGTTTGAAGACAATTCACCTATACAGGGTGATCATAAAAAAGCGAACGTCAAAGGAATCGATGGCAAGGCTATCACTGTGGTGATGGAGTCTGGCGATGCTTCACCCTCTACACCGATAGGGATTAACCTGCCGAACTCTAGCTGGATTCGTGCCTCTCATGGTTCTAAGTCAGTAAGCCTATCGAATATCGTCGGTGCCTATAACGCATCTCCTGGTAAATCTTTGGCAGAATTTGCCTATACCCCTGAAGAGATTACACGCACTAGGGCTCATGCCAAGCAAGCGGGTGATTTACATACCGATATGCACGAGGTTATTGGGCATGCGTCAGGTCTAATCAACGACGGTGTTGGTACCACTCGCGAAACCTTGCGGCAATATGCCAGTACTTTGGAAGAGGGTCGCGCCGATTTAGTAGCCCTTTATTATGTCCTTGACCCTATGCTGATAGAGATTGGGGTTATGGAGAGTTTGGATGTCGGGAGATCGGAATACGATTCTTACATTCGAGGCGGAATGATGACTCAGCTTTATCGTTTGCAGCCGGGTGAGTTAGTTGAAGAGGCGCATATGCGTAATCGTCAGCTAATCGCTAAGTGGTCCTATGAGCAAGGTTTAGCCGACAATGTAATTGAAAGGGTGGTCAAAGAGGATAAAACCTACTTTGTTGTTAACGATTACGAGGCTTTGCGAGAGATTTTTGGACGTTTACTGCGTGAAATACAAAGAATCAAGTCGGAAGGGGACTTTGAAGCCGGGCGTGATTTGGTTGAGAACTACGGAACTCAGGTAGATCAAGAGTTGCATGCAGAGGTTTTGAGACGTTACGCCACCCTCGATGTCCCTGCTTATGGCGGATTTATAAACCCTCGAGTCGTTGCATCAGACGTCGATGGAGTGGTTAGCAATGTTAGAATCGAGTACCCGGATAGCTTCGTGAGCCAAATGTTGGAATACGCGGAAATCTACTCATTCTTGCCTGATGAAAACTAAGTCCTAAGTTTTATCCGATAGGTACCTGCTTAGTCATTAATGACTAAGCAGGCGCTAATCTAGGAGGGCATCCAAACTAAGGGCGCAAAGAGGCGCAGCTTGTTTTAGGTTGTCACTCTGCCTAGCTTGCTACACAACTTACTAACCCGATTGATCTCGCAAACAGTATCCTGCTTTACAGCTATTACTTCTTTAAAGGGCTTTCAAGACCGAAACGTGTGGCTGGGTTGCAGTTATCAATTGTTGCAAAAGCTAAGTTGAGGCGATTTTTGCCTAGGAAAATCAATGTATTGAACCTGCTATTTTGGCGTGCGCAATATTTTGAGGTGGGCTCGGGTATCAGGATGTTTTCGTCAGCACAATGATCAAATAATCACCAACATCATGTGGCACGGGGTTCTCAATGGATGAATTAGTTTAGCTGAAAGAAACTAAAAGGCGGGTCGCATTGCTTGTGCAGCATCGGGTTAATGACAGCATGGCGCTTGTGGAGTTTGCTGAATGCAATCGCAGTAGTACCAAATTGGCAGAATACGCAGTTTACATGGTTCAGGTGCAGTTGATCAAAGGCGAGCCAGGCGCTCTTGTTTATCTTATTATTGTTGAGGGTGCGCTTTGGCTATACAAACAGATACTGGAGCTAAAAGACTGTGCGAAAAGGCGTTGCTGATCGTATTGATTTGATTCAGATGCTGGAGAACATCAACCAGCCAATGGTGGAAAGCCCTATGGACTGTTTAACAGGGAAATTGCATTGTAGAATTTACTTTACCCAACCTTCAAAAAGAGCTGTAAGCATCTGATTAATAACAATTATAAGCTATTTTTTCTTGTTATTTAAGAGCAGGAGCATTGTTGTTTCTTGCAGTTTGGCACAGGCCCTATCGTAGGAGATCTGCCGCGATAGCTATTCCGTCGGAATAATCCTCGAGCTCCAAGCTTTCCTTACTCGGGCCTAAGCCTAATTTGGCAAATTCGGGAATTTGATCCCATTCAGGAACATCGCTTAGCATTTTGTCAAAGCCATGGCCTTGCAGCCTGGCGACGATGACAATATCAGCGAAATCGGTTTGCGGACTGTTTCTTAATAAATCCAAATGCTGAGCTGGGACAGTGGCTAATGCTTCTGGGAATTTCCATTCTCGCAGTATCCTCTCGCCAATTATTGGGCTGATCTAAGCAATGATTTTATCCAGAGTGTGTTGATTCCCATCCATTAGTAATTCTGCATTCTCTTCAGCATAGGTCAATATTGGTAGGGTTCCGATTTGATGGGTTAATACGGCGAGAGTGGCATGGTTCGGCTCAAGCTTGAAGCAATGCTAGGCCAAGGCATTTGCTATGGCAGCGACTTCAGTACTTTGCGATCAGACTTCTCGAAGGCGGACATGGATTACTTCGTTGGTGGCTTGAAACATTTGTTCCATGGCTAGGCCAAGCGCTAGATTGTAGCCATAAATGATCGCCAGTCTGCTCAAGGCTGCTGGCAAGTTGTCGATGGGGCCTTTACCATGCGGGCAATTAGCGCCTTTGACCACTCTGACTGAAAAGCTGGCATCATTTTGCAGAAGGGTCAGCATTTTTTAGTTCAATGTCATTATTTGACTCAGCTTCTCTTGCTTGTAGAGCAATTTCAGGAAGTGTGGGCGATATCAACTGATCTAACAATGGTATGCAGCAGGGCCTGTTTGATGCTTTGTGCACTGACCTATAATAAATTCCTGACGCTAATGAGGGGGGTTCTATTTATTATAGGGTAATGTCAGAAATTGTAGAAAAGATTCACTATTAACTGCAGGTTCGAGAGGTAAGGCCTTCAATAGTCTGGGGGGCGACAGCGAAACGATCGCTTGAATACCAAGAATAGCTAAAATAAGAGAGCCTCCGGCCGAATCTGTGATGTTCGCTACTCGCAATATACCGGCTGTTTTCTCCGCGTCTGCTTCGCTGTAAATAATAGTGTCAGTGGCATCAGCCTTTACAGGACTGCTCAGTAGCTGCAATCTTTTCTTTGCAGTGCTTCGGTAAAACATGCGAGCAACGATTTCTTGGCCTGTGTAGCAGCCTTTCTTAAAGTCGATAACCCCTGAAATATCATAATTCAGTAATTGCGGAGTGAACTGCTCACTGTCTTGTTCGTTGATATGAAGGATTCCTATTTCAATATCTAGCATTGCCCATTCAGCTGCTGTTGCTGTTTCTGCTAGCTCCGAAATTTTCGCTAACAGGTCGTCTCCTTTTGTGTTGAGACTGATGATTTGATATTTTGATTTCACAGCTGGGAGCTTAATAACAATGCAGTCGTCTCCAGAGACTGCGGCATCGTCGTCAACAGGCAAGTCCGGGAGAGGAGAGGTCTCCGGTAGGTTGGCGAAGGGCTCAATTTCTCCCTCGTGGAATAATCCAATTATTTTGCCAGTCAATGAAACTAGGGAGATCTCGACTTTTGAGAACACTGCATACTTGGATAGCACATCAATAAGTTGCTGCCCCATTCCTGCTTCGGTTTGCAGCCATATCGCTTCGCCTGCTTGAATTGCTCGAAAATCCGCTATTACTCTGCCTTTTAAATTGCACAGAACACCGCGCAGGCTTTTATCATGGCTCAATAAATCAATATTGCAGCTTACTTGGCCTTGCAAAAATTTCTTGCAGTCTGGGCCTAATATTTGAACGAAATCGTTATGGTTTAACGGTAATGCTTTCATGGTTGTCTCATGTCAGTGCCAGAGGAGCCTGGCTGGAGAATTGATTGTTGATTGTCTACGTTTTCGTGAAAAGAAGGTCGCAACTGGCGGCTGTTTTTAGCATAATTCACCTAAGATATTAAAGTTATTACAAGTTGACTATCGAAGTCCAATTGACAACCCAACCACCCAATTTGAAGGCATTTTCCTATGCAAGAGTTCAACAATCAAAAGATATTCTGGCATAGCCGTCGCGGTATGCTAGAACTAGATTTGCTGTTAGTGCCATTCGCTCAAGAAAAATTCGAAACGCTCTCCCCTAAAGATCAGCAGCTGTATGTTGAGTTATTGACCCAGGAAGACCAAGATTTGTGGGTATGGCTTCTCCAGCAAACCAAGCCTACCGACGAGAAGTTTATGCCTATTATTGATCAAATTTTGGTACATCATAAAAATCGTCCTAATCTGTAGTCTTTGCCCCTGCATATACGTTTCAGAAAGCAAGTGGCAGCTCATGGATGGCTATGCTACTTCGTTTCAGACCAAGAAAAACCAAAATCAATGTTACCGCTGCCACCGCTCTTCATAGTGCGGCGCTGGCGGCTTTATGGATGAGTGAAGCCTTTAACTCAATTCTTGTAGTGTTAACGCTGGCAATTAGCTTGAACTTGTTCATTGTGCTCAGGGCGCTTAGTGCCAGCGATGAGATCACATCGATCCATTTTCAACAACTTTCTACCCACATTCGCCTTTATGAAAAGTGCTGGATTAGGGTCGAGGTCACGGTCCACCGCTGTGATAGATTAATGGTGGTTATGAAGCTGCATTGTCTCGATAGTGATTCATCGTTTTTCAAGCAATCCTGGCTACTATGGATAATTCCCGGGGTGATCTCTGCAAATGGTGGGCGACGTCTGCGGCGGTTTATTCGCTGGCAGCACCCTTATTGAACTAATCCAAATGAGGAGCGCAGTAGGACCCAGGCGTGAGAATAGTGTCGTGGAGTTCGTTCTCAAGTTCTGGATAGTCTAATGTGAAATGCAGGCCGCGGCTTTCTTTACGGTCGATAGCGCAAGCGATAATGAGTTCGGATACCAGAGCCAGATTTCTGAGTTCCAGATTGTCGTTAGTTACTTTATGAGTGACGTAGTGATCCCGCACTTCTTCCCGTAAAAGTTTAATACGCCTATTAGCACGATCAAGGCGTTTGCTGTTGCGCACTATGCCTACAAAGTCCCACATAAAGCGTCGAATCTCATCCCAGTTGTGAGAGACCAAAACTTCATCGTCCGAGTCAGTGACTCGGCTCTCATCCCACTGAGCGATTGCATCGACTTCGACTACGTCATTGATCTTACTTTTTATTTGCTCGGCTGCGCCGAATGCCAGCACAAAACATTCAAGCAATGAGTTGCTCGCCATGCGGTTAGCACCATGGAGGCCGGTAAAACTGGTTTCGCCAATGGCAAATAATCCGTCAATATCGGATTCGCCATTTTTATCTACCATAACCCCGCCACAGGTATAGTGGGCCGCAGGCACAACCGGAATTCGATCTGTGGTGATATCAATTCCAAACTTCAGGCATTTTGAATAAATATTTGGGAAGTGGTTTTTTACGAAGTCAGCGGGCTTGTGACTGATATTCAGATAAACACAGTCGCAACCGATACGTTTCATTTCATGGTCAATCGCTCTCGCGACAATATCTCTAGGTGCCAGCTCTTCTCTTTTATCAAAGTCTGCCATGAAGCGGGTGCCATCGGGCAATTCAAGCCAAGCGCCTTCGCCACGTAACGCTTCCGAAATCAGGAATGATTTGGCATGGGGATGGTAAAGACAGGTTGGGTGAAACTGATTAAATTCCATGTTGGCGACGCGGCAGCCTGCACGCCAAGCCATGGCAATGCCATCGCCACTGGCACCATCGGGGTTGGTGGTGTAGAGGTAGGTTTTACTAGCGCCTCCGGTGGCGAGGGCGACGAACTTGCAGCGAATCGCTTCAACCTTCGAACTATCCTGATTTAAGACGTAAACTCCTGTGCAACGCTTTGCTTTCCCACTAGCCTGTGGCTGTGTTACTAAATCTACAGCTGTACAGTTTGATAATAATCGGATGTTTGGGTGATTAGCGGCCCTAGCTTGAAGGGTCTCGAATACGGCTTTGCCTGTCGCGTCGGTTGCGTGAATGATACGGCGATGGCTGTGGCCTCCTTCTTGGGTGAGATGGAGGGAGGTCAATTCTGAATGCCCAATTTTGGAATCAGAGGTAGGCGATGGCGCCGACTTAAGCGTAAAAGGAACTCCTTGTTCGACTAGCCACTCGACCGCACTGGCGCTGTGGCTAACAACATGCTCGACTATGGGTTTGTGGCAGAGACCCACTCCAGCAACCAGCGTGTCTTTAACATGTGACTCTATACTGTCCATTTCATCCAATACCGCAGCTATACCCCCTTGAGCATAGTAGGTGGCACCTTCTCTTAAGTCGCCTTTACTAAGGACCGTGACTTGGCAAAAATTCGCCGAGCGCAAGGCTAAGGTCAGCCCAGCGGCACCGCTGCCAATGATGAGAAGATCCGTTTTATTGTTCACACTAGCGAGCGAGTCAGTCATATCATCCTTATAATGGGGCTTAAACATATTGGAAATTTGGTTTATACAATTAGGGTATGTGGCTATGGTTATGTAGATCTGATTCTGTAGTTAAGCTAAGCTATTTCAACGTCAACTACTCTTTTGCTATTGTTACGCTGAGTATTAGAAAAAGGATGTTGGGGTTAGCTTGGGGTCTGCTGTATGACGCTATTTTGCAAGCCCAGGGCGGCAATTGCCATAAATTTGACATAATTTTTAAAAATCTTAGAACTTTTGCAATCAGACACTGTCTATCCATGTGCAAGGAATACTTTTGTTCCAATGTGGGAATAAGTTAAACCCGTTTTATCGGAGTTGGAATGAATGACAGAAGATACCGATCAACAGCTTGTTGACAGGGTCTTGGCTGGGAATAAAAACGCATTTAACTTCTTGGTGGTGAGGTACCAGCATCGAGTATTGGCCCTTATCAGGCGCTTCGTGAATGATCCGCAGGAAGCGGAAGATGTCAGCCAGGAAGCTTTCATTAAAGCCTACAGGGCCTTGTCTCTCTTTAGAGGTGATAGCGCGTTTTACACTTGGCTTTATAGAATTGCAGTTAACACAGCAAAGAATTATCTGGTTTCTAGAAAACGGCGACCTCCAGCAAATGATGTTGAGGTGGAAGAGGCTGAGGTAAGTGAAATAGGAACAGTACTCAGGCAAATAGAAAACCCTGAAAGCAGTCTCGTTACTGAAAAATTAAAACAGGTAATCGACGTTGCTATTGCCGAATTACCTGAAGACCTGAGGACCGCCTTCACTTTGCGGGAGTTTTCAGGGATGAGCTACGAAGATATTACCGAGGTCATGGATTGCCCAGTAGGGACAGTAAGGTCTAGAATCTTTAGGGCACGTGAGGCGATAGACAAGAAGATCAGGGACGTAATTTAGCGTTGCACTGAGACGCTTTTTGCCACGCTGGATTTTAGTTTAAATCAGCGGGATCGAGTGTAAGCGACTGATTTTTTGTAGACTATACTTTACATAGTAATTGTAACCTGTTGTATTTAATGTTTTTTTATTAAAAGCGGAAAGACCACCAATAATCTGAGGTTGTTTATGAGCGAGTTTGAACGAGAATCCCTGTCCGCATTGCTAGATGGTGAAACAGATGCGCTAGAGTTGCGCCGAATTCTACAGAAAAGCGAAATGGACCCTTCTCTTTTAGAGACTTGGGGCCGCTACAACCTAGTACATTCAGCGTTAACTGCTGAGGCCGTGCCAGTGAGTTCGGGATTCGTTAGTGCCGTGGCAGACCAACTCGATTCGGAACCTTCTTATAATTTATCAGCTAGTTCAACTGATTCAAGCACTGGAACCTGGCGTCAAAATCTAACCAAGTTGGCCATAGCAGCATCTGTAGCCTTAGTCTTCGTGGTTGGGCTTCAAACTGCCAATGAGTCAAATTCTCCCGCTGTCGCTGGAACTAACCAGCCTCTAATGCCAGCGACTCGAGACGTAAATCCAGAACTTGAGTTGATTTTGGCTAGTGCCAATCAAACTGAACCTGATCCTGAAGCTCTAAAGCGTCTTTCTGATTATTTAAGCAAAGCTATGTTTTCTAAGGAAAATGAACCCGTACACATTGAGCATATTCAAGATTCACCTCTTTATCGGTTAGTTAACGATCTTCAAGCTAAGCCTTAAAGGAAGCCCTTAACTTAACTTTTAAACAAAATCTTAGCCAGGATTTTGTAGTCCTCTGGAAGTGTATCGGAGGCGTTACTGGTTTAGGTCGCTTTATCTATCACCTGAAAACCTCCCCGAGGCAATCCTCGCTGAAATTAGCCTCGATTTGTCTCTTCTTGTTGTTCTCTTTTTTTGGTTCAGAACATTCCTTGTTCAAATCCGAAGTTGTTTGCCTCAACAGGCGGCGCTAAATAGCAATGCTTATTACTACAAATTGCACTTATAACACTCTTAGATCTTTCGCTTAGTTGGATTTGCAGGGCAATATGCTACAGTAGAGAGAACAGCGATATTCGCATTATCCGCGGCTTACCATCATTGGGGCTGCCTTCTGAGAGCTGGCATATGATTTTTTTTACATCTCTAAATACAACGGCTGCACGGTGCTTTGAGTCGATCATCGTCTCTTTGCCTATAGCTATACTGTCGCAAACACTGGTTGCGCAAAGCCTTCCAAACTTCGCTGATTTGGTAGAAAAGAATGCATCCTCCATCGTTGAAATCACCACGACGAAACGAGCTACGACGCGATCTAGTTTGCCTGATGGAGAAATTGAAGAACTGCTCCGGAGACTTAATCCAGGGGACGACCCCAGCGAAATTCTGGAAAATGCTCCTCAACAGCGTCAGCGGGGGGCGGTTGGCTCAGGCTTTTTAATCTCTAAAGACGGCTATGTGATCACCAACAATCACGTAGTGGAGGGAGCAGATGAGATTCAGGTCAATTTGAACGACAGACGAGTATTTGACGCAGAAGTTATCGGCTTGGATGAACCATCTGATCTAGCCTTACTTAAGATATCTGCTGATGACCTGCCTTTTACTGAATTTGGTGATTCTGATGCCATCAGGGTTGGAGACTGGGTTCTGGCAATTGGCTCGCCATTTGGTCTTGAATTTTCTGCAGCCGCAGGCATTGTTAGCGCCAAAGGTCGATCTGTTCCGGGGCAGTCCACTTACAATTATATGTCATTCATTCAAACTGATGTGGCGATAAATCAAGGCAATTCTGGTGGCCCTCTATTTAACTTAGATGGTGAAGTGATCGGTATCAACTCTCAAATTTTAAGCAGTACCGGTGGCTCAAACGGTATCTCTTTTTCTATACCGAGTAATGTCGCTTTAAATGTGGTTGCTCAACTCCGTGAATCCGGTCGAGTTGAACGAGGCCTGCTGGGAGTTCGAATGGGGGAAGTTGATTACGCCCTAGCAGAAATTTTTGGTATGGAAACGCCGCGTGGCGCTTTCGTCCAAGAAGTTCAATCCGGCAGTCCAGCGGCGGCCGCTGGCGTTTTGGATGAGGATATTGTGCTTGTCTTCAATGATCATCAGATTGACTATTTTACTGACTTACCTTTCTACGTGGGTCAATACCGCCCCGGAACTGAGGCTGGAATTACAGTGTACCGAGATGGCGAGATTAAGAACCTAACCGTCTCCTTGGGCAGTTCACCTACTAATGCCGCTGCCAGCCAAACGCCTGAGGTGATTCGCGAGAAGCGGAATCCTTTGGGCTTTAGAGTTGCTGAGCTCGGCAGAGAAATCCGCCAGATAGCAGGGGTTAACGGTGTGCGAGTTGCTGAGATAGGCCCGGGACCTGGTCGTGAAGCTGGATTGATGGAAGGTGATGTCATTATGGCCTTAAACCGCAAAGAGCTTAATTCAACCGGAGAATTTGCAGAGATTGCGAATGCTCTTTCAGAGACCGGTTTTGTTCATATTCGTATATTTAGAGAAGGTCAGGCTTACACTCTCAATTTGGAGCTCACTCCTTAGTAATTCTGGGGTCCCCCAGCTTTACGACTTTCTGACAGGGCGCGCTATTTGCTGTAGACTGCGCCCTTATTTTCCCTAGCCAGCATTTTCATTCACCCGTTCCTCAACACAAACTGATTATCCTCTATTGACTGACTTAAGCCACATTCGAAATTTTTCAATCATTGCACATATCGATCACGGTAAATCCACCTTGGCAGACCGCTTTATTCAAGAGTGCGGTGGACTAAGCGCGCGGGAGATGGATTCTCAGGTTTTAGATAGCCTGGACATCGAACGGGAGCGCGGAATTACGATCAAAGCGCAGAGTGTTACTTTGTACTACGATTCTAAAGACGGCAAACGCTACCAATTGAATTTTATCGATACCCCAGGCCATGTCGACTTCACCTATGAGGTCTCACGTTCTTTAGCTGCATGTGAAGGCGCCTTGTTGGTTGTTGATGCGGGGCAGGGAGTAGAAGCTCAATCGGTGGCAACTTGTTACACCGCGATTGAACAAAGCCTAGAAGTGATTCCAGTATTGAACAAAATGGATTTGCCACAGGCAGAACCGGATCGAGTTCGTACAGAAATTGAAGAAATCATTGGTATTGACGCCTCCGAAGCGGTGGCTGCCAGTGCCAAGACAGGTCTCGGCATTATTGATATTCTCGAAGAAATCGTCGCCAAGGTGCCTGCACCCGTTGGAAACTACGAAGACGATCTTCAGGCGTTAATCATAGACTCTTGGTTCGATAACTACCTTGGAGTAGTGTCTTTAGTTCGTGTTGTAGCGGGCAAGTTAAAAAAAGGCGATAAAATTATCGCCAAAACCCTCGGTAAACCTCATATCGTCGACAGCGTTGGTGTCTTTACTCCCAAAAGGACTGAGACTACTCATCTGGCAGCCGGAGAAGTGGGCTTTATCGTAGCGGGCATTAAGGAAATTCTTGGTGCACCTGTAGGTGATACCATCACTCTAGCGAAAACGCCTAATGTTGCTGCTTTGGATGGATTCCGAAAAATTCAGCCTCAGGTTTATGCGGGCCTCTTCCCGGTTTCCTCAGACGACTTTGAAAACTTTCGAGACGCACTTTCTAAGCTCACACTTAACGATGCATCTTTGTACTATGAGCCGGAAAACTCCGACGCGCTGGGCTTTGGTTTTCGCTGCGGTTTCCTTGGCATGCTGCATATGGAAATCATCCAAGAGAGGCTGGAACGGGAATACGACTTAGATCTAATTACTACCGCACCGACCGTTATTTATGAAGTTGTGCTTATTGGTGGCGAAGTGGTTAGGGTGGACAGTCCTTCACGACTGCCAGCGGTGAATTCTATTGAGGAGATGCGAGAGCCTATTGTGTTGGCAAATATTCTTGTCCCTCATGAACATCTAGGCGCTGTTATTACCCTCTGTGTAGACAAACGTGGTGTGCAGAAGGACATGCAATTTATCGGCAAGCAAGTGTCGTTAAACTATGAGCTACCCATGAGCGAAGTGGTGCTGGATTTCTTTGATCGCCTCAAATCTGTAAGCCGCGGTTATGCTTCTTTAGACTACCATTTCATTCGGTTTGAAAAGTCGAATTTAGTGCGTTTGGATGTGTTGATCAACGGTGACCGAGTCGATGCTTTAGCCATCATTGTTTATCGCGATCATGCCCATAATCGAGGTCGTGCATTAGCCGAAAAAATGAAGGAGTTAATCCCACGACAGCTTTATGATGTTGCTATACAAGCGGCGATTGGCGGCCAAATTATAGCGCGCCAAACTGTTAAGGCGCTGCGAAAGAACGTAACCGCAAAATGCTATGGTGGAGATATATCTCGCAAGAAGAAATTACTCGAAAAGCAGAAAGCCGGTAAGAAGAGAATGAAGCGAGTTGGCAATATCGAAGTGCCGCAAGAAGCTTTCTTAGCCGTACTTAAAATGGATACCTAAAGCGATGGATGTAGATTTTTCGTTAGTTCTAGTTTGCTTAGTCGCTTTTTGTGGTGCGCTCTGGCTGCTGGACAGTCTTTTGATTAAAAAAACCCGCGATGCCAACATCGAAGATTATAAGCGCAACCAAGCAAAGAATAAGTCTGAAGAAGAGGTGAACGCCCAGCTTTCACTGTTGGCTCAGGAGCCGATAGTTATCGAATACGCCAAATCTTTTTTTCCAGTTTTGTTGATAGTGCTTACTCTCCGATCTTTTCTCATTGAGCCCTTTCAAATACCTACGGGATCTATGATACCGACCCTGGAGGTCGGGGATTTTATCTTGGTTAACAAATTTGCCTATGGTGTTCGGCTTCCGGTGCTGGGCACAAAAATATTTGATGTTGACGAGCCTAAACGCGGCGAAGTGATGGTATTTATCCCGCCTCACGTAGATCAATATTATATTAAGCGTGTGGTTGGTATGCCGGGCGACACTATCAGGTATGAGGATAAAAACCTCTTTATCAATGGTGAAATGATTAGCAAGACCTTCGTTGGACCCATTACCGTCGACACGAGTGTTGGTGATCTCTCTGGCACGCTTTATTCAGAGTTATTGGGTGACGTTGAGCATCCAGCACAGTTTATTGATGCAGCGGGCAGTAGGCGCAACAGAACCACTTGGGTTATCCCCAAAGGGCATTATTTCATGATGGGCGATAACCGTGACAACAGTGCCGACAGTCGAGAATGGGGAACGGTTCCTGAATCTCAAATTGTTGGTAAAGCGTTCGCGGTGTGGATGCATAAGGATCCTGGCTTGCATCTGCCAACATTTGGTAGGAATCAGCTAATAAAATAGTTATTCCGCACGAAACTGTGATGCTTCTGGCGTTTTTATTCCCATCATTGGCTGAGATTAATTTCGGTGGATGAGACGTGACAAGTTAGGGGGAGCTTTTCCTTGAAAGGGTGTCTTGCAATGTACTTAGGGAACATTCTCGGACGAATTCGGATTCCCGATGTGAATAAGCGAGTAATACTATGAAAGTATTTACAATGATTAATTTAAATCAACAGGCTGGAGCATCAAATCTAGGGATGTTAATGACGTTTTTAGTGATTGCGGTGTTTTTAACTTCCGGACTAAAACTTAGTCCTTTGTACATTGACCATAACATTGTTACCAGCTATACCAAAAATCTCATCGAGTCCGGAGAAATAGCAAACCTCAATACCAGTGAGCTCAGACGCAAAGTGAGCGATAATCTTTTAGTTAACAACGTGCGAGACTTTGATGTGACCCATATTCTTATGGCCAAAGAGAACAATAAATCAGTGGTTACGATTGCATATGAGCGGCGTGTAGAGCTATTTTTAAACTTGGATGTTGTCGCTAAATTCGACACCGTTTTGCAGTAAATGGCCAATAATGTAGAAAACTTCCAGCAATCGCTTTCCCACCGATTTGCTGACTTGGAGCTGCTCAAGCAAGCGCTGACGCATCGTAGCGCTGAAAAAAACAATAATGAGCGGTTTGAATTTCTTGGCGACTCTCTCCTTGGCTTCGTTGTCGCTGAACTTCTCTATCAAGAATTCCCCGGCGCCTCAGAGGGTGAGCTTAGTCGAATGCGTGCCAGCATGGTCAGTAAACCTGCGCTTGCCGCTATCGCGCGCCAGTTAGAGCTGGGCAGTTTCCTGCGCCTAGGCAGTGGCGAGCTAAACAGCGGCGGGTCGGCTCGTGACTCAATTTTGTCGGACGCAGTAGAGGCAATTATAGCCGCCATCTACCTCGATGGTGGAATTGAGGCCTGCAAAGAACAGGTTCGTGCTTGGGCCTTTGAGCAGATTAATGCTCAAAATACATTAAAAGAAACTAAAGATGCAAAAACTCAATTACAGGAGCTAATGCAAGCTAAAGGCTTGGCATTACCCCGATACGAAGTGGTAAAAGTAGAGGGTGTTGCTCACGATCAGGTTTTTACCATTTCTTGTTCTATTGCCATGCTGGAGAATGCACAGTTTGGAACAGGACGAAGTAAACGTGCAGCCGAGCAAGAAGCGGCAGCAAAACTCTTAACTGAATTGAGTGCAAAAATTGACTGAAATAAGCGCAACAACCCGATGTGGCTTTGTGGCAATTGTAGGTAGGCCTAATGTTGGCAAATCAACGCTGTTAAATCACATGCTTAAGCAAAAGATCAGCATAACCTCGCGAAAGCCACAAACAACTCGCCACAGGATCCTTGGAATAGCCAGCGGTACTGACTACCAATGCCTTTTTGTGGATACACCTGGGTTCCATGGCAATATCAACAAAACCCTTAATCGGGTGATGAATGAGACTGTTACATCGGTGGTAAATGATGTGGATGCGATCTTTTTCGTTGTTGAACGATTAACCTGGTCAGCGGCAGATGAATTGGTGCTGTCTTTGTTGCAAGGGACTAAGGTTCCGGTTTTATTAGTGATTAACAAAATCGATTTGGTAAAAGACAAAAAAGAATTACTCCCTCATATTCAGGCGATGTCCGAAAAATTTGATTTCGCAGAGATCGTGCCAGTTTCAGCTCTCGGTGGGCATAATCTTCCCTCGGTGGAAGAGTTGGTTAAAAAGTACCTGCCAGAAAGTCCTTTTTTGTTCCCGGAAGATCAGGTTACAGATCGTAGCTCTCGGTTTCTCGCAGCTGAACTAATTCGAGAAAAAGTGACTCGTCAGTTAGGAGATGAGCTGCCTTATGAGGCGACTGTCGAAATCGAAAAATTTGAGCAGGATGGTAAGGTGCTTCACATTCACGGCCTTATATTGGTGGATAAAAAGGGTCAAAAGCGAATCGTTGTTGGCAAAGACGGAGAGCGCTTGAAAACTATTGGAACATCGGCTCGTGAAGACATGGAACGGAGTTTTGATACCAAGGTTATGTTGAATCTCTGGGTTAAAGTGAAATCTGGGTGGGCAGATGACGAGCGAGCTCTGCAAAGCCTCGGCTACATAGACCCTTAGTCCAGCTATAAACAGGAGTTCAGTTAACTCTTGAGCCCATTTCTCAGTAGTCTGCAAATTAGCATCTTCGTTATTCCTCAGAAAGTTTAGCCCATGGAAAATCGAGTCCAGTTACAGCCGGCCTATGTGCTTCACCGGCAAGCCTTTCAAAATACCAGCATGTTGGTGGACTTTTTTTGTCTGGACTATGGCAGGGTGCGAGCAGTCGTCAAGGGGGCACGCAGCGAAAAATCCGCATACAGGTCCAGCGTACAACCGTTCCAGCCTCTGCTACTTTCTTTTGGTGGACGCGGGGATGTAAAAACTGTCGTTGGCTTAGAGTCCAGTGTTGGGGCGCTCCATCTACAGGGGCAAAGACTGTTTAGCGGCATGTATCTTAATGAGTTGCTAGCGCGCTTATTGCATAACCATGTTGAACATAAACCTCTGTATTTGGTCTATCAAGATACATTATTGGCTTTGCAGGGAGATGCGGAGTTAGAAGTCCTTCTTCGTAAGTTTGAGTTAGGGTTACTGGCTGAACTAGGCTACGGAATTAACCTTGAGTCAGATTGTCAAACAGACGCCCCATTGGCGGCAGACAAGTTCTATAGATTCTTTCCAAGCTTGGGGTTCTCCCAGATTGGAAGTGATACTAGTGAAATTCCAGAATCAGCCAAATTTTTTGGTGCTAATTTATTGGCAATAAAAGACTCAAATTTTAAAGATGCGGGTGTTCTTTCTTCTGCGAAAAGGCTGTTGCGTATCGCTCTCGCCGTGCACTTAGGTGATAAACCTTTGCATAGTCGATCCTTATTCAAGCAGAGGACGTAAAATCCCTTTCCTTTATCCAATGCACTAATCAATGTAGAATTTGGTCACCTTAACAGTGACCTAATTCAACATGCCTTATCAAACCATTGAAAGTCAGATTGGTAACACCGCTTTAGTGCAACTCCAGCGTTTGCCTGAGGACACCTCCAATATCATCTTAGGCAAGCTTGAAGGCGATAATCCTGCCGGTTCAGTCAAGGACCGAGCCGCTCTTAGCATGATTCGGCAGGCAGAACTCCGAGGTGAGATAAAACCTGGAGACTCTTTGATCGAAGCCACCAGCGGAAATACGGGAATTGCACTTGCCATGGTAGCTGCGGTGAAGGGCTATCGACTGACGTTAATTATGCCCGATAATATGAGTTCGGAGCGCAAGGCATCTATGAGCGCCTACGGCGCGACATTAATTTTGGTTAGCGAAACTCAGGGAATGGAAGGCGCTCGAGATTTAGCGCTTGAAATGGAAAAAGAAGGGAAAGGAAAAGCGCTTAACCAATTTGCGAATAAAGATAATCCGAATGCTCATTACATGACGACCGGTCCGGAGATTTGGCGAGACACAAAAGGGCAGGTTACTCATTTCATTTCCTCAATGGGGACTACCGGAACGATTATGGGGGTTTCTCGTTATCTCAAAGAACAAAATCCAGACATTCAAATTATCGGTTTACAGCCGCAAGAAGGCTCGCGTATCCCTGGAATCCGTCGCTGGCAGAAAGAGTATTTACCGCAGATCTTTGAGCCAAGTCGCGTCGATCGAGTGATTGATATAGCCCAAGTTGATGCGGAAAACACCATGCGGGATTTGGCGACCCACGAGGGAATCTTTTGCGGGGTTTCTGCAGGTGGCGCTGTTTTTGCCGCACTAAAGCTCTCTCAAGAAGTAAAAAATGCCACTATTGTTTCAATCATTTGCGACCGGGGTGATCGTTATCTTTCAACCGGGGTGTTTGTTGGATAGATGATTAAACATCTAAATGCCAATCTTAAATTGTTACTAATAATTATTACTCCTACCGCGTGTCTAAACCATCTAAATCAGCTATAAAGTAAAGGAATTAGCAATTGAGTAAACGTCGTTTTCGCAGACAGAAACTGCCATTAGAACCCATCGAATTAGAGATTAGTTCTATTAGCCACGAGGGCAGGGGTGTGGCACATCGTGAGGGAAAGGTTGCCTTCGTAGATGGCGCGCTTAAAGGCGAGCGAGTTAGTGCGCAGTTTGTTCGTAAGCGAAGTAAGTTTGATGAATTTAAGACTCTTGAGGTGCAAAATCCTTCCGAGCAGCGTGTTGAGCCTCCTTGCCAGTTTACCCATCAGTGCGGTGGCTGTTCGCTCCAGCATTGGATGCCCAAAGAGCAGATAAAATTTAAACAGTCGGTGCTGCTGGAGCAAATGACACATGCTACGGGTCTCGCCGAAACAGATTTTGAACTGCTTAAACCACTACTCGGTCCAACTTTAAATTATCGGCGAAAAGCTCGACTAGGCGTTAGATTGGTGGAGAAAAAAGGAGGGGTGCTGGTTGGATTTCGCGAAAAATATAGTAGTTTTATCACCGAAATGGACAACTGCTCAATACTCATACCCGAAGTTGCACGGTTGATCGCTCCATTGCGGGAGCTTATCGGAACATTGGAAAGTAAAAGAAGCATCCCACAAATAGAAGTGGCAGCAGGTGATATGCCAAACATAGATGTTGAATTAAACCTAAACCAAGTGGCGCTAGTTTTTAGGCACTTGGAGGAATTGGTTGAAGCGGATATAACGCAGCTGACCGAATTCGCTGAAACCCATGGTATTCATTTGTATCTCCAGCCTGCAGGCAATGATTCAGTTCATAAAGTATATCCAGATGGTGATGCTGATCGTCTTCAGTATTCACTGCCCGAATTCGGCTTGCAGTTGAACTTTCATCCGATGGACTTTACTCAAATAAATGCGGGCATTAATCGTGCGATCGTAAGCCAAGCTTTAGAAAAGCTCGATTTGAAGAAAGAAGACACCGTATTAGATTTGTTTTGTGGTTTAGGAAACTTTACGCTTGCCATAGCATCTCAAGCAGGCGAAGTGGTTGGGGTTGAGGGAAGCGAAGAGATGGTTCGTCGCGGCTATGAAAATGCCTCGGCAAATGAGATCAATAACGTGAAGTTTTTTGCGGCGAACTTGGCGGAGTCGATGGCGAACAAGGAGTGGGGTTCAATAAAGTTCAATAAAGTGCTAATTGATCCACCACGTTCTGGTGCAGCAGAGATTATTGAAGAAATTGCCGCTCTTAAGGCTGAAAAAATTGTCTATGTCTCCTGTAATCCCTCAACATTAGCTAGGGACACAGCGTCATTGCTTAGCAGTGGCTATCGCTTGATCTCTGCAGGGGTTATGGATATGTTTCCTCACACTACACATGTAGAATCTATGGCCGAGTTTGAGTTGATCAAGTAATTGGTTATTATTCTTGCGCTTAGGCAAACGCATCATTGCAAAAACATTACTGACCAAGGTTAATTGAGTTTAAGTGAAACAAGCAGATTTTGACAAAAAAACAGCAATAGAGCAGCTTGTCGATGTGATGACTATGCTGAGAAACCCTGAATTTGGTTGTCCTTGGGATGTTGAGCAAACACTTCGCTCTTTGGTCCCTTTCACTTTGGAAGAGGTCTATGAAGTAGTAGACGCTATAGAGTTAGGTGACATATTAGAGCTGGAAGAAGAGCTAGGTGATTTACTTTTTCAAGTTGTATTTTATTCTCAGATTGCAAAAGAAGGCGGCGATTTCGATTTCGAGGGTGTGGCTAAGGTAATTACCCAAAAGCTTTTGCGGCGTCATCCTCATGTGTTTCCTGATGGATCGGTAGAACAATTTGGGGTCAAGACTACATTAGCTACCGATGAGGTTGCCGCTAATTGGGACAAAATAAAACGTCAGGAGCGGATAGAGAAGTCGATTCGAAAAAGCGAAAGTACGCAAACGCAGCAAAGTAGTGCTGGCTCTAAAGACGATACATTTGAGAGCGCACTTGATACCGTGCCTGCGGCAATGCCAGCAGTAATGCGGGCTATGAAATTGCAGGCTAAAGCAGCGAAAGATGGTTTCGACTGGGATGAGCTAAAGCCTGTATTGGCAAAGCTGAGAGAGGAAATAGCTGAATTTGAAGAGGCGATCGAGCAAAATGACGTCGAAGCCATCAATAATGAGTTGGGTGACATACTGTTTACAACGGTTAATATAGCAAGACACGTAGACGTGGACCCTGAAACGGCATTGCGCGGTGCAAATCAGCGTTTTTCTGCCAGGTTTAGATGGATTGAAGAAAAATTGAGTGCCTCCGGTTTGAAGATGAACGCTTCATCTGCTTCAGAGCTGAATCGGCTCTGGGAGAAGGCAAAACAGAGCGGGCTATAAACTACAACGATTTTTGATTGATTATGGGAGTTTGAGATGAGGATTATTTTGTTGGGGGCACCAGGTGCAGGGAAAGGCACGCAGGCGCAATTTTTGACTGAGAAATTTGGTATCCCCCAAATATCAACAGGTGACATGCTGCGAGCCGCAGTCAAAAATAAAACCGAACTGGGACTGCAGGTTGGGCAGGTGATGGCATCTGGTGGTTTGGTAACAGACGAAATAATAATAGGGATTGTTAAAGAGCGCATTGAACAAGAGGATTGCGCCAATGGTTTCCTTCTTGATGGTTTTCCTAGAACAATCCCTCAGTCTGAGTCTATGGTAGAGGCCGGCGTTAGTATTGATGTTGTACTTGAAATTGACGTTGATGATGAGGAAATTGTGGGTCGGCTTAGCGGACGACGTGTGCATCCTGATTCTGGAAGAGTTTATCATGTCACATTTAATCCGCCTGTAGTGGAAAACAAAGATGATGAAACCGGTGATGAATTAATACAAAGAGATGATGACAGAGAAGAAACAGTACGCAAACGCTTGTCGGTTTATCATGAGCAAACTGAGCCTTTGGTCGGCTTTTATAAGCGATTAGAAGAGAGCGGGGAGTCTGTTAAGGTAATAAAAATATCAGGTGTTGCACCAGTAGAAAAAATAAAGCAGCAGATTAACGACCTGTTATCATAATTTGAAATGGCAAAAAAAAGCCCGGGCAAATGCTCGGGCTTTTTTTTGCCTTAAAGCCTCACAAAATGTCGCATTATTATAATAAGCTGTGCAATAAACCTAACTAGACTAAACTGATGGTAGCTAAGTTCAGGATTAAGTGATTCTTTTTGAGTAATCCCTATAGCTTTTACTTGTATGATTAAAAAGTCATCAACTTTTTTTTTAAAGTTTTTGATCAAGATAGCGAAATAGAGGGTGATACTTTCGTTAAGCGGTATCAGTTCTGATCATCCAAAATCAAATTTGGATTGAATGATCTCAATTGTTGTTTACTTTTAGCCAGATAAGTTTTGTGATATCTTTCGGAAAAGTGGTAAATTCAACAATTGTAAAACTTAAGCGGGCACGATTCATAACCTAGGAGAAAAACGAGTATGGCTAAAGTCAAAGCTAAAAAGAAAGCACCTGCTAAGAAAAAGGCAACGGCTAAAGTAACAAGTCCAGCCTTGATCAAAGCAAACGCGGTTGTAGCGAAAATACAACAAGAAGCTAATGCTGCTAAGAAAGCAGTTGCAGCAGCAGTTAGAAAGTCGAATGCAGCAAAGAAGGCTGCTACCAAAACTAAAACTGCAGCACTTAAAAAAGCTTCAGTTGCCGCATCAAATGCTACTAAAAAGGCTACGGTCAAAGCTTCTACTTTAAACGCAAGACTCCGGGTTGCTTCTGCTAAAGCCAAAGCGGCTGAAACGGTGGCTAAGGCGTTGGCGGCTAAAGTTGCTGAAGCGGCGAAAACCGAATCAGATTTAAATAAGGCCGTGGCAGCTTTTACAGCTGACTTTAAGGCCAAGCAAGCTAAAGTGGCGGCTGCTAAAGCGTCTAAGCAAGCAAAAAAAGACGCAGTTAAGGCTAAAATAGCTGCCAAGAAAACTGCACTGAAAGAGAAAGCTGCCGCGAAGAAAGCTTCAGCCAAAGCCAAAGCTGCAGTAAAGAAAGCGTCAGCTAAATCTAAAGCAGCAGCTAGGAAAGCACCAGCCAAAGCTAAATCGGTAGCCAAAAAAGCTCCAGCCAAAGCTAAGGCCGCAGTGAAGAAAGCGCCAGCGAAGGCAAAAGCCGCAGCTAAGGGAGCGCTTGCTAAGGTTGATGCACCAGTTAAAACTAGTGCTGCAGCAAAAAAAGCAGCACCGGCGAAGGTTGCCAAGCGTAAACCAGCAGCAAAAAAGAAGGCTGCTGTGAAGAAGAAAGCAGTAAAGAAGGTGCCTGCTAAGAAAAAAGCACCAGCTAAAAAGAAAGCTGTGAAGAAGGCACCAGCTAAGAAGAAGGCACCAGCCAAGAAGAAGGCACCTGCTAAAAAGAAAGTAGTGAAAAAGGCGCCAGCAAAGAAAAAAGTACCTGCAAAGAAGAAAGCAGTGAAGAAAGCGCCAGCAAAGAAAAAAGTACCTGCAAAGAAGAAAGCACCGGTAAAGAAGAAAGCAGTGAAGAAGGCGCCGGCAAAGAAGAAAGCTCCAGCTAAGAAGAAGGCTCCAGCTAAGAAGAAGGCTCCAGCTAAGAAGAAGGTAGTGAAGAAGGCGCCAGCAAAGAAAAAAGCACCTGCTAAGAAGAAAGCAGTGAAGAAAGCGCCAGCAAAGAAGAAAGCACCTGCTAAGAAGAAGGCAGTGAAGAAAGCGCCAGCAAAGAAGAAAGCACCCGCTAAGAAGAAAGCGGTGAAGAAAGCGCCAGCAAAGAAGAAAGCAGGAAAAAAATAGGAAATAGCTGAAAAGAGTAGCTTTAGCCGGCTTGTACCGCTTGTCCCGCTCTCAGGGGGTGCTAGCCAAGTTTACTCGAAAAAAAAGAATCCTCGTTTGAGTAATCAAACGGGGATTTTTTATTTCCCCTCGCTTAGAATCCACCTATGAATGAATCAAGCAAAATTCTCGCAATAGACACCTCCTCAACTCTATGCTCAGTTGCATTGTTGTTTGAGGGAAGAGTTCTCATTCGTCAAACTCAGGCTGCTAAGCAGACTGCTTTGTTTCTACTGCCGATGGTAGAGCAATTATTGAACGAATCTGCTGTTCCTCTTCGTGAGCTCGATGCCATAGCTATAGCCTCGGGTCCTGGCTCCTTTACTGGGTTGAGAATAGGTATCGGGGCTGTGCAAGGCTTAAGCATGTCGGCGCAGGTACCAGTAATTTCATTGTCCAATTTAGCTGTGGCATGTTATTCGGCAACCAAGCGTTCATCTTGTGACGCCGCTATCGGATGTTTTCATGCCCGTGAGCAGGAAGTCTATTTTGGTGCTTATGCTGCTAACACTGACCTTGGTGTTGAATTAATTGGTGCAGAACAGGTCGCGTCGATAGCAGAGCTTGATTTCGATCGAAAGGCTGCCGTTACTTTTAAGAACTGGGTCGGAGTTGGTGATGCTTGGAATGAGCGATTGGCTCTTGAAAAAAGACTCGGTATCAAGATGACAAGAGCAAATCTGGAGAATGAGATAGATATCGAAGATCTATGTGCGTTGGCGCAATTGCGATGGCGCGCTAATGATATTATGGATCCCCAGCATGCTCAGCCAAATTATATTAAAGAGCAGCTTGATTATTAGTGTCGACGGAGGTGACTATTGGCGTTAGATTTCATACAAATTAGCTGGCTGGCATTTATTCAAGGCGTGACTGAATTTTTGCCCATCTCTTCTTCGGCGCATTTGATTTTGCCTTCTTTGCTTTTAGGTTGGCCAGATCAAGGTCTTACATTCGATGTGGCAGTGCACTTGGGCAGTTTAGCTGCAGTTATATTTTACTTTCGAGCCGACATCTCCAGTATTGCCTGGGCTTGGTTACTGCAGGTTTTTAGAGGTAAAGCCAGTGGCAAAGCTAGGTTGGGATGGCTATTAATCATCGCAACAGTGCCAGCTGGAATGGCGGGTTTGTTGTTGAATAACCTTGTTGCAAGTTATGCGCGGGCACTGCCGGTTATAGCGTCTACATCTATTATTTTTGCGGCGTTACTTTTTCTGTCCCAGCGAAAGAGCTCCTCTACGATGAGCCTAGACTCTCTGTCTTGGCGCCAAGCTCTTGTTATTGGTGTAGGTCAATCGATGGCGTTAATTCCGGGGGCGTCACGCTCCGGGGTGACAATGACGGCTGCATTGTTTTGCAATATGAGCAAAAGTGACGCAGGTAAATTTTCGTTTCTTCTGTCAATCCCAATTATTCTTGCCAGTGGCCTTTTGAAAGGGCTTGAGTTGTTTAATGACCCCGAGGTCGCTGTAGAGTGGTTGAAGCTTAGTTATGGAGCAACAGTGTCAGCTGCAGTCGCGCTTTTTTGTATACATTGGTTTCTTATTTTTATTGAGCGTATTGGATTCTTGCCATTTGTGATTTATAGAATTGTGTTAGGTGCATCATTGTTTTTGCTTTATTTATTGTGAGTGTTGCCGTGGTTATTGTGTTTGAGAGAAGTTCAGATTCGCAAGAGCGTGCATTGGCATTTCGTTTAGATCTTAAACTTATCGAAGAAGCCGCGTGCAGGGCCTTCGGAATACACCTTTATCTCAAGTATTTGCCCGAGGGCTTGAGCCTTTGTGAATTTGGAAAGAATGCGGCAGGACCGACCCGCGTAGACTTTTATGATCCGAGCTTAACCTCGCGAGCATCGGATTCTATAAAACAGCAAAACTTGATTAAAGCCTTGGGACTTAAAAAGAATCCTCAACCGAGAATCCTTGATGGCATGGCCGGCCTTGGCAAAGACGCCTATCTGATGGTCTCTGCGGGCTGCTCCGTACAGATGCTAGAAAAGTCTTCAATAGTATATGCGTTATTGGAGGATGGCTTAGAGAGGCTCTCAGTTGGCACGGGTGATGGGTCGAAACTACCCCTCGTGGCGCAGCAGGCAGATTTTCAAACGTGCAGCTATCAAAAAAATGATTTTGATATCGTCTACTTAGACCCTATGTATCCAATCGTTAATAGGAAGAGTAGGGCAAAAAAAGACATGGATCGGTTACATCATCTCGTCGGCATAAGCATGCAGGAGGGGGAGCAATTAAAAAAGGCCTTAAGTATTGCGGAGCGTAGAGTGATAATCAAACGACCAAAGAATGCGCCGGATTTCGCCGCAGAGAAACCCGACATCACCTATCAGGGCAGTAGCTCTAGGTTCGATGTTTATCTAACTATTTGAATCATAGCCGCTTAAACGTATGTTGCCCCACCTCAGCTGCTCAGACTAACTCTTTAAGTATGTGGTAGTAAATCGATTCTAGCCGATCGATGTCGCTTATCCGGACACGTTCGTTAATCTTATGAATGGTAGCATTACAGGGGCCTAATTCGACCACCTGAGTTCCTGTTGGTGCAATGAATCTGCCATCTGAAGTGCCGCCTGCAGTTGAGCACTCTGGATTCAGCCCAGTAACCTCCTTGACACTCTGGCTCACCACATCGATCAGATCTGTTTTGGTGGTTAAAAATGGCTCGCCGGACAAGTGCCAATTTATTTCAAAGTTAACATCAGCATTAGTCAAAAGTGTCTCAACGCGTTCGATGATGGTTTGGGAGTCCAGCTCTGTCGAGTAGCGAAAATTGAAATCCAAATCCAATGTCTCAGGAATCACGTTATTGACTCCCACCCCACTTTTAATATTGGATATTTGGAAGCTTGTAGGTGGGAATAGCTCATTCCCTTTATCCCATTGTGTTTCGACAAGTGTTTTAAGGGCAGCAAGTGAGTTATGAATCGGGTTAGATGCTAAATGTGGGTAGGCAACATGCCCTTTTATGCCGATTACATGAAGTTTTCCATTTAACGAACCTCGGCGGCCAACCTTTATTGTGTCGCCTAGCTGATCTGTACTGCTGGGCTCTCCTACCACGCAATAATCGATAGCTATGCCTTCTTCTTGAAACGTCGACATTACACGGCGGGTCCCATTAATCGCTTTGTCTTCTTCGTCACTAGTAATCAGAAAGCCAAGTCGAGCTTTGAGTGGGCGTTCGTGTAGTAGTTTCTCAGCCGCAGTAATCATCGCTGCCAAGCTGGCCTTCATGTCAGCGGCGCCACGCCCGTAAAGGAAGCCTTCGTGCTCTGTCGCGTCAAATGGATCAAAAGTCCACTCGCTTACAGGGCCAGTAGGAACCACATCTGTGTGCCCGGCAAAAACCAAGAGAGGACCTTTATCGCCGAGGGTAGCCCAAAGGTTGGAGACATCTTCATATGGCAGCCAGCGGATGTCGAAGCCTAGAGAACTTAATCTATCAGCAAGAACCTTCTGGCAGCCATTATCATCTGGTGATACTGACTTTCTGTTTATTAACTTTTTCGCAAGATCTAATGCAAATGACATGGGAGTTGATTGCCTCGCTAATTATTTGAATGTAATTCTTCGTTCAAGCTCATTGATGTTTTCAGCGGTATGCACTCCACCGCGCCGCTGATCGAATTGCGTCTGAACAACATGTCGGTGAGGGAGGCAAGCTCTAAAGCTTTTGCTGTCTTACTTAAATTGCCGCTAGCGTCAAATAATTGCACCTTGGTGCCCGCAGTGACATAGAGGCCAGCTTCGATAATACAGCCATCGGCTAGCGGGAACCCAATTCCTGCGTTGGCGCCAATAAGACAGTTCTTACCAACAGATATGATTTCAGTGCCGCCTCCAGAAAGAGTGCCCATTGTGCTGCAGCCACCGCCTAGATCACTGTTTTCATCAACAATCACGCCGGCGGAAATTCTGCCTTCAATCATGGCCGCGCCTTTGGTTCCCGCATTAAAGTTTACAAAGCCTTCGTGCATTATGGTTGTGCCTTCACCTAAGTGAGCTCCGAGACGGACTCGCGCTGCATCGGCGATTCGGATGCCACGAGGTACAACGTAATTTGTCATTTTAGGAAATTTATCGACTGTTTCAACGTTAATAAACTTACCTTCCAAGCGCGCAGCCAATTGCAGAGCAGGGAGGTCATCAAGATCGATAGGGCCAAGGTTGGTCCATGCTAGGTTCTTCAAAACACCAAACATGCCATTGAGATTTAATTCCTGTGGCAACACGTGTCGGTGAGACAGTAAATGTAATTTTAAAAATGCCTCTGGTATGGATTGAGGGGGGGCGTCCACGGAAACCAAGCAGGCAATAACCGGTTGTTCGCTAGCTGACATCGCGCTCAATTGTGTAGCCAGCCTACTTTCACCTAGCGTTTCTAACTCGCTCACTAAGTGAACTGCGGTGTCAGGATCGACCGTGTATGTTCGGTTACTCATCGTCGCTAGTTCAAAAGTAGTCGCAAGTAGGTCTGAAAGCGCTTCACTGGGTTTAAAGCATGGCATTGGGTAAAAAGCTTCGATTAGTTCGGCGCTGGAATTATGAGTCGCGAGGCCAAAAGCAAAGCTGTGCAAAGGATTCATTTTTATTAACCTATATTAATTTAATATTTTATATTTAATGTTTAGTGCTCATAGACCCAACGCTCAGAAACGGAGTGCCCAGATAAGAACGGCAGTGGCCCAAGCCATAGATCAGCTGTTCAAAGATCTAAGCTGCGGTTCATCAAAGCCGATTAACCACTTACTGCCAGTGTGGATAAGCGGTCGCTTTATCATTGAGGAGTTGTCACTCATTAGCTCAATAGCTGATTCCTCAGTTAGATTGTCCTTGATGGAGCTATCAAGTTTTCGCCAAGTAGTGCCGCGGGTATTGATTAGTTCTCCATGGGAGAAATTTTCCAAAAATAGTGTTGCCAGAGATATTGGGCAGCCCAATTTTTTATAATCATGAAATTGATACTCAATTCCTATTTCTTCTAAGAGCTTTCGAGTCTTTTTAATAGTGTCGCAGTTAGAGATGCCGTAAAGGGTTAGCATAGCTTTATTAATTCTTTGTTAGTGGATAAGGTCAATTCTGTATGGACTTGCTACGAAAATGGTTTTCTAGCTTTGCTTTAACGTCCTCTTGGAGCTGGTCAGAGAATTCAGAGCTGGTAATGGGCATATCGTGTTTGTCGGTGATGAAAAACAAATCCTCAACCCGTTCCCCTAAGGTCGTGATACGAGCGTCTTTCAGATTTACTGAATAATCAGCAAACACTTGTCCTACACACGCCAGTATACCGGGCTGATCAGGGCAATTAATTTCTAGGGTGGAATAATTGCGATTAGGGGGGTTTATTAGGCTGACTTTCACGGATTGAGCGAAATACTTCTCTTTTCGAGTTTGTCTAAAAGCCGCAAGGGCTACCGCTTTGCTGCCACGATTTCCCCGTAATAAATAGCTTCCTAGGATAGATTCTATTTCCGTTCGTCGGCGTGGGTTTTTGCCTACTGGTTGCCCTGAATCCTCGAGAACAGAATAGGTGTCCATGCAGTAGTCATTGTTAGAGGTGAATATACGAGCCCCTTGAATATTGAGATTAAGCTTTTCAAAGGCGGCAGTACTGTTGGCAAATATGAAATCTGCATTTCGTGTATAAATAAAAACTTGAGTTGCGCCTATTTCACCGTTGCTGTCGGTCACCTCCTTGATAGAAACCAAAGGGCTGTCGCTCTCATGGAGTGCGATTGCTCGTGAATGCCAAACGATATTCGTAAAAGACTCTCTAACAAAGTACTCGTCGGAAGTGTGTTCCCAAACATCAGCAATTTGATCAACTTTTAGCCCAAGCGAGCGCAGCCGCTCGCGTGCGGAATCTTTTTTGTCCGCAATTCGTTCATCTCTGTTTACGGTGTTTTCCAAACCTTGGGAGAATAACTTTTTTGTGTTGCTGTAGAGCTGATGTAGAAGCGAGCTGCGCCAACTATTCCAAAGACTTGGGTTAGTCGCGCGTATGTCTGCCACAGTCATTGCGAGCATATAGTCAAGGTGCAGGGTATCGCCCATTTGATTGGCAAACTCTTGAATAACAGCAGGATCGGTTAGATCTTTGCGCTGGGCGGTCATCGACATCAATAAATGTTTGTCGACCAACCACGACACCAGCTTTCCATCCCACTCGCTCAGACGATGGCGACGGCAAAATTCGATAGCATCTACCTTACCAAGTTCCGAGTGGTCACCACCGCGACCTTTGGCGATGTCGTGATACAAGCCAGCAATATAAAGTAATTCTATTTTTGGCAGACGGCGGGCGACATCAGACGCAAACTTATAGGTTTCATGGCCTTCGGGCTGAAGAAATAGGCGCATGTTTTCAACAACTTGCAGAGTGTGAGCATCTACCGTGTAAATGTGAAAAAGGTCATGCTGCATGCGGCCGGCGATTTTGCCAAATTCGGGCAGGTAACGGCCTAAAATCCCATATCGGGACATGCGTCTTAGCTGCAACGTCAACTCATGGGGAGAACGGAGCAGCTCCATAAACAAGCTGATGTTACGAATGTCTTGTCGATAGTCTTCGTTAATGAGCCTACGATTATCTCGAATCAATCTAATAGTCGATGCTCTTACACCGCGGATTTCCGGGTTTTGGGCCATCAGCATAAAAATTTCAAGGAGAGCGGAGGGGCTTCTCTCAAAAACATTCTGGAATTTAGCTTCGATATATCCATTACGTATTTGAAAGCGGTTATTGATCTGAACAATGCGTTCTTTTTCACCTGCTCGTAGAATGACTTCATCAAAGTATTGCAAAAGCACATCATTCAAAGATCGAAGGTTTGCCACAGCGCGATAGTACTGCATCATCAGCTTCTCGACCCCTAGGCTTTTCTCGTCATCTTCATAGCCAAACATTTGGGCTAATTCCCTTTGCTTGTCAAAAAGCAATCGGTCTTCACAGCGCCCGCTGAGCAAATGCAGGCCGTAGCGCAGTTTCCAAAGAAACTGCTGGCCACGATTGAGCATGGTTTCCTCGGATGCCTTTAAAAAGCCGAGCTGGACAAGATCACTAAAGGATCCTGCCCCAAAGTGTCTTTTACTAACCCAAGCGATGGTTTGAATGTCTCTTAAACCGCCAGGTGAAGTTTTAACATTAGGCTCTAAGGCATAATCGACGTCGTGATATTTTTCATGGCGAGTTTTTTGTTCATCGATCTTGGCTTGGACAAATTTTTTGATTGGCCAGACTTTACTGCCACTGGTCGCCGCCATCATTTTTTCATACAGTAATGGTGACCCGACTAAGGTGCGGGACTCCATGAGCGCTGTGGCAACAGTTATGTCTTGTTTAGCTTCTTTGACACATTGTGAGACGGAGCGGACGCTTTGACCGACTTGTAACCCTATATCCCAAAGCAGAGTTAAAAATTTACTAATAGGGTCTTTGTATTCTTTGTTATTGTCTTTGCTAGTGAGAATCAGCAGGTCTATATCTGAATGAGGAAGGAGTTCGCCGCGGCCATACCCGCCGACAGCGATTAAGCTTAGATCGCTAGCATCGGGCCAACTTTGAGCCTCCCAGGCCAGATTGATTATTTTATCTACCGCTTTGGCTCGATCTGCGACAATATCTGTGATTGCGAGGTTTTTCTTGTAGCGAGAGTCAAGCTCATCACTGGCTGAATTTAGTGCGCCACTGAGTAAAGTGATGATGTTGCTGTTTGGTTTTGCCAGTTCGGTGATCAGTGTTTCGAGATCTAGGATCTCATGAGAGTCACCATGGTAATCGTTACCAATTTCGGTGCTAGCCATTTGAGTTTTTGTCACAGATTTTCTTCAGACCTCAGGGTTAATACATCGACTCCGTCCGCCGTTACGGCAAGAGTATGTTCCCACTGGGCGGAGAGTCGACGGTCTTTTGTTGTCACCGTCCAACCGTCTTTCTTAGATAATTTGGTATAGCGCGATCCAGCATTTAGCATAGGCTCAATAGTAAACGTCATTCCCTCCACGATTTTCAGGCCGGTATCTGGCCTGCCGTAATGTAAAATCTGAGGTTCTTCATGAAAAATACGGCCGATACCATGCCCGCAGTATTCTCTGACAATGGCGTAGTTATTTGCCTCTGCGTGTTGTTGAATAATATGCCCAATGTCTCCAAGAGTGACACCTGGCTTAACGATGTTAATGGCTTTGTACATACATTCTTGAGTAATGCGTATCAAGCGCTGGGCGTGGCTTGGGGTCTCGCCTACGCAAAACATTTTGCTAGTGTCGCCATGAAAGCCATCTTTGATGACGGTGACGTCGATATTGATGATATCGCCAGGCTTTAATATTTTCTCATTACTAGGTATGCCGTGACAGATAACATGGTTTACGGATGTGCAGACTGATTTTGGAAAGCCGTTATAGTTCAGCGGTGCTGGAATAGCTTGCTGCGTATCAACTATATAGTTGTGGCAAATCGTATCTAATTCGCCTGTACTGACGCCTGGCCTTACATAGGGGCCTATCATTTCTAAAACAGCGGCAGCTAATCGACCGGCAACACGCATTTTTTCAATTTCGTCTGGAGTCTTGATGTGAATAGTCATAGTTTCGTTTACTGTCGCCTCTGTTTGCAGGGCAGAAAAGCTAACTATTGTAAATCACGACGTCCGCCAATAATAGGGGGTGGGGTAGGCAAAGCGACAAGTTTTGACGCTTTGCGAGATATCTTAGATGTTCAACGGTGTTTAATTACAATCGAGGTTATGGTATAAAGCTGCGCGTTCTAAACAAGGTGAGTACCAAACTCTCCATGATCTGAGCGCAACTAATGAAAGTCGTGGCAAAAGCCGCTGATTTTAACTTTATTGCACCACAACGTCGCACACACATCGTCACATTTGATCTGGGTGCCCAAAACTGCTTGCTTAAGGAGATTTTGGGTTGATCTATGGGATGCGTGGAGGCCTAACCCGTATAGGAATTAAAATGACTGTAAGCATGAAAGAAATGCTCCGAGCAGGAGTGCACTTTGGACACCAGAGCCGATACTGGAACCCCAAAATGGAGCCATTCATCTTTGGCGCCAGAAACAAAATTCATATCATTAATTTAGAGCACACCGTTCCTGCACTCAATACAGCTCTTGATGTGGTTACTGGTATGGCAGATAAAAAGAAGAAGATTCTTTTTGTGGGCACAAAGCGCGCCGCCTCAAAAATTATTCGCGAGGAAGCTGAACGAGCAGGTATGCCTTATGTAAACCACCGCTGGTTGGGAGGAATGCTGACTAACTACAAGACTATTCGCGGCTCAATCAAGAAACTCAAAGATTTGGAAGCCCAAGAGTTGGATGGCACATTCAGCCGTTTAACCAAAAAAGAAGCCCTAATGCGGACTCGAGCAAAAGAAAAACTTGAGCGCAGTATCGGCGGGATTAAAGACATGGGTGGATTGCCTGACGCACTTTTCGTGATTGATGTGGATCATGAGCGTATAGCCGTAACTGAAGCTAATAACCTCCGAATTCCAGTTATTGGTATCGTTGATACCAACAGCAACCCAGATGGTATCGACCATATTATACCGGGTAACGATGATGCTATCAGAGCCATACAGCTTTACGCATCTGCTATTGCTGACGCCTGTGTTGAAGGTGTTAAACGCAACGCCCCAGCCGGCGGTGATAACGAGTTTGTTGAAGTTGATGACGCACCTGTTAAAGAGGAAAAAGTAGAAGTGGCGACTGAAGTTGTAGCAGAAGCTGCTCCTGAAGCACCAGTGAAAGTTGCTGAAGCCGCGCCTGCCGCGGCTGTAACCGCTGAGGCAAAATCTTAGGCCTGCTTTCTTCCATCTACTGACTTTAAGTATGTGAGTAGATTAAATATCTTTTTGTAAGGGGGCTATAAGCCCCCTTTTTTTAAAACACTGACAAAGCTAAAAATAGCTTTGAAGCCCTATAAAGTGAGGCATAGAACATGGCGACTATAACAGCTGGAATGGTTAAGGAACTGCGCGAGCGGACTGGTCTTGGAATGATGGATTGTAAAAAGGCATTGTCTGCTGCAGAGGGTGACATGGAGAAGGCAATAGAAGACCTGCGCAAATCTAGCGGTATGAAAGCGGCTAAAAAAGCAGGTCGAGTAGCTGCTGAAGGCATCGTGGTGATAAAAATTGCCGAAGACGGCAACTACGGCGTGATTTTGGAAATCAACAGTGAAACAGACTTTGTTTCTAAAGATGCAAACTTTCTCGATTTCACCCAGCAAACACTCGATTTGGCGTATGCTAATAGAGATGCTGACGTTGCCGCATTGCTTGATGCAGGCGTCGAGCTGGCTCGCGAAAAGTTAGTCCAAAAAGTTGGCGAAAACATCAATGTTCGCCGGGTAGATCGGTTAAAATTTGATGACGCGAATCAGGGCATCGTAGAAAGCTATGTCCACAGTAATAGTCAAATCGGCGTAATTATAGCGCTTCGCGGTGGTGATGAGACTCTAGCTCGGGATATCGCGATGCATATTGCGGCGGTAAACCCCTTGGTTGTTCGGAAAGAAGACGTGCCTGCTGATGTAATTGCCAAGGAGTCTGAAATTTATTCAGCTCAAGCTCGTGAGAGCGGCAAGCCGGAAGAAATTATTGAAAAAATGATCAGTGGCAGATTAAATAAATTTGTTGCAGAAGTTAGCTTGATGGAACAGCAATTTGTTAAAAATCCTGATGTTAAAATTTCTGGATTGCTAAAGGACGCTGGTGCGGATATTGTGAACTTCATTCGTTACGAGGTTGGTGAAGGCATCGAGAAGGTAGAGGTGGACTTCGCCGACGAAGTAGCCGCACAAGTGAAAGGAGGCTCTTAACAGAGTCACTAGTAATTGGTTAAAACTATGCCTAAACATGATCGCAAGTACAATCGTATACTGCTCAAACTGAGTGGAGAAGCACTAACTGGTGATGCCGATTTTGGTATTGATCCTAAGGTGTTAGACCGCATGGCGGTTGAGGTGGGGCAGCTAGTAGGTCTCGGCGTTCAAGTAGGTATGGTTATTGGCGGTGGTAATCTTTTTCGCGGAGCGGCACTTAATGCTGCAGGCATGGAGCGGGTTACCGGCGACCATATGGGCATGTTGGCCACGGTGATGAACGCTTTAGCCATGCGCGACGCACTCGAACGGGCAAACATTCCTACCCGTGTTATGTCCGCAATCCAAATGAGCGGTGTAGTTGAACACTACGATAGGCGCACCGCAATTCGTCACTTGGAGGCTGGTGATGTTGTTATCTTTTCTGCAGGTACCGGCAATCCATTTTTCACGACAGATTCAGCAGCTTGCCTGCGGGGCATCGAAATCGATGCCGACTTAATTATGAAGGCAACCAAAGTAGACGGTGTCTACTCGGCTGACCCAGAAACTAATCCAGAGGCTGTAAAATACGCTCGTCTTAGTTATGATGAAGTGATTGAAAAGCAGCTGGCAGTAATGGATTTAACCGCTATATTTTTAAGTCGAGATCATCAAGTGCCGATCAAGGTCTTCAATATGAACAGGCCAGGCGCTTTGCTTGAAAACATTATGGGTGATGCTGACGGGACTTTAATAGAGTAAATGGCCGTCACGCACAATCCAATTGATAGGGAAAAAGAAAATGATTGATGACATTATTGATGATGCTGCTGAGCGTATGCAGAAAAGTGTTAATTCGCTAGGCGATGCATTCAAGAAGATTCGAACGGGCAGGGCGCACCCAAGTATCCTCGACACTGTCATGGTCTCTTATTACGGCTCTGACACGCCATTAAATCAATTAGCCAACGTCAATGCCGAAGAAGGTCGTTCACTGATTATTTCACCATGGGAAAAGAATATAATTGGAGAGATCGAGAAAGCGATAATGAAATCGGATTTAGGTCTAAACCCCTCAAATAACGGGGATACTATTCGCGTACCAATGCCTGCACTGACCGAAGAAACTCGGAGAGACTACACAAAGCAAGCTAAGAACGAGGCTGAAAATGCCCGTATTGCGGTTCGAAATATCCGGCGTGACGCCAATACAGATTTTAAAGATCTTGAAAAAGAAAAAGATATCAGCGAAGACGAGCAGCGCAGAGCTGAAGATAGAGTACAAAAACTTACCGATCAGTTTATCGCTGCTATTGAATCGGCGTATCAAGTCAAAGAAACTGATTTGCTGACCTTTTAGTAAGTGCCTTCTTATTGTGCTTGTCTAAAAATTTTGATTTTGTCAGCTACCCATCGCAATGAAATCTGATGCTCTTCCTTCCGTTCCCCGGCATATTGCTATCATTATGGATGGCAATAATCGCTGGGCTAAAGCCCATGGTCTTGCCGCTAAAGCGGGTCATAGACGAGGCGCCGAGGTGGCCCGCAATATCGTAAATGCATGTATTGATAACGACATCCCGTTCTTAACTCTTTTTGCTTTCAGCAGTGAAAACTGGCTACGTCCAGCAGAAGAGGTTCAGGGCTTGATGGCGCTTTTTTTATTGGTGTTAAAACGAAAAGAAATTAAACAATTCCACAATAAGAACGTGCGTATAAAGTTTATAGGCAATCGTACTTCGTTTTCGGAAAAGCTACAAAGAAACATGGCGTCAGTGGAAGCGTTGACGCTTAACAATACAGGTTTAACAGTTGCTGTAGCGGCTGATTATGGTGGTCGTTGGGATGTCGCTGAAGCGGCTAGGGCAGTCGCACTAAAAGCACTTAATAAGGAGCTTGCCGTCGCTGATATAGATTCACAAATGATTGCTGAGCATTTGAGTCTGTCACCACTTCCAGATCCAGATCTTTGTATCAGAACCGGTGGTGAAAGGCGTGTCAGTAACTTTTTATTATGGCAATTTGCCTACACCGAATTATATTTTACCGATTGCTTCTGGCCAGATTTTAGCGATGAAGAATTCGAGCTGGCGTTGAGCGACTATGCGCAGCGTCAGCGGCGGTTTGGTGGACATAATCAAGAGGTGAAGATCTGATGTTAAGACAGCGAATTGCGACAGCAATTGTTCTGCTCGTAGGACTTATTGCTGCGAGTACATTAATGTCTCCCTTCGCTTTTTCTCTACTCACGGCGATAGTTGTGCTTCTTGCAGCATGGGAGTGGGGTGGTTTTATTGGTCTCGAGAACCTGACTACCAAAGTTGCTTATATTGTGAGTATATTGCTTTTGCTCGGTGGTTGCTTTTTTCTTTTAGAGCTTGGCCCTGAAACAGAAACTTTACGGCAAGATCATGCGCTTACTTTGTCTGTTCTAGGTTTGTTTTATTGGGTATGTGTCTCTCTTGCAGTGTTAGATTACCCATCAAAGAACAAGCATTGGAATAAGGAGTATAGAATTGCGACAATGGGTATATTTTCACTACTTCCTACATGGGTTGGAATTACCCAGCTGAAATATTTGGAGCCTAACGGTATGTTGGTTCTTGTGTTGATTATATTGGTCGCCGCTGTCGATGTTGGTGCATTCTTTATCGGGATGAATTTCGGTAAGACAAAACTTGCGCCAGAGTTGAGTCCTAATAAAACATGGGAAGGTGTATGGGGCGGCTTCGCTCTTTGTCTGCTGGTGAGTTTGGGATTTGGCATACTGCTGAACTGGACGCTTTTCTCAGTTGGCCTTTTTGAAACGGCTGTTCTTATTCTTATCAGCGCTCTTGTCACTTTTTTTAGCGTAACCGGAGATCTGGTCGAAAGTATGTTAAAACGAAATAGGAAAATTAAGGACAGCGGTACGATTCTGCCTGGGCACGGAGGGGTGCTGGATCGCGTCGATGGATTGATTGCAGCTACGCCAGTGTTTGTTCTTGGCATGACCTTTCTTGTGTTGACGGCCCGATAGACTATGAATAACCTTCGACGAATTTGTATTCTTGGTTCAACTGGCTCGATAGGTCAAAGCACGCTCGCTGTTGTTGATGCTAACCCAACATTTGAAGTGGTTGCTTTGTCTGGTCATCGGAATATCGATTTGCTGTTGCAGCAATGTTTAAAATACCAGCCGAAAATAGCGGTTGTATCTCGGTCTGAAGACGCTAAGGGCTTGGCCGACTCGCTAAAGTCCGCTGGTAGTAAGGTGGAGGTGCTGTGGGGCGCTGATGCATTGTCGACCGCGGCAAGTGATGATTCAGTGGATATGGTGATGGCTGCAATAGTTGGAGCTGCAGGGTTGGAATCTACTCTCTCTGCTGCCCGCGCGGGTAAGACTCTGCTACTTGCCAATAAAGAATCTTTGGTTATGAGTGGGGATTTACTGTTTAGGGAAATTGAGGCATCAGGAGCCACTCTTATTCCGATTGATAGCGAGCACAATGCTATTTTTCAGTGCTTACCACAAAACCTTTCTGGTCAGTGCGGCGACAGCACAAAATATGTCAGCAAAATCGCATTAACCGCCAGTGGTGGACCTTTTCTTGACAAGCCGCTTACTGAATTCGGTGACATAACTCCAGCTGAAGCTTGCAAGCACCCGACTTGGTCGATGGGACAAAAGATTTCAGTGGATTCTGCGACGATGATGAATAAAGGGCTCGAGTTTATTGAAGCCAGTCTGCTATTCGGGCTCGCGCCTCATCAAATTGATGTACTTATTCACCCACAAAGTACAATCCATTCGCTGGTTTACTATAAAGATGGATCGGTGTTGGCGCAGCTTGGCTGTGCGGATATGCGGATTCCTATCGCACATGGAATGGCTTATCCTGAACGGATTGAGTCAGGGGCGGAATCTTTGGACCTTATAGCGATGGGGTCGCTGGAGTTCTTTGAGCCTGACTATAAGCGCTTTCCTTGCCTTAAACTTGGTATCGACGCAACGCGGCAGGGTGGAACAACTCCAACTTTGCTCAATGCAGCTAACGAAATTGCGGTGGCGGCGTTTCTTGGTGGTCAGATTAAATTTATTGAGATTGCTGAGATTAATGAGCAGGTTTTATCGAAAATTCCTTGTGAACCGGCTTCATCTCTCGCTATTATTCGTGACGCTGATTCACTGGCTAGAAATATTACTAAAGAGCTGATTTTAAAGAAAAATTAATTAGTGACTCTGATACGAGATACAGAGAAAAACAGGCACCAAAATGATTCTTGAATTATTAACAAATGTACTGGCCTTACTCGTTACCTTGGGCATTCTAGTAACTATCCATGAATTTGGTCATTTTTGGGTGGCTCGGCGCTGCGGTGTTAAGGTGCTGCGCTTTTCTATCGGTTTTGGTAAAGCGGTAAAAACCTGGGTAGGGAAAGACGGTTGTGAATACGTTATTGCGCCCATTCCTTTGGGTGGTTACGTCAAAATGCTTGGTCAAGAAGATACAACAGTGTCCACGTCCATGGAATTGCCCGCGAGCCAGCGTCATATGTCATTCGCATACAAGCCTCTTTGGCAGCGAATGGCCATTGTGGCAGCAGGACCGGCGGCAAATTTTCTATTGGCTATTTTTGTGTTTTGGTTAATAAACATTGGCTACGGGCTTTCCGGTATAGCGCCGGTTATTGATGGAATCAGAGATAATTCTCTTGCTAAAATGGCGGGACTTAGCGAGGGCGATGAAATTCTTGCCGTTGACGGCAAGGAAACTATTATTTGGCAGCAAGTGACTCTGCAGATGCTAGGAAGAATGGGAGAGACCGGAGATCTGCGGTTAACGATTAACCCTGCCTCCGGAGACAGCCCGAGAGACGTGGTAGTCCCTATCTCTTCCTGGCTAGGCAGCGACACTGCGCCTAATCCGGTTGCAGACCTTGGTATTGTGCAGATAGAAATGCCGGCTATGATCGCAGGTTTAGTAGAAAATGGTCGTGCTGAGCAGGGCGGTTTATTGCCAGGAGACGAAGTTCTTTTCGTTAATGATCAAGCTATACGGGGATGGACGCATTGGGTTGAAGTAATCCGGGCAAATCCGGAACTAGAGTTAGAAGTCGTGGTCCAACGAGGAGTCGAGCTAGCCTCGCTTAGCATCACACCTGCAGAGGTTATTTCTGAAGAAGGGTTTGCTACTGGCAGCATTGGGGCCTATGTAAAGCAGATGAGCCTTGCAGAAATAGTTCCTGAGTCTATGCGGCGTGAGGTAAGTTATGGTCCTATCAGCGCCATAAAGCCCGCGGTAATAGAGACGTGGGATAAATCACTATTTGTTCTCGATTCAGTTAAGAAAATGGTTGTGGGTTTAATTTCTGTTAAAAATATTAATGGCCCAATTACCATCGCTCAGGTTGCTGGGGATACGGCCACTTATGGGCTTAATGTTTACTTAGGATTTTTAGCTTTGCTAAGCATCTCACTTGGGGTGTTAAACTTACTGCCTATTCCTGTCCTTGACGGAGGACATTTGTTGTATTACAGCATCGAAGCGGTAATTCGACGTCCAGTACCTGAGCGTATTCAATCGTTCGGGTTACAACTCGGTTTGTTATTGATATCAGGAATTATGGTTTTAGCCGTTTATAATGATGTCAGTCGTTTACTTTAAATCAATACTGTCTATTGCCCGCCGCTAACATTAGATCGTGACTCAGTTTAAATAAGATACTTGAATGAAAAAAATCATTTTCGGTTTGCTGTTGACCTTGGGTCTTCCTAACCTCCTGCATGCTCAAAACTTTACTATTGCGGACATCATTGTTGATGGCTACCAGCGTATTTCGCCTGGAATAATTTACAATCTGTTGCCGGTTGGAATTGGGGACACTGTAGATGGAACGGTTCCCGCTTTAATAATCAGAGAGTTATCCCGTTCGGATTACTTTGATGAAATTGAAGTCTCTCGTGAAGGTAATATCCTCGTTGTCACAGTGCTAGAGCGTCCCTCGGTTGCTGAAATTACAGTGGAAGGCAACAGTGTTTTAGAGACTGAAGACATTATCGAAAATATGGCTTCTGCAGAGATCGCGGAAGGCCAAATTTTTACCCGTGCGGCGCTAGAAGCTATTAGGCAGGGAATTCAGGACGTTTACTCTGGGCGCGGTCGTTACGGGGCTGCAGTTGAAATAGAAGTTGAGGAATTGCCAAGAAACCGAGTTGCTATCCGACTTGAGATAAATGAAGGCGAGGAATCTAGAATTCGTCACATTAACATCGTCGGCAATGAGGCATTCGAAGAAGAGGATTTACTTGATCTCCTAGAGCTTGGACTCAAGCCTTGGTACATGGTGATGAGTCGCAAGGATCGTTATTCCCGTGAACAATTCTCGGGTGATCTTGAACGTCTCGAATCTTTCTATTTGGATAACGGATACGTTGAATTTAATATTGATTCGACGCCTATATCCATCACCCCGGACCGCAAAGAAGTTTATATCACGGTCAATATCTCAGAGGGCAATCAATACGTTGTTAGCGGTGTTGATCTAGCGGGGGATTTGGTCGATGCAGAATCTCTGCTACGAGCTGCTGTTTTTGTCCGCCCCGGACAAATATATTCGCAAGGTTTAGTGACTGGCACTGAAGAAATAATGGTCCAGTTTTTAGGAAACTTAGGTTACGCCTTTGCCGAGGCTACTGGTGTTCCTGAGGTCAGTGAAGATGATGAGACGGTTGAAGTGACCTTCTTTATTGAGCCAGGCAAGAGGACCTATGTTAATCGAATTGGATTCAGCGGCAACATGGCTACCGCTGATGATGTCTTGCGTCGAGAAATGCGCCAGCTAGAAAGTGCTCCTGCATCCAGCCTGCAGATAGAGCAATCTAAAGTTAGGTTACAGCGTCTGGGTTATTTTGAAACGGTGGAAGTAGACACTGTTGAAGTGGCAGGTACAGAAGATCAAGTTGACGTAAATTACGACGTGCTAGAACAGAACTTCGGAGCAGTGAGTTTTCAAGTGGGTACTGGCGGAGGTGGAAATTTCTTCCTCAGTTCCAGTTTGCAAGCCCAGAACTTTCTCGGGACAGGGCGTACATTGGGCGTAGGTGTTAACCGATCAAGATTCCAGCAGGGCTTAAACTTTCGCTATGTGGATCCCTACTTCACTCCAGACGGCGTGAGCCGGGGTTTTAACCTTTTTGCTCAAGAAATTGATTCGCCCTTTAACGTATCCAATTTCAACACTTCTTCATACGGCGGAACACTTAGCTTTAGCTATCCGCTCAGTGAGATTCAACTGCTTGGGTTTGATCTTGGATATACCCATACGGAATTGAGTGCAGGGGTAGGTTCAGTTCAGGAGATTCTTTCTAGCCCCATCTTGTTTGATGGCATCGACAGCTTTGTTATCACGCCACTTAACGCTAACCCTTTTAATGGCCCAGTGGCTGATTCGGTATTGGGGAACGTTGGAGATCTCAGAGCAGAACAACTGCAAGCTAATACGGACCCAGGTTTTGTCGACAAATTCGGCGACACTTTTGATAACTTTACTTTTACTGCAAACTGGTTCGAAAACACATTGAACCGCGGACAAATGGCTACAGCGGGCTCTTATCATAGTGTCGCGTTGGAAGTAACGCTGCCGGGAAGTGATCTGGAGTATGCCAGGTTGAACTACAACGCCCAAATTTACTGGCCCTTAACTCAGAATCAAGAGTGGGTTGTCTCCTTTAAAGCGAATCTTGGCTACGGCATTGGCTATGGCGACACTGGTGAGCTGCCGTTTTTTAATAACTTCTTCGCTGGTGGATTGATTCAGGGCGGGGGACAACTTCGTGGGTTCGAGGAAAACAGTCTAGGCCCAAGAAGTACGCCGGGTGCCAGATACCTCACAGACAGAGGAATATCCTTACAAAGAGATGAAAATGGCGAGCTCGTCCGCTTTGAAGATGGTTCCGCACAAATTCAAAACTCAATAGGTTATTCCACCACGCCCCTAGTAGACAGTCTTGGAAATCAAGTTATAGATGCTGAAGGCAATCCAGAGGTTGCTCTAGCGATACAAAACTTCTTTCTAGATGAGGATTTTGATAGTTTTGGTGGTAATATATTAACTACTGCGTCGCTGGAGCTATTGTTTCCGTTGCCTTTCATACCAAATAAAAATCAGGTACGGTCGGCACTTTTTATTGATGCGGGTAACGTGTTCTCTTCAACTTGTTCTGAAAGGCAAAAATTGCTTCAGAACTGTGCGGATTTTGATCTCGGAGAGATGCGCTATTCAGCTGGTGTGAGTGTTACTTATCTATCACCATTCGGGCCTTTGACGTTCTATTTGGCCCAACCATTTGGTCAAGATGGTGACGATACGAAGCAGTTTGACTTTACAGTTGGACAAGGTTTCTAGCACTAAACAAGAATTACCTTTCGCCAAGACTGCTAAGAAATAAATCAAAGCAGGTCTTGAAGTTTGATTTTGGAGATAAAAAGTGAAGACATTTAAAAATTTGGCTGCCATTTTAAGTTTGGTTTTGGTTACACAGGGAGCCTTCGCTCAAAGTAAGATCGGAGTGCTAAACGCTATACAAGCGCTTTTTAATTCCGAAGCCGCTGGCGTTATTCAGGCAGAGTTAGAGCAGGAGTTTAGTGCAGATCAAGATCGGGCTAACTCGCTAACAGAGCAATTAACTGCTCTGCGCGATGAGTTTCAGCAAAATGAAGCTGTGATGAGTGAAGATGAAGTTAGGCGAATGAACTCTAGCGCCCAAGACTTGAATGTTCAATTGCAGCTAATCGGAGAGCGTATTCAGACAGCTATTCAGGAAAAGAATCAGAACTTCGTCCAGCTCATGCAGCCTGATTTAGCTAAAGCGGTTACCGATATTGTCGCGGAAGGCGGGTACGATCTGATCTTAAATGCAGACTCAGCGCCGTTTTTCTCGCCGGTATTAGACATCACAGCAAAAGTTACAGCCAAACTTAATGAGAACGCTCAAGCTGCCTCAGAATAAGAAGTTACAATCTCGAGCAAGTGCCAGGTGACTCCGAATAAGAGCTATACACTTGGCGAGCTTGCTAAACTATTGAAGCTAGACCTAGTCGGCGATGGGGACTGTGTTGTCACCGGTATTGGTACTCTCAAAAACGCGGTGAGCGGTCAGATTGGATTCTTAAGCAATATGGCTTATGTGGATCAGTTGGCCGACACCAAAGCGTCTGCAGTAATTCTCCTAAGCCGGCATCAACTCTCTTGTCCCACGAACAAATTGATTAGTGCAAACCCCTATGTGAGCTTTGCAGATGCCACTGCATTGTTTAGTGATGAGCCTCGTTTAGCTGTCGGTGTACACCCTAGTGCTTGTGTCGACTCAAATGTTTCGGTGCCTTCAGATGTTTGCATTGGGGCAAACGCAGTTATTGAAAAAGGTACAGTTATTGGCAAGGGAGTGTCCATTGGCAGTGGCTGTTTTATAGGTGAAAACTGCGTCATCGGAGACGACTCAAAACTTTACAGCGGGGTAACTATCTACCATAAAGTTAAGCTTGGCTCGAGGGTTACGATACATGCAGGAAGCGTTATTGGTGCTGATGGTTTTGGCTTTGCCTTTGATGGTAAAAGGTCAGTAAAAATCCATCAGCTCGGCAGTGTTGTGATTGGCGACGATGTAGAAATTGGTGCTAGTACGACAATCGACCGCGGTGCAATTGAAGATACTACGGTTGCGAACGGCGTGAAAATCGACAATCAGGTTCAGATCGGGCATAACTGTATTATTGGCGAGCATTCGATTTTATGTGGTTGTGTAGCTCTGGCTGGCAGTGTGACAATTGGTAAATATTGTATTATGGGAGGCGGCTCTGGGGCTGTTGGTCATATTACAATTGCAGATAAGACTCAGGTCAGTGCGATGAGTCTCGTCAGTAAGTCTATACTGACCCCAGACTTCTACTCATCAGGAACTGGGCAGATGAAAACATCAGATTGGAAACGCGCTATTGTGCGCTTCCAACAACTCGATAGCATTGCTAAACGAGTGAAGAAGTTAGAGCAGAACTCTGACGATAATAACGACGGCTAAGCTTCGAGCGAACAACAGCTATCGCCTGAATAGAGAAAAATATGTTACTAGATATCCAAGAAATTAAAGAGTACTTACCTCAGCGCTACCCCTTTTTACTGGTAGATAGAGTAGTAGAAATGGAAATGGGCAAATCGATTCTTGCTTATAAAAATGTGTCGGTAAACGAGCCATTTTTTGAAGGACATTTTCCACACCAGCCAATTATGCCTGGGGTTTTGATAATCGAAGCACTTGCGCAAACCGCTGGAGTGCTGGGTTTTAAAAGTCAGGAAAAAAAGCCAAAAGACGGCTATCTATATTATTTTGTGGGGGCTGACAATCTCCGCCTCAGACGTCCAGTAGTGCCTGGGGACAAGCTGATGCTATACGCTGAAATCATTACTAATCGTCGAGGCATTTTCCGATTTGCTGCCAAGGCGAGTGTTGGTGATGAGACGGTAGGTACTATGACCATTCTTTGTGCTGAGAGGAAAGTTGATGTCGATTGATGCCAGCGCAATAATCCACCCTAGTGCGGTTTTAGGTGAGGGGGTAGCGGTTGGTCCTTGGAGTATTGTCGGGCCTAACGTAATCATTGGCGAGAATAGCGTAATTGATTCGCACGTTGTGATTCGCTCGAACACTACTATGGGTAAGGGCAATCGCATTTATCAATTCAGTTCGGTTGGCGAAGATCCTGCTGATAAAAAGTTTTCAGGTGAAGATGTATGGCTTGAAATTGGCGATAACAATATTTTTCGTGAAGGCGTTACCATTCACCGTGGTACTGAGGTGGGTGGAAGCTTCACTCGCGTAGGTGATAATAATCTGATGATGTCATATGCCCATGTGGCCCATGATTGTATTGTCGGTTCCAATACTGTGTTCGCTAATAATGCCGGCATTTCTGGGCACGTTGAAGTTGGCGATTGGGCGATTTTAGGTGGCCTTTCAGGCGTTAATCAATTTCTCAAAATTGGCCCCCATGCGATGATTGGTGGCATGACCCATATCGATCATAACGTGCCAGCATTCGTTATCGTTAGCGGACAGCCTGCGGCGGTTCGAAGTGTAAATACTATAGGCCTCGAGCGTAGGGGCTTTGAGAAAGCGACAGTCAAAAAGATCCGTGAAGCATTTAAAATCCTTTATAAGCGGCAGCTATCCTTACAAGATGCGATTAGCCAAATAGAGGATTTGTCGTTAGATTGTCCCGAGCTTTCTATGTTGCTCAACTCAGTGGCTGCCTCTGGCAAAGGCATTCACCGCTAACACAGCACCTTTTTTAGGCCCGGTTACGACATATGAGTAAACCTCTATTTTTTGGAATTGTCGCCGGCGAAAAGTCTGGCGATATTCTTGGGGCAAGCCTGATTCTTGAAATGCGCAAGCGTCATCCAGATGTCGAGTTTGTAGGCATTGGCGGTGACGACATGATCGCCGCTGGGTGCCGGTCGATGTTTGAGATGGATCGACTATCGGTAATGGGTTTCGTTGAGCCCTTGGGTCGCTTACCTGAGTTGTTCGGGATTAAGCGCCAATTGCGCGAATACTTTATTGCGAACCCACCATTGGCCTTTATTGGTATCGATGCGCCTGATTTTAATCTTCGTCTAGAATCCGAACTGCATAATGTGGGTATTAAGACGGTTCACTATGTGGGTCCTAGCGTTTGGGCTTACCGTGCAAAACGCATTGTAGCTATTAAAAAGGCAGTGGATTTGATGCTGACTTTATTTCCTTTCGAGACCCAGATTTATAAAGACCATGACATAAAAGTAGCGTGTGTTGGTCACCCACTAGCGGATGAAATAGGATTTACAGACGCAAAAGAGCAAACCCGTTCAGAGCTCGGGATTGCCCAAGACGCAAAGGTCATTGCTTTAATGCCGGGGAGTCGCAGCGGCGAAATTACCAGATTAGCGCCTATCTTCTTTGGCGCTGCGATCAAATCATTGCAAAGAAATCCTAGCCTACGATTTTTGATACCCTGCAGCAGCGCCGACAATAGAAGACTTGTTGGGGACATCATGCGCCAGCTTGGTCTTCTTAGTGGCGAGCAGTTTTGTCTGTTGGATGACTCGCGGCAAACAATGAGTGCCGCAGATTTTGTTGTAATGGCATCTGGCACCGCCACGTTAGAGGCTTTGCTGCTGCGAAGGCCGATGGTTATTTGTTACAAGCTAGCTGCACTTACGTTCGCTATAGCATCCAAAATGGTGAAGATTCCTAACGTAGGTCTGCCAAATTTATTGGCAGGCAAACTGTTAGTCCCGGAATATTTACAAGGCCAGGTCACAGTGGACGCTGTTAGTGATGAAATAATTAAGTTTGTCTCTGAGCCAGAATCAACGGCCGCGATGCTAAAAGAATTCACCACGATTCATAAGAGAATCAGATTGGGTGCCTCCGTCCAAGCTGTCAACGCAATCGAGTCCTTGGTTGGCGTAAAAGGCTGAATTTTAGAAACCAACCTCGGGCAAAAATTATTGAACTTATAACATCTTATTTAGCTGGTGCCGCAGGCACCGACGAAGTTGGCCGCGGGCCTTTGGCTGGAGAGGTAGTCGCGGCTGCGGTTATTTTGGACCCTCGCAGGCCAATCTTAGGCTTAAAAGATTCTAAGAAGTTGACTGAAAAAATGCGAGAAAGCTGCTTCGAGCAAATCATATTGAAGGCGAGGGCCTACGCCATAGGCAGGGCCAGCGTCGCAGAAATCGATGAACTTAATATATTACAGGCAAGCTTGCTGGCGATGAAGCGTGCGGTTAGTCAGTTGGACCCTCAGCCACCCTTTGTTTATGTCGATGGCAACCGCTCCCCAATATGGCATTACCCGTATGAAACTGTAGTAAAGGGCGACTCTCTTGTGCCGGCTATTTCGGCGGCGTCGGTTTTGGCTAAGGTTACCCGAGACAAGGAAATGGTGGCTATGGATTCAGAATTTCCTGGTTATGGATTCGCAAAGCATAAGGGCTACCCAACACCGGCGCATTTGAAGGCATTAGCCCTGTTGGGAGTTAGTCCAATTCATAGAAAAACATTTGCGCCTGTAGCACGCCTGCTTGGCTAAACTTTTCTCTAAAAAGTGGTATATTGGCTTCTCTCATTTTAGCAAAATTATAAGACTTCCATGCCTGAAAATTTACCAGCGCAAGCATTCGCCCACTTAAGACTTCATACTGAATTTTCTATAAGCGACGGGCTTGTCACCATCTCGCCTTTAATCGAACGCCTGCTCGAGCTAAAAATGCCAGCCGTTGCGATGACCGATATTGCTAATCTTTTCGGCCTTATCAAGTTCTACAGCAAATCGATTTCTAGCGGTATTAAACCGCTTTGCGGCTGTGATGTTCTAGTGCGTGATTTAGAGACGGGTTTGCAGTCACACCTAGTTTTGCTGGCACTGGATAAACAGGGTTATCTGAATTTAACAGAGTTAATTTCAGAGATTTATACCGATGCCAATGGCTTGAGTGATACCGTTTTGCTTAAAGAAAAGCTCGCTGGGCGAACTGCTGGGTTGATTGCGTTGTCAGGGGCTCAGCTAGGCGATGTTGGCCGGGCTCTATTGGCAGGGGAGCAGGAAGATGCAAAATCTTTGCTGGACGAATGGCAAGAATTATTTCCTAATCGTTTTTATCTGGAATTGCAGCGTCTAGGAAAGCCTGACGAAGAAGCCTATATCGAAAAAGTCTTGGAGCTTGCGCAGCTGACATCTTGTCCGGTTGTTGCGACCAATGACGTCCGCTTTCTCAAACAAGACGATTTCGAAGCTCATGAGGTTAGAGTTTGTATTAACGAAAGACGATCTCTCGATGACCCGCGGCGAGTTCGAACCTATACCGATCAGCAGTACCTCAAATCTCAGGAGGAAATGTCTGCTTTGTTTGTAGACATCCCCGAGGCGTTAGAAAATGCGTGGGAGATAGCCAAGCGCTGCAACATAGAACTGGACCTAGGAACCCCGTGTTTGCCGAATTACCCCACGCCTGAAGGTGTGAAGCTGGAAGATTATCTTTCGCAGGTATCCGAAGACGGGCTGGAAACAAGACTAGAATCAATCCTAGGTGAGAATATTCATGATCAGCAAGTCCGTGCTCCCTATATGGAGAGGCTGGAGACCGAGCTAAAGATTATAAATCAGATGGGTTTTGCCGGTTACTTCCTGATTGTGATGGAATTTATACAGTGGTCTAAGGATAACGGCATTCCGGTAGGGCCAGGTCGTGGTTCAGGTGCGGGCTCCATCGTTGCTTATGCGCTTGGCATTACGGATATAGACCCACTCAAATACGATCTCCTTTTTGAGCGCTTTTTGAACCCAGAGCGGGTTTCTATGCCAGATTTTGACGTGGATTTCTGCATGGATGGCCGGGACCGGGTGATTGCCCATGTTGCTGAACTTTATGGAAAAGATGCAGTATCTCAAATCATCACCTTTGGCACTATGGCGGCAAAAGCGGTAGTGCGTGATGTAGCTAGGGTTCAGGGTAAGCCCTATTCATTAGCCGATAAGCTCTCAAAACTGATTCCTTTTGAACCTGGGATTACTTTAAAGAAAGCGTTCGAGGATGAGCCTTTATTAGGCGAGTTTGTAGACAGTGATGAAGACGCTCAAGAAATCATGGAGATGGCGTATAAGTTGGAAGGCATCACTAGGAATGTTGGTAAACACGCTGGCGGCGTGGTCATTGCCCCAACTAAGCTTACTGACTTTACTCCATTGTACTGTGATGAGACCGGACAAAATTTAGTTACTCAATTTGATAAAAACGATGTTGAGACAGCTGGGCTTGTTAAGTTTGATTTTCTTGGGCTAAGGACACTGACAATCATAGATTGGGCTGTGAAGATGATTAACGCTAGAAAAGCTGAGGGTGCGCCTCTGGTTGATATTAATGATTTGCCCCTCAACGACCAATCCGTCTACCGCCTCTTGCAGAAAGGGGAAACCACCGCTGTATTCCAGCTAGAATCTCGCGGGATGAAGGAGTTAATTAAGCGTCAAGTTCCAAATTCCTTCGAAGACATTATTGCTTTGGTTGCGTTGTTTAGACCAGGCCCTTTACAGTCAGGCATGGTTGATGACTTCATCGACCGTAAACATGGGCGGACCAGGGTTGAGTTTCCACACCCTGAGCTAGAGCCAGTGCTAGGCAACACCTACGGCGTAATCCTCTACCAAGAGCAAGTTATGAAGATTGCGCAGGTTTTGGCGAGCTACACCTTAGGTGGCGCCGATATCTTGCGTAAGGCGATGGGTAAGAAGGACCCGGCGGTGATGGCCAAGCAGCGAACATTATTCGTGGAAGGAGCTAAAGCGAGGGACGTGGATGCGGAGCTTGCAGAGTCTATTTTTGATTTGATGGAAAAATTTGCAGGCTATGGCTTCAATAAATCACACTCAGCAGCCTATGCCTTGGTGTCCTATCAAACAGCTTGGCTTAAAACTCATTATCCGGCTTATTTCATGGCGGCAGTTCTTTCTGCTGATATGGACAATACTGAAAAAGTTGTAACGTTGATTGAGGAATGCCGATCAATGAAGCTCGAAATAGTCCCACCGGATATCAATATCGGGCAGTTTAATTTCACTGTCAACGATGCCGGTCAGATTGTATATGGTTTGGGGGCAATCAAAGGCTTAGGTGAAGGCCCGGTTGGAGGTATTTTAAAAGCCAGAGAAGATGCTCTGTTTTCTAGTCTGTTGGATGTCTGTCAACGTGTCGATTCGCAGACCGTAAATAAGAGAACTATGGAGGCCCTAGTGCGCTCTGGCGCAATGGATAGCTTGGTAAAGGGTAGTTGCGATTATGCCCGTGCGTTGCTCAGCTATAGTCTTCCTCAGGCAATGAAGGCGGCGGAACAGAGTAGTCGTAATCAAGCCAGTGGAGTGGAAGATCTGTTTGGGGAGATAGCCCCAGATGACCATGTCAGCGAGCCTGAGTTGTCCGGTACCGATTTATTTCAGCCTTGGCAAGAACAGCAACGCTTGCTTGCTGAGAAGGAGACCCTAGGATTGTATTTGTCAGGGCACCCTATTGATGAGTTTTTGCCGGAGCTGTCGCATCTTACTAAGACTCGGCTTTCAAAGCTAAGGCCCGAGCGAGGTCACCAGATTATTGCTGGTATTCTCCATGCGGTGCGAACCATGAAGAGCAAGACCGGAGATACCATCGCTTTTCTGACTTTGGATGACCACAGTGCCCGATTTGAAGTGGGGCTATTCGCAAGAGAATATGAAAAGTATCGTGAGCTATTACAGAAGGACCTAATACTGGTAGTTGAATGCGGCATCAGTACGGACGATTTTTCGGGTGGTATGCGTGGCAGGGCAAAAGAAGTTATGACTTTAACTCAGGCTCGCAAGAAATTTGCAAATCGGCTTGCTCTGAACGTAGAAGCTTCAAATTTAACGACTGGATTTGGTGATAAATTGGCATCCATACTCAGCCCCTATAAGATCGCCTTACAGTTGGCGCAGCAGTCTAATGTTATGCCAAATTCTGTAGATTACATTCCAGATGAGGCGTTGCCAGAATCAATAGAGGGCTGTCATGTTGTAGTTAATTATCAACGAAATGATTCTAGAGGGTGTATAATTCTAGGGTCTATGTGGAGAGTCTCTCCTGCAGAGGACTTAATTCAAAGGTTAAAATTAGAGTTTGGTAAAGACAAACTAGAAATTAAATACAGCCGACCATCAACCCTCGGCTAGTAAGTAATAGTGGAAAATATTGGATAAAAAATGGATCCGAATTATTTAGATTTTGAACAGCCGATTGCCGAACTTGAAGCTAAAATCAGCGAACTGCGCCTTGTGGGAACTGATAATGACATTAATATCAGTGAAGAGATCCAGAACCTTCATGATAAAAGTACTAAGCTGACTAAAAAAATATACGCAAATCTTTCTTCGTGGCAGGTTTCTCAGGTAGCAAGGCATCCTCAGCGTCCTTATACATACGATTTCATTCGCAACATATTTACTGATTTTGATGAGCTACACGGTGACAGGCTGTTTGCCGATGATCAGGCACTTGTCGGCGGTTTGGCCAGGCTTGATGGCCGGCCAGTAATGGTTATTGGTCATCAAAAAGGTCGCGGCACTAAGGAAAAGGTTAGACATAACTTTGGTATGCCTAGACCTGAAGGTTACCGAAAAGCTCGGCGTTTGATTAAATTAGCTGAGCGTTACAGGCTGCCAGTTTTTTCATTTATAGATACACCTGGCGCTTATCCGGGGATAGATTCAGAAGAAAGAGGAATTAATGAGGCCATTGCTGAAAACATGGCGATGATGTCTCGAGTTAGGACTCCATTGATCGCGACGGTCACAGGTGAAGCCAATTCTGGTGGCGCCATAGCCATCGGGGTTTCTGATCAGCTGAACATGCTGCAGTTCTCAACCTATACAGTAATCACGCCAGAAGGCTGCGCCACCATACTTTGGAAGTCCGCTGATCATGCGGCAGCAGCGGCAGAAGCGATGGGAGTGACTTCTAAGCGCCTTGAAGAGTTAGGGATAGTGGATAATACAATCCCAGAGCCATTAGGTGGAGCCCATCGAGACGTGGCGAATGTGTGCGCCAGTATCAAGGTGGCATTGATAGAACAACTAGATCGGCTAAGTCAATTGTCTGAAGACGAGCTCGTCAACCGGCGATACGAGCGCTTGATGAGCTATGGAATTAGCAGCTAGAACTGAGTTGGCATTGAGCTAATTGACGGTTCAGTGTTAATCCGAAAAAGGTTGGCGTAGCCTGTTGATTGCTCCTAGTATGCTAATAAACAGCTACCCGTGAGGTTTCGCCAAGCGCATAAAATCGGACCTGACACTAGCCCAATCTTGCATTAAACCAGGGTCGCGCTAAGCCAAGTTTGAAAACATGTCAAACCGCGCTCTGAAACAACTGTTCCTCAACCCTTGTCTGTGTTTCTTGCTATGACCTCATTGCTAAATAGCATCAACCAAAGCATGCATGAGTTTGCCTCCGATGCACCGCTTTGCGTGGCTCTCAGTGGCGGCATGGATTCGGTTGTATTACTTCACAGTCTAGTTCTACAGGAAAGGTTTTCGTCCATCCGGGCATTACATATAAATCATCAATTAAGTGACAATGCTGATTCTTGGCAGAGGCACTGCGAAACACTGTGTGCGTCTCTTGAAGTGCCTCTCACCTGCATATCTGTGGATGTTCTTTCCGCATTAGGAACGAACCTAGAGGGTCTTGAAAGCAGGGCGAGAAATTGTCGCTATGAGGCATTTGAAAAAGATATTGCCGTTGGCGAGACTTTTCTTCTCGCTCATCACGCTGATGATCAATACGAAACCATGCTATTGCGTTTGATGCGGGGTGCCGGGCCAAGTGGTTTGTCTGGCATTCCCGCTAGGCGCGGGCTGGGGCTAGGCAGTTTATACAGGCCCTTACTTGCGCTGCCTCGTCAGGCTTTGCACGATTACGCTCAGGCATCTCAGCTGTCTTGGGTTGAGGATGAAAGTAATCAGGACTCTCGCTTTGATAGGAATTTTTGTCGAAATGAGGTGCTGCCTTTGCTTGCCACTCGCTGGCCTGGTTATCGATCTTGTTGGGCCAAAAGTAGTCAATTGTTGGGAGAGGCCGATGAGTTAATGCAGGCATTGGCAGAATTTGATATCGCTGATGCAGCAACAGAAGATAGCTCGGTGCTGAATTTAGGCACTTTGCAATTGCTATCCCAGAGTAGGTTGAGAAACGCAATCCGTTACTGGTTACATAGTCTTGGGCTGGATGATGTGGGTTGGAGCAAACTCAATGCCATCGTTGTTGCTTTTGATTCAATTAAACAAAAAACTAGAACGCTGGTACAAGCTAATGATTTCAGGCTAATTGTTTACGCTGGCAAGCTCTACGCTCTGCCTCCCGTGCAGGAGCTAATTAAGCAAAGCTTGCCTTGGCAGTTGGATAAGCAAGAGTGTGTATTGCCGGGCAATGGATGTCTGCGTCTTATTTCTTCGGTCAGTATGGCGGCAATGAGTATTGATAGGTCGCGAATGGAGAATGTTCAAATTCGCTATCGCCAAGGTGGCGAAGAAATGAAGATGCCAGGAAGGCCAACCAAGTCGTTGAAGAGGCTTCTACAAGAAGCCGGCATAGAGCCTTGGCTGCGGGAGCAGCTGCCGCTTATTTATATTGCAGAGCAACTAGCCTTTGTGCCGAGAGTCGGGGTTGCTGAGAGCTATTTTGCCAGCCCCTCTGATGAGCGCGCGTTTACAGTGGAATGGGTGCCGCAGAATTTTAATTGGCCCTTAAACGAGAAATCCAATTGAGCTGTAGGAGTCATTCACGTAATATGATCGTCCATCTGAAAGTGTCAGCGCAATGCTGATTCGGATACAAGAGATGGGGCCCTAATGACACGTTTTATATTTATAACCGGCGGTGTAGTTTCATCGTTGGGCAAGGGTATTACTTCTGCTTCACTTGCCGCAATCCTTGAGGCCCGCGGCCTCAAAATCACCATGCTTAAACTCGACCCCTACATCAATGTAGATCCGGGCACTATGAGCCCGTTTCAGCATGGGGAGGTTTATGTGACTGAAGATGGCGCGGAGACTGATTTAGATCTCGGTCACTATGAGCGCTTTAGTCGCATTACCATGCAGCAGAAAAATAATTTTACTACTGGCAAGGTCTACGAAGAAGTTCTCAAGCGCGAACGCCGTGGCGACTATTTGGGGGCGACAATCCAAGTTATTCCTCATATCACCGACGAAATCAAAAGACGAATTATTGATGGCGCAGGGGACGCAGATGTTGCGCTTGTAGAAATCGGTGGCACGGTTGGTGATATCGAATCACAGCCCTTCCTCGAAGCTGTGAGGCAGCTAAGAGTGGAAGTAGGCCCTGAGCATGCTTTATTTCTTCATCTTACCCTCGTGCCCTATATTGCCACTGCAGGGGAGACTAAGACCAAGCCAACTCAGCACTCAGTGAAAGAACTTCGCTCTATAGGCATACAGCCAGATGTATTGGTTTGTCGCTCAGAGCAAGAAATTGATGAATCCTCTAGACGGAAAATCGCTTTGTTTACCAATGTTGAACTGCCTGCGGTTATTTCTTTGCCGGATACAGATTCTATCTATCGAATTCCCGCTAAGCTTGGCGCTGCCGGTTTAGATGAAATTGTGGTGCGTAAATTCCAATTGGATTGCCCCAAAGCCGATTTTTCTGAATGGGATAGGGTGGTAGATTCTCAGCTAAACCCTGAGCGAGAGATCAATCTGGCGATGGTTGGGAAATATATGGATTTATTGGATGCTTATAAGTCCTTAAACGAATCCATTATTCATGCAGGCATTCAAACCCGAACAAAGATTAAAGTAAGCTATATCGACTCGAACGATATTCTAGCTAACGGCATCGGTATTTTAGCAGGCCAAGATGCGATTTTAGTGCCTGGTGGCTTCGGTGAGCGAGGAATCGAAGGCAAAATATCTGCTGTAAAATATGCCAGAGAAAATAAAGTGCCTTATTTGGGTATTTGTCTTGGCTTACAGGTCGCCGTTATAGAATATGCCCGAAACGTTGCTGGTCTCAAGGGTGCCCACAGCACTGAGTTTGATAAGACAAGCGAGAGCCCTGTGATCGCTTTAATCAGCGAATGGATTAACTCGACCGGAAGTACAGAGATCAGAAACGAGGATTCTGATCTGGGCGGAACAATGCGCCTAGGGGCCCAGGAATGTGTATTGGATAAGGATTCCAAAGCCTTTGAATGCTATCAGTCAGAAACGATTACTGAACGCCATCGTCATCGCTATGAATTTAACAACGACTATCGAAAGACTCTGGCAGCAGCAGGCTTGAATCTAGTTGGAAATTCCAGCGATGGGACGCTGGTTGAGGTCATTGAGGTGCCTGATCATCCTTGGTTTGTTGGTTGTCAGTTTCATCCAGAATTTACCTCCACTCCAAGAGATGGCCATCCATTGTTCACGGGTTTCATTAAGGCGGCTATAGCCAAACACGAACAACTTCATGGTCCAGGTTCGGCGGATCGCTCGTTTCGCTCAACGTCTAATTCAGCAGCTGATCGAACTACACAGGATATCCCTTAAGCCTAATTTCTCAGGGAATTGCGGCCTAAAATGATGATGAAATCTAAAAAACTAATGATAGCCGATATACCGTTGGCGAATGAATTGCCGTTTGTGCTGTTTGGCGGCATGAATGTTTTGGAATCAAGAGATCTGGCGATGAGCGTGGCAGAGCACTTCAAAGAAGTGACTGCTCGCCTAGGCATTCCTTTTGTTTTTAAAGCTTCGTTTGACAAAGCCAATCGCTCCTCGCTTACCTCGTTTCGCGGCCCTGGAATGGATAAGGGCTTGCTATGGCTTGAAGAAATCAAAGAAACCTTTGCGGTGCCTATCATTACCGATATCCATGGCCCAGAGCAGGCCCAAGCTGTCAGTGAAGTCGCCGATGTCATTCAGTTGCCGGCATTCTTGTCTAGACAAACTGATTTGGTCGAAGCCATCGCGAGAACTGGCGCGGTAGTTAATATTAAGAAAGCACAGTTTCTGGCTCCTGAAGAGATGCGCCATATAATTAACAAGTGCGAAGAGGCCGGCAATAGCAATCTCATTCTTTGTGAGAGAGGTACGTCTTTTGGCTATAACAACCTTGTGGTAGATATGCTCGGTTTCTCGGTGATGAAACAATTTGGCTATCCCTTAATGTTTGATGCCACGCATGCACTGCAACGTCCGGGTGGCTTAGCAGCAAGCGCAGGAGGGAGGCGCTCTGATGTGACGTCCCTGGCAATGGCGGGATTGAGTCAAGGTTTGGCTGGGCTATTTATTGAGGCCCATCCAGATCCTGACAGTGCGCTATGTGATGGCCCTTGCGCGTTACGTCTAGCTAACTTGCCTGCATTCTTAGCTCAAATGCGAGACCTTGATTCGTTAATCAAGTCATTCGAGCCTATCGATACGGCTTAACAGAAAATAATTTACATTATAAAAACAATTTAAGGTGTTGAAATGGCTATAATAAAATTTGTCAAAGCTCGGGAGGTATTGGATTCGCGCGGTAATCCAACAGTTGAAGCCGACGTTGTCTTGGCAAGCGGAGTAATCGGAAGTGCTTGTGCTCCGTCAGGGGCTTCTACGGGTTCGCGGGAAGCATTGGAGCTAAGAGATAGAGACCCAGAACGCTACTTAGGCAAGGGGGTTTTGGGTGCCGTTCACAATATTAATACGAGTATTCGTGACGCTCTGATTGGCCGAGACGCAATGGATCAGGAGTCGCTAGATCAAATTATGCTTGACCTAGATGGTACCGAGAACAAGTCTAAATTGGGAGCTAATGCGATTTTAGCTGTCTCACTAGCGGCAGCTAAAGCGGCGGCTAATGAATCGGGGATTCCTCTTTATAGTCATATTGCTAGGCTAAACGGCAGCGATGGACAGTTTTCGTTGCCGGTGCCGATGATGAATATCATCAACGGGGGCGAGCACGCGGACAATAATGTAGATATTCAAGAGTTCATGATTCAGCCAACTGGCGCGCCTAATTTCAGTGAAGCTCTGCGCTACGGAGTTGAAGTTTTTCATGCACTTAAGTCTGTTCTTAGTCAACAAGGATTAAGTACGGCGGTTGGTGATGAAGGGGGCTTTGCGCCTAATCTACCATCAAATGCGGCCGCCTTGGATGCAATACTGGTGGCTATTGAAAAAACCGGTCTTAAGGTAGGCAAAGATATTCATCTGGCTTTGGACTGTGCTGCGTCCGAGTTTTATGAAAACGGCGAATATAATCTGAAGGGCGAAGGCAAAACATATTCTTCAGCTGAATTTGCCGATTATCTTCAAAATTTATCCGAGCAATATCCAATTTTATCCATAGAAGATGGCATGGATGAAAGCGATTGGGACGGCTGGGCTAAATTATCTGCTCAAATAGGCGATAAAGTTCAATTAGTAGGTGATGATTTGTTTGTTACCAACACTAAAATACTAAAGAGAGGCATTGACGAATCTATAGCGAATTCCATTTTGATAAAATTTAATCAAATTGGCACCCTTAGCGAAACTCTCGCCGCCATCAATATGGCGAAAGATGCTGGGTATAGTTCGGTCATTTCTCACCGTTCAGGTGAGACTGAAGATACGACTATAGCTGATTTAGCGGTAGCTACATCAGCGGGACAAATCAAGACGGGTTCCTTGTGCCGCTCAGACAGGGTCGCTAAATATAATCGTCTGCTACGAATTGAAGAAGAGTTAGGTGTAAACGCGGTGTATAAAGGTTCGCTTGAGTTTTCGCGCTACTTAAAATAAAGGCGTTTTAGGCACTATAAGTAATGCGCTAATTAATGCAATTAAGACGCTATAAAGGCACAACAAAGTCACTATGAAAGTATTGTTCAGCATCCTAGCGCTTATGTTCATCATTCTCCAATACCAGTTGTGGCTGGGGGAAGATAGCGTGCGTGTGCTCAATAACTTGGATCTTGAGCTAGAGGCTCAAATACAATTAAACAGTCAGTTGGCAGAGCGTAATAGGTTATTGGAAATTGAAGTTTACGATTTAAAAAACGGCCTTGAAGCAGTTGAGGAAAGGGCACGTTCTGAGCTGGGAATGATTGCGGAAGGTGAAACTTTCTTTATGGTAATCGATTAAACCTAGCGCGACGCATTCTCCTTGCATACATCTAACTGAAGCTATTTATTGAAGACGCAGCTATGAAAATTTGGGCTATCTTACCAGCGGCCGGTATAGGTCGGCGGATGGCGGCCACCATTCCAAAACAATATCTCCAACTCAATGGCTTAGCTGTCATAGAGCATTCATTAAAATTACTTTCGTCTCTACCCGTGTTAACCCAGATCACAGTGGTCGTGCACCCAGAGGATAAGTTCTGGGCAGATATAGAGCTGGGTTGCTTTGCTAGTGAAATTGTAACCGTTATTGGTGGGGACGAGCGCGGACAATCAGTAATGAACGGCCTTCGAAGTCTTGATGCAGGCCCGGATGACTGGGTTTTAGTACACGATGCGGTTAGGCCGTGCGCGAGCCTGTCGGATATTAATAGGCTCATTAAAGAAATCATTACACCTAATACCCCCTGCTGCGGGGGCATCCTGGCAACTCCCATTAGCGACACCATCAAACGGGTCAATCAAGCGAATGAAATTGAAGGCACTGTCGAACGAGACAAGCTTTGGAGTGCATTAACACCTCAGCTATTTCTATTCAGGCAGTTAATTGAAGCGATGGAATCCGCAATAACTCAAGGCTTCCTCATAACGGATGAGGCGAGTGCCATGGAGCATTTAGGATATCCGGTAAAAATCGTGCAGGGGAGTAGTCACAATATAAAAATCACTCATCAAGCAGATTTGGCCTTGGCTGAGACGATCCTGAAATCACAGGAAAAAAGGCAATGATAAACACCAATATTCGGATAGGCCATGGCTTCGATGTGCATAAATTTAGCGCCGAATTTGATCCAAAAAAGCCGTTGGTGCTAGCCGGCTATCAGCTCGATGAACCCTATAGTTTAATTGCTCATTCCGATGGCGACGTTGTCTTGCATGCTTTATGTGATGCGCTTTTAGGCGCCGCCGCTTTGGGCGATATAGGACAGCACTTTCCGGACACAGACCCAAATCTTGCGGGCATCGATAGTAAGGAGATTCTTAAATCTGTGCTGAATCTGCTCGAGGACGGCGGGTTCGGTATAGTGAACATTGATATTACTGCTGTTGCGGAAGTACCTAAGCTCTCACCTAGCCGAGTAGGCATGTTGGATAGCCTTTGTCGGCTTACTGGACTGGATCGCGGTCGGGTGAATTTGAAAGCAACTACAACTGAGCGCATGGGATACATTGGCAGAGAGGAAGGTATCGCCTGCCACTGCGTTGTTTTAATTGGATTGGTTTAGCGTTATCGCTGGCGTTGCTGATTGTTTTCAAGACGCTATCAGTGCCCTAATAATTAGTGGATGCAAGTTATGCGAGATTTAAGCTATGTCGGCGGTGAACCCAAACTCGAGGCCACTTTGAAGCAAGAATTTAGCGACTTCCAAGTAGATGAAGAGCTTGGATTCGAGTTGGCGGGGAAGGGGGATCATCTGTGGCTCAATTTGAAGAAGACTGATCTATCAACCACCGATGTGGCGAGAAGATTAGCTGAAGGTTGCGGAGTAAAGCTTAAGACTATCGGTTACTCGGGAATGAAAGACCGTCGAGGTGAGTGTACGCAGTGGTTTAGTTTGCCGCTTACCAGCCAAGAAGAAGCCAAACTCATCAATGTTGAGGGGGACGGTTTGGTTGAGGTTTTGAAAACTCAGCGAAATACTCGAAAACTCAAGATAGGTAGCCACAAATCTAACCATTTCAAGATTCTCTTGAGGAACTGCGTCGGCTCTCGTCTGGATTTCGATCAGCGTTTAAATTCAGTTAAATCCTTGGGGGCGCCAAATTACTTTGGCTTGCAACGGTTTGGTCGCAACATGAGTAATATGGCTCAGGTAGAGGAGTTGATGGAGCAGGCTCTTAAACCTGAGGCTGATGTAACCGCCTTGCGCGGCCAATTGGGTAGAGTCAAAAGAGGTATGTTGTTCTCTGCAGCAAGATCCTATGTGTTTAATCATCTGCTTTCCAAGCGAATCACGGATGGTAACTGGAATAGCTACGTGGCTGGGGATGTCCTAAATTTAAATGGGACAAGCCGTTTTTTTGCCCCCCGAAAGCCAGAAGTTTGGGATAGTGAACTACAGCGCCGCCTGGAGGAATTTGATATCCACATTAGTGGGCCTCTTGCCGGGAAAAAAGATTCTAAAGACAGGTATGCAAGCAGCAGCGAAGCTGCCGATATGGAAGAAGTGGTATTAAAAGAATTTGAACTTTTGGTTGAGGGCTTAGCCCACTTCGATGTTTTGGCTTCCAGGCGTTCATTGCGTTTTTTGCCTGTCGATCTAAGCTGGAATTGGCTAGACACTGACACATCTGATTTGCTTATTGAATTTAAACTGCCGCGTGGCACTTATGCTACAAGTCTGTTTAGGGAAATTTGCCTTACCGGCTAATCCGAAGTGGCGCCTGCAGTTCATTTGAAGTGTTACTTATAGTTTGTCCAAAATATAGTGTGAAGTTCATGTATAAAACCGACTCAAAAAACAGAGTCATAAATACTAAGGTCATTATCTGTCTTAAATAAGGGTTGTTTTGAATACTAAATTAAATTTGAGTGGCATAGGCATGACTTCCCAGCGAACGCGTGAGCGTTTGCTGGGAAGGTTGATGGATCAGGGTATCCACTGTATGGAAGTCCTTGATGTTATTCGGTCAACTCCGCGTCATATCTTTCTAGATGAAGCACTGTCTCACCGAGCCTACGAAGATGTAGCATTGCCTATTGGATTTAATCAGACTATTTCTCAGCCCTATGTGGTTGCTCGAATGACAGAGGCGTTATTGACCTCAGGTCCAATGAATCGCGTTTTGGAGATTGGAACGGGCTGTGGCTATCAGACATCTGTTCTTGCGCAGCTTAGCAAGGCGGTATTTACGGTGGAGCGGATTAAACCTTTGCAAGAGAAAGCGAGGAAAAACTTACGCCTGATTGGTCTGCGAAATATTGAATTCAAACACGACGATGGCACTCAGGGTTGGGCAGATCGGGGTCTTTATGATGCGATTATGACTACCGCGGCGCCTCAGAGCATTCCTCAGGAATTGCTTCAACAGTTGGCCGATGGTGGAAGGTTGGTTATTCCTGTGGGTGGTGAAAACGACCAAGAGCTTACCTTGGTTACTCGTAAAGGCGATGAATTTTCATGCCAGATATTGGATGTCGTGCGCTTTGTGCCTCTGTTGCACGGAAAACTTCAACATTGAGAACCGGCTTAGTTTCCCGGGCCGCTAAGGATGATTGCTGTAATAGAAAATTATTTTAAGCCTTTCCTAGCATTAAACAATTTCATTCAAAGGACAATCAATGTCGAGTGTTGACCTTAAATTAAAAGATAAGAAGCGTTTTCTGCCGTCCTTGCTAGTGTTTCTCAAAGGCGTGGCGATGGGAGTGGGTGATTCGATCCCTGGAGTCTCTGGCGGCACAATAGCAGTAATTACTAATATCTACGAAGAGCTAATTCAGTCTCTTAGTAAAATCGATATAACGGCTTTAAAGCTATTTTTTAGCGGCTCAATCACAAAGTTTTGGATTCATATAAATGGTAGATTTTTACTCACTTTAGCATTGGGGGTTTTAGCGGGTTTGTTACTGTCTGCGAATTCAATTCTTTATTTGCTAGAAAATAGATTCGAAGTGCTAATGGCATTCTTTGTGGGCCTGGTTCTCTCCTCTGTCTGGTTTTTAAAATCAGAGGTGGATTGGGGAGTATGGCAAAATGGCTTTGCGGCGTTGCTAGGATTGCTGGCTGCGATTGCCGTTTCAGTGATTCCGGCTCAGCTGGCGACTATTAGTTATCTGACAGTTTTCTTTAGTGGCATGGTCGCGATCTGTGCAATGATTTTGCCTGGATTGTCGGGGGCTTTTATTTTGCTGATTCTGGGGGTTTATGAATTTATTCTGTCTGCGCTCACTAGCATTCAATTAGATTTCATTTTAGTTTTTGGGGCCGGTTGCGCCATTGGGCTGCTTAGTTTTACTCATTTATTGGCATGGCTTCTTAAAAATTATCACGCGTTAGCCTACAGTGTTATCTGCGGTATGCTTCTAGGCTCGATTAATTCACTCTGGCCTTGGCAGCATCTTGATGCCAGTTATACAAACAGTGCAGGCGAATTACATCCGCTAGCAAGTCAAAATTTATCACCCCTTAGCTATAGCGAGCTAACTGGCAATGAGCCCTATTTCTGGGTCGCTCTTGGTAGCTTGATGGCAGGGGTTTTTGTTGTCGTGATTTTACACAAGGGTTTTGAATCCCAGTTGGGGGATAAATAATGTCTAAGTTGTCGTTAGTTTATAGGCTAAAACGCTGCACCTTAGGCTTACAATTTGTTGCTGTCTTGTTGCTGTTGCCGAACTGCGGTGGGAATTATCAAGCCCCGGTTAGCGATAGAGGTGAGCCTCAGGTAAATCGTGCGCCGATTATTGCGCAAACTAGCAGCAATGAAAGTGGTGGAAGAGTCGTTGAGAGAGGAAGTGCTGCTGATGCGGTGAGAATTTCGACGGGCTCTAACCCTCGATCAATTCCCTCTCGGACGCAGGTATCGAATTCAGGGTCTTCTTCAGTGCTATCTCGGGCGTCAGATTCAAAGCGGACAGCGGTGGTGCAAAGAGACTCCGCTAGTACTAACAGCCATACCGTGCGCCCAGGCGAAACCCTTTATTCAATCGCATTTCAGTATGATTTAGATTTTAGATCATTAGCCTTGGCGAATAAACTGCGAGCACCTTTTACGATTTTCGTGGATCAAGAGCTCAGCCTAATTGTCACTGATCTAAGTCGTGATGTAGGCCAGAGCACAGTGAACTCAACGGTGGGTACGGCAGTAAGCGATAATTCAGTCGCCCGTTCTCAAAGCGGGTCTTCTCGTACGGGCGGGGTTTTAAGACAACCAATTCAATCGAGTAATTCTACCCCCGCATGGGCTTGGCCGCACGCCGGACGAATTCTTCGTGGCTTTCGTGATGCTGACAACAAGGGGCTAGATATTGCTGGTTTACTTGGAGACTCGGTTTTTGCTGCCAGTGCTGGTGATGTTGTTTATTCCGGTAGAGGCATTCAAGGCAGCGGCAATCTCATTATAATTCGGCACAACGACCGCTATCTTAGTGCCTATGCTCACAATAGCGCAATGCTAGTTGGTGAGGGTTCCAGAGTTGCAGCTGGTGATAAAATTGCTGAAGTAGGCCAAAATTCGGCGGGGGTTTCTATGCTTCATTTTGAAATACGATTAGAAGGCAAATCGGTGGACCCGAGTGAGCTGCTTCCAAGCCGGCGTTAGACCTTTCGCAACTTTTCTTTCAAGCCGGCTTTTTAATAGAACAAAATCTTCTTAAATGTTCTACCCACCCCTGTCGCTAAAGTATGTATTGAAAGGCGTTTAGTTATGTTCTCCAGGATGGGGGACTTGCCGGTAATTTGGATCAAGGAAGAGGAGTCTGCATAATGGAATCGTTGGAGTTGGAGTTAGTAGCGAAGCCGGCCAAAAAGAAGTCTGGCAATGCCGGGAAACTACGGAAAGCAGGAGAGGCTGCTGTTAAATCAATTGCCTCTCCAAAAAACTGGGATGACTACAGTACAGCAGCCTCCCAAGAGTCAGAAAACAATCCTAACCTCGATGCTACCCGTTTGTACCTTAATGAAATAGGGTACTCGCCTTTGCTAACCGCGGAAGAAGAAGTATTTTTCGCGAGAAAAGCGCTAAAAGGAGATGGGCTAGCGCGCAAGCGCATGATCGAGAGCAATCTCCGGTTGGTTGTAAAAATTTCGCGTCGCTATGTTAACCGTGGCCTGTCGTTGTTGGATATTATCGAAGAAGGCAACCTAGGTCTGATTAGGGCTGTTGAAAAATTTGATCCGGAGAAAGGCTTTCGCTTCTCTACATACGCTACCTGGTGGGTCAGACAAAATATTGAGCGAGCGATAATGAATCAGACTCGCACTATTCGATTGCCAATTCATGTTGTTAAAGAGTTAAACGTTTACCTGCGGGCATCTAGAGAACTTTCTCAAAAGCTCGATCGTGAGCCAAGTCATCAAGATATAGCCGATCTGCTCGATCGTCCGGTTGCGAGTGTCAAAAAGATGTTAACGCTGAACGAGCGAATTTCTTCTGTGGACATGCCGATGACAGTGGAATCTGAAACGTCTATTTTGGAAACGGTTCCTGACATTTCTCAATCTGATCCCTGCGAGATGTTGCAAGAAAGTGATTTGCTAGAGAGTATGGACGTTTGGCTGGATGAGCTTTCTGTTAAGCATCGAGAGGTTCTAACCAGGCGATTTGGTCTTAGAGGTCACAGCATTGGAACACTGGAAGATGTTGGCAAAGAAATAGGGTTGACCCGTGAAAGAGTTCGCCAGATTCAAGTTGAAGGATTGGCAAGAATGAGGAAATTGATGGAGAACCAAGGCTTATCGATGGAAAATGTGCTTGGGTAAGGTTTTTCCCAGCACAGACTACCTTTGATAAGGGATTCCGGGCTGGGGTAGGACTAACGTTCTAAGTGCTGTAGCTTTTTCGGTTTATCGGTCCATTCTTCGTAGCCAGGCATCGGATCTTTTTTCTCAGTGATATTTGGCCATGTTTCCGCCAAGTCAGCATTGATCTGCAGAAATTCTTGCTGATCCTCCGGAAGTTCATCTTCTGCGAAGATGGCATCAACGGGGCATTCTGGTTCACATAGGGCGCAATCAATACACTCATCTGGGTGAATAACTAAAAAGTTAGGGCCTTCGTAAAAACAGTCTACAGGGCATACTTCTACGCAGTCTGTATGTTTACAAAGAATACAATTATCACCAACAACGAAAGTCATGCAGTTAATCCTCGGTACCGTCTCTTTGGGGCGGGTATTCTATCAGTTATTTGGGTCCAAACTCCATCTAGGTCTTGGTTTTCTTCTTTAACTCATAAAGTATCGAAAGAGCCTCTTTGGCGCTGATTTCATCTGGATCCAGGCGTTCTAAAAATTCCACCGCCGGGTGCGGCTGGGCGTCGAACATTTCACTTTGAAAAGGCTGCAGCGAATCTTTCGGATTGGCCTCGAAAGCCTCCGATTCAGATTCCAGTTGCGTCAGTTTTTGTCTTGCTGAGGCGATTACCGAACTGGGAATTCCTGCCAATTGAGCCACCTGGAGGCCATAGCTTTGATTCGCCGGGCCTGATTTAACCGCATGTAAAAACACAATGCCATTGCCATGCTCTATAGCGTCAAGGTGAACATTCCTTATACTACTATAATTTTCTGGCAAGCTGGTGAGCTCAAAATAATGGGTTGCGAAGAGTGTGTATGCTTTTATTTCTTGGGCGATAAAGACGGCAGCGGCCCAAGCGAGAGAGAGGCCATCAAAGGTGCTGGTGCCACGACCAATTTCATCCATGAGCACTAGGCTGTTGGCGCTGGCATTATGAAGAATGTTAGCTGTTTCTGTCATCTCGACCATAAAGGTAGAGCGGCCACCCGCCAAATCATCGGAAGAACCAATCCGCGTAAAGATGCGATCAATAGGCCCCAGCTTTGCTGACTTGGCCGGCACATAGCTGCCACACAGTGAGAGCAGGACGATGAGTGCCGTCTGTCTCATGTACGTGGATTTACCGCCCATGTTTGGGCCAGTGATTATCAACATCCGAGATTCATTATCGAGTGCTACATCATTGCCGACAAAGCTGTCACTAGAAACTTGCTCCACGACAGGGTGGCGGCCTCCAACAATGGAAATGCCGGTTGTATCGCTGAGTGTGGGGCAGCAGTAATTAAGATTAACGGCACGCTCGGCAAAAGATAGCAGTACATCCAGTTCGGCAATTGCTTGGGCGCTTTCTTGAAGAAGGTTTAACGGGCCGGCTAAGGTCTCAAGCAACTCGTCATAAAGCTGCTTCTCCCGAGCGAGAGATTTGCCTTTTGCGCTAAGTACCTTGTCTTCGAATTCTTTTAGCTCGGGAGTAATGAAGCGCTCAGCATTTTTCAGCGTCTGTCTGCGAATATACTCCGCTGGAAATTCTATTGAAGCCTGACTCTTACTGACTTCTATATAGTAGCCATGAACACGGTTATAGCCGACTTTGAGGGTGCTTATTCCGGTTCTTTGCTTTTCTTTGATCTCTAGGTCGATTAGAAACTGGCCCGCGTTGCTGCTGAGGTTTCTAAGCTCATCAAGTTCTTCGTCATAGCCAGACGCTATGACGCCACCTTCACGAATCACCACCGGTGGGTTTTCTTCTAGGGCTAACTGTAATCGTTCGACTTGTTCTGGAAACTCGCCAATAGTCTTTGCCACGAGTGCAAGGGGTGAGCTTTTGAGTTGGCCTAACTGTTCCTGCAGTTCAGGCAGCAGGAAAAGTGAGTCACGCAGAACCGCTAAATCCCGAGGTCGTGCAGAGCGAAGACCGAGGCGGGCTAAAATCCGTTCGAGATCCCCAAAATTTTTAAACAGGTCTCGGAGTGCTTCAAAATGGTAGTTTTCCATAAGTGCAGCGGTGATCTGCTGGCGGGAAGTGAGGGCTTTATGGCAACGCAGTGGTCTGTTCAGCCAGCGAGAAAGAAGACGACTTCCCATTGCTGTGGAGGTTGTGTCTAGCACGGATAGTAAGGTGTTGGTTTTGCCGCCTGTTAAGTTGGTATCAATTTCAAGATTGCGGCGACTTGCTGCATCCAAAATCACGCTGTCGCTTAAATGTTCGACTTTCAAGGTTTGAATATGAGGCAGGCTCGATTGTTGAGTCTCTCGCGCGTATTGAATCAGGCATCCGGCAGCGGCGATTGCCGCAGGAACATCCATGCAATCGAATGCGGATAAGTCCCGAGTGTTGAAATGCTCAGTCAGGATTTTGATGGCGTTCTGAACGTCGAACTCCCAGCTTGGACATTTTTGTTTAGCAGGATGTGAAATAAGTTGATGAGCACTGGTTAAGGAATCTTCAATTAAAATTTCAGCGGGTTTGATCCGTTCGATCTCATCCAACAAGGATTGGGTATTGGTTACCTCGCTCAATACAAAGCGGCCACTGCTAATGTTCATCAAGGCGATGCCGTAGCCTGGGTCGTCCGAGTTGCCGCCAGCTTTGCGTGAAATAGCGAGCAATCCATTTTCTCGGCCCGCATCCATCAATGCCTCATCACTTACCGTGCCGGGGGTGATCACTCTCACCACTTGTCGCTCAACCGGTCCTTTGCTTGTTGCTGGGTCTCCGATCTGTTCGCAAATTGCCACAGATACGCCGGCTTCGACTAGCTTGGCTAGATAGCGGTCGGCGGCATGGTAAGGGATTCCACACATGGGAATAGGCTCGCCGTCTGATTTGCCACGAGCCGTTAAGGTGATTCCCAATATCGCAGCGGCGTTTTTTGCATCATCAAAAAAGAGCTCATAGAAATCTCCCATTCGATAAAACAATAGATTGTTTTTATGCTGGGCTTTGATGCGCGAAAATTGTTGCATCATTGGAGTAGGTTGTGGTTTTACGTTGCTATTCATAAAGCGGGTTTACTATAAGTGGCTAATATATGGATTATTCATATTTTTCTGGCGCTTCTTGCAAGGCCGTGAAACTCATCGAATGGCATATAATTAAACGATGAAGCGTAACGGATTTGGGTAGTGCCTTGTACGCGGCAGAGACCTGCATAATTTTAGGCAGAACGAATTAATTCGCTAAGTTTAGCTTGGTAATGTTACTTGGAACCCTTGCAGAGAGCTAGTTATGAAAAGGGGAAATGACGAGGGCAAAGCTGCATAATTCAGGAAATTCATTCAAACGCGCCAGCTATGCGGAGTCTATTTACGCACTGCTACTAATAGCTGGTTTTTTGGCTTTTGGGCAAATGCGGATATAAATGCAAGAGGTAAAAGGGGCGTGGTTTGAAGGTTTGCAGGTTTGAATAGATCGGTGGAACTAAGCTTTACACGTCTTCAATTAATTCTGCGCGTAAGAAGTCCTTTGCTGAAACCTTTTTAAAATAGATGGGTCCCCAGCCCTCGCTAGGCTTGAATGTCCGCTGTATAAAGTTATCATTGGTGCATGAGAACTGAAGCTGACTTTAATAGCACTTTTGAGCCGGCGGCGGCTAAGTTGGCTGCTTTGCTAATTGAGGGTAGGCTCGTAGTATCCACCGCTGAATCATGCACCGGCGGCTGGATAGCTCAGGTTTTGACGTCAATAGCGGGCAGTTCGGCCTGGTTCGATAGTGGTTTCGTGAGCTATTCAAATGAGGCTAAACAGCATCTTCTTAGCGTGCCTGCTGAATTCTTTATAGATGGCGGACCCGGTGCGGTAAGCGAGGAAACAGTTAGGGCTATGACACTGGGGGCTATTAAAAACAGTCGAGCGAGCGTCGCGGTGGCTGTTAGTGGCGTTGCCGGGCCGTCAGGCGGCAGCGCAGATAAACCGGTAGGCACCGTATGGGTTGCATGGCAGTATGGCGAAAAGACGCTTGCCAAGTGTTTCCATTTTCCCGGAGACCGCAAACAGGTCAGGGCGGCTACTGTGGACAAGGCATTGGGGGGGCTCATTGAACTGTTGAGTCCCGAGTTAGATAAGCATTCGGGTAAAGGCGAGGCAAACCGCTCAAGGTAGGTTGGTAAGCGGCAAAATAATTAATTAGCGTGTTTAAAGGCCTTTAAGGGTAAAGTTTAAGTAATCAACTTTTTTCAAATATACTGGTTGTATGTACAGTATTATTCTGATTTAATAAGCACTGTTCGTATATACAGTAGTTTTACGAAAAGCGTCATGGCCGAACTCGATGTTTTCTTTCAATATTTTTCTCTAAAAGGTTTAAGTATCGCAGGAAACATCGAGTTTAGGCCACCAGCGCCTTTAGGCCAAGAAAGGACGTTCAAAGTCAGAAACTAAGAAATGACAACGGCGGTGGGGACAAATTACCACGGTTTTTTAGTAAGTAGTTGGGAACAGACTACTATTAAGCGCTCAGGCAGCTGAGCAGAACAACTGCATTACTCATGGATACAGCATCAGTTGTAATTATAGGATTACCAAGGATACAACTATGGTCGAAGATAACAGCAACAACGGCAATAAAGACAAAGCACTAGCAGCGGCACTTTCTCAGATTGAGCGTCAATTTGGTAAGGGCTCCATGATGCGCATGGGCGACACGAAGCGTGAGCCAATTCCAGCCATATCTACAGGTTCATTAGGATTAGATATTGCTCTAGGCATAGGCGGTCTCCCGAGAGGTCGGGTTGTTGAAATATATGGTCCTGAGTCATCTGGTAAGACAACGCTAACCCTCCAGGTTATTGCCGAGGCCCAAAAAGTGGGCGGAAGCTGTGCATTCATCGATGCCGAGCATGCATTAGATCCTATTTATGCTGAAAATCTAGGAGTAGATGTAGACAATTTACTAGTTAGCCAACCTGATACCGGTGAGCAGGCTCTCGAGATTTGCGACATGATTGTTCGCTCCGGTGCTGTGGATGTTGTGGTTATCGACTCTGTTGCTGCGCTCACACCCAAAGCAGAAATAGAAGGCGATATGGGTGATAGCCATATGGGATTGCAGGCTCGCCTAATGTCTCAAGCGCTCCGTAAGATGACTGGCAGTATTAAAAACTCGAACACCCTGGTTATTTTTATAAACCAGATTCGAATGAAAATAGGCGTTATGTTTGGTTCACCTGAAACGACTACCGGCGGTAACGCTTTGAAGTTTTATTCTTCTGTGCGTCTAGATATTCGCCGTATTGGTTCTATTAAAGAAGGCGATGAAGTCGTAGGCAACGAGACCCGTGTGAAGGTTGTTAAGAACAAAGTCGCGCCACCTTTTAGACAAACAGAATTTCAAATCATGTACGGGAAAGGCATCCACCACATGGGCGAGGTTATAGACCTTGGTGTTAAGCAAGGTTTAATAGAAAAGTCCGGTGCTTGGTATGCTTATAAGGGTGAGAAAATAGGCCAAGGCAAAAAGAATGTGTCGGTTTTTTTGAAAGATAACCCTGCGATTGCTGAAGAAGTTGAGAAACAAATCCGTGCTCAACTTTTGGGTGATGGTGATGCAGAAAAGGCGGCAGAAGCAGAGCCGGCAAATGATGATGTTACTGCGCTTGCAGACGCAAAATCAAAATAGTAGATAAAAGTAAGTAGAGTCCCATACAAAAGAATCACACTCCTAGTGATGTCCCCGTTCTCAGGCGAGCCGCCATGGATTTCTTGGCTCGCCGAGAACACTCTTTTTTCGAGCTGTATCAAAAGCTAACAAAAAAATTTCCTGATACAGCCCCAGAACATCTAACCGCCGTTATAAAAACTTTGCAGTATGAAAACCTTCAATCAGATGATCGATTTGCTGAGTCCTATGTACGTTATCGCCGATCTAGGGGCTTTGGCTTTTTACATATCAAAGCGGATTTAGCGAGCCGTCGAGTAAGTGAGCACACTATCTTTAAGTATCTAACAGCCGATGAGGGTTGGGATGAGATGATTGAGACACTGGTCATAAAAAAGCTAAGGGGGATGAAATCCCTTCCTTATGGCAGCAAAGAGCACCGCAGGTTAATGCGGTTTTTGACCGGTCGCGGTTTTACTAGTGATCAAATTAGAAAGGGTTTGCAGCCTTGGCTTTCTAGCTAGGGCTTCTAACTCCCCTCCCATACAGTGCTGAGGCAGCGGCTCTATCATAAAGGTAGTGGTTTGGTTTAGTATTAACCTTCGCAGGATTGGTTCTCTAAAATCGCACTCGTCATTGAATATTCACTATGATTTTCTTTGCAAATATTAAAAAGGTTTCGGCTGCCGCTGCACTTCTTTTTTTGAGCTCTGTCTCGAATGCTAATGAGTTTTATACACTTAGCCTTGGGGGCGGTCAGGAATCGAACCTTCCCAGAGGCATAGATGATTTTCATGAATTAGAGTCTACCTTTGTCCGGGCAGCGATAACTGCTGGCAAGCGATATCAGCTGGGACTAAACGATTCTTTGACGATTTCCGGTAATCTTGGCTTTAGCCGTTTCAATGATCTTCGTGGATTTGATCGGGTTGCCTTGGGTATTGCTGCAAACTATCGCTACAAATTCGGATTTGGGCCCTTTGCCCCTGGCGCAAATGCGAGCTTCATTTATGATGTGGAAAATACTCAGGGGCAAGCACGCGACACAGAAATTGCACAATTTGAATTAAGCATTGATAAACGTTTTCAGTCTGGTTTTACGTTAGAGTCAGGAATCGATTATCAGCGTAATTACACTAATGATCTAGACATTGATCCTGCAGTGCTGGCTTCAGGCTCTGATCTAGTTAACCGCCTTTCATTCGAGTTGTTTGATTTCGAATCATTAAGTGTGTTCGCCGCAATAGATTATGACTTTCTTAATGGCTGGCGTGCCGGTGTTGCCTACCATCGCATCAATGGTTTTACCGTCGCTAGCACGACGAAACCTTGGTTAGAAATTTTCAAGATTTCCAATGCTTTTTACTCCGACCCGGCGTTTCCCCCGGAGGACTTCGCGAAACCATGGTTCGGTTATTTACTTGAGACTAATTCAGATCAATGGGAGGGTGCCTTAAGCATTCCTTTATCCATGGACACTTCAATCGACTTTAGTATTAACTGGACTGATATTAGGGCTTCCAACAGCCGTGACTATGAAAATACGATCTATGCAATCACCCTTACATTCTCTCTATAAACTAGGTTTCTTTAGCCTGTATTCAGTTCGCCTAAATCTTATTGTTGGCTTGCTGCTTTCATTAGGGTGGGTCTCGGGCCATGCACAAGGTTTAACTGTCCAACTCGATGATTCGGAGGGAAACCCCATAAGTGGAGCAGTTGTAGAAATAATTTTGCCCGAGGAAATGCGTTCTACGTATCAGTTAAGTGATGAAACTGAAGTTGATCAACTAGATAAAGAATTCGTTCCTCACATATCCACCGTTGTTAGTGGGAGTGATGTTATGTTTCCAAACAGTGATGATATTCTTCACCACGTGTACTCGTTTTCACCAATCAGCACATTTAACATCCCGCTGTATGGAAAAGGGACTCAGAATGACTATAGCCATAGGTTTAGCGAAACTGGTGTTGTAGAGATAGGCTGCAATATTCATGATTGGATGCTTGCCTATATCTATGTGGCACAAACGACTCTCAATTCAATCAGCGATGATAGTGGGCAAGCCACCTTGGAAAATGTTCCCTCCGGTACTTTTGAGTTGCGTATTTGGCATTCTCGCTTAAAGGAACAAGATATAGCCATGACGCAGACGATTGAGTTTGTAGATGGCGAGAAAACAGTTATCGAGTATACGCTCGAGCTTGAAAGAGACCGCCGAGTTCGCCGTGCTCCTTCTTCGAACAGAACCCGCTATCGTTAATCTTACAGACAATCTAGGTTACCCCCCATGTTAGCGTTTGGGAGTTTTAGATCTCGTTTAAGTTTTTTTTTGCTATGTTTGTTGGCACCAGTTCTGGGCGGAATCTTTTACTACGTTAACCGTAATAATATCGAATACACCGAGGAGACGATTAACAGTTACTTAGAACTGGGTGCCGACGTGTTTGATTTTACTCGGGCTCAACAGGCTGGGACCTTGCAAGCGATCACTAATAGCCTAACTTGGGATTTTGGTTTTAGAACAGCGTTTGCTTCAAACGATCCGGCAACACTCTTTGACGCCGCATTGAATGTGTTGGACAGATCCATAGGCAGCGCCGACATGTTAATGATTGTTGGTATGGATAATAAGGTTGTAATCGACACCCAGTTACAAGGATTTGTTGATCTATCAGGCTCGTGGTTATCCTTGATCGAAGAGGCTGATGCGAGTGAAGACGGTTTGGCTGAGGCTATTGTTGCTATCGAAGGAGCTCCATTTCAATTGATAGCGTTGCCTCTTTATCTTCCTAGGCAAGTTGCTTGGATTATCGGCGGCTTTGCTTTGGATCAAAATTTTGTCAACACGGTCAAGGACACAATTGTCTCAGAAGTTAGCATTATTCGTCGTAGCAATGAGAAGGACTTAGAGGTTGTGGCGTCGACACTTAGTGCGTTAAAACAACAAGTCTTGGCTGAGCAAATTGCAATAAATACGATCGCTGTGGATAGGCTTCAACGGATAAGTCTCGAGGGCGAGGAATTCACTACACTAACACGCAGCTTGCTTGAATCATCTTCAGGCGGGTCGCAGGTGCTCGCTATTATTCAGCGTTCTTATGATGAAAATAACGTCAATGTGATTCAGTTTCGCACGTTGCTTATCGAATTCTACATTGTGATTATCACCATTAGCGCGATTGCTGTTGGACTCCTCTCCAGATCGATTACTAATCCATTGGTAAAACTTGCAAGTGCGGTTCAAAAAATAGAGGAAGGGGAGTACGGGAAACCTGTAGCGGTGAATTCCCGCGATGAAATAGGAGATTTGGCTAACTCTGTTAATTCCATGGCTCGGGGGCTAGCAGAGAAAGAGAAGGTTAGAGACCTGCTGGGTAAGGTGGTGTCTCAGCAAATCGCAGAGCAACTGCTGAACAATCCAGTAGAGCTTGGTGGCGAAGAGAAAGTCGTCACAGTAGTGTTCTCTGATATTCGTGGGTTTACAGGTTTTTGTGAGGGCCTAAGGCCGCAACAGGTGTTGGTGGAACTCAATCAAGTGTTGAGCACCATTAGCAATATTATCGAAAAGCACAATGGTGTGGTTGATAAATTTCAAGGAGACGCTGTGATGGCTCTTTTTGGCGCGCCAATACAGTCCGAACTTGACGCGAGAAATGCCATGCTGGCGACACTGGAGATTGTAAAAGCCATGGAAACAGCCGATTCGCGCTTGAGTGCCTGTGTAGGTGTCAACACCGGCTTGGTTGTCGCGGGTAACCTCGGATCCAGTAATCGATTGAATTATTCTGTGATAGGAGACGCCGTTAACTTGTCAGCTAGACTCGAAGGTCTGACGCGGTTGTATAACGTCACCAATATTGTCAGTGACGCAAGTAAAGACGCAGCATCAGACTTTTGTTTTATGGAACTCGACGAGGTCTGCGTCGCTGGCAGAAGTCATGCAATAAAGATTTTTGAATTATTAGGTGTGTTAGGAGAGGTATCTGCAGATAAATTAGCAATGGCTGAAGCGTTTGCAGAGGCGTTGCAGGCTTATCGGAGCAAAAACTGGGACCTTGCAGAGAGATTGTTTTCGCAATTGCTTACCTCATGCGACAATGTTGCATTACCTAAGGTTTTTCTTGAAAGAATAAGCCACTTCCAAATTAGCCCGCCACCAGATGACTGGGGTGGCGTGTATATATTTGGTAAAAAATAACCTTAGATTGACTGAAATTCTATTATTGGACCCAATAAATGAAACTAATTAAACCTTTTCGCGGTCTCCGCCCAACTCGTGACCTCGCGGCTAAAGTAGCTTCACATCCTTACGATGTTCTTAACCGTGAAGAAGCCGCTGAAATAGCAAAAGATAATCCTTATAGTTTTTTGCATATCAACAAGCCTGAAATTGATGTTGCCGCCGATGTGGGGCTTCACGATCAGGCTGTTTATGATAAGGGCTCGGAGAACCTCAAGCGGTTTGTCGCCGAGGGTACTTTGGTGCAAGACAACGAAGATAAGTTGTATGTCTACAAGCAAGTAATGGGAAGGCACGAGCAAGTTGGACTTGTGGCTGTGGCGTCAGTAGATGCCTATGAGAAGGGTCTGATTAAAAAGCACGAATACACTAGGCCCGAGAAAGAAGATGATCGTGTGGCGCATATGGACACTCTGAATGCGCAAGTAGGCCCCGTTTTCCTTACTTATAAGTCAAGGGTGGCAATTGATTTGTTGATTGATAAAGTAATGCTGACTAGCCCAGAGTATGAGTTCGATGCTGAGGATGGAACCCATCATGTTTTTTGGGTTATCGAGGATATAGCTTTGTCTGCCGACATCGAATCGCAGTTTGCCCAAGTAGATTGCCTTTACGTTGCTGATGGCCACCATCGTTCTGCTGCGGCATCGAGGGTTAGGCATCTAAATGCTAAGCGAAACGATGAGCATGTAGGAGATGAGCCGTATAATTTCTTCCTAGTAGTTTTGTTCCCTCATGACCAGATGCAGATTCTCGACTACAACCGTCTTGTTAAAGATCTCAACGGGCATTCGGATGTAGATTTTTTGGCAGCGCTTGAGCAATCATTCTTAGTGAAACCGGTGGCTGACGCAGGCCAGGCAAAGCCCAGGCATGAAAAGGAATTTGCGCTTTATCTCTCCGGTCAATGGTATTCCTTGGTGCCGAGTTCCGCGTTAATGGAGTCTATTAATGTTAATGACCCGGTCAAGAGGCTCGATGTCTGCCTCCTGCAAGACGCGGTATTCACGCCACACCTTAATATTCTCAACCAACGCACAGACAAGCGAGTAGATTTTGTTGGTGGTATTCGGGGCCTCGCAGAATTGGAAAAGCGGGTAAATAGCGGCGAGTGTCAGGCAGCATTTGCATTACACGCAACCTCCATTGAGAGTCTGATGGATATAGCGGATGCAGGGGAGGTTATGCCGCCAAAATCAACCTGGTTCGAACCAAAATTAAAAAGTGGGCTGGTTGTTCACGTTTTGGACTAGTGTTCTAGGATAGTCGGCTGAGAATTGGCTACGGAGTCGATTTTCGGCGAAGCAGGTGCGTCCGAAAGCGTTGATTCAGTAAATACAGTTCCACGAAATTTAAGACGTATTCCCATGTAGTGGCAAATGACTTTGCCTAAATTTTGTTTCGTATCGTTTAGTAAATGCATTGCTATCTCGGGTTTTGCAAATAATTAATAGTAGAATTGGTATAGCTATAAACGCCAGCAGGTCCAAAAAGGTTTACATGGACTGTCCTTGGATATGAGTTTTTTCTAAGAAGTCGAGTGTTTTAATGGCTGGAATTGGTCAGCTCAGAGCCTTTATGTGGCAGAATCCGAATCTAGCAAAGCTTCCAGTTAACAGAGCCGCTCTTTAAGAATAAAACCTCGGCCTCCCAGAACTGAGCGTTTGCCTAACAGAACCAAGTGTCGATAAAGCAGAAAAGCCGCATCACCCACCGGGTGTGCGGCTTTTTTATTGTCTATTTAAAGATGGCGAACTAAGCGACGTTTTGTTTCTCAGTATTCAGCAAGGTCGCTTTTTGCGTGCCAATGGGGATATTTTTTGGCAGCATAGCATCGGGAATTTTTCTTACTAATTCTATATAAAGCAGTCCATTAGTAAGTCTAGCTGATGTGATTTCTACATGATCAGCGAGCTGAAATCGACGTTCGAAGTTTCTTGCTGCAATGCCTCTGTGGAGAAAGTTTTTGCTACCAGGTTCGGCGCTGTGCTGGCCTTTCACGAGCAAGGTATTCTTCTCGGTCTGGATGTTTAATTCGGCTTCAGCAAACCCAGCGACCGCCATAGTGATTTGATATTGGTCGGTATCCAGAAGCTCGATATTGTAGGGCGGATAGCCATTCGCGCTAGCGTCTGCGCGGTTAACAGTGTCGAGCAAGGTTGAAAGGTGGTCGAATCCAACGGTGGTTCTGTAAAGAGGTGAAAAGTCAAAATTTCTCATGTTCATATCCTTTGCGTCGGCATCTGCCGACAATGATCTAGCAATATGTGATGTGCCCATCTATTGATCGGGCGGTTACGCAAGCCTCCTAAGAGCACTCGCTTGCCGTAGATATAGGACTGGCAAAAGCAGATTTCAAGCGCTGTTGCTAAACTATTTTTAAGAGGTAACTCATTTTTAAATTATTTTGGGATACTTGGCGATAGTAAATTAAAATTAAAAAGTAGTTAAAACAATTATATAGAAGCTTTAATTAATGTAAAAAGTAGTAATTGAATGAGCTCGTTACCGATGAAAAGGATTTAAAGACTTCGCCGAAAATAAGTCCTTTAAACTTTCTAGATATTAAATTTTCTGACTTTAAGGAGGAGGAGGTGTGTAAGTTGGGCTAGTTTTAATCTTTTATTTTACCAAGGTTTTATTATTATAATCTTGGTGTTATTATTATTGCCTTGGTAATATTATTTACACGTTTAACGATTCTGGGAGATAGTAATGAGTGAGTCAGTCTTCGCCTTTGCAGGCGAGAAACTAATCGCAGAAGGTTTGACAGTTGAGGTCAAAGGGAAAATACAAAACCTTGTAGATAGGCAAAATGTATTGGTCTTCGATCAGGATAATGGTAGGCAGATAAGCTTGATCTTTGATCAAGAGTCAGCCTCAGAGTTGAGTAGCAGCTCCGAAGGCAGACCAGCACTTAAGAATAAGCCCGGTAGACCTAAGCTGGGGGTCGTGGGCAGGGAGATAACACTTTTGCCTCGGCATTGGGAATGGTTAGACGGCCAGCGCGGGGGTGCCTCTGCGACATTGCGAAGATTGATAGATCAATGTCGCGCAGAAAACATGGGTCAGGATATGATTCGGCTGGCTCAAGACAGCACCAACCGGTTTATCTATGCAATTGCCGGCAACCTCAGCAATTTTGAAGAAGCCGTACGTGCGCTTTATGGTAATAACCCTGATAGATTTGCCGAGTGTATGAGACTTTGGCCCGCTGATATTCGAAAATGCACAAAACATTACTCAGACGGCGCATGGGGATGAGGAGAGGTTAATGAGGGATTAAGGGTGAGGTGTAAACTGCGAAGAATTTTGTTGATATCCGCGAGTGTGTTGTTGCACTCGTTTAGAAGATCGCATCAGGGCCTTGGTGGAGGTTAGAGAAAGTTAGAGAAGCGCAGTGGCGCTGTAAGCTGTATAATAGAATCAACAATATCGAGTCTTTATGAATCAAAAAGCGGCCTCTCAAGCTACAGAAACTCCAGCTTCCAGTGTTTTTACGCCGGTTCAGCTGCGCGCGTTGGCAAAAGAAATCGTGGCGAGCGGAGTCTTGGGTCGGTCAAAAAAATACGGGGCGTTGTTAGAATTTTTGGTTGCGTGCTCGATAGAATCTAAATCGCCAAAAGAGATAGAGCTGGCGGTTAGTGTGCTTGGTAAAAATGAGAGCTTTGATGTCTCTTCAGACTCAAGTGTTCGAGTTTATGTGCATCAGCTCCGAAAGAAGCTTGACACTTACTATCGAGATTTTGATAAAACCTCGGCCTATCGAATTATCATTCCCAAAGGCCAATACACAGTAGCTGCTACTTCCCACAGGAGCCTCTACAAAACAGGTAGCGGGAAAACTTGGTCAATTGCTGAGTCTTTTCAAATTAAGGGTTTGTTTATTGTGGCTGTTATTTTACTTTCAGCCAACTTGATTTATCTAGTAAAGTCGAATTCAGGTTCTGAGCCAGACCGCATGAATTCTGTGGTGTCACATGCAATTTGGAAGTCTGTTCTTGAAGACCAGCATCCAATTATGCTTGTGATGGGGGACTACTATATTTTTGGCGAACTGAACGCCAATGGCAATATAGCGAGAATGGTCAGAGAGTTTAATGTTAATTCCAGTAGCGATTTAGAGGATCTTCAGTTTCAGGACATTGAGCAGGCTGAAAACTATCTCGATCTCGATTTATCTTATATGCCCGAGGGCAGTGCCTATGCGCTTGCGCGAATTGTACCGGTACTGCAGGCCAGTAACAAAACAGTGAACATAACGATGATGTCTGACTTATCAACAGCGGATATCAGAGATAACCATATCGTTTATATTGGATACATCAGTGCGCTGGAAAAGCTCAAGCAGATGACGTTTGCAAGTTCAGGGCTGCAAATTGGCCGAAGCTATGATGAGTTGATTGATAAAGAATCATTGCGCTTTTTTACCAGCGACGCCGGTTTGCCTGAGGAGGGAGAGCAATTCAGAGATTACGGGATGTTTTCAACTTATCCGGCAAGTAGTGAAACACAAGTGGTGATGATTGCCGGCATGCGCGATGCCGGTTTGATGCATACTGCGAAAGCCTTGTCCGAAACCCAAACTTTGGATGATCTGGTTGTTGCAATTGACGACGATACAGACGAGGCGGTTGCGTCTTTTGAGGCCCTGTTTGAAGTCTATGGCTTAGATAGGCTGAACTTTGAAGCAAATTTGGTTTATGTGAATTCGCTAGATGCGTCTGCTATTTGGTCACACCAGAGCAAACTGTAAGGACTGCTTCAGAATAAGTTCGCTGGCTGGCCTTCAATTGACCATATTTTCTCTATCGAATCCCTTTGAGTTTTAATGGAGAGCTGTTTCGCCGTTATCTTGGCGTACTTGTTTATTGAGAAGTAAGCATTGTGCGGTCTAGGCTTGCTGCCATATGGCAACCTAAAAGTTATCTTTTTCTGAATAGCTGGCATCAATTTAAACCGAGGAATTGAGTGGTGAGATTTTTCCAAGGCTGTATTTTGCAAAAGAGCCAGTTTTCCCCGTAAATTTCTTGTTCTTGTTCTTGCTAATCTCGGGCAACTTTAGCTGCCGCAATGGCTTTGGTTACGCTGCCAAATTTTCTAAATGGGAATGGTTGCTTAAAACTTTTGCCACCGTATTGAATTCTCACCCAAGCGCGGTTGATTTCTCGAGATTCGATTATGCTTATATGGTGCAGTGCGCTTAGTTTCTTCAAGACCACCTTCTCCCTTTTCATCTTGACACAGGCAAAAATCAGGATCGGCTCGCAAAGCTATCGTCATGGCTGGGTTAGAAAGAGTTTATCTTCGCTTTATTTTATAAAAACTGAAAAGCAGGTCATTTAGATGCTTAATATCGCTTATGAGCAAGCGCCTATCAATGGGATAGCGGGTTATTCAGCTGGTTTTATTTGAGTGGGTGGGGGCTAAGTATGTGAAAGGGATTTTTTTATCGATTTCTTGCGGTTGCTGATTTTTCAGAGACCTTGTTTGGCTTTCTAACTCGTTTAAGCATGAGCTGCCATATGTTGGATCACGCCGGGCTTACGGCTTTCTACATGGGATATGCTGTAGCTGTACGACTTTGCGCTAGGGTCGATGTCCATAGCTTCATCAATAGCCGCTGCTAAGTCAGCATGGGCTGCTTGCTCTGTTAGGTACGGTCCGGAGATCTTTACTTGCAGAGTCGGTTCGTTTGGTGCTGATGCCACTATATAAAAGTTTTTCGAATTCACATTATTTCCAGTTGGTGGAGTGTAACTTCTCCAAAGCAACTTGTTCTGTATTGGTGTGGTGACGGCGCTATATTATAGGACTATAACGGCCGCGTATTAGAAACCAATAGTTTCTATATTACAAGATCATGCAAGCAATTTATTTTCCGATACTACTCCCGTACTCTACGGGACTGATAATTGAACTTATAGGTGACATGATCTCATCTAAGGCTAGTTCAGTAGGTAAAGCAATTATGTGTCGCAGTTCTCACCCAGCGCGTTGCGACGCTTGGGTGGACGATCGAGTCCTCATCCTTTTACAGTAGCTGCCAAGATGGCCACCAACAGTGGAAAACGACAGCGCCGTGTTGGAACTTTGAGAAAATACGGCCCGTCATTAGGCTGTATGGCTACTCTGACTGCCCCTGTTGTTAATAGACTTTCCTCTCGAATCGTAGAGTTCTTTACCCTGGCTGATTCCTTTTAGTATGTCTAATTGTTCGCCATTACGTTTTTTTGCTCTGGTGATGACAATGCCATTAACGGTGTTTTGCTGGTTACAGGCCTCTTTAGCAGCATTGAGGTCTTGCCACTTTTCCAAACACAGTGCTGCATTAGGCGAGCTGGAAGTGGATGCCTCTGTCTCGTCTATTTCGCTATTTTGAGCTTTTTTTTGAAACTCTGTATAGGATGCCGGCAGGTCCACTGAAGATAACCAGCTTTGTCGTTGGCTGTGGCCTGATTCAATTACTGCCAGCAAATCGGCTTTTTGTCTTAATATGCTGGGAAGTTCATCAAGCCGCCTAGTTTCTATGAGTTTGCGTTCGGCAAGAAGAATGTTGGTCAAAAGAAGGCAGTGATTAAGTTCACTGTCTAAGAGGGTGTGTAGCTCTGATAACTGAAGCACTAGCTTTCTATTGAACTTTCAAATGAAAGGATTTTGCCAGCAATGCTTTCCGAATCAATAGCGTAATCTCCAGAGGTGATGCGGTTATGAAGTTCTACAACGCGTGCAGCGTCGATATCTGGTAGATTTTTGATCCGCGATTCCAGTGCGCTCATGTCTACAGCTTGTGAGCTGAGTGCAACCGTAGCGCTTGTTTTCTGAGAACTTACATCGCTAACGGCGCGCCGATCACTCGTGAACTGAGTAATTACGGCTGCTTTGGTGCCGCGGTTTTCAGGCGCGGTTTGAGTAATATTAGGTCCGATTTTATTCACAACGACAAAGCTTCTATATCCATTATTAAAAGAATCATTTTCCTATTCCTGATTTTCGAAAAAATTATTTTCAGGCTGTTTGTAGCAGGTCTCAATTATAACGACTGGTGTAAAAATATCTTTAAGTCGATTTGATACCATCTTTGATTGAGCTTTAGACGTTAGAGTTATAACGAAAATAATTGTAAAATATTTGTTTAAGTCATTGTTATAATTGAACTTTAACTTTTCCTGAGCCAACAACCTCGGCCTGAATGATCATCTCGGAGCTATTATTCCTTACGTTAATCACTTTACCAAGAGCTCCGTCTTGGAGCGCTTCCCCTTGCTGTCTGATTCTCAGATTTTGTGATTCTGCTACCAATTGCACCAAGTCACCGCGCTCAATAAGTAGCGGTTTGCTTAATCCTTCCAGAGAGAATGGTGCGCCGGAAGTAAGCGAATACTTCTGCTCCATCCCGATTACTAAGCTCTTATCGGTCACAGGTGTTCTTCGAAGTGTGGCTATATTTGTTTCCAGCAGGCGCATATGTCTTTCTTCAATTTTAGTGCCCCGTCGAATATTTTCAGTCGCAACCAACACCTCACCAAATAAATTAACCTCGGCGGCCACATATTTGGTCCAAGGTCGGTCACCTGCACAGCTTGCTTTAACTTGAAGCCTCCCAATGCCTCTCTGATTGCCATTTAAAGAAAGCTGCAGGCCGCTGTTGCATTCGGGTAGATTAAGCCGTGGGTCGATATAGTCAACCGACACTTCGATACGGTGATTGGCTTGCAATCGGCCGGCATGGAACTCTTTGAGAAATAGCTCTATCTCAACGCTAATTTGGGTAATAACGTTTTGTTCGGCAAACACATGGATGCTGCTTCCTAAAACAGCCATAAGTGCGAGATTTTTCAAAACCCGTCCTAGCTGGCAAGTGTCTTTGATTAGTTTCCCAATGTCTGTGTTGGTTTGTTTCCTCATTTTGACAGTGTAGGACTGATTCTGAGATTGCGCTTATTTTTTTAACCTGAACGTAACGTGCGGCAATGGGACTGCCTCTAATCTAGCCCAAAGCGGTAAACCATTGCCGGTAAATCATTGCCGGATAAGGAGGCCACTAATTCTGCATGCCAGGGAATATGGGGTATATGACACTTGGCACAAGCTTTGCAAAATCTAAGAGAGAGACTTAAAACTAGTGAGGCGTTGGAGCTTAGAAATGACTATCAGTTTTGAAAATGCATTAGGAATACATGAGAAGGCACTGACTTTGCGAAATAAGCGCACGGCAGTTATTGCTAACAATATTGCGAATGCGGATACCCCTGGTTTTAAAGCTCGAGATATGGATTTTAAAGCTGCGCTGTCCGAACAGGGAGAGGCTATAGGGGGAAGACGGTTGATGACATCAAACTCCAGGCATATCGGGAACTCAAACCCAGCAACCGAAGTAAGTCTTTCCTATCGTTTGCCTACCCAGATGTCTTTAGATGGCAACACTGTTGACGAGCAGCAAGAAAATGCTGCTTTCGCGAGGAATGCAATAGAGCATCAAGCTAGCTTCCAGTTCCTTAATGGCAAATTCACGGGACTGATTAAGGCTTTAAGAGGTGAATAAGTTCATGCAAAGAGTTTATGTTGCAAGCGCAAATTTATTTTCAGTTTGGATAAGAATGAATAAAAGGAATGGGATGTGAGCTTAGGAAATATATTTGATATCGCTGGCTCTGGGATGAGCGCACAAACGCTGAGGCTCAATGCAACAGCAAGTAATTTGGCCAATGCAGAAACACCAGCAGGTAGTGAAGCTGAGGCATTTAAAGCTAGGTATCCCCTGTTTTCCGCTGTGCAAAATGAAGCTCAAATGAGACTGGGCGACTCAGGTACTAATGAAAACTTTGAAGGGGTTAAGGTTACCGGTGTTGTGGAAAGTGAAAAACCTGTCCAGCTGCGCTACGAGCCACAGCATCCTCTGGCAGATCAAGAAGGTTATGTTTACTACCCAAACGTAAATGTGGTTGAAGAAATGACTAATATGATTTCTGCGTCTCGATCATTTTAAGCCAATGTAGATGTTATGAACGCAACAAAAACTATGTTGCAGCGAGCACCTCATTTTTGGGGAGCTCACTGCATGGCACTAATCTAACTACTAGTGGATTCACCGATACGCCCGCAGTGGCCCCTCGGCTGGCCCTTGCCGCGTGATAGAACTCGTTCAGAGGGTCAGATTTTAAACCAAAAATTAATTTAATACCTAACTGGGACAGAGATTCCAATGGAAGGTTTGCGGAATAGTCATTGGATGCAGTGAAGATCCACTTGCTGATCGTGTGACTCTTCTGCAGTAAAGACACTTGTTTGCTTAAAGACTTCAATGAATCTTTACGGTCCAATTTTTTGTGTTGATTAAACAATCGGGCTAACTGAACTACGGCGATAACTTCCATAGCAAAATCCTTTTATTGGGATATACCTGTTAATGTAGTTCATTTATCGGATTTGTGAGGAATTCTTAGTTAAAGCGCTTAGGGAATTCACTTTTGGTTGATATAAGGAGGTGGCGCAGAGGGCTTCGCGTAAGAGGTGGTGTGCTATTTTCTTAAGAGGAGTAACAAAGTTGGACTGGCTCAGCGTGTAGGCGGTCAGGTCTGATAATCTGGTTCTGGTTCTGGTTCTGGTTCTAGTTTTTAGTCCTAGATCTTGGCTCACGGCTGGAAGACTTATGCGATGCATGGGGAGGTAGGTCATTTCGGGTGTTTAAAATCTGATATATTTGATCCGGTCCTTTTTTCAATAACCTAGTTTAGCTACCTTCAAACCTGCTTTGTGTGTACCAGCCTACTTTTTTGGCGGTCTTATCTACGGTATCGATCACATCTAGTATCAGCGCAAACAGGGCCATACGCACGAGTACCCCATTGTCGGTTTGGCGAAAAATGGCTAAATTAGGATGTTGGTTTAAGTCGTGGTCTAGCTCGTTAGCCTCCTCGCGAGAATCTCTAGGTAAAGGGTGCATAATTACCGTATTGGGTTGACAATTCATGGTGTAGATTTCTTTATTTAGCCGAAACCTGCCGCGGTAAACGTTTGCCTCTAATTTTGTGGTAAAACGCTCTTCTTGAATTCGTGTTAAGTAAACGGTGTCATTATCATTCAGACCAGATTCCATGTCTTCGGTCTCAATAACTGTATGTTCCGCGTCTTTTAGCAGGCTGACGATGTCTTCCGGCATACGCAGCTCTTTTGGCGAAATCAATGTAAAGGTAATGTCTTTGTAAAGCACGAGAAGCTGCGAAAGGGAATGCACTGTCCTGCCATGACGGAGGTCGCCGACCATTGCTATGTTCATGCCGTCGATTAGTTTGTCGTTAGATTGGAGCTCTTTCTTAATGGTGTAGAGGTCCAAAAGTGCTTGAGAGGGGTGCTCATTAGCTCCGTCGCCACCGTTTATTACAGGTACACGGCTGGCTTTGGCGAACTCGGCGACAGAGCCAATTTGCGGGTGCCGCATCACAATCACATCGCTATAGCCGCTGATCACTCGAGCGGTATCGTAGAGGGATTCTCCTTTGGAGATGGAAGTGGTTTTAACATCAGTGGTCTCTCGAACATCGCCACCAAGTAGGTTGAACGCACAGCCGAAACTGAGCCGGGTACGAGTGCTTGGTTCAAAAAACATGTTGCCTAATATGGCGCCTTCCAGAGCTCTGGTTAGCTTAAGGCGTTGAGCATAAGGCTCCATGCTTCCGGCAACTTCAAATACCGTTTCGACATCGTCTCTTGAGAACTGCTTTACACTTATTATGTGAGAGCCACGAAAATCCATTGTTGAGGTAAGTATCCTAGCCATAAGAGGCGGTGGGGTTAAATAAACAATTTCATGATTCTACTACACAAGGGTGATTCTTAGTAATTGCTTGAGTGAAACAATTGCATCCTAAAAGCCATTAGATGAAGAATAAGGCACAATGGTCACATCCTAAACGATGAAAAGAAGCTCAAATATTGAAAACTCTCTATTGGTATGATTTCGAAACATTTGGAGCAGATCCGCGCCGCGATCGTGCTTCTCAATTTGCAGGCATTCGCACCGATGAAGAGCTAAATATCATTGGTGATCCGTTAGTGATTTATTGTCGGCCAGCTGATGATTTTTTACCCAATCCTGTTGCCTGCCTCATAACCGGTATTTCGCCTCAAAAAGCGAAAGCTAAAGGACTAAGCGAAACAGAGTTCATCCGCCAAATTCACAGTGAGTTTTCTGAGCCAGATACCTGTGTTGTTGGCTACAACAGCATTCGCTTTGATGACGAGATTACTAGGCAGCTGCTCTATCGAAATTTTTGTGATCCTTACGAACGTGAATGGAAAAACGGCAATTCCCGCTGGGATATTATAGACATGGTCAGACTGTGCGCGGCGACCCGACCAGACGGGATTAACTGGCCCGTTAAAGAAGACGGTAGCAATAGTTTTAAACTGGATCAATTAACTTATGCTAATGGTATTGAGCACACAGATGCCCATGATGCTTTGGCGGATGTCATCGCAACCATAGAAATAGCTAAGTTGATCAAATCAAAGCAACCCAAACTTTATGAATTCGCGTATGAAATGCGTAATAAAAAAAAGGTGCAGGTTCAGCTCAACACAGAGTCCAAAAAGCCAGTTTTACATGTTTCTATGCTTTACCCCGCAAAACGAGGTTGCTTGGCCGTGATTATGCCTTTGTGTAAACACCCAACTAATAATAATGGGGTAATAGTTTACGATTTACGCGTGGACCCTAAGCAATGGGTCGATCTCAGTGTCGAAGAAATAAAGGCAAGGATTTATACCCGCAGTGATAAGCTTCTTGAAGGGGTGGAGCGGGTTCCTTTGACGACCATTCACATTAATAAATGTCCGATGATCACGTCCATGTCAGTTTTAACAGCAGAAAAAGCCGAGAAGTTCTCAGTCGATATGGCTGCCTGTAAAGCTCATTGGGAAATCTTAAATAGCAATACAAAGGTTTTGCAAAAAATAGCAGACATATTCCAGGAGGACTATCTAGTTGCTGACGCAGATCCAGACTTCATGATCTACAGTGGCGGATTTTTTGGGGAAAACGATAAATCTTTGATGAAAACCATCCGTGGAACTAAGCCTGCCGATCTTGGACGTTTGGACATGCCATTTCGAGATAAACGCCTGAAAGAATTGCTTTTTCGTTTTCGCGCTCGAAATTACCCAGAGACCTTATCGAAAGAAGACGGGCATCTCTGGGATGAATTTAGGTTGTCCCGGGTGCTGGATGAAACGGCGCAAAAAGGTTTTCAATCCGCCATGGCTGAAGCAAAAGAGCGTATAGCAGAAGATGGTGACAATTTGGGCCATGCCGTATTGGCGGAATTACAGAGCTGGGTGGATGGCATTTCCTTACCTTATTCAGGCCTTGGTTCAGATCAAGAGCCAGGTAAGGAATAGACTCTTACCGCGTTGTCGTGATAAAGCTTAGCTTTCTCTGGACTAGAGCAGCCGGCAGTAATTCGCTTAAACGAATTCCAAAGAACGGCATAGGAAGCTGAAACTTTGTCCACCGGGAAGTTGCTTTCGAACATGCAGCGATCGATCCCGAAGGCTTCAATACAGGTGGCAAAATAGGGTTCATTGACAGTGGCCAACTGCTTGGAAGTTGGCGGTTTCGGGCGTTTATGCCAGTCGAAACCGTTTATAGCCATTCCTATTCCACCTAGTTTTATGACAACATTTTCGCAACTAGCAAGTTGTTGAATCCCTTTTTTCCAGGCCACAAAAACGCTGTCGCGCATGCCTGCGTATGGTCCAATGCCCAGTGGGCCGCCGACATGATCAAGGATTATAGTCTGCCCTGGAAATGCTTGAGCTAGCGATAACAACTCTTTTAATTGCGTGTGGTAGAGCCACGCATCAAACACCAAGTCAAAACTACTAAGGCAGGAAAATCCTTCTCTGAACTTTTTATTAAGATAGAGATGAGGTGGAGGCTTGGTATGCGAGTTTCTTATCTGCTGGGATGCGTCCCAACCGCAAGCGTGTCGAATTCCCCGAAATCGATTGTGGCTCGCCTGTTGATGGGCTGCAAGAACGTCTGCGACTTCTTTGCCAAGCGTTAAATCAGCGAAGCTGACGATCCCCGCCGCTGCGCGAATTTCGCCATAATCACCGCTGGCGCTTTGCGCGGCTAACCCTTGCACAAACTCGGTCTCCCCTACAGGGGAAATAGAAATGCTGGCGTCTTTTGAATACATTGACAGACATTCAACAAAAACGGTCGAACAAATATTGTGGCCACTGCGGGCGTCATCGAGCAAGTCGTCTAGCATATAGCGACCATCACGACGGTCCCAAAAATGGTGGTGGGGATCACAAATTGGAAGATCAGGTTCTAGGACATCTTCTTTAACTTGGTCTAACCATTCTTGTCGGATTGGCATTTTCATCCTTTTACTAATCGTAATAAATTTGGCGAATGCTCAGTGCTGCATTTTTAGCTGAGCTTGCTTCGATACTACCAACAATAGTATCGACAAAGGTACGTGGATCTGATTTTGCTTTTACAGACGGCGATAAAGCCGGCTGAAGGAGATGCAAAGACTCTGTTTTTACTGTGATTTTTCTAACTGAATTCGTTCGACTATGGCATAAGGATTAAAGGTTTGTGAGTGCAAAAATTAAAGCGCTGGGGCCTAAACTCACTCTAACAGGCTCGGCCCTGTGAGATGAATTAATCGCTATGACCGCGGGTTTGTAATCCGCGTGAGATAAGGGCAGCATGAGGCTGCTTTAATCCATTATTGATTTAACTGGAAATAGCGCAATCGAGCCGTCGATAAAGCGGCTTTTGACGACTTTTTAACGGGGTAAAATGAAATGAAATGTTTCTACATTATTCTGTGCCTCTCCATGGCACAAAGTTTCAACGTCAGCGCGGCGGACAATGTGGTGCTAATAACCCTAGATGGTTTGCGTTGGCAGGAAGTTTTCTCTGGGCTTGACCGCCGACTCGCTCTGAGTGAGGACTATTCCGGTCTCAGTGATAAGCTGATGGATGAGTTTTGGGATGACTCAGCCGATGTGCGTGCTCAAAAGCTATTGCCTTTTTTACACGACGTGGTGTTCAAGAAGGGCAGCTATGTGGGAAATCGCGACCAAGCTTCCTGTGCGAAGGTAAGCAATGATTGGTATTTTTCTTACCCTGGCTATTCTGAAATACTTACTGGCATTGTGAACCCTTCGATTAATTCTAACGTAAAAACACCAAATCCAGAGCGAAGTATTTTTGAACTTCTAAACGCTGTTCCCGAGTTTAAGGGGCGTTCTGCTTCATTTGCCTCATGGGATGTTTTTCCATTTATTCTTAATACTCAGCGAAGCGGTCTTCATGTGAACGCTTTTCACAAAGAAGAAGATCCGCAATCGGAATTTGAACTCTTACTTAACCGCTTGTTGGAAGACACTCCTGCTCCATGGGCGACAGTCAGAAACGATTCCTTTACCCACCATTACGCAATGTCCTACTTCAAAAGGGAGAAACCACGAGTTCTATTTATTAGCTATGGAGAGACCGACGATTTTGCTCACGATGGTAAATACGATGAATACATCTTTGCTGCAAATCGAACGGATCGTTTTATTGGCGAAATTTGGAAAATGGTGCAGGAAACTGAAGGCTATAAAGACAATACTGACCTTTTTATAACGGTGGATCACGGACGAGGTGAAGAGCCCGCTGAGACCTGGCGCCATCATGCAAGTAAAACCTCAGTCACCAGTTATATGTCTTCATTGGCAAGCTATGAAGAGGGGATAGTGGGCTCAGATGCTGTTTGGATGGCTGGTATGGGGCCTGGAATACCGAATTCTAAATTAATTAACACTGGCCGCAACTGTCTTAGCAGCAATCGCATTGCCGCAACCTTATTAGAATTGTTAGGGCAAGACTATAGAGATTTACAGCCAGAGATGGGTGCGCCAATGAAGGAGTTCCTGCGATGAGAAGTTGTGTCTTTTTCTTGATTGTCTTTTTTAGTGTTTCAAGTTTTGGAGAGGATATTCAAAGAATAGCGTTTGGCTCTTGCAGTCATCAAGATAAGCCGCAGCCGATTTGGAGTGAGGTTTTGGCGGCAGACCCTGACCTTTTTATTTTCTTGGGTGACAACATTTATGGTGACTCTGAAGACTCCCAAGTGCTGGCCGCAAAATATCAAAAATTGGCAGCTGTGCCAGGAATTCAAAGGCTCCGAGAAAGCACTGAAATAATAGCGATCTGGGATGACCACGATTATGGCCAGAATGATAGCGGTGCGGAATACGCTTCAAAGGAGGAGTCTCGCAGGGTGATGCTTGATTTCTGGCATGAGCCTGATGATTCACTGAGAAGAACTCGAGACTCTGGAATTTACACATCCTATTTATATGGGGAGGCCGGAAGGAAAGTCCAAGTCATACTTTTAGACCTGCGCTGGAACCGTTCTCCACTGACTGTGGTAAAGGACACGCTGAGGCGAGAGGCTCGTGAGTTTGGTAACCGAGGACCATACGAAGCATCACTTGCAGAAGGCGCAACGCTTATGGGAGAACCTCAGTGGCAGTGGTTGGAAAATGAGTTGCAGGTGGAGGCAGATGTCAGAATAATTGGCTCTAGCATTCAGTTGCTCGCGGAATTTACAGGTTGGGAAACCTGGGCAAATTACCCAAAAGATCGCCAGCGTTTCTTCGAGTTGCTAGAAAAGTATCAGCAAGAGCCGGTTCTAATCCTTTCTGGGGATGTGCACTGGTCTGAGTACAGTGAAATAAGAGAAACTGCTAATGGCTGGCCCTTGCTGGAATTGACATCGTCAGGTTTAACTGAGGAATGGAAAGCGATAAGCCCCAACAGGCATCGTGTCGGAGAGGCCTTTGCTGTGGCTAATTTTGGGCTGATAGAAATTGATTGGAGTAGCGAAACACCTGCTTTTGATCTTTATATCAGAGATGTTTCTGGTGCTAATTTGATTCAGCGTCGAGTGGAATTTGATTGATGAGCTGTTTTCAAGGGTGGGCTCTTTTGCTTGAAAAGCATTTTCAACAGTTAGGCTTTTTTATTGATTTGTCCTATGGATTAAGTCTTTCGAAACTCAATTCGAATTTGCTATTTTTAACGACGGCTTGAAATTGCCTCGCCTTAGGATATTTGCGCTGAAGTATTGTGACTACTTCTTGTTTTTTAGCACTTTCCATTCCTGCGCCAAGATACACGGTTCTGATTTCTGTGGAAGCAAAACTAATGTCTTCAAACCAGAGAGATTCATCCTGCTGTGCTGTATCCACTGTTGTTAACAAACGCCATTCTTTCTCTTTACTCTGGGATTTAGATTTGTTCAAAAATTTGTCTGGGAAGTAGTCTTGAAAGTGGGTTTTTTGCTGAGCCATTATGATATCAATCTGCTCATTAAGAGTGGAAATTTCAGGTCGAATGTCGCTGTAGCTGACTGCTATAGGGTTTTCTAAGCTGCTGTCCTCGCCGCAGCCAAAGCGGATAACAATGCCGGTGTGGCGATCGCCATAGCTGTCCCAGAGAGCTAAGTTTTCATGGGAGTCGCTGAGGCTAAGAATGCGTAGCCGGCTAGCATAGTGTTTCCAATCTCGCATAATTTCGATGAGTTCTGGGTCCCTGTGTTGGACCATGCTTGCCAACAGATCGTTGAGAACTTCGGTGGCCTCATCTTCGGAATCAAATCTATCTTCGGCTCGCCAGCGGCGTATAGCTTTAATTAGGGGGCTATTACCGGACGGCTCATCTCGGGAAAAAATCAGGCTTAGAGTGGCTTTTACGCAGGCAACCAAAAGTCCTTTGGAATCAAAGTTCAAACTTGAACGGTGGCTAAGTTCGAATGGGTCGTTTAGCAAACAAGGCGCCGACCAGCGCAGTTTCGCATCGGCTAAAATTCGTATAGCTGTTGCCGCATCAGTAAATTTAACCAACGATGTTGGTTGTTTGGTACTCACGAACTCTCCTTTTCAAGCAGCCACAATGGCGGCGGCTTGGAAGCTATTAGTCTTAAAAACGACGTCACAATGCCAAATAGTCTATCTACATTTCAAAGTATGGTACGAAATAATGAGTTTTGCCAGTTCAATGCTTACATTTGAGCCGCCTAACTTGAAAAAATTGGTTTGGGGATCAAATGGATGGGGTTGATTGAGTTTGAGATCTTTGCAATTGGCATGGTTGCTGCTACATTGCGCCGATGTCTAATACATCCACAACTAGCGAACTCTTACGCGCACTGCGTTTTTTGAAACCCTACGGCAAGCAAATTACTTGGGCCATTGTCGCTTTGGTGTTTACCGCGGGATTGAGCCTTGGTCTTGTGCAATATGTGCGAATTATTGTAGATCAGGGATTTGTTGCCAGTTCAACGGCGTCACTGAACCAAGCCATAGTTGGCTTTATGGTTATCGCGTTCCTTCAAGCTTTGGGTACTTTTGCACGATTCTATTGGGTTTCATGGTTAGGCGAGAGGGTAACCGCGGACATTCGTAAGGCGGTTTATTCGCACATTATCGCCTTACATCCTGGATACTTTGAAGCCAATCTTAGCGGTGAAATTCAATCACGGATTACCACTGATACAACCTTGATTCAGTCAGTTATTGGATCTTCCGCCTCAATTGCTCTTAGAAACATTCTGATAATGATTGGTGGTACTGTTTTTCTGTTTATTACAAATCCGCGCTTAACCACAGTCGTGCTGATTTGTATTCCGCTGGTCATTGGCCCGATTATGTATTTTGGGCGCCGAGTGCGGCGTTTATCGCGCAGTAGCCAGGATCAAATTGCCAATGTTGGAGCTTATGTCAGTGAAAGCATTCAGCAAATAAAAACCGTGCAGGCGTACAATCATCAAGAGCATGACCGAGCGCAGTTTGCTGCCCATGTCGAATCTGCACTAGATGTCGCCATTGAGCGCATTAAATCGAGATCTTTTTTAATTACAGTAGTAATGACATTGGTCTTTGCTGCGGTAGGATTAATGATATGGGTCGGCGGTCAAGACGTTATTAATGGCGATATGTCGGCTGGTGAGTTAACTGCATTCGTTGTTTACGCGGTTTTGGTAGCAGCTGCAGTGGGGGCTATTAGTCAGGTGATTAGTGAGTTGCAGCGGGCTGCGGGTGCCCTCGAGCGGTTGATGGAGTTACTTGATGCGCAAAGCCTAATAGTTGCTCCGGATAAGCCCGCCACGTTGGCAAAGCCATTTCGGGGGGCTGTCTGCCTTACTGCGGTAAGTTTTGCTTATCCATCGCGCCCTGAAGTCAATGCGATTCAGGACTTTAATCTCAACATAGAGTCCGGTGAGAGTGTGGCATTAGTTGGTCCTTCTGGCGCGGGTAAATCGACGCTGTTTGATTTGTTAATGCGTTTTTACGACCCTCAAATGGGCGAGATTACTCTGGACGGGGTTAGAATCAGTGAACTAGACCCGATTGACTTACGTCGCCATATTGGCGTGGTGTCACAAACCCCAGCTATGTTTACCGGCAATGTGTCAGACAATATCCGTTACGGAAAGCCAGACGCTAGTGATGAGCAGATTGTCGCGGCTGCTAAGTCAGCGTTTGCAGATGATTTTATTTCTGAGCTTCCCGAGGGGTATAACAGTTTTCTTGGGGAGTCAGGCATACGTCTCTCAGGTGGGCAGCGACAGAGACTAGCTATCGCTAGAGCAATTCTTAAAGACCCAGAAATTCTCTTGTTAGATGAGGCTACCAGCGCATTAGATGCTGAAAGTGAGCGGCAGGTGCAGTTGGCACTCGATAAGCTTATGCAAAATAGGACTTCATTGATTATTGCCCACCGTTTGGCAACGGTAGTGAATGTCGACAGAATAGTGGTTCTTGATAAGGGCAAGGTTGTAGCGCAGGGTACCCATAGAGAGTTGCTTAGCTCTAGCCCGCTTTATGCTAACTTAGCAAATCTCCAATTCTCGGATCATTTGGGGGGAGATCTACCGACAGCGAGTAAGCTCGATGTTGAGCCGGCTTAGAATGGAATAGACCATAGAAATACTTGACGTCCAGCTTCCTAAATTGGGCTACAATGAAGTGCTTAAAAGTTCATGTTTTAGTTAACAAGTATTAGTTACGTTGTTAAATTTTAAGGAAGTAATTCTTGGACAAGTATAAGGATATCCGACCATATTTGGATGATGAAATACGGCCGGTATTAAATGAGCTTATTAAGAACCCTGAGTTCTTAACTACCATTGCACAGTTTTACTTTCCCCGCCTGACTCGGATGATGCCCAATGCTATGCGGTTTGCAGCTGAGCTTAAGTTAAAAGGCCAGCTTAAAGGCGTATATAATATCTCGTCGATGCAGGACGTGATCGCTCAGTACATGGACAAAATGATTGAAGATACGACCACAGCCTTGACTCATTCTGGTTTGGAGAATTTGCAAGAAGGCCGTAACTACCTGTTTATAAGTAATCATCGCGACATAGTGATGGATCCTGCTTTTGTAAACTACGTGCTCTATCACGCAAACCATGAAACCCTTCAAATTGCCATAGGCGATAATCTGTTAAAAAAACCATTCGTATCCGATCTCATGCGCTTAAACAAAAGTTTTATTGTGCAAAGGTCATTAAAAGGACGTGAGTTGTTAACTTCGTTGAAGCTGATGTCTGAGTATATTCATCACAGCGTAGCTAATGGGCAGAACGTTTGGATTGCGCAAAGCGAGGGAAGGGCTAAAGACGGAATAGATAAAACCGACCCAACCTTATTAAAAATGCTCGCAATGGGCAACCGTGAAGTGTCACTGGGTAAAAGTCTAAAAAATCTCCATATTATTCCAGTAAGTATTTCCTATGAATATGATCCCTGTGATGTATTAAAAGCTCAAGAGCTGTATCAGATAGAGAAGACAGGCAGTTTCGAAAAAGACGAATCAACAGATATCAACAGCATTGTCACTGGAATGGTTGGATTTAAGGGGGCTGTGCACGTCGCTTTTGGTAGGGAGTTTAATATTGCTGATGATGAGCCAGATCATATTGCTGCTGACATCGATGTACAAATTTTGGAAAACTATGCCTTGTCGGATAGTAACTACCTCGCAATTAGCAGACTCAAGCAAGATGGAATACTGCCATTGCACCTCTTGAGGTCAGGTTTCGAAACTCACGAGGTTTCTCCGACATCTCGCGCTTTTTTTAATGATCGACTACGTCAAGTAGAGCCCGCACTCGTAAGGACGTGGCTTTATAGTTACGCCAACCCGGTTATAGGGCGCTACAAAATCGAGTAACCGGTTGATAAATAGCTAGATCAAACGTTGGATAGCTGCAGCTAACCGGTTCGTTAAAGGCTGTTTTTTGTCGGGATTGAGTGGACCAAAGCAAAGGCTCTGTATTTCTATTAGCTTAGCGTATTTGGTGTTTTCTTGTCGGTCTGGTTTTGATTTGCCAAAAGCATTTTTGAGCTGGGCTAACTGGATTTCCATTCTGGTCGCTTGGTCTGAATCTGGAGTATCCATGTTCGCGCGAATCTCTAGCTCAATACACTGTTTGCGCAAGGCTTCTGTCTCATTTGTTACTAACACCGAAAAGTCTTGTGGAGCTTTGAGTGCGGTCAGACTTTTCCAGCGCTTGTTCAGCGCGCTATCTAGAGGCTCATTGCCTACTTTTGGAAGCTCACTCCATGAGGTGGTGTCTAAGGTTTTAAGATGCTCAGAAAAGCCTTCTGCGTCAGTAATTCCATTGAGTTCACTTTCAACTTTTTCTAGCAGGGCGATTTTCGATGCTAGCTTCTCCTTTAACTGTAAAAACTTTTTGTCCGGCAATGACTTAAAGCGCATGTCTATTTTGCGTTTGATGCTGTTAAATTGTTCGGTCAACTGCGCACGCTGCTGCTTTAACCTTGGATCTAGATCGTTGGAAAATTTCTGCGCCAGAGTTTGATATTCAGACCGGCAGCCACGGAATTGTTCTTCGTCGAGGGTTTCTAACTGCTCCAACTCTTTCAGTGTGACTCTCAGACCTTCTTCGGTTTCTTTTAATGCAGTTTGAAGTTTTTCCGCTTCTTGGTTGCGCTGCTCGAATAATCTGTCACAGGCTGCTCTAAACTCATCCCAATACTTTCGGTCTTCTTTAAACGAAGTCGGTCCAATTTTTTTCCAACGCTGTTGAAGTGCTTTGGCCTCGTTCATGGCTTTTCTATTGTCTTCGAGTAGCGCTAAGGCTATCGCTTCATCAATACACTGTTGCTTTGCTTTGCCATTGTCGCGCATTTCTGTGCGTCGTAACTTGCGGAGTTGGTTAAGCAAGTCGTAGTAGCGCTTTTGCAGGCTTTTGATTTTGGATTGCTCGATGGGAGCGTATTTCTTCCAGTTTTCTTCGGCGCCTTTAACCAACTTATTGACTGCAGAGATATCCACCGTTTCCGTGTCTAGTTCCGCTAAGTCTTTTTCAAGTTGATCGCATAGTACGCGGCGCTGCTTTAGATTTTCAGCCATTAGCTGCTTGCGCTGTTTGAAATATTCTTTACATGGCTCGTAGGCTTTGTCAGAAAGCACTTTGAATTCTTTCCATAGCTCTTCGTTTTGATTAGAACGCCCAAGCAACTTCCACTCTTTATGCATGGTTGCAATGTGCTTAGAACGATCTGAAGCATGCATTTTAGAATCAACAAGATGTTGTATTTGGGTAAGTAATTGCTTTTTCTTTTCAGTTGCTGCAAAGATTTTCCAATCTCGCAGCTCGTTTATTTTAGTTTTGTATGCATTGGCTTTTTCTTGGAGATCAGCCCGTGTTTTGCCGGAGGTATTGCTAATATTGCCTTGAATCTTATCCCAGGCGGGGAGCGCTTCGTGGGACTGACCATCCTCAAGAAATTTCTTTAACCCTTCAAGGAGTGATTCTGTATTCGAATTTAGCTGCTCCTGATGAACTTTGTTTTGATCAAGGAGAGCTTCAATTTTACTCAGCATCTCTATGACTTTAGCGGCAATTTCAGATTCAGGCTCAGTAAGAGATTTTTTGGCTCTGTTGAGGTATCCGCGCAGCTCATAAAGCTTTATTGTATTTTTAAAGCTCAGTTTGTTAAGCGAGTCAGAATAAGCGGCAACTTGCTCCGCAGTAGCAGGTTCGGGCGGCAACTTTGGAGCCGGTTTGGCCTTGGCTTGATCTGGGCTACCAGCTTCTTCTGGAAGGGCCGTTTGAATGCTAGCTGCCTCAGTCTCTTTCTTATACAAATTCTTAGTTTTAGCAACCGGGCTCTCTGGCTCTTCAGTCTTAGTGGGCTCGGCGGCCTTTAAATCGGGTTCTGTCGTTATAGCGGCTGCTACTATCTCAGGTGCTTTTACTTCCGGCTTTGCAGTTTTCGGAGCCTTCGCTGATTCGGGCGCTTTTATATCAGGCCCTGCAGTTTTTACGGTGCTAGGTGATTCAGGTGTTTTTACTTCATCCTCGGCCTTGCTAGCTGATTCAGGCGTTGTTACTTCATCCTCGGCCTTGCTAGCCGATTCAGGAGTTCTTACCTCAGCTCCGGCCTTGGCATTTGATTTAGGCGCTTTTGTTGTGACCTCACCAACGTTGCCGGGACTACTGGTTGTCTTGATTTCTGGAGTCTCCCCACTTTTTCTTGAATCGGATTCTTTTGCTAAGTCTGCGGTATTCTTTATAGAAGCAGTTGTCATGTGTTTGATTAATCCGGCGAGCGTCTAAGGTTAGTTTGGCTGTTTTGTAAGTCAGGGCAATAGTTTAACAGAACTTCTTTCTTTTCCCGAGTTATGTAGCACGACTTCTAGTACTAAATAGTTTTACTTAGCTTGATTGTTTGTCGCCAGTCTTTGACAGTTTATCGTCTCAAACTGGCTGCAGGTGCTATAATTCGGCGCTGCATGATTGCTGCGCCACTTTTGTCAGTGGGTTCCACATGCCATGGCGAAGTAAATAGCCATGCATGTGCCTACTTACTTAACTATTTACCGAACCATTTACCGAACTATTTACCGAACCATTTACCGAGCTATGCACCTGACCATGCACTCAACTACGGAATCTAATTAATGCTGACAGATCAAGTAAAAGAGTCGATTCAGTCAGCTTATAAGCAACTCATAGATGCTAAACAGTTAACTCCACGCTACGGCCAGCGGCTAATGATAGCTGAAATAGCGAAATGTTTGGCGACCATAGATTCCGGTGGTGCGCCCCCTATCTGTGTTGTAGAGGCCGGTACTGGCACCGGAAAAACGTTAGCCTATGTGTTGGCAGTATTGCCTCTAGCTCAAAAATTAGGCTACAAAGTTGTCATCGCTACAGCTACCGTTGCTTTACAAGAGCAAGTGGTTCTTAAAGACTTACCTGAAATAGTTAACGATTCTGGCTTAAAATTTAGCTATTCATTGGCTAAAGGCCGTGGGCGTTATCTGTGTTTAGCCAAATTGGATATGCTGCTGGAGGGTAATGACAGTTTAAATGCGATGATGGATTTGTATGGTGAGGCTGTAGACGGCGCGGATACCGCTAATACTGCCTTGTACGAAAGCATGCTAACTGAGCTGAGCGCTGGGCGCTGGCAAGGTGATAAAGACGACTGGGCAAGCCCTTTGCCTGATTCTGTGTGGAAACCGCTGACAGCAGATGCTGGGCAGTGTATGGGGCCTAAGTGCAGTCATTTTCGCAATTGCTGCTTCTATCAGGCCCGAGATTCCATGGACAGCGCCGACTGCATCGTTGCGAATCATGACTTGGTTCTAACTGACTTGGCACTTGGCGGCGGGGCGATCTTACCCGAACCAGAGAAATGCATCTATATATTTGACGAGGCCCATCACCTTCCCATTAAGAGCAATAATCATTTTTCTACCTATACTAAAGTGCGATCTACTATCGCCTGGATAGAACGCTGCGAACCAATACTGCAAAAGCTAATGAATGATGGGTTTCTCGATACTAAAGGAGAAGAGATATCGAGGAATTTACTTTTCCAGCTTAGAGATAATTTAGAAAGTGTATGGTTATTGTTAGAACAGACGCTTTCAATGGTTGATAAAGTTGATAGTTATGAGAACCGTGCTCAATACACATTTGAATTAGGCCGAGTGCCTGATGGCATTCGAGTTGTAGCAGAAAATCTAGCACATCTGTTTTCTCGATTTGGCAATAGCTTTCAGTCCGTTAGTGATGCCTTAAAGGAAGACATGGAGGATGGTTCTGATATAAAACTTCGCCAAATTGCTGAACAATGGTATCCCTTGGTGGGTAGTATTGAGCGCAGAGCTGATTCGAATGTGGAACTTTGGCGCAGCTTTGCCGTCGTAGACCCTGCAGGGGTGGTTCCTAGAGCCCGATGGCTTAGCTTTAACGACAACGAAGGCGTGTCCGATATTGGCCTCTCATCAAGTCCGGTTTTGGCGGCGGAAAACCTTCAGGAACGGTTATGGAAAACCTGCGCAGGCGCGGTGCTTACATCGGCGACTTTATCTGCGTTAGGCGAATTTGGCGTTCTCAAGATGCGTGCGGGGCTTCCTGAACACACTAAGTATTTGTCTATACCCAGCCCCTTTGATTTCGCAAATTCAGCTAAATTAATAATACCTAAGATAAACTGTGAGCCTTCGAATGGTCTTAAACATACCGAGATTATTATTAAGGCTATTCCCCAGATGGTGGATAAAAAATCCGCTTCTTTGATGCTCTTCACTAGTCGCCGTCAAATGAATGATGTAATCCAAGGATTATCTGCCGAGTGGAGAGATTTGATTCTTTGTCAGGACGATTACCAGAAATCAGAGCTTATAAAGTACCACCGCAAGCGAATAGATGACGGTGAGGGGAGTCTGATTTTTGGGCTGTCTAGTTTTGCCGAAGGAGTTGATCTTCCTGGGCCGTATTGTGTGCATGTACTAATTGCCAAAATACCTTTTGCGGTACCGAATGATCCGATAGAAATGACCCTTTCGGCTTGGGTTGAATTGCAAGGTAACAACCCGTTCATGACACTAGCTGTTCCCGATGCAGCCTTCAAGCTTGTTCAGGCAAGTGGCAGATTACTCCGAAACGAATCCGATACCGGTAAGATAACTATTTTCGATGAGCGCTTAGTGGTTAAAAGATATGGCAAGCAAATTTTAGAATCGCTGCCGCCATACAAACAGGAAATATTTCAGGAAACCATAGAGCTCTAGTGCTGCAGATTTAACGCCTATGACGCGGAAAGATTCTCATATGGATTGATTTGCTTATGTCTCGGCGACAAGTTGCAGTGTACAAGAGGGAGAATTCGGACTGGCCTGCGCTATATTCTATATACACTACGGGCAATTGTTCACCTCGCTGACTAATCTTCACGTCACTTTTGCTATAGAGCGCGTTATCGCCTAGTTTTGATTTTAGCTGGACCTCGCAATTGGCTATCAGGACACTATTATCATAACGAAGTTTCAGTAGCTTTAGGCGCTGTTGCTCGGAAACCGAAAAAACCTGCTTCTTCTGTTTTTCGGGATAGGTAACACCTTTAAAACCGTCTTCAATATCGCTTTGCCAGTAGACAAAATTAAGTGTGGCATTGCCCATGCTTGAGCAAGTCACTATAAATTTGGGATTTAGTAGGTCGCTGCTCTCACTCATCTTGCCTTCGAGGACGCTAAGGCATCCTGCCCGGGTATTGACATGATCTATGGCTTTCGATAAGGACTCTTGTAGAGATTGATTCAGAGTGCGAGGTAGCCAGCTTTTTACCTCTTTGTCTTCGGCAGCTTGAGGGAAAGCTGCTTTATCCGGTAGGCTAAGGATGGCGATGGTATAAGAAAAGACAGTCAAGCGCTTAAGCCTGCCAGTTTTTTTAGCGTGTAAGCTGCTCTGCGCGGGCCTCTTTCGTAGAATTGAACCTCGCACGGTGGTCACAAGCTCTAAGCATCCCTTTCTTCTAAAGAGGGCTCAGAATAGTTAAGGATAATTTTTAATGCATCCCAGCCTTGAGGATTAGTTTGGTGATAAATCTTTTTGACTTTCGAATTCCGCTCTGCGCGAGCTACATCCATGCTTTGGGTCATTTCAGCTAGCTTCTTTGCTAATTCCATTTTGCTCATACTTCTTCCTTGAATCTTCGTCTACCTTGATTGTGGGGTGTCTGTGAAATCATGCCTCGCTTCATTTTTCACTATTAAAACTATAGCACTGACTTGAAAAAAAGCGCTCACTATCAGGCAATTAATTCCCTTGTTTTATTTCAATAATGTTCTATGAGCGGGGGGAATAGGAGAGCTAGTGAAAGGGAGACTCTGGTTTTTCAGGCAACGTTTCTTGCTTGTTACCTATCTCAGTTACAGGCGTGCTCCATTTGATTTTTTCCTGTCGCAGTAGATCCGCGATGGCATCAACTGGGAGTGGTCGGCTGAAAAAATATCCTTGTAAGACCTCGCATTCATGGCCGCGGAGAAAGTCTACTTGGAATTGTTTTTCTACTCCTTCAGCGACCACTTCTAGGTTCAAGCTATGAGCCAGTGCCAATATTGCTTTAACGATAGCTTCGCCATTTTGATCTACACCTATGTCGTTGACAAAGGAGCGATCGATTTTCAGCTTGTTGATTGGCAGTTGCTTAAGATAATTAAGTGAGGAGTAGCCTGTCCCGAAATCATCGACTGCTAACTTGATTCCGGCTTTACTTATTTCCCCGAGGGTGGTTATTGCAGTTTCGGGGTCTTGCATAACGGCAGTTTCGGTTAGCTCTAAAACAAGATTTTCGGGAGGTATCTGGGTTTCATGGAGGACATCTATCAATACGTCCACGAAGTCACTATGAATTAACTGCTTAGGTGAAAGGTTGATCGAAACAGGAAGATCAAATGTGATAGCACTGTCTTTTAACCACTTCACGGCTTGTCTGCAGGCATTGAGGAGCACCCACTTTCCAAGTGCTGGAAGTAAACCACATTCTTCTGCTACCGGGATGAATTGATCGGGGCCGATGTTTGGCCAGTCTTCATGCTGCCAGCGTATTAGGGCTTCTAGTCCTACAACTTTGCCACTTAAGGCATCAATTAAAGGTTGGTAATGCATGAAAAACTCATCATTCAATAGAGCTTTTTTAAGCGCTAATTCTAAGGAGTGTTGCTCAAGTACTCGATTCTGGATTTCGCTGGAAAAAAAGCGATAGGTATTTCTGCCATCAGTTTTTGCTTGGTGAACAGCGGTGTCAGCAGTTTTGGTGAGAGTTTTTACGTCGGAGCCGCTTTCGGGGTAGAGAGATATTCCGATGCTAGCCGAGATATTAATTTCCTGAGATTGTATAAAGAACGGTTTGCGTAATACCTTAAGAATTTGTTGAACAATTTTTGTTACCTGGTTTGGGCTTCCCATCTCTAGTAGGGTGATTGCGAACTCATCGCCTCCAATTCTTGCTACTAAATCAGTTTCTCGAATACAGTTGCGTAACCTTTCCGCAATAGACACTAAGAGCTCATCTCCGGCGTCATGGCCCATGCTGTCATTAATATTTTTAAAGTGGTCAATATCGATAAACAATAAGGCCAGTTTTTTATTGTTATGAGCACAATAGGTTATTTTACCTTCGGTAAAATCATGGAACTTGCTGCGGTTCGACAGACCTGTAAGCACGTCATATTTGGCGAGTTTAATTAGCCGCTGTTCATTCAAAGTCCGGGCGGTGATATCTTGAAACATTATAATGTGGCCGTCTACTAAACCATCTGCATCGAGCACGCTATTGCAGCTGATTTCGGTCACTATATTGATGTCTTGTGAATTGCGGATTAGTACTCGATTACAGGTAAATGCCTTGTTCTGAAGCATATTTCCGGTCAGCTCAGTGATTGCATTCTCTGACTTTTCTATATTCTCATCGGAATTCGCAAGAAGGTCGAATACATTTACTTTTTTAATTGATTCTAGAGAATAGCGTAATAGCTTGAGAGCCTTAGGGTTTGCATAGCTTATTTTTCCGGTGCCATCGTATTGAATTATTCCCTCGGAAGCGCCTTCAACTATTACCTTATAACGGTTTTTAAATTCTATAAGTATTTGAGACTGATGGCGAGCAATCCTTTGCTGCTCTAAAAGGTGGCTAACGCGATATTGAACATAGTCTAAGCCTTTACTGGAATTACAAAACTCGATTCCTTGAATGTCGAAATCCAATAAGCTATCGAGCCCCTTTTGGTCATTGCTTACGACCAAAATAGGTTTACTTTTTTCCTGGTGGTTAGCGTTTACAACAGTGAGAAGGTGTTCTAGCTGATGTTCCTTCCTGTCGAGATTGTACACGACAAGCGCTAGTGCTTTATCTTCGATAAGGGTCAATAATTGAAGATGATTGCTTTCTTTATAGATGCCAGTGTTACTCAGCCGCCATGATTTGAAAGCTTCAATGCAGGCGCCACGATCGCTGTCAATGATAAATACTTTTTCCACTACTTCACCCGAATCAGAAGACTTTAATACAGTTCTTTATTGAGTATAGGAGAAAATTAATGGTCACAGAGGGTAAGTTTGCCAAGATTTAATTTTTTGTAGCGCGAACGTCAAAGCACTATTAAATCGAATCGTTTAATTACGAAAAGTTATTAAGAGCTTTGCGGTGTATGCATTAATGTCGAGATAGCTGTCATTAAGTTGCTTAGTTTTTCTTGGCTCGGCTTTTATGAGTGATGTAATAACCGACCGCGTATCCACCTGCAATTCCTATTAAAGGTGGAATCATGGCATTATCAAACATGGGCGTAAGCCCAAGCCCAGCAAACAATCCAACAGTGATGCATAGAGCGTATGTGCCCTGATCTGCCTTACGATTTTTTTTAGACATGAGAGACCTCTATTTACATAGCTAGTTTATTTTTGTTATTGCGTAAATTACAGTGCTGGCGCGAGTTGCTTTTAGAGGGTTTATCGCTCGACTCCCAATACTCCCAATTACGTCCATTCCTTCTATCACCGATCCAATGGCAGTATATTTGCCAGAAAGCTGCTCTGAATTCGTCATGCTGATAAAAAATTCAGGTCCATTGGAATTTGGGCCAGAGTTGGCTAAGGCTAAGACGCCGGACTTGATAGGGCGGCTCACATTTGCCTCGCTGTAGGTATATCCTGAGAGCTGATAAAGCTCTTTTATAGTCATTGAACGTAATCTTCTTTCGATATTTTCTTCCTGCCCGATGAGATCCTCAGCAGTTTCAATATCCATACTTTTATAAAGCGGCTGTAACAGCTGTTTCGAAAATTCTTCAGCGCTTGTGATGTTCAGGATGGGATTTGTGGTGGAGTCGGGAAGTAAGACATTTTCTTTGTTTAGGCCAAGCATGTTGGCATTGATCTCATCTTCTAATAAATCACTAGGTGCGCCTAGGGGGTTGTAAGCGGGGCTGCCAGCTTGAATAAGAATGCCTGGTATTACTCGATGAAACGGCATGCCGTTATAATATCGAGGCTTAAAAATAGTATCGGTATTACTGTCGACTAATTCAATTTCGCCTGCAGCTAAATTTAAAAAGCGGCGAACATTTTGAGGTGCCTCTTCAGGATAAAGTTCGACAAACAGGTTGCCCCGCGAAGTGCTTATTTGTAGTAGCGGGTTGGAGGGGTCTTCCATAGCCAGTAGTGCCGAACTGCTGTCAGCTAATAACTGCCCGCCAATACTGGACAAAAATAACCAAATTGCTAGTTTGAAAAAAGCGACTGGGTAACTGACAACTTTTAAAACGGCTGAACTCATTGGTGTTACTGCAATAAATAGTGGTCGGAGGGAAGGTTTTTGGAAATCCAAATAGCAAGCTTATGGCGCATGTTTGGCAATGTTTCATCGCTGCTTGCTAAGGGCTGAACCACCTTATCTTTAACTAAAAGTAAGTAAATGGCTCTGACCTTTATGTCGATATGGTCAGTGGCTTCAAACTTACCGGCGCCCCTGGCCTCAAAATAGCGAACGCCAACTCGAATAGCTTCTTTAAGTAATTCTGACTCGTTTTTAATTTTTTTCATATTCAGACCATTGTATATCACTTGATTTTAGGGCTAAAGTGAGTCTTTTTGCAATAGAGTAAAGCGAATGATGGCAGACTTTAGGATTGCAAACGAACTAAGTCCGCAGGGGTATCTATATCGTCGAGGACCGCGCGCTCCTTGATCTCGAGGTTTATTATTGAATCAGGATGTCGCTTTAGTACTTCGCGCCCGCCTGTATCACCAGTCAAATTTTGAAGTTCTGAGAAAAAGTGGCTGCCAAACGATACAGGGTTTGCGTTTTTACCCTCGCAAATAGGCACCACAATAGTTCGAGGGTCACTGGCGCAGACAATCTTCTTGTAAGTCGCTGTACTTATGAACGGCATGTCTGCCAAGCAAATCAGAGCTGAATCCCAGGAAGAGGTGTTTCTAATTGCAAAAGCTAAGGTTGCGCCCATGCCGTTATGTGCACTATCAAATACGATCAGATCTGGACTTACGACTTTTAACTGGTGGGCAATTTCAGGGCGGGTAACGACCAAGACATCACTGACCGCGAGTTTTAAGTGATGATAAGTTTGAGCAAAAACAGTAGTGCCGCTATCGAGCTCGGCGAGAAGCTTTGATGCTCCGAATCGGCTGCTGAAACCCGCAGCCAAAAGTATCGCGCCAGTCTGATTCTTCACAGTGGGCATAAAGAACCTTTGCTGATGTTATCAGCAAAGGTTTTAAGGCTTCTAAGAAGCTTAATGCAAGGTCTTCCCGTTTTTGCGAATAAGGTTGCCATTTTGCTGCCGGATTTCAACAACAAAGCTCTCCTTTTTCTTTTCCGCAGAATCGTCGGTCGTCTTTTGATTTGCTGTCTTTTCTTGCCGCTCATCGCTTGCTGTAGACACCGCCAAGGTGGCGGAATCTTCAGTTAGATCGGCGCTTTGCTTACTGTCCACCTTTTTTTGTTCCTGCTGCTCCTCCATTTGGGTGTGCAGCTGCTCGCTTAAATGTTGACGCAAACGATTAACTACACTTGTCATGACTTCTATCGTCTGGCTCAACTGCTCGAGAGTAATTAAGGTTCGCTCAGGGTCGTTTTCAAAGTGCTTTTCTTCACTCATATTTAACATCCTCGGTGCTACTTCTCACTAAACGACATGTATAGGTTAATCCCAGGATAAAGCGCCTCCTGTTTGGTATTCTATTACGCGTGTTTCGAAGAAATTCTTCTCTTTACGTAAATCCATGATTTCAGACATCCAAGGAAATGGATTTTCGACACCTTGGAATTGCTCTGGTAAACCAATCTGTACCAAACGGCGATTCGCTATAAACTGCAAATATTCTTCCATCATTGCAGCGTTCATTCCCAATACGCCGCGAGGCATAGTGTCTCTGGCATATTCTATTTCTAGCTGGGCAGCTTGCAAAATCATTTGTGTCGCTTCTTCTTTCATGCTGTCAGTCCAGATCTCTGGATTCTCTAGCTTGATTTGATTGATCATGTCGATGCCAAAATTCAGATGCATTGACTCGTCACGTAGGATGTATTGAAATTGTTCAGAAGTGCCAGTCATTTTGTTACGTCTACCCATAGATAAAATTTGAGTAAAGCCACAATAGAAGAAGATGCCTTCAAGACAGCAATAAAACGCTATTAGATTTTTTAATAATTCCTGATCAGTCTCTAGTGTTCCGGTATTGAATTTCGGGTCACTGAGTGACTTTGTATATTTAAGCCCCCAAGCCGCTTTTTTCGCAACTGAAGGAACCTCATGGTACATGTTGAAGATTTCCCCTTCATCCATACCCAAAGACTCTATACAGTACTGATAGGCGTGAGTATGGATGGCCTCTTCAAATGCCTGCCGTAAGATGTACTGGCGACATTCTGGATTGGTAATCAATCGGTATACTGCCAAGACTAAATTGTTTGCAACTAGAGAATCGGCGGTTGAGAAAAAGCCCAGATTTCGTTTAACAATCAAGCGCTCGTCATCAGTTAATCCATTAGGATTTTTCCAAAGAGCAATGTCGGCGGTCATATTAACTTCTTGTGGCATCCAATGATTGGCGCAGCCGTCTTCGTATTTCTTCCATGCCCAGTCATATTTGAAAGGCACTAGTTGGTTAAGGTCAGCGCGGCAGTTGATCATTTGTTTTTCATCAACAGTAACTCGTGAAGAACAGCCCTCTAATTCTTCTATGCCTTCGCTCACATCTAGATCAGCGAGATCTTGAATCGCTTTTTGTACTGCGGTAGGGGTGGCCGCTGAAGTCACGTTTGGCTCAACGCTTCTTTGCTCTTGTGCTGTGGATGTAGTTGAAGCCATAGATGTAGGCGCTGCAGCTTGTGCTGGGGCTTGCCTAGGTGCGGCTGGAATTGGACTTTCGTCCTGGTCAAATTCGTCCCATGACAACATTTTTTCTTTCCTCTATTTGTATATTTAGTTTTCGTTCAAATTTAATAATTAAAACTTAAACCAGACCCAAAAGAGCCTGGTAGCTTTGGTCAGTTTTAGTCTACTGGCATGCCTCGCAATCGGCGTCATCGATTGAACATGCCATAGGGACCGGCGCTGCTGCGCTGGAAACTGCGTTCATGCTGTTATCTGAAACTGTCGATTTCTCTGTTGACGTTGCTGCTAATGCGCGTAAATAATAGGTTGTTTTAAGGCCTCTTAACCATGCCATGCGGTACATGACGTCGAGCTTTTTGCCGCTTGCTCCGGCAACATAAAGGTTAAGCGATTGAGCCTGGTCTATCCACTTCTGACGCCTGCTTGCAGCATCTACCAACCAGCGCGGTTCTACTTCAAATGCCGTTGCATACATTTGTTTAATGTTTTGAGGGATACGGTCAATTTTTTGCACACTGCCTTCGTAATATTTAAGGTCGTTGACCATAACTGCGTCCCATAAACCTAGTTGTTTTAGATCTTTCACTAGGTAGGGGTTGACCACCGTGAACTCGCCAGATAAATTCGATTTCACATAAAGATTCTGATAAGTGGGTTCGATAGACTGAGAAACCCCAGTGATATTTGCAATAGTCGCTGTTGGTGCAATTGCCAATACGTTTGAGTTGCGCATACCAGTAGTTTTCATGCGGTCTCGAACTCCGTCCCAATCCAGTCGCTGTTCTGTATTGATCTCGAGATAATCAGAACCACGTTCTTCTTGAAGAAGCTTTAGAGAGTCGATCGGAAGTATGCCTTGGTCCCAAAGTGACCCCTTATAAGTTTCATACTGGCCGCGTTCTACAGCAAGGTCCATTGATGCATTTATGGCATGGTAGCTCACAATCTCCATGGACAAATCCGCAAACTGAACAGCCTTGTCGGAAGAATAAGGTATCTTCTGTTTATACAGGGCGTCTTGGAATCCCATTATCCCCATTCCAACTGGGCGGTGCCTCATATTTGAGGTTTTAGCCTGAGGTACAGAGTAATAATTAATATCGATGACATTGTCCAACATACGAACAGCGGTTGTAATGCTGCTCTTGAGCTTCTCTTTATTTAAGCCATTCTCATCAACATGATTTACAATGTTGATGGAGCCTAAATTACAAACGGCTATTTCTTCTTCGCTTGTGTTCAGCGTGATTTCGGTGCACAAGTTTGATGAATGGATAGCTCCAATGTGCTGCTGAGGCGAGCGTATATTACAAGTGTCTTTGAAAGTCATCCACGGGTGGCCTGTTTCAAACAACATTGAAATCATTTTCCGCCAGAGGTCAGCTGCTTTTATAGTCCGGTAAGGGTGGATGTCCCCGGCCATCGCTTTACGTTCATACTCTACATAAGCTGTTTCAAACGCACGACCGTGCAAGTCATGCAAGTCGGGGACAGTGTTGGGCGAAAATAGCGTCCATTCTTGGTCTTTAAATACCCTTTTCATAAACAGATCAGGGATCCAATTGGCAGTATTCATGTCATGGGCGCGACGTCTCTCGTCACCAGTATTTTTTCTAAGCTCTAGAAATTCCTCTATATCTAAATGCCAAGTCTCTAAATAAGAACACACAGCTCCTTTCCGCTTGCCGCCTTGGTTTACTGCAACAGCTGTATCGTTAACAACTTTTAGGAAAGGGACAACGCCTTGTGATTCGCCGTTAGTGCCTTTAATGTGCGCGCCTAGTGCTCGCACTGGAGTCCAGTCATTGCCAAGACCGCCAGCCCACTTAGAAAGCATCGCATTATCTTTAATAGCAGAATATATACCGTGCAAATCATCGGGTACTGTCGTCAAGAAGCACGAAGACAGCTGCGGGCGTAATGTGCCAGAATTAAAAAGCTGAGGCGTAGAAACCATGTAGTCAAAACTCGAAATTAAGTTGTAAAACTCAATAGCTCGTTCTTCTCTATTTTCTTCGTTGCTGGCAAGCCCCATGGCTACTCGCATGTAAAAAACTTGTGGCAGTTCGAAACGTACGCCACCGCTATGAATGAAGTAACGGTCATACAAAGTTTGCAGCCCAAGGTAAGTAAACTGTTGGTCTCTATCTGCTTGAAGTGCTTCGCCCAAGATAGTTAAGTCATACTCCAGTAGGTGAGGTGAAAGAAGTTCTAGTTCAACACCTTTCTCGATATACATCTTCAGCGCGGTTGGGTAGCGATAATGCATTTCACTGTGGGTGGCTGCATCCGTAATGCCCAAGAAGCCTAATGCCTCTGCTCTTAATGTGTCCATTAGAAGGCGGGCGGTTACAAAAGAATAATTAGGGTCTTTTTCAACCATTGTTCGTGCTGTCATTACTAATGACTCGCGAACGTTCGTCATTTTTACGCCGGGGTATAAATTCTTAAGGGTGCTGTTGTAAATAAGGTCTGCTGAGACATCTTCAAGACCTTCACAGGCCTCTTCAATAACAGTGCGAAGGCGTTCGGTGTCTAGAGGACCTTGGCTGCCGTCTGCCAAAGTCACAAGAATTTCTGGTTGGCTAGACTTAACATTATCTTGCTTTTGTTCGCGCATGCGAGTGCGATCAGCTCTATAAATGACATAGCTGCGAGCAATCTTATGTTCGCCAGAGCGCATCAGGGCGAGTTCTACTTGATCTTGGATATCTTCGATATGGATTGTGCCGCCAGAGGGCATGCGGCGATTAAATATCTGGCTTATTAGACCGGCTTGTTGAGCGACAGATTCATGAATCCGTGAAGAAGCAGCGGCGTTGCCACCTTCCACTGCCAAATATGCTTTAGTAATGGCAACAGAAATTTTCGACTCGTCATAGGCGACCACCGCACCATTGCGTTTTATTACCCGCAAATATCCGGGTGCTGTCTGTGAAACAGACACATTGCTGCTGTTGCTAGGAGTAGCGGCTACAGGTGTATTTCCTGCTGGGTGAACATCAGTCTGCATTATTTGCTCCGAAACGGTGAGCCCCGAATGTGGGTTCACCTTTGTTTATACTAAGAAATGTTACTTATATTTATAAGTATTTTTTATTTTTGAGTTGTGAGGTCGTAATTTAATCAGTCGTTTTGTCCGAAACTACCGCTATTTGTCATTGTTGACCTTTAGGCTTGCTCAGAACTCTGACGGATCACCAAGACGTGATCTTCTGTCCAAGCATACTATCTGCATAAAAGGCACATACTATATATTGTGTTTTTGCGCCCAAACTTTAATAGTTTTTTTAGTTTTTGCCGAGATTTTTTTTATTCCCTTAAGGCATATTATCAAAGTAGAGCGGTTAGACCTTGTATATAAAGTACTTTTCTTGTTTTTTGACTTATTTGGCTTTTTTGGCCACAACCGCCTTAAAGCTTACTATTTTTAATCGGGTTATATATTGACCTTAAATCTAGATTTTTTTACAACATATAGGTAAGCAGTATTTCTATTACACAAGATAATGAGGTTTGGAGGCTAATGCAAGTGATTTCTTTGTGTGCAGCTTGTGGACAAATTGTGAATAGATTGTTGTTGTATAAGGATTTTATGTAAATAAATGGTTTTGTGGAGGGCAGTATCCATTTTGACTCCCTCAATGCCGCAAAGCCACCTTTAATTGCCCCGAATTTGGGCGATTAAGGGCAGAAGTGGCTAACACTACATATTGTGTTATGTGTATTTTAATATTTTAGTAGATTTAGCTGCTAAGTAGGTGCTCTAAAAGCGCTTTTTGGGAATGCATTCGATTTTCTGCTTCGTCCCACACCACAGATCCTTCGTGATCTAGGACTTCAGCGCTTACTTCTTCACCGCGATGAGCCGGCAGACAGTGCATAAACAGGGCATTGGATTTGGCTTTAGACATGAGCTCTGTGTCGACCTCGAATCCGACAAAGGCGTCTTCGCGTTTTCTTTGCTGCGCTTCTTGCCCCATAGATGCCCAGACATCAGTGACCACCAAATCAACTCCCGTTGCCCCAACTGTTGGATCTCTGACTATAGAGACGCGGTCGCGATTTGCCTCCACCAGATAAGAGGCAGGATCGAAACCTGCCGGACAGGCAATAACCAGTTCAAAATCGAATGCTGCTGCTGCATTGATGTAGGAATGGCACATATTGTTGCCATCGCCTATCCAGGCAACGCGTTTGCCTGCGATACTGCCGCGGTGCTCAATATAAGTTTGCATGTCGGCCAATAACTGACAGGGGTGGAAATCATCGCTTAGGGCATTAATCAGTGGCACTTTTGAGTATTCAGCAAATTTGACCAGTTTACTGTGCTCATAGGTACGAATAGCGATGCAGTCGAGCATTCGCGAAAGCACGCGGGCACTATCTTCTATGGGTTCACCTCTCCCAAGTTGCGAATCCGCTGTGGTTAAGAATACCGATGAACCGCCAAGCTGGTTCATAGCCACTTCAAAAGCTACTCGGGTTCGTGTGGAGGATTTTTCAAACACTAACCCAAGAGTGCTGCGGTCAAATTTCTTCGCAAGATCTGGTTGCTTTTTAAGTTCGATAGCCCGGTGGACGATAGTGCTCAAATCGGCAGGACTGAGGTCAGTCAAGGTCAGGAAGTTTTGAATAGCCATAAGGTCTCGTGATTTCTAATAGCTACAGGTCTGCATGTAGTTAGATTGGCAGACTCATAACCTGAAAATGAAAAAGGTAGCTTGCGCTACCAGGTTGCCCAGCATTTTAGACGTAAAGCAATTTATGGGCAATTGTCTTTGCTTGTACGTTTGGGTAGTCTTCATGGCCCAACCAAAATCAGTCTTCACTATGTCTAAAATGAACTCAATTGAGCTTAGTCTGTTTTCTAGCAGGGTATCTGCTATCTGCGATGAAATGGGTATTGTCTTGAGAAGGACGGCATTCTCACCGAATATAAAGGATCGATTGGACTTTTCCTGCGCGCTCTTCGGCCCGGCTGGTGAGCTTTTTGCCCAAGCCGCTCATATTCCTGTCCATCTCGGTAGTATGGCGTTTGCCATGGGAAGTATAGTCGAAGCAGTGGATTGGCAGCCGGGCGACTTGCTGGCAGTAAATGACCCTTATCTTGGAGGCACTCATCTGCCGGATGTAACCCTTGTCTCGCCGGTCTTTTTTCAGGTTCAAGAGGGGTTAGAAGAGACTATTAAGCTAATAGGTTTTATTGCAAATCGTGCCCATCACGCAAATATAGGCTGTGACACCCCCGGCTCGATGCCGCTTTCGTCTACATTAGAAGAAGAAGGAGTTGTTATCCCACCAACGCTAATTGTTCGGCGCGGGAAGCTTATGCCGGGGGCAAGCTTGTTGCCAGGGATAGATAAAACCTTAAGCGGTGATTTTGCCGCCCAGGCCGGCGCTAATCAAGTAGGGGTGGAGCGTTTAACAGAATTGGTAAATAAAATAGGCGATTCTGCCTATCAGGCTGCCATGGAGCAGTTGAATGACTATGCTGATAGAATTACTGAATCGGTCTTAGCCACGCTAAAGCCAGGTCGAAGTGTTTTTTCTGACACCTTAGATGATGATGGAAAAGGATCAAAAAATATAAAGTTGGAGGTATCGCTTACTATTTGCAATAGCAGTGTAGAGCTCGACTTTACCGGTTGCTCAGATCAGGTGCCAGGTAACCTTAATTGCCCAGAGGCAGTGGCGGCTGCCGCAGCTTACTACTGTTTTCGGTGCCTAATGCCAGCAGATGTACCGGCCTGTGCCGGGCTTTTCAGGCGTATTACTTTACTAACTAGAAAGGGAAGTATCGTTAATGCTAACCGACCTGCCGCGGTAGCCGCCGGCAATGTCGAAACGTCTACGCGGCTTGTGGATTTGGTATTTGGCGCGCTAGCTGTGATTCTGCCTGGGCGAATCCCTGCTGCTAGCCAAGGCACTATGAATAATGTGGCAATGGGCCATATAAACACGACCACAGGAGAGCGTTGGGACTACTATGAAACTATAGGGGGAGGTATGGGGGGAGGACCTAATTTCTCTGGTCTTCATGGAGTTCACAGCCACATGACTAATACATTAAATACTCCAATTGAAAGTTTAGAAATGAATTACCCACTGCGTATTCATCGCTATGAAAAGCGTAAAGGGAGTGCTGGGGGCGGTCAGAATCCCGGCGGTGAAGGGGTAGTCCGGCAGTATGAGTTTCTGCGCCCAGCAGAATTAAGCCTGCTCACTGAACGTCGGCTAAAAGGACCTTGGGGATTAGCGGGCGGCGGCGATGGTGCTGTTGGGGTTAATCTGCTTAATGGTGAAAAAATTCCAGCTAAATGTAATTTGTCTGTAGCCGCAGGTGACTTGCTAACCCTAATGACGCCTGGGGCTGGTGGTTGGGGAAAGCCAGAATCAGCCGCGAGTGATGATACGAAAGATCCATCTTAAAGCCCTTGAAATAGTTGCCAATGGCTCAATATATAAAAAGCTCCAGATGATTAACCGACAACTAAAAACTATCAACAAATAGAGAACTGACACTCTGTCGGTGAATGTGTAGAATCCTTCAATGGCTACACCAGACACCAATTCGCGACATTATTGAGGCAATTAACATGAGTATCGAGACCACAATTCAGGAACAAATAGACGCCAACAGCATCTTGCTATACATGAAGGGAAATCCTGAGCAGCCCCAATGTGGATTTTCAGCACAGGTAACGCAACTATTGATGACCTGTGGAAAACGGTTTGCTTATGTTGATATTTTAAGCAATCCAGAAATACGGTCTAATTTGCCTGCTATCTCCAACTGGCCAACATTCCCCCAGCTTTTTATAGACGGAGAACTAGTAGGTGGTTGTGACATTATTACTGAGTTGCATGAGAAAGGTGAACTGCAGACTTTGGTAGATAATTCAAAAGAGGGTGCTTCACAGGACACGTCCGCTTAATGTGACATGCCTTTGATGGCTCGGAGGCTCTGTCTCCGAGCTTGTTTTCCGGTTTATCTAAATCGCTTCTTTTATTAAAATCCTGCTATTAGCCAAGAGTGCAGCTTTCATCAAGTTCTTGCCTTTTATTAAAATCTTGCTTGTTCTACTTGCTTGGTTCCAGCCGCTTGGTTATTTTCACTAGGCGCATTCTCTTTAAGGTCTAATTGTTTATCAAAGCCTAGCCAGTTAAAAACTACAACCCACCTCAGTTAACCCTTTAACGGCCAGCCCCCGAGGCGCTTCCATTTATTGACTATTTCGCAAAAAAGTTCCGCGGTTTTAGCCGCATCGTACCGTGCTGAATGTGCTTCTTTTTCATCAAAATCAATGCCAGCAACCTGACAGGCTCGAGCGAGTACAGTTTGACCATAAACTAGACCGCTAAGTGTGGCTGTATCGAAACTAGAAAAAGGGTGAAACGGATTGCGCTTGAGTTTATGGCGTTCGCTGGCGGCATTGATAAAGCCATGATCAAAGTGAGCATTGTGACCGACTAATATGGCGCGTTTGCAGTCGTGGGCTTTTAGGGCTTCTTTGACCATCGTGAACATGTTCTGAATGACTTCTTTTTCAGATTTCGCGATCCGCAGAGGGTGGTAAGGGTCAATGCCGGTGAATTTCAGCGCGGCTTCTTCGAGATTGGCACCTTCAAATGGCACGACTCGATGGAAAAAGGTCTGCTCGATAGTTAGTATTCCATTCTCATCCATGGAAGGAATTACTGCCGCAACTTCTAGAATGGCATCCGTTTTAGAATTAAAGCCTCCAGTTTCGACATCAATCACAACTGGTAGATAAGTTCGAAAACGTCCGGATAAAAGTTCGTTCATTGGTTCTTCTGGTTCGCTAAAACTCATTAAGAATCCTTGCCTAATTGCCAGCTGATTGTTTCGCCGGCGCGAATGGGGATAACGGAACTATTATCAAATTGAAAATTTTGATCCATAGTCCATGGGATCTTTGTAAGGTTAATTGTATTTTTGTTTCTAGGCAGACCATAAAAGTCAGGTCCGAAGAAGCTCGCAAAGCCTTCCAATTGGTCTAACGCATTTTGAGATTCGAATACCTCGGCATACAGCTCAATAGCAGCAGGTGCGGAGTAGATGCCAGCGCAGCCACAATCACTTTCCTTTAGGTCTTGTTCATGGGGAGCTGAATCAGTTCCGAGAAAAAACTGCCGGCTGCCACTGGTGGCGGCATTGAGAAGAGCTTGTTGGTGGGTATTACGCTTTAGTATGGGCAGGCAGTAAAAATGCGGTCGAACTCCTCCTGCTAGAAGGTCGTTGCGGTTATACAATAGGTGATGGACAGTGATAGTTGCCGCTATATTGTCTTTCTGCGAATTCACAAAATCTACCGCATTCTTTGTGGTGATATGTTCAAGAACGACCTTTAGTTCAGGATATCGCTGCGTCAAAGGGGCCAGCACTTCATCGATAAAGCATTGTTCTCTATCGAAAATATCAATTTCAGGATTGGTGACTTCACCGTGCAGAAGTAAAGGCATACCCTCGTCAATCATCCTTTCAATCACCGAATAACTCTTACTTATCTCTGTCACACCGCTATCTGAATTTGTCGTTGCCCCTGCTGGATAATATTTTACGGCTATAATTACTCCAGACTCTCGCGCTGCTGTAATTTCGTCAGGGCTTAAGTCATCGGTGAGATACAGAGTCATTAGGGGGTCGAAGGTAAGCCCTGGGGGTATTGCGTCTAATATTCTTGCGCGATAATCGCGAGCTGCGGCAACTGAGGTTATTGGTGGTTTTAGATTTGGCATTACAATAGCTCGATCGAAGCGCTCAGCTGTATGGGCCACTGTTGTGGTCAGTGCTGTGCCGTCTCGCAGGTGCAAGTGCCAGTCATCGGGTTGAGTAATTCTTATACTTTGCTTGGTCATTAAGGCGTTAGTCATATTACAAAGTCTTCTATTATAGCGGAATTTTTTAATGAAATATTGTAGTTGATTAAGGAAAAATCCCTGTGCTTTTTTGACAGAGCGGGCATTTTAATCCAAGAAATTTATTAGTTGAGAACAGGAAGTTCTGAAATGTGTTTAAGAAATAATTTTGCCAAGGTATTTGTCGGTGTGGGCATCATCGGCGCGCAGCTCGGCGTAAATGCCGATAACGATACTGAGATTCGGTTGTATCAAGCGTCTATGCATGAGGCGCCCTGGTCTGTTGATACTTCAGTGTTCGAATGCACGTTAACACAGATAATTCCTCAGTTTGGTGAGGCAAAATTTTATCACCGAGCGGGCGAAGGTCTGCAATTTCGGCTCGATACGTTTGGTCGCATACTCGAAAGCGATAGCCTCAGTTTAAGTAGCGTTCCCCCGCCATGGGATTTTAACTCAGCAGAAAAAGACTTTGGGCCTTTGGGGTTGCCTAAAGACGGCAATATTCAGCTGGAAGAAGATACGGCGAATTTGTTAATAGCGGAAATGCTCACTGGGATGATGCCCAGAATAGTAGGAAAGTCCGCGTATACGAATTTTGAGTCGGTTGCTGTGACTTTATCTCCGCTACGGTTTCAAGTGGCCTACGAGTTCTATCAAAACTGTTCAGATAGCCTGTTGCCGGCCAATTACGCCCAGATCAACCGCTCGACTATTTTCTGGTCTAGCGGGGCCAAAAGCCTTAGCGCTAAGTCTATGCAGTTATTGGACAGTATAGTCCTGTACAGCCGAGCAGATGACTCGATTATAGGGTTTGAAATCGATAGCTTTACTGACACAGCCGGCGAGAGGAGGGATAACCTGCTGGTGTCAGAAGAGCGCGCGTTCTTGGTGACGAACTACCTAATCAGGAAAGGCATAGATCCAGAAATAATTGCGACCAGAGCCCATGGCGAGCGCGAAGAATATCTAATTGTGAGCCCTGAGAAGACTCAAGCTGATCGAAATCGGAATCGCCGAGTCAACATTGTCATGTTGCAGCGCAACGGGTTGAGCATAGTTAAGTAAATCTCCTTCACCTTATTTCAACCTTCAATCCCGTTAGTGATAGAATATGGCCCCTTTGGTAGAGGGCGTGCTTCTGTCGTGCATGTTTTCCGAAGTCTTCCTTTGCCTCCCGATTGTTGAAACCTTCAGTAATCAATAATCGTCAATGTTTGGAGAAATGCATGTCAGGGATTAACAAAGTTGTTTTGGCTTATTCAGGTGGTTTGGATACCTCGGTTATAGCCAAATGGTTGCAGCAAACCTATGAGTGTGAAGTAGTTACATTTACTGCAGACATTGGCCAGGGTGGCGAAGTCGAACCAGCTAGGCAAAAGGCTAAGGCTATGGGCATTAAGGAGATCTATGTTGAAGATCTTCGAGAGGAATTCGTTCGCGAATATGTTTTTCCTATGTTCAGGGCAAACGCCTTGTATGAAGGAGAATATCTGCTTGGTACTTCGATCGCTCGCCCACTAATAGCAAAAAGGTTAGTTGAAATTGCTGCTGAGACTAAAGCTGACGCAATTTCCCATGGCGCCACGGGTAAGGGGAACGACCAGGTTCGTTTTGAATTAGGTGCTTACGCGCTGAGCCCAGGTATTGAGGTGATTGCGCCATGGCGAGAATGGGATTTGAATTCTCGTGATCGGCTTTTAGCTTATTGCGAGGAACATCGGATACCTGTCGAGAATAAGTTAGGTAAAAAATCACCTTATTCGATGGACGCGAACCTTCTTCATATTTCTTACGAAGGAGATATTTTAGAAAATCCCGCTGCTGAGCCTGATGAGGCGATGTGGCTATGGACCGTGTCTCCTGAAGAGGCGCCAGATCAAGCTACCTATATAGACTTGGATTATATTAAAGGTGACATAGTTGCCATTGATGGGAAGACGTTAAGCCCGGCATCGGTGTTAGAGAAACTCAATAAGCTGGGTGGTGATAATGGTATTGGCCGTGCTGATATAGTAGAAAATCGCTACGTGGGAATGAAATCTAGGGGATGCTATGAAACTCCCGGAGGCACGATTATGCTGAAAGGACATCGTGCAATTGAATCTCTCACCCTAGACCGAGAGTTAGCTCATCTGAAAGATGAGCTCATGCCTAAATATGCTTCGCTTGTTTATAACGGCTATTGGTGGTCTCCAGAGCGTACTGCGTTACAAGGACTAATCGATCAATCTCAGCAATTCGTTAATGGGAAAGTGCGCCTCAAACTCTACAAAGGTAACGTAATCGTTGTTGGTCGTGAGTCTGCTGATTCACTTTTCGATGAAAGTATTGCCACATTTGAAGATGATGCGGGTGCTTACAATCAGGCTGATGCCGCCGGTTTTATAAAACTTAATGCGCTTCGCCTCAGAATAGCGGCGCAGAAAGGTCGTAGCTAGGGTTGGAATAGGCTCTGCTAATTCCCCTAATTGCCGCTAAGTCTAAGGGTTGCTGACTATACTTTGATAAGTATTCACAATTCTAATAGGCGGGAGTATGTATTCAGATCAATCCAGAATACTTTTTGTTGACGATAATGAGATTAATTTATTCCAATTGATGGAAATGTTGGAGAAAGTTGATGTTGCACCAATTATCGCATAGACAGGAAGTGAAGCGCTTGAATTTGCATCTCGGCATGAGTTTGCTCTGACTATACTGGATACCGATATGCCTGAGATGGACGGCTATCAAGTCCTCAACAAACTTGCCGCCGACCCCCGCACCTCTGGAACTCCGGTGATATTTATGTCGCCTAGCTTGGCTCAGGCTGAGTTAAATCTTCATAGCACAATACTTGCCCCGCTAGATTCAATTCATAAATTCGTTAACAAAAAGATCTTTGTGGAAAAGATACAAAAACATTTTATGCTAAAGAGCAAATACGGTTTTCTGAGTCGCCATTACATTGAAAACGGTCGTTGCGACAATCAAAAGCCTGAAGGAATGTCTGCCCTACACGGAGAGGGGCGTATTATCTTTGCCAATCCAACTGCTGTTGCGAACAACATTGCCTAAGCTAGAAGGTTTATATTTCGAAACGCTGTTAGAGAGAGCTTAGGATAACGTTGGCTCTCAGTGGAAAAGCCGTGTTCTTTACGATGCCTGCAAAAATGGTAAGTCAACCAAAGTAGAGCACACTCTATTTTGGTGTGGGAATGGTCATAAACTTATTATTAGTTTTGTCTCTTATCCTTTATCGGAATCTGCTAAATCTATCGCGGATGTAGATGCACTTATTGTGTTCAATGAAATTCAAAATCAAAAATACAGCAACACAAAGCTATCCCCACTTATGCGATTTTATTCACTTACTAGACTCACTATCCGGCAGAGCTTTGAAGAAATGGCTCAGGTTGCAATCGAGGTAACAAGGCTCGGAGAGTCCACGGCAATTTTGCTTCGAAAAATGTTATCGACATCTCTCATGAGTATGGCGCTAATGTGACGGTTGCAGAAGTTGCAAGGGGCAACGAGATTACCCTGTGACGAAACTTAGGCTGTGACTCTGGCTCCTTATTTGATAAAGAATTTTCGGCAAGCGAGGTGCCTACTCATTTGTTTCACGACGGATTTTGAGAGGGTCTAAATTTCTGTTTTTTTCTTATACTCACACAGGTCTTCAATTATGCAGGAGCCGCAGCGTGGTTTCCGAGCGATGCAGGTATAGCGGCCATGCAAAATAAGCCAGTGGTGGGCATCAAGCAAAAATTCGTCTGGGACAAGTTTAATAAGGCGCTTTTCGACTTCCAGTACGTTTTTCCCCGGAGCTAGCTCGGTTCGATTTGAAACTCTAAAAATGTGTGTATCTACAGCCATAGCTATCTGGCGAAAAGCTGTGTTGAGAACAACATTGGCAGTTTTTCTGCCGACGCCAGGAAGTGCTTCTAGAGCTTCTCTGGTTTGGGGTATTTGGGAATCGTATTGCTCTACCAGAATTCTACAGGTCTTGATCACATTAGCTGCTTTGGTATTAAACAGGCCAATGGTTTTGATGTATGTTTTTAGATCATCAATCCCTAAGTCATAAATGTCTTGAGGTGTATTGGCGATAGGGTAGAGTTTTGCCGTCGCTTTATTGACACTAACATCAGTTGCCTGTGCTGACAGCATGACAGCGATAAGCAGTTCGAAGCTGTTGTTATATTTTAATTCAGTCTTAGGTTCTGGATTTTCGGATTGCCAACGGCTAAATATCTCTGTTCGCTTTAGCTTGTTCATAATTTTCCTGTAACTCGTGCTCGCTCTACTTTATTGATTTCTCGCTGAGTCTCTTTGTCTTCAAGGTTAAAGTGCTTATCGATCACCTTTTTACTGGCTAAAATCAAACCGAGCAAGATAAATGCCCCGGGGGGGAGAGATGCAAAAGGGATCAACTGCTCAGAGCTTGAGTAAACTACGTTTTCTATATTGCTATTTGCTGCCGCTTTTAATAACGACCAGTCCCTGAAAACTGTGCCAAAAATCAACAGCTCTCTCATGCAAGAGAACAGAGATAGAGCGAGCATTATCCCTACGCTATAGGATAAGCTAGATTTAAATGAGAGGCACGGCGTGACAGCGCTGCGGTCTTGGTATCTGATTTCTAGGTGGACGAGGATAGTAAAATTACAGGCAAGTAATGGCAGGTAGTAACCAAGTTCCCCATGCAGTGGTAGCCGAGTTAAATGTAGGATTAAATCAATTGCAGTGGTTAAGCTTGCAGTTAAAAACAGGTACCAGACAAATCGCCATGTCGATTTTATTCTGGTGTGAAAAAAAGAATTAATAGTGACCGCAGCGATACAAAGTATTGCACTGATTAGGCCAAACACCACCCCCTTGGTTGCGGTAGTGGAGATTGCGAGTAAGGGGCTTAAACCTAGCAATTGACTCAGAACTGGGTTTCGGACCCAGATTGGAGCCGATAGTGAGCTTGGTAGTGGCTTTGTATATTCTATAATACTCATGATTTAAGCCCTTGAATAAGCTGGCTAAGTTTTGATTTGTGCCCGTAACTGCGGGGCTTAAAAAAGTGATCAAGCATTGGGGCCCAAAAATTTCCAAAAATGACGGCTATCGCGACTGCGTCGGGATAGCTTCCCCAAACCCTAATACTGTAGAGACTAATACCAATAATGACTCCATAGATCAGGCGGCCGGATGTAGTTGTCGCAGCGCTCACTGGGTCTGTAGCGATAAAAAATGCACCAAGAATTGTTGCGCTGCCAAATAGATGCATATAAGGGGTGCCAGTTATCGTGGCACTTCCTGGCGAATAAAAGGCTAAAGACAATAAAGTCACCGTACCGATAATGGCAAGAGGGATATGCCAGCGAATAACCTTCAATCCGAGTAAGGTAAGTCCTCCTAGCAAATAAGCCATATTTACAATTTCCCAGCCAGTACGGGCATCCCGCGACCATATGGAAGCGTCGCTAGACAGAGCTGCCGCGAACGCGTTTGGGCTGGCCATTTCAGTTAAGGTAAGCGGTGTTGCCACCGTCATACCGTCGATAAGTTCTTTGCTCATGTTTGAATCGAATGCCATAAATGGAAAGCTGGCGAGCAGGCTTTGTCTGACACCTTCCATGCTGAGGGGTGAAATGGGCATACCGCTTGTTAGGTCATTAAGCGGTATATGCCAAGTAGTCATGGCTAAAGGGAAGCTGAGTAAGAGAAACAAGTAGCCTGTCATCGCTGGGTTAAAAAGGTTTTGGCCTAAGCCACCATAAGCATGTTTAGAAATTAATATCGCAAAGGCGATGCCGGCAACTATGAAAGTCCAAGGTGTACCTACGGGAACGGTGAGAGCAAACAATACGGCAGTAACGACAGCGCTTAAATCGGTCATCTGTACTTTAGGATCTTTGCCTCGACAAGCGAGGCATACGGCTTCAAAAACTAGTGCCGCAATTGTAGCAATCAATATGTTTAGAAGTATGCCTATGCCAAAGAACCAGCAAGACGAGACAATGCCTGGACATAAGCAAATAAGGACGGTTTTCATTAGGTTGCTAACCGATTTGGAATTAGTTTGCCTTGGAGAAGATATTGTAGAAGGTTTCAAATTGGTCCTTCTCCGGGCTCGGTTTTTGCTTCTTTGGCTTTTTTCAAAGCGGCTTCGATCTTTCGTTTTTTAACTCGGTTAACCGCGGCGGCAATGTCAGTTTTAGCTGTGCTGCGAGAGAAGTCCGTGGACTCAGAGTTCGCTGCTCTGCTTTTAGTGACGCGTGCTTTGCGGGTCTTAGATTCTTCTTTGTCTTTAATTAATCTGGACTGATGGAATTGATAACGTTCCTTCCAGTGACCACTCAATTCAGATTGTTTTAAGTGGTCTTGCTGAGTTGCCTTGCTGGCTCTGAAATACTGTACTAAGGGAATGTTACTTGGGCATACATATGAGCATGCGCCACATTCGATGCAATCGATTAGGTTCTGATCCTCCAAATTTTCCAAATCTTGAGATCGCGAAAACGCATAGAGCTGTTGGGGCAGCAATTTGGCCGGACAGACATCTGCGCAGTCTCCGCATCGTATACAGGCTAATTCTGCCGGTGGTTCAGGAAACCAATCAGAGCATGCTGCGATAATACAGTTCGTTTTTCTGGTTATGGGCACATTTTCTTCAAAAAGAGTAATGCCCATAAGGGATCCGCCAACAATAGTGGATTCTTGTTTGAGTGTGTCATTACCACAAAGTTCTAACAAAAATGGAACGGGTGTTCCTAGTAAGACCTCAAAATTTTTCGCAGTTTTTAATGGTTTTCCAGCTAGCGTAGTGATTCTACTGATGTAAGCTTGGCCTTTTATTACCGCGTTGTAGGCGGCGTATGCTGTGCCTACATTGTGAACAAGAATACTGTTATCTTTTTGCAAGTCACCGGATGGGACTTCCTTGCCGGTGACCGCTTGAATGATCTGATTCTTGTCGCCAGCTGGATATTTAGTTTGTACCAACACTAGCTTTATGTTCCTGTTTTCTACTGCAGCCTTTAATGCTTGAATGCTATCTAGCATTCTAGTTTCTATAGCTATCACGGAGTTATTTGCGCCGCTCGCACGTTGTAAGATTTCTACGCCTATAACTACCTGCTCAGCTTTTTCACGAATTAGAGCTTCATCGGCGCTGATAAAGGGCTCGCATTCGCATGCATTTATAATTAATAACTCTGTTTGTGATTGGTTCGCAATATCCGGTTTTATGACCTTCGGGAAATCCGCGCCTCCTAGCTCTCCAACTCCTAAATCATGCAATTTTGCTATTAATTGGATTTTACTTATCGACTGATACATCTCTAGTGGATGTAACTGCTGGGAATTGTCTAGGCCGTCTGCTGCAATAACTATATGCAACTGCCTTTCCTCGAATGCGTTGACTACAAGCTTTGCAGCTATTTCTTTAATCTGACCGGATGTGGGAGCATGGATTGGCACACCAAAGGGGGTTGTTGCTGCCGCAATAAGTTGATGCTTGAGAACTTTGTCACCTACTGCAACCAGAGTTTCAAGATTATTTCCATCTTTTTGCCTTAGGGATAACCATAACTCTTTTGGTACAGGGGGTGTCATTATTTGCGAGCGCAGTGAATGATCTTTGAAATCAGCTGGCTTTATTCCCCCCGGCGTCTTATGGGCTTTAGTTGAGCTCTTGTCCCAGAAAAGACCTGCTAGAAAGCTCATGCTTGTCTCTCCACGTTGTTTGGGAAATTATTTAAGTCATCGGGCAGGGCGCTGGGCAGAGCCCAAGCGGGTGATTCGGCCGCAGTGACTGGAACCATATCAATGCAATCTACCGGACAGGGATCGACACACAAATCGCAGCCGGTGCATTCGGCCTCGATAACCGTATGCATCAGTTTCGGACCGCCAAGAATTGCATCAACCGGGCATGCCTTTATACATTTTACACAGCCAATACATTCATCTTCCCGAATTACTGCAACCTTAAAAACCTCGAACTGACCATGAGCAGGGTTAAGAGGTTTGACCTGATCATTTAGCAAAGTAGTAAGCTTAACGAGTGTTGCCATTCCGCCAGGAGGGCATTGATTTACTGCTTCCCCTTGGCTTATTGCTTGAGCGTAAGGTTCGCAACCTTCATAGCCACATTGCCCACACTGTGTTTGTGGCAATAACTGATTGATTTTATCTACAAAAATTTGATCCTGCACGCGCCGTTGTTTGAGCGAATTGTAAGCGACAGCTAAGGCATACAGGCAAAATACTAGAGCTATGCCGATGAATAAGATCACGGTGAATATTGTACTGACGAAGGGAGTTTCCACTAGAATAATCCTGCAAAACCAAGAAAGCTCATTGCGGCTATGCCAGCGCTGATGAGCATAACAGGGTTATGTCTAAACGCATCTGGAGCATCTGAAGTGCTTAGTCTTATTTTAATTGCGCCAAGACCTACTAGGACAAAAGCAAAGCCTAGTGCTGAGCCCGCACTCACAGCTACAGTATTAAGAAAGTTGGTTAAAGAAGGAGTAATGCTAGAGTTTAGCAATGATACCCCAACAACGGCGCTATTGATCCCTGCCAGATAAAACCCGATAGGCTGCTGACGAGCAGTGAGCTTGAAATTTTCTCGAACAATTCTAGCTAAGACCGTGGCGAGAATTGAGCTAATGCCTATAAACACAATCAGCTTTAGCATTTCGAGGCCTAGCGGGGATAAGATGAACCAAAACAAAAGCTGGTTTATGGTGGAGCTAAGAATAAGAACAACAGCGGTGAAAATAGCAATATCAATTGCCGGTTGGAGACGCTCGCTAAAATTGGCAACAGCAGAGACACCCAAAAGTTGGACGAAGACTACATTGTTCACCAAAGCTGCAGCTAAGATGAGACTCGCGATGTCGGACATTAGGAATGGGAGTCCTGATTAGGCCGTTGAAATATTGGCAATGATTCTAGCACGGTTAAGTCAACCATAAAAAAACCAGCTCGTTTTGCAGGGTCTGACTGAAAAAAAGGCCTAGCAGATAAAGGCCTAACAGGTGAAGGTACTAGCGGTTAAATAGTCGCCGCCTTATTCGGGGAAAAGTTCTTTTGAGTAGGCGGCTGGAATCCTATATTGTTCTAAGATTTTCTGTTCAGAGTCAACTGCATCAGCATGGTTGATGACCATTTGATAGCCGTTAGTATTCTCAAAAACAATATTTTCGGCGTCGGCGTTTTTCACCATGTCGGAAAAGTGTGCGAAATCTCGGATAGGCTCACCGTTAATCGAGTCTACTACCCAATTGCGCCAGTCGTGATAGCCTAAATTTACATCAGCTGCCAACACTTGTAGAGCAACCACACGTTCACGGCGTTCAGGTGAGCTCCATTCATTTCGAGCCTGCAGGAGAGTAACTGGAGCCGCTCTTGACCAGTCATTGCCCCACCGTTTGATGAGATTCATATTGAGCGGTACGAATAAAATCCCGCCGTAAATGTAGTACTCTGGAGTTTCATCAAACTGTTCACCGGCAACGAGGCTATAACTTTCTAATGCCCGGTCAGCATCAAGTGTAGCTGTGCGAACTTTGCCAGCTCGAGAGTAAGTAATGTCAATGTCCTCGCCGGTGTGATGTAAATCGATTGCATGTTTATAATCGGTGAGAAGGTCTTCTGATAATTTAATGCTGCCATCATCTGCGATGTCATAATCATCAATTTTTAAAATGACATCGTTCTCTTTAAGTTTGCCGCGAGCAGGCGAATTTTCAAATACTTTAATAACTAAAACGCCGTGCTGATCGTCACCAATGCCGTAGGCCAGCTTTGCGGCTGGGGAGTCTAAACTTTGAGTTCGAAAGCCAAGATCCGGAAAGCCATCATGCTCGCCATCTTCGCTGTCTTTTAGCACGTGCCGAATAATGCTTGGAGGAACAAAATAGCCAAGGTTTTCGGCACGGCCTCCGGCATTGGCTTGCATTACAACCCCTACGATCTCGCGATCAACTATAACGGGCCCGCCGCTATTACCTGGATTAATAGCCGCATCGAGTTGTCCCGCTAAAAGGTAGGCTCCGGCATGAGCGTAGATTTGCTGCTCTACTCTGGAGAGGATGCCTTTAGTAATACTCAGCGATTTTCCGCCGATGGGATAACCATAAACTGAAACCTCATCCAAGGGTTCCGGCAGTTGGCCTATTGAAAGTGCTTTCAGGTCATCAAAAAACCCTTCTTCTTCTACCGTTATTAAGGCTAAGTCTGCCTCGTGGGAGATGAACGATACTTTTGCCAGATAGCGTTTAGGATCGTTGTGTTTTTGTGCCTGAACATAGCTTGCATTGGCTACTACGTGAGCATTGGTGAGTATTTGATTGTTGGCAATGACCGCGCCAGAACCACTACTTTGCCGTGGGTTCAAAAGCCGCCACGGAGTAAAGTAATCCGGAGCCGCTTGAGTGGTGTAGATTTTAATAACTGAATCTTCAATCGCCTGTATTTCACTGTTTTGAGCATTGCCATTTGCGCTCACCAAGAAAAAAATTATAACAGCAGTAAGTAGAATCGTACTGCGCGAGGAAGGTCCTGATGGGTGGCTTGCTATTTTTGAAATTAAATTCATATTGGCCTATTGTTTCATCCTTAGATAAATTACGAGCGATGCATTGGCAACGTTTCGATCATACGATGTCAGTAATGCTTACTATTTTCAACTGCTATGACGGCTAAGCTGCCTCTGTGAGTTTTTCACCTGAAAAAATATAAAAGCAAAACCCCAATGTGAGTTGTCACACTGGGCTCTACAGTTTTTAAGTGACTCGCATTCCCGGTTTCGCACCTTCGTGAGGCTCAAGTAGCCAGATATCTTCCCCGCCGGGCCCTGCAGCTAAGACCATGCCTTCTGATAAGCCAAATTTCATTTTCCGAGGCTTCAGATTGGCGACCACAACCGTTAACTTGCCCTTCAGGTAAGCTGGGTCATAGGCGGCTTTGATGCCAGAAAAAACTGTTCGCGTTCTGGTTTGCCCCTGCAGATCTTTACCTAGATCAAGGGTCAACTTTAAAAGCTTTTCGGCGCCTTCCACGTGAGTTGCATCTATAATTCCTGCGATTCGTAAGTCGACTTTTGCAAAATCCTCAAAGTCTATTTCTGGCTCAAAAGCTGCGCTTGAATCATCTTTTTCAGCATTAACGAGTGGCACAATGTCAATTTGATTGGTCTCAAATTCAGCTTGAGTCTCAGATACCATTGCCAGCACTTTATCTGTTTCTACACGAGTCATTAGCGGTTTGAATTTATTTATTTCATGACTGAGTAGTAGGCTATCTAGATCGCCCCAGCTAAGTTCCGGTACATCCAGAAATTCCTCAGCCTGTGCAGCCATTGCAGGCAATACCGGTTTGAGATAAATGATTAGAAGGCGAAAACAGTTTATGCCGGTGCTGCAAATTTGCTGAAGTTCCTCGGATTGTTTATTTTCTTTCGCAATCACCCAAGGTTGTTTGTCGTTGATGTATTGATTGGCCTTATCTGCAAGCGACATGATGAGTCGAATAGCTTTTCCGTATTCTCGACATTGGTAATGGTCGGTAATTTCCTTTTTTGCTGCTTGCATTTCGTCAAGTAACTGGGGATTACCTAGCTCGCTAGACATCTGCCCATCAAATCCTTTGGTAATAAACCCAGCGCAGCGGCTCGCAATATTGACAACTTTCCCCACTAAGTCTGAGTTTACCCTGAGCGCAAAATCTTCAAGGTTTAAATCTAAATCATCCACCCCAGAGGATAACTTGGCAGCAAGATAGTAGCGTAAATACTCTGGGTTCAAATGCTTCAAATAGGTTTTGGCGTTGATGAAGGTTCCGCGGGACTTAGACATTTTGGTGCCGTCAACAGTAAGAAATCCATGGGCATAGACGGCAGTGGGAGTTCGATAGCCAGCGCTGGTAAGCATTGCAGGCCAAAATAAAGTGTGAAAATTGATAATGTCTTTGCCAATAAAATGAAACAGCTCGGTATTGCTGCCAACCTTCCAATATTCATCGAATTTATAGTTGCTCCGCTCACAAAGATTTTGAAAGCTGGCCATATAGCCTATCGGTGCGTCTAACCAGACATAGAAATATTTACCTGGGGCGTCAGGAATTTCAAATCCGAAGTAGGGTGCGTCTCGGCTTATGTCCCATTCTTGAAGTTCATCATCTAGCCATTCGCTAAGTTTATTGGCCACCGGCTCCTGTAATGTGCCGCTTCGTGTCCACGTTCTGAGCATGTCTTTGAATTCAGGGAGCTTAAAAAAGAAATGCTCGGATTCCTTTTCAATTGGGGTGGCGCCACTAATAGTTGATCGCGGGTTTATTAACTCTGCAGGGCTGTAGGTAGAGCCGCAAGATTCACAGTTGTCCCCATATTGGTCGGCTGTCTTACATTTTGGGCAAGTTCCAACGATGTAGCGATCGGCCAAGAAAAGGCCTTTCTCGGGGTCGAAAAGCTGCTTGATGTGTCGCTTTGCGATATGACCGTTTTTATCTATGGTTTTATAGATCGACTCGGATAACTTTCGGTTCTCCTGCGTATGAGTCGAGTAGAAATTATCAAATCGAATGTGAAAGCCTGCGTAATCTTTTTGATGATCGGCATTGACGGTGTCGATAAGCTGCTGAGGCGTTATCCCTTGACGCTGAGCACTCAACATTATTGCGGTTCCGTGGGCGTCATCGGCGCAAACATACACACAATCGTGGCCTAATAAATTTTGCAGCCGCACCCAAATGTCAGTTTGAATCGCCTCCATCATATGACCCAGATGAATAGCACCGTTGGCGTAAGGGAGCGCGCTGGTTACGAGGATTTTGCGAGTACTCACGAAATTTCCTTATTTTAAGTTCCATAGACTTTGCAGGGCGGTCTTTTTGACTCTAAAGGCCACCCGACACTGCTAAGCTGTGTGGTTTTAGATGATCCTGTTAGTTTAGATTTCTACCATTTCAAAATCTTCTTTACCAACGCCGCAATCTGGGCACATCCAATCATCTGGTATATCGTCCCAGCGTGTGCCTGGGGCTAATCCTTCTTCTGGGAGTCCTAGCTCTTCATCGTATATGAAGCTACAAACCAAACATTGCCACTTTTTCACGTGTATTTCCTCCAATTCTAAAGTTTGTCTAGCTATTCCCCAAATCAGCATTAAAACGCTAACTCAGGCCAAAAAATATTTTGGTGAGCGAGCTGAAACGTTTCAAATTTGGGGGCGGCGGCAAAAATTGCCACATAGCGGTTGATCTACACAGAATATTTTACTTCAAATCGGCAAAAATTTCAGTAGCTTTTTAGGGTTTTGCCTCTTTCAACTCGACAAACAAATAACAGGTGATTCAGCCTTAAAATCGCATTATCATGCGCCCTTATTTGAGATGGGCACCGCTGCCTTTTGGGAACTGAATATGAGTATCAAGTCAGATCGTTGGATTAGAGAAATGTCTCGTACCCAGGACATGATAGAGCCATTTGAGCCGGAACAAGTGCGTTACCAAGAGGGCGAAAAGGTGATTTCTTATGGCACTTCTAGCTATGGCTATGACGTGCGCTGTGCCACTGAGTTTAAAATCTTTACTAATGTCCATACCACCAGCGTTGTTGACCCTAAGAACTTCGATGAGAGTTGCTTCGTCACAATAGACGAGCCTTATTGCATCATTCCGCCCAATTCCTTCGTTTTGGCAAGAACTATTGAATATTTCCGCATTCCAAAAGACGTTCTTACCATATGTTTGGGTAAATCGACCTATGCTCGATGTGGCATTATTGTCAATGTCACGCCTCTTGAGCCTGAGTGGGAGGGGCATGTAACCTTGGAATTTTCGAATACCACGCCGCTACCAGCCAAGATTTACGCCAATGAAGGTGTCGCTCAAATGCTGTTTTATCAATCTGATGAGCAGTGTGAAATGACTTATAAGCAACGTAATGGCAAATATATGGGGCAAATGGGTGTCACACCACCCAGAGGTTAAACTAAAAGCCGCTTATCAATCCCTCGCTGTGGGGCTAGTGCTTAGCGCCACAGGAAATAAGCCTTCTATTACTTATTCCTAAAATGTATTTTTTGTCAAAAAACCGTGCTCAAACTTATCTATTTTCGGTCAAATTCTTGACCTGCCTCTCTGAACTTCTGTTAAGCAACTGTTAAACAGCGCTTTTTCTATTTGGCATAAAGATTGCACTGCTTAAGACAAGAGGCATAGGCTTGCCGGTTGGGAAATAATTGGCCGCCTTCCTCTGATGAGTCTCTAGGATTGAGACTTTGTAATACACAATGAGCAGGAAGCTTAAAACCATGAGTATTGTCACTTCGTCTAGCAATCAGACTAGTCTCGACCAAATTAACGAATTCAATCAAGCAGTCTCTTCCGATAGCGACACTGTCTCATCTGAAACCTACCCGAAACTGCGGCTAAGTTGCGCGTCGGCGGTGTTGGGTATGGCAAATCCAGTGGCGCACAACGGCTTAGTCGCACCAAGTCTAGAGCAGCTTCGAAATAAATTTGTCAACGTCATTGGAAGAACCAGCAGTGAAGTCGGCTTTAAAGGACTTTCTGTGGAGAGTCTTATGCACGCGCTACCGTCAGGGATCGTCATTTTAGACAGTTATGGGCGATAAAACATAGCAACCCCGCAGCAGTTCGGATGCTAGGAGCGCTGAGGCAAGGACAATACTGGCGTGAATTAATTGTTGAAAAATTTGAACCTCGGGTTGATGACGGGCATGAGGTCTCATTGAAAAATGGATTGAGGGTTAATCTATCTACTCGTTCATTAGAGAGTGAAAGCGGCCAACTCATTGTTATTAACGACCTAACAGAAACTAGAAAACTACAAACTCAACTTAGTCGTCATCAGCGCCTCTCGTCCATGGGTAAGATGATGTCGTCTTTGGCTCACCAAATTCGAACGCCTTTGTCAGCTGCGTTACTTCACGCTGATAATTTGATGAGACGAAACAAGCAAGACAAAGCTATCGATGATAGTGGTCGCAAAATAATCTCCCGTCTAAGAAATATAGAAAGACAGATTAGAGACATGCTCATCTTCGCTAAAGGTGAAACAACCTTAACCTCTAATGTATCAACAGCAGAACTTGTGGAGCATATGCATGAGTCTGCTCGTGATCTTGCAGCTTACTATGGAGGCACATTAAGGTGGTTGGATCGAAGTGATGGAGCCATGTTGAACTGTAATTTGGATGCGTTGCCCGGCAAACAGATGGCGGTAGATGCCTACTTAAATGCAAGTGTTATTGACCAAGAGGTAGCGCGCGCCAGGCGCTTGGACATTACCCAAAAAGCGGGGTTTTACGGTGCTATGGACGGTGCTATTAAGTTTGTTAAGGGTGATGCGGTTGCAGGAATACTCATATTGGTCATCAATTTAGTAGTCGGCCTAGCCATTGACATAATGCAATATCAGCTCACCTTTGCAGCGGCAACTGAACGCTACGCATTATTAACTATCGGCGATGGCCTGGTAGCCCAAATTCCTGCACGTGTGCTTTCTACTTCTGCGGCAATTTTGGTAACTCGCAATAACTCATCAGAAATGATGGGTGCTCAGGTAGTTCGCCAGATGTTTGCGGGCCCCCGTGCATTGGGCGTTTCTGCAGCTATCCTGTTTGTCATGGGCATAGTGCCTGGCATGCGTCATGTAGCTTTCATTGGATTGGCCTTGCTTGCTGCTGCAGGAGCTTACTATATTGCACGATTTAATCCTGCAGTAGCTGTTACGCAGATTGAAGAGCCAGAGCCTGAAAGCATCAGTAGTCAAGTTGGCGCGCCAGCCGCTGACAGCGACAAACCGATTGGCAAGATATCATGCCGGTTGACTCTGTCGGTCTAGAAGTTGGATATAGGCTTATCCCACTAGTGGATAAAGCTCAGGGGGGAGAATTGCTTGGGCGAATAAAAGGTATTCGTAAAAAGCTATCTCAAGATTTTGGTTTTCTCATTCCATCGGTTCACATTCGAGAAAATTTAGATCTTACACCGAATGAATATAAGATCAGTTTATCCGGTGTGAATGTTGGCAGCGCTGAAGTGTTCCCAGAGCGGGATATGGCAATAAATCCAGGGTAGGTTTACGGCAAAGTGCAGGGCTTGGAAACCAAGGATCCAGCTTTTGGTCTGGACGTCTTATGGATCGAAAAATCACAAACCGATCAAGCCGAATCACTGGGCTACACGGTTGTCGATGCATGCACGGTTATTGCCACTCATTTGAATAACATTCTGCAATCTCGTTCTCATGAAATCCTAGGTCACGAAGAGGTTCAACAGCTATTGAGTTTGTTGGCAAAGCACTCACCTAAATTGGCCGAAGAGCTTCCGGAGTCAGTGAATACAAATGTGCTGCTTAAAGTATTGCAAAGCTTGTTATCAGAGCAGGTGCCTATTCGCGATATGCGTACAATCGCTGAAACTTTGGCGGCCGTCGGAGAAAAGAGTCAAGATTCTGTCGCTTTGACTGCCGCTACGCGAATTGCCCTAAGCTACGTAATTGTCCAAAGTATCTACGATGAGCGGTCTGAGCTGCCTGTGATCACGCTTGACAGCAGACTGGAACAATTATTGCTTACGTGTGTATAGCAGCCCATTCAAAGTGGGGTTGAACAAGCAAGGAAGCGGAATGACTATCGAGCCAAATCTGGCCGAGTCACTTCAGAAGTCTCTTGTTGACGCCGCTCAGAAACAAGAAGTTTCTGGCGACCCCGCCGTACTGTTGTTAGCGGCGCCATTGTGGCCGATGTTAAGTCGATTCGCGCGATATACCATTAACGGATTGAATGTGTTGTCTTATCAGGAAATTCCTGACAATAAACAAGTTACAGTAGTTGCTAGTGCAGGATCTCGCGCCTAATGCGATCGATAAAGTAGATCGACTTACCAAGAGCTGAGTTTAGGCAAGTGATTCAGAAAAATTGATTTTAGTGAAGCCTGACAGAATTATTAGGCCAATTACGATTTAAATGGACGTTTTGAGTTAAGTTAAAAGGGAGTATGCCAGGCATGGCAGTGAAAAAGTTTTACGCAAGTGATATGCGAACAGCAATGAAGACAATCCGCGCCCAGTTAGGCGAGGAAGCCATTATTTGGTCAACTCGAAAGTTAGCGGGTTGTGTTGAAGTTAGCGCGTCAGTGGATGCTGGCGGCTACATCCGGTTTTACTGTTGAGCACAACTAGTCAGGCGCAAGTTCAGGCCGCTGAGCTTAAGGCATTCGGTTCTCTGCAACCGGTAGCATCAATTCTCACTAAGACCGATGAAGCGGTTCGCCTCGGTGAGAGCCTTGGTCTGTTAATGTCACATAACTGTCCTGTGGCTTATACGACACATGGGCAATCGATTCCTGACGAAATAGTTATTGGCGGATCCACTAATTTGGTTAGTAAGGCGGTCGCGGTGTCGCGACAGCGTTCGATTACAAAGGATCAGGTGGTTGCAGGATTTAGTTCCGTTCAAATAAACGCTAGCAAAAGGGAAATACGCGAGACAGTGTGAGTTTGACAGGAATTAGTGCTTTGCAGGAGCAGAGCCTTAGCGCAAGCGTCTAACCAAGGAGATAGGTTCAAGGATGAAAGAGGAACACCAAGTACAAGTGATTGCGGTTACGGGCGGCAAGGGAGGAGTTGGTAAGACAAACCTTTCCGTGAATCTTAGTTTGGGTTTGGCTGAGCTTGGTAAGCGCGTAGTTCTGATGGATGCAGATCTAGGGTTGGCAAATGTTGACCTATTACTAGGAGTTAAAGCAAAAAGAAATATTGCGGATGTTCTGGCAGGGAATTGTGAATTACAGGACATCTTAATTGAAGCAACTGGGGGCATAAAAGTGATACCAGCATCGTCTGGCACACAGGAGCTTGCATCATTAGGCGTGCATGAACATGCCGGATTAATCAACGCCTTTAACGGCCTTGGTGAATCCATGGATGTTCTTGTTATTGATACTGCCGCAGGCATCTCGGACTCTGTAATTAGTTTTGTTCGAGCTGCTCAGGAAGTATTATTGGTGGTTTGTGATGAACCATCCTCTATAACTGATGCATATGCATTGATAAAAATTCTGAACCGTGACTACCAAATGTCTAAGTTTAGAGTAGTAGCCAATATGACCAGGTCGGATACGGAAGGCCGAAACCTGTTCAAAAAGCTAACGCATGTAACTGATCGATTTCTGGATATAAACTTGCAATATGCGGGTGAAATTCCATTCGATGACTTTGTGCGAAAAGCGGTAAAAAAACAAAAGGCTGCGATCATAGAATTTCCCAGAAGCAAATCATCTATTGCTTACAGAAAACTGGCTAGGACTGTCAGCGAGTGGCCGATTTTGGACCAACCGCGGGGACACCTCGAGTTTTTTGTGGAGCGATTAGTACTACAATAAATCGGGATGACTGATAATGACTTCAGCAACTGGGGCTTCCGTTTACGACAATGTTCAAACAGAAGGTGACGATAAAGATGAGAATCTTGACGAGGTCGTAAACCGTTATGCGCCATTGGTTAAGCGAATAGCTCACCATTTACTACTTCGTATGCCTGCGAGCGTGCAAGTCGACGATCTTATTCAATCAGGAATGATTGGTTTGCTCGAGGCATCTAGAAAATATGATGTCACAAAAGGCGCGAGTTTTGAAACCTACGCAGGTATTAGAATTCGAGGCTCAATGCTTGATGAGGTTAGAAAAGGTGATTGGGCGCCGAGATCAGTACACCGTAAATCACGAAAGGTAGCGGAAGCAATAAAGGCTATCGAAGCAAGAACGGGTCAGGATGCGAAAGTGCAAGACATAGTTAAAGAAATGGACATTGATCTCAATTCCTATTTCGCTATTCTTCAAGACGCATCAGGAAGTCGTCTATTTAGCTTTGATGATGTTATGGACGGTGATGACTCAGCTATAGAAATGGCCGTAGGGGATCTTCCAGGCCCGTGCGACGGATTACAAAGATCTACTTTTAAAGCTCATTTGGCGAAAGCAATTGATGGGCTGCCTGACCGTGAGAAATTGGTTTTAGCGCTTTATTACGATGAAGAGTTAAACCTCAAAGAAATTGGCGAGGTTATCGGTGTTAGTGAATCCCGTGTCAGCCAAATTCACAGCCAAGCTGCGTTAAGACTTCGGGCAAGGCTTTCTGATTGGCGTTAGTTTTGGGTTTGATTTTAGAATAATGGAATTTTCATAAGCAAGGGAATTGCTTATGATTTAGTCAAGGAGATGACTATGACTACCTATTTGAATGACTCTTTCTTCTTCATGCTGCTGGCATTGAATGTCTCAGTAATAAGTCTCTACCTGTTATCTAAGTTAAGGCGAATGCAGGCTGAGCTAGTTAATCTGCGGCAAGGATTCTGCCATGATAGGGAGCGTATAGTGCGTAATTTTGGAGTTGTATTAGCTCGACTTCAATCAGCAGAAAGTAAGATAGAATCAGCTAGTGCTGCGCAAGCAGAATTGAAAATAAAAAAGTCCATGAATACTAATATCACACAGGCTAATAAACTGCTCGATTTAGGCGTGAATTCAGATCAGTTAGTCTCAGGTTTTGGTTTGTCCGAGGCGGAAGCTCAGTTGATGAGTCTAGTTCACACTAAGCAGGACCGAGTCAGCAAAGCGGCTTAAGCTGCGAGTTCGTAGTATTGTGCAATTTCTAGAAGTTGTGCTTGTCTTAATCGGCTTCTCTCAATAGCTGCATCAATGATGGGTGCGTAGAGTTCATACCAAGAAGCGGTCCCAGGAATTAGCCCTGTCAAATTATAAACATTTACTTTTAATAATCTTAGAAAAAGCTGAGCATTATGTTCAGTTATGGTTATGGTATTCGCCATAGTCATAACCCCTTTCTTGCTGAGCTCAGTTTCAAGATTACTCTCTATATCTCTCACTTTCACCATCGAACTACGAGTTGTCCTATCTAATATTTTAAATTCATTGAAATCTTCTCGAGTTTTTTGTGTAAGGTCTCGACCAGAACGCTGATTAATTGTGCTTCCTACACTAAAAAGTATATAGATACAGAGTAGAATCCCAATGCAATTCATGGCGAGAACCATGGGTGCAAACAGGCTTATTAACTTCAGCCGGCTGGTCAGGGTTTCTTGATCAGGATTTAGCATGAAGTCTCTTGTTTTTAATTGAGGGTGTTTTCATCTTGAGGACTCTCATCGGTTTAGGGTGCAGAAACATCGCCATCTATGGCTTCTTGGATTGAACTCACTGCCGCGACTTCGTCTGACAGGTTAAGGGCTCTTGCTTCACTTGCTGCTATTGCAAGATCTAACTTGCTTTTGAAATTTTGCCGCCAACCACGTGATCCACTCACCATCTCTGAAAGACCGAATACAGCATCCTGGGCTGAGCTTAGAAATACTTGGAAATCATGTTCCTGACTAATTATCACATTTTCTAACTTGGCAAACTGCGTCTGATCTATTGTGGGGTCGATATCATCTAGACGCTGGCCCAAAGATTTCATTTGATGATTATAAAACTCAACTGCCATCGTTAAATTTGAATATTCTTCGCTGACTAGCCCGCTTAGGTTTTTCATTTCGATTAAAGGTTCCTGGGTCGCCGACAAAAGTTTTCCAGTCAAAGTCGTATAGGTAAAACCCAGCATGCCTAAAAAAACAACACTGCTGGCACAGGCCGCAAATAATATTGTCAGTTGCTTTTTAGCCTTTAGTTGAAGCTCCTCAATGGGGTCTTGGCCACTGTCTTCGGATTGTGTTTCTTCTTCATCTACCATGGTTATGTCTCAAAGAGCCGAACTGTCTTTACTAAGGATAGCTTAAGTCTAAGTTAGAGGAGGCTTATTTCGATAGCTGAGACCTGAAACTAGGCCATAGATAAGATTCTTAGAATCGTTGCATTGAAGTGGTTTCGAGGAGTAATCACCAAGTAAACTGGCTATAATCCGTACCTTAATCGACACTTTTTGTTAGAGAGACCCGAGTTTTGATGCTAGACCAATATAAACAGCCGAATTATCCAATGGAGATGCTTTCAGCTGCCAATTTATTTTGCGAGAGGGATGAGCGTGTCCTATTCAAAGACTTAAATTTTAGCTTGGCTGAAGGGCAGGTTATGCAAGTTAAGGGCAGTAATGGTAGCGGTAAAACTACTTTATTACGGATTTTATGTGGGCTAAATGATGGATATGAGGGTGATATCCGTTGGTACGGTCATGAATTAAGCGAAAGAACAGAGGATTTTGCTGCCGCTTTGTTGTACATCGGTCATCGTGTTGGAGTAAACAAGGTGCTGACTCCAATGGAGAACCTAAAATGGTCTTGTAGCTTGCAGAGCGCGGTTAATGACGCCCAATTGTTGGATGCTTTGGCAGAAGTAGGTCTGCGGGGATTTGAGTACTCAGCATGTTTTGGTTTATCTGCAGGGCAGCAACAGCGGGTGGCTTTGGCGCGATTGCTGTTAAGTCCAGCAAAGTTGTGGGTTTTGGATGAGCCTTTCACAACACTCGACGTTAAAGGGGTTCTAATGCTCGAAAATATGCTCACCGGCCATGCTCAGCAAGGTGGAAGTGTGTTGGTAACTACCCATAGTCCTCTTAAGCTAGATGGGCTTGTGGAGCTAAATCTGTAATGAATACTGCAACTACTGCGGGAACTTCCGTTTGGAAGGCGTTTTTGTCTACGTTAAAGCGTGATTTGCTGATTTCGTTTAAGCGCAAGAATGATATTGCGAATCCCTTTATGTTTTTCTTTATCGTGGTGTCGCTATTTCCCATAGGAATAGGTCCGGATGCAGATAAGCTCAGTGAAATAGCCACCGGGGTGATTTGGATAGCTGTGTTGCTGTCTTCGATGTTGTCGATGGATAATTTGTATCGTGCTGACTTCGAAGATGGCTCGCTTGAGCAACTCTTATTGTCTCCTAACCCATTGTTTTTTCTGGTACTTGCTAAAAATATAAGTCACTGGCTGGTTAGTGGCGTACCGGTAATATTAGTGTCTCCTGTATTGGCCTATATGTTGAATCTGCCCAGTCAAGCCTATGGGGTTTTGGTTTTGTCATTGCTGATCGGCACTCCGATTATTAGCTTGCTAGGCTCTATTGCGGTTGCACTTACCGTAGGTCTTGGCAGTCGCGGTCTGATTCTTGCCGTAATCACCTTGCCCATGAGCGTGCCGGTCTTGATTTTTGGCACCTTGGCTGTTCAATCCCAGTTAAACGGTATCAGTCCTACGGGATATTTATCTTTGCTTTTTGCGATGTTTGCTGCTTCATTGAGCCTGGCGCCACTGGCTTCAGCAGCGGCGCTTAGAATCAGTGTAAATTAGACTTTTTTTTGGTCCAAAACCTCACGACCCTCGTATTTTTAGTGAGTTACAATCCGTAACAAGGGTACAATATGGTCCCCGTGGTATAGTCCTTAAATCAACAGCTTAGGTAAAATTATATGTGGTTGTGGTTCTCAAAACTTGGCTCGCCGAAATGGTTTTACGAGCTTTCTGAGAAATGGTTGCCTTGGCTAGTAGGGGCAATGGTAGTTTTTCTCTCGATTGGTGTTGTATGGGCTTTATTGTATTTGCCACCAGATTACCAGCAGGGCTATACCTCGCGAATACTTGTTGTCCACGTTGCCGTGGCAGGAACGTCGCTAGCATTTTTCCCGTTGATGGCTGTGGCCGGAACGATTACCTTAGTTTGGAAAATGAAGCTAGCCGATATGGTGGCGAAGAATGCCGCGCCTTTAGGGGCTTGGTTTTCGTTTATCACTTTAGCCACCGGATCCATTTGGGGTAGCGCAAGCTGGGGTACTTGGTGGGAGTGGACAGATAGCCGTTTAGTCTCGATGCTTTTTCAATTTTTCTTGCTTTTAGGTGTCATTTCCCTGCGATCTGCTTTGGATAACTCCGAAGCAGCAGCTAAAGCCTGTGCCTTGCTGTCCATTGTCGGTTGTATAAATGTGGTAGTTATAAAGTACTCAGTAGAATGGTGGAATACCTTACATCAGCCATCGAGCCCAGTAAATTTGGACTCTGGAAGTGCCAACGGCCCTGAATTTTGGGTCGCTACAGCGATAATGATCATCGCTGTGTATTTGTTTTTCACAGTTAGCCTTATATTATCAACGCGTAATGAAATTCTACAGCGAGAAAAAGGGTCGCAGTGGGTTAAAGAGATAGTTAAGAAGCAGCACGCGGAGGTTTAGGTTTTAAGATGATAGAGGCGATAGAGTTTTCCAGTTTTAGTGAATTTTTAAATATGGGCGGTTATGCCTTTAATGTATGGGCTGTGTATGGGCTTTTTGCCATTTTTATTGTGGCGAATTTATTGGCACCCAAGATAAGACGTAAATCAATATTGAAAGAGCAATATCGAAGGATAGTGCTTAATGAAGAATCTGATGCTAATGAAAGTGGTTAAGTCAAGCGGGGAGATACTCAATAATTTGACTCCTCAATTTGACTCCTCAGGAGAAATAACATGAAACCGCATCGAAGAAAAAAGCTGGGTATTATTCTTTTTATTGCAGCGGGCTTAAGCGTTGCGGCAGGGGTTACTTTGTTCGCCCTTAGTCAGAATATAAATATGTTTTTCACGCCCACTCAGGTAGCTGACGGGGAGGTGCAGTCTGGCACCCATTTCAGAATCGGTGGGATGGTTAAGGATGGGTCTGTTGTGCGTTCTGGCGACAGTTTGGAAGTTAAGTTTATAACGACAGACTTTGTTAGCGATGTGCCTATTCAGTATGAAGGTATTCTGCCTGATTTGTTCAGGGAGGGTCAGGGAATTGTTGCTGAGGGGCAGGTTGACGTTGCGGGTGTTTTTCAGGCGTCGAGGGTGCTGGCTAAGCATGATGAAAATTATATGTCACCGGAAGTGAAAGCTGCGATGGACGCTGCAGGTGCTTCAGCTGAAAACCAAAAATCTTATGGTGGAGAGTCTAATGGTACCTGAGTTAGGTTCGTTTTCACTTATTCTGGCGTTACTGCTTTGTGTGATCCTCGGTACATTGCCGATCATTGGGGCCAGCACTAATAATGTTCTATGGATGTCGCTAGCTCGACCATTGTCAGCTGGAGTCTTTGTTTTTGTTGGTCTAGCTTTAGCAATATTGGCTTATGCCTTCGTCACCGATGATTTCTCGGTTCAGTTCGTGGCTCAGCATTCCAACAGCCTTTTGCCTATGCGCTATAAGTTTACGGCCGTTTGGGGAGGGCACGAAGGTTCTTTTTTACTCTGGACATTTATGCTTACCGGCTGGATGGTGGCAGTGAGTATCTATAGCAACAGCATGCCTTTAGACTTCTCCTCAAGGGTTTTGGGCATTTTAGGTATGCTCTGCTTTAGCTATCTGCTCTTTATGCTGGCGACCTCTAATCCGTTCGATAGAGTGGTGCCGCTTCCTCCGGTTGATGGTGCTGATTTGAATTCAGCCTTACAAGATTTTGGTTTTATTGTTCATCCGCCTACTTTGTATATGGGCTATGTTGGTTTTTCGGTGGTGTTTGCCTTCGCTGTTGCAGCATTGTTAAGCGGACGCCTTGATTCAGCCTGGGCTAGGTGGTGCAGACCATGGGCGAATATATCATGGGCAATCCTGACTATTGGGATAGCACTGGGAAGCTGGTGGGCTTATTACGAATTAGGTTGGGGCGGCTGGTGGGCTTGGGATCCAGTTGAGAATCCGCCTCTTATAACTTGGTTGTTCGGAACTGCCTTGATTCACTCACTGGCGGTCACTGAAAAGCGTGGGGTATTCAAGAGTTGGACAATCATGCTGGCAATCTTGGCATTTTCTGGAAGCTTGTTAGGTACTTTCATTACTCGCTCTGGTTTGCTTACCTCCGTGCATGCGTTCGCAAGCGATCCTTCTAGAGGATTTTTTATTCTTGGAATTCTCGCTGTCGCTATAGGTGGCTCTTTAATCCTTTTTGCTATTCGTGCGCCGATGCTTAAGAGTGATTTCAGTTTCGATTTGGTCTCTAGAGAAATATTTCTCCTAGTGAACAACGTTATTTTAGTTGTGTCAGCGGCATCAGTTTTTCTAGGAACTTTATTCCCGATGGTATATCAGGCTGTGACGGATGACCTGATCTCCATTGGTCCTCCATATTTTAATCTAATCTTCGTACCCTTGATGATTTTGCTGGTAATATTTGTTGGTATCGGGCCAATTAGCCGCTGGAAGAAAACCTCAGTAAGTTTTTTGATTAAGCAGCTAACAAAAGTGGCGTTGGCGAGCATCGCAATCGGGGTAGCTCTGCCGCTGGTCATCCTAATGGAGTTTTCTCTGCCAGCAACAATTGCTATGGCACTGTCTGCTTGGATTATACTGGGCATGGTAAAAGATATTGCTAATAAAACTGCTAATAAACCAGATTTGATTACCGGGCTGCGGTCTCTGAGTTATAGCTACTATGGCATGCAAGCAGCGCATTTTGGAATTGCACTAATGGTGACCGGCGTCGCTTTGACTAGTTATTTTAGTACTGAGAAAAGCGTCTTGCTGGATGCCGGTCAAAGTATCGATGTAGGTAGTTATGTCTTTACACTTGAAGGTAGCAGCCAGGTTAGGGGCCCCAATTATGTAGGAGATGAGGTGGCTATGTTAGTTACTAAGGCAGGTGTCCCCATAGCCACATTATTGCCTCAGCGACGTATCTATATTGCGACTGGAACTCCCTCTACCGAAATGGCTATTGATGCCGGTTTTCTGAGAGATCTTTTTGTAACTCTTGGTGAGCAGAAAGAAAGTGGAGCCTGGTCAATGACAATATACGTAAAGCCGTTTATTCGTTGGATTTGGTTGGGTGCGATCTTCATGGCTTTTGGTGGTAGCCTCGCGGCCGCCGATAAGCGTTATCGCAAGCTTAAAAAGCGCGCTGAGGATAAGGCGCTTATTAATGCTGGTGAAGCTCTGCAACCGGTTTCCTAAATTATGAGTAGATTCGCTTTTTTTTTACCGGTAATAGTTTTCTTCGCTCTAGCAGTATTGCTTTGGCAAGGGCTATTTCTAGACACTAAAGCTCTGCCATCGATGCTGATTGATAAACCTATGCCTAGTTTTGCATTAACTACCGTTGATGGCGATGAGGTAACTAACGTTGATTTGCCTGATCAGATATTTCTTCTTAATATCTGGGGTAGTTACTGCCTTCCTTGTTTGATAGAGCATCCAACGTTCATGCGTTTAGCCGAGGAGGGCGAGATTCCCGTGGTTGGAGTGAACTACCGAGACCGTCAGGGTTTAGCAATTAATTGGCTGGGTGAAAACGGCAATCCTTTTGAGTTTAGTATTTTGGATGAAAGTGGCCGGTTTGGTATTGACTTAGGTGTGTATGGTGCCCCGGAAACTTATTTGGTAGACAGTAATGGCGTCATTCGCTATCGACATGTGAGTGTGCTTGATGAATCAGTATGGCGAGAAGAATTTATGCCGGCTATAGCAGAGCTTCGAGACAGGGTGGCCCTGTGAGTCAATTAAATTTATTTTTCTGTCTGATTTTGGTTTTGTTGGTGTTTGCCAATCCAAGTGCCTCAGTGGCGCAGGTCGATACTTTTGAATTCCAAACTACTGAGCAACAACAACGCTTCCGTAAACTTTCAGATGAGCTGCGTTGCCCAATGTGTCAAAACACGAATCTTAGTGGTTCTACGGGTGGCGTCGCGGAAGATTTAAGACGAGAGATTCACCGTATGATTGTTGAGAATCTGACCGACGCTGACATTGAGAAATTCATGTTTGATCGCTACGGTGATTTTATCTTCTATAAGCCTCGATTTCGTGCAGAGACTGCAGTGCTTTGGTTTGCTCCGATTCTTTTCCTTTTGCTAGGTTTCGCCGGAGGATATATAGTTTGGCGTAAATCAAAAAAGGCGGTTGATGAGTCAGAATCTCTCGATGCTAGTCAACTAAACCGTTTAAACGATCTGCTTGATAGTAAGCAATGATCACAATCTGATTGGGTTTTCTTTTGTTTTGGTATTTATCAGCAATTCTTTTAATTATTGCATTACTCTTCGTGCTTATTCCTTTATGGCTAAGAGGCCGCTCACTTAATTATGTCGGAGTGGCATTAAGGAAAGAGGCAAACATTGCTTTATTTCATGAGCGTAGAGACGAGCTTGAAGCCGACTATACGGCGGGCGATATAGATCAGCCAAGTTATGATGCGCTGGTGCTGGAGCTGCAGCAGGGCTTGCTGATCGACGTGTCTTTAGATGACGACGCTAAGATTGGAAGTGATGGTAAGGAAAAAGCGAAAAATAATAAGCCAGCTTTTTTCAAGTTTGCCATGCTAGTACCGTTGCTTTTTACTTTATCTATCCCGATAGCAGCTTATATACTTTATGAGCGTTGGGGTTTTTTAGATGAGGTTGCTCTTACTGATTTATTTGAGCGAACCATAAATAATCAGGATGATTTAGAAGAGGCTAAGTCATTAATCATTAGTCTAGGAAGCGCCGCGCAAAGCAATCCTGACCAACCATGGCCATTGTATTTTTTAGGTGAAAATTTCGCCAACGTTGGCATGTTCGCTGAAGCTTCTCGGTCTTATGAAATGGCCGCTGAATTATTAGATGACACTCCAGACAAGGCTCTGCTGCTTGGCCGTGTTGCGTTATCTCAATATATTTTGGCCGGCTTTAAGTTTACGCCTGAAGTTTTAACGATTATAGAAGAAGCGCGATCAATCAACCCCTCGGAAATATCAATATTGCAACTGCTAGCCGCAGATGCAGAGCAAAGAGAAGATTACACTGTAGCCATAGAATATTGGAGGCTATTGATTCAGGCGAGTCCAAATTCTGAACAAGCTCAGACTCTTAGAACAAATATAGCAGCGGCGCAGATGGTGCTGGCTAGGGATAACCCTGATTTGGCTCAGGGAGCGTCTATTAACGTCAGACTGAGTTTGGCTGATGGATTGGATTTGCCTGACAACCTACGAGTGTTTGTCGCCGCCCGCAATGCCGCACAGGAAGGACTGCCTCCGTTAGCTGCCATTGACTTGACCGTAGCGGAGTTGCCGACAGTGATACGGCTTGATGATTTTTCAGCTGTTGGTCCCTTCAATTTGTCGTCGGCCGAGACAGTTTACGTTTCAGCACTTGTATCCTATGCAGGGGTAGCTTCCCCTAGAGCGGGAGATTACCGTGTGATTTCACAGAGCTTTTCCCCCAACGGGCAAAACGCAGAGATTGAGCTGATATTAGTTGAACCGCTACAATAGAATTTTTGCTAATGTATTGGACTGAGTTTTTTACTATAGCAATCGCTCATTTGTTTGCGGTCGCGTCCCCTGGGCCTGATTTTGCAGTAGTGCTTAAACAGTGTGTTACAAGTGGAACCCGCTCTGGTATATGGACTAGTCTAGGTGTTGGCGCGGCTATTCTTCTTCATGTAACTTACTGTATATTTGGTGTCGCTTTATTACTGACCCAGTCTCCGCTTCTGTTTCTGGCTGTCCGTTATTTAGCTGCTATCTACCTTCTTTATCTTGGTGTTGCAGCGATCAAAGAATCAATGAAAATCAAAAGTGCCGAAATTGAGATTTCTTCTGCTTTAGAAATTAAGCCTGTTCAGGCATTTTATTTAGGGTTTTTGACTAATGGTCTGAACCCCAAGGCTACGCTTTTTTTCCTTTCTCTGTTTACCGTGGCCATTAGTCCAGCAACCCCGACTTTTGTTCAAGCTGGCTACGGTCTCTATTTAGCTGTTGCTACTTTTGCTTGGTTCACAATGTTATCTGTTGTGTTAGGGCGTGAAAAATTTAGAAGTCGAATATTGAAACTAGGGGTTTGGTTTGAGCGAATAATGGGAATCATTCTTATTTTTCTCGCCGTACAAATTGTATTGTTCGTTTAGTATATGTAGGGCTTTACAATCATTTATTTGCTATGCAACTCGAATGCTAACTGAGTTATGACTCTTAAAAAAAATAACAATGTCTGCAATCGCAATTTCGAACAAGCTCGTCGATAAATTGGGTCGACACATAGGCTGCGTAATGTGTCGGTCGCAGATCGTTGTGATCTTCGCTGTGGGTATTGTATGAAAGGGGACATGACACTTTTCCGCGAGGGCAGATATTTTCGTTAGCGGAGCTTTTCCCGGTTGCTTAACCGTTCACCGAATTAGGTGTACGTAAAATCAGACTGACAGGCGGTGGACCAATGGCGCGTAGTAATGTCATGAGTCTTTTTGAGGTGCTTGATACATTGCCTGGGCAAGAAGAATTATTACTATCCAGCAATGTTGCGCTGCTTGATGAATATGCAAAGCCATTACGTGCAGTCGGGGTCAATAGAATCCACATAAGTAGCGATCGTTTAGGGGCTGATCGCTTTAAACGTATTTCGCGAGTTGGGAAGCTCGATAAAGTCTTGCAGGGTATTGATGGGGCAATCGAAGCTGGGTTCGAACAAATAAAGTTAAATTCATTGATGATGAACGGATATAATGAAAGTGTGATTATAGCTTTAGCTGACGATGCTATCGAGCGTGACATTGACATCGCCCTTATAGAAGAGATGCCGCTAGGCGTCGTCTCTGAGCGCGATCGCCAAAAGACGGCCAGAGTACTGCATGGGCCAAAAAATTGAGGGTAAGTACGAGCTGGCTGACAGTAAGCATACGACAGCTGGACCGGCTCGGTATGTTTTATTGGGGAATAGGAAAAGCAAAATTGGTCTCATCTCCGCGGTAACACATAATTTTTGTGAAAACTACAATAAAGTGACAGTAGAGTTCAGGTTGCTGCTGCGTTTGGGAAACAAGCATTCTGTGGATTTGCGGACAATTTTGCGGGCCCTGATAAAGGAGAGCGCGATCTTAAGTGGGGCTGGTGAAGTGTATGGGCATAAAGCTAGAGAGACACTATTTGTATGAAAAAGACTACGTAAAGCCTGCGCGGCTTATGAATATAACGGGAGGTTGATTAGCATGAGCGGATCGCAATCATTAAATATTGCAGTGGTTACTGTGTCAGATACTCGAACTGAAAAAACAGATAAATCCGGTCAAGTTCTGATTGATTGTCTAAAAGGTGCGGGCCATTTGCTTAAGCATAAATCTATCATTAAAGATGATATCTATTTGCTACGGGCTGAAGTGTCGCACTTAATCGCTAATTCAGGAATTCAGGCTATCTTAATGACTGGAGGTACTGGTTTCACCTCACGTGACAATACCCAAGTGGCCATTAAGCCATTGTTTGATTCTCATATTGAGGGATTTGGTGAGCTGTTTAGACAATTATCTTTTGAAGAGATCGGGACTTCTACCATCCAATCTCGCGTTTTTGCGGGATTTGCCAATGATTGTATTATTTTCTGCCTGCCTGGCTCACCAGGAGCCTGTCTCACGGGCTGGACAAAAATCATATCTAGTCAGCTCGACTCGAGCTTCAAGCCCTGTAATTTTGTCGACAAGCTAAAACGCATTTAGCAATTTAATTGCCGGAAGATATTTATGCGCTC
>Ga0302130_1000003_pt1 | contig 249356 bp, 209 predicted proteins | sample CB9_surface_MG_FD_203117 | JGI IMG/M metagenome (GOLD analysis project Ga0302130, IMG submission 203117) | Marine microbial communities from Western Arctic Ocean, Canada - CB9_surface | ecosystem: Environmental > Aquatic > Marine > Oceanic | place: Canada: Western Arctic Ocean | collected... | reverse complement strand
CTCACTGAATTTGTTGCAGCAGGGTCAGACGTCTTTCTTATGCACGGCAATAGAGACTTCCTCCTGGGTCTAAGCTTTGCTCGCAGCTGCTGCGCAACGCTACTGCAAGAACCCCATGTCATCAAATCACAGGCCGGACCTATACTGCTAATGCATGGGGACGCTCTGTGCACAGATGACGTGGACTATCAAAAATTCAGAAAGTTAGTACGTGAACCAGCCTGGCAGGAGAATTTTTTAGCCCAACCGTTAGCTCAGCGCAAGGCTTTTGCAGAGCAAGCTCGGGCGCAGAGCGCATTAGCCACCGCTGGAAAGGTCAATGAAATTATGGATGTAAACGCGACAGCCATTGAACAGAGCCTAAGCGCTGCTGGCACGAGCACCCTTCTGCATGGCCACACTCATCGCCCTGCTATACATCCTTTAACGACTCTGGCGGGCTTGCGGATAGTTTTAGGGGACTGGGACAAACGGGGTTGGTACGCAGAAACAAGCGTGGACGGCGTTGCGTTGCACGAATTCGAATTCGGCTCACTGTCCGCCATTTAATCACCTCCAAACTAGCTTCGAATTAAATACAGCGCAAGATATTATCCCCCTCTTGCTCTAGCCCAAACTAAATACCTAAGGTTAACTATTTTTCAATATTTATATGGAGAAAAAAATATTTATATGGAGAATAAATATTTAGCAAAAAAAGCAATTCTAGTCTAGTATCTGCGTTGCTCTAAAATTGGGGACAATACTTTAATAAGGGCGACATATTTGACAAAAATAGTCAAACTTTAAAAAAATATAACTAGAAATAAGAAAGGGAGAGTAAGAATGCGCAACAATTTTCCTAAGCGCAAGGCAATTACACTCGGTGTAATCCTTGCGGGACTAGCAGCTCCGGTAGTAGCTCAAGATACAGAGATTGAGGAAGTCTTAGTAACAGGATCATTCATTCGTGGATCAGCTCTTGATGCACCATCACCGGTTCAAGTCGTTGACAGACAGAGTATCGAAGCACAAGGTGCGGCGGTTATCTGGGACGTAATCAAAAACCTTGAGGTCAACTCAGGGTCAATCTCAAATCCTGGCTCTGGTGATAACACTCAGGTCAGCGGCTCAGCAAACGTTAACCTTCGTAACCTCGGTGAGAACTCGACGCTTACGCTCATTAACGGCAAACGTATGGCTCCGGCTGCGGTTACTACACGAAGCGGCGGCGAGTTCGTCGACCTCAATTCCATCCCGCTGGTGATGACAGACCGTGTTGAAATCTTAACTGATGGCGGCTCGGCTCTCTATGGAGCTGACGCGGTAGCCGGCGTGGTGAATATCGTCATGCGTGACGATTTCCAAGGATTCGAGCTTTACGCCGACGTCCAGGGCGTTAAAAAAGCCAGCCAAAAATACGACGCTACAGTCAGCGCTATTTGGGGCTGGGCTAGCCGTGACGGTAACACAAACCTAGTGCTCTCCGCCGAACGTTTCGAACGTGACCCAATAAATGTGACTGAAACAAATGCGTTCAGTGACCTCCAAGACTTCAGAACCACCACCATGGCCATCGGCGGCCTATTTGCGTCTCCTGCGATTGGTGCAAACACTCCGCTCAACTATTATAACGCCACCAATGCAGGCCGTAATGTGGCGCAGGGTGGTCCATCATCTCCAGTGTGGACCGATCCACTTTGCAGCAGCACGTCTTCGCTGGAGCCAGGTGGACGTCGCTACAATCAAGGGCAATCCGGGGGTGCCTGCCAAGCCGACACATCAGAATGGGCAATTGCCGCGCAAGAAACTGTGCGTAATAGCTTTGCCGGAACACTCAATCATTCGTTTAGTGACAATGCAGAGTTCTATTCTTTCTTTTCGCATTCAGAGTCTGAAATTAGTCGTGGTGACAGCGGCTATAACGAAGCGCGTGGCCCACAAATATCCATGCCTTCGCCAGGTGCGCACGGCGGCAACCCAATGGGAAATTACTTGGAACTCGGCTTTTTTGCTCCAGAGGCTGGGCTAACACGTCCTACCGCGGCCGGCATACCTAACAATCCGATTGACCTAGTAAACGGGGGCCCTGGTATTTTAGCGTGGCACAACACGCGCAACGGCATCGACTTCTCTGGTGGTGACGGCAACAAGACAGACACCTCGGCTTCTAATATACAAGTCGGTCTGCGAGGTGAATTTGAAGCGTTCGACCGTCCGCTCAGGTACGATGTTGGCTATTCGTTCAGCGAGACGTCAATGGAGGAGAACTACCGTACCTTCAACCGAGAAAAAACTGAACTAGCATCCCTTGGTTTAGGCGGAGAAAGCTGCACTCCAAACGGCGTATCAGACTTTGATTACGCCGGCGCACCAGGTGCATTTGGCGTATATCCGAACCTGTGGAATTCTGACGCAGCCGCGTTTAACCAGACCTTCTTTCCCGCGTATGTTTTCAACACACGTGAGAGCGTTTCACTGGCTCTCACAAGTAACAACCACGGTCAGGGCGGTTGCCAATTCTACAATCCATTCCTAACCCAGTTTGGCAACGGAAATGTCGCTAACGACCCTGCGCTAATGGATTACATACTCGAAGATGTTGCCCGGGTAGACAAGCGTAACAAACTCGCAGTATTCGATGCTGTCGTGTCAGGCGAGCTGTTCGAAATGCAAGGCGGCACAGCGCAGTTTGCGCTAGGTGGCCAGTACCGCGAACGCAACACCAAAGAAAATGCTAATTCGCTTCATTATCCGGGCCTGCAAAATCGCATCCTCGGTTACGATAGCGATGGCGTTGCTAACGAGTTCCATCGAGTAAGCAACAACCTAGAATGTGCGATGTGTGCGTTTAACTACAACGATAACCGCACTACCTCTGCCGTATTTTTGGAGCTTTCGCTTCCATTTATCGACAATGTAGAGACGCAAATCGCTTTGCGCTACGAAGACTACGGGGGCAACATCGGGAGCGAGGTTTCTCCAAAGATTGCAATGAGCTGGCGCCCGTTTGAAGAGCTACTAGTTCGCGGTTCGTTCTCACAGTCGTTCCGTGCGCCTAACATTGCGATCGTGCAAACTGGCCTGCAGTCGTCGTCATTAACATTCCAAGACCCACTCTCAAACCAAGCGGTTAGAGCGGGCTTGTTAGAACCGACAATTGCGAACGGTGAGAGCGAAGGTACGTACACATTGGGCGGACCTGCTCCTACAGTTGGCAATGAGTACGCTGATACCTATAACGTAGGCTTCCTGTGGACGCCTAGTGGCGCATTAGACGGCCTTTCGATCGGTGCTGACGTTTGGAGATTCGAAGTAACAGATCGCGTGTTACCAGAGCCCCCGATCAACGCCTTATTGCCTGAAATCGCTGCATTCACTGCCGCGTCAAAGGACGAAAGCAATTACGTACTCAACGATTCGCTTTCACTCGACTCACCCGTCGTAGGTGCTTCTTGTTCTCCGTCTTCTATCGAGGCCCAATTTGGACGTGATTCAGATGAACGCCTTAACTGCGTTGTGAAACCGTCAGCGTACATCGTGCCTGGTATCCAGCGCAGTGTCGGTTCAGAGGTCGCTTCTCTTGTGACAACCACACTGACGGCGATAAATGCAGGTGAGATTACTGCAGACGGTATCGACTTCAAAGCCGGTTATAGATGGAGCAACGACTATGGAATGTTTAGCGCAAACATGACGTTTACGCATGTACGCCAGTATGCATTCACCGGCGTACCGGGCATGGTTAACGGACTGTTGAACTCAGGTGTCTCCGATGCTGCCGGCACAACTGGCGACGGTAACCTGGTTCGCTCGATGCCTGACAACAAAGGCACGTTGGTTATGAACTGGCGCAAGGGCAACCAAGGAGTCACTTTGATTAACCGTCATATTGGTTCTTATCAAGACCTCGGTTACGCGCAAGCGCTCACAGTAGCGAACGATTTCGTTCGTCCACTATTGTCGCCAAAGATCAGCAGCTACAACACTTGGGATGTGCAGTACACCTACAACAAGGCCTGGGATAACATGCGTCTTGGCAGCACAACCTTCACTGTTGGCTTGCTCGACGCGTTTAATGAGGAGCTTCCGTACCGAGAGCTGAGCTCGTTGAACTATGACGCGGGTGTATTTGAAGGCCGCGGTCAGCGCTGGTATGCTCGAGCTTTATGGGCATTCTAACTACCAGTTAGTACTGGAATAAAAAAAACGGCGATGAGCAATCATCGCCGTTTTTTTATGCCATGAGAAAAGTCACCTATTGTTAGGAACCTCCGGGCGTTGAATATTTGAGAATAGGATCTCAGCGAGGCTATTTAGCTTGAACGGCGTTTTACTTTTATGGCTATCAGCTTGGGCTACTCGCAGGGTAGTTGTTGTAGCGATCGTTATGGGCTGCACTAAGAATCAGAAGTTCTTCATCCACTAACTTGCTAATAGCCGACACAGACAGCTCTGCAAACTCTGGCATCGCCACAAGCCCGACATCCGCAAGTTTGGGTATCTGTTGATGGCATTTGGCCAAAAGGTTATGTACCCAACATAGAGGGGACAGGGTTTCATCAAAACTGAGACCAAGCTTACGCATACCCTCACGCAGGAGTTCTTCGTCGACTATTTGCAACTTACTTTCTAAAATTTGAACCTCCAGTTTCTCCAAGCGCTTTAACACAGCAAACTTTTCAAACTGACCATAGGCATTCCAGTTAATGACTTCAAACAAGTAGCGCTTACAACCTCTGCAGACAGGATCGCCAAAAGAAGTTGTAGAACAAATTCCAATACAGGGGGTTTTTGCTAATTTCATGATAATCGCTATGTCGAGTCTACTGCCTTGCCTCGGGCATTCTCGGCCTCTTGGTGGCAAGTGAAAGTATCTTTAATTCATTAAAAGGATTGTCGGAAACATATCCTCACAGCTTTCCATGTTAGCATATGTGAGCGTTCAAACTGGATTTTTACTCGAATTTACAATAGAATATGCGCTCAAAAAACAGCACTTGCGCCTTTTATTTAAGAACCAAAGCAACTGGATCTAAGTAAGCTGGAATTTAGTCAGGATTGGCACAATCGCGATCGCTTAAGAGACTGCCCAACAATGGCCACTTTTGCTAAATAAATTGGGCTAATGATAGTGCCCTGTTAAGGACGCCCTGTTTAGACAAAGTTGGCACAGCAGGTCACCGTTTAATATTATTGCTGGTTCATTTTTATCGCCAGATTATTAACGAAGTACCCGGCTTAGAAAAACCCGCTATTTAACAGAAACGGCTATGCTAAAAGTAACGGCTAAAAGTAACGGCTAAAAGTAACGACTAAAAGCAACAGCCAAAGATAACAGCAAGCCAACGTTACCACGAAGGTTCCGCCAACGTTAATGCAGTGGTGGTAATCTAGAAATGATGAAGCGACAAAGAAATGATAAGGGGTAAGATAAGGAACGGCTTTTTAACGATGTCCTTCCAAAAACCTTCGGGCATGCTATCAGTGAATAACGCTCGCCTGACTATGAAATTTTTGCAACCTTAACTTTAAAAAGCACTGTCTAAAATTTTTTACCATCGAACAAGCCCGATCTACAGAATTGCCAATTGTCCCATTTTAAGAGGAATTGATCTTGTTAGAAGCCTATAGAGCACACGTAGCAGAACGCGCCGAGATTGGCATAGTCCCAAAACCATTGTCGGCGGAACAAGTTGCCGGTTTGATTGAATTATTGAAGTCCCCACCTGCAGGGGAAGAAGAGTTCATTCTCAACCTACTGTCTTATCGTGTCCCTGCAGGCGTGGATGAAGCCGCTTATGTCAAAGCAGGGTTTCTCTCAGCCTTAGCCACAGGCGAAGCCACATCTCCATTGATCAACCCTGCAGAGGCCGTAAAACTGCTAGGCACGATGTTAGGTGGATACAACATCACCACTCTAGTAAATCTATTGGATGATGCAGACTTAGCTGCCACTGCCGCTGAAGAACTTAAGCATACCCTGCTTATGTTTGATGCTTTTTATGACGTCGCCGAGAAAGCCAAGCAAGGTAACAAACACGCCAAAGGCGTTATGCAATCTTGGGCAGACGCCCAATGGTTTACAGCAAAACCTGCGTTGCCAGAAAAGCTCACCGTGGCTGTCTTTAAGGTTCCCGGAGAAACAAATACAGATGACTTGTCTCCAGCGCAAGATGCATGGTCAAGACCTGACATCCCTTTACATGCCAAAGCAATGTATAAAAACCCACGTGAAGGTGTCACTGATGCCGAGGCGCAAATCAGCGAATTAGAAAAAACTGGTTTCCCTGTAGCTATTGTCGGCGATGTAATGGGCACAGGCTCATCACGAAAGTCAGCCACTAACTCAGTACTTTGGTTCATTGGCGATGATATCTCTCATATCCCAAACAAGCGTGATGGCGGAGTCTGCATAGGCAACAAAATTGCTCCCATATTTTTCAACACCATGGAAGATGCCGGCGCCCTGCCCTTTGAATGCGATGTAGACAACCTTAACACCGGCGACATCATCGACATCGATGTCTACAAGGGAATAATTACGCGTCATGAAGGGGGCGAATTAATTACCGAGTTCGAACTAAAAACTGAAGTCCTATTGGACGAAGTTCGCGCTGGCGGCAGGATCCCTCTGATTATTGGCCGCGGCCTCACGCAACGAGCCAGAGAAGAACTAGGTTTAGGCATCTCTGAGGTGTTCAGAGCGCCGGTTGCCGGCGAAGCGTCCGACAAAGGCTGGACACTTGCCCAAAAGATGGTTGGCAAGGCCTGCGGCGTTGCAGGAGTTAGACCTGGCAGCTACTGTGAACCTAAAATGACAACCGTTGGCAGCCAAGACACTACCGGCCCTATGACCCGTGATGAGCTAAAAGATTTAGCTTGTCTGGGCTTTTCAGCTGATTTGGTTATGCAGTCGTTTTGTCATACCGCCGCCTACCCAAAGCCAGTTGACATAGACACGCAGCACAGCCTGCCTGATTTCATTCAAACTCGCGGTGGAGTCTCATTGCGCCCCGGCGACGGAATTATCCACTCTTGGTTAAATCGCATGCTACTGCCAGATACTGTCGGCACCGGCGGAGATTCCCACACTCGCTTCCCGATGGGTATCTCGTTTCCAGCAGGTTCCGGTCTGGTCGCCTTCGCGGCTGCCACAGGCGTTATGCCGCTGGACATGCCAGAATCTGTTTTAGTTCGTTTTAAAGGTGAAATGCAGCCAGGGATCACGCTGCGGGATTTGGTTAACGCCATCCCTTATGCAGCACTGCAAAGTGGCGACTTAACAATCGCGAAAAAAGGCAAAAAGAACATTTTCTCAGGTCGAATCTTAGAAATAGAAGGTTTACCTGAGCTCAAAGTTGAACAAGCCTTCGAGCTATCCGATGCCTCAGCTGAACGTTCAGCAGGCGGATGCACAATTCGCTTGGGCAGAGATCCTATTGTTGAGTACTTCAAATCCAATATCACCCTGCTACGCTGGATGATAGACAATGGCTATCAAGATGCCAGAACCCTAGAGCGCCGCGCAAAAGCAATGGAAGAATGGTTAAAAAATCCAGAGTTAATGGAGCCTGACGCCGACGCTGAGTATTTCAAGATCATTGATATTGATTTGAACGAAATCAAAGAGCCGCTGCTGGCTTGTCCAAACGACCCTGACGACGTAAAACCCTTGTCGGAAGTTCAAAACACCCAAATCGATGAGGTATTCATAGGCTCTTGCATGACTAACATCGGCCATTTTCGTGCCGCTAGTGAAGTCTTAAAGCAAGTTGATGGCAGCCTACCAGCAAAACTTTGGATTGCCCCTCCAACTAAAATGGATGAACATCAGCTCATCGAGGAAGGTATATACAGCATATTTGGAGTTGCCGGCGCCAGAACCGAAATGCCAGGCTGTTCTCTATGTATGGGCAACCAAGCCCGTGTAGCACCAAACTCCACCGTTGTTTCCACATCCACAAGAAACTTTCCTAATCGATTAGGCCAAGGTGCGAATGTGTATCTAGCCTCGTCAGAGTTGGCAGCAGTTTGCGCAGCTCTAGGAAAAATACCAACGATGGATGAGTACATGAGCTATATGGAAAAACTCAACACTATGAGCGGCGACATATACCGATACCTCAATTTCAATGAGATTCAGAGCTTCATGGAAGCTGCTGATAGAGCAAAAAATATACCGATGGCAAATGTGGTTGAAGTATAAAAAACCGGTCGGCTAAAAAAGGGCGCCGATGTATTTCATCGGCGCCCTTTTTTTCACTTTAAATAAACTGCTTAAAACACATTACAATATAGTGCTTTTCTCTACTATTTCAAAAACATCTTTCGACAGGCCATCTTGGGCTTTAACCCGCTGCAACTGTGCCTGCATTAAGGCCTGCCGCTTGGCGTCATACTTTTTCCAGCGTGTAAGTGGCGTCAGCAGTCGCGACGCTATTTGAGGATTGAGTTTATCAAGCACCAATACTTGGTCAGCTAGAAACTCGTAGCCATCGCCTGACTCATCATGAAAGCCAATGTGGTTTTGCGCACAGAAAGCACCAATCAAAGAGCGGACCTTGTTTGGATTTCGGATTTCAAAAGCCTCGTGATCCAATAACACATTAACCTTCGCCAAAGCACCCGGCACTTGCGCTGTAGCCTGAATCGCAAACCATTGGTCAACAACAAGTGGCTCATGACTCCATTGTTCATAAAAATTTACTAACGCTTGCTCAGCTAGTTGAGATCCTAACTCTGTCTTTGAATTAACCAGACTGCGCAAAGCTGCAGATTGGTTGGTCATGTTATCGGCTTCACAATACTGCTGATAACATCGATTAACCCAGCCCGCATCACCGCTTCTTACCAAAAAGTTGAGACTGAGGTTTCTTAGGGACCTCTTCGCAATCGATTCAGCATCTGAAGTGTAGTCACTTTGATCTTCGGTTAACTCGTATACCTCAGCAAATTTATCCTTATGCTCGGTAGCTAACGTGTTCAGTAAGAACTCTCTAACCGAGTGCAAGCCGATCACATCAGCTTCACTGGATTGCTCTATTAGCGCGCCCAGCACCGGCAAAGACAAAAGTTGCGCAAGCATAGCTTTATCCAACGATGAATCGGATATTGCTGCATCTAATACATTTGCAAAGGCATTCGTTAACAGTTTCGGCAAAACCAATTGAGATCCGCTGCGATACGGTTCTAACATGCTCTCTATTATTTCTGTAGAAAGCATCTGAGAGGAGTTCCATCGGTTAAAGCCATCACTGTCGCTGGTCATCAAGAAAAACAACTCATCTAGATTGTAATCATACTTAAGTCTAACTGGCGCGCTAAATCCCCGTAGCAGCGAAGGCACTGGCTTGGCCGGCACATCTACAAAGGTAAAAGTCTGCGAGGCTTCAGTGACATCGAGAACCATGTCGTAACAAGGGCTGTCTGCTTCCGAATTTTTTTCATCCAAAAGCTTTAACGAGATCTGTTCGCCAGAGCTATCTAACAAGCCAATTCGAAGTGGTATATGAAAAGCTTCTTTATTTGTTTGCCCAGGCGTGTCCGGACAGTCTTGCTTAACATGCAGTGAGTAACGCTTAAGCACCTCATCGTAGTCCGAGCTAATCGCAACTATCGGTGTGCCTGCCTGACTATACCAGAGTCTAAACTGGCCTAAATCTGCACCGCTGGCATCCTCCATTGCCTTAACGAAATCTTCAGTTGTTACCGCCTGTCCATCATGACGTTCAAAATACAGATCTGATCCCTTGCGGAAATCTTGCTCCCCAAGAATCAGCTGAATCATCCGGACAACTTCAGCACCTTTTTCATAAATAGTGACGGTATAGAAATTAGAAATTTCCATATAGGAATCAGGTCGCACCGAATGCGCCATCGGACCACTGTCTTCGGCAAATTGAACGGTTCTTAAAAAAGCAACATCCTCTACTCTCTTTACTGTTCTTGATCCCATATCCGCAGAAAATTCTGAATCTCTAAAGACTGTAAAGCCTTCTTTCAAACTCAACTGAAACCAATCACGGCAAGTAACTCTGTTACCGCTCCAGTTGTGAAAATACTCATGAGCGACGACCGCCTCCACTCGCTGGAATGCCAAGTCAGACTGGGTCATTGGATTAGCCAAAACACAGGAAGTATTAAAGACATTCAGCCCCTTGTTCTCCATCGCTCCCATATTGAAGTCATCGACGGCAACAATCATAAAAATATCAAGATCGTACTCTCTGCCGTATTTCTCCTCATCCCAGCTCATGGAGCTTTTAAGAGATTCCATCGCATGACCACACTTGTCGATATCCTTGTCTTCGACAAATATTTGAAGCTCAATCGAACGTCCAGTCATAGTGGTAAAGGTATCATCCAAGCTAACAAGGTCTCCCGCAACAAGCGCAAACAAGTAGCTGGGCTTCATAAATGGGTCTTCCCATGTCACCCAATGCCGATTGGCATCTTCCTCGGATATACCAGAGGCAACGTTGTTGCCATTACTCAGCAAAATCGGGTACTTAGCTTTTTCCGCGACAATCGTTGTAGTAAAAACTGACATTACATCGGGCCGGTCAAGATAGTAGGTTATTCGCCTAAAACCCTCAGCTTCGCATTGAGTGCAAAACATTTTCTTTGACTTGTACAAGCCCTCAAGCGCCGTATTATTTTGTGGCTCTATACGAGTCTGGCAATGCAGTAGAAAGCTTACTTTCTTGTTGCCGCCAACAAGACCCTGCACATCATATATCGTCAGGCTGTCATCATCTGTGCTGTAGCTACTAGCTTTAAGTTCAGAGCCGTTTATAGCCAGCGCCTCTAAACTCAAATCTTGTCCGTGTAAAATCAAATCCGTACCGGGCAAGGCTAGTTCAGACGTGTTGAAACGCATTTCTAAAGTTGAAACAACGATTGCGTGATCTTCGAAAAGATCAAAGTGTAGAGATGTCTTGTCAATTAAAAATGATGGCTCAGAATAGTCTTTAAGATAGGTGGTACGCGCTTGTGCATTTTTCATAAAGTCTTCTACCTTTTACCCATAACATTGATACTGTCAGCTATGGCTTATGAACTAATTTCAACATCGTAGCCTGAAAAACGACGCATATTAATTACACCAGTATCAAAAATTAAGTACTGGCCTTTTACTCCCAGTAGTGTGCCTTCGACCACTGGATCTTTATCAAAATTGAAGGAGTTTATTTTTTCGAGATAACGTACAACCGGGTAGGCTATTTCAACTACCTCAATGCCAGTCAAAACACTGATAGCGAAAAAACCAAACCGCTCTTCAAGCTCAGCAATTTCTGAGCGACATTTCTCTATCAGCTCGACACTCTTAGCCTTCATATCAAGCTCTTCGGGCGTCCCCTTCAACATGTCGCGCCAGTTAGTCTTATCGGCAACGTGTTGCTTAAACATCATTTCAAGAACACCTGACTGCAACCTTGTTCTCACCCTGATAATAGCCAAAGCCTGAGTAGCGCCTTGATCTATCCAACGGGTAGGCACTTGGGTCGCCCTAGTGATCCCAACTTTTAAACCTGATGAATTCGCAAGATAAACTATATGGTCCTGCATACAATGCCGTTCACCCCAACCCGGCTCCCGGCAGGTGCCCTGATCAAAATGACATTTTTCGGGATGTATAATGCAAGAATCACACTGTGCCAGCTTCTGAAGACAAGGAAAGCAATGTCCTTGATTGAAACTCTTGTTGGTTTTCCGACCACAGTTAACACAGTGAATATCACCACTAAACTCAAGCTTAATTTTTTGCTCGAGCAGAGAATTCATATCAATGCCTACTTCACCGAGCGGCAGCATATATTCAACTGGTCCGGCCAAGCGGCTACGCATTTTCCTTACTCCGCCTTTTGCTAGTGATTCCATTTATTAACTCTTCACCCTCGACTCCAAGGAGTCTTAAATCAGACCTATACTTTCACCGTTTGAAACGGCCGCTTAATGTTTAACTTTTGATGGACAGTTTGAATTTATCAGAGCGCCAGTTCGATCATCTTCTGGAATGTTCTCAGCTTCGTATAAAATAACTGCTTGCATACAATTCTCCAACTGCTCAGGAGAAAGCTTGTTTCCATCTTCCCATTTACCTATTTCCACTGCGGTCCGAAGACTCTCGTAAACACTGGGAGTGATTTCTTGCAACAAAAGTTCTAGTGTTTCTGGAATCAAAGACACTATCTCATCTGTATGATTTTCATTACTCATCTAAACCTTCCTAAATTTCTCTCGACTAAACTATGCCCAGACTTGACCGAATCAAACCCAGCCGACGTTAATATCATTACGGTAAATGCCGCCTTGGTCATCAAATCTTGTCCAGTGGCTTCTGTATTTGACTGTTTACTTACATAATTTATCTGTCGGTGGGTTTATGCCCGACCGCCGATTGATGGATAACATAGCGATTGTAAAAAACAACACCGCCACCCAGCACCAAACCACTTAAAAGGCCTCCTACATGGGCTGCCGTTGCCACAAGTGATGACGCTAAGATTTCCATTCCTACCAAAGCAACAACAAAAAATACCAACATATTTGAATTAAGCGAGAGATAGCTTTTGGGCATTAGCTTATGAATTACCCAGGTGTAGCCGACCAGGCCATAAACCACTCCGGACATACCCCCGAAATTATTCGCATCATTCACCATATACTGGGTGGTATTACTCACAAAAGAAGTCACTAAAACTAGCGCACCGAAACTCCATATTGACTGTATAGACTCTAACTGCCTGCCGAAATACCAAAGCCATAGCATATTAAAAATCAAATGGAGTTCTCCAAAATGAAGAAACATTGGAGTGAAGGTACGGCCTAAATCGCTGAAGCTTTTTATGTCTCCAAGTAAAGTTAGAAGGCCATTACTTGCGAGAATGGGATAAAACAAAATCGCCACCCTATCCGGATAAACCCCTAACCCACTGACAATCGCGACAACTAAACAGACAGCGAACAGTAACGCCGTTATTGGATAATAGTAGATCGCGGCAACGGCCCCGTTTAAAAACCTACGGAAATCGGGAACTATGCGCTCGCCGGCAGCATTCCTTGCAGAGCTGCTATTAACGGCACCTTGGGCTGCGCTCAGCCACCTTTCCAAGGCAATCCTAACCGCGTCAGCTTCAGCTTCAGAGCCGACCCATATAACTTGTTGACCAGACTCTTCATTAATTCGATGTGCTAAACCATGGGCATGAAGAAGTTTAGAGAAATCTAAAAGATTGGTATCGATTGGTAAACTTGCCGCTTTGATCATTGCGATTCGTCTAGAGTCTTTCCAAGGCGACTACCCCATCCAAGCTTACTTCGACAAGCTTCATAGAAGCTGTACTGTGGGGGATGTATCAATTGTAACGGCACGGCTTTCTTAGTGACAATGATCTCATCACCCGCTACTGCAATATATTTCTCTTCACCATCACAGCTAACCTGAGGCTGTAACTTGCCGTTGGCCGCTACTACTATTCGTATCTCACTGTCCCCATCTACTACTATCGGCCTACTATTGAGCGAATGAGGATACATAGGCACCAATACAATGGCATTGAGATTCGGATGCATGATAGGTCCGCCAGCGGACAAAGCATATGCGGTTGAACCTGTAGGGGTTGCGACAATCAGGCCATCTGACTCCTGACTATAAACAAACTGGTCATTAACAAAAAGCTCAAAGCCTATCATTTGTGCAGCCTGTCCCGGATGCAAAACCACATCGTTTAGCGCGGTACCCAGCTTTTCTCGTTTGCCGTTCATCACCCGAGCGGCATCCAGCAAGAACCGAGATTCGACACTGAACTCGCCGGCTAGGACTTGATCGATTTTAGTCTCTAATTCCTCTGGCAATATGTCTGTCAAAAAACCTAGTCTGCCACGATTTATGCCAATCACTGGCACTTGGTCGCTGGCAATGTGTTTAGCTACGGTAAGCATACTGCCGTCACCCCCGACTACAATAACGAGATCGCACCGGCTCGCCAATTCTCGGCGACTACACGTTTCAACCTTTGGGGCGCTAAGTAGCCCTGCTGTCATATGATCTAGGACGGCAATCACAGGCTTTTCAGCCAAATAAGCCATAAGTCGCTTAAGTGTTTCTAAAACGCCCTTATGATTAGGTCTTCCGACTATTCCTATACGCGTAAACTTAAGCATTATTTGTCAAATTAGTTCTATAAATGAAAGCGCGATTGTAACACGCAGTGGCTAGTGTTCGTCAGCCAAAATAGATAAAGACAGAAGCCAAATTGTCGAATAGACAGTGGTCTACAATTAGATTGCCCTAAATTATCTAGTTGTAGCCTGTCGCTCCAGTTGGCAGCATTGATAATAGCTAGGCTGCCTCCTGTTCGGCCTCCTTGCAAACGACTGCCTATCAGCCAGATTTTTAGCCAAGTTATCCGATCAAATGGCGATTGAGCAAGGCGCTGCGCTGATTGCTGAGCGAGAGATTCAGTGAAAAATTGGGTAAGAGGCAACAGGTCGCCAAGGTATCACCCACCGGACCCCTCATAAGTAACTACTCCGCCCGTATGCAGCGCGATGATTTGTGCACCTCGAGGAAATGCGTCAGCCTCAACCATGCTAAAAATCCCATAAAACAATTTGGCCGTATAGACCGGCTCTATCGGAACCTCCGAGATATCAGTAAAACCTTCAATAAACTCAGTCAACTCGAGATTGCTTTTCGCATAGCCTCCGCAATGAAATGAATCCGACACATACCAAGGTGAATTGACTGCGATGTCAGATTTATCTAACCACGACTCTACGAAGTTTGTAATCATTCCCTTGGCATTAAGCACTGACACCCCTAGCACCGTGTGTTGTGTATGCAATGGCTGCAAACCTTCGATTACACCGGTCATTGTTGCTCCGGTGCCACAGGCCATAGCGATGGTTACTTTCGAATCACCTGCGATTGAACAAACCATGTCTGCAATCTCTCGGCAACCAGTAAACGCGAGCGCATTTGAGCCACCCTCAGGAATCACATAAGCTGGACCGTGATTAAGCAGTAGCTCTTCCAAGAATTCAGGCTCTTCTTTCCGGCGATAATCAACTCTAGAGACCGGGTACAAGGCCATCCCAGCGGACCGACAAAAAGCCAACACAGGATTAAGTGGCTCAATTAATTCTCCGCGCACAATTCCAACGGTTTTGAGACCGAAATAAGCACCAGCGGCAGCTAGCGCATAGAGGTGATTCGAATACGCCCCACCAAAACTGATAACACGAGAATGTCCCTGCTCTTGAGCAGCTTGTATATTTAATTTTAGCTTGAACCACTTATTGCCATGAATATGAGGGTGGATTTTATCGAGCCTCAAAATACGTAAAGTCACTGCTTTTTCGGCCAATAGCTCACAGTCGATCTGGTCAACCGGGGGAACTTCAAATTTCAAATCTAGCATGACTTACTTCCCATAAATACGCGCCAACGGCGAGATAGGCCTGAATACTCAAGGTCTGATAGTTAGGATTATTCCTGCAAAGTTGTGCGAACAATGCCATTCATTTATTTTCGGGGATAGTTTTTTTTGAAAAAAATTAACTCTATAAAAATCAGAATGTTAGTAGATATTTTCACCACAAACTTCATTACTTATCAAGGCTTGAGTTTTGTGATCATCAATCCCGCCGACACTAAGTAAAATATTGCTAATAATAAAACTTCCAAGACTCTATGAGGGATAAACGTCTGCATAGAGAAAAGTGACGAGAAATAGACTTTCATTTGCTACTAGGAGTTCCATTAATGCTTAATACCAAGATTCAAGCGGTCGCTCGAGTCCATGCTGCAACCGAAGTTTCCCCGTCATCTATTTTGCAAGAAGCAGGTCTAGATCGATTTGATTACCCACTCAATTGGATTGAAAAAAATACAGGTATCAAAACATTACACCATGGCGATATTCATGCAAAACCGAGCAGCTACGCAATCCCGGCAATTGAAAAAGCCCTTGAATGCTTCGATGGCGAACTTGACGAAATAGATGCAGTTTTTTACTGCGGTATGAATCGCGACATGCAAGAACCTTCTACTGCACATATTATTGCAGATAAGATAGGTTTGGCAGCAAAATTAAAATTAGATATGTCAGATGCATGCCATGGCTTTACGGCAGGCATAATGATGGCTGATTTACTTATAAAAACTGGCCAAGCCCGCCACGTGTTGTTGTGCACAGGTGAAAATGCCAGCCGGGGAACGATGCATATCGCCGATCGATTCAAAAACCAAGAACTGGGTAAAAAAGATATTAAATCAAATATAGGTGCTTTCACCGTTGGCGACGTTGGGGCGGCGATGATTCTAGGACCTACCGATGATGGAAGCGGTTTTCAGACCATAGATAAAAATTGCTCTCGCAGTTTTAATACCAATAATGATTCTGCAGTATGGTCCGCGTGCTTTGTCGACTGGGAGCGAAACGATTTTGCTATGCACTCACTGTGGATTAGCTTAGAGACCATCAAAATGGTCGTTGGTATGGCCCCCGAAACCCTTGCTGGAGTTGGCTGGGAAATGAATGACATCGACTACTTTGTGTCCCATCAGGTTGGCCGTAGCGTTCAGGAACATTACCTTAAGAAATTGGGTATCAGTAAACAAAAATCGGTAGAAATGTACCCTGATTATGGAAACCTGACATCGGCGTCTATGCCTGCTTGCTTCGATCACTTAGAGCAAAATTGCAAACTGAAAAAAGGCACGAAAATATTAATGAACTCCACTGGCAGCGGCATTGTGGTATCCCAAGGGCTTTATGTTGTTTAGTGACTAGCCGGCTAAAGACCTCTTTTTATGAAGATAATCAGAGACTCGTTCAGTATTCCAATTCTGCACGTACAGCACACTTGGCTCAGCACCTGAGCTAAGGAATTTCAAGACAATAGTTTTGGCGAGCAGACGCTATTGAGTTGGGCGATTTCAGCGATCGCCTCTAAATCTCCTGCAACTAAGTAGATATCTATTAACACCCTTGTTTCCACTGCCTGCCCCATCGCCATTAGTTTGCGATTGAGTTCTATGGCAGTATTGATATCTATTGAGACACTGGAGGGGACAATTTGCCGAGCAAGTTCGATTGGTAGCCCAAACATTGCGGAGAACCCTTCATCGCTGCTCTGATCGATAACAAGCCAACTCCCGGGCAGTGAAATTTGCCGAAATGCGCTTTTTTTTCTTGCTTCTGTAAGTTTTTCTGGCACTGACACTAGGCCTCTATGTTGTCTCATAGCTCAATGTTGACAGAAGCTTTCACTAAAAACCTCAAAAAAATTCTCTATCATAAAACTAGCAGCTAACTCGCTACGATAGTACATCAGGACAGTCAGCAGACAGAATTATCCCCATAAAGATAATCTAAAAATGATCTTTACTTATTCCAAAAAAAAATTTAACAGTAATTAATCATAAGATTACCACTCTTTTTTGCAACAACCCTCGCTGGCTCCGAGATGTCAACTTTAGTGATGTCAAATCTGATATTGACAAATCAACTATTCAAATCGATAAAAAATCGCTATTTCCAACTGCCATACCTACGCTGCCTTTTCCCTAGTCACAAAAACATGTTGCCAAAAATACAGAGTGTTTTCCACTGTGATCAAATGACGTCTTAGAGTGAATAAAAAGTACGCGTTTGCTTGGGCACTCAAAAACCACCTTGCTTAATTGAACTTTCTCATGCCCCGCTATCTCACTCGTGTTGGCCGTGCAACAACACCGAACGATTGTTGGCGTATTGGACAGTGTGATGAATTTTTCCTGAAATGAGCTTACTAAGGACTAAGTATAGCTTCTCAATTTATACGTGATAATTTTTCTTGGCTTGCCTTTATGTTTGCGTAATAGACGCTTACAAAGCCGTTTCGCAGCCTTTCCGTCACGCTGCTTCTCATGGGCCTTAATAAACATCTAATCAGTGCAGGAGGTGTGGCCGTATCCTCAGTGTTTGCCTCTGAGTCTTTGAGCATATTTCAACCTGAACTTATTGCCCCACAGACAGATGGTTTCCTAACTGACCGTGATACCTCTGTCTTCGATGTCACTGTGACACGGTGGCGTAGATTGAATCGATGCTATAGTCATTCGGCAGTTTGGATGATTTCAGGCAGGAATATGCGGCACTTAACCATTTTGATTGAGGTACATCCCAAATTCTGCCGAATGTGAGTTAACGTGTCAGCAGAAAATGAGGGTAGGCTTATTTTTAAGATATTTGTTGGAGTAGCTGATCAAATAGTGCTCGAGGTTCAAATCCTTCGAAAGCCCCACCTATGAAAGCAGATAAACTCCCGAGAAGTACCAAGCTAAACACCGAAATCCAAATTATACGGTTTATCCATTTAAGTAGGGTATAGCCTTTGAAGAGCGCATTAGCACGCAGCTTTACATAAAGCCTCTTAGCGGCTTCATCATACGCTTTTGTATACGCCTCACCTTTTAGGTTTAACGGCTTAAGATTCTCCGCAGACTCTTCACATACTATTGCCCAAATGCCAGAGTCTCTCTCTGTGCTGTCAAATTCTGCAAGGGCTTGCTCGTGAAATTCTATTTCTAACTTTGAAGTGCCTTCTCGTTCTGGCTGCGCTACATCTACTAAAGACATAATTTAAAACCTTCTAAATTTTGTTGGTCGGCTCAAGCATGACATTAGAGGCGCTATTTTGATCATTCGCAGTGTTTATGCTCAAATTAACTCGCCATGTTTCACTTTAATATGTATTGAGGCGAGATGGAACCATCCTTGTGCAAGGGAGCGCATCCTAGGAGTGGGAGCTAGCTAGGCGATTGCTGTTTGGCTTTTATAGACTTTAGAGAAAATTTAAGAGTAATACTGAGCATCTTAATACAAATATCACCAAACCCGTATCGGTCACCTACCTCCTCAGCAAATAGTTGGAATATAAAAAGTTTCTCGTGATTCCCAAAAGTTCAAGCTACTGAAGGCAAAATTTAAGGATGAATTTTTCAATCAAAGGATTTATTTCTTCGGCATGAGTTGACCTCATATGATGATCTCCTCCCTCTACTGTATATAACTCAGCACCCTTAATCTTTTCAAACGTTGAGGCTTGCACGGATATCCAGTTTGCACTGATATACCAGTTAGTCAGGTGTTAGGCGTGGGTGTTTGCGTGGGTGCGAGGGTGTGCGGGTGTGCGGGTGTGTGGGTGTGTGGGCCGGCGAGTGTCTTGGTCTGGAGTGGTCAGACTTTAATGGAGAATACTTGAATGTCACAAAATCCATTAGCAAAAGGAAACTTAGCCCAACTAAGACTGGAGCGACCCGTAGGACTTATGTTCCAATCTGGGCAAGATCAGTTATTGGGGAGTATAGCACCAGATTTAGTGGAGGCTATATTCTCCAAAATAGTCTCGGAGGATTCCATTGCGATACTGATAGGTTTAACGCCAGATGGAAAAGAGCCCACAGCAAGGCTCGTATCCCCTACCGAATACCTTATGCCTGTAGGCATACAAGAGCAGCAGAATTGCTATCAGCCGGAGTCAGCCCAGCCAGAGCCGCCCAACAGCTAGGCCATAGCGTTTTGATGTTTTTAAATATCTACAGTGAATTTATCGAAGCGTACGCAGATCAGGATATGAGTGATCTGGAAGGAGTGAGCAATGAAAGAAGTTATCGCAAAGAAAAGGACTAATTTTGCGGTGAAGCACTCTACAGGGCAGGAGAAGTGTGGCGGACCGGACGGGACTCGAACCCGCGACCCCCGGCGTGACAGGCCGGTATTCTAACCAGCTGAACTACCGGTCCGCAACATGATCAGAGGGGGCTACTGCCCTGCTCTAAACTCTTTTACTAAGCTTACAATCAAAATCGCAAGCTCCTGTGTACTGGTGGGTGATGAGGGATTTGAACCCCCGACATTCGCCTTGTAAGGGCGACGCTCTCCCAACTGAGCTAATCACCCGTAATGCTGAGAGAGGCGCATTTTACCGATTCGGCTATCCATGTCAACAAGTCGCTGTTCATTATCTCCAAAAACAACAAATTAGCTGCCGCTTATTACTTATTCGTGTGCGTAAAAGACCCGTCCCAGTTTTCTGGCAGCTCTGAGCCTCTGAGCGCTGCGATACGCTCTAAATAAACCTGATAGAGCAATGTGGCAGGTTCAGATGCTGAAAGCGCCCCAAACGCCTCCTCCGCCTGATCCCATGCTTGCTCATAATACAGATCAAGTGCCTCATGATAATCCTTAAGCTGCTCGACCTGCCAATCTGTTGCTTCGACCAGTTCGCACAGCGGTTCATAGCAAGTAACCGCCTCACCTTTACCCTTTACTTTCACTTTGTCGATGGTGCGGAGCAAAAACCCCTCAAGGTGGGTTGCGGTTTCTGGGCCCACCAACAATCTAATGCCATAGAATTTGGTCAAACTTTCCAAGCGTGAACCAAGATTAACCGCATCCCCCAAAACCGTATAAGATCTGCGATAAGTAGACCCCATATCACCCACGTTCATTAAACCGGTGTTGATCCCAACCCCAATATTAACCAGCGGTAAGCCCGCTTCTATAAATAATGCTTTCAGCTCCTCCGTTTTATCCAACATTTTAAGAGCGCAGCGAACCGCATTACCCCGATGATCAAGGTCGTCCAATGGCGCTCCCCAAAATGCCATCACCATGTCACCAACGTACTTATCAATGGTTCCATGGTGATCGAAAATTAGTCCGGTAATTGGCGTAAAGAAATCATTTAAAAGCTTCTTCAACTGAGCGGCCGTCAACACTTCTGATATGGAGGTAAAACCCCTAATATCGGAAAATAAAACCGTTAGCTCTTTGCTTTCGCCTTCGAAAGAGTAATTCTCAGGGTTTGCCAACATCGAGTCGATATGGGCAGGTGGCACATATTGGTCGAACATGCCCTTAATCATTTTACGGGTTTGACTTTCTGCTAAAAAACCATAGACCAAATTGATAGCTGTAATTAAAAAAATTAAAAAAAGCAAAAGGAATAGCGGAAAATCCAATTTATAAACTGTCCATAATTGAAAATTCGTCCAGATGCTAAGCACTATTAAAATCAGGGATGACACCGCCATGGTCGCCGCTCCCAAGAAGGGAAATCCCATTGCCAGAACCAAACCCAAAGCCATGGCAACCATGAACATTGCACCTTGGGTCCAGTCAGGCCTGTATGGGAAAAAAATATCATCTGCTTTTTCGAAACTTGCGAAAACAGACTGAGTATCCGAGGCACCCGAACTTACATTAATAGTATTAGCAGCAAGACTGTCGAGCAGCGCATTAAGTATATTCGCATGCACCTCCACTCCCGGGTAAATTCGCTGCAAAGGCACCGACCGAGTATCACCAAGTCCGGGCGCTGACGTACCCACCAAAACCAAGCTATTATTCAGGATGAGCGTTTCTTCGTCGCTTAATGTTCCGCGCAGTACATCAGTGGCCGAAATATAGGGATAGTGCTCATTGCTGTTTAGTGATGACCTACCTGCATAAGGCACATTAACCTGGCCTCGGCCGTCTGTAGGAATAGTAAAAGCACCTGCCCCTTTCCCAACGCGCACGGCAGTAACCACTTCAAGATTATTGTAGCTTTGAGTAACCAACTCATAACTTTCTAAAAAATTATAGACCCTGAGCATTTCCAGAGAAAGCGTCGGAAACAACTCTGAACCATAGCGAATAATTAAGGGCACACGCCTAACGACCCCATCGACATCCGGCTGTTGATTCATACTCCCGCTACCTGCGGATGATTCATGAAGAATGCTAATATTGCCAGTAAAACCCCGCATATCAGAGACTGTGACCGCCTTCGCTAGTTCTTTGCCTATATCTACAATAGAGTCTGGAAGTTCGTTATAGGACACTGAGCTTTGCGGATTAAAATTGAGCGCCAGCACCACATCAGCATCCTGTTGCATCGAGTTGGCAAAGTAGATATCACCATTAATTTGATCTTCTATCTGATTCAAAGTCTCTGAAAACACCGGATCCAGTTGACTCAGATCAACTGACTCAAGCAAATCACGAACGCCTCGATCAGGCTCAGGAAAGGTGATATCAAAGCCTATTACGAGGGCCCCATATTCACTTAATCGCTCGGTCAGCTGGCCTAATTTAATTCGATTCCAGGGGTACTGACCTTCTGCTTGCAGGCTGCGTTCATCCAAATCCACTATTACGATGTTATTGTCAGCAGATTTCTCAGGATTGGCAGTCGAAGCCATACGCTGATCATAGATTAAGTATTCGATGCGGTTTAGTAGGTCAAAAACGGCAGCAGGAGCTGCAATTTGAAGATAAAGAACAAATACTGTGCCGAGCACGCCAAGATAGGTCGGCAGCCTTTTACCCTGATTCAAAAACCGACGGGTAGACCGTAGTAAGCTATTTAAAAATACAGGCGTGCGCATGAGTTGTCATCGGGTTAGACTTTAATTATTTTAGCTTATTTGATGCAACGTTATTATAGGGCTTATTGGTTAGGGATCTATCACTAAATGGGACTATACTTCAATTCCTTGAGTGGGTAGACTCACCGCCCCTTGTAATCCCAACCCAAAATCAGTCCAAACCAATGCAAATATTTAAAGAGTTTAGTTTCGAAGCCGCCCACCGACTACCCAATGTCCCCCCTGATCATCAGTGTTCTAGGCTTCACGGCCATTCATTTAAGGTTAGAATAACCGTCGAAGGCGAAGCGGGAATTGAGTCTGGTTGGGTCATGGATTTTTCAGAGTTGGGTCGGGCGTTTCGACCGCTTTTAGACCAGTTGGATCACTATTATCTTAATGACATTGAAGGATTAGAAAACCCAACCAGCGAAAACCTTGCCAAATGGATATGGCTACGCCTACAACCGAACCTGCCGAATCTCTTCGAAATTGAGATTAGAGAAACCTGTAACAGCGGTTGTCGCTATCATGGTGGCTAACTCTTCTAGGCTAAAAATGCGGCTGGCTCAACACTTTCATCCGTAAGCAATTCTGAATCTATTTCTGCCTTACGCATAACCAGCTGCTTAGCCGCCATAAACTCTTTCGGCCTTGATATACAGTCAGCAGCAATAAGTCGTTTACCTTTAAAGTAGAACAGCGCAAAGCCTGTCCCCTCTTTATTTGTAGCATCGCCGCGGATAGCGAGTTTATCGAAACCGTCGCTAAGCCCTACCATTTGTAGTTTTACATCATATTGATCAGACCAAAACCAAGGCACCGCATTATAGGTCTTATCAACGCCGCAGAGATTTGCTGCCGCAACCCTGCTTTGATCGTTGGCATTTTGCACTGATTCTAATCGTAGCTGCTTCTCGTAAAGTGCCGAAGGATGATTACTGCAATCACCAGCGGCAAAAATATCGGGGTCACTGGTTTGTCCGCGCTCATCGACTAGAATGCCATTATCAATTGCCAAATTAGCTTTCAGGGCGAGATCAACATTAGGCCGCACCCCAATCCCTACAATGACCATATCGGCAGGCAAACGTAGACCTCCCTCACATACTACCGCGGCAACCGATTCATCGCCTTCTAAGGAAATTACCTTGGTCGAAGTCAAAACGTTTACCCCTTTTTGCCGGTGTAAAGATTCCATATACTCAGACATTACCGAGCTGGTGACACGAGCTAAAACTCGGCTTTGCATTTCCAAAACGGTTACGTCCACACCCAGCGTTGCTAACACAGCAGCGGCCTCTAAACCGATATAACCGCCACCAATAATGACCGCAGTCTTAGCAAACACCAGCCCCTTTTTAATGGATATGATATCCGCCACGGATCGAATGGTATGAACGCCGGCTAATGACGAACCCATGGGCAATGGGATAGCAGAAGCCCCTGTGCACAGCGCCAGCTTGTCATAGCCCAGCTTCTTGCCATCAGCCAACAAAACCGTCTTAGCCTCACTATCTAAACCGACAATTGGACTGCCTAACAAAAGATCGATAGCGTTATCTACAAAGACTTTTTCTGGACGCAGCCGAATATTATCCAGCTCTTTTACACCCGCTAAAAACTCCTTCGACAGAGGTGGCCTATGATAAGGCAATTCTGCTTCATCGCCGATTAGGGTAATGGCTCCATCCCAACCCTCTCGTCTTAGCTGCAAAGCCAATGATGTGCCAGCATGACTTGCCCCGACTACGATACAATGTTTCTTTTCCATAATTTTTACAGACCTTAGACTGTTGCTTCTAACTGCCAATTAATAGGTTTACTCTCATGCTGTATAAGGTAACTATTGGCCGTCGAAAAATGATGATTACCAAAAAAACCTCTACTTGCCGACAGCGGTGACGGGTGCGGGGCAGACAACACTAAGTGTCTGGATCGATCAATCATAGCCCCTTTTTTTTGAGCATGGCTGCCCCACAAAATAAAGACTAAATGCTGCCGCTGTATATTCAAACTCTCAACGATCTTGTCGGTAAACTGCTCCCAACCTATTCCTTTATGCGAAGCCGCTTGAGCAGACTCGACTGTAAAAACGCAGTTAAGCAGCAACACACCCTGCTTCGCCCAAGACTCTAAATTACCGTGAGCAGGAATTGTGCAGCCAAGATCAGCATGCAGCTCTTTGAAGATATTGCGCAACGATGGAGGCACCCTCACATTGGACTTAACTGAAAAGCACAGACCATGAGCCTGACCTTCTCCGTGATAGGGATCCTGCCCTAATATGACAACTTTAGCGGACTCGAAGGGCGTTAGATTCAAGGCTGAAAAAATTTCAGCTGCTGGCGGAAAAACCACCTTTCCAACAGATCTCTGCTCCAACAGATAAGCCTGCAAAGCCACCATATAAGCTTTTGAAAATTCACCTTCTAGCACCGCTCCCCAAGAGGGCTCAAGGCTTACCGGGTGGCTATCATCAGTCATATTACTCGCCGTCTTGAACTGGCCGCATATGAGGAAACAACAAAACATCTTTGATTGAGGCTGAATCAGTAAACAACATGACCAACCTATCGATGCCTATGCCCTCTCCAGCGGTGGGAGGCATTCCATATTCAAGCGCAGTAATATAGTCCTCGTCATAATGCATAGCTTCTATATCGCCAGAGTCTTTTTCTGCGACCTGAGCCTTAAACCTTTCAGCCTGATCCTCTGGATCATTAAGCTCGGAAAAGCCATTAGCCAACTCACGACCACCGATAATGAGTTCAAAGCGATCTGTAATATCCGGGTTTTCTTCATTACGTCGTGCTAATGGAGAAACCTCGATTGGGTACTCGGTAATAAAAGTGGGCTGGTCCAGTTTTGATTCGACCTGCTGATCAAAGACCTCCATAAGAATTTTCCCATGGGTCCAGCTCTCATCAAAACGCACATCGAAGCGATTAGCGGTTTCGACTAGTGATTCCTTAGTTTCCAAATTCGCCATTTTCACGCCCTCGCAAAAGCGACAGATAGATTCTTTTACACTTAATCGATCAAAAGCCATATTAAAATCGTAAACAGACCCTTGATAAGTAACCTTGCTGTCGCCGAACAACGCTTTAGCAATTTCTCTGAACAAATCTTCCGTCAGATCCATCAAATCTTCATAGCGCGAATAGGTCTGATAAAATTCCAGCATAGTGAATTCCGGATTATGTCGAGTGGACAGACCTTCATTACGAAAATTTCGATTCAGCTCAAAAACTTTTTCAAACCCACCCACTACCAAACGTTTAAGATAAAGTTCAGGCGCTACACGCAAATACATATCCTGGTCCAAAGCATTGTGATGAGTAATAAAAGGTCGAGCAGTCGCACCACCAGGAATAATTTGCATCATAGGCGTCTCAACTTCCATAAAACCTAGGCCATCAAAATAACGTCGAATGAAGGCAACTATTTTAGATCGTGTCATAAATACGTGCCTAGATTCCTGATTAACGATTAGATCAACATAGCGTTGACGGTATCGCGTCTCAGTATCAGTTAAACCTTTGAATTTATCTGGCAACGGCCGTAATGACTTTGTTACCAATTCAAAACTCGCAACCCTGACGGTCAGCTCATCCTTGTTGGTTTTAAAGACCTCGCCATGCACGCCAATGATATCTCCCAAATCCAGAGACTTGATCTTTTTAGCTAAATCCTCTGGAAAGGACTTATTGTTTAAGTACAATTGGATTTGATCGCTGCCATCTTGAATGACAACGAAGGGTCCGCGCATTCTTATAATGCGGCCCGCCAACACTACCTGCATCGAAATTTTTTCTAGCTCGTCTTTCGACTTATCCGCAAATTCTGCAACTAAATTACTAGCATCGTGCAATCGCTTAAAACTATTAGGAAAAGCCTGACCTTGTTGGCGAAGTTCAGACAGCTTTTCTCTCCGCTGTGCTATTAACTTATTTTCGTCATTACCGTCTGCGCTGTTATTCTCTTGTTCTGACATAGTGCTTACAATCCCATTTTCAAACTAGCTTCAATAAACTTATCAATATCGCCATCCAATACCGCACCGGTATTAGTAGCCTCTACATTGGTCCGAAGATCCTTGATACGCGAAGCATCTAGAACGTAAGAACGTATTTGGCTGCCCCAGCCAATATCCGCTTTAGCGTCTTCAACTGTTTGCGCCTCGTCGCTACGTTTCATTTCCTCCAACTCGTACAACTTTGCTTTGAGCTGCTTCATCGCCATGTCTTTGTTTTTATGTTGCGAACGCTGATTTTGGCACTGCACTACAATACCGCTTGGCTCGTGAGTCAAGCGCACGGCTGAATCTGTTTTATTAACGTGCTGCCCGCCGGCACCGCTGGAGCGATACGTGTCAATCCGCACATCAGACATATTCAAATCAACTTCAATATCATCGTTTATCTCAGGTGATACAAAGACAGAGGCAAATGATGTATGCCGGCGACTTCCAGAATCGAAGGGCGACTTTCTCACTAAGCGGTGAACACCTGTCTCAGTCCGAAGCCAACCAAAAGCAAATTCACCGCTAATGTGCAAAGTAGCACTCTTGATACCTGCCACATCACCACCGGAAACCTCCGCCAACTCCGCCTTAAAGCCTTTACTCTCCCCCCAACGCATGTACATGCGCAACAACATTTCGGCCCAGTCCTGAGCCTCTGTACCTCCGGAACCCGCCTGAATATCGAGGTAAGCATTGTTGGCATCCATCGCCCCGGAAAACATCCTTCTAAATTCCAGTTTCTCCAACCTTGAGTGAAGGCCTAATAAATCGTCGCTAGCGGCTTCATAAAGTTCTGCATCATCTTCCTCTTGGGAAAGACTAAGCAACTCTTCAACCTCTGCAATACCGGAGGACATTTTCTCAATTGTTTGAACAACTATTTCCAAATCTGAGCGTTCTTTGCCAAGAGCTTGAGCATACTCAGGTTTATCCCACACCGTCGACTCACCGAGTTCGAGCTCCACTTCAGCCAAGCGCTCACGCTTCACTTCGTAGTCAAAGATACCCCCGAAGACTATCGACCCGGGTTGTTAGATCTTTTAATTGTGTGAGTTGATTGTTGATTTCCAGCATTAAAGCATTCCTAGTAAATAACGGTTGTGCAGCATTTTACCTTAATAATAGGTGGATTCCAGCGTCCCTTTCAGGTTCAAACAGCTAGTTGATACTTAGCCTGAATTAATCTCGTGGTCATTAAGTGATTCGCAGCTGAAAAACCAGCCGTCTCAACGATAAGATTTAAAGCAAACACAGGACAATAGTAACACTTCCCACTGTAGGTCTAAGGTTGGCAGTGCGATAATGATCCGATGTCAGAAGATAATCCAAAAAAAAACCTATCAATAACGGATAAGCCATTGCAAATTGAGCATGCAGAACTGGATTGGACAGATCCGGCTAATCCCCGTTCAATAAAATTTAACGATATCTACTATTCCACCTCCGGCGCGCGCGCAGAGTCGACCCACGTATTTCTTAATGGCACCGGACTAACTGGACGGTGGCAAAGCCATAAGACAGACTCACCGACGTACTCAATCGCAGAAATAGGCTTTGGAAGTGGCCTTAACTTCTTGAACACCTGGCAGCTTTGGCAGCAATCCATACAAAAACCAAGCCGGCTTCATTACATCGCATTTGAAAAATATCCGCTTCAAAAAGCCGACCTAAAACGCCTGCTGGGAAACTGGCCATCACTGTCTCCACAAGTTGCAGAGCTTCTGCGCCACTACCCTGAACACAGCCAAGTTTGCCATCGCCTTTTAATAGCACCGGACGTCACTTTAGACCTGTATTTTGGAGATGCCCTGCTCCGCTTGCAAACAATTAACAAAACAATCTGCAGCGGGCTCGACAGCTGGTTTCTTGATGGCTTTAGCCCGAGCCTAAACCCAGATCTATGGCAAGATGCCTTAATTAAAGAGATTGCCCGCCTTAGCCTGCCCGGGGCAACGGTGGCAACTTACAGCGCCGCTGGGTTTATCCGCAGGCAGCTTAGCGATGCAGGCTTTCTGGTGGAAAGAAAGCCTGGATATGGCAAAAAGCGGCATATGACCACAGCAGTTTTCCCCGGACCGAGCCAAGAGCAAACTTACCTCACTTACAAAAAAGAACCATGGTATAGATTACCTCAAGTGCCTCATATGCCTCGCACCGCCACGGTCATTGGCGCAGGTCTCGCCGGTTGCAGTACAGCCTATGCCCTTGCTCAACGGGGAATTGAGGTAACAGTAGTCGACAGTGCCAATTATCCTGCCTCGAACGCTTCCGGAATTAACCAATTGGCGCTTCGCCCCCGCCTGTTTAAAACAGCTTCAGCATTAGCTGAATTCTACTTGCAGAGCTTTTTATTTGCCGCTTCACAGTTCAGCCTTTTAAGCTCAAAGACCTCGCGTGATAAATTTTGGAATCCCTGCGGCGTCATTCAATTGTCAACAGCACTAAACAAACAAAATAAATTATCCAGCGCAACAGTAGAGTCTCTTTATGGCTCAGAAATAGTTAGGCTACTCGAAAAAGCACAGGCTTCAGAAATCGCGGGCACCTTAATCACTGAGGATGGGTTGCATTTTCAGTTGGGCGGCTGGGTTGACTCACCAAGTTTATGCAAACATTACTTGGACTCTACGCGGATTCGCTTTGTTAAAGACTGCCGCATTGGAAGCATTGAAAAGTCAAACCGCGCCAATGGCCAATGGGAGGCACACCCAACAAACCTAAACATAAGCGCTCTCCAATCGGATATCATCGTTTTGGCTAACAGCTATAGCGCTCGCCGCTTTCCAATAGTCAAATCACTCCCTCTGCAGACCGTTAGAGGCCAAGCTAGCTACACCGATAGCACAGAGGAAAGCATGAAGCTGCGCACCGTGCTGTGTGGCCAGCGCAGTCTTTTCCCAGCCGTTGATTCTAAGCAAACAATTTCTGCAAGCTACCGACAGGAGATCGACTTAGCTAGAAATAAAGACGACGACCAGGAAAATCTAGACGCACTAGCCTCTGATTTCCCCCAGTTTTCTACGTTGAAGGCAAGCAGTTCTGGAATAGGGATTAGATGTAATACTCCGGATTTCAAACCGGTAATCGGGATGGCACCAAACTTCGAAAAGATGGTGGAGGAATACGCTGACCTTAAGCGGGACGCCGGCAAGGTCTTCTCCAATCCGGGGCATTATCATAACGGCCTATACCTGAACCTTGCTCATGGATCCAACGGGCTGGCAACAGCACCGTTGGCTGGAGAAATTTTGGCTAGCATGATTTGTGGCGAAGTTAGCCCGTTAAGCACAGAGGCTCTCTCAAACTTGAGTGCTACCCGCTTTTTAATCAGAGACTTAAAGAAGCAGAGATCTTAAAAAAAGTCTATCTAGCGGCTGTAAAAAGCACAGACGGCGGTATGCAGTAATATCGGATCAGCTGATCCTGCAAGCTCGCGAATAGAGTGCATACCGAACGTAGCAACCCCAATGTCGACTGTTGGCACTCCCAGCGCACCCGCAATAATCGGACCAATTGTGCTTCCGCAGGCCATATCACTACGAACGACAAACGCTTGATAAGGAACGTTCACCTCATCACAAATAGATTTGAACTGCGCAACAGTTTGGCTGTTACTAGCATAGCGCTGGTTGGCGTTGATTTTTATAACAGGTCCGCTGTTTAACAAGGGCCTATGCTGCTCGTCATGCAGATCCATATAATTTGGATGCACGCCATGAGCATTATCGATTGATAGCATCAAAGATTGGTGAATTGTACGCTCCAAAGCATCTGGACCCGCACTGCCCAGCATCCGTTTCAAGATTGCCTTTAAAAAAGGACCTTGGGCACCTGAGGTTGAGGTGCTACCAACTTCTTCATGGTCATTACAAACCAATACAGCCGCGTGCTCGTCTTTGCTGTCTAGCATAGCTCGGCAGGCAACGAAGCAACTGAGTAAATTATCTAGTCGTGCCGAGGCGATAAACTGCCCATCCAGTCCCACTTCTGCTGGCGGCTGAGTGTCATAAAAATACAACTCATGAGACAGCACTTTCGCAATAGAGACGTCTTCTGAGTAAGTTTGTAAATGCGTAACCAAAAAATCATCAAAACTAAACTCGTCCCCTGCTTTTAATTGCAACAGGATTGGAGGCAGCTGTTTTTGTGCATTAATAGTTCGAGCAGTGTTTGCCTCTCTATCCAAGTGAATAGCTAAGCTAGGTATGAACGCAACTGGCTCAAGAAGATCGATTAGCACCGACTCCAACTCACCAGCCTCGGTCTTGTAATCAACGCGGCCGGCAAGAGATAAATCTCTATCGAACCAAGGGTTTAAAAGTGCCCCGCCATAAACCTCAACACCTAACTGCACATAACCTTGCTTGTTGGTTACTGGATTCGGCTTCACTTTCAAACAGGGGCTATCGGTATGAGTACCGGCCAAATGGATGCCATTGCTAATCAAGTCATGATCGCCGGTTTTAAAGGCCACCAAAGCAGAGTCGTTACGTATCACAAAGTAGCGTTGACCGGACTTTAATTCCCAACTGTTAGATTCATCAAGATGAACGAATCCCCCCTCTTGTAACATGGCCGCCATATTCGCAACAGCATGAAAAGGTGTTGGAGATCCTTGTAGAAAATCGAGTAATTCGTCGTTAAAAGTGAGGTCAGTCATATTTTTTGAAAACCCTCGGGCTTCAAAAGCGCCGAGGGTTTTAGATTCTCTAGCGAATTTCTAAAAGCTCTACATCAAAAATCAGTGCAGAATTCGGGGGAATAGCAGGAGTTGGGGATGCTTCACCGTAGGCAAGGCCAGGTGGGATAAAAAGTCTCCACTTATCACCGACAGTCATAAGCTGTAATGCTTCAGTCCAGCCAGCAATAACCTGCGACAAACCAAAAGTTGCCGGCTCTCCTCGGTCGACCGAGCTATCAAAGACCGTTCCGTCGGTTAATGTGCCGTGATAGTGTGCAAGCACTGAATCACTAGTGGATGGCGATGCGGACCCTGCAGTACCAGACTCCAATATTTGATATTGCAGTCCAGAATCTAGCGCTACCACACCGGCTTTAGATGCATTAGCAGCCAGAAACTCAGCACTGTCATCAAGATTCTCTGTTAATGCAGCTTGTTGCGCGGCTTGTTCTTGCTGCTGAAACAATTGGATTGCGGCGAACATGTCTTCGTCGCTCATCTTTAAATCGCCAGCTACAGCATCTAAAAGACCGCTGACGAAGGTTTCTGTGTTTATTCCTTCTAAAATACCCTGTGCAGCGATGCTCTGGCCAATATTGACGCCAATGGAATAAGCTATTTTATCTTCTTCGCTGTCCAAACTTATATCTCCTTGTGCAAATGCAGCCGTGCTAAGCAGGGTTGCAGTAACTATACTAATGACCTGGCTCGCAGGATTTATAATATTCATACTATTTTCCTTCAATTCAGTGGAAAATCACCGCCTTAATGATACAACGTACTCAACGGCAAAACGATGGGTATACTAACGAAGATACTCTCTAAATGCCAGATGTGAGGAGTTCAGAAATCAGCAACCAAGTAAAGAAAAGGTCTATGCAATCACCCGACAGCATGTCAATTCGGCAAGTCTCTTGGCTTATAAAGTCAGCAGTCTTTCTAATGGCAGCCACTGCGTTAGGTAGCTGCTCGCAGCAGTATACGGTTTCGGTTAATAGTCAGGCAGTATTTGATCCCAACAGCCGTTTACCAAGTAATGAAGTGGTCAATGCCGACCTGCAAGGTTGCATAAACCTCGCCCTGCGCCAGCAGCTAGAAGAGCAACCCGCCCAGCTTAACGTGCTCTCATGCTCTAACTCTCAAGTCACAAAGTTGAACAATATAGGACAGTTAACCGGCCTAAGGTTTTTAGATTTAGGTGACAACAGCATCACCAACATAACCCCGCTGGAAAACCTAACTCTGCTAGGAGGACTCAACTTAGCCAACAATTTCATCACAGATATTAGCACTCTCATTAACCTGCGCTCTTTGGTTTCGGTGAGTCTGGAAGGCAACAACAAAATCCCATGTTCTCAATTACGCGCTCTTCAAAACCGGTTGAAAGAAAACTTGACGCGACCGACCAGCTGCGAAAATTAGCCCCAAATCAAGCTGGCACTCCGCTATGAAATCTAAACTGACAATCAGCCGACAAAATGAGCTCGGCCTCTTTATCAGCAAAAAGTGAAACCTTGCTTGATATATCAACATCACCGTACAACTGAGCAAGACCCAAATAATCTTCAAAATGCCTCGATTCGGATCTAAGCAGCGATTTATAAAATTTGCCTAGGCTGGCGTCTAAATGAGGTGCAATCTTTGAGAATCGCTCACAGGACCTCGCTTCGATAAAAGCTCCAGTGATCAAGGTATCCACTAATGCTGACTTTGAGTCTGTGGAAATTAGCACACGCAACTCCGCTGCATAGCGCGAGGGGCTTAATTTGGAATACCTTATTCCTCTACTTTGTAATATCTCAACCACTTGCTCGAAGTGAAGAAGCTCTTCCCTCGCCAACTGTGACATTTTTTTAAGCAGGTCAGGCTTTTCGGTATATCGATACATCAGGTTCATAGCCGTGGCCGCTGCCTTTTTTTCACAGTTCGCGTGATCAATTAGCAAAATTTCTTGGTTGTCTAGCGCAGCGGCCACCCAAGAGTCTGGAGTTTCACAGCGTAAAAAAGCATTAATACTCGCTAGCATAAGAAGCTTCTAAGTAGATTTGATTGGTTAAGGTTAATAACGAGAAAAGTAGTTATCTCAGTGATCGTTTTTGGTGCCGTCTGCTGCGGTGAGTTCATCGTTGGCAAGCAATGCATCATCATGCCGCGAGCTGTCCAAAATATTCGACTTTTGTTTTTTGGCGGTCTTGGCGCCAAGTTCCTTCAAGGATTCTGCCCTTTTAACCAAATTACCGCGACCTGAGATCAGTTTGTTATGAGCTTTATCGAAGCTCTTTTTACTTGCCTCAATTTTGTGACCGATATCATCTAGATCTTCAACAAAGGCGACGAATTTATCATAAAGCGCGCCGGCTTTATTGGCAATCTCTTGAGCATTTTGGTTTTGCTGCGCCAGACGCCAAAGGTTTTGGACAGTACGCAAGCTCATAAGCAAGGTCGTGGGCACCACAAAAATAATATTCCTTTCGAAAGCATACTGCAAAAGGTCTGGATCTTTTTGTATAGCCAAACCGTAGGCAGATTCAATGGGCATAAAGAGAAAAACATAATCCAAGGAATTAATGCCCGTTAGATTTTGATAGTCTTTTTCACTGAGTAGTTTCACATGGGAGCGCAGCGACTGAATGTGCTGTTTTAATAGCTCTGCCTTAGTGGTGTCGCCATCGTTAGAGCAAAAAGCGTCCCATGCTTTCAATGACACTTTAGAATCTATTATGATGTCTCTAGATTCCGGCAAATGGACGATGACATCGGGCTGAAACTTGACGCCCTCTTCCGACTTAAGGCTAACCTGAACCTCGTACTCCCTCCCCTTAACTAGTCCAGACTTTTCGAGAATAGTTTCCAATACCAACTCGCCCCAACTACCCTGGGCTTTATTGTCGCCTTTTAATGCGTTGGTGAGATTTACCGCCTCTTCACTAATACGGACATTTAATTCTTGAAGGCTTTTGATTTCTCGAGCCAAAGAAAACCGCTCCTTCGATTCCTTGTCATACGTCTCTTCGACACGCTTCTCGAACTGGCTTATTTTTTCTTGCAGAGGGCTGAGTACCGAACTTAAGTTTGCCTTACTGTTAGCCTCAAATTTCTTAGTTTTATCGTCAAATATTTCATTGGCAATATTTCTAAAGGCGACACTCAATTGGTCTTTGGAGTTTTCAAGAAGAACCAGCTTTTCGTCAAATTGCTTGCGCTCTAAACTAAGACTAGTTCTAAGCTTTGCATTTTCTTCACGGGTGTCTTGCACCGCAACAACTGCAACTTGCTTACTGGCAACCGCAGACTCAAGTTCAACTCGCAATTGACGAGAATCATTTTCCAAGCCTTCAATTTTCTCAAGCGCTCTGGCCTCTCGAATCTTGGTCTTATGAATTAAATTTTGTTGATAAAAAAACGCAGCTAAAAGAATAACAGAAGCGATGATCGCCGCTATCAAGGCAAACGAATCCATTTCAGCGAATCAAAAGACATAAAGGTCTGTTAACATTATTCATGGTTTAACTTAAATTCCCAATAATAGCCTGAAGTAACTCTAAAGCCTTTTCACTAACATTTTCAGAACTGTTTAAGACTTCAGTTGTTACTGTTATCACCGTGCCGGTATCTAATAATCTGATACTATAGTCTAAAGATTCTTGGGATTCTTCAGAACCGCCTCCGCGAAATATCCGACCAATAAACCCCGGTTCATCAACCTCTTCCCGAATGCCAGAAAAGCTAACATTGTAAAAGGACTGGTCTCGATTGCTGTCCGTAATATCAATATTGGCGTTTTCCAACGCTGTACGTACAACTACCCACGCCCGATTGTAATCAAGGCGCAGCTCAAGAACGGTTTCGCCGCTGCTAATTTCAACCATGTTCGCTTTTCTTTCGGACTGGATACTGCCGGCGAGCAAGCTTGAGGTGGAGGACTGGTAAACGTCATTTCTATCAGCCAGATACTGGGAGATAGAATCACCGACTTCTTTTTCAAGATCCAATGCGTTCGAAATTTCTGGCCAACTGATCACAATAGGAATGGGTTCGGTGCGTAGATTTTCGTAATGAGTTACATAAATTTCCGAATAACCTGAATGCAATCCTGGCTCTATAGAGATCCGATACTTATGTCGTTTTTCAAAATCATTATCTACTTCTACCCAAGACGTTTCCATGATTCCACTGCTTGGATTTTCATAATCTAAGAGTATTTGCAATCCGGACCAATAATCACGAATTAATGGCCACACTTGACTGGGGGTGGCATCAATTACAATCCAACGCTTGCTGCCGAGCGCTTGAATGATAACGCCTTCATTGCGGCGAGCTTCAATAGGCTTAGGCTGAGGAACATCTCTGAAAGGCGCCGTAACCAACGCCAATTGCTCAGGAATGACATAAAGCTGATCGATCGTGTAACTGTCCAACTCATCCGGAATTGTCATTGGAGGAAATATCAAGGCATCAGTATAGTCGCCGCCTCGGTTTCTCAATAAGCCGTTTTCTCCTGTCACATATCGACAACCTGCCAGTGACATCAGGACAGCTAGCAGCAGTGCTAGTTTTAAGGTAATTTTCATCTCTTTTTCTTCAATTTATCAGTTTTATCGTGCTTAAGTGGATAGTTGAATGCCTGCAGCAGCAAGCGCTTTGCATACTTGGAGTTGATATTGGCTATCAAGTTCCACAAGCGGCAGTCGAATTTTCGGACCGACCAATCCCATTTTATACAAAGCCCACTTCACTGGCACCGGATTTGCCTCAAGGAACAGATCCGCATGCAGCATCGCTAACTTGGCATCAATGGCCTCTGCGGCATGTTGATCGCCAGCTAGCGCAGCTGTGCACATCTGCGCCATAAGTGCCGGCGCCACATTTGCAGTAACCGATATGGTCCCGGCAGCGCCAGCCAAAATAAGCGATCGGCTAATTCCATCTTCCCCGCTGTATACAGAAATCCTGTCCTTGCATGTTTGGATTAACTCCAAGCCTCTGGGAATATCTCCGGTTGCGTCCTTTATGGCGACAATATTATCTAAATCCGCTAATCGATCAACAGTGTTCAGACTTAAATCACAGGCAGTACGGCCCGGAACATTGTAGAGAATCTGCGGGATTTCGACAGCTTCAGCTATTTTTTTGAAATGCTGGTATAGGCCCTCTTGCGAGGGCCTGTTGTAGTAAGGCGTCACCAGCAAGCATGCTTGCGCACCATGGTTTTTCGCCGACTGGGTGAAATACAATGCTTCATCGGTGTTGTTAGAACCGGTTCCTGCAATTATAGGTATGCGGCCATTGGCATATTCAACACTGTGGGCTACTAAAGAGCAGTGCTCTTCAGAGCTCAATGTGGCTGACTCGCCGGTGGTCCCAACTACAACAATGCCATGGGTGCCAGACTCTATATGCCACTCTATTAGTTTGTCTAACGCGGGCAGATCAATAGATCCATCGGCGGACATGGGGGTTACGATGGCAACTAAGCTGCCGCTAGGAATGCTCACTTATTTATATTATCCACAGACATTAAAACAGAAAATTTTACCACAGCAGTTAATGAACACCTATGGGCGGTATATGAATAAGGCATTAGGCCTCAGCGGTAGATTTAGCATTCACTCGACCAGGCCACGCATTAATAATGGCCTTAACAAATGTTGCCAAAGGAATAGCAAAGAAAACACCCGCCAAACCCCAGATCCCACCAAAAATCAGAACAGCGGCGATAATCGCGACAGGATGCAAGTTAACGGCTTCCGAAAATATAACCGGCACGAGCACATTCCCATCAATGATTTGAATTATCAAATAGGCGATAAGAACAGTGTAAAACTCACCACCTACCCCCCACTGCACAAACGCGACTGCCGCGACTGGAGCGGTCACCACTGTTGCCCCGATGTAAGGAACAATAACAGAAAGGCCAATTAATACGGCCAAGAGCAGCGCATAATTTAGCCCTAATATGACAAAGGTCAGGTAGGACGCACTGCCTACGATAATTATTTCCACGACCTTACCACGGATATAATTGGAAATTTGCTGGTCCATTTCCTGCCAAATGGCGTTCATCAACGGACGATTTCTAGGCAAAAAATTACCCGCCCAGGTGATCAGTAGCCGACTATCTTTCATTACAAAAAACACTAATATGGGCACCAGAACCAGAAAAATTACCCAGCCAAACACACTGGGAAGACTCGCCAATGAGAACTCTAGAATAGTCTGGCCATAGTTGCCCAATTCATTGCCGAAGCCTTGGATAAGCTGTTCCACTTGCTGTGCTGAAAACAAATTAGGATAGTTTTCAGGCAATAACATCAAAAATGACTGCCACTGACTAAGCAAATTGGGAAGCTCGTTTAACAATCGTCGCAGCTGATTCCAGACCTGTGGCAAAACGAAGACCAGCAAAAGAATGAAAATCCCGATAAATACGGCATAAACCGTGCCAAATGCGACCCGCTGAGAGGCCCCCTTGCGCAACAGCAGGTTAACGAGGCCCTGCATAAGGTAAGCAATAATTATCGCCGAGATCAACGGCGCTAATACATTACCCAACATTAGCAACATAAGAAGCCCAGCTACTAGCAAGACGATGAGAATGATGGATTCTTCGTCGTGGAAATAGCGGTTTAAGAAATCATCCAATAATTTCTTCATTTGGGCTGCCTAAGTTGCTTCTTAACCTTTTTTGATCCAGTAAAAATATTCTGACTCATTTTTTTTAAATTCGAGTATTTCATTATCACTATGTTGGGCAAACATCTGAAAATCCTTTTCGGAGGCAGGGTCTGTCGCAACCACTTTGAGTATCTGGTCTGCTACCATGCCATTTAGAGCCAATTTGGTTTTAAGCAAGGGCATCGGGCATTGCAATCCGGACAAGTCTATTTCTATATCGGCAGTTAATATCATCTGACTATGGTAGCAAGCAAAGCATGTCCTTGCCTATGATCCGACCAACCCCCTAAAAACGTTATGATAAAAACTATAAAGAACAAAATTATGCTAATCTCGGGTCTAGTGACTACGGTTTAGTAACCAAGGGTTTAGCAATGAATTATCGCTGGTCGATCACTAAAGCATTTTGCGCTGGATTATGTGGCGCAAGCATCTTTTTATCAAGCCTTGCTGTGCCCCAGAATGCGCTGCCTAGCCTAGGCGACCGCATTTCTGGCACTGTCTCATTAGGCCAAGAATACGCTATGGGACAGCAGTTTCTGAGTCAAATTCGGCGCAGCGCCCCAACTATCCCGGACGCCCTTCTAAACACTTATTTAGAATCCCTCACTTATAAGTTAGCCTCCCGCAGCGAACTTCAAGATCACCGACTCTCATTTGTCATTATCGACAGTCAAGATCTCAATGCTTTTGCTGCTCCCGGCGGCATCATAGGGGTTAACACAGGCTTATTTCTTAATGCCCAAACTGAAGCTGAGTTTGCCTCTGTTATGGCCCATGAGATAGCCCATGTTAGCCAGCGCCATTTTGCTCGCGGGGTCGACGATGCCCAAGCTGGCCGTGTCAACCAACTCGCCTCGCTTTTAGCAAGCGTTCTTGTGATGGCGACGTCCGATGCTGGACATGGAATCGCCGCAGTAACCGCTACCCGGGGCTTAGCCCGGGATGCTCAGCTTAGGTTTAGTCGCAGTAATGAAGCGGAAGCTGACCGAATTGGACAGAACACCATGTTCAACGCGGGCTTTGATCCAGATTCAATGGCCTCGTTGTTTGAACGCCTGATTGCAATCAATCGTTTCGGTCGCCGGCCACCTGAGTTTCTTTTGTCGCACCCGGTGACCGAGTCTCGTATAGCTGATGCTAGAGGCCGATCCGGACGCTATCCCTCTCGGGAATACAGCGACAATCTTGAGTACCAGATTATGCGAGCCCGGGTAATAACCCATTACGCGCCAAACAAAGCCGATGTCGTCACTCAATATCGAAGCTTGTTAGAAAATAGCTCCAGTGAATTTACGATCGAATCGAACACGTATGGCTTGGCCCTAGCTTATTGGGAAAACAAGCAATACCGCTTGGCAACCCAAACCCTTGCTCCACTTCTTGAGAAGGACCCTAATCGCATTAGCTACGCGGTCACTCAAGCTGAAATTTTCACGAGCCAAAATGAAGCAGGCCGAACCATTGAATTTTTAGGCCGCCACTTGGCAATAAACCCGAACAACCATCCTCTTACTATGGCCTTCTATGATGCTTTAAGTAAAAGCAGGAAGTACAGCGAGGCCGCGAGAGTGCTGGAGGATCACACTAAGTATCGAGAATCAGATCATTCTCTGTGGTATCAACTTGCAGAGGCTTGGGGACAGGCTGGCAATGTAAGCAAAGTACATCAATCGAGAGCGGAGTATTTTATGCTGCTGTCGGATTACGGAAAAGCCAGAGAACAACTGGGATTTGCGTTAAGAATTGAGACCGACAACGGGGATTCACCTGCCGAAGAGGCGCGCCTCAGACAAAAGATCCGAAACCTCGAGCAATTAGTCCGAAGTCTTCAGGGTTGATCAGGCTTTACCCTTCACTTGTAACCGATTAGTCACTGCAAAATCTAGCATTCTCTGCAGTGGAATCATGGCCTGCGTAATCAAATGCGGCTCGACTTCGATCACATTTGATACATCACGAAGAGAATTTCGAAGCGTAGTCAAAGAATTCATTCCCATCCACGGACATTGAGCGCAGCTGCGACAGGTAGCATCATTACCTGCGGTAGGCGCCACAATAAATTCCTTGTCTGGTGCAACCTGCTTTAACTTGTGAAAAATGCCTTGATCAGTAGCTACAATAAATTGCTCATTGGGCAGCGTCTTGGCGGCATTAATGATTTGAGTAGTACTGCCTACCACATCTGCTATCTCCAATACTGCGCTTGGAGATTCAGGATGAGCAAGAATGGCCGCATTCGGATAAATCGCCTTCATGTCCAGCAATCCTCTGGCCTTGAACTCCTCATGAACAATACAGGCGGCGTCCCAGAGCAACACGTCAGCTCCAGTGGATTTTTGTATGTAGGCGCCAAGATGTTTATCAGGCGCCCAAATAATCTGCTCACCGGCCTGTGAAAGGTGCTCAGCGACTTCTAAGGCAATGCTCGAAGTCACAACCCAATCGGCGCGGGCCTTCACTGCCGCCGACGTATTTGCATACACCACTACCTTGCGGTTTGGGTGCTCATCGCAAAACTTCGAAAACTCTTCTATCGGACAGGCAATGTCCAAGGAGCAAGTCGCTTTTAACGTAGGCATTAGGACAGTTTTGTCTGGGCTGAGAATCTTGGCGGTTTCACCCATAAAGCGAACCCCCGCCACTACCAAAATATCGGCATTGCAATCACGGCCGAATCTAGCCATTTCAAGACTATCTCCGACAAAGCCGTTGCTAGCCTCTGCCAAATCTTGAAGTGATGAGTCGGTGTAATAATGAGCTACGATTTTTGCACGCTTTGAACTTAACAGATCACCAATTTCTTCCAGCACAAGCGACGTCTCCGCCGCAGTTAGTACTGGGGGTCTGGTGGCATTATCTAAATACGAACGAACAATTGCCGTGTCTGCGGTCAGTTTGATCTGCTGGCTGGAAGTTAAGGTAGTACTCATAACAAAGTGAGGGTGCTTATAACGAAGAGGTGAACTAAATAAAGAACAAATTAATGACTTCAATCATCGTGGGTTCTGATGCAGATTTGCATCAGTAAAAATAATGGTGGGCCGTGTGCGACTTGAACGCACGACCAATTGGTTAAAAGCCAACTGCTCTACCGACTGAGCTAACGGCCCACGAGGGGCGGTATAGTACTAGCAAATAAAAAAAACTCAAGTAGTGATGCGACTTTTTTTCAATCATTTTACTGGTAACGAGTTGGATCAACGATATTAGCGTCCGCAAAACCCTTTTTACGCAGCCTACAGCTATCACAAACACCACAGGCCTGGCCAAACTCATCAGCTTGATAGCAGGACACAGTTAGGCCGTAGTCGACCTTAAATTGCTCACCTGTCTTGATGATCTCAGCTTTACTGAGATTTATTAGCGGTGTTTCCAGCGATATTTGACGCCCTTCTACCCCAACCTTAGTGGCAAGATTGATGAGTTTCTGAAATGCCTCTATATATTCTGGGCGACAATCTGGGTAGCCAGAATAATCAAGAGCATTCACACCTATGAATATAGCATCGGCATCTACAACTTCGGCCCAAGCCAACGCATAGGAAAGAAAAATAGTATTGCGAGCCGGGACATAAGTCACAGGAATTCCCTCGCTTTCAATCTCGGGCACATCGATGTTTGCGTCAGTCAAAGCTGAACCACCAAATTCCCCCATCTTAAGTTCTATCACTTTATGTTCTATCACCTTATGACCCTTGACCGGGCTAGCACTCACAACGCGCCTAGCGGCGTCTAACTCGCTTACCGAACGCTGCCCATAGTCGAAGCTCAAAGCGTAGCTGGAATACCCCTTGTCAGCGGCTATCGCTAAACAAGTTGCCGAGTCCAACCCACCTGATACTAATACAATTGCTTTTTTCATATCGCGACCCTAAACCACATATCACCGACCTTGTTCGGTTCCCCAAAGGTATTTATGAAGTTGAATTTGCACTCTCACCTTAAGAGAGTCGGCCAAAACCCACTCCGCCAATAGCGCTGGTTTTAACTGTTCATGAGACGGTGAAAAAAGTATATCACCCACTCTAGACTGGAGATCGAGTTCGTCAACCTTAGCCTTTGACCACAGATAGTCTTTGCTGTCACAAATTACGAATTTAACTTGATCCTTCTCTCTAAGGAGCGGAATATTTTCCATTCGGTTGCGGCTACTTTCATTCGACCCTGGGGTCTTTAAATCAAGAACTACTGACACCCTTGAATCTACATCAACGATTGGCATCGCCCCACTTGTTTCGAGTGACACCTGATACTTTCTATCTGAAAGAGCCTTAAGCAATGGAATACAATTCGGCTGAGCCAAAGGCTCACCGCCGGTAACAGTAACGTAACTTGCCTTGTATTGGGCAACTTGTTCAAGTATGTGCTGAATGCTCTGCAAGGCCCCTCCCTCGAAGGCGTAATCGGTATCGCAATACTGACAGCGCAGAGGACAACCTGTTAAGCGTATAAAAACCGTGGGCAAGCCCATGGTCCGCGATTCGCCCTGCAAAGAGTGGAATATCTCTGTTATGCGTAAAGTTTCATTCATAAAAAATCAACCAATGACTCAATAAGTGAGACGCAGTGTAATTGCCTTGATAAAAGCGTGGCCCTGATAGGAGTGTGGTCTTGATGGAGGCTTAATCCAGGGAAAGTAATCGCGTATCGGCTAGATTAGCAACACCGGTATTTGGGAAGCGTCTTTTGATATCATTGAGAAGAGCCTTGGCTTGAGAAATATTACCCAACCCCTGATAAGCAAGCCCCAATCCATACATCGCGTCGGCTAACTTCGCCGAGTCGGTGTATTCGTTCACTATGATTTCATAAGAATCACGCGCCTCTTCAAATCGAGACAGATAAAGATAAGCTTGGCCTTTCCAGTAATAGGCGTTTGTTATAAAACGGCCCTCAGGATAGACACTTAGATACTGATCAAATTCGGCGATCGATAGTTCAAAATTGCTATTGATGACTGAATCATAGGCCATTTGATAGAGTTGCTGCTCGCTCAGTACTGCTGATTGTAAAGTTCCTCGACCTAGCGTCCTGCCAGTATTGCGAACAGGTGCCGTCGCATTACTGCCAGAGCGTGGAGGAACTGTGCTCGGGCCGGCTGAATTAGAACCTCCCGTGTTAGTGTTTATCGTTGGCCTCGAGAAATCGGTTGTTGACGCCGTAGATAACGGCTCAGAGCTTTGCGGTTGTGCCGAAACCGGATTGCTATCTGCTGGCGTCGCGGACTCTAAGCTGCTAAGCCGTTGATCGACGTTAGTGTATCGACTCAAAGAATCTCGCTGCAGTTTTCTAATTTCGAAACCTTGCTCTTCTAGAAGACCACGCATTGCCCTGACCTCTGTCCTGAGTTCCAGATTCTGATCAAGCAATAAAGACAAGGCATCACTATTTTGAGCCTCAGCAGGGCCGCTTTGAGTCTGTCCCGGCGTAAAAGGCCGAGACTCAACCACAGAACTCACCCCTTGAGAAGCCGCCCCATGGGCGAAAACAACCAAGATACTGGCGAGTTGTAATCTGACTACTGCGAGCAAAGTTTTTTTCATCATTTATCGGACAACAACTTCTACTCTGCGATTACGGCCGTATGCTTGGTCAGTTTGACCGTTAGCAGATGGACGTTCTTCACCGTAGCTGACAACTTCGATCTGCGATCGAGACGCGCCATTCACAATTAAGTAATTTAATATGCTGTTAGCACGACGCTCGCCAAGCGCAAGGTTGTACTCACGCGTACCGCGCTCATCTGCATGGCCTTCTAAACGAATTCGCATGCCTGAATTAGCGGCTAAGTTGCGAGCGTGATAAGTCAGTGTTTCACGGTCAGCTGCTTTAAATTCAGCGATATCGAAGTCAAAATAGAAAACTGTTTGGCGAAGCGCATTTTCTTGTCTAATCTCTTCCTGAGTCAGCTCATCCCGGTCACCGCCTGAAGAAGTATTAGCGCCGCGACTATTGCCGGCGCTCTCCTGTCCCGCAGATTCAGCAGCATCCGCTTCATCCGTACCGCTGGTTGAACCACACGCCGCTAAAACGAAAAGCGAAATGACCATTAAGCTAACTTTATAAATCTGATTTCGTTGCTTGCTCACTCGTTAAATCCTCCAAAGACCATGCATCTAAATTAAAGTACTGTGATTTAATTGTTTTTCACTACTAAAAACTGTTTGGGATGTTCCGTTTCCTAGAGCCTAGTTCAAAAATGGAGACCATGACGGCTCACGCACGTCACCCGTTGTAGATGGTAAACGGAACTTCACCCGACCGTCAATGGATACGGCGTCTAGGACCCCCCTACCATCGAATTTAGTGCCATACATAATCATGCTTCCATTTGGTGCCAAACTGGGTGATTCATCCAACGATGTACTGGTTAGGGTAATTACCCGCAGAGTCTCTATATTGAGAATCGCGATCTGGTAGGTTGGGTCTTGTCTAGTTTCTCGCCGCACATGAACCAAATTTGCCCCATCAGGCAAAAAAGCTGCTTTAGCGCATTGAAAACAGTCATAGGTTAATCGCTCAACGGCGTAAGAGTTGGCCCCTATCTCCATTTGATAAATTTGAGGCTGGCCAGTTCTGTCTGACATAAACACCAAAGAGCGGCCATCAGGTGTCCAGCTGGGCTCAGTATCAATTGCCGGGTGCTCGGTCACCCTAATCAACTCGTTACTGTTTAAATCTTGAACGTAAATGTCCGGGCTACCATCTTTAGATAGCACCATCGCCAACTTAGACCCATCTGGCGACCAAACCGGCGAACTGTTGATGTTGGGATAGTTAGTGATCTGACGGCGCTGACCTGTCGCTATATTTTGAATGTAAATTCTTGGCAGGTCTGTTTCAAAAGAAACATAGGCTATATCTTGCCCGTTCGGAGACCAACTCGGCGACATTATTGGCTCTTCTGATTCGAGCAAAATCTGTGACCGCCGCCCATCATAGTCAGCTTTCTCTAGGCGAAAATTCGTCAACTCCGGCGAAATATAGTCAGAAACGATATAGAGAATCTCGGTCGTAAAAGCTCCCCGAATACCGGTAACCTGCTCAAACACGACATTGCTTATTTCATGTGCAATGTCACGCAGCTGTGTGACATTGCCGGTTAACACTTCGCCCGCCAATTTAATTTCGCGATTAACATCGAAAAACTCGTACTGCACTTGAACCAATGAGCTGCCAGGAGACCTGCTAATCTTACCAACTAACAAGTAATCTTGTGCCAGCACTCGCCAGTCACGGTAGAAAACCTCATTTTCTTCATCAGGCAAGCCCAGCATATTGTCCGACCCTAACGCGCGAAACTCTCCCACTTGCTCTAAATCATTAGTGACTATTTCACTAATATCTTCACTTAACACACCAGAGCCGTCCCAAGAGAAAGGCACTATAGCCACTGGAATTGGGTTATCTACACCCTGCGTAATAATGATATTTAGAGCGGCATAGCTGCTAAGGTGTGGCAGCAATACCAGCAAGGTAAATATTAATCTAAAGTGTTTCAATTCAATAAATCCTCTGGCTGAAAAGTTAACGAGAACGACCGGAAATAATCATTAAATATTCTGATTGGTAAGCTTTGCAGCTCCGCAAACGGAGCTGCCCTGAATACTGCCGTTTCGGCAGCTCGATCAAATGCCGGATCGGTGCTTGACTGAGTAATAGTGACATCCGTCACCTCCCCAGTAGGCAACATCGAAATTTGTAAGATAGTACGCATGCCATTCCTAGCGCTTGGCGGTCTCGACCAATTCTCTTGAACCACCTGTTGGATGAGCCCCGTCGCACTTTGAATTAACTCGTATTCAGTTCTGGCAGCGTTTTCAGCAGCGGCACTGGCTTGCTCTGATTCACGAGCACGTTGCTCGGACCTTTCAAGCGCCTCTTGCTGACGCTGCCTGTCTGCCTGCTCAGCCTCTCTTTGTTCCTGCTGTTCTTGCTCACGTTCTCGGCGCTGCTGCTCTAGTAAGAGGCGCTCTACTTCTTCTCTATCTCGTAATACCGCCTGTTGCCTTGCAAGCTCTTGAGCATCAGCTTCTGCCTTAGCGGCCTCTTGTTCTTGTCTGCGCTGTTGAGCAGCCGCGTTAGCTTTTGTGCGGTCGCGTGCGTCATCTTGTTGGCGCTCAACACGCTGCTGCTCAATTCGCTCTAAGCGGCGACGTTCGATATTTTTCTGGTTAGTAACTTGTGGGTTCTCATCGATGAAAAGCGACTTAATAACCGTCGGTTGAATAAAGTCGATAGTCTCCACTTTACTGTCGGCCTGCAGGTACAGTAAAGATACAAGTACAGTGATGTGCAGGCCAACGGCAACTACAACCGAAAGCGGATAGCCGTTATAAATAATTATATTGTTGATAGCACTGCTCATACATCAATTTACCGCTACAAAACTGCAAATCCTCATAAACTACTGATGGGTTCGGTTATAAAATTCGGGTTATCTACCCCAGCCTGCTGCAGAGTTGTTATTAGGGTAATCATTGTTCCCCAATCAGCCTCCCTATCGCCTTCAATTAAAACCTGAATATCAGGATTAGCACCCACCACTCGCCTAACTTGATCCCCGAGTACAGACAATTCTAGGCTTTGAGCCTCTTCACCGGTTGCGCCAATGCTGAGGAAGAAGCTGCCATCCGCCTTTATGGACACCACCAACGTCTCAAGGTTCTCATCGATATCCACCGGCTCATTATTTGCCTGGGGCAGATCAACTTCGATACCTTGGTTTAGCATTGGTGCTGTCACCATGAAAACGATAAGAAGCACCAACATAACGTCTATGTACGGAACTACATTAATGTCTGCCATGGGCTTACGTTTTTTGCGAACTAGAATTTCCATTTAAGCCTTCTGAAATTTAGTTACTGTGAATCTGGCGATGCAGGATGCTTGAGAACTCATCCGAAAAAGTTATATAGCTGCTGGTTATATTATCCACGTCAGAGGTATAGCGATTAAATGCGACCACCGCGGGTATTGCAGCGAACAGGCCTAAACCAGTCGCGATTAATGCCTCTGCAATATTTGGCGCAACAACTTGAAGCGTGGCTTGGGCCTGGTTCGCCAGCCCAATAAATGCGTTCATGATACCAATCACCGTGCCCAAAAGGCCTATATAAGGACTCACAGACCCAACCGTTGCTAAGAACGAAAGGTGCTTTTCGAGCTTTTCTTCCTCCCGGGAATAAGCAACCCTCATCGCACGCTGAGCGCCTTCCATTATGGCTTCTTTATCCACAGTCGATTGCTGCCGCAGACGCATGAATTCTTTAAATCCAGCGCGAAAGATGTTCTCCATTCCAACAAGAGGAATATCTTCTTTTTGCATTTGGCTGCCTTCTTTATAAAGCTGGCTCAAATCTATCCCAGACCAAAACCGCCTCTCGAAAGCGGTCACACCTTTAAGCGAGGCGGACAAGACCAGCCAGCGCTGCACAATCATTACCCAAGAAACAATAGAAAGCAGCAGTAAAATCAACATTACCAGCTGTACTTCTATACTAGCCCCCAGAATTAGTTGAAGAGGACTCAGCTCATTCAAAATTTTTCTCCAATTTGGTTTAAAACATTACCGACAAAATACTTAGCTATGACTGCAATAAGCCGCAGGAAATCCTCCGCATAAGAAGTTTAATTCGGCCAATTCCTAAAATAGTTTTGTGAAAACCTATTAAAGAGCCTAAATATAACTCTGCAAGGATCAATGGGGGCCATTATCAGGTTAATTGTGGCCACAATATGGCTTCGCATCACTAGGTGACTTTAGCTCAATGTTGCCGTCAAAGATGGGGCCTAAAGCTGCCAACACAATGGCATAGCTTAAAACTGTTAAACCGCTTACTCAGCATTTTGTGAGAATAGCTCAGCAACCGCTTTTGATGGCTTAATACCGAAATGGCGATAGCCAAATTGCGTCACAACCCTGCCCCGCGGCGTACGCATAATAAAACCTTGTTGTATGAGGTAAGGCTCCAACACATCTTCAATGGTATCGCGCTCCTCGCTGATCGCGGCCGCAAGACTATCGATACCAACAGGACCACCATCAAATTTCTCGATCATTGTCATCAATAGCCTGCGGTCCATATGATCGAAGCCATTTTTATCGATACTCAACATGTCCAATGCTCGGCTTGCAGTATCCAAATTGACCGCCCCATCAGCCTTCACCTCTGAATAATCCCTAACCCGCCGCAGTAATCGATTGGCTATTCGAGGCGTCCCGCGAGAGCGCTTGGCAATTTCAATAGCTCCCTCATCGTTCATAGGGGTTCCCAGAATTGATGCCGAACGACGCACGATGCTTGCCAACTCCTCTACGGAGTAAAACTCTAGGCGTTGAATAATACCAAAACGATCTCTCAAAGGTGACGTCAACAAACCTGCTCTTGTGGTAGCGCCCACTAGGGTGAAGGGCGGCAAATCCAACTTGATCGAGCGTGCCGCGGGCCCTTCACCAATCATCAAATCCAATTGAAAATCTTCCATTGCGGGATACAAGATCTCCTCAATAGCTGGACTCATACGGTGTATTTCATCAATAAACAGGACATCACCAGACTCAAGATTGGTCAACATCGCTGCCAAATCACCGGCTTTTTCTAAAACAGGACCCGACGTCGTTTTTATTGAGACATTTAACTCGTTGGCTATAATATTGGCCAGCGTGGTTTTACCCAACCCAGGGGGGCCAAACACCAAAGTATGATCGAGGGGTTCGTTACGGTTTCGAGCAGCACAAATGAAAATTTCCATCTGCTCTTTCACGACACTTTGACCCACATAGTCTTTTAGACTTAGCGGTCGGATAGCGCGATCCAGAGAATCTTCAATGGGCACTGCTGTAGCTGAAATAAGTCTATCATCGTCCATTGCTAAGCCATGCTCTTAAGTGCGAGGCGGATAAGCGCTTCACTATCTTCAATTTCTGGGTGCTCTTTCATGACGACTGCAATTGAACGCGCCGCCTGAGGAGGTTTGTAGCCCAAGCTTATTAGGGCTGTCTCAGCATCTCTGCTAACAGAGGACGTTAATGTTCTGTTGCTGGAGACATCTTGGCTAGTGTCACCCCACTCATCGAGCCGATCCCGCATTTCGATAACCAGCCTTTCTGCGGTTTTTTTACCAATACCAGGCATCTTAATCATTGCATTCACGTCATTGTCACGAATTGTTCGTACGAACTCATCTGCAGCCATGCCAGATAGAATTCCTAATGCCATTTTGGGGCCAACACCGTTGACTTTAATAAGGGAGCGGAACATGGCTTTAGATTTCAAATCATGAAATCCATACAGCAACTGAGCGTCTTCGCGGACAACAAAGTGTGTATGCAATAGCACCTCACGGCCCAGCTCTGGCAATTCATAAAGAGTGCTCATCGGAACTTGCACTTCGTAGCCAACACCACCAACCTCAAGCAAAACTTCCGGAGGGGTTTTGGAAAGCAATTTACCTCGCAACTGTCCTATCAATTTTATTCCTTCAGTGTGTGCTTCTTGTTTAGCTGGTAATGATGGTTACGTTTTGATGCATCCGCGCTATACGTTTTGATGCATCCGGACTAATTGCCGAACATTAGGACTGCGTTAATAAATGCTGCATACACATACCCCAGCTAACCGCGCAGTCGTTTGCGACTAAATGATTTTGCACCCGCTAGGCGAATCAAACTAGCCGATGTGTTGGCATGGCATATGGCTACGGCAAGCGCATCTGCTGCGTCTTCGGCAATTTTGTCATTTATCCGCAATAGCGCCCTCACCATATGTTGAACCTGAGTTTTATCAGCCGCACCTGACCCGGCAACGGCCTGCTTCACTTTTCTAGCAGAGTACTCATCCACAGGTAAGTCATGAGACAAACATGCCACCATGGCGCTGCCTCTGGCCTGCCCTAATTTCAATGCCGACTGGGCATTTTTGCCCATGAAAACTTCCTCGACAGCGGCCTGCTGCGGCGAAAATTCTTCGATCACCTCACAGACCCCAAAGAAGATAATTTTAAGTCGATCCGGCAGCAACTTAGTTTCAGTTTTTATACAGCCACAGGCAACAAACTCAAATTTGTTGCCTACAACATTAATGAGGCCGTACCCAGTAACTCTAGATCCTGGGTCAATGCCCAGAATAATAGCCATATTGGTTTTTCCTGGTTTTGCGCCCTTGGCTCATCTTAAAACGGCTGTAAAAGGCGATAAACGGGCGGACGAATAGATTACAGCTGGCTCGCTATCTCATCGGAAATCTTAGCATTCGAATAGACGTTTTGGACATCATCCAAATCCTCCATGTGTTCGATCAGTTTAAGCAGCGTTTCTGCTCCATCTAAATCTAATTCTGCATCAGTGGAAGCGAGCATCGTCATCTCAGCCGAGCTTGGTTCAACCTCAATAGTTTTAAAGGCGTCCTGAACCGCCCAAAAGGTTTCCAAAGTGGTCATCACATCAATGCTGGAATCTTCATTGGTGACAACATCACGGGCTCCAGAATCGAGCCCTATTTCCATAACACGTTCTTCATCACTGCCGGCGGGAAAGCTGACAATGCCTGTTTTCTCGAATAAATAGGCAACTGATCCGCTGGTGCCTAAGCTACCACCGTGTTTACTAAACGCATGCCTAACTTCGGCTACTGTTCTATTCTTGTTATCGGTCAAAGTTTCAACAAGTACAGCCACCCCGCCTGGGCCGTAGCCTTCATAAACAAGTTCTTCTAAGTTTTCATTCTCGGAAGTACCAGCTCCCCTAGCGACCGCGCGATCAATGGTGTCGCGCGTCATATTGGCGCCTAGTGCCTTATCTACTACCGCTCTAAGACGGGGATTGTCGTCAGGGTTTCCCCCGCCGGTTTTGGCAGCCACGGTTATTTCACGAATTATTTTCGTAAAAACTTTGCCGCGCTTAGCGTCTTGGCCCGCTTTACGGTGTTTGATATTGGCCCATTTACTGTGACCGGCCATAACAGACTCCTTATGTTTTTAACTCATTGGGCCTAGACTTTACTTTTTTCTTGTTCTCGCAAGCGAATATTAAGCTCTTTTAGCTGCTTCGCTGAAACGGTTCCCGGGGCATTAGTTAATGGACAAGCGGCGGACTGTGTCTTAGGAAACGCGATAACATCCCGTATTGAAGACGCGCCAGTCATCAGCATAATCAATCTATCCAAGCCAAACGCGATTCCTCCATGAGGAGGACAACCGTAGGACAGCGCATCTAACAAGAAGCCAAACTTCTCGGTAGCTTCTTCTTCCCCTATACCCAAAACTTTAAACACTGATTGCTGCATATCAGGTTTATTAATACGAATGGAACCACCACCTAACTCAGTGCCATTAAGAACCATATCGTAGGCTCTAGAAAGTGCCTGCTTAGGATTAGCCTGCAGCTCATCGGCGTCACATGCTGGCGCTGTGAATGGATGATGCAAGGAAGTTAAGCCTCCATCATTTGTAGTTTCAAACATTGGGAAGTCTATCACCCACAGTGGAGCCCAGCCTTCACGTACCTGACCTAAGTCCCCAGCGACTTTCACCCGCAGAGCACCAATTGCCTCGTTAACCACTTTCTCTTTATCTGCGCCGAAGAAAATAATATCACCTGTTTGCGCGCCCAGCTTGGCCATCAAAGCCAACACCGTCGCCTCAGGCATAAACTTAATAATTGGAGACTGAAGACCTTCGACACCTGCAGAAATGTCATTGACCTTAATCCATGCCAAACCTTTGGCGCCGTAGATTCCGACGAAGTCAGTATAAGAGTCGATAACTTTACGGCTGATTCCCGCACCTTCAGGAACTCTCAATGCAACAACCCTACTTTCCGGGTCTTTAGCCGGGCCGCTAAACACCTTAAAATCAACGTCGCTCATTAGGTCAGCGATATCGACGAGTTCAAGATCTATACGCAAATCCGGTTTGTCCGAGCCGTATCGACGCATCGCTTCGGCAAAGGTAATGCGCGGAAATCCGCCTAGATCAACGTCCATATGGCTCTTAAACACATGGTGTATTAGCGCTTCCATCATAGACATGATTTGCTCTTCATCCATGAAAGATGTTTCTACATCTATCTGAGTGAACTCAGGCTGTCGGTCGGCACGCAAGTCTTCGTCCCTGAAACATTTCGCTATTTGATAATACCTATCCATTCCTGCCGCCATAAGAATTTGCTTAAAAAGCTGAGGAGACTGAGGTAAGGCAAAAAAGCGATTAGGGTGTGTTCTACTAGGCACTAAGTAGTCTCTCGCACCTTCAGGTGTAGCTTTGGTAAGTAACGGAGTTTCAATATCCAAAAATCCATTTTCATCCAAAAAATTTCTAACAGTGTTGGTGACTTTTGAACGAAAACGTAACCGCTCAGCCATTTCCGGACGGCGTAAATCGATATAGCGGTAGTGAAGCCTTACTTCTTCGCCGACTTCCACATGCTCATCCAACTGAATCGGCGGTGTATTAGATGCGTTAAGAATAACCAAACCCTTTCCTAGCACTTCAATTTGGCCGGTTACCATATCGGCATTGCCAGTGCCCTGCGGGCGAAGTCTGACCCTACCCTTAACCTGAACTACATATTCACTTCTTACACTTTCAGCGAGCGCGAAACTCTCAACTGTATCCGGATCGAAAACAACCTGAGTCAAACCCTCTCGATCTCTCACATCCAAGAATATCACACCGCCGTGATCACGACGTCGGTGAACCCAGCCACACAGTGACACCTCTTGATCTACATGAGACTCGTTCAATTCACCACAATAATGGCTGCGCATAATTTCGACCCTTTCCTTATTCGTTAGTAAAGCCCGTATTGGCCTTTTTTGTCGACCTCAGCTCAATTTGAGCCTGGCTTTGACGGTGTAGTTTTGGTTTCTGCTTTGGGCTTGGCTTTAATGGTATCTGACTTTGCTGCAGAATCTTTACCAGATTTACTGCTGCTGGCTGATTTGTCACCGGAATCTGACTCAGCAAGCTGCTTTTTATTTCCGGTTTTAAAATCAGTCTCATACCACCCCCCACCTTTAAGGCGAAAGCTGGCCGCAGAAACCAGTTTCTTTAGTGCTGGCTTCTGGCACTCGGGGCAATCCACACGCGGTGCATCACTCATTTTTTGCAATGCTTCTAACGTAGCATCGCAATTAGTACATTGATATTCGTAAATCGGCATAGGCTGACTGATAAACTCCAAAGTAAAGGCTAAAACAAGAACAAATTAAGATTAGGCTAAAGGTCTAAAATACATCTAAATTCATATTTCACATCTATGCTTCTATCCATAGCCCTATATCACCGAGATAAGTCACTGGATTTAACACGGGAACTAGTCACGAAGTAAGGCTTCCGCCCGAAATCGCAGTTCGAGAATGCAATTTAAGGTCATCCTTCAAGCTCATAATTCCTGATAACAGCTCACAGCAGGTCTCTGCTGCAACCCAAAAAGCCCGCTATTATACCTTAAATGGATTTTTACTCGCACCCCTTAACACATAATGATTTAAACAGATTTCCGTTTAATCTATTTCATCCAGCCCACAATGAGAGACATACTAGAGAGGTATTACGGATGTAGCAGGGATATAAATATGGCCTTTAAGCGAGCATAAATCCACAAACTGAAAAAAAAATAACAACCTAGCCAGCTTATTTTTGTCTATACGACTGGATTCAACAAACTCTTTCTCTCTTTGCACCCAAAGCTGACGACCAAAGTCAAAAAGATAATTTTAAAAAAAACATTTCCCTGCCATCAACTTTCTCTGGCCACGTTACAGTCGCACCCACTTTTCAAGTTGACTAAATAGCCTAATCAGAGGACGAGAAATGCCACACCATAAAGCATAAATAGACTGATTTTTGCGAGACAAAACCAAAAAATACTTTCTTCACTATAGTACTTGATAGGTCATGTTTAATGCTTTATAAATACAATCCTTAAAAGAGCGTGAAAAATTATAAAAATAATCGTTTCTTTCCTGACACTCAAATTTGCGTTTGCGCTGTCAAAGAAACCGTCTAACTATAACTTAAATACAATAAAGAGATTCCGCATGGCTGTTAAGAAACCAACTCGCAAAGTTGTAGTAACAAAAGCTGCACCTGTTGCTGCACGTAAAACTCCTGCGATTCAGAAGAAGTACACGAAAACTGAGATTCTAAATGAGATCGCAGAGAACACCTCTATAAGCAAGAAAGAGGTATCCGCAGTTCTCGATGAACTTGGCATTATAATACAGCGCCATATTAAAAAGCGTGCTGTTGGCGAATTCACTCTACCTGGCTTGTTGAAAATTAAATCAGTCGTTAGACCTGCTCGCCCTGCTCGCAAGAATGTCCCAAATCCATTTAAGCCCGGTGAACTTATGGATATTCCTCGCAAGCCAGCTACAACTCGAGTAAAGGTATTACCTTTGAAGAAGCTTAAAGAATTCGCGCTCTAAGTCGCGTTCTGAGTCACACCCTGATTCGCTCCCTAAATTAGGTGACACAAAGTTAAGTTTGACGAAAGGCAGCCCTAGGCTGCCTTTCTTTTATGGGACAAGATAATGCGAGCCAGTCAATTTTTACTAGCCACTGTAAAAGAAACTCCAGCAGATGCTGAAATAACAAGTCATCAACTCATGTTGCGCGCTGGAGTGATTCGTAAATTAGCCAGCGGATTATACACGTGGCTGCCCCTAGGCCTCAGGGTATTACATAAAGTTAGCAACATCGTTAGAGAAGAAATGAATAAATCTGGGGCTATGGAAGTTTCCATGCCGGTAGTTCAGCCCTCTGAGCTTTGGCAAGAATCAGGACGTTGGGAAACCATGGGGGATGAGCTTCTCCGATTTAAGGACCGCCACGATAGAGATTTCTGCCTTGGCCCGACCCATGAAGAGGTCATCACTGACATAGTTCGAAACGAGTACAGCAGCTATCGGCAACTTCCTTGCAACCTATATCAAATTCAAACTAAATTCCGTGACGAGAGACGCCCAAGATTCGGGGTTATGCGCGCGCGGGAGTTTATTATGAAAGACGCCTACTCTTTTCATACCAGCCAGGAATCCTTAGATGATACCTACGCAGTGATGCACAATACGTACTGCAACATCTTTAACCGTTTAGGCTTGGATTTCCGGCCGGTGATTGCCGATTCAGGAAACATTGGAGGCAGCACTTCCCATGAATTTCACGTGCTGGCTGACTCCGGCGAAGATGAAATAGTCTTCAGCTCCAGCGGGGACTACGCAGCTAATATGGAAATGGCTGAAGGTATTCCTACCGCGGCAAACACATCAAAAGAGTCGCACCCGGCTAAAATGGTGGATACTGGAAATGCCAGTTCTATTGAAGATGTCGCGCAGTTGCTAGGAATAGCAACAAGTAGCGTAGTCAAAACCCTAATAGTCCACGGCGCCGACAGCGCAGGTGAGAAAACTGATCAGCTCGTAGCGCTGCTGTTAAGGGGTGATCAAGAGCTAAGTGAAATCAAAGCGGGAAAACTCAGCCAACTCTACTCACCTATTACTTTTGCTGACGATGCCCTTATTGAAGCAACACTCAGCTGCTTACCCGGCAGCATTGGTCCAGTTGATCTGCCTATACCTGTTATCGCGGACAAATCTGTTATCGAGTTAAGCAATTTTGTCTGCGGCGCAAACCAACTCGGCAAACATATAAGCTCTGCCAATTGGGGAGACTCAATAAAATTTGATTCAAGTGCCGATATAAGAAAGGTACAAGAAGGCGATGGCAGTCCAGATGGCAATGGCACCTTAGCCATTAAACGTGGCATTGAAGTTGGTCATATTTTTCAATTGGGTTCCAAATACAGCGAGTCCTTAAAAGCAACTGTGCTAAACGAAAATGGTAAAGCCGTGGCCTTGACCATGGGCTGCTATGGAATTGGGGTTACTCGTGTAGTGGCAGCCTGTATCGAGCAAAATCACGATGATCGAGGCATTATCTGGCCAGAAAACATTGCTCCCTTTCAACTTATCATCACTCAGATAGACGCCCATAAATCAGAACAAGTGGTTGAAATTAGCGAAATGCTTTATCGAAAAGCACAATCACTCGGCATTGACGTGCTACTTGATGATAGAGACAAGAAAACCAGCCCCGGCGTAAAATTTGCTGATTCTGAGCTAATCGGAATCCCTCATCGCCTCGTCGTTTCTCCTCGCACACTCGCGGATGGCGTTATAGAACATCTCGATCGCCGCAGTGCCGAGAAATCAATGATAGATAAGGACTTAAGTATGGAATTTTTGAGCAAAATGTTCGGCTAATAGTCAATTCTGAAACCTGTCAGATCTTCAACTTGGCAGGTTTCAAAATCAACCTTATCAACGCGCGCCAATCGAGGTCCTCGATACAGCCATTGCTGCATAGCAGCTAGAGCAGAATTCTCACCAGCAAAAAAAAATTCCACTGTGCCTGCTTTGGTATTCCGAACCCAGCCAGTAAGCCCGAGCATATCCGCTTGAGCTTTAGTGTTTTTTCGAAAAAAAACACCCTGAACCTTACCGGAGACCTCACCTCTTATACCGTGCATTAAGCCAATCCATCCTTTTATCTTCATATCGGTATTGTTACCCCACCTTAGCAGAGTGCAGAGTCTTGCTTATCCCCACTAAAGATATAACGTATAATGGCAACTTATCCGGAATGACTTACTCCCATGGCTTCGCAACTTCAGCAATTTAGGGAAAAAATCAAGCAATTGCAGAATTCGGCAAAGGATTTCCTGTGGCAGCCCAATATCTCATCCTTACCGTTTTGGAAGCGCAGCTGCGTGCGTTGCAGCCAAATAACCGTGGCGGTCATTCGAGACCTGCTGCAAGGCCAGCTATCGCTCAGGGCGATGAGCTTGGTATTCACCACTTTAATTGGTTTCTTTCCCTTGCTGGCATTAACCTTCTCCATATTAAAGAGCTTAGGTGTCCACAATGAGATGGAACCAGCCTTGCTCACCTTACTTGAGCCACTTGGCGAACGCCGTACAGAGGTCACAGCGCAGATTTTAAGCTATGTCGATGCAATGCAGGTCGAACTAATTGGTATAACAAGTGTGGCCCTGCTTCTTACTATAGTGCTGGATATGATGCGAAAGATTGAACTTTCTTTCAATTATATTTGGACTGTTAAACAAGCTCGCTCATGGGCGAGTCGGGTCAGTGAGTATTTGTTTGCGGTGATTGTCAGCCCGCTTCTGCTATTTATATCTATCAGCATTACCTCCTCAGTTAACACCAACTACTTTCAAAGTTTCTTAGAAGGCTTAACCTATGGCGGGCTTATAATTCAGCCCGTTGCTTTTATTGCTCCCATCCTACTTATGTCTTTGGCGTTTGCATTCATCTACAGCTTTCTGCCAAATACCAAAGTCCAGTTTAGCTCGGCGTTCATTGGTGGTTTCGTCACAACCATCATTTGGAAGCTCATGGGTTCGTTATTTCAAGAAGTTTTTATTACCTCGGCCAGAGAATCTATTTACCACGCCTTTGCGACCGCGATTGTTGTGCTATTTTTCACGTATTTTGGCTGGTTAGTAGCTCTGGTGGGAAGCAGCATAGCCTTCTATCAGCAGTACCCAGCCAAAGCCCGTAACGGTAGAGAGGAAAACTCTCTTAGCCTACTACAACAAGAAGAATTCAGCCTTGCTGTCGCAGCACTTATTATCAGACGGTTCCAAAGCGGAGAAATCCCCCTAAGTGAATACGAAATTAGCCTCTCCCTAGACAGTAACTCGGCCTTGTTAGAGCCTGCCTTGGACAACCTAGAGGCCATAAACCTCATTACATCAACCAGCGATAATCCGCCACGCTTTGTCCCAACGAAAGCAGTAGATGATTGCAGTATCGTAGAAATTTGGCTGGCTCTGCGCAGGGTTAATAGTGAAAGCCATAGCTATAGCAATGACTCTGAGGATATGCAGAAAATAAAGCGCTTCCAATCCCAGATTGATTCCAGCGTAGAAAGCGCTTTGGGTAATGAAAAATTTTATTAAAGTACGGTGCTAGCAAGCCAATATCTCAGAAGATTCTAGCACCTCAAAAGGCAGCCAAGCCTATGGCAGACTCGACAGTTTGTTTTCAATGAATAGCCCGTTTTAATTAAACTTGTTTCTTATCTATTAATAAACAGTAGAATTAAGATCACCATGACTATTTCTTTAAGGCTCTACCATAATCCAAACTGCTCGAAATCGAGAGCTGCGCTGACGTTGCTAAAAGAAAACAATGTTAAATTTGAGACTGTCTATTACCTTGACCACCCGCCAGACAAAAAAGAAATTCGAGCGTTAGCTGTAAAACTCGGAATTCATCTAAAGCAATTGTTGAGGAAAAATGAAGCGACCTATGAGCAATTCGACCTAGATAATGAAAAGTTAATTGAAGAAATGGTCTTGGACATTGTTAGTGAGCACCCAATTTTGATAGAAAGACCAATTCTCGTCCGTGGTGAGAAGGCGATAATTGGCAGACCTCCAGAAACCGTGTTGCAATTCGCCCAAGAGCCAACCCCATGACTGAAATACCCTATGTATTAGTACTTTTTTACAGCCGCTCTGGCGCCACCGCAAAGATGGCGCAGCTCATTGGACGCGGCGTCGAACAGGTCACCGGTATCGAAGCTCGAATTCGAACAGTGCCTGATGTATCGGCGAATACGCAAGCAACAGAACCTACAATCCCGGACAGTGGCGCTATTTTTTGCAATGAAGACGATCTTAGAAACTGCTCCGGGCTTATTTTAGGCAGCCCTACCCGGTTTGGTAATATGGCTGCAGCAATGAAGTCTTATATTGATTCTACTGGCGCGCTCTGGGCATCCGGCGCTCTTATTGATAAACCTTGCGCTGTATTCACATCCACCTCTTCTCTTCACGGTGGCCAAGAGTCCACCCTGCTAAGCATGGCGCTGCCACTACTCCACCATGGCATGGTATTTTGCGGCTTACCCTATTCAGAAGCCGCATTGAATACAACCTCAACCGGAGGAACACCTTACGGTGCAAGTCATCTCGCCGGCACGGATAGCAACCAAAAAATTAGCTCTGAGGAAAGTGAACTTTGTCATGCCCTAGGCAAGCGCATTGGCCGACTCGCTATCGCTCTTAACTAGAAGCAACACACGTACCAACCCCACTAATACAAGTTTAAATAGACTTAAACAGGCAGTTGAATATGCAAGAGACGCAGTCCAGCAACGTCATTGAACTTCCAAGGCCAATAGCCCGAGCAAGGCTTGCCGTTCTAATTTCCTATGGCGGACTCATACTTTATTTTGGGGTTTTAAGCGTACTGTCGTTTGAAACCCTGAATCTTGCCATGCCGGTAGTTTGGTTAATCCAGGTACTACCGCTGCTAATCTTTGCACGCAGCCTTTACCACACTCATCTTCGAACTTATGGCTGGCTTTGCTTTGTTGTGTTGCTATATTTTTTGCACGCTGTACTGCTCGCTTTTGATCCCAGTAGGCGAATTTTTGGCCTAGTTGAGGTGACACTGTGCTCAGTGATGTTTGTGGCTCTGGTAATATTCATCCGCGGCTACAAAGATCACTTTAAGGTTAATATGTGAATTGCCAGAAGTAGCGATTCATCGCAAGCAGATTATCGATTTCAAATAGATTTCAAGCAGTTGGAGAGAGCCCCGCGAGCGGCTGCTCTCAGTTATTCAATACCAGCTACCAGCCAAGGGTAGCTTTCACCAAAGGGACTGTAAGCTTACGCTGCTGCACTAGGGATGTTGCATCCAGAGTATCTAAGACCTTCATCAGTTCATCAAACCCGCGCCCAGCCCTAACTATTATGTAATCTGCTACCGCATCGGACAAATCAAAGCCTCGCTGTTTCGCTCTGTGCTGCAGCGCCTGCTTTTTGTCCGCATCATTTAAATTGGTCAAATTAAAAACCAGCATTGATTGCAGCCTCGACTGCAAATCAGGCAAGCCTAGATTCAAATTTTTTGCTGAAACATCAGCCGATATTATCAAAGCAGTACCACTTTCTTTAAGCTGGTTGTACAGGGTAAAAAGAGCTTGCTCCCACTCCTGCTGACCGGCCACAGCATCCAAATCATCGATGCAAACAACTGACAACACGTGGCAACCTTCGAATATTTCCGGGGAAAGAATATTTGAATCTTTAAGTGACACATACAATGCCGTGTTATTTTCTAAATCGGCCTGGTGGCAAGCCGCCTGTAGAAGGTGGCTTTTGCCCGCGAATGCGGTTCCCCAGAGATAAACGAATTTATCTTTGTCAGAGGCAGCCAAAGAGGCGAGGCTGCTCACTATTTGCTGATTATCGGTGCCTGCGAAATAGTTTTCGAACCGAGCCTCGTCGTTCAATTCTACAGCTAAGGTCAACTGACTTGGATTAAGCATTACCGATCCTTACCGAGTCCAACGATAGTGAAGGCGAAAACCATTCTCTAAACTTTCGCTTTGAATAGGTAGCAAATCTCTATCTAACGCTATCAACTCAGCGAGTTGATTTGGATCACCCAGTAAGCTTAGGCTTAAATCAAGCCGCTCACCATCAAGCGCAGTTGTAGTGACACTCTCAACCAAACCCAAGCCATTAACATAGGTCACCAGAGACGAGTAGGCCTGCAGGTTTCCAACTCCATCAATTCTTAATTGAACAATTTCGAAATCGCTTGTTTCCGGCACAATAGCAAAATAGCTCGCCAGCTGCGTTGTTATCTTATCCAAGGGTGCATTTAGGTAAGACTTCAGCTCTTGGTCAACGCCGTCAAACATCAAAGTCTGGTCTTGAAAAATGAATTGCCAGACCCCTACCAAATCGCCACCTGCTGTAAAATGCAACCTGCCAGACATTATACTGTCAGCCCCATAGCGCACGCTTGCCTGTCGGATAAGCGCCTCATCCAGAGACCAAATAGCATCTTCAGTTACATTACGTCTATCTTCAAAATCAAGCACTGGAAAAATAATAGGTAGGCCGCGCTCATCGGCAAAATCTCGAATCAAGCTAACGATCTTTGGATTCGTTTCAGAACTGAGCAGCGAACGCTCGCCAGCCTCATCTTGCAAGGTCATCCAAACCAACACACTCGGCCTATTGCTATCCCACACTGGTATTTTTGCTTCAAGCAGTAGCTCGTTAATTAATGTGGCCGAGAAATCCACATTAATAAAACGCTGTTCCGTTGAAGCCGCCGTGACAGCCTCCGGCACCTCAGCGGTCATCAGCTCTGGGTTTTCAGCAGAAACGTTTAAATTGTTAGGGTTCTCTTGAACTTGCTCCTCAGAATCATCTCGAGAACTAAACCCAGAGCTATCTTGAGAATTGCCCTGAGTATTTCCTAGAACCTCGGCTTGAGAGTCGTCGCCGAGTGCATCAGTAGGCCTGAGCAGAACTAATTCGCTGGAATAACTCACTCCTTCCACATAGCTCTGAGCATTGCTCACTGCGGTTACTACCACCGGGTCTAATAGCCAGCGCTGCTCTCCCGTCACCTTAACAATAACTGCCGCTAGAGCATCGCGGAAGGCGCGGCTTCGCTCGCTGTTACTTTCGTTGAGAACTAGTATTTTTTGACTATATAACCCTGTGACCTGTAATGCAGCGCTTGGCTGAAACGTATAACTGGCCAGCAAGAGGCTCAAAAACCAAAACCGCCAAGCCCGGGCACGGAACAACGCCGCCGCGCAATTGCTCAAAGCGTGGATTTTTGAGGTTATGTAACAATGATCTAGAGTCTTCATAACGACGATAATACTGCAATAATGAGCTTAGGGGCTAATCATCAGCTACATCTACACGATCAAACCATTTTTTCACTGACGTATGCGGCCCTTCTTGGTAAAATATCGGGAAAATCAGCAGCGAGCTCTACTTGGCCGCTTGCAAGCACCCTTCCTTAAGGCGAAATATTAATGGCATCAGATGATAAGTTAAATCCTTCCTCCACTAATGAGTCTCTAACTTATCGTGACGCAGGAGTAGATATCGATGCAGGCAATGCTTTGGTCGAGCAAATTAAGCATGTGACAAAAGCCACCAATCGTCCAGAGGTAATGTCTGATCTTGGCGGCTTCGGGGCGCTTTGCGAAATCCCAGTAAAATACTCCCACCCGGTACTCGTTTCAGCAACCGATGGTGTTGGTACTAAACTAAAACTTGCCATGGAACTTAATAAGCACGACACAATAGGCATCGATCTAGTTGCCATGTGCGTTAACGACCTAATAGTTTGCGGTGCAGAGCCCTTGTTTTTCCTGGACTACTACGCCACTGGCGGACTCAATGTCAGCACGGCCACCGCCGTTGTAACGGGCATAGGCGAAGGCTGCAAAATGGCTGGCTGCGCATTAATTGGTGGTGAGACCGCTGAAATGCCGGGCATGTACAAAGGCGAAGATTATGACCTTGCGGGGTTCTCTGTAGGTGTAGTCGAGAAAAAAGAGATTATCGACCAGAAAAAAGTCACTGTCGGCAACTCTCTCATTGGTGTCGCTTCATCAGGCCCCCATTCCAATGGCTACTCCCTGATTCGCAAAATCATTGAAAGAAGCGGCGCTAAGTTAGACCAGAGTTTTGGCGATAGCACATTAGGTGAAACCTTACTGACCCCGACCAAAATTTACGTTAAGGCATTTCAAGCCCTTCAAAGCCAGGTTTCAATTAACGCCATCGCCCATATTACCGGCGGTGGTATCACTGAGAATTTGCCGCGGGTTCTGCCAGATAATACCCAAGCTCGAATTGACGTAACAAATTGGCAACGACCTGAAATTTTCAACTGGCTTCAGCGTGAAGGTAACGTTGAGGACACTGAAATGCTACGCACCTTTAATTGCGGTCTCGGCCTAGTCATCTGCGTCGCCAAGGAAGATGCAGAACAAACCATCAGCATCCTCAACAATAATAACGAAAGTGCCAGCATCATCGGCGAAATTGTTAACAAGGCGGAAGGCGAGCCCTCTGTCTCTTTCGCTTAAGTTATTTCCCTATGGAACTTAAACCCTGCAAGGTTATTGTTTTAATTTCTGGAAACGGCAGCAACTTACAAGCGATAGTTGATGCCTCCTACTCCTCAAACTATGTTGTTGAAGCTGTAATATCTAACAAAGCCGATGCTTTTGGTTTGCAGCGTGCTGAATTAGCAAATATTAAAACTCAAATTCTTGATCATAGGAACTTTTCTTCTCGTGTTGAGTTTGACCTTGCCCTTCGCAAGCTTATTGACCCTTACCAGCCAGACCTTCTTGTGCTTGCAGGTTTTATGCGAATTCTCAGCGCTGATTTCGTCCAGCACTATGCCGGCAGAACTCTAAACATTCACCCCTCACTGCTGCCCAAGTTTCCTGGAACCGATACCCACCAAAGGGCGATGGACGCTGGCGAGTCTGAACACGGCGCATCGGTCCATTTTGTTACCGAGGAACTTGATGGCGGTCCCGTCGTTGCTCATGCAAAATTTGATATCCTAGCCACTGATTCAGCAAACGAATTGCAAGCCCGTGTCGCACTGAAAGAACACCAACTCTACCCTTTTGTTGTCGACTTATTTGCCAGAGGTAGGCTTGAAATGCTCAATAATAAAGCAATTCTAGATTCAGAGATCTTATCCGGTGCCGGAATAGATTTCTCAGAAATCGCAAAATGAAACTCTCATGGAGAAACCCCCACACATTAATCTGCACGCTCACCATGACCGTTCTGATGATAACGGGGAGTTCAATGTTGACAGCACAAGGCATAGCAACATTCTCTAGTGAATATTCAGCCTCCGCCAACGGCATTAAAGCAAAAGCATCAAGAAAATTGCAACATCTGGCAGACGGCAGCTATCAGTTCGAAAACACCCTAACTGCCAAATTTGCAGGAGCCACACTGGCCACTCTGATAGAGACTAGCCTATTTGACATGATTGGCCAGAACATCACACCGTTGCACTACCAGTATTCCCTAACCGGAATCAGCAACGAGTCTAAACTGATCGCTTTTGACTGGCAGGCAATGCTTGCTGTTAGCTCTGAAACCTTAAAGAGCTGGACGATTGATCTCTCCACTAATACACAGGACCCTCTGAGCTACCAATTACTATTGCCTCAATATTTAGCAAATCAGACTGGCAGCCTTTTTGAGATTCCGATAGTTGATGGCGCCGATATAGAGATTCAACGATTTAGAATTATTGGAGAGGAGGTTTTAGATTCGGCTATAGGCAGTCTCAATTGCGTTATCGTTGAGCGTATAAAAGAAGTCGATGACAAAAGAACCACCACTATTTGGTTCGCCAAAGACCATTTTTACTTGCTCGCTAAACTCGAGCAAACAACCGCTAGCGGGCTAACCATCAACCTAAAATTAGAATCTGCCATACTTGAAAAAGCATCATTCTAAAGGAGGATGACACGGGCCATTGCCACCTCAACACAATCGGCTTCTCATTCAACCCTTTTCGGCGATGGCTGCTAAGTCTTACCGCTTAGTTTTTTACACCACCTATTTTTTCGTACTTTTTTTGACCCGTTTTCAAACAATAAAAAGGAATACCGGCCAGACCTAGCAATGATTTTCGAAAATACAAAGCTGCGACTCTTTATCATAAAGCTTATGCTTAAGAACTGGGATAATTCTGAGAGCTATAAAACCTCAGCTCGATATAAGACACCGCTAAACAGAAGACAATATAAAACCTAGGCCCACTTCATGAACGAGCAATTAAGTGAGAAAACACTGGCTAAGCTTCTCGCCCTAGGGATGGGATTATTGCTTTGTGTGAAATTGTTTCTGGCTTCCTCACTCGACTTATACAGTGATGAAATTTTTTATTGGCTGGCCTCAACTCGCCCTGCAATTGCTTACAGTGACCTTCCTTTTATAACAGCCTTGCTAGTCGGGTTAGGCTCCCTGCTCGACTCAAGCAACACTTTGGCAGTTAGAAGTTTGTTTATACTCTTGGGGACCTGCATCCCTCTTCTAATCTATTGGCTGGCGCTGCCAATCACCAATAAAAGACAAGCCCTAATATCTGCGCTACTTGCGCTTTGTATTCCTATGGGCGGTTTTATGGGATTATTAGCAGTTCCCGACGTACCAATAGTTGTTTTCGGGCTGTTATCCATAGGCGCTTTTGAAAGAGCGCTGCGAACCGACCGCTTCATCTACTGGCTAGCAACTGGCATTACCGTAGCATTAGGTCTTAGCACTCATTATCGATTTTTCTTATATCCAACTGCGGCCTTGGTTTTTCTAATTTTTTTTAGGGACGAGCATAAACAATGGCGTAATCCCAAATTTTGGTTTGCGGTTGGGATTGCTGCAATAGGCCTCTTTCCAATCATTTGGTTTAACATCGAGAACCAACTAGCCAGCGCCAATTTCTATTTGGTTGAGCGACATCCTTGGCAGTTTCAGGCGCTAGGTCTGCTGCACTTTTTTAAACAAGCGGGCATAGTGACCCCGCCAATGTACTTGTTGCTGGGCATTGTCGTTTGGCAGTTGCTCCGCCATCACAGGGGCGAGCGCAATGCTGCCCTATTAGCCTGTTTTGCACTGTGCAACGGTATTGTGTACTTAGTGCTCGCACCTTGGACTGACGCCAATAGTACGTCACTGCATTGGCCGCTTTCGGCGTACTTTCCATTACTTGTATTTGCTCCTCGCACGATGGCTGAATTGCGCGCACTAATAGAAACTAAATACAGCAGTCGAATGGCCCGCAATACACTAACAACAATACCTACCATTGGCTTTATAGGCACACTTGTAGCGTTAGCGAGCATAGGCTCACAGGCATTTCAGCTACCTTTACAAGCAGTCACCGGCCCAGGAATGCTGTCCAACAAAATGGCTGGATGGACTGAATTTGCAAACTATTCATCCCAAATTATCACTGAAGAATTTCCTGGATCAAGCCCAATTGTACTGACTGACAATTATTACACCGCCGGGCAAGTTGCCTTCGCCGGAGTTAGCAGCAATCCATTAACTTCTGATGAAGATAAGGCTGTTCGCGATGGCCGCATCGCTCAAATCAAACTCTGGCAAATGAGCGAATTAGCCCTTCAGCAACGGCCTGACTCAGCAGTGCTATTTATTACTGAGGACAGCACGCTAAATGTGATAGAAAAAACAGCGGTAATAATGAAAATGTGTCACCAAGTTCCTAATTTGGAATACTTGAATAGCTTGTCTCTTTTTAATGGAGACAAGAGATTTAGCTTCTACAAAGCGTCATCTACTTCCAGATCAACTAACGACAAAACTGACAGAGCCAACCCCTGCCCCTTTCCTCCAAGGGCTTGGATAGACCTTCCTTTAGCAAACGCAAAGTTAACCGGGGTGTCTCATATAGGAGGCTGGGCTTACCTCGAAGACATAGGCATAGAATCTATCTCGTTGCTTATAGAGGGTGTTGAGGTTGGCCTATTAAGCTACGGTATTAGCCGGCCTGATGTCGTTGCCACAATGTCAGTCAAAACCGATCCTAATTCTCCGCGACTAGGCTTCAGCTATGGATTTGACACCACAACTATGCCCAACGGGAGCTATAGCTTAGCGATTCGCATCATCGACAAAAATGGGGGATCAAACAATTACGGAGCACGACAAATCAGCGTGGAGAACTAACAAACGAAAACACAATATGTCGCCAAACTCAGCATAAGTAATTTGCTTAGCTGCGCTATTGGCGAGCTCGATGTGTTGGCATAAGTTAGGCAAAATAAAAGGAAGAAAGAAGAAAGAAAGAAAGAAAGACACAGATGACCAAGTCCCCTCGCAAGAGTAAAACCTGCAGCGCTAGACACAACTCGAGAATGGAATGTGGTTGAAGCAATAAAGCTAAGCAACCTCAGCCAGATGCTAACTAGACGCCAACGTGCCTTTGTCATTGCCTCCGGAATTTATCTCTTGGGTAGCGTCATCATCTTGTTTCTTTTGTAAACTGTATTTACGCATTTTTTCTACTAGCGTAGTCCTGCGAATGTTCAGCCTATCCGCAGCACGCGCAACTACCCCAGCACTGTCATCAAGAGCTTGGCTAATCAGATCCTTTTCAAGGTTGGCCAAGTATTCTTTTAAATCCAAACCATTTAGTGGCAGCAATGTATCTGCCTTGGGCGCTGGATTCCCGGTAAAATTAACTACGGTGTTGCCGGTGGCAGCATCCGAGGTGACCTGAGCAATTTCTTGGTCGCTTAAATGACGAAACTTCTTTGGCAGGTCGCTTACTCCAACGATGCCATGAGGGTATAAAATAGCCATACGTTCCACTAAGTTAGCCAACTCTCTTACATTGCCTAACCATGGATGACGGCATAACGAGGATATAGCACCCGAGTTAAATCTAACGGAGCCTCTTTTTTCTGCCTCCATAATCGTGATCAATTCGTTTAATAGCAGCGGTATATCGTCTGCTCGCTCGCGCAGCGAAGGCATTTCTATCGGAAACACATTAATTCGGTAGTACAGATCTTGACGAAAATTGCCAAGTTCAATCATCACTTCCAAATCTTTGTGAGTGGCCGCTAGAATTCTTACGTTAGTTTGCAGGGTCTTAACCCCGCCCACTCGCTCGAAACTGCGCTCTTGAAGCACTCGAAGTAGCTTAACCTGCATATTGAGAGGCATGTCACCTATTTCATCAAGAAATAGAGTTCCTCCCTCGGCTAACTCGAAACGACCTGCTCGCGAGGAAATGGCGCCCGTAAACGCACCCTTCTCATGACCGAAAAGTTCGCTTTCTAGTAGCTCTCTAGGAATTGCCCCACAGTTAATGGGGACGAAAGGTTTGTCTGCCCTTGCTGAATTTAAATGTAGATTCCGTGCAACAACTTCTTTCCCTGTGCCAGACTCACCCGTGATTAGAACACTGACTTCAGTGTTAGCAACCTGCCCCATCATATGACGGACACGATGAATCGCCTCACTATTACCTACGAGACTACGGAACATATTAAAGTCTTTAACGCCGTCGAAATCTCTCAGTCGATTGTAGTGCTCATGAAAAATTTTAGCTTTGTGCAAGGCATCAAGCAGTGGCTGATAGCTAAGCTTTTTGCCCAAAGTGGCTGTGATCCTAGAGGAAGCGTCCGCATCAAAATACTCTGGCAGATCAACCTTGCCCACCAGAATGAAAGGCAATCCCCCCTCCCAACGGTGAAGATCGCAAAGTAGGTCAGCCACGACCGACTTGGAACAGTCTCCTATCAAGGCTAAACTGAAATTAGATGGCTTTTCCGCTGCCTCGCTAGCTCTGACATGCCAGTCAATTGAACTTGCGGAAACTACAGTTTCACCGAGGAACTCCAATACCGTTTCAAACTCGCGACGATTGTTCTCCTCGTCAGTGATTAACAGTATTTTTGTTTCTTCCACCATGATAGATAAACCGTCTACAAAATAGCCAAAGAATTTTGGCAGCTAGTGCTTTATCGAAATCCAGAGCTCGAATTTGCAATCAGAAGTTACCTGCAGCCGCTCTTTCCTTTCAATTAGACATTGTAGACGGTTTTCGCTCAATTATGAGAGATATTTTATGTTGCTCGCTAACGCCTGCAAAGCGTGATGCTGACAAAGCTAAATATCACTACTAGGCCGGCGCTATCTCATCCCAAGAAGATTTGACTTTCAGCAACAAACTCATGACTTCTTCCACTATCGACATATCATTCTTCATATTGGCTTCAAGTAGCCGGCGTTGCATATAGTCATAAAGCTTGTCCAGATTGCCTGTTAGATCTTTACCTTTTTCTTCATCAAGACTGCCCTGCAAGCCAGCGATAATAGAAATGGATTTACCCAACAAAACACCTTTTTGTTCTATATTGTTATTTTCAAAGGCAGACTTCGCTTGAGCAAGCCGATCAAGCGCTCCGATCATTAACATTTGGATTAGACGGTGTGGACTAGCTCCGTTAACCGCTGACTCGCTATCAATTTTTTTATACTGCGCCAAGGCAGCTTTTTTAGAATACATTGTGAATTTCCCTATTCGATTTATTCATTTTCCCATGGGTTTTACTACTGGCTTTAGGCTCGCCCGGTCACTTGTGCTTACTTTTTAAGACTAGTCGCTAATCTTCTATAAACCCGCCATTGTGTTCATTAATCTTTTTTGCCCCCAAGTAAGCCTTCCAATAAACTGAGCTGAGATGGCAAGAAATCTGCGGTGGTGTTCAAACTCGAAATTATTAAATCATTTGCCAGAAACGAAGACCGCAGCCTAGCCTCAGACGCTTCGATTCTCGATTCAAGATCGACCCTATCCTCATCAATTCCTTCAAGCTCGTTGGTCATTGCTCTGTGAAGACAATTTCTCAATGGTTGAAGTGCTTTCAAGAAGGTTCTTAGGCCCGAAGGGAGGCAACCTATTAATGATGGTCATGTTATAAAGAGGATTTCGCAGTTCACCTGAAGCGGCAAGCTCATTCCAGTAGGCTGAAAATTTCTAATTATCTGATCGTACAAACTCGGACGAAACATGATGTGGTTTAGGGTTATTGAAGGTGAAAAAACATAGAGTGCCGGCAATTTATTTTAAAGGGCCTAGTCACAGCACTAATTAAAATGCTCCATCGACCTGCTTCTCTTAAATTTCTGGTATTCAGCTAATAAGCTTTACAACCGTGAGTCAATGTCTAGGACTAACAACTAGAACTAAAACTAGAACCTAGGAGTAGACTAGATTATCAGACCTGACCGCCTATATGCGGAACCAGCCCACTCTTGTTAATCCTCTTGAACCGATGGCCATCCAACACACCAGCTCTTAAAGAGAGCCCTTTACCCCTGCACCATCTTGCCATATCAGCCATAAGTGAATACCCTGAGCGCTTTAACCAAGAATTCCTGACAAATCCTATGATTGAACTATTTTAATAGGTACAGACCAATAAAAGGATTTTGCTATGGAAGTTATCGCCGTAGTTCAGTTAGACAGATTGTTTAATCAACACAAATATTCGGACCCCAAAGATTCATTGAAGTCTGTGGGCAAAGAAATGTCTTTACTGCAGAATAGTCACACGGTCAGCCAACAAGAGCAGGCTTAAGAATATGGTATTTAACGACTTACTAAAGATGATGATTGAAAAGGATGGTTCCGACCTATTCTTGACTACAGGGGCTGCGCCGAGCATGAAAGCCTTCGGGAAGCTCAGTCCACTCATCGATAAGAAAATGCCTGAGGGTATGGTCAAGAAAATTGCCTACCAAATAATGAATACAGAACAAATTCGAGATTTCGAAAAAAGCCCGGAAATGAACTTAGCCATTGCCGACCCAGACATTGGTCGCTTTCGCGTTAATATTTTCAAGCAGCGCGGCGAGGTAGCCATCGTTGCTCGTAATATCAAGACCGAGATACCCAGTGCTAACTCACTGGGCCTGCCCCCGATTTTGAAAGATCTAATTATGCAAAAGCGTGGCATCATTCTCCTCATAGGTGGCACTGGCTCAGGTAAGTCGACCTCCCTCGCCGCCTTAATCGACCACCGTAATAAAACAAGCGATGGCCATATCATCACTATTGAGGACCCTGTGGAATTCATCCATCCTCACCAAAAATCAATAGTGAATCAACGGGAGGTAGGCGTTGATACCAACAGTTACGAAGAAGCACTTCAAAACACTTTGCGGCAGGCACCAGATGTTATTCTCATAGGTGAAATCAGAAGCCGAGAAACAATGGAGCATGCCTTGGCATTTGCTGAAACCGGCCACCTTTGCGTCTCCACACTGCATGCCAATAATGCCAACCAAGCGCTAGATCGAATTATCAACTTTTTCCCTGAAGAGCGGCATAAACAACTATTTTTAGATTTATCATTAAACTTACAAGGTTTTGTATCTCAGCGCCTCATTCCAACACCAGATGGCAAGAGGGCTGCAGCGATTGAAATTCTACTCGGGACCCCTCGCGTTTGCGATCTGATCAAGCAAGCAAAGGTTCTAGAGATCAAAGAAGTAATGGAACAAGGCGAGCAACAGGGTATGAAAACCTTTGACTCGGCTTTGTTCGACCTCTATAAACAGGGTCGAATTAGCTACGAGGAAGCCTTGAAAAATGCGGATTCAAAAAACAACGTCAGATTGCGCATTCAGCTGTCCGATGGAAAGCGCGCCGATGCAGAGGAGCTGGATGACTCAGAGGGTCTGTCCCTGGTTAGTCAGGATAAGGGCCAACCGAAAGTCTTTTAACAAGCTTAAAACACCGTTTTAAAAAATACTAAACCCCTATAAAGGAGTCAGTTGCATCGTGCTTAAAATTTCTGAATACTTAAATCTTGACGCTATGGATTTAGCTTCTGGCCTACGAAACAAAGATTTCACTTGCAGCGAGGTCATGCAAGCGGCAGTTTGCCGCGCTCGTGACGTCAACCCGAGCCTCAACGCCATTAACGTGGAGAGTTTTGAGCAAGCAACCGCACAGGCTCAGGCTTTCGATAATACTCCAGCCGACTTACAACAAAGCCCTTTAGCAGGCCTGCCCTTCCTTATAAAGGATTTAAGTCCTGTTAAAGGACTCTCTAACAGTTTCGGCAGCAACCTTTTTAAGAGCCACGTAGCCACCCAGAATTCCAACATCGTGCGCCGCTATTTAGATGCTGGGCTGATAATTATGGGTAAAACAAACACCCCAGAATGGGGCTTAACACTGACCACAGAGCCTGTAGCGAATGGCCCTACACGCAACCCATGGAATCTATCCTACTCCACCGGTGGCTCCAGTGGCGGCGCTGCCGCGGCTGTAGCGGCAGGTATTTTACCAGTGGCTCATGCAACTGATGGCGGCGGCTCCATTCGAATCCCTGCAGCTAACTGTGGATTAGTAGGATTAAAACCAAGCCGCGGTCTGACAGCCATAGAAAACGAGATGGGCGCATGCTGGAGCGGTATGAGCGTGGGCCATGTGGTTAGTCAAACGGTAAGAGACAGCGCGGCGTTTCTCGATATTATTACTCTCAACAAACCCCACTTGTTCCCAATGCCTAAGCACCGCGGCACTTTTACCGAAGGTCTCGCCAGCGACATTGGCAAGCTTAGAATTGGCCTCCAGCTTCAGCATCCCCTAGGGCAAGAAATACATCCTGACTGCATTGAAGCTGTAATGAAGGCCGCTAGGTACTGCGAGGGGCTCGGCCATGCAGTCGTCGAGGTTTCTCACCCGGTCAACTACAAGGCCACAACTTCCGCCATGGGAAAAGTTATAAATACTCATGTTTATCAATCAGTTAAAGATAGATTAGAAGAATTAAGTTTAAGTATAGAAGAGAGCCCAATGGAAGCATCCACCAAGCTTATGGCCACTGTAGGTAAAGACATAAAAGCCGCTGACTATATTGAAGCACTAGATGCACTCAAAACCGCCGAATCAACCATGGCTGAGTTTCATAGCCACTGCGACATCATCATTTCACCCGTTCTCAACATGCCCCCAGCAGAACTTGGTTGGCTAAATATGAACAGCAGCGACCTTAGAGAATACGGCGAAAGATTCAAACAATACAGCGGCTTCACAGCCTTGTATAACGGCACAGGCCAGCCAAGTCTATCTCTACCTTTGCATATGACAGCAGATGGCCTTCCAATTGGCGCAATGTTTACCGGCCCGTGGGGTTCCGACAGCCTTTTACTTAAACTGGCCAAACAGCTAGAAAGTACCCAGCCTTGGCCAAAGCGCGCGCCAATGGATTAGTTTTTAATCTTCAATATTGATTGAGATTGAACCCAGTAACGCAACAGTGCAGCACTAAGGTTCAAACTGTGGCAAACTTATCGGCAAGATTGATAATGAAACTAAAAACAACTATTACTATTAACAAATACAGTGTTTGTATAAGACTATTTAGTGGAGATTCTAAATGAAATCCCTTGCTTTAACCCTTGTAATATCCCTTACCGCAGCCCCCCTAGGGGCTGCTCTTGCACAAAATTCTGGTGGGATTTTTACAGCTCCTCGCACTCAATGGGGATCGCCAGACCTGCAAGGGAACTGGAAAAATGCCACTGTTATGCCCTTCGAGCGGCCAAGTGATCTTGGCAGCAAACAAGCCTATACCGAAGACGAAGCACGGCAGTTAGAGCGCAGCGCGCAGGAAGCAGTTGAGCAGGACAATGAGCCTTTAGATCCAAACCGGGCCGCTCCAGCTCTCGAGGCCTTGCCGCCGGTGGGGAACTACGACCTGTTCTGGACAGATCGAGGCATGTTTCTACCAACGATCAATGGTGAATTTCGCACTTCAGCGGTAATCGACCCGCCAAATGGTCGAATTCCTGAACGAGTAGCAGGGTTTCGCGACCGTGTGGCACAAATACGAGCAAGCCGCCCCGACCGAAACGATGGCCCGGAGGGCCGAGGCTTGGGCGAGCGCTGCCTGATAGCATTTGGCAACAGCTCTGGACCGGTTATGTCTCCTGTGATGTACAACAGTCATATGCAAATTGTGCAGTCACCTGGCTATGTCAATATTATCATTGAAATGGCCCATGATGCCCGAATCATAAAAATCACGGACGAACGAAACCCAGCGTCCCAGACACACAACAAATGGATGGGGGATTCTATTGGACGGTGGGAAGGTGACACGTTGATAGTAGAAACCAAGAACTATAATCCATGGATGAGTTACCGAGGAGCACCAACCGAAAATTTAACAGTAATCGAAACCTTTCGCAGGGAAGCCAACAACAAGATTATTTATGGCTTCACCGTAGATGATCCTACTGTATATACCGCTCAATGGTCTGGAGAATATCCGCTCTCAAAAATGGCTGAACCGGTCTATGAGTATGCCTGCCATGAGGGGAATTACGGGATCATCGGAATCCTTGCCGGTGCGCGCCGTTTAGAATCGATGGAAGCCGCAGGGGTGAACCGTGCAATTGAACAGTAATCTGGGGTAAAAGCCTTTCACAATAACCTTGCGTGGAGTATTCCTTGGTGGCGCCGCGCAAGGACTTTCTAGCTCAAGCTGCCTGCCTAGGCCACAGCAGCTTGCCAATCGTCAGTGATTCTCCCCATATTACCTTATTCCTGCCAACTGAAACCGGCCTTCTAAGCGGCTTCCGTCCCAGTTCAAACCATCAAACGTCAGAACTCAAACACTACCCCTGCAATCTTATCTGCCTAGCTAACGCCATTCCTGACAGCCGTTACTTGGGCCATAATCGCAATCGCTATCTCTGCAGGAGTCTTACTGTCTATCTGAAAACCAATTGGAGCATGCAATAAGCCTATTTCTGCGTCACTAAGCCCCAGCTCAGGCAGTCGTTCGCGCCTCGCAGCGGAGGTTCTCTCAGAGCCCATGGCACCAATATAGAAAGCATTTGTTTTTAGTGCTTCCATGAGAGCCATGTCATCTACCCTTGGGTCATGAGCTAAGGCGATCACCGCACTGTAAGGATTGCTGAATTGTTCACGGACAACATCATCAGGTAACTTCGCAGTAGTCTCGACCCCCGACACATTCCAATTGTCCAAATAATTTGGCCTCGGATCGCACAGGGTCACGTCATATTCTAGAGCAAGCGCCATCTCGGCTACGTACTTCGCAACATCCCCAGCACCGAGCAGCAGCAATCTATACATAGGACTTAAGCTATGCGCCATCAATCCATTAGTAATAATTACCGCTATATCATTGCTATGATCTGTAGCCGAGATATTGCCATTTTTTAGGTTCACAACACGGCTGACTTTATTATGGCCTTCTAAATCCTTGGTTAAGCGCGCAAAGATTTCCAAATTAACAGGGCAAGGCTCAATGTATTCCAGCAGAACGTGTAATTGCCCCCCGCAAGGAAGTCGCAAACGCGCCTGCTCCTCTTCAGTTTTGCCGTACTGAACGACAAAAGGCTTGCCCTCTTGATCGAACTGGCACTTTAAACTTCCATCTTGCAGCTGAGTAATAAAATCTTCTTCAATACAACCACCTGAAACTGAACCGACTAACTCGCCATCAATCGTGCAGGCCATCATTGCGCCGATGGGACGAGGGGACGAACCCCAGGTTTTTAATATAGTACAAAGCCATACCTGCTTTTTGCTTTGCAGCCACTGATCCACCTGAGAAATTATTTGCTGCTGACTACTTTGCATCGCTTTTCTTCATAATTAATAATTTAATTTGTTGGAATCATAGTTCCCGGAGCTTCCATTTCCCGCGCCGAAAAAGGCTATACCCTACTATACCAGTGAGCACATCGGATACAAACACAGCCCAAAACACGCCTACAGGCCAAAATTCCAAAACCATCGCCAAGGAATAGGCAAGTGGCACTTGAACTAGCCAAAAACAAAAGACGTTGATCCAAGTAGGTATCATAGTGTCTCCAGCTCCGTTAAAGGATTGAATAATTGCTATACCAATACCCCAAAGAATATAACCCAATGCAAATATCCATAGCGCCTGCACTGCATAGCCAGAGGCAACCGAATCTTCGATAAAAATAACGATCAGAGGAGTCGCAAAAAGGAGCATCATAAACGATGCGAATCCCATATAAACAGCATTGAATTTTACAATCTGCCAAACTGACTGTTCAGCTCGCTCAGGCAAGTCGGCACCGAGGTTTTGACCTATCAAGGTCGCTGCGGCATACTCAATCCCATGCTGGCAGGATGGTAAACATCACAATTCTCACGCCAATTGTGTAACCGGCAACGGCCTCGCTACCAAAACTAAAGATGATCTGCACAAGAAAAACCCAGCTAGCCATGGCAACAAGAAACTGAACTATTCCACCTAGAGATATTTTAACCGGTGAGTTAAGGGTAGACAAATGCGGCAGCATGTTCTTCATGTGTAAGCGTATTCTACCGCCGCCGCCACAGATGTAGTAGAGACCATAAATAACGCCAATTCCACGGCCGATATTGGTCGCAACAGCAGCACCCGATAGCCCCAATTCAGGAAACGGCCCATAGCCATAGATTAGACAAGGGTCGAGAACGATATTTATGCAATTAGCTAGAGTAAGAGCCTTCATCGCTAGACTGGCATCCGCGGCTCCTCGAAACACCGCGATAATAAGAAACAAGAATAAAATGGTGAACGATCCACCAAACATAAGCCAGGGATAAGGAACGCCGATGGCAAGAACCTCTTCATCAGCTTCCATTGCCATTAATATGTTGGGGGCATAAAAGATCCCGACAAGCCCAACAATAATAAAAACAAAAACACCTAGCCAAATCGCCTGAGCAGCAGCAAAAGAGGCCACTTCACTATCTTTCTCACCAAAATCCGGCGAGCCACCATCGCGGTGGTCCCCATACTCAAACCTATGGCTGCCGCGTAGAGAAGCCAGGACAGTGTCTTCCTAGTCGCCGTCCAGATCAGCTTCCTGACTACTTATGAATTCACTTTTTAGAGGGATTTCTAAAACATTAACTTCGCTGGCAACATCGCTTACTTCGGCGGATATCTCTGCAGCTAAGGTATCTACGTTTAAAGTATCTTTCGCCCCAGCCGTTTTTGGGGTCACACTCTTAGCTATTTTCAGCACTGGCTTAGGGGCCTCTAGTTTAAGGGAGTGCAACATTAAGCGGGCGGAAACAGTAGTCGGTTTCACAGGCAACTGGGAAGTTGGTTTTCGACCTATTTGAGCACCTAATTATCCCCAAAAAAATAACAGCTAGGATCCCATGAAAGACCAAACTCGCCAGTATGGCTGGAAGCAACTTATCCCGGCTCAGGATAAACCCCCTGAGTAGATTCTGGCTCAGATAGTTCAAGATCCATAAGAATTGAAGACAATAGTTAACTACTAGCCCTCAGTACTCTGCGATTCGACTTGGCATAGCGGGCAAAAGTTTGCTACACCTTTTTAAACGCTTACCCATACTGCTGCGACTATGCTGAAGGAGGGTACCTGTGCTGAAGCTGCCGCAAGAGAATAAAGAATTACGTGGACTCTGCTCACGGATCCTTAACTAAAAAGACTGGGCGCCCTGCGCTGAGATTCCAGTCCTAGCAGATATTCTTTTGTTTCCAAACCACCACCGAAACCCGTTAGCTTACCAGAACTGCCAATCACCCGATGGCAGGGAATAATCACCGGTATTGGATTGACACCATTGGCCGCTCCAACCGCTCTAGATGCCTTTGGACGGTCGATATGCTCTGCCACTTGACCATAGCTCCAAGTATCTCCGTAGGGGATTTCCATTAGGGCTTTCCATACAGCTCTCTGAAAGTCTGTACCTGAAGGCGCCAAGCGCAAATCAAATGCGTCGAGCTCGCCAGCAAAGTATTGATTTAACTGCTCCATTGCGTCGCGAAATGGAGCGTCATCTCGCTGCCAGCCAGACTCATGCCGACGTTGCATTTTTCCTTGTGGGAATCCAAGCAATGAAAGCGCATCCCCCTGCCCTGCTAAGAGCAAGGAGCCAATGCTTGTTTCGTGATAAGTATAATAGGTTTTCATAGCATGACTTCCCCATGAAGTTTTTAAATCGGTGCAACTTAAATCCGTGGATTAAAGCCCGGTGTAATGTACTTGAGCGTAAAAATAAGGCCACCTCCTACCCAGCTAATTACGTTGCCGCTCTGGTCTGTGCCTGCTTCGCTATTTTCGCTTTCTCCATAATCGGTTTATGGACAGCGCCATAGTGAGCCCATAGAAAAATCACCGAATAGGCTCGCCATGGCTTCCAAACCTGAGCTAGCTCTAGCAATGTCTTTGCTGTCAAAGTATCCCCTGGCTTGGTCGCTGCTCGGCGCAAAACCAAATCCGAATAGGGGAACGCATCTGGATCACTCAAGGCCCTCATAGCGATATAATAAGCTGTCCATTCGCCAACCCCTTTTATCGTGCAGATTTTTTCAACAAAGGTGTCGGTGGCTGTCGTGCAGTCGACAATCAAATCATCCCGCTCAACCATCTCTGCAATCTGTTTAATCGCAGTAATGCGCTGACCGACTATTCCCATATTATTAAGATCAGCTGTTAGGAGAACTTTAGGAGTTGGAAAAATACGATTCAGCTCCGGATTATCACAGGAGTACTCTTGACCATTACTCATAGCTAATCGGCCAACTAAGGTTGTTGCGGCTCTAACAGTGACTTGCTGGCCCAGTACCGCTCTCACGGCAACTTCAAACCCATCCCAGCAGCCTGGCACTCTTAAGCCGCTGTTTTTTTTAACCGCTGGCCTTAGAATCTCATCCTTGGCTAAGAAACTCTCTATTTTTTCGCTGTCCGCGCGCAAATCAAATATTGTCCGCACCCGATCAATAATATGATAAAGCTGGCGGGACTCTGGGAAATTTATCTGTACTTTTAATTGTGTAGAACCTTCTGTAAATTCAACACGCAAATCGCCTGAAACCCCCTCCACGCTAATTGTCCTAGCATAGGAGTTCTCAGTGACATGCTCTACCCCTGGAATATGTCGATAGGCGAGAAATGCGAGTAAGGCTTTCCAGTCAAAGGGTGGACGAAAAAACAAAGATAGCTCTATCGCCTTCGAACCCATATGACTTTTACTGCGTTGCTTCTTTCTAACCCCCCTTAGTTCCTTCGGGCTTCGGTTATAGGCTTTGACAAAGACAGCGTTAAATCTTCTCAAACTGCCAAAACCTGAAGCAAAGCAGATTTCAGAAAGAGGCAATTGCGTCTCATCGATTAACTTTTTAGCGAAGTGCAGACGCCGAGTTTGTGCAACCTCTATCGGTGATGCCCCTATGTGTTCTTGAAATAGACGGCCTAACTGTCGAGACCCTACACTGACTTCATTAGCTAGATCTTCGACAGAACAATCATCTAAGTAGCCTTGGTCGATAAGTTGCAAGGCACGTGAGACCTTCCAAGAAGGGCCACTCCAGGCGGGAGTTCCCGGCGAGGATTCTGGGCGGCATCGTAAACAAGGTCTAAATCCCGCAGCGGCAGCGCCAGCCGCCGATGAATAAAGCTGGATGTTTTTCTTCATCGGCACTTTAACCGGACACACTGGCCGACAGTAAATTCCCGTTGTTAAAACCCCCACAAAAAAACGCCCATCAAAACGAGCATCGCGGCTTTGACGAGCGTCTTCATATTCATCTGGGTTCAATAACATTGTGCAATCCCTGTTTAATCTGGCGGCAGCTTCGCATTTACGTGATTACCATCATACTCTTATTCAACGTATTGACTGGCCGTTTTCGGACCTTATCATTTGTTTAATTTTTGCATCAAATTAACAGTGGCACCCTTAACTTACTATCACCAGCGCCCCTTCGGAATTTACTTCCCGCTGGGCAACCAAGTCACAGCCCGTATAAGGTGTCAACCTATCTCCTTAGAATACCGACTCTGCTGCATCTGCTACAAAACTGCTGGCTAAGCAGCTATTCGCCAAGCCTCACTCACTTTTGACAAGCTAGCGCTGTTTTTTCGGCCCTTGCCAGCGTTTTATCACGAGCAAACAACACATTTCATAGCGCACCCCGGCGCTTCTTGGAAATCCCATACCCTACCGCAGCCTTTACTGTCACTCAGTCATAAAAAGGAGTTTGCGGCAGTTGCACAGTGCATCCTCTAAAGTAGTGACTGCACCGGTGACCTGTTTGCCATGGGCAGAAATGAATTGCAGGTCAACTAATACCAAGTGTCTATATCGCCGAGAATGCGATAAATGATGGCCTAGTGTATATTAGCGCTCTATTATCGGTCTGATTGAACGCCATAACTCGCTATGCTTGGTTTCAAGAACAATCAGCCTGCAACTAATTACTTACTAGAAGTGGAAAAATAATGTCAGACAAGAACCTACGGAAGTTTTCTAAAATCGTTGTTGATGGCTATGAACAAGCTCCAAGTCGCTCAATGCTCAGAGCAGTGGGTTTTGATGACGAAGATTTCAAGAAACCACAAATAGGCATTGCCTCGACCTGGAGTATGGTCACGCCGTGTAATATGCACATCAACAAACTAGCAGAAGAAGTTAATAAAGGAACCGATGCAGCCGGCGGCAAAGGCGTGATTTACAACTGCATTACGATCTCTGACGGCATTTCTATGGGCACCGAAGGCATGAAGTATTCTTTGGTCTCAAGAGAAGTCATAGCCGACAGCGTGGAAACCGTATCCGGGTGCATGGGACACGACGGAATCATCACTATTGGCGGTTGTGATAAGAATATGCCTGGACTCCTTATGGGTATGGCGCGCCTTAACCGGCCTTCGATTTTTATATACGGCGGCACCATTCAGCCAGGACCTAACCACACCAATGTAGTCTCTGTTTTTGAAGCAGTGGGCGGCTACGCGGCAGGCAAGGTTTCCGACATAGAGCTGAAAAACATAGAAGAAACCGCTATCCCGGGCCCCGGTTCCTGCGGCGGCATGTACACAGCAAACACCATGGCCTCGGCAATCGAAGCGATGGGTATGAGCTTGCCTAATAGCTCAGCGCAAGACGCCATATCTAGCGATAAAGTAGATGATTGCTTAAACGCTGGCGCTGCCATCATGAACTTGCTTGAAAATGACATTAAGCCCTCTGACATTATGACCCGAGCTGCTTTTGAAAATTCCATCAAAGTCGTAATTGCCCTCGGCGGATCCACCAATGCGGTACTGCATCTATTAGCGATGGCCCACACAATAGGAGTGGAATTGGAATTGGATGATTTCACAACAATCGGCAAAAAGACTCCCATGCTTGCGGATCTCAAGCCCAGTGGCACATACTTAATGTCTGAATTAATTAAAATTGGCGGAATTCAGCCATTGATGAAAACCATGTTAGAGGCCGGAATGTTAGATGGCAGCTGTATGACTGTTACCGGCAAAACTCTCACAGAAAATTTAGCCAACGTAAAGGCATATCCTGCGGGACAGGATATTATTCGCCCGCTTGACAACCCAATAAAAAAAGATAGCCACTTGGTTATATTAAAAGGTAATTTGGCTCCGGGAGGCGCGGTGGCAAAAATCACCGGCAAAGAAGGACTTAGCTTTACTGGGAATGCCCGTGTATTTGAGTCCGAAGAGGACTGCCTCAAAAGTGTTCTTGATGGGACGGTGGTTAAGGGAGATGTACTTATCATCCGCAATGAAGGCCCGAGAGGTGGTCCTGGCATGCGCGAAATGTTGAGCCCAACTTCAGCCATTATGGGCAAAGGTATGGGCGAGGACATAGCGCTTATCACCGACGGCCGATTTTCCGGCGGCTCTCATGGTTTTGTTGTGGGCCACGTGACGCCAGAGGCCAGTGAAGGCGGCCCTATTGCCATTATTAAAACCGGCGATCGAATTTCTATCGATGCCGAAAACAACACGGTTAATTTAGATTTGAGTGACGCGGAAATTGCGGAACGCCTAAGCAAGTGGAAAAAACCAGCGGCACGTTACACAAGAGGCGTATTAGCAAAATTTGCAGCCTCAGCAGCATCCGCTTCTGAGGGCGCGGTTACAGACAAGTATCTGTAGAGACGTCAGCACTACGAGCAAACTTGAAGAATGAATAAATAGGGCCTAGGCCAAAAAATGCCTGAATTTTTTATCAGTATCGCCGACTTGCTAGAAGGTTCTTTTTTGCAAAGCGCTGCATTATGGACACTGCGCACAGTACCCGGATTTCCACCGATTATTCAAACGGTGCATATTCTTGGTATCGCAGTGCTAATGGGAACTATTGTAATGCTAAACCTGAGGGTTTTGGGATTAGCGGTGCGCTCGCAAGGACTCACTGAGATGACTAAACGCGTTATGCCTTGGGTATGTTGGGCATTAGCCAGTAACTTGGTCTCCGGCGCATTCTTTTTGTTTGCCCGCCCCTATCGTTATTTCAATAATCCTGTCTTCGGCTGGAAAGTGAGTTTCCTCATTCCGGCAGTTATACTTACCCTAGTGTTTTATTGGATGCAAAAAAGACAGGCCGGTTATTGGGAACAAGACACAAAACACCTCTGGAGCGCCAGAGCAATTGCCCTAGCCTCACTTGCCTGCTGGGTCATGGTTGCTATGGCAGGACGTTGGATTGCCTATGTTGAATACCTCTACTACCCAGCCTAATCATGATTAATTTAAATAGCCATGAATCTCGGAAGCCAGCACTATGATAAGTAGTTTTCTCAGAGATCCATTTTGGATTGATATCGAAAACTGGCCTATTAGCTGGGAAATCGGTGGCACCTCGTGGTTTCCTTTTTTGGAATCAATCCACGTTATAGCAGCGGCTATGGTTGTCGGCTCCATTCTATTTGTCGACTTAAGGCTGCTAGGCTTGGCCGCCACCCGCTACCCGATCACTACTCTTTCGAAAGAATTAGTCCCTTGGTCATGGGCCGCATTTGTTATAGCAACTATTACTGGACTTGGAATGTTCATCACACGTGCAGCATCCCATGTTGTAAATCCAGCTTTCCAATGGAAGATGGCGCTACTTGCTCTTGCAGGTATCAATATGTTTTATTTTCATCACCGCGTGTACAAGAACATCCATCAGTGGGACACCCTCGCACAGACACCGATGCAAATTAAAATCATAGGCTGCCTATCTCTTTTTTTATGGTCAGGGGTTATGCTAGCCGGGCGCTGGGTTGGTCATATTATTTGAGTATCAAAAAACCGACTACCGCTACTTGTGCTGGGAATCGATTAGCCTCTTTTTATCCTAAGGCTTGGCTGCTTTGATCCACTCTAGCCTTCTCTGATTTTATCTAATGCCCTGAGCTTTTCGCGACAAAGCCTGCCCCTTCAGTTTATTGTTCTGCCATTACTTGGTCACCAGCCATACCCCGTGAACACACCTGCAAATCTAAAGCAGGACGCATTAAAGTGTATTGATGATAAAATTTTTACCTACCGCTTTCTTCGCAACACAGCTTTGCCATTCAGCCGGCACTAACAATAAGTTGAAAGAACTGAGGGAAACATGCGTTTGTAAAAATGTTGAAAACGGAAACGAGGCACTTTAAGCTTAATCTTTAATATCCAATTTTGTAAATATCGCAGACACCATGGAACTACTTATGGTACTCCTAAGGCCTTCATAAATTGAAAATGAATCAACGCCTGCTGTAAGGTAACAGAAAAGGACAATTAAAAACCTGAAGCCTAACTTTTTTCCAATTCAAAAGCGACCTGGCACCATATAAAGACTTCGCCTCCTTAATATGGTGAGTAGCCAGCGTGAAAAACCGGCAAAACCGATTAATCGACTGCCATATAAACACTGGCCAAGCGCTTAGGTACCTGACCTACTGGAATACGGGCTACAGTTTTCATTGTGGCCACATCTACAGCGTAAGTCACATGGTCGCCAGCCGCCCCAATATAAGCCGTCTTGCCGTCGGGAGTGAAGGTAACCCATTCTGGGTGTTGACCTACAAACACTTGTCCAACCTCGACCAAATCTGGTAGCGAATGGATATAAACCGTACTGTAGACCTTGCTCGTTGACCACAGGGTTTTCCCATCTGGGGAGACACCTAAGCCATGAGCGGGAGCCCCTTGCAAACCATCATAATGGGCTTCCTGCCCTAGCGCTGGGGGATGCTCAATTCGAGCTATTTCTGCACGGGATGCAAAGTCCACCACGGCAAACCCATGAAAACCTGAAAGCTGAACGAAGATATTTTTCGTCGACCCATCTGGATTAGTATTAAAGATCATCGGCCGAATGCCTGAGCTCATTTCCAAGGTCCACAGCAATTCGTTGCTCGCAATATCAATGACATTAATTGTGCGTGTTTGGATTGAGCCACCTACAGCGTATTTACTGTCCGGGGTGACATACACATTATGTATCGCTCCCTCGACCGGGATGCTTTTGATCTTTTCCATAGAAGTCACATCGATAACATCTATAGTCCCAGGCATTTCCATAATAGCAACATAGACCCTGCTTCCGTCTGCAGTCACTGCCACGTTGTTGGGCCTTCCACTTAAAGGAATCCGCCGCTTGACCCGCAGGGTACGTGAGTCAACAATATCTAAGCTATGCATAGACTCGTTTGTAATATAAAGCTGTGAGCCATCCGGGGCGCCAACAATACCATGAGGTATTTCGATATCGGTTATTTTACCAATAACGCTATTAGTAACTGGATCGATAATGGTAGACGTATCCGAGGCGGCGTTGGTCTGAATAATACGAACCTGCACAGAAGAGGGCTCCCTACGTGTTTTAGCCCCTGCCACCCAATCTGCCATGACTCTCCATTCAGGATCATATTGGCTGGCGAAATGCTTACCTCCCCCATGAAAAGGGTCGCCACCCGCCTCACTGGCTAACGGATGGGTTAAAAACCGACTAGCTAGCGGGTCACTGCCGGGCAAGACAAACTGACTAGCAGATTCAAAGTTCATTCGAGTCTGCGCTTCAGTAAAGAACAGCTGATGATCTTCCAACGCCTGGATTCGAAAATTACTGGAGCGGCTATGACACTGAACACATCGAACGTTACCGTCACGCTTAGCAAGAAATATTGGCTGCACTTCATTTTTAAAATAATCGTAATCAAGTTCAACGGGTTCCTGAGAAAACCCGCTAGATATTTGAAGCAATAGAATTATCGTACTGAAAGCTTTTGCCTTTAGTCTATTTATCACAAGAATATTCTCCTCTTTTGTGGGAGTTAAATGATTTTGATTGGTTGATGTTGATGTTGATCACCATAGTAGTTTGCGAGTGAAGAAAAAGACAGTGGCACACGGCCAACTATAATCGCAACCTGCATAACCCCCGCCCCTCAGAGCTAATCTTTTCGCTATAGACGACTTCTTTAATACCGGATTTGGTCAAAAAGTTAGTAGTTAAATCCATTCAAATCAGAAAACATACCCAACTCAGTGGTAAACTCAATATTAAGTGCTCGCCTCAGCTCTATTGTTGGCCCAAAAAATAACCAAATGCACAAAACGTAGGCCTGCCATCGAAACTTCATCATTATTATCCACCAGAGAAATACTCCACTATGGATAAGAAAGAATTTAAAGAAATGTGGGAGAGCATGCAGACCGATGGCTATTTTACTACTCACCCCCACTACGAAGACTATTTTGGAAAAGAACCTAGTGACGAAGACCGTGTGCTAGATCAAATTATATTGTCTCTCGATTTTTCAAGTTCCGACATCTATATCCCAATACCTTACTCTGAAGCGTTGGAACGCAGCGCCAAGCGCACCGAGCCAATGTGGCTACCCAAAACCTTTGACTTGCCTCAGAACGGCATTGCTCTGGATGTGGGATGCGGGTTTGGCCGTTCCGTGCGCTGGCTCAGCGAACAATATGATCAAGTGATAGGAACTGACATTTCATCTCAGGTAATTGATAAAGCCCGTGAACTTTGCCAAGAAATTGATAATGCAACGTTCTATGTGAACGAGGCTGATTCATTACCTGTAGAAGTACTGCCCTCTTCAATTGACATGGTTTATGTTTTTACTGTGTTTCAACACATTCCTCGGGAATACACACTGGGACTCCTTCAAAAAATACAAGAAGTGCTTAGCAATAACGGTGTCGTTGTCTTCAATTTAGTATCCTGCATCAACGAGGACAAGAATGATGGCGTGGTAGAAACTGAATGGGCTATCGGTTATAGCGAATCTCAAGCACAGGACCTACTCGCTAAAGCTGGGCTTCAGTTGCAAAAAATGACGAAGTGGTCAGGACCGGAATCAATCGCCAGCTGGCTATGGGTTGCGGCCTCAAAAAAGATGTAAAGTAAAAAGAAGGTAAAGCAAACCTGATAGCTGAATAGATTGTGACTGCAATCAAGCTAGAACCCGTAAAATGCCCAAGCGCACTTAAGCTTGAGAAAGTTTCAAAACGACTCTGTCTAAATCAAGGCACCTATGGCTTTGGATGCTAACACGTAAAAGGCTTAGATTAAGTGTAGAAACGAATTGAAGCAGCTTGCTAAGGTCTATAATCAGTAACGAATTTTTCAGCAATTGCCGGCCCCGCTTTAGTTAAGTTACTCTATCTCTCTTTGATCGTTCTTCGACATTGGACAGCAATATGAAATTCATGCCTTTGGCTGCACTGAGCACTACTATTTTTATAACCTCCTGCTCAGTGCCAACTACTTACGAGGTCGGACAGATTCAGACACCCATGGGAGAGCTATTAGTATGGCTCTATAATGACACACCCAAACACAAGCAAGCATTTCTTGAACTAGCCAAGTCCGGGTATTGGGATAGCTATACTTTCAATCGTGTGATTGATGATTTCGTCGCTCAAGGCGGATGCCCTGACGTGCCCGAGGGTTTCGCTTACTCACCGCACCTTTTAGAGCCAGAGTTCGAAGCGGGCCACAAACATATCTACGGGGCGTTTGGCGCCGGCCGTGATGACAACCCCGGCAAGCTGGCCGCCGCGTGCCAGTTCTATGTGGTTCAAAACAAAGACGGACTTCCTCGGCTCGATGACAACTATATGATTTATGGGCATGTGTTTAAGGGACTAGATGTGGTGAATTCCATGGTAAAAGTAAATACGGATGATTCTGACAAGCCTCTGGTGGACATACCGGTCGATGTCAATGTCATTAATATGACCCAGCAGGAAGTAGAGGCTTACGGTTTTTTGCTGCCTTAAGTTAAGAAGTGACTATGGGGAACTCCAGGCACCCAAGTAGATCAGCAACCCTAATGAGCGCATTATTTGATATATTAGAAGCCTTAAGAAAATCATCAAGGGCAAAGGACCTTACTACTTAACTTTGCCCCTTACCTGACCAATACACCTGACCGGAGACAGCAGCTTCCCTATGCAAAAACCCTTGATAACCGGCCCGACCTCACACAACTATTTTTCTCAGCGACTTAGACTGCATTATGTAGAATGGGGTAACCCAGATGCTCCCCTAATGCTGCTAATTCACGGTGGCCGTGATCATTGTCGAAATTGGGATTGGGTTGCCGAACGTTTTCGTGACGACTACCACATCATCGCCCCAGACCTGCGCGGCCATGGTGACAGCGAATGGATGATTGGCGGAACCTATACCCAATTGGATTATGCTTACGACATTGCCCAGCTCTTGCATCAAAGAGACGCACGTGAAGTAACAATTATTGGCCATTCTTTGGGTGGCTCGATCGCTTTACAATATACGTCATTGCATCCAGAGAAAGTGAAAAAACTCGTCGCCATCGAAGGCATGGGACCATCGCCTTCCATGGCTGCAAAAACCGCAGACAAGCCATTAAACGGCCGTATTCATGAATGGATGAATGGCCTACGCAAAGCGTCAGGTCGACTACCTCGGCGCTACCCTACCCTTGAAGATGCGTTTCAACGGATGCAGGAAGAAAACCCCCATTTATCTGAAGCACAGGCACAGCACTTAACCGTTCATGGCTGCAATCAAAATGAAGACGGCACCTACAGCTGGAAGTTCGATAATTACGTCCGTTTCTTTGCCTTTAGCGGGCTGCCACTTGAACAGCAGAGAGCACTATTCGGCGAAATCACCTGTCCAACATTACTAGTGCGAGGCACAGAATCTTGGGCTTCAGATCCGGTTGCCGATGGGCGCACCAAAAGCTTCAACTGCCCTATTGAAGTCGAAGCTTTTGAGAAAGCTGGCCATTGGGTCCATCACGATCAGCTCGAAGGCTTCGTAGACCGTGTAAAAACGTTTCTAGCAGATTAGTCTTTTTCTTAACGCACCAAGGGCTATCACATGTATTACTTAAAACTCATAGCGGGCACTTTATTAGGCTTTGTCACTTGGACGGTGTTCGTCTTTAACGCTTCTCGCAACGCCTTTGCTAAGCTATTCGATTTTTAACGAAAACATTTATGTTCATCTTGACACTCCTGAAGGCGTCGATTAACTCAACCCGATTGCGATTACAGGAAAAATCATTGCTGTTGAGTGGAAAAATCCTCACACCACTTTTCATATTGACGCAGGACCTATCAGCGGCGGCATTAAACAGGTATGGACTGTGCCGGCTGACGAACCCAATGCTCTACTGCAAAAAGATTGAATCTAAAATTCTTTCCAACAAAGTCAGGCACTTCACTTTTAATCAACGCACCTATAGGCAGCAGTCGCATAAACTGCTCAGGCATTGGCCTAAAAATCACTGACAGTTTTACTCAGAATCATTTGTTGAGTTAGCAATTGCAGGCCGCTCTTTACGAACTAAAATGTGACCAATAAAAAAGCAGCAAGGAAATTGCATTATCCTTGCTGCTTATTAACTAACTAGCTAAACGGCATTATTCACATTAACTTAAGCTAGCGATTGCTCAATCGGTAGCGAACGGATTCGTTTACCAGTAGCTGCAAAAATCGCATTGGTAAGTGCCGGCATGCTTGGTGGCACTGCTGGCTCACCGATTCCACCTGGCGCCTCATCGTTATTCACAATATGAATTGCCATGGCAGGAACTTCGGCCATGTGCATAAGCTTGTAGGTGTCGAAGTTAGACTGTACCACCCGGCCTTCTTCAATTTTAATTCCACCGCGAAGAGCCGCAGTAAGGCCATCGATCATAGCACTGGCTAACTGTGTTTCGATGATAGAAGGATTGACCACTTTGCCGCAATCAATAACGCAGGTCATACTGTGGATTTTAATCGCGCCGTTTTCAGTGATGGAAATCTCCGCTACTTCGCCAACAATACTGGCAAAACTTTCATGGATAGCCATGCCCAGGAAACGTCCTGCCACTGGCGCTTGCTTCCAACCAGATTTTTCTTCCAGCTGATCCAAAACAATTAAGAATCTAGGTTCATGTTGAAGCAGTTTGCGGCGTAATTCAAACGGATCATGGTTGCCAGCAACGGCAACTTCATCCATCATGCTTTCCACATAAAAACCATTGTGACTACTGCCAACAGAGCGCCAGCTACCTACTGGAATATTAGTATCGTGCTGCTTCAACGTAACCAATTGGTTTTCTATTGAATAAGGTATATTAACTGCGCCTTCAACAGAGAAAGGATCCGCTCCATTGACTACCGCCGCGGAGAAGTTTCGTTGGGCAACCGACGGGCACGCCATGATATTTTTCCAAGCCACCGGTAGTCCTTCAGCGTTTAAACCAACCTGAAAACGCGAGGCACTGGCAGGTCGGTAGTAGTCGTGCTGCAAATCTTCTTCCCGCGACCACACCATCTTGATAGGTTTCTTCGCGGCGCGGGATATCATCGCCGCTTGTACAACGAAATCTGCCTCAAAACGACGACCGAAGCCGCCACCCATAAAAGTTGTATGCAAGGTAATTTGATCGGCTTGCAGGCCAAAAGCCTGCCGTAAAACATTCACCGCATGAGACTGACCCTGAGTAGGCGCCCAAACTTCTAGCTTGTCGCCATTAACATCGTCGCTTATATAATGAGCGGTGCAGTTCATCGGCTCCATTGTTAAGTGAGCTAAATATGGAACCGTATAATCGGCCTCCAGTAACTTCTCAGCACGACTCAGACTGTCAGATATATCACCATCATTCCTAACCTGCACGCCTTCTTGGTCCAGCGCCGTCATAAAACCTGCTGTTAAGCTAGCGTTATTCACCCCAGCGACACCACCATCAGAAAACTGTGGATTTAACGCAGCCATCCCTTTTTTAGCCTGCCAATAACTATTTGCAACAACAGCGACAGTATCTGGCATAGCAACAATGCTTTGAATTCCTGAGTTCACATAGTTAGATGCTGGCATTTCAATGACATCTTGGACACCGTTAATCACTCGAGCATCAGCCTCGCTCATTGAAATTAGCTTGCCTACGAAATTAGGACTAGCTGCAACCGTGGCGTAACTCATGCCTTCCACAACAATATCAATACCGTAAGTAGCTGAGCCATTTACTTTAGCTGGTGAATCAAGGCGCCTTAGTGGCTTGCCAATTAACGTGTAATCTGCAGGACTCTTAACCAATGGATTTTCAGGAATACTTAGCTGACCTGCTGCACTGGCAAGTTCACCGTAACCGGCCTGACGGCCAGAGGCACTGTGAATGACTGCACTGTTTGACGTGCTCAACTCGCTTGCCGGCACATCCCAGCGCTGCGCCGCTGCGCTGACCAGCATCTCTTTAGCTGCTGCTCCGGCTTTAGCTAAAGTTGGCCACCAGCGTCTTACGGCCGAACTGCCGCCGGTGCCTCTAGACAACGTAGAAGGATTTACAAAGTCAGCGGTATGAGGCGCCGTTTCAGATCTCACCATACTCCAGTCTGCATCAAGCTCTTCAGCTATCAACTGAGGTAATGCTGTATTAACGCCCTGGCCCATCTCTGCACTTGGAACCCGCACAGTAATTAGGCCATTGCTATCAATGTTAAGCCACACAGACACGTCGGCAGCTAAACCCTGATGGTCAGCGGTTAGCGCGGCGCTATTGGCGCTGGGACTGCAGCCGGACAAACTAAAACCGAGACTTAATCCACCTACTGCAACAGCAGAGCCACGGAGAAAATTTCGACGACTTTTAGATTCATTACTCATGATTTTCTCCTCAACTACGCGTTAGCAACACGGTGAATGGCTTTGCGGATTCTTGAATAGCTGCCACAACGGCAGATGTTAGTCATCGACTGATCTATTTCATCATCGCTAGGGCTCGGGTTAGCATCCAACAAGGCGACCGCCGCCATTATTTGGCCTGACTGGCAATATCCACATTGAGGAACATCCTCCGCAATCCAAGCCTGCTGAACGGGGTGCGAACTGTCAGCAGAAAGACCTTCGATAGTCTTGATTTCCCTACCGGCCACTGCAGCTGCAGGAATACTGCAGCTGCGCTGCACTTCGCCGTCGATTAATACTGAGCAAGCGCCACATTGAGCGACCCCACAGCCGAATTTGGTACCGGTCATCCCTAAAGTATCTCGCAACACCCACAGTAACGGGGTGTCTTCGTCGACTTCGAATTCATGAACCACGTTATTAATTGTTAGATTCATCGTGCTTTCTCCTGAGTCACTGCTGACGGTTTGGGTAAGATGCTTAGCTGGAATGTGCGAAATTTTAATAAAGAGAGTATGCGTGTTAGAGTGCACTCTAAGTCAAGTGCTAATTTAAAGCTAGCCCATTACCTTGGAGCTAATCATGTCCGTTTATAAAGTTGCAAATATGGCAGACATTACAGGTCTGACTCCCCATACCTTACGTTATTACGAAAAAGAGCTTCTACTGTTAGATGTCCCTAGAAATAGTTCTGGGCACAGATATTACACTGAAGATCACCTCGCCGCTGTGAAGTTCATTTCAGCGCTGCGAGCCACAAATATGTCTATAGGAACCATTAAGGAATACATATCTCTTTATCGTCAGGGATCAAATACCAGCCCTGCGCGCATGTCTATCCTCAAAGACCATGAACACCTTGTGATGGAACATCTTGAAGATGTTAAAAGCAGCCTAAAAATGATCAGAAAAAAAATAAAACACTACCAGGCCAGCTTGAGCTCCATGCCTTAATACTCGCCTTTTAAACTAATCGACAAGCCTCGAAAGAATCTTTATATGAAAAAACTATGCGTTTTCTGTGGTGCCAGCATGGGCCGCAATCCGGCCTATGCCAAAGCGGCTAGATCTCTAGCGCGCTCCTTAGCAACAAATGGAATCACCTTAGTCTATGGTGGAGCCAGCGTCGGCATCATGGGCCAGCTAGCAGATTCCGCGCTAGAAGCCGGGGGCCAAGTGATAGGTGTTATGCCACAGGAGTTAGTGGACAGAGAAGTCTCTCATTTGGGTTTAACTGAATTGAAAGTCGTAGGCTCAATGCACGAGCGAAAAGCCATGATGGCCGAATTATCTGATGGCTTTATCGCGCTGCCCGGTGGTCTCGGCACCCTTGAGGAGTTATTTGAGGTGCTAACCTGGGCTCAGCTAAGGTTTCATTCCAAACCCTGCGGCTTACTCAACGCCGTCGGCTACTATGATCGATTGATCTCATTTCTAGACCATAGCGTTGATGAGAAATTTATCAAACCCGCTCACAGAGAAATGCTCATAGTAAATGATGATCCTATGGCATTATTGAGAGCATTTGAAACTTACAGTCCACCCTCTAAAGACAAATTAAAGACAAATTAATTCTCGACTAGGCCAAAAGTGCGATCAGAAGTCTGCATATCAACAGTTACATCACAATCAACCCAGGGGGTAAGTTCTGATTAGTAACAAGAATTACTACTACATCGAATAGCTTGCTCGTACCAACCTGTCATTTACGTCAAGCCACTCTTCAGTTTGGGGGGGAATTTCAAACCAAATAGCATTACAGTTTTTACTGTCTAATTGGTGAAGGGTTTTATACAAAACCCTTGCGAAATCCTGTTTATTTTTGGGCATCGATATTATGTTCGACAGCCCATTTAAAGATTTCTCTGCCGGAAAATCTGCCAACACTACAAAAACCAATGACTCCGATGGCAGCTGCATCCTCGCTAGCAATTCTTCTCTTGATACTAAGTAAAGCGGCGTCCTTGGCTGATAGTGATCTGCCATATTTCCGGGCACTACTATAGAGTGTTGGGCTGGAACCAGCACCTGCTGGTTTAAAACAGCGGATAGCTCAGACGGAGAGATTGGTCCAGCTCGAAGCACCATGACATCATCCTTTGTTAAATCAACAATGGTGGATTCAACCCCAATCGTGCACTCGCCACCATCTAACACTCCGTTTATTCTTCCATCCAATGCATCGAGGACTTGCTTTGCGCTGGTTGGACTAAGGTGTTTATAGGGATTCGCCGAAGGAGCTGCCAGACCTAAGCCACTTGATTGGAGTAGCTTCTGAAGTACCGGATGGCTTGGAACACGTACACCAATAGTGTCAAGGCCGCCGGTGACTATAGAGGATACATGACTCGCTTTTTTCAACAGCATTGTAAGCGGGCCAGGCCAAAATGCTTGCGCTAGTCTTAGTGCCTGCTCAGGCACAACCTCTGCCCATTTATCGAGATCGCTAAAACCCGCTATATGCACAATTAAGGGGTGTGTAGGAGGCCGCTGTTTCGCTGCAAACACCGCTGCCACTGCGTCGACGCTGCTCGCATCAGCTGCCAACCCATAAACAGTCTCTGTTGGGACCCCTACGATTCCTCCCTCTCTCAAAATGACTTCTGTCGCTTCGAGGTCTGCGGCACTATTGGCATTAAGTTGACGAGTCTTCATAGTTAAGCTTTGGGCGAGAAATCGGGTGGCGCATTTGTATTCGTAAAACGACTACGCGAGTATAAACCGTCAGCTGCTTAAGATCATCGACAATGTTAGGACCCCACCGACAAATTCGGGCTAGCACTCAATTTTTATCGCCACTTAGACAAAACCCTAATGTAATTCAGCTTGGACCTAAACAATGAGGTTTTCCTAAACGTCTACAACAAGCCCCCAAAGCACTGGAGGGGTATTACAAATGGCCTAAGACTAGCAAGCAGAAAGACACCCCATAGCCAGAGGTGAGCGCAGTGTTATTACATCTGCAAACGTGGCAAGATCTAATAAATCACCCAAGAGACTAATAACAATGAAAAATCTCTTTTCAGCATTTACTTTGGTTTTTATCTTAGGTTTCAGCAGCGCTTTAGTGAGCCAACAAAGCAACGCCGCTGAGCAGGAAGGTACAACCTACATTCTCCTAAACGTTACCAGTGATGGACCTTTAGTCACTCGAAGACTAAAGTTTTCTAGCAGTGGCTCAAACAAAGAATATATCGCTCAAGACCTGCAAAATATTGGCCGTGGCGTGACTAAGTACATTCTGGATACTGTAGAGCCAGGCAAGTACTATCTAAGCAGCATCTACCCAGCTCTTAATGACCGTGAAAATGGCACTAGAGTTGATGTTGACGATAAAGACGGTGTTATTACCATAGTCAAAAACTCAATAAATTATATTGGGGATATCTATATAGAATCCGACGAAACCAGCATCAATGTAAATGAAATAATAGACTTCATTTACGAAGCAAATTCAGCGACGCTAATGGCTGCCGCGACTGCACAAAGAGATTTATTTCAAAAATTAGATGTGGTTATTAGCATGGCTGGCAGTAAACCGATGAAAATAGACAAAAAGCTGCTCGGCTTAGAGTGAGAGATCTGTAGATTATGAATATCTGGGTAGACGCCGACGCCTGTCCGATCGTCATTAAAGACATTTTGTTTCGAGCCGCTGATCGCGCAAAAGTACAGGTGACTTTGATTGCCAATCAAGCTATGAAAACGCCTCCTTCAACCTATATCAAATCAGTTCAGGTTGCCTCAGGTTTTGACGTAGCCGATGACGAAATAGTGCGACGTGTTGTGGAGGGGGACCTTGTAATCACTAGTGATATACCCTTAGCCGATGAAGCGATCGAGAAAGGCGCTCTATGTCTTTCGCCGCGAGGCGAGCTTTTTGATAAAAGTAATATCAAGGCCCGTTTAAACATGCGCGACTTTTTGGATACGATGAGGGCAAGTGGCGCTGACACTGGAGGCCCCCCTGCTTTCAGTCAAAACGATAGAAAAGCGTTTGCCGACCACCTAGACCGCCTACTGACCCTAAATACCAACGGATAAACCATGAAGTTAATTAACGCACAAATCAAATGGATAATGATTGTATCTGGCCTTTTTACTTGCAGCATGTTCTTAGCTCTCATTGCGCCAGCTGCTGGACTTGAAATGCTATTCGGGGGTTCGCTTATCCAAACAGATGCTATCGGATCGAGCATATTGGATGAAGCGTTTGCCCAAATCGCCATTCGAAATTGGGGTGCCTTAATCGGCATGGTTGGCTTGCTACTCATTCATGGCGGATTCAAAGCCTACTCTCGATATTTGATTCTTGTAATAGCTGCAGTCAGCAAAAGCGTTTTCATTGCTCTGAATCTGATCATTGGCAGTGAATACCTGAGCACCTCAATCATCGCTATCGTTTTGGACAGCGTGTTTATATTGCTTTATATATTGTATCTTCTCGACAATCGCCCTAGCAGCTTGTAGCTCGGCATCTTTTTTATAGTCGAACACCTTATTATATTTCAGCAAAGCACCTTTAATTAAAATTGCATAGCCTAGACTAAAAATTATGTTTGAATACAGCATGGCCCACTGGCTGACTTTTTTCACCGCGGCGGCTCTTTTAACCTTATCACCGGGGCCGGATATTGCATTCATCCTCGCACAAACAGCAAAACGTGGCAGACAAGCCGGATTTCTAGCCATGTACGGGATTTGGACCGGTGCGTTTTTTCATGTGTTTCTGGCTGCTTTCGGTTTATCAGCAATTCTTGCGACATCAGCGGCAGCTTTCGGCCTAGTTAAATTATCCGGTGCGGGTTATCTAATATGGCTCGGGGTGCAGTCTTTTCGCTCTCACGGGGCATTAAGCACAACTAAACCGATAGATAGCTCAAGCACGGGGATTTACCAACAAGGCATACTCGTTGCTGCCCTGAATCCTAAAACTGCACTATTTTTCCTGTCTTTTTTGCCCCAGTTCGTCGAAATAAAAGCCGGTCCGGTAAGCGCGCAATTATTTCTTCATGGCAGTCTCGTCATCGCAGTCGCCCTATTCATTGAACCGCTTTTAGTTATAGCTGGATCAAAGCTCGCCACCAAAATGAATAGCAATCCACGACTAGGTATTTGGCTTGATCGTGGACTGGGAACAGTTTTTGTGGGGCTGGGAGTAAGTTTAATAACGCAGCAACAAACCTAAATCATCAGGTGCGAGCTCTTTATTGGGAGGTCCCTATCGAAAAAGACAGAGGGGCCGCCGCCAGCTAATACAAAAATATGCTACCTTTTGGCGTCGAAACTATCCGCTTCCTGACGACGAGCACCAGCGAGAATCGAAGGCAGAGAGTAATTCCCCTCATGGCAAGCGTACTCATAAATGTATTCACCAGCCGCCCGTCGAACTATATTCTTTTCAACTGTCACCGGTTCTGTGTAAATAGCAGGGTCGATAAGCGTAAAACGATAAAGGATTTCGTTTTCAGTAATTAGCTCAAAACTCTCTGTGACCTTCAACTCACCCGACATACGCAGATACCACCAAGAATGTTCTGGCCGGAAATGGGTAGTCTCAACGATCAATCTATCTCCTTCCCAGCGGGCTACCGAACGCCCCATCCATTGAGCACTTGCCAACTTCGCTGAAGGGGCATCAAGCGGGATTATTCTGGCATCATGAGTTAATTCACCCATGATCATGACATGGTTGCCGGTCTGTACAATTTGCATATTGGCATTGTAAAACCAACCCGTCATGGGCGGCATAGGGCCTGCGGTTGGTCCCGCACAGCGTTCACTTAAGGAGCGAATTTCTGGGCCATCAAATGGACCACGCCCATCAAGGATTAGTTGCTGCACGTAGTCCTTGTAGTCTGCTCGGTATGGATAACGTCCGTTTGCTGGGCTTATAATTTGGGAAGTTCTGTAAAGACCCTCAATTTCTGTAAGATTACTGCGAAAGCTGGCAAAGTTATGATCGGCTTCTTGAGCAATCGTTGACCCTGCTGGGGGAGCACTCCTGTTAGCGTCTATCGCAGAACTGTTTAGCTCAGCGGCGGCTAGCAAGCCTTCAACAAGCTGAAAACCTTGCTCTTGGCTATAAGATTTTTGATCCTTAAGCTCCGCAGGCCGCTCCATTGGAGTAGCACTTCCGTAATACCAAATCCCCTGCATGTCAGGCTGGCCAAATTCATTACGAGGAAGGTCAGATTCCGCCCCATTGGCTCCTGCTGCGAACATCGTTAATAAAAATAGACTTACCTGAGAGCGAGAAAAAAGAGAAAGTAATGTCACAGGCAGTCCAAAGGATTTAACGTGTCTTAATATACTAGGCTTGATCTTTGTTGAGTAGATATTTAGGACACATCGTGACCCGACTCTCCAAGAGCAAATCCATCTCAGTGACTTCTGAGACAGCGGCAGGTGCCGCCTTTCGACTCTCGTGGCTCTTTCGGCTCTTTCGGCTCTTTCGGCTCTTTCGGTAAAAAGCAATTAAGCTTCCAACTCCGTATGAAAGAATTGCCGCAGCTAATCCAGCAACAATAGCTTCTGCGGCTTCCGGGATAAACATGCCCTCATGAACAAAATAATCCACAAAAGCTGTTATCGCCCCTTATATCGCTGATATTGCGAGCCTATTTTGTGTCTCCGCTGGCAGCAGAGCAACTGATGCCGGAACTCCAGCGGCAAGCCCCGCTAGAGATGCGATGATCCAGTGGCTTAACCCTATCCCCAGCAACGTGGTAATCAAACAAGTTCCCGTGAATTCACCGACATTCTCAAATAAAGAGCCTACGATCTTCTTTTCACTCACTGTTGATCACCCCATTTCTTGTCAAACCCATAATTCGTGAGTTCCTGACACTGCCTCTAAACACGCGGCAAGAGACCCGAACAAATGAAAGACCTTTTGGTAGGCGCTTAATTCTATAGATCTAGAGGCCCACACTTGTCGCTGCTTTGCTCCAAAACCCAAGGTTCAACCAATCCCTCACTCACCTGCCATAGCTGTTCAGACACAGCGTCGGTTGCAAATACCGCTATCTCAGGGGTCCCACGATCGAAGAAGTACTTCCCGTTCGCGTTTTTCACTGCCTCATCATTGGAGCTTGCCAGCCAAATAAAAGTGTCCGTTCCTTTTTCGATACTCCACATGAAGGGATACATAACAAATCCGAGCACTTTCGCTAAGGCGCCGCCCTTGCCCCAAATCGCTGTCCTAACAGCGCCCGGATGAAAAGAACTCACGATAACGTTATTCTCCCGATACTTTTGATCTAGCGAGCGAGCGGTCAGCAAGTTCATTAATTTTGAGCGGCCATAGGCTTTGAGACTGCCGTAAGCTTCCTCCAAGTTGAGGTCGTCAAAGTCCAGAGGACTGTTCTTATGCCCCAGTGAACTTGTGAACACCACCCTAGCAGGCTCCCCTTTCCCGGCGTTTAGAATCGCCGGCATAAGCAATTTAGTGAGTAAAAACCCGCTTAAGTGATTGACCACTAAAGTCGTTTCAAAGCCCTCTTTGGTCACGATCCGCTGGCCGTTTGCCCCGCCGGCATTGTTACAAAGCACATCTATAACCGGATAGGCCATTACTAGCTCTCTAGCAACTCTGGCCACGCTCTCAAGTGAGCTAAAATCAGCAACAAAAAGCCTGATCGAAGCTTTGCTAGATAATGCCTCTATATTCTCAAGCGCAGACTGCCCTTTTTCCTTGCTGCGACAAACCATAGCGAGGGTCGCACCCCTGCTGGCGAAATTTTTGCAAGCCTCAAAACCAATTCCACTATTGGCACCGGTGACAACTATTACCTTGGCACTTAGATCTTGACTCAATTCTTTATCCTCCATTTTAAGAGACTCCCTTTTAACTGAGCAACAACAACCCCAGCAAATAAACCCCTTGTTCCAAGCAACTTACCCACGCTAAAAACCAACGAGCTCGAAGACCGTTACTAAAATAGCGGCCTCTAATTTGAAAAGTATTACATTAAGTAAATGCTTTAGCTTATTGTTAATAAATAAAATATAAAAAAATATAATATACCAAAATATAATATATAACGGGAAAATAATACTCCCCAGTCTTCTGTTTAGATATAACGCAATCGCAAAAAATCGAAGCCACTAACCCCAAAACATATCTGCCATATATCTGGCATCAGCACAAATTCATCATTATAGCCTCTAGCAAAGCTGCCGAGCTTAAGCTGTCATGGCAAGTAATAAATAAAAGTAACGAGCTCAGCGTGAAAGGCGTGATCGGACGATATTTTCTTGTACAATACAAGTGAAACCCTCTTCATAACATACTGCACTTTAAGGCAGGCCATCAGACAAAGGATAGCTATGAATAAACAAGCCACCTTCACTCGTTTTGACGATTGCACTAAAGAAGATATTGATGCCGTAATCGAAAGCTACAATGCCTTTGCTAAGGGTCTGCCGAGCCGCGTGTTAGATCATTTACGCCTGCTCGACGGCGACTTTGGAGGTTTCAATGTTGATCGCCTGCAGCACTGCCTGCAGACTGCAACGCGGGCCCATCACGATGGCAAGGACGAAGAGTATGTAGTTTGCGCCCTGCTCCATGACATCGGAGACACACTGGGAACATACAACCATGGCGCTGTAGCCGCCGCCATCCTCAAACCTTTCGTGAGTAATGCTAATCATTGGATGCTGGAGCAACATCCAATTTTTCAAGGCTATTATTACTTTGAGCACATCGGTGAGAACAAAAATGCTAGAGACAAGCTCAAAGACAGCCCACACTATGATCATGCTCTGGAATTCATAGAAAAATATGATATGCCTTCGTTTGACCATAACTATCAAGCGATGACACTGGCAGAATTCGAGCCCATGGTAAATAGAGTTTTAAGTAAATAATACAATAATTTATGGTGAATATATAAACATGATTATAGTTATAGGCAGCGTTACAGTTGGAGAAAATTCACGGGCTGAAGCCCTTCGTCATAGCCAAGCCCATGTTGGCAGGTCGCGCTCGGAACCTGGCTGCTTAAGCCATGAAGTCACAATAGACGCCGAAAATCACAATCGCTTTCTGTTCGTAGAGCGCTGGGACACCATGGAAGATTTAGAAAGACATTTTCAAGTCCCAGGTTCTAGTGAGTTCGTCGCTGCTATGGCACTACTAGCAACTGTCGACCCAGACATGCAGCTATACGAATCCGAAGAGATTAAAAGACATTAATAAAGAGATTCATATTATTGATTTATTTAAATATTTAAACCTTATTACTTGCTTTCATAGCTTTCAATTCCAAGTTACCTGCTTTAGCTGCGGCGGACATAACCCCCGCAGCTGAACAACCACAGACCTATCGGTCTCACCTAGCTCGGACCGCATCCGGCGACTTAAGCCACGCATCACTGGAAGCTTCTCGCGAAATAGATGATGGCCAAAGAATTAAGACCCAATCGTATCGAGTTTATTTACCACCCCAGCATACAATAGGTATTAAAAAAATGAGCAAAGATCAATTAAGCCAGTTCCCAGTCCCAGAAATTAGCGACCTCCCGGAAGACATTCGAGAGCGCATTCTTGCAGTGCAGGAAAAAGCAGGCTTTGTTCCCAATGTTTTCTTGGCTTTAGCTCACCGAGAGCATGAATTTCGCGCCTTCTTTGCTTATCACGATGCCTTAATGGAGAAAGACCAGGGTTTATCCAAGGCCGAGAGGGAAATGATTGTAGTGGCCACGTCGGGGCTAAATCAATGCCTCTACTGCGTGGTTTCCCACGGGGCGATACTCCGCATTCGCGCGAAAAATCCATTGCTTTCAGACCAACTGGCGACAAATTATCGGAAGGCAGACATCAATCAGCGACAGAGACATATGTTGGATTACGCGATAAAGGTCTCAAGGAACGCAGAACTAGTTGATGAAGAAGATCACGGACACCTCATTAATCAAGGGTTCAGCATTGATGAGATATGGGACATTGGTGCAATCGCTGCGCTATTTGCCCTTTCCAATCGGATAGCAAATATGGCTGCTATTCGCCCAAATGAGGAATTTCATGGAATGGGCAGAAATTAGCAAACCACCGCGCCTCCTATTATTGAGGTGAGATATTAATTGTAATATATTGATTTTTATATTTATTATATTAAATTTTAAATTTTAAATTTTAAATTTTAACGAGAACAACACGAGGAGTGAATTAAACCTCAAATATGCCCCTGTTTTCAGTTCCACAGGATGTGGGGCAAACTGCAATCTACACTTATAAGCTTGCCTAAGTGCGGTAACATCAAAAATATAAGACTGGGGTTTAGGTAGCTATTAAACACCCAAGCTTTTCGGCCAGCGTTTTTGTCGGCATCACCACCGCCATTTAACTAGGTCTTGGAAGTAGCTTCTTCGAAGACGACAATGGCGGCATCGTAACAGGACAAACGCCAGAAGTTCGTAAAGGCTTTTTGCCGCACGGTATTAGAAATTTTGACACGCTCGTTCTGCCCAACAAAGTGGCTCGGTCACAAACAGCCTTTTATCCCCTCTCCTTCTTTTTATTTGTAGCCAAAATATAAGAGCAGAGTTGAAAATTAATACCATCGGTAATTCTGCCGGCATAAGTCACGCTTTGAGGCTTTAAGAATAACTCTACTCGGTCCGACTCGGCGAGAGCTTGAAATCTGGGGTACTGAAACTGAAATCAAGGAAGAATGGCTGGCGGCATCTCAAAAACTTGCCTTAAAGGACAGCTGTAGCCAGAACATTCCTGTCAAAGACTTTTTCAATCTCCAGTCCTGTGTAAACGGCAGCGCCAAGGTCGCCGATCAAACAATTAACCCGCGGACTCTGATATTTTCGACATCGGCTCAGGCACCTCGGTTAGTCGCATTGACCTTGATAAAACCTCATCATCGCCCCTCTCTTACCAAGTAGCGAAGGATACGTTCCTGGCGGCCTTGTGAAAACTGGCATTGACGTACTCGGCGGCGCTTCCGTTTTCATGCCAACTGAGCCATGCACCGGTTTAGCTTTGTGCTACAACAGCAAGCACATGCTAATAAATACTATACCCTCCTTAGATCAGTACCTCTCGACACGAGGCATTTCTAATAATTAGTCTGCCTCTGTGTTTTTAACCCATTTACGTGACGACCACTCATCACTGCTTCCGCCAATGGTCATGCCCCACAAGATCGACCTGATTACAACTCGTGAGATTTTTTACATAGCCATTGAAAAAGAAGTTTGTGGCCTGTACTGAGGACGCGGTCTTAGAACATTTCAACCGGTCGAAGCCCGCCCGGGCGAACGTCTCAATTATTTTGGCCTCACAATTGAGTCTCACGTTACCGTTCAAAGCATCACAGCCATAGGCGCCACTTTCTTCATCGCAAACATAGGCATAGAGAGGGGAATATCCATAGTTGGCGACAATCATTCGATAACTGCGGTTAGAGAAATGGGCTATCGCGGATTTGTCAGAAAAAGCATTATTGGAAATTTAAAACGCCTTTAAGGTGACAGCTACCCCCTGCTATTGGCATGGAGGTGCCGATGCCATTCATGGAGATCCCGCTGATGCAATTTAATCGGCCCCAGACCTCGTAGTTTTTATAGATATGGAAGAGCTTACCGATGTATTTAAGACCACATTTCCTTTCGCAACACCGGGCAACCGATACAAGTATTAGAAGGCGATTCGACCATCTACACCTCTCAGATCAGTCATTATCTCATTGAATGGCTGAGCCACCGTTTTTCAAACAGATGGATGGGCAGCTTGTTAGCCGAAGAAGAAATTAGACGCGACAGCTGCGACGTGGGATCGTTGCCCAAAATGCCACCAGCCGCGGCAATGGATACCTGATTCTGACCGGCTGCTGCGAAGTAGTCCTCTATAATGCTATTCAACCTCACAAAGAAGCAAAGCTTCAAGCTGGTGACATCCTTGGCGAAATAGCTGTCATTACTGGCCGTGGGACTCGCAATGCAAGTGTGGTAGCACGAACTCTCCGATAAACTTGTGTGTATTCTCAGAAGAAACATTCAAATCTTTCATCCTATCTGAGGGTTTTTAGGACAAACCCTTAAGGCAATGGACTTTGCGCTCGACAATAGCGCTGCAGCCCCATTCATAGACATAACATCGATCGTGATCGAAAAGCTCAGCCAGACTGGGTAAGCGAAGACATTAGCGCCTAACGGCAGCATTGAACTGGCCAGCAATCAGCGGCCCCTGCTTAACAGAGGATCTGCTACTGCTAACGGTCGCTCAATATACAAAAATGAAGACTACGGAGAACGCTTTTCGCCGAAGATATTTCTGTGCCAGTTCGCTCATTAGAAGGCTGCTCGCTTGTAATGTTTGACAGTAACGCCTTACACAAACTACTCTTACCAATCTCCCGCTAAATTAATTATTGCGCAAACTTCAAGTTGTTGATCGGCATCAGAGTTTTGATTGAAAACTGGGCACTGTAGACATCCTAGATTGGCCTTTTTGACGGCAAGCCATGGTGGCGGTGCGCTCGTTTTTCTAAATCCACCACAGCGGCTCTGAGTTAATCCCCTTTACTGCTATTATGCGTTTTTCACACGAAGCATCTCGAGAAGCTTAAAGATGACAACAATTTCTAATCAACAAATCTTGGCAATGAATGATGCTGAAGAATCAGAAAACCGCATTCACAGCGATGAAATCGCTGAAAAATATGGATTCACCGGCGCACTCGTCAGCGGCGTCAATGTGTTTGGTTATCTAACCCAGTCGCTGGTTAAAGCATTCGGCCCCGCATTTCTGAAACAGGGAATAATGGACGTCATTTTCTTAAAGCCAGCTTACCAAGACGACTTACTCACCATCAAAACTGAAGAATCTAGATCTGAAACGAGCAAGCGTAATTGCGTAACCAGTCTGAGCAATGAGAAGGGCCTGCTTTTGGCAAAACTGGAATCATGGCTGCCCCGCGAGCTGCCCCCGGTAAACGCGCTTGCTGCTATGGTCTGCGAGCACAAAGAAATTGTTAGGGCCGAGATCGAGTGGGATCTAATCGTTCTACAAAGACCTGCTCCGGCTTTTACATGGCAGCCAAGCCATGAAGAAAATCAAGAACATGTCACTGCTCAGCGAGACCGGGCAGCCTGCTATGAGGGCACCGCGGGGCACATCCACCCTTACTTTCTGCTTGATGCCTGTAACCAAGCGCTGATGCGACTATTTGTCCTGCCGGCATGGATCCACACCGGTAGCAAAATCACATTACGCGCCCCGCTGTTAGTTGGTCAGTCAATTGAGATAAAAACAGTACCTATCGATAAATGGGAACGAAAAGCGCATCAATTCATAAAGCTCTACATTGCCATGTTCGTCGAAGGAAAAGTAGTCGCCGAAATCGAACATACCGCCATTTTCAGAATTGCTAGCTGAAGCTGGCTTTCTCAACAATCCACTACAACCTTGCGGCCCAAAACAGCTCACCCTATGCCGCGGATCATTTGAATAAGTCTCCCTAAGTTATCAGCACTGATAAGTTGCTTATGACCTAGTGGGGCAGCTTCCAGCCCATAGATCCTTGATCACTCTACAACTTGGCCCTTCTAGCAGCTCTACCCTTCTAATAACCTAGCCCATCTGATAGAGAGGTCTTTAGATATCCTAGCGCATCTAATACGCACCCATGACAGACTTCTCTCCCCGTCGATAGTTTTCTTTCCCTGCCTATATTCTCTCCCCGCCCATAAATGGTAACCTCGAGTAATTCAAATAATCCTAAGAAATATGACCTTCTCCTTTCGCTAAGTCTGGACCTCTAATTATGCTTCTACGAAAGATCGCGCGGATTACTAAAATTATATCTCTCACCAGTATAGTAAGCTCTTTTGCTACACATTCTTTTGCAGATACATTGGCTGAAAAAGTGCTGCCACTGCGAGAACGAGCAGAGATCACTAACAGCATCATTAAACAACGGCTCGATGAACTTGTACCACTGGTTATGCGCCAAGCTGGAGTGGATGCATGGGTAATCATTGCCAGAGAATACAATGAAGACCCTGTTCTTAAGACTATGCTGCCAGCGACCTGGCTAAATGCTCGCAGACGAACGGTTTTACTTTTTATCGATCATGGCGATGCTCGGGGTGTAGAGCGCATGGCAGTTGCCAGATATGCCGTCGGTGATTTATTTCCCGGCGTTTGGAACCCAGAGGAGCAGCCAGATCAATACGCCCGTATCGCGAAAATTCTTGGCGAGTTTAATCCTCAAAAAATAGCTTTAAATTACTCAGACACATATGCTCTCGCCGACGGACTGACTTTTTCAGAACAGCGTGATTTTAGCAACGCACTATCCCCGCAACTGCGAGAGCGTATAGTGTCTGCTGAAGAAGTTGCGGTAGGCTGGCTTGAAACCCGACTTCCAGAGGAAATCGCCGTCTACAAAGATGTAATGGATATTGCCTACGGCATAATCAAAGAAGGATTTTCCAGCGAAGTCGTCAGCGCCGGTGAAACAAGCACTACGGATCTGGAGTGGTGGTTCCGCCAGCGAGTATCCGACCTTGGCCTAGGCACATGGTTTCATACGAGCATCGAAGTAGAAAGGTCAGATAACTCGGTTGCGAACATTACGGCTAATAATCTCGACCCAGAAATTCTATACAAGGGCGACCATGTCCATATCGACTTTGGCATCTCTTATCTCAATTTGCAGACCGATACTCAGCAGAATGCGTACATACTGAACGATGGTGAGAATGATGCGCCCCGATCATTAAAGATCGCGTTGAAAGCTGGCAATGATCTGCAAGACATTCTCACCAATAACTTTGAAGTCGGTCGAACTGGAAACGAAATCCTCAAAATGACCCGCTATGAATCTCTGGCAAGAGGCATCGGGCCAATTATTTATACCCACCCTATTGGGCTTCATGGCCATGCTGCCGGCACAACTATCGGCATGTGGGATAAGCAAGAAGGAGTGCCAGGCACCGGTGATTATCCTATGAAAGCGAATACAGCTTATTCAATCGAGTTGACCGCATTGGTAGACAGCCCCGAATGGAGTGCCGAACCGATGCGAATGAAATTAGAAGAGGATGGCTTTTTTGATGGCGAGGCTTTCGAGTATATTCAGCCGCGCCAAACCGAATATCACATCATCCGGTCACAATAGAGTCTCTGTTCTCATTGAAGAAAATAGCTATGCCACTTGGGTTTTCTTTCACTCCTAGTGCATGAGATTCAAGTCGATTCAAGTCGATTCAAGACCATTGTTCAGAAGGCAAGAAATACTAGCACTGCCGGCCAAAATAATGCCGATGCAGAAAGAACCGCCTATAAAATTGTTGATGTTGCAATAAACACAGAGCTATCCAACTTCATTGCTGACCGTTTACTGCAACTCAAAGTGTTCTTGGATATGTTCAAGGACTCTAAATGGGATGTCAGTGCTACCGAACGCGAAATCACCATGAACGCTATGACCTTCTTTAGTAAGCCCATAGATTTGATCCTGATCTTATCCTAGGCATCGGATTTCTCAACGATATGATGTTTGTAAAAATCATTGCCAGAGAACTCTGGATCGAGCTCGCAACCTACAATGAGTTTTGCGGATTTTGTCTCGCCGAAAAAGAGATATTATCAGCGCCCGCAGCAGACACTGAACAAAATCGCGATCAATGGCTCGGGGCTAAAAGGAATCAATTACAAGGGGGAATAGAATCTGCCCGAGGCTAACTGGACGATCGCGGCTCTATTTTACAGCTTTTATAGAATGACGCTGCGTGATGTCGAGTTATTCTTCTTTTCGATGATCATCATCACGCTAGAGAACACGGTTGGAGCATCCTCTGTGTCGCGCTTTAGCGATGTCGCACGGCACCTTGGAAGACACCTTAACTATCCCCTCAACTATCCCCTCAACTATACCCTCAACTATACCCTCAACTACAACAAATGAGGTTAGTACCCTAGCCGCAAATTGGGATACCTAACCATCGCTAAAAAAGTCAAGGGTAGAGGCAATGACAATAACAAAGCTTCCTGCGCAACCCCATCAGGTCTTTGCAAACGCTGCCGCAACAAAAAATGACATTTACTAAAGACAAGCGCTGCTAAAACATCTAGCCAACACCTTGTGCTTATTCTAGACGGCAAACGAAATTAACAAGCAGTCTGAATAAGGCCCGAGACCAAGACTTCTTCTGGCCCTCGCATTACCTAGCTAACTCTATCTTTCCTTGGCCTATTCCCACACTTTCTCAGTTCTTTTCTTAGGCTGCCACGCCCGCTTCAACTTGTGGCTTTAGTACCCGGCCAGTTCCGCGGACCATCACCAAAAATACGGTTTTACTACTCTCTTTTTGTTCTTTAGGCTGTTAGTCTTGCTTTCAGAAAAAAAATGAAAGGCAACCGCCAGAGGAGTAAAGTTGGGACAATCCAACCGTAACGATAAGATGCTTTCTAAGTCAAAGGCGTTAGCATTAGCTGTGCGCAAGGATACTAACGTCCTTGCAGAAGAAGCCTCACGACTTCGAGATGAGCATCATCTCAATATAGTCAGCTACTCCCGCAAAGTGTTTATACCGCTGACCCAGCTTTGTCGCGATGTCTGCCATTACTGCACCTTTGCAAAGACCCCAAAATATATAGGCCAACCTTATCTAAGCATGGAACAGGTGCTGGAACTGTGTCATGAAGGGGCTAAGATGGGCTGCCAAGAAGCTCTTTTTACTTTAGGTGAAAAGCCGGAGCTGCGATACAAATCAGCACGGGAGGCACTGCAAGAACTAGGCTATGACAATACAATTGACTATGTTCACGCTGTTGCCAAGAGAGTTTTAACTGAAACCGGCCTTCTCCCTCATATAAATGCCGGAAACATGACAGCTCTGGAGCTGCGAAAAATGCGCAACGTTAGCGCGTCAATGGGCATAATGCTCGAGTCTACCTCCACCCGCCTAACCGAAAAAGGCATGCCTCATTACGGTTCACCCGATAAAGACCCCGCTGTCAGACTTGAAACACTGCGCTTAGCAGGCGAAGAAAAAATACCCTTCACCACAGGCATATTAATAGGTATTGGCGAGACACGACGCGAGCGGATTGAATCATTTTTAGCGATCAGAGAGTTACATGAAGAATACGGCCATATTCAAGAAATCATCGTCCAGAATTTCCGAGCTAAACCAGAAACCAAAATGGCGCTGGCACCAGAGCCAGATTTAGAAGACCTAATTTGGACTATCGCCGTCGCGAGATTGATATTTGGCGCAGAAATGAATATTCAGGCACCACCTAACCTAAGTCCTGGCGTGCTGCCAAAACTGATTGCTTCTGGCATAAATGACTGGGGCGGTGTTTCACCGTTAACCCCCGACCATGTAAACCCGGAAGCGCCGTGGCCCCACTTGGATAAACTTGCTAACGAGACCGCTACTGCCGACAAATTTCTTGAACAACGCTTGACCATTTATCCCGCTTATATAAAGCAAGCCGAGACATGGATTTCTGATGAAGTTCGACCTAAAGTTTTGCGCCAAGCCGATGCTGATGGTTTCGCTAAGCGAGATGACTGGCAAACGGGTGAATCCAGCGCCACACCCTACATCGAAACAGAGTTACTCGCTAAACCAGTTTCTGAAGCTTCTGTCAGCGAAGATGTAATCAAAATTGTTAAAAAGTGCTTAGCCAAAGACGAGCTTACGAAAAGCGAGATAACTCGACTTTTTGAGTCTCGCGGCCCTGACTTCAGCTACATTGCCCAGCAGGCAGATTCACTTAGACGTAAGCTCTGCGGAAACACCGTCAGCTACGTTGTTAATCGAAACATCAACTATACCAATGTCTGTTACTTCAAATGCCAGTTTTGCGCATTTTCGAAAGGCAAAGCCAGCGAAAATTTGCGTGGAAAACCTTATGACATCGACGCCGAGGAAATCGCGCGACGCTGCCAAGAAGCTTGGAGTCGCGGCGCTACTGAAGTTTGCCTGCAGGGTGGCATCCATCCTGATTACACCGGCCAAACCTATCTCGACATTCTGGCTACCGTACGCGAAGCAACCCCAAAAATGCACATCCATGCGTTCTCCCCTCTTGAAGTTTGGCAAGGCGCTAAAACCCTTAAGATAAGCTTGGAGCAGTTTTTGATTAAGCTTAAAAACGCTGGCTTGGACACGCTTCCCGGTACCGCAGCTGAAATTCTTCACGATGATATTCGAGCCAAAATTTGCCCAGACAAACTCAATTCAAGGCAATGGTTACAAGTGATGGAAACCGCTCATAGAGTAGGATTCAGAACCACTTCCACGATTATGTATGGACATGTTGAGACTAGCGAACATCTGGCCGCTCACCTGCTGCATTTGCGGTGCTTACAGCAAAGGACGGGAGGCTTTACTGAATTTGTCCCACTTCCCTACGTGCCTATGGAAGCGCCCATGTATTTAAAAGGAAAGTCTCGCAAGGGGCCAAGTTTCAGAGAATCTGTTCTGATGCACGCAGTCTCTCGACTGGTTTTTAATGACTTAATCCCCAACATTCAAACATCTTGGGTGAAAATGGGATACGACGGTGTTCAAGCCTGTTTAAATTCCGGCGCCAATGACCTTGGTGGAACTCTAATGAACGAAAGCATCACCAGAGCCGCCGGAGCTGATCACGGCCAAGAATGGTCACCCGTAATGCTGGAACAGCTAATAGTCAAATTAGACCGCACGCCTCGAATGCGTAACACACTGTATGGAAATGTTGATAACAGCCGCATAGAGGCAGCAAACACCGCGCAGGAGCTTAGCGAAATTATCAATACTTCTGCTCTAAAATTGCAACGCAGCAAAAAACTCAATATTCTTGCTCAGCAGATTTAAGCGCGATAGGAATTACCTAAGCCCAGAGGCCAAATTACCGGTTTAAGAGTCGAATTTTTTGCACCTCAAATACAGCTTTTATGGCTAGTTATAAATCTCTCAGGCATAGAGGGTTATAATTTGTCGAGACAAAACCCGAAGGCTTTATGTAGTAGAGAAATCCAAAACCCTCATCCGGCCGTAGTTGGCCCGGTGAAAACTAATTTTTAATAGGACACAAAACAGTTTATGAAGATTGCAATAACCGGTGCCAATAGTAGTGTTGGGAAAAACTTATTAATCCAACTAGCCACAATCCCAGATTTAGAAATCATTGCCGGAGTAAGGTCCAAATCCGCATTTGAATCATTGCCCAAAGGCGCGTCCATTACACCCGCCGTTATTTCCTATGCCGATGTCGACAGCCTCGCGTCAGTGTTAGCGGGCGCCGATTGCGTTATACATCTGGCAGGAATCTTAATAGAGACCAAGCATTCGAACTATGCTAGCGCTAATGTAGCCGCCACAGAAACTGTTGTTGAAGCGGCTAAACGCAATAAAGCTAAGCACATTATCTTTATAAGTGTTGTTGGTGCATCACCTGATTCCAATAATGCGTATTTTCGTTCAAAAGGCACTGCAGAAAAATTAGTTAGCCAATCTGGCATACCTTCGAGCATTATCCGCACGCCTATCTTGCTTGGCCGCGGATCTGCAGGAACCAACTCTCTAAAGTATGCAACGGCTAAAGACAAAACCAGCATCCTAGGTGGAGGCCATTACACTATGCGCCCGCTTGATGTTGATGATCTCAATAATGCCCTTACCACCTTGGCAACCAAACCGGCTACCGATACCACGACCTATGAATTAGTTGGCCCTGAAACAATTGCATACCGTGACCTCATCAAATTAGCCGCCGAGGTTCAGAATAAAACGATAGAAGTTGGAAGCGCACCTATTTGGCTTGCTAAGATCGGCTCAGCTATCAGCAGCATCATAAAAGGCGGAGGAATGACTCCTACCGTGATCGATGTGATAACCATGAATGAAAAAGTTGCGGTCAACGCCGATGCAGCTATAGGCATCAAACTTACCCCACTACGAGATACGCTAAGCAAGATACTAACTGAGAAATAAAAATGACTGATCAAACAGAAACAACAGAATCTCAAGAGAAACCGGTTAAGAAAAAAGCTAATCCCATCGGACGAATAGTTTTTTTAATCCTTACCGCTGCATGCTTCGCCTATCTCTACTTTAGACTAAACGGAGCCGCCGCGAGAGAAGGCATGAGCTTGGTCGAATACATGACCCAAGTATTCTCTACAGTTGATTGGGTGCCTTGGCTAGGATTAATGGTCTGCTACTCGTTGTTCTATTTTTTCATAGACACACTTGTTGTCACCAAAGCCATGAACTGGTTCATCTCAGACATTAAATACAAAGATATCTTACCTGTTCGAGCTAGCGCCTACATTATCTCTATCTTTAATGAACAAGTTGGCAAGGGAGCCATGGCATTTTATTTGAATAAACGTCACCAAATCCCAGGCTGGGAAGTTGGTTCGGTGATGCTATTTATAATGTTCTGCGAAATCTTTTATTTACTTGTTTGGGCAAGCATCGGATTTGCAGTCGGTGGCGACAGCTTACCTGAAGTGTTCTCTATAATGCCCATTATTAGTGCGGGCGCAGCAGTATTCTTGATTATTTGGATCCTATATTTCCAGGGAACCATCCTGCCTAACAGCACGTTCAGAGAAAAAAAGGTTTTACATGCCTTTAATAAAGCTAGACCGTGGCATTACATGGCTTTTTTCTTGCTGCGATCTCCTGCACTTCTGGCGGCAATTATTGTCTACACGATAGCGTTAAATTTGTTTGGAGTTGAAGCGTCATTCATGACCTTGTTGCCATTCCTCCCAGTGATCTTTTTCGCAGCTGCAGTGCCTACTCCAATGCGCGCTGCTGCCATCACATTTTGGGTGATTTTATTCCCTGATAACGAAGGCCAAATGGCGGCATTCGGTTTTGTGCAGCATAACTTTTTCATCCTATTCAACGCAGCAATAGGGTTGATATTCTGGCGCAAAGCCCAAAAAGACCTGTTTAGCGATTAATGGCTAACTTACTCACAACCTTGCGCCTGCTGCTTATAGCGCCGGTTGTTTATGGGCTAGCCAATCCTGGTTCAATGCCAGCGTATTGGCTAGCCCTACTGTTTTTACTGGCCATTGTTAGCGACTTCTTTGATGGCAAAGTCGCCAGGGCCACTGATACAGCCTCTGCGCGCGGCATGCTTTTCGATCACACAACAGATTTTCTTTTCGTAACGTCGACAATGTCCGCATTGGCATTAGCAGGCATATTAAGCCCTCTGCTGCCAATTTTAGTTGCCATAGCGTTTAGTCAATACGTATTGGATTCTTATTTCTGGTATAAGCAAAAACAGCTAAGGATGAGTTTTTTGGGTCGCTGGAATGGCGTCTTTTATTTCGGTCCTGCCCTGCTGTACATAGCGTCGCAATTACCAATTACCGGCTTTCTACAGACCCTTTTTGGTGCTGCCGGTATTTGGCTCAGCTATGGGTTAATTATGTCCACTTTGCTGTCTATTATCGATAGAACGATTGCGCCCCTGCAGTTAAAAAAAGCACAGTAACAACTTCTCGCTAGATTGGGTTTACTGTCTCCACTGCACTAGGTACAAACCCAAAAAATACTAATTGGGCGTTTTGACGTAACCAAATTAAGATGAACAGAATTGTCGGGGGAAAACCTCGGGGAATCCCTCTTCCGCGCCGGATGTTCACAGATGGCCAACCCCTATGCAGTTTTGATATACCCCCATCGCTATGCACACTGTGCGGAACGGAAAAACCCTACGGTAAAAAAACTTGCTCATCGCGACCCCTCTGGCAATTTAGTGACCCAGAGTATTCAAGCTACTGGATTTTCCCCAAAGGAAGAAGTAATTAGGCCAAGACCTGTTGCTTCCACCCAAAGCATGTTCGGCTGAGCAGGCTGATTTGGACACAGCAAGGTATTGCTAGGAAGTTTAACCAATTCATCATCAGCTGAGCTTTTTCATTGCATCGATTAACATCGAAATTTCGTCCTCAGAGGTAAACACCTGGGGCGTAATTCGGACGCAGCTGCCGCTTGCCAATCCAACACGTATGACCGTGAATATGCCAAAATCATTTTCTAAGCGCTGCTGTAATTCTCGGGCATCAGCTACCGTATTTTTAGCCTGCAGTCGGAACGAACCCATACCTGTCCAGGACTCTTCATCCAGACCTCCTAATAATTCGATGTGTCCCATAGCCTCTGCTTCATTTGTCCAAAGCTGACGCAGATGGCGCAGTCGGGCCTCTTTGTTAGCAGCACCTATAGCTTCATGAAAATCTATTGCATTGGGAATAGTAATGATTGAAGCAAAATTCGACGTAGCCATATGCACGCGAGTAGAAGCATGGGAATTCTCTGGATCACTTTCCCCTGGGTAAGGCGCAACTTTGGATAAGGTCCCTCGCTTCATATAAAGAGCACCAATGCCGATAGGCGAGCCGATCCATTTATGGAGGTTAAATCCGGCCCAGTCTACGTTAAGATCAGGTATTTTATAATCTAACAGCCCCCATGATTGAGCACTGTCACAAATCACGTCGATGCCACGTAATTTTGCCTCTGCTGCGATATCTGCAACCGGCACAACTAATCCATGCTGATTACTAACGTGAGTAATCAACATTAATTTGAGGTTAGGATTAGTGTCAAAAGCATCAAGGTAGCGCCCTAAAATCTCTGCCTGAGTAGCTCTTTGTGGAAGTGTAACTTCAACTGTATTTACGCCATACGCACCTTTTAGCCACACCATGGTGTCTTTAAAACTCGGGTAGTCCAAGTCCGCATAAAGTACCGCATCTTCTGGAGTTAAACCTCTGTACTGCCGAATGAGATTATGAATCGCCTCTGATGCATTGCGGGTTATGACGATTTCATCATCGTGCACACCCAAAGCCTGTGCCACCTTATGTACACTGAGCCTTGCATCGTCACTATAGTTCTTTCGCGCATAAAAGGAATTCTGAGCATTCACCATCCTCGTCGCATCTATAAACGCGTTTTGAACCGGGTGAGCCATTTTACCCCAATAACCATGCTCCAAGTTTACAATGCCTTGGGTGCGATCGTAGTAACCCGCGATTTCTTTCCAAAATCCTTCATCCCTAGCGAGCGCCTGCGCCTTTGTCGCCTTAGGTGGTGCTGGCAAGTCTCGTCCTCCGGTCTGAGCCGACACTAAACTAGGCAGACCATATGCTGCTCCAGCAACCATTGCACCGAGAACCTTTCTTCGACTTACACCTGCTGATTTATCCACCATATCCTACTCCAAATATTCATTGTGATAGCTGCCCTAACTCCTGCACCTTGCAATCTATCGCTCCTTGAGCATTATTAACCAGCTAAGAAAAATTGAGAAGTGACGAATTGCTTTTAATCAGCTCTTAAATTGACACAGCAATAGTTGCATTCGGGCACACAAGCACAATTAAAATAAGGCGTAATGAATCTGTCACTCATTCGAAGTACCATCTGCAGAGTATCAACTTAAAAGTTGCCACCTTGAAAGTTTCAATCTAGAGAGTTACGCTCCTGAGCTCAGAGTCAAAGAGAGTTACATGATCAATAGCTAGTTTTTCCGGGATTACATAGCCCAGAATTATAATGTCCTACAATACATAAAGGTGGTCTTCATGAGCCAGTTCGGGTTTTTATTAAACAGCGCAGCAACAATAAAAATTGGGTTAAAAGGAAGTCCATCTCACGACCTACTTCAATCTTTTTTTTTCTTAATTACCCTTGCCCTAGCGGCACATAGCTCAGCTCAAACTCCGTGCCCCGCTGACGGCGATTTCGGGTTAGAATGCAGCCCCTTCATGAATTCGATGCCTATGAATTTTATTCAAGCAATAGGCTCCCACAACAGCTACAAATTGGCGATACCAGCAGCGGAACTAGAACTCATCGGCAACTACAGGGCGCAGTCTGCAATTACCCTAGATTATTCTCATCTAGCACTAACTCAACAGCTAGAGCTGGGAATGCGTCAAATTGAGCTCGACATTGTGTATGACCCTGAAGGTGGCCGCTACGCTGACCCTCTCCTCGCAAAACAAACTATAGGGTTAAGCGGATCAAAACTCTATGACAATAGCAATATGAAGCAGCCAGGGTTTAAAGTGCTTCACGCACAGGATCTTGACGTTCGATCAAACTGTGACACTTGGATAATTTGCCTCACTGAAATAAAGAACTGGTCAGATAAAAATCCTCTGCACGTGCCAATACTTATAATATTTAACGCAAAAACCGGTGGCTCTGCCTATCCTGGCACTACCGATGCGCTGTCTTTTGATAGCAAAGCATTTGATGATTTAGACCAAGAATTACTCAGTGTCTTCAATAAAAAGCAGTTAATTACTCCCGATGACGTCAGAGGTAACTTCCCCACGCTTAAAGAGGCAGTAATAAAAAATGGCTGGCCAAGCTTGGCAACTGCTAGAGGAAAAGTCTTCTTTGCCCTAGACGAAGGACCCGAAAAGGTGAAAATCTACAGTCGCGGCAATGCTTCGTTGCAGGGCCTACCTATGTTTGTCAATTCGGTAGACGAGCAAGCAGACCATGCGGCATATTTCACAATGAACAACCCACTTCAAGATAGAGCGCGTATTCGAGCTGCGGTCAAATCTGGATTTATTGTCCGCACCCGAGCTGACGCTAACACCATAGAAGCGCGAACAAACGACAGCTCACGTCGTGAAGCTGCCTTTTCCTCTGGGGCCCAGTACATCTCGACTGACTACTACCAACCGAGGCTCGAATTTAGTGAATATTCAGTCTCACTGCCGGGAAATCGGGTGGCAAGATGCAACCCGCTTCTCTTTGATCTGGATTGCAGCGCCCGCTAGCATTCCTAACAAGCCATCGCTGTTCATTTTTACAACAATGATTTATTGCTGCTTTGAGATATAGTACTATTCGGTTAGAAACTAGGTCCTTAACGCCCCTCATTGGGTGTCTTCAAGTCACAAAACAGAAAAACAGCGATAAAGTTATTTAAGAAAAATTCGATAGCAAGAGGATTGCCTTTGCAATGGTCTAATGAAGCTATCTCGTGGAGCTAAAATGCCAGTAGACGTGATCATTACTCTCAGCGATGAAGATCTAGAAAAATTCCAGCAAAGTATCGATAAAGGTAGATTAATTGTCGAAGATGAGGTCGCTTCTCGAAAGATTGAAGAGGCCGCTTCAAAAATGATCAACGAAACACAAGATCTCGACCTCCCAAGTTTCGTATCTGAAAGGCTGCTTAAACTCAGAATACTTCTCAACATGGTCCGTGATGACGAATGGCAACTCACTTCATCGGAAAAGAAAAGCATTCGTGCCGCATTGTATTATTTTGTCGACCCTGAAGATGTCATCCCCGACCATATACCAGTCATAGGCTTCCTAGACGACGCCATGTACGCAGAGATTGTGTTTAAAGAACTGAAATCTGAAATCAAAATGTATCAAGAGTTCTGCCAATTTCGTATTGCCGAAGAAAACCGTCGGAGAGAGAAAGGACAAGACCCACACGTAGCTCGAGAAGACTGGATTGCAGACAAACGTGAAGTTCTTCACGCTAGGATGCGGGAAAGGCGGCTACTAAAATCCGGTGGTCGCGGCATGCGTATGCGTTTATTCTAGTGAACTGATTAAAAACTAACTTTTTCTTTTTGGAGCTTGCGTATGCGCTTTGTAGCACTAACCTTATCTTTTTGCATTTCCTTCCTTAGTGGCACTGCAAGCGCTCAACAAAATCTAGTTCCCATTGACCCTGCACTAGACCGCAGCTTCAAAACCTTAACCGCTAGGCCCAAAGTTCAGGCAGCGCTTAGCTATATTGAAGGTAACGAGCCTGATTACATTAGCGAGCAAATCAGACTAACAGAGATCCCTGCCCCACCCTTTAAAGAAGAGAAACGCGCCGCTTACTTTCTCGAACAAATGAAGATGCGAGGATTAAACGATGCCTATATAGATAGCGAGGGCAACGCCGTAGGCATTCGACCCGGTAACGGCGACGGGCCTACCTTTCTAATTTCAGCGCACTTAGACACGGTTTTTCCGGAAGGCGTGGACACAGCTGTAGAGCTTCGAGACGGCCGCTATTATGCACCTGGCATTGGCGATGACACCAGAGGCTTGGCAGCCCTACTGTCAATTATCGATGCCCTTAACAACAGCAATATCGACACAGTCGGCGATATAATTTTTGCCGGCAACGTTGGTGAGGAAGGTCGTGGTGACCTTCGAGGTATCAAGGCGCTATTTCGTGACTTCCCGGAAATAGATGGCTTTGTATCAATTGATGGAGTGAGACTTCGGCGCATAACTACAGGCGGCACCGGCAGCAGACGTTTTGAGTTTCACTTTAAAGGGCCCGGCGGGCATTCTTTTGGAGCCTTTGGCCTAGCTAGCGCCACCCATGCAATGGGCCGAGCTATAGCAAAAATAGGCGACATTAAAACTCCCCTATTTCCAAAAACAACTTATACAGTTGGCACCGTCGAAGGCGGCACATCAGTTAACTCTATTGCCGCTGACGCTATGTTCGCTCTTGATATGCGCTCGAACGACAAAATCGAGCTTGCCAAACTCGAGCAGCAAATAAAAGCCGCTGCAATAGAAGCGGTGAAAGAAGAAAATGCCCGCTGGGACAATGGTGAGATCACCGTCGATTTCAATTTAATCGGAGATCGCCCTGTTGGCAAAACTCAAACATCCAGCCCAATTGTTCAGGCTGCCGCTCTTGCCTTTAATGAGATAGGCCTAGAGCTTGACCAATTGAGCATTTCTAGTACCGACTCAAATGTGCCAATGTCTCTAGGCATTCCTGCGATAACAGTTGCCGGTGGAGGTAATGGCGGCGGCGCTCATTCACCAGATGAATGGTTCACACCTACTGATTCGCATGAAGGACCACAAACCGCTTTCTTAATTATGCTCGCATTAGTGGGTATTGCTGAGGTCACTGAACCTATGCTAGTTGAGCGTGATTAGCATGAGAGCAAAGCACGAACAACATAGAATGGAGAAGCCGATTTCCTATAGCGTTAGCGCGCCGAAACAAGCAGCGTTTGAGTCGCCACTCCAATAGCTCCCTCGGTATCGAAAAGTGTTGCTTGGGACATGCCTAAGCCGTTAGATTGCCAGACTGAGATTGCCTGTGATGCGAGCCATTCTGATTCAGGCACCCTGTGTATCGCGATTGTTAGATCTGGATTGACGAAACTAGCCTCACTAAGACTTGTATTGCGGCTAATAGCATTTCCACAATCGGCAAGAGGGCAAAGGCTCTGAAACGGGCTTGGCTTTTCTATCTCTAAGAGTCGCTGAGATCGCATCCAAATTGTCGTTGGCCCAATCGAGTCATCCTCGCCTGGCGGATAAGCAACCTCAACAGACTGGGCGAAGGTCGATTTATCGTGATTTACTAGCAACAATGGAAATCTACCTGGTATTGCATCGTCAAAGTTAGGTCCTGCTATCACGGCACTGGGCAATTCTTTTGAAACCTGTGTTTTAAGATGAACACTAGTCGCATTGATACACGCCTTCCCCTCTATATCACTCAGAACTACCGCACAAGTTGTCATCATTCTCCCTTCCTTGACAATTTTTGCAACGATCCTGAAGCCCGCAAGAGGGATGGGCCTGACCATATCAAGAGTTAGCCTAACCAATTGCTTGTCTTGCACTAGCCTCTCTGCGGCTCTGGCGACTAACCCAGACGGCGGTCCTGCATGACAAGCATCCTCAGACCAAGGACCTCTAGCACTATCGTTACCGACAAATTCGTTGGTCTTTAATTCTCTAAAATATGCAGCCATTATTTTCAACTCGCCTCTATTCAATTTTCACTAACACAAATGATACTACAAAATGATTTAAAACAGACCTGAACCTTCTCAGCATGAGGCTGCCACCTATTGCACGTCGTTACTGCTCGGGCGAAAACTAAGAAGATATTATCGTTAGTATTTGTAGAAAAACTCAAGACTGAAATCATTAAATACTTTCTCGCTGTAACCGCGATAACAGTTTCTAAACTCACTGTAGTTTTTATACCGAGGAGTATGTAAAAAAAATGCTTACATACGATCAATCTGCGGGAGGCAGGGGTCTCTCGGCCGGTGCTTAGAATCTACATAAATCATAGCCTTCACTAATCCTCGTTATAACTAACCAGTGCGCACCGGCCCTGCTTTTGCTGCTCATCCAACCGACTACAATTGACAACATGGTAGCTAGGATCATCTTGGCGATCACGAAACCAATCCAGATGCGGATATTACACCAAGATCCGATTGTTTTTTATGGCTGAGGCTTTGTCCCGAAGGATTGTAAGATGACCAAAGCTGAGAAGTGTCCTGCACTAGAGATTTCAGAGCGCTCAAGGCCAGTCAAATGAACAGCCTTATAAACAATTCAAAATGACAAAGATGAGGGCTGCCCATTTTTTCTCGAAGAGTGTTGGACGAACTGAATTTTGTAAAATTATTAATCTTCATTTAAATGCTCGTCCACCACATTTTTAGTTTAATTCTTGAATAATACGCGACAGTCTTGTCTCGGCATCTGTGACCACCAAAAATTCAACGTGACAAGAGCACTAGGGATCATCTTCTCGCTCTGCATTCAAATAATTTTAGAACATGACAAACCATTTATAATTAACTTTTCTCTAAACCATGCTCTTCATAATCCACTTGCTAAAGGTCGAAAATAGTTCCCATGCAAGCTGAGAAAAGGCCATGTTGTGCATATAGAAAATTGCTATCTCTCGCCTAAAACCAAGAGCTAGACGTATGCGCTTCTATCCTTAACTCCAAGCCTTCGCCCCGACACTTATTCGACCCATAAATCTCAAAATAACGAGAAAAGAAATCCTTCGAAATATTTGCAAACTTTGAGCGCAGCTACGAGTCACCCTTCTCAAAAAAGTTCTGCATTGGTAAATCTCAACCGCAGATCATCACTTAGCTCTGATCCTCAACTGGTAAAACCCTCTTTAAATTCTACCAATTAATCTTGATAAAGCTCTTCCCGTAAATCTTCATATAATAAAACGACTTGTTAAATCTTATCGTTCTTACGCTTCCCAATGACCAATACAGTACTGCAATTAACAAGAAAACAGCATCAGCCCGCTCATCAGATCGCTAACTGCTATCCAATGCTCCTTCAAGCCATGTTCTAGCTCTGAATCGGTTTCCCGCATTTAAATTTTTTATCCTTTGTCTATAACTTGCTAAGTTTTATGTTTTCCCGATTTACTTTGCTGTTCATCCAACGCAATCACTTCACGGAACCTGTCTGTTAACGGCATGTAGTTTTTAACGAAGTTCTCCAAGAGCACAATGAGCTGACAACCAAAAGTCTGTAAAACCTAGGCTGCCTCTTTTTCCATAGACTCATCAAAAGATAACATTTGCTACTGAGTTTTATTAGCCATCTCCTCAACATGCTTCGCCAGTCAGCCATGGGCTTGATTAACGGATTGGACCAAGCTGGTTGTAACCTCTTCAACTGAAACACCTATGTCCTTAACCGGTTAAACTAGGAGCCTCGCTGAGGATTTCATCACCCTTTTCGATACTGCGAGTCAGCTTGCCCGTTAAGTCTGATACAAAGTTTCCCAAAGCAGGCGATCTCTTGGACACCTGTCCTACTGAGCTTGACAATACTGGTAGGTAACCTTCGATGTTACTAGTCTGTTCCTCCAAAGACTCAGGCAATTCTCCCAATGAGCTCTTGATTGCATTAAAATTCTTTCGAATTAGTGAGCATTGCCCCGTAGGATTCGCTGGCATGATCTATAACTTTCAAATTAGATTCCTGAACTCGAAGCATGTCATCGAGCTGATTTTCATAAGTCTTCTGCCATACCAATAATTTACCAAAAAATGAATTGAACTCTTTGGAATTCTCGCCAAACTAAGCCTCTCTGCGGGTATTAAACTCTGTCATCAGCGTTGCTGTGGTCAGAGCATCGGTATTCGGAGCTACCATGTCTCTCAATAGCACTGGGTAGACGCCAGCATTTTTGATGATTGTTCGGCACCCTCAAGCCTGAGCTCACTCAGGTTTTCATTTAAGCAGGCAATAGAATTAGGAAGATCCGTAATTGTCATCTGTTTTGATCCAAGATCTTTGGCACTATGAATCGTTTGGATAGCGAATCGTAGTCTCATGCTGAGTGAGCTTAATATACCGCTAATGAACGAGCAAACCGCAACCCTCGGTCCGTCGATCGTGTCAGGAGCACTAAACTCTATGTCAGCGCTATCAAATTGCATCAAGCCAAAAGCGATCCCTAGGAAAGTACCTCACATGCCAAAACTAGTTAAAATCGAAGGTGCGCTCTTCACCGTCTGTAGCGCATAAATCGAACCATGAAAATAGCCAACTAGGGCAAGGGTAACGTGGAATAGTACTCAAGTGAGCATACGTAAATTTGCTAAACTATCCATAGGGGCCCAATTCTATTTCTGACTAATAACTGCCCACATCATCATGTTAAAGCCTGATAGGCGTGGTTTCGCGATTTCAAATGGAGGGTCATTAACTTGTTAATGTTGTTATTAGTTTTGCTAATGTAGGTGCTGATTTTGGCACCCCTTTTCCATGACTGAGGGAAAATCGTTGCAATCACCATAGGATCAGTGTCGGCAAGAAGAAAAGGTCAAAATAGTATTATCAAAATATCACAGGATTCGCGATAGTGAGATTAAACAAGCTTATCTACTGCAATGTTGACAGCACACTCCAGAACAAGCCAAACTAATACTCTTGACCTTATTTTATAAAACTGGCTACTTGAGCGGATTCGACAGCGCCTAAAATTACAATCTTTCCTGAGGATTAAGTCCTGTACACACTAGCAAGAATTGAAGAAACTTGGATTAGCACTCTGTTAAGAGAGTCAGGCTTTGCCTTTTTCACATCATTAAGTATTCACTCATTGGCCATGGCGTTGGTAGTAGGTATAAACGTAGCTGTCAGCTTACGATTGTTAACCACTAATTCACCAACAACGCTGCCGGGTTTCGACAAGCTATATCCATTGCATTGGCTGGGCACTGGTTTCATTTTTATATCAGGTGTCGCTTTGTTACTGGCCTACCCAGCCAAGGCACTCACCAATCCTGTATTTTATTTGAAGTTTGCTTCATTAGTAACCGCACTAACAATAGCCTTTAAGATTCAAAAGCGATTACAAAGGGACAGCTCCAATATAAAACACTCCCCATCCACAAAAAGTCTCGCTGCCTGTGCTCTTCTTTTATGGATAGTAACAATTTTTACTGGCCGTTTTTTAGCCTATACGAACAGCGTTTTGCTGGCTTCTAGATTTTATTGAGAGACACTATTGTGATTGATTTTCTGGGTGGCTTTTCTCAATTTACCGGCATCTACGGCTTCATGAACTCAATGTGGGGATGGCCTATAATCGAATCTTTGCATTTTATCGGTTTGTGCTTACTTTTGGGTACCGTAGGTGTTTTTGACCTAAGAATGCTTGGCTTGGCAAAACAAATTCCTTACCGGTACTTGCACAAACTAGTGCCATTCGGTGTCGCTGGCTATTTAATCAACGTAGCAACAGGCATCATGTTTCTTACAAGCGCACCGGATCAGTACGTGTACAATCCTGCGTTCCAAACCAAAATGCTCTTCATGTTACTGGCCGGTATCAACATGCTCAGCTTTTACGGCTTTTGCAATCAGCACGTGCAAAATGCTGGGATAGCTCCTCTTCCAAAACGAATAAAACTAGTAGCCGGTATATCCTTAATAGCATGGTCCGCCATAATAGTTTGTGGGCGACTAATTACTTATTTTCGCCCTCCTTATCACTGGTGTCTTTGGTGCTATTGAAAAAAAACTGCTAGCTCCTTGTTCTGACAGGCGAACTTTTGTTTTTGCCGAACCCAAGGCACTTCAAAAGGCGGCTTATACGATACTGCTGGTCAGCCCAATTGCACATGTTATGTTGATGGGAATGCGTTTTCTAAGATTGACCAAATTCTCGACAGCGTGCTGACGATTCTATTAAAACAAAGTTGAATTGTCGTAACGACTCCATTAATCTGAGCTCGCTTCTTATTTGTTGGATTACACTCTTAAAATGCTGCTTAGAAAAGATTTTTCACTTGGTATATTCCGCATCCGGATCAACTGGTTCATCGCAGCATGTGCGCTGATGACCGCGTTTTCATTCGGATCCTTGGGTCTTTGGCAACTCGACCGCGCTGCCGAAAAGGTTGATGCTCAAAGTGCCTTGGAAGATAAGCTTTCAGTCAGCGCGGGCCCAATAGAAGCAATCCCAGCAGGTCATTTACACGCCGCCAATCCAGAAATGCAAAATCGCCATGTTTCACTTACCGGTGAATATCTTAACGAGCGCACAATTCTTATATCTGCAGAATTTTTTGACAGCCAGATTGGCTACGGCGTAGTAACGCCGTTGCGTCTTAGCAGCAATAACCAGTTGGTATTGGTTCACAGGGGATGGACAACAGGAATCTTGCCACCCAACACCGATCCAGATATCCGCCCTTTTGAGGGTTCGGTTACTGTCACAGCACAAATTTTCGTACCCGACGGCAATAATAGGGTCATTTCATCGACTATCGACGCCAATCAATGGCCTCTGCGAATAAGGTCATTAGAAATTGATGTAATGGAAGAAATATTGGGAGAACCACTGTTTCCATTCGAAGTTCGGCTTACAGATGACCAAGCTGGCACCTTAGTGCGCCACTGGTCGGCTGTAAATGTAAATGTAAATCAAAACCTATCCTACTCTCTGCAATGGTTTAGCCTAGCACTAATGGTTCTTTTCGCCTCTGTCCTAGCAAGCAGCAACCTTTGGCCTATTTTAAAAGGCACTGAATAAACCTTACTGAAAATCACTGAAGATTACTGAATTTAACTGAATTTAACTGAATTTAACTGAATTTAACTGCCATTTTAGCTATAAAAGAAATCGGTTATCTGAAGATTATTTTAAAATCTATCCATACCCTGAGAAGCCAATCAAAGCTTTGTCTCTGAGACCCTGTGTCTTGACGCATTAGCCTTAACTCAGCGTTCAAAAGCTCGCCAAAAAGTGCTAAGGTCTGTTAGGTTTATAAAAATTGTTCATAACCAAAATCGAATTCAAAATATAGCGACAAGGAGAAGCGTAAATATGCGCATTGTTTCTGGAAAATCCCTAATTAGCAGCGCCTTTCTAAGCGCGACCTGGCTTTTAGCAAGTTCAGTGTCAGCCCAATCAGCAGAAGTCACATTCCATAAAGATATAGAGCCGATTTTGCAGCGTAGCTGTCAAAACTGCCATCGAGATGGCGGTGCAGGCCCCATGCCTCTAGTAACCTATGACCAGGTTGCACCTTATGCCGGATTGATAGAATACAAAACAGGCCTTCGCGATCGCGCTGGCGCCATGCCACCTTGGTATATGGAAAAAAATATTGGCATTCAGTCTTATAAAGACGATCCCTCTTTGAATGACGAAGAAATTGCAGCAATCTCAAGCTGGGCACGCTCTGGCACGCCTAAGGGAGACGAGTCAGATGCGCCTGAGTCCTTGGTTTTTGATGACAGTGTTAAATGGCAAGCTGGCGCACCCGATTTGGTAGTGGTAATGAATGACGTCACTAAGCTAGCTGGCACACCAGACTGGTGGGGCGAGATTGATTACCGCCCAACAGGCCTAACTGAAGATCGCTATGTTAAGTCAGTAGAAGTCGTCGAAGTAAACGATGTCAACAGTCAAGCAGGAACAGGAAGAGAAACTGTTGGCGGGCGCTATATTTTTCACCATATGATCTGGGGCACAGCACAGCTTGACGAGAACGGTGAACGTCCAGCAGGACAGATCTCTCTGCCTTGGCCAGTTCATGAAGTTGGCCGAAACGCTGACATTTTCGACGAAGACGCGGGCCGCTTGCTGAAAGCAGGATCTTGGATTGTGTCTGACTCAGTCCACCTCCACTCCAATGGCCGCGACACCACCGGCCATTTAGAGGTTGGATTTACCTTCCACGAGGACGGTTATCAACCGAAATACCAAAACGCGTTCATCGGTTTAGGTAACGGCTCCGACATCAGCATTCAGGGCAATCAGAAAGATCAGGAATTGCATGCTTATACCGTGCTGACTCAGCACACAAAGGTAATCACCTTTGAACCACATTTGCACGCCCCTGGCGAGCGCATGTGTTTAGAGGCTATTTGGGGATACACAATTGAAACACTATCTTGCGTAGGTTACGACCACAATTGGGTACGTGGCTACCCTTATACAGATGATGCAGCACCGTTACTGCCTAAAGGCACTATCTTGCACATCACCGGCTATATGAACAACACCAGTAGTAATCCTAATGTGCCAGATCCGCGCAATTGGCAGGGCTCTGGTAACCGCTCCGTAACCAATATGTTTATCGATCTTGGTATTCGCGTCACTATGACAGACGAGCAGTTTCAGGAAGCTATGGAAGAACGTCGACAAAATTTAAATCTTGGTCCTAACGACCATGTCATAGGCTGCCCACTATGTTTGGCACCTCTGGTTGCACCTATTGCTGGAAAAAGTGATAGCGACGACACCAGCAATGACATTGCCTCAAGAAACTAGAGTCAGAAATGTCCGATACAGCTGAGAATGTCGCCAAGATTGTAGTTAGAGCTATAACTACGACATTCCCAGTCGTCTTGGCGTCGGTCGCTTTTTTATTAATTACCCCGCTAAGTGTAAACGCTGAAACCTACCAATCAGGGCAGCATGTGGAGCCAGCCTACGAAGGCTGGCGACCTAACCCAGATGGCAGCTTTAGCTTTATGTTTGGCTACATGAACGAGAATTGGTTTGAAGAACCCAACGTAGCTGTTGGTGAAAACAACTTCTTCTCCCCTGGTGAAATTGATCGTGACCAACCCACTCATTTCCTACCTCGCCGAAACCGCTTCACTTTTGAAGTCATGGTGCCGGCTGACTGGGGTGGACGTGAATTGGTCTGGACCCTCAACGTTAATGGAGTAGAGCGCAAAGCCTATGCCACGCTGGCACCGGACTACCAAGTTGACAACATAGTCATAGCCTCAGAAACTGGTTCATTAGGCGCAGGCACTAGCAGCCCTGAATCAAGAGCAAATCTGCCTCCTATAGTTATTGTCCAAGGTGATTCTATTCGCGCCGCGCGGGTTGGGGAGCCATTAAAACTAGTAACACAGGTTTTAGATGACGGCCTACCGAAACCCAAGCGTGAATCCACTATCTCGGAACGGTCTTTGAAAGCTAGAATGATGAGACCACCTACCCGCATTACAGTGAATAAAGTAAATGGTTTATTTCTGTCTTGGAACGTATACCGAGGCGAAGGCAAGGTCACGTTTGACCCGCCGCTCCCAAAACCTTGGGAAGACACAAGGACTTCAGCAAACTCGCCATGGGGATCACTATGGTTGCCGCCAGAAGTGCCCGAAGACGGTCTGTATGACGTTACCGCGACCTTTGACGAACCTGGGACCTATGTCCTTTGGGGTAGAGCCGACGATGGAGGCCTTTATCATGACGGCTACATCACCGTGATTGTTAGCGAATAACTCATACTTCTCATTATAAGCAACATAAAAAGGGCCTTAGCCTCTTTTTACTGCACTCGTTCTACTGGAAAAATACAACTAACTAACTGCATTCGAGAGCTAATTAATACTATTCGGCTCGCGATTTAATTGAATCGTGAACGGAGGGTCAAATCTTGGAGGGTCCTTACCCAAAATGATTTCAGTGGCAGGTGGCTTAACATAGCGAATAGTTGGATCTCCGTACCGCTGCTGAAGTAACAGCTCATCTGCAGCTCTGGTAGAGGATGGACGCTCGGCATCTTGGCCAAAAGAAAAACTAAAGCTACCACGCTCTAATCTATCACTAGCTGACAGCACTGCCCAATCTGCCGTGTAATAAGTCGCCTCAGCTAAAACGGGTAACTCTAAGACATAGTGAGTATCAAGAATCGGGACATAACGAAATTGAATATCCACCCAACCCCTGCTTTCGTCTCTCAAGGTAAATTTGACCAGCCTGGCCAACCTAGGGAAATCGAGACTAATCAGCGTTGGAGCAGTTAATAGAACGTCATCATCTTTAGGCGAGGTTTCTGTTTTTTCTACAAATCCTGTACCATCCGGACTCGTCTGATAGCCAGACGACACGGGTTCCTGGGCAAGCACGGAAGCCGAAAAAAGCGCCACCATACTCAAATGAAATATCAAAAAAGGTCTATACTGCACGGCTTTATTGCTCATATGGGCGGCTTTCAAACGAAATAACTAAAACCAGCCGCTCTCCAAATTAGGCTACAAAGTTTAGCATAAACTTCTGTTTTTATAGACTCAACAGATAGGAAAACTAGCTCGTTATGTCAGATTTAAATTTGCAAGAAATTCTCACCGCGCTCAATAAAAATGAAGACAACATAGCCAGTTTCGGCGAATCCTGGTCTCAGGGCCGCTCTGCTTTTGGCGGTCTTGCTGCATCTTTTGCAACAAACGGCATGACAAAGCTGCTGACCTCAGCGCAGCCATTAAAATCACTAATGGTTTCCTTTATTGGCCCCTTGCCACCGGGAGATGCGAGCATTAAAGCAACAATATTACGTCAAGGGAGGAACGTAACTCAAATGAATGCCGACGTGAGTAGCGACGGCGAATTATGTCTCCAAGCAATGGGGGTTTTTGGAAATCCAAGGCCGAGCATTTCAGTACCATCAATTTATGAATTTGATCCTGTAAGTAGAGACAAAGGCATACCGTTCGCAGCTGCCCATAAAAAGATGCCCCCCTTTCTCCAGTTTTTTGAAGGTTATTGGGTTAGTGAGGGACTGCCCTTCTCCGGCAACCTAACAAGGCATTTGAACATGTGGGTTAAACACAAGGCGGATATGTCAGATCACCCTGTTGAAAAAATGGTGGTCATCGCTGATATGCCACCACCGCTTATTCTGTCTCATTTTAAGATGCCACCAGTGCCTTCCAGCTCACTCACCTGGTCCTTGGAGTTCATTATTCCACCCGAGGAGATAGACTCTGAATGGTTCTATCTGGAGTTTCTAATCGAGTCAGCGGCAAACGGTTATACCCAGCAATCTGGAAGAATTTTTACTGAGGACGGCCAACTATGCGCCTTGTCTCGGCAGTGCATGGTATATTTTGGCTAATATACCCTAAACTGCGAAGACAACGGGGCCCGCGTGAGGCTAAGCTGAGGTGGGCGCGATGAAATTTCAAATTTATACGCTCACTTGGCGGCTAGATTTGATAAACTTGAATCATGATGATATTACTTTATAAGTTACGAAAATTACTTGGCATCACCATATTGCTTAGCTTCGGATGCTTCCAACTTGCATTGGCACAGCATAGTCATGGTATTTTAACCCCAGGGGTTACATTCCCAAAAGATGACTCAGTACTTAAAGTTTCACCGCAAATGATAACGATGAGTTTTAGAGTCGACGTAAAACTTTTGAAGCTAGCTCTTTATACCGATCAAGGCGATTGGATCAACATCGGTTTTCAATATGACCCTTCCCGCCTTAGTCACAGTTTCGTTTATCCAATCCAATCTGAACTGCCAGCTGCTAAATTCTACGTTGCTAGATGGTCTGTAACCGATGATGAAAGACGATTGTTAAATGGAGCATTTACCTTCGCTTTTGGCCCAGAAGCAATTCCACCCTCTGAAATAATCGAGGGCAGAATAAGTAACAAGATAGAAGTACTTCCCAGCACAGGCTCCTATAGAATAGGCTCCGAGCAATAGCTCTATTTAAATTTATAGCCTTTCGATGCAAGAAACTCTTTCATATGCGGCCGAGCCTTTCCAGACAATAAACCAGAGACTTGTTCAGTCCAGCTAATACCATGCCCTCCCCCAGTTCGCGTTCGGTAATATTCGCGAATAGCCTCGTCATATTCAGAGATTGAGTCCCTGTCCCCTTCCTCATTATAGACTTCTTGTTTCATAATAACCGAAACTGGAAGGCGAGGTTTTACTTCAGGGTCTTGATCTGGGTACCCCAAACAAAGACCAAATACCGGGTATACACCATCCGGTAGTTCAAGCAACTCTGAAACAAGAGCAGGATCATTCCGTATGCCACCAATATAACAAATTCCTAAACCAACAGATTCTGCGGCAGTAACTAAGCTTTGCGCCATTAATGCAACGTCGACCGTAGCAATAATAAAGTGCTCTGTGTAATCACCTTCGAATGCTTTTTCATACTCACGGCAAAAATTACCCGGACGTTTTAAGTCTGCACAAAATACGAGGAACTCAGCAGCAGTTTCCACATATTTTTGATTTCCTGCCAACGTTGCTATTTTTTCACGAGTCTCTTTTTTGCTAATTCTAATGATTGTTGAACCTTGAAGAAAACTTGAAGTCGCAGCAGCTTGTCCGGCAAGCACCAATTCATTTAGCAATTCCGGTTCAATCGCTTTATCAGTAAATTTTCGAATACTACGGTGGGATTTCAATAAATCTATAACAGAACTCATTAGTTGCTTCCTCGTGGGTTAGAAATTTTTAGACTCAAATTATCAAGGAAAGCTGGAACCACTTCATTCGCTAGTGTGGTTTCTGCATTAAACATTAAAATGACCCCTATGTTGGCCTCCGGCACGAAAACCATTTCCGAACGGTAACCTCTAACACCCCCACCATGGTGGACGGCGCGTATACCTTGGTAATCAAAAACCCGCCAACCTGTGGCGTAATATGCTTTTTCAAGACCTTGCCAACGGTTAAAATAATTTCCCCTTGGCGTCGATATAATTGGCGTGTGTAGTTCACTTAAAAATTGCAAAGGCAGCACTTCGGGAAAGGCCCCCAAGTTAGCTCTTAGCCATAAAGTCATATCAAAAATACTGGCATTTACACCGGATGCAGGCGCCACCGAGTAATAGGCCGGGTTAGTGGTGGTTGCTCGCCAGCCTCCCCTGGTTTTTCTATGCGGCGCCGTCGAACGAGGATTGGTTTTGTAAGGATCTAGTCCAACTGAAGCGGTAACCATGCCTAACGGCTTAAACAGGTGTTCCTCAAGATACTTCTCATAACTGTCACCGGTGCTGCGCTCCACCACTTCAGCGGTCAAAGAAAACACTACATTTTGATAGCCATAGCAATCACCGGGCTGGCAAACTGTTGGTATCTTATTGAACCTCGATTTTATTTTGTTGTAAGGGACACCATCATCGAGCATATTGGAATAACTGTGAGGCATAAGCCCGGTTGAATGACTGACAATATGCTTGAGAGTGATGCCATGGGAACTTGCTCCAGTACCAAGATTCATATTAGGAAACATGTCGCTCATCAATGTATCCCATGACACCAAATCCTCTTCCACCAATAGCGCTGCCGCAGTGCCTGCAAAAGTTTTAGACATTGATGCAATTCTAAAAATCGAATCTGAGCTGACCGGTTCTATCTCACCGGCTTTTTTAACACCCCAGGTCTTTAGATGAGATACCCCTTCACGGGAAACAATTGCCATCGCGACACCAGGAATTTCAATTTCATTCGAAGCTTCCTCAATCCACCGGATAAATTTACTCATGTCATAGTTGTATGACTGCTGCTCATGGGTAGTCGCAATTTCATTTGCGAAAGCAGTTGAAGCCAAGAGCAAATACAATGCAGAACTGGTTATTTTTTTAACTAAAAGTTGAACTTGCCGCAAGGGTTACTATCTCTAGAATGTGCGAATCATTAACAGTCGCTTATATGAATAAAATAGACGAATGAAATATGCCAAATAAACAGGTGAATAGGATAGGTATCTATACGTGACAAGAAAAAGTAAAAGTCACAATAAATCAAAATCCCCTGCATCACACCATGACAGTGCTTTATTTACAATTCCACTTAAAAACAAAAACCAACTTAACTATTATTAAGTCGGCCAAAGAAAAGTACATTTTAGCGCATTAAACATCGGAAGGTTCGTAAATTTTTAATGGGCCTAACGCTCGAAGAACAAAAAACAGCATTTGACGACCTTCTCGCACAACCGTCACAGCTGAAAACCGCTCACTGCCTTCGATTGCAGCATGAAAGGAGTCAATGCTCGCCACCGTCTCATGGTTAACTTGAACTTTAATATATCCTTCTTGAAGGCCTGCACGTGCCGCAAAGTTGCTAGGTTCTATCTGCTTTACTAGTAAACCACGCTCATCTATTCCCTCCGCGGATGGCGTAATAGATCTCAGTCTCACCCCCGCTTAAGGTCTGGTTAGCATCAGTTTCTACTTCTTTATACGCCAGTTGCCTTTCAGAGACGGCTATCTTGGTCTTTTAGGTTGTTTTTTCACCATTACGGTCAGCAATTCAGTAACCAAGCCAGATAGCATAATAACAATCCCCACAGTTCTCAAAGATGAAATTCTTATTAGAGAGCAAAGCTACCTAGACGGCTAACTTGCTCTAAGTTCAATTGATGAACTGAAAATCAACACTAGAGCTGTCCTGTCCTGTCTCACGACAGCAGCCGCTACGCCCGTCTTTGCCATGACCAAAAAGGTTCGACGATTTTTGTAGGCACAATGACCAACTCGAGCAGCCCTTGCGCGATATATCATACCCCTGAGAAATTAGTAAATTTGGCATTGTCATCAGTAGGCCAGGCCCTTCTTTTTGGTAAAGAGATGAAGTTAACTAACGCAGCGTCATTTTCGAGCAATCAAGCGGAATCACGGCTAATGATTCTTGATGTCGTATCTGGCAGACTAAAAATGCTTGTCGAAGAGGCTTTACCTAAAAACAACCACATGATGACGAAAGCAACATGACCTAAGTGGCGCTGCAACAAATCAAAAAGTATTAGCACAGCTATAAAAACTCAATCTCTAAAAAGAAGCCCGATGCTGACGATGTTAATGATCCATCTGCATAGGACCAATTATCGTTGAAAAATAGGCGGTCACAAGCAAAATCAATAATGCCACAATGCCTTCAATAACCACTGAGCGTCGAAACTTTGCAGCACCTTGCAGACTGTTTAATTTCGGAACTAAGCTAAGTTTATTGAACGCCGCAATTGCCATAATAAGTATCACCAGAAATAATTTTACGACGATACTCTGCCCATAAGCTGTGTTGAAAAGCTCAGTCCAAGAGTCTAACAGCTCCCAGAGCAATACCCCCCCAGCCCCCATTAACAGCAGTATTACTAAGATCACATGCCGCCCAAAGCTTTTTAACTTAAGTTGGACGAAATCAGCGTCAGATAGCCCTGCCAGAAAATATAAAGGAACCAAAATCCCAATCCAAAAACCAAAAGCCAAAACGTGGATCGCGATAGCAAGTTGTGAAACCGTGCTTAAAACTGAGACGTGACCAACCAGTCTAAAGCTCAGAGCCAATCCCATCAGAGCAAAACAGTAAGCTGTGAATAACCGACGGTAAAATATTGGCTTAGGTGGTCGCTTGAGCTTTTGGATTCTAAAAAAGACAAATATACTCACCAAAAATGCGAGGCCAAATCCAAGCAAGCGGTATAGGGTCACATCCCCCAATTTAGTATCCAGTAGCATTCTAGACATCGACAGGTCAAACATTCCCGTCAGGCCTTGATCATTAATCTGGCCCACTTGAGATAGGAAACCAAGCCCGGCACCTTGAAACCCCAGAAACGCCCCTAGGCCGCAATAAATAAAAATCGCATTTGTGGTTCTTCGGCTTCCATCTGAATACAGAACCAGAAATAGACTTCCACCGGCAATGCTCGCAAGGCCTAAATAGACGCAGAGTTTACAAATTAGGTTGAGTATTTCCCAAGAGCTTGGGATGAGGAATGTGTCCATGCTTAAACTAAACAAGCCTGGCATTAGCGCCAGGCTCACAGGCTAAGAATTCGACTTTAAGGCGCAACAGAAGCGGTACTTGTAGGGTCAACTTCGAATTCAAAAGAATCTGTCAGAGTATGGCCATCAGCACCGATGGCAGCCCAGTTAACGGTAAATTTCCCAGGATGCATCCCAGGTGTCTCAAAGGTATACCTAGCTTGGGCGTTAGCATTGGGCTCAAATGAAGTAGTCATTTCATGACCAACCCCCATTAGTTCAAGCTTAATTAATCTAACGTCAGCTGAGAATATTAGGTTAATTTCAGTTGGCGCGCTCTTAACTATCGCTCCATTTTCAGGTGTGGTTTCTCTCAAACCAGTGTGAGCGTTAGCTGCCAGCTGAAAAACGACTGCAGTAACGAGGCAAACCAGAGATTTCACGAAAGTATTAATTCTCATATCAAGTATCCCATATTGAATTCATTGATTAGTATCTCACGACGGAGTGGCAGTAATGGATTAAAAAATTGCGACAAATTGTCGCGGACGGTCGAACCATCACTACGGTTTCTTACTTTGCCAAACATGAGTTAAAGGAGACATATTAATCTCCTCAAAGACCGTACCAAATCTCGCCTGCAGCACCATTATAAGCGCTTGCGCCACATCTTTTGCTTCAATTGCATTTTCTGGCTGCGCACCGGGCTCAAAATGTAAGTCATTGAAAAACGAGGTACGAACCGCTCCAGGGTTCAATAGCGTGACTCTCACTCCTGATTTTCCGCACTCATCTCTAAGGGCTTGTGAAAACCCGCGAAGAGCGAACTTACTTGCACAGTAAATACTACCTTGTCGCGCCCCTTTTAACGCCGCCTCAGAACCAGTGTACACGATATCACTGACTGTCTCTTGCTTCTTAAGCCTTGGCAATAAGCACTTAGTGAGGATCGCGTGACTTAAAAAATTAGTATCCATAACCAATTTTAAGTCAGCTATCGATAGTTGTTCCAAGAATCCCATTTTACCAATTCCAACATTACTCACCAGAGCCTTAATAGGACCCTCTATACCTTTAGACAGATCGCCGATCTCCGAGGACAGCTTATCGACATCCGCAAGGTCAATTTGGGTAAAGCTGAAATTGGTTTCACCGCCGAATTCGCTAAGCGCGCCCGACTCATTTTTATCAATTCCAAACACTGAATATCCCGACGCTAATAACTTTGTCGTCATCGCTCGGCCAATACCTGAAGCACAGCCGGTGATGATGACTGCGCCTTCACTTGCTTTAATCATGATATGGTCACCTAGTGGCGCAGGTACTTATTAATCTGCCTGCCTATCTATTTAGAGAACTCTCTATTTAGAGCACTTTCTATGTAGGGAACTATTCAAATACAAATCTATCAATGACAATGCCAACTAACATTCTCAGAACTGTTGCCAGTTAGATCAGTGGATTAGCTAAGGTACATGAAGAATTATCAGCCTCTATGGCGCAACCCGGTGCCAATATTGTTAAAACTATGCGCACCGATAGTATTGTGTCGGACTAATAAAATCGCTCAACATATTCTCGAGCTTCTCTATAGTTGCCCCTCCTGAGTTGTCCTTTAATGATACCTCACCATCCTGCACATTAATCGCTTGAGCATACAAAGCTTCATCAGGGTAAAGCTTCGAAATATTTTTATAAAATTCAGTAGGCATTCGAAACTCTCCTAATGACACTGAATGAATTTTCGCGGCATTCAAACTTGAAAAAACCCATTTAAAAAGAGACTCATATTCTTCAATCACGGTGTCCGTATAAATTATGGGTTCAAAACGTAACGCTATGGGCCAGCCATTATTTTGTAATTTCACTAATGCCTCTAGCCGTTTTTTTAAAGAAGGCACTTTATGTTCCCAGCGAGCTGTGGCTGCCTCGCTAGCAAAGCTCATTGCGACAATTACATTTTCTAGCGCTTGCACCTCCAACAGGCCTCGAACCTGAGTACTCTTGGTTCGAATTTCCAACATTGCGTTTGGGTGCTTTCGAAACAGCGGCAAAAAGAATTGGCAAAAATGGCTTATTGGTTCTAAGGCAAGGCTGTCGCAGTCGTATCCACTATAATAGTTGCCAGCATTGTTGGTGTTTATAATATACCTTTCTAAATCCGAATAAAAATCTTCATAATTTACAAACAGCACTGTGTTTGAAGATCTATACATACCCTGCAAGAAACAGTAGCGGCAATCATATATGCAGTTCATCATATGTGAAAAATAGTAACTACCCTGCCCTTCAAAACCGTAACCTTCAGGTGTTGGCAACACCAAATTCCCGTATTTTCTGGCCAGGATCAAAGCAGGAAGCTGCTTCTGGATTCGAAAATTTTGAGCGTTGCGATTAAAGACCTCACCATAGCGACCGCAATCGATCACCGGCAAACTTGGAAACCTACCCAAGATTTCTAACGTGCGCGGGTGTTCCTTAATTTCTTTCTCGACATAGATAGCAGAAAACATGGATAGCTCGTTTCAAATAGTTAAACGGCGGACCGTTCTAATCGCGCATTCATTTCAGCAAGTATTTGCTTTGCTGTTTGGAATTTCAAAGTAGATATTTCCTCAAGCTGTTGTTCTAACTCGGCGGCCCTGAATTTCTGACAAGCCCGCCGTAATTGACGAGACTGAGTTACGGTAAAACTAAACCGTTCCGCAATTTTTTCATAAGCCTCGGGCAAACTATGCGCCCAATTGTGCTGCGATGCGAGTTTCTGTATTTCTGCGGCAAGCAGTTGCAACTGAACTGCTAGCGCCTCCATGTAGTTTTCGATTTTTTCCTTATCAAGGGTTTTGATGCCATGATTAGGATTATCAGAGACCACCTTTAGCAACTGCACGAATTCTATCGGCGAAAACTTGGTTGCTACAGACCAAAAAGCCGAGCCTTCCATATCAAAAGCCGCATCCAGCGAATACTCTTCCTCAGGTACATCGCTGGTTACCAGTGCCGAAGAAAGCAACGACGAAGGAATTGGCAATGGATAGTAACTACTTCTAGTTCCTTGGTCAGTTATTTTACGAACAATCGTAGTGCACCCTAATTCATAAGTCTTATGACCAGCTATACCCGCGTTTATCCAAATAGGATCATACATTGAGTCATTCATCGTAACTGCGTAAAGGTAAGCTGTTGCGGCAGCCGCATTAACCTTTCCCATCCCACTGACCACGAGATTTACACCCGGCCCTTGGTATCGGCGAAAGGCCCCACCATCACTCACTAAGTCTAAACCAAACTGCTCAATAATCGGCTTTGCCTCTAGCCTAAGAGCTACAACTAAGTTTATAGGAGAGCTGAAGTTTGCCTTTGCTACTTTACCCATTAGCTTTGGGTCTCCTTATTTACAGTAAGAGTGACTGATAATATTCAGCCTCATCTTGCTTGCCGCGCTTATCTGCCCCGGCAGCAAGTATCATGCATTTCTTGGTCAACACAGTTTCAGCGCAGGCTCGCTCGTTAGGACTGAGCGCTTTCACATATCGAGAATTAAGTAACCTATGCAAGGCAATTACCCTAAATCGGTCTAGACCCCAATGAGTAGCTGAAAGCTGATCCTTGTCACCGCCAAACTTTTGTAGAAGCTGCGTATCCACAAGCAACACCGAGTAAGTGCTGCATATTTTCAACCATAAATCATAGTCTTCGCATGCCGGGAGAGCTTCATCAAATCCTCCCACCTCTAAAAGTAACTCTTTTTCCAGTACCACTGATGATGGCGAGATTGCACATAATGATAAACAGTCTTCAAATATTCGGCCGCCGCTTTTTGTATACTTATTCTTTTTATTTACCCGAACACCGTTACGAATCCAAATTTCATCGCTATGTACTATTCGATGTGACGGAGATTGGTTCCATGCCTGCCGTTGCATCCCTATTTTTTTTTCGAGCCATTGGTCATCCGAATCAAGAAATGCGATCCAATCGCTTTTAGCGACAGACACTCCCTTATTTCGCGCTGCACTAACACCTGCGTTAGGTTGATAGTAGTAATCAACATTGGGATATTTTTCAGACAAGAAATCTCTTGTCTGGTCAGTCGAGCCGTCATCCACAACAATAATTTCATCCACAACTGCTGTTTGATCCAACACAGATTCGATAGCTCTGGCAAGCGTATGCTGTCTATTATAGGTTGGAATCACTACAGAAATGGATTTCAATCCAAACTCCAGAAGTAAAGATTAGTGAATCTATTTTCCCTGCAAACAAAAATGGGAACCTAAGTTCCCATTTTTGTTAAGCTAAAAATAAACTATTTTAAGCATATTTCGCTAGCTCTTTTCTCGCGATAACGCGACGATGAACTTCATCTGGGCCGTCTGCTAAACGCAGCGTCCTTTGACTTGTCCAAAGTGTTGCCAGCGGAAAATCTTGACCTATCCCGGCGGCACCATGCATCTGGATTGAACGATCGATCACACGTAATGCCATATTAGGCACAGCAACTTTGATCTGCGAGATAGCATCTCGAGCAGCTTTATTGCCGATAGTATCCATCAACCATGCTGCTTTAAACGTTAACAACCTACACATTTCAATTTCAATGCGACTATCTGCGATAACGTCATAATTACCGCCAAGGTCAGCTAGTGGCTTGCCAAAGGCTTCGCGGCTAGTCGCACGAATGCACATAAGATCTAGTGCTTTTTCTGCGGCACCAATTGATCGCATGCAATGATGAACACGGCCCGGCCCAAGTCGCCCCTGAGAAATCTCAAAACCACGACCGCGGCCTAAAATTATATTACTTTCTGGAACTCTCACGTTGTGAAATTTTATATGCATATGCCCGTGCGGGGCATCGTCGCGACCAAAAACATGCATAGGCCTAACAACTTCAACTCCTTCCGCATCCATCGGCACTAGTATCTGTGACTGGCGCGTGTGCTTTGGTGCTTCAGGATCCGTTTGGACCATCACAATCATTATTTTACAGCGTGAGTCGCCAGCACCGGAGATATAAAACTTCTCGCCGCTGATTACCCATTCATCACCGTCTAAAACAGCCTTCGTGGCAATATTGGTTGCATCTGAAGAAGCCACTCCGGGTTCCGTCATAGCAAATGCAGATCGAATCGTGCCGGCTAAAAGCGGTTTTAGCCATTGCTCCTTTTGCTCTTCTGATCCGTATCTCTCCAACACTTCCATATTGCCAGTGTCAGGTGCACTGCAATTGAAAGACTCTGATGCTAATCGGCTTCTACCCATGATTTCTGCAAGGTGAGCGTATTCTAAATTCGAAATGCCTGCTCCACCCTGGCTCTCAGGAAGAAAGAAATTCCACAAACCCAGTTCTTTCGCTTTTTCTTTAAGGTTTTGCATGATTTCGTTCTGACGAGGCGTATGAGTCCAACGATCGCCGACACTTATTTCATCATGATACTCGTCTTCTACTGGCTCTACTTCTTCGCTTACAAATTTGCGAATCTTTTCCCGTACTAAAACCAGTTCTTCTGATAGTCCTAAATCCATCATCTCGTTATATCCTCTAATACAGCTGTCTTAAATAGTGAATCGAATACGCCAGTATGTGAATTAGCGTGTTAGTTGCAATGAAACTTTAGCTGGCTATGGTCCCGCCACCGTCAATTACGATTGTTTGCCCTGTGGTAAAACTGCCTGCCTTGGATGCCAAGAACACTGCTGCACCGGCAATCTCATCAGGCTCGCCGATGCGTCTCAGTGGATACTTTGACACCGTCGCCTCATAGATTTCCGGATTTTCCCAAAGAGCTTTAGCAAAATCGGTACGGATTAGCCCAGGAGCTATGCAGTTGACCCGAATATTTTGAGGGCCCCATTCTACAGCCAAATTACGCGCTATCTGCATGTCCGCCGCTTTAGATATAGCATAGGCACCAAGGGCATCCGTTCCTTTTAGTCCGCCGATAGAAGAGACAATAATTACCGCGCCGCCTCCAGTCTCTGCCATACCTGGCATCGCCAATTGGCAAAGCTTATGCACACTGCCAATATTGGCGTGCATCACTTTGTCAAAAGCTTCATCAGGTATATCTTGAGACTTGCCAAAATAAGGGTTCAGTGCAGCGTTGCAAACCAAAATATTGATTTTCCCCAACTGTGCTTCAGTCTTTTCAACCAACACTTTCAATTGTTCTTTGTAGTTGATGTTGCATGCAATAGCGATAGCTTGATGACCAGCGGCGTTAATTGCGCCAGCTACTTCGTCACAGGCGTCCTGATTGCGGCTAGAAATAACCACTTTAGCGCCTTGTTCTGCCATTCTCAGCGCAATCGCCTTGCCAATACCTTTGGTAGAACCAGTAATGAGGACTACTTTATCTTCGAGGCTAAAAAGACTCATTTGCTCTCCCAGTTATTTCTCAGTGTTAAACTAATTCTTTTTTAACAGCTAGTAAATTAGCTAATAAACATAGTTACCGCTAATGCGGTAAGTTGCTGTCAGTATTTAGGTAACAACCAAAACCGGACATAAACTAGCAAGCTGGACGTCCTAGGACAAGGTATTTTACACCGAAAACCCGCTATTGATTTAGCTATTCCGTCCAATCACGTCTACCTTTGGAAATACTAGTGCCCCCATCCACCGGAATGACAGTGCCGTTGGTGTATCCACCCGCCTTGGAGGCTAGATATGTGACAATACCGACCATTTCATGAGGCTGACCAACTCTGTGCAAAGGGCAATCATCCTCGATGTCCTTAAGGAAATGCTCGAACACATGATCAGTCATCCGAGATTCGAAAAAGCCCGGCGCGATAGCGTTGACCGTAATATTCTTGGAAGCTAGGTCGACAGCAAGCGCTTTGGTCAAATGATGCAGGGCCGCTTTACTCGCAGAATAAGCAAAAGTAGGAACTCTTTGAACGATTGGCACATGAATGCCGTCCATCGAGCCGATATTGATTACCCGAGCAGGATCTCCAGCGGAACCCGCGGCGGCTAATAAATCAACACAATCCCGAGTTAAAGAAAATACCCCGTTAAGATTGGTACTTACTACCTTTTCAAAGCCATCATCAGGGTAGTCTTCAAGCTTGGCGCCCCAGTTTGCCCCAGCATTGTTGAGTAAAATAGAAAGGCTACCGAACCTTTCAGAAACGGACTCTACGAGCTTTAGTCGCTGCTCGGCATTCGTCACATCAGCCGCTACTGCCACCACATCACCAAAACCCTCGAGCTCACTAAGTGCCTGATTGCATTTTTCCGCGCTTCTCGACGCTATAATGACGCGAACGCCATTCTCAAGCAGTCCTTTCGCCATTATTAAACCAAGACCGCTACTGCCACCGGTAACTAACGCTGTTTTACCTTCGATGGAGAATAAATCTGCGATTTTAAAACTGCTGACTGAGTTCATTTACTCTCTCATTTGAATTATGGCTGTTCTAAAACTTTGACCAACTGTTTGCCAAAGTTTCGACCTTTAAGAAGCCCCCTGAACAGCTCAGGTGCATTCTCCAGGCCGTCGCCTATGCTTTCTCGATGAATCAACTTACCCTCTCTAATCCACGCCCCCAGCTGCTCTGTCGCTTCGAGCCAATTTTCTTTCCACTCGGTTACAACAAAGAACCGATGCTCTGGCACTTCATCAAGCTTTTTCAAAATATGAAAGGGGGTTTCCGACTGGGTAATATCTTCATCATTATAATTTGAAACGTAACCGCAAATCGGTACTCGCGCACCCATGTTTAACAGCGGCGCTACGGCTCTAGTTACGTCACCCCCAACATTTTCGAAGTAGATATCAATGCCATCAGGACAAGCTTGCTTAAGCTCCTCGGTTAGATTGCCAGCTTTATAATCGATACAAGCGTCAAAACCCAACTCTTCTGTTACGTATTTACACTTAACCGGCCCTCCTGCAATGCCTACCGCACGAAGGCCTAAGATTTTAGCCATTTGTCCTACCACCGAGCCAACCGCACCTGATGCCGCGGCCACAACCAAGGTCTCACCAACTTGAGGTTTACCAACATCCTTTAGTCCGAAGTAAGCAGTCCGACCTGGCATACCAACAACACCAAGATGCTCAGACAGTGTTCCATTAGCTAAATTGACTTTCATTAACCGCGGGTCGTCATCTGAGGATACTATATGAGACTGCCACCCCATATGCGCCGCCACTTGATCGCCCACCGCATAGTTTTCAGAAGTCGACTTTATGACAATCCCAGACGACTCGCCTGTCATAACATCCCCAATTCCCAGTGGTGCAGCATAAGACTTAACATCGTTCATCCTGCCTCGCATATAGGGATCAAGAGAAAGCCAGCAGACCTGAATCAATATCTGATTGTCTTTAAGTTCTGGGATATCAACCTGCTCAATTTTAAAGCAATCATCGGTTGGCTCTCCAAGGGGGCGTTTTGCTAGAACTACACGTGTATTCTGAGTCATTTTTAGTTGTATTCCGGTTACGAGTTCATATTCAAGTCGCTGAGTTTACCTTACATCGGCTGAGCTGGACAGAGCTGTTCAAATGGTAACAAATAGGATTTTACCCGTGCTAAATACACATGAAATTTCTTAAGCCAGCTCATTGCCGCCTATCACCAGCGGCTAATAATGATCTTTCCCGCGGAGCTTCTTATAACAATTATTAATAGCCCCTAACATATGAGGGATAAGCTACAAGGCGCAAAAAATGAAGCGGCGACACAAGTAAAAAAGGCCGCTAACTTTTTGACTTGCTCACTCTAAAGAGATGAAATCAAAAATTCGCGAGAGATAGATCTAAAAGGCAAAACACTCCACAGGGAGCTATAAATCAATTCCTCTTTCGGTTGAGCTTTAAACATGCTTTCGAATTAAATACTTATAAATAACATTAGCGCTGAAAACGCCGCGAGGGCAATCTAATAACTGCGAGTATGAGCATGCTTTACAGATCATTCATCAACCTTTGCAGGTAAAATAACTAAAAATTATTGGTGATTTTAATTTTAATAAAAAAACCTAACCACAGTCTCCGTCTCCGTCTCAGAAAAGAATAAATCCCAAGGCCGGCTACGACGTTTTTAGGAGGCTTTTACGAAAAATACCGGTCCAGCGGAAATCTGATGGGAGTGGCAGGGGAAAGAGTCTACAATTGCCTACTAGCCACCTAAGTTAGGCTAGGCCACGATAGTTTTCAACAATCCACCCTCGACGCTGCAAACTACATTATTCGATCGGTGATCTCGTTTAACTCTTCTAAGTTAAATTCAAAAAGTGAATTATCAAAACGTAGCAATGCAGGTTCTCTGTTGGTAACTAGTCCCTCGACTACTAGTAGCGCTGTATAGGCGAGTATAATTGCAGCAAGCAAAGTAAATCTGTTCTTTAATATAATCTTCTTCATTTTTTATCCATGGATAAGTAGATCTACCAAATCTTGAATTTTATTCTGCATAGCGGCGCATATAAACAGAGCCAGAAATTAACAGGGCTCCAACAACCAAGCCGATAAACATATCGTAACTAAATAGACGATCTAAAATACCAGAGTAGTCGACGATTATGAAATTATCAGGATCAAAGCGAGTTTGTGCCCAATTTGAAAGAAACCTAGTGTTAAATATAAACCCTTCAAGAAATCCTAACAAAAAATAAACCCCTATTGCCAAAAGTATTGGTGCTCTTCTAGCAAACGCTGAAAACAGCAGCAGCCAACCAACCAGTGGAAAAAGCCAAAAAACAGATGTTGCCAGAAAAAAATATACCATACTCAAGTTCACTGCCACCGCAACAAACATATAAAAAAGTCCAGATAACTGAGCACTCAAACCATAACCAATAACAGTGAGATAGCCTATTGTTAAGCCATACAATACCGCTATAGCTGCGACAGTAAATATAGGACTAACTATGACTACGGTCACTATCTTAGACATAACGGTTTGTAGGTTTGAAATTGGCATAGACTGCCAAAAAAGAATGCTCATATCTTTTCGATCACTGTATAGAGCATTGAGCAAGTATATGACACTGCAAAAAAAGTATGTGACCACAAAAGGTAAGCACAATAATGTTATGATTGGCGCTGTGTAGAAAGGATTCTCGCCATCGAACCATCTATTAAAATAGCCTATCACTGAGCTTAATTGTTCTTCACTTAACTGTGATGCCAGCAGAAAATTGACAACGAAAATTACAATTGCCAGTACAGCCGGCGTACCAATCATTAAGATTCTATTTTCCCAAAATTCTTTTTTCAGTAACGCGAAAAATTGAAAGAAGCTAAATCGACTCATTTCTCTGCCCTCTCATTTTGGCCATAAATAAATCAGCAACTGTTGGCGTTTGAACGTCGCCTAACTGCTCTAGCACAGCTCTAGGAGCTCCTTCGAAAGTGTACGATTTCTTGCCTAATAGGTTTCGAATATAAATAGGGTTCAAGGCGTCTGCTTGCACTAGTTTATCAGCATCAACAAGCACCTCAACATAGATCTCCGCGACGTCGGCCATGTCAGCATTGAGAACAATTTTGCCTTTGTCTATAAAGACCAAATGTGACAACAAAGTCTCTATCTCTTCCACCTGATGAGTGCTGATCAGAATAGTTCGATTGCCATCGTAATAATCATTTAATAACCGATCATAGAATTCTTTACGATAAATGATATCCAAACCTAATGTAGGTTCGTCAAGAACCAAGAGACTAACATCAATAGCCATCACTATTGCTAGGTGGAGCTGGGTAACCATTCCCTTAGACAAGTTTTTAATTCTTTTATTGCTCGGAATTTCGGTAGTACTGAGGAATTTCTGAGCTTTACTGCGATCAAATTTAGGGTGAACCGCTTCGACATAATCAAGTACTTGTGACACCTTTAACCATTTCGGCAAGATACCGACATCGGCAATAAAGCAAACGTCCTCCATCAGTTTGTGGCGGGCCACCCTCGGGTCCTGGCCCGCAACACAGATATCACCATCCGCGTCACAAAGTCCTATCAATGATTTTAATGCCGTTGTTTTGCCAGCCCCGTTAGGCCCTATCAACCCACTAATGGCACCCTGAGGAATCGAGAGATCAATGTTATCGAGTGCAACAAAACTCCCGAAAGATTTATACAGAGATCGAGCTTCTACAATATTAGTCATTACTAATCCTTATAACTTTAGCTCGATTAAGTTTTGCCGTGCCTAAGAAGTTCATCAAGAGTAAAACCCAACCTTTCAATTCTATCGGAAATTTGAGGCCACTCTTTTTCAAGGAATTTCGCTCGTTCATTTTTCGCCAATTTGTCCTTCGCGCCCTTAACCACATACATTCCAAGCCCCCGCTTTTTTTCGACTAGCTCTTCATCAACCAATATTTGCATTGCTTTAGAAACTGTTATGGGATTAATTCGTTGCTCACTGGAAATTTGCCGCACGGAAGGTAATGCATCGCCCTCGTTCAGAGCACCATCCATTATTAATTCGACTAAGCGATCTCTTAATTGCAAGTAGATCGGCTCTTTGTTATTCCAGATAATTTCCACTAAGAAAATCTCTTTGCTGATATAGTGTTATACATAACTATAACACCATATCAGTGAAAAACAAGCAGCCACTGAACTTCTAGCCAGATTCGTGATTATTTAAGATTTTAAAGGTTTTGGAAAACATGGCACCCGAGGCGAGCGCCACAGTGTTCTAGCGGCGACGCTGAGTGAGCACTACGCCTTTGTCTATTAAGTCTGTGATTTGCGCACTGGAAAAACCAAACTCTGTTAATAGCTCAGTGCTGTGCTCTCCATATTTCGGCGGCAATCGCTTAAGGGAGCCAGGAGTTCGAGACATTTTAATCGGAGTTCCTGTCATCTTGTACCAGTCTCTCTCGATCGTCATTCCCCTGTGGTGGGTGTGCGGGTGATCTACAACCTGCTGGGTATTATGAATTGGCCCAACAGCAAGCCCAGCTTTAGCAAGAGTTTCGCATATTTCATGACCATCGATACGCATCAAACTAGCTTCTATCTCAACCTTCAATTCAGCACGATGCTCAACTCGATTTATGTTCTTAATGAAGCGGGGATCTTCGATAAGCTCTGCTCGGCCTAAAGCGCGGCACATTTTGGCGTAAGCACCATCATTGCCAGCGCCAATAAAAACATCCACTGTTTTTGTTCGAAAAGTGTCATAAGGGCTAATATTTGGATGGGCATTTCCAGTTGGCCCTGGTATTTTCCCTGAATAATTATAGTTAGGTATATGCGGGTGCATTAAAGATACAGCACAATCATAAAGCGTCATGTCTAGATATTGACCTTGACCAGAACGCTCACGTTCTGCCAACGCTAATAGAATTGCTATCGCCGAATACAAGCCAGTTCCCATGTCTACACCAGCGAGGCCTAACCTTGTTGGCTCACTACCCTCCTCCCCATTGATGCTAAACCACCCTGCCATAGCCTGGATAATGGCATCATAACCAGGAAAACCTCCCATTGGGCCATCACCACCAAAGCCACTTACACGGCAATGGATCAATTTGGGGAAACGCGCTCTGAGAACTTCTTCATACCCAAGTCCCCACTTTTCCATGGTACCTGGCTTAAAATTTTCTATTAGGATGTCTGCATTCTCAAGCAGTTGCAGTAAAACTTCCTGCCCCGGACCTTGAGTAAGGTCCAACCCCATGGAACGCTTGTTGCGATTAACACCGATGTAGTAAGCAGAATCTTCCTCATGAAAAGGCGGCCCCCAATCGCGAGTTTCATCCCCCTTAGGCGGTTCAATTTTAACTATATCAGCTCCATGATCGCCCAAAATCTGGGTGCAGTAAGGTCCGCCCAAGACACGGGTCAGATCAATCACTAGTTTGCCGCTCAACGCGGATGTTGCTACTTGATCGAGCAATTTAATACCTTAAGAGTTAGGCTCTAGAAAACTGAGCGTGTGAGACAGCATAAAAAACCGTAAGCTTAATGCAGCGTAAGCACTTGATCAAGTTGCAAGAAAAGAGAGAGGAGGAGAATAGCCTAAGCCATCAGAAATCAACATTAGCCGCAATGAGGAGGACTAATAAACCTTGGACGGCTTACTAGTCCTTATAGAGGGAGGTGGCGAGATATTTTGAGTAAAACTGGGAACTAAGCTTTAAGCGAAATCACAAAGAACATCGCGAGAAACACCTTCCCTACCCATAATTATTTTAAGACGTTTAAGTGCTTCGATCTGTATTTGCCTAACCCGTTCGCGAGTTAGGCCTATTTCACGTCCAACATTTTCAAGTGTGTCGCTGTCGTAACCGTTCAAGCCAAACCGTCTTGAAAGCACTTCCCTTTGCTTTTCAGAGAGTTCATGCATCCAACCTGAAATACAGTTTTCTAACTCGCTAGACTGGAATTCACCGCTTGGCCCTTTGTCATTACCATCGCTGATTGTGTCTACTATCGTACGATCTGATTCGGCAGCAACCGGCGCATCAGCCGACGTAACCTTCTCGTTAAGCGCCATCAGCCGTTTAACATCGGCGACTGGCTTCTCAACAAGAAACGCAATTTCTTCAATCGTTGGGTCTTTTTCTATCTTGCTAGACAACTCTCTTTCGGCGCGCAGATATACGTTTAACTCTTTTACAACATGAACTGGAAGTCGAATAGTTCGGGTCTGGTTCATTAAACCCCGTTCAATATTTTGGCGTATCCACCACGTTGCATACGTGGAAAAACGGAACCCTTTTTCTGGATCGAACTTTTCGACCGCGTGAATAAGGCCTAAATTGCCTTCTTCTACTAGGTCAAGTAGAGACAGACCTCTGTTGATATATCGTCTCGCAATCTTCACTACCAGACGCAGATTGCTCTCGATCATGCGCTTACGGCTAGCCTCGTCGCCCGCTAGGGCCCTACGAGAAAAATAGACTTCTTCTTCTGCACTTAAAAGTGGCGTATACCCAATCTCCTTGAGATAGAGCTGCGTCGCATCAGCAGTTGATTCACCAGATGCTGCCCGTCCACGGGCCGGGCTCACTTTAATTGAATTTCTAAGAATTTTATCTGCCAAGGCTGGTGCTTTTTGCTCGCTGAGAGACGAGGCATTGTTAGCTGTTTGAGAGTCGACTGCACGAGAATGAGGATCTAATGAAATATTGGTTTTTGCGGAAAGTGTTTCTTCGATCACATTGATACCCTTTTAACCTGTGGTCTTGCCCAGCTCCACAGAGCTTTCAATTTTTGCTTCTAAGCTTAAAGAAGCCCTAGCGATGATTTCTACAAACTAGCTAATTGGCAAGATCTACTTATCAAATTTTAGCTAATCTCTCTCAGTAGAATCATCTTTGGCAAGTCAGGAATAGAGTGAAAATTGTTGTCCTTGACCCTGACCATTTACCAAAATTATTGGAAATTTAACCTAGTTTTACCCTTCACACTGTGCAGAAAAGTTACTAGACGCATTCCTCTTAGTTAAATAAAGTATAGAAGCATATTTTTAAAATACGAGTTTTTAGAACAAAAAAGACTAGTTTTTACCCAACTTTTCCACAGCCCCAAAATGTTGGGGCAAAGGAAAAAAAACACACAAGAGACTGTTCAAAAAGCGGTCAATATATCCCGGAGGTTTATCTAGATTTTTCGAGAAGGCTAGGCAGAAAAAATTCTGCCACTAAAACTGGCTTGCTAAAAAGGAAAAAAAGACTCCGCCTCGCCCATGTGTCTCTGCCAATGGGGGTCACATCCATTTCAGTCCTTATCAACTCTGTGTGATTGAAAAGAAATTCACCAAGCGGCTTTTCACTTAATCCCATCACTTCTCCTAGAGGACTTTCGAGGCTATGCTCAGGCAATATTGTGTGTGCTTTAATCCAAGGTTGCCCCCCTCCCGAAAGTACAACCTTACGAGACCAAAACCGATGGTTTTCTGCAACCGGCCCAAACAACACTCGTAAATCTCGTGGCAGGTCGAACAGCCATTGCTCGTCCACCACATCAACCTTAAAGTCACCTACACTTTTTTCTTTCAAACGACTCGTTAAAGAACCGGGATCTGTAACCCAGTCCCACCATTCACTAGATGCATCAAGGCTACTTTGAGCAAGAGGTATCCATCGATTTGAGCTGTCAGCAATATCTGGGGGAAGTTTATTCAAAGGAGATACATGTCTTTCTAAAATTGAGGAATGGGAACACAGAGGTAGATAGCACAAATGGCATTAACTTATGTTCGGGCGACAGCTAGGTATGAGGCAGCCGCCCGACATGTGTTTTTTTTTACCGAGGCTGGTAGTTTTGCAACGTCTTGATAATAACAGTCATTACACGGCGGTTGTCTGCCCTGCCCGCATCTGTGTTGTTAGTCGATGCAGGCTGTAATTCACCCAAGCCACTGCTGCTAACTCGAGCACTGGAAATAGCAAATTGGTCGATCATAACCTGACGAACAGCAGCAGCTCTGCGCTCAGAAAGGTCTTGATTGTAATCTGGCGTACCACGTGAATCTGTGTGGCCTTCAAGCTCAATAACCACATCAGAATACTGCTTCATAAAATCTGTTACTTTTTGGATTTCATCAAAATATTCAGCTTTCACGTCAGATTTATCGAAGTCAAAATTCACCATAAGCTCTACCCGTGTAATTTCTTCCACCGGGATTGGGCAGCCATCGCTATCAACGGCATAGTTTCTAGGAGTCTCCGGGCAGTCATCATTCTCATCGGCCACACCGTCTCGGTCTTTATCTGGAGCAGAAGCAGTTCTTGTAGAAGCAGGCGTTGCCGTAGCTCTAGAAGGAGTTGGTGTTGCTGCGGCTTGTGGCCGCTTCGCCCCGCCAAAGTAAAAAATCAAAGAACTATCAATGCCTAAATCTGAATCTTCATGACTACGGTCGAAATACTGAAATGACCGAAAGGCTGTCCGCCAGACTATATTGTCAGTGATTTGATATTTAACACCACCGCCCAAGTCCCAAGTCATTTCATTATCACCATCAAAATTGCTATTACCCAGACCGGTTACCGCAAATGGTTGAAAGCCCGCAAAATCAAAATCAAAATCATAAAATCCGTCTACCTTCCATTGATCGGTGTCGACAGAGCCTCCAGTAAACTTATTTGGCTCTAATTCAGCCAAGCTAAATTCTGCGCTGATTTGATCACTGAAGTCATAGCCCAAGCCAAAGTGATAGCCTTCATCACTTTCGAGATCGACGGAATCATCGAAGTTCATCCATTGGATGCCGGGGGCTATGTAAAACTGACCCTCGTCAGCGGCTGCCACTGAAGCTGCCAGAGCTAGATTTATTGCAAGTGTTGTTAAAAAAGTACTACGCATAGAAATTTCCATAAATATTTTCAGGCTATTCCTTAATTATAGCGAATTCACTACCTCTATGGACAGATTATGAGAGAAATTATGAAAGATATTAACCCCATCGCACCCCCAAAAATGCCAATTAAGGCTTTGAGCAAGTTTTTACAGCATTATCTCCAACCCGACCTGCCCATTGTCATGGGAATACACATAATCATTAGGTAAAATAGAAATTGGTAAATTTTCAAAAACCCTCAGTTGGCATCTGAGCGAACCTAAATACAATGCTATCCATATCTACCCTAAGGATGATGTTTGATGCAAAACTGGCAAAATGAAATCAAACGCTTACTCATTATACTGGTGACGGTAGCAATTATTGGCGCATTACTCGGTCAACTCGCCCTCACCTTGCTACTGGCACTGGTGACTTACTGTGCCTACAATCTTTTCCAACTGCGCCGAATGTATCAATGGCTGGCTCAAGGCCCCTCTTCTAATAAGTCAGCCCCTCCAGAGAGTATAGGTCTTTGGGGAGACATTTTCGATGGTATCTATCGTCTTCAGAAGCAAGAGAGAAAAGCCAGCGCCTACCTAGAAGGCATTATTAACAAGGCACAGGAATCATCGGCAGCCCTTGAGATGGCCGTTATCGTCATAGACAAACAGAATAATCTCGACTGGTGGAACCGCGCAAGCGAAGGCATGCTTGGGCTTAAATACCCGCAAGATCGAAATCTGGCAGTCACTAACCTGATTAGAGACCCTAGATTTGCCGAGTACTTCAATACTGAGAACTATGACGAGCCGCTAAAAATTAACGCCCCAGGGGACAGCAGCATGGTTTTGGAATTTCAAATTGCCTTGTTCGGAGCACATGAAAGACTAATGATTGTTCGCGACGTAACACAGTTTCATCGACTCGAATCAATGCGAAAAGACTTTGTTGGCAATGTCTCTCATGAACTCGGCACACCGATAACGGTAATAAAAGGCTATTTAGAAGCAATCATGGATAACATTGATAGCCTTGACGAAAAATGGCGCAAGCCAATGAAGCAAATGCATCAACAGTCCAATCGCATGGAAAGTATTGTGCGGGATTTGTTGCTCCTTTCATCTCTTGAAACTCGTACCCTGGGAAAACAGCAAGACGAGATTGTGTTATCACTACTACTATCTGAGATTAAAAACGACACTCAAAGCATCTTCGAGAAGCGAGTTCACGAATTCATAATAGATTGCTCAGCTGAAATAGTAATCAAAGGCGCAAGGAGCGAGCTTTACAGTGCGATATCCAATCTCGCTGTAAACGCCGCTAAGTACACTCCAGAAAATGGTGTTGTGGTTATAAAAGTCAGCCAATCCGAGCAGACAATTGATATCGAAGTTATTGATAACGGCATTGGTATTGAAGCGGAGCATATTCCTCGCCTCACTGAAAGGTTCTACCGAGTTGACTCAAGTCGATCATCAGAGACCGGCGGAACGGGGCTAGGTTTAGCCATCGTAAAACACATATTGGCCAGACATGATGGCGAGCTAGATATAAGCAGTGAAATTGGTCAGGGCAGTATCTTCAACTGCAAACTCCCAATAGCTCGCCTAATAAGCAAGCGTGCAAAAGAGGAAGCGGAGTAGCGGCAAAAGTATAAGAAAGGTGAGGAGCTTTAGCCGAGTATCAAAGATCTGAGCAACAGAACTCATTTAGCAACAATTATGAAATATACCCGTTACTCTAATTTTTCGTGACGAACGTCTTTGCCCTGCACCAAATAAACTACGTGCTCGGCAATATTTTTTGCATGGTCACCGATTCTCTCTAACGCCCGTAAAGCCCACAGAATATTCAGCACTCGAGTAATGCTGCGCGGATCTTCCGTCATATAAGCAATCATTGAAGCCATGGCGCTGCGGTAATCCATATCGACCTCAAGATCCGCTTTAGTAATTTCTAAGGCTGCTTCCGCATCGAATCGCGCAAAGGCATTAAGTGACATACTGACCATACGCTGAACTTTCGCGCCGATTTTTTTAAATTCAACAAACAGGCTCGGGATCTCTCCTTCTTCAGAAAGCTTAACCGCCATTTTTGCGATCTTAGATGACTCATCACCTATCCGCTCAAGATCGCGAATGGTTTTTATAATGGCTAACACTAGACGTAAGTCGCTGGCCGCAGGTTGCCTCCGTGCAATAATCAAGCTGCACTCTTCATCAATTTGCATTTCTAACGAATCTATCTCATCGTCATCCTTGGAGACTTTTAAACCTAAGTTACTATTCGATGTAACAAATGATTCAAGCGCATCGGCGAGCTGCTTCTCCACAACACCCCCCATTTCCATCATATGGCCTTTAACTTCTTCTAATTCAACATTGAACTGTTGAGAAATGTGCAGGCTATGCCCCTCTGCTTGAGAACTCATCCGTTATCCATTGTAAAGGTAGTCAGCAAAGTATATCCCATTAACCGTAACGGCCGGTAATGTAGTCTTCGGTTTGTTTTTCAGAAGGGTTAGTAAACAATCGATCGGTGGTATCGAACTCTACCATGTTACCCATGTTTAGAAATGCCGTGTAATCTGAAACTCTGGCGGCTTGCTGCATATTGTGGGTCACAATGACGATGGTATAACTTTCTTTTAGCTCACTGATGAGCTCTTCAATTTTTAAAGTTGAAATCGGATCCAATGAAGAGGCAGGTTCATCAAGTAGTAATACTTCCGGCTGCACTGCGATAGTTCTAGCAATAACAAGACGTTGTTGCTGACCACCGGACAAACTCAGGGCATTGTCATGAAGACGGTCTTTAACCTCATCCCAAAGCGCTGCAGCCACTAACGACTCCTCGACAATTTCGTCTAACTTTCGTTTCGATCTCAGACCTTGGATGCGCAGACCATAGGCCACGTTTTCATACACAGTCTTAGGAAATGGGTTTGGCTTCTGAAAGACCATTCCAACTCGGCGCCTAAGCTCCGCCACCTCGACTGACTTTTGATAAATATCCTCTCCTTCGAGGCGAATGGTACCTTCGATAACGCAGTCATCAATCAAATCGTTCAGCCGATTGAAGCAACGAAGTAAACTGGATTTTCCGCAACCACTGGGGCCAATAAATGCCGTTACTCTTTGTTTTGCAATATACAAATTAATTGAATTTAGAGCCTTGTTGCCGCGCGTATAAGAAAGCGAAAGGTTTTCAACTTCCAAGCACCGTGGCAGTGCTTTTTCAGGGCTAGGGGCATGCCCTTCAAGTTGCTCACGCAAAATATTAGAATCTGGTTCTGCTGCCACAACATCACTGCCGGTTTTTAGTTTGTTCATAAGGTTAACAACAATCGTCCATTACACGCATTACGCTTCAAGTGATTTATATTTTTCACGGAGGTGATTCCGCAGCGAAACCGCGCTTAAATTTAGCGCAGCAATAACGGCCACCAACAAAAAGGCCGTCGCATAGACCAGAGGCTTAGCTGCTTCTATATTTGAACTTTGGAATCCCACATCATAGATGTGAAAACCTAGATGCATAAATTTTTGATCCAAATGTAAATAAGGATAATTGCCATCCACAGGAAGTGACGGCGCAAGTTTCACCACCCCAACCAACATTAGTGGTGCAACTTCACCTGCAGCTCTAGCGACAGCCAAAATCAAACCGGTCATCATCGCAGGACTGGCCATAGGCAGCACTACTCGCCAAAGAGTCTCGAACTTTGTTGCCCCCAAAGCCAAGCTAGCCTCTCTAACACTGCGGGGAATTCGAGCCAGCCCTTCTTCAGTCGCCACAATAACCACAGGTAAAGTAAGCAAGGCCAGCGTCAATGAGGCCCACAGCAAACCTGGAGTTCCAAAAGTTGGTGCCGGCAAGGCTTCAGAATAAAACAGCTGATCAATTTCGCCACCGATAATATAAATAAAGAAGCCAAGTCCAAAAACACCGTAAACGATTGAAGGAACGCCTGCCAAGTTGTTAACCGAAATTCTAATTATTTTGGTCGTTATACCCTGCTTTGCATATTCTCTTAAATAGACCGCCGCAACAACGCCAAACGGTGTTACGAATACCGACATCAACAACACCATCATTACCGTGCCAAAAATCGCTGGAAACACCCCACCTTCAGTATTAGCCTCTCGTGGTTCAGCGCTCAAGAATTCGCCAAGTTTCGAAAGGAACACCTTGAACTTTCCGACTGTACTCAGTTGATTTGGGCGGTAAGCTCGAACAATAGCAGCAAATTTAATAGCTACAATCTCGCCGCCAGCAATAATAAATTCTGCATCATCGCGCATTATTTGATCGTTCAGGCGTACTAGCTTCTGGCGCTGAATTTCATATTCCGACTGCAAAAACTGCCGCTGAATCGCTAGCTGCTGCCTTCTTTTCTCAGTCATATCGCCAGAAATCTCTAACTCACGTACATCTACCCTAAGCTGATTAGTGCGGTAATTGATACCCTGTATTTCTGCTTTTTCTATCTCAGCTATTTGAACTCTAATTGAATACACTCTTTCAAGCCGAGCTAAAAATTCACTCCATCTAACGGCTTCGGAATTGTCAGCAGAACCGACTACTATTCCGTTTTCTTTAAGCTGATGTAGCTTCCCATAAAAATCCCCCCATTCCTGTCTCTCTAAGGCAACCAGCTCAGGCGGGTACTGAATGTCTTCAATAGAATTGTCCAACAGCCAAATAAAATCCTCATTGAAAAACTCTCTATTGCCTTGCTTAAGAAGGATTCGCTGGATTAATTCTTGGTTTGCCGGAACATCAATACCCGCTGCAATGACTTGAGAGGAAGGTACTGATTCAATATCCACGACCTCACCGACCACCTGCATAGACAGTTCACTTCCATCGGAATCCGAGCTTGAATAACGGGCCTGCATGACGTCGCTTGGCCAAAAATAACTCAATCCCCGGACCGCCAATAACGACACCAAACCGACCACCATTAATATGCTAATAGCAATAGCCGCAGCATTCAGCCAAATCCATGGTCGACCACTTGAAGTCCATTTTGTGTATCGCATCATCATATGCTGCTGTATTTTTGCCTAAGTTGCTGACGCACAACTTCAGCAATCGTGTTGACCACAAAGGTAAATAAAAATAAGACCGTCGCTGCCAAAAATAGGATCCTATAGTGGGTGCTCGAGACTTCAGACTCAGGAACCTCGATGGCTATGCTGGCAGCTAATGTGCGCATCCCTTCAAAAACATTGACATCCATTACCGGCGTGTTGCCTGTCGCCATAAGTATGATCATTGTCTCCCCCACAGCACGCCCCAGTCCGATAATTAAAGCGCTGAAAATCCCAGGGCTCGCAATAGGCAAAACCACAAAATAAAGAGACTGCCATGAGGTGGCACCAAGCGCCAAAGAACCGTCACTGAGATGACGTGGCACAGTAAAAATAGCATCCTCGGCAATGGAGTATACTGTTGGAATTACAGCGAATCCCATAGCAAAACCGACCACCATCGCATTGCGCTGGCCATAGGAAATTCCTAGTTCAGAACTTAACCATTGCTGCATATCTCCAGCAAAAAAGATTGTTTCCAGCGGGTGGGAAAACTTAAAGCAACACCAGGCAAATAAAAGAATGAAGGGAATTAATAGTATTGCCTCCCATCCCTCAGGTACCAAATAACGTAGTGATTTCGGTACTTGAGACCATAAAAAACTAAACAACAAAACCCCTACCGGCAAAAATAGAAACAGGCTTATCACTCCCGGCAAATTGCTTTCAACAAAAGGCGCAAGCCATAGCCCTGCCAAAAAACCTAGAACCACTGTTGGAAGTGCTTCCATTAACTCAATCAACGGCTTAACTTTACGCCTAAGAACAGGCGCCATAAAATAGCCGGTATAAATCGCACCGCATATAGCCAAAGGTGATGCAATTAACATCGCATAAAACGCAGCTTTTAATGTTCCAAAAGAAAGAGGTACCAGTGAATATTTTGGCTCAAAATCGTTACTTGCGGCTGAGGATTGCCAAACATAGTCTGGCTCTGGGTAACTCTCATACCAAACTTGACGCCATAAAGAGGTAAAAGAAACTTCAGGGTGGGGATTATCCAAAGACCAACTGCGAAAGCCGCCGCCTTGTAATTCTGCAACTATTTTATTTCCTCGGGGGGCTATCGCTATGGCGAGTAGTTTTTCGTTAACAGAGGCATCAGTTATAGCCCGTTTTTTGGAGGTGACGTTATGCAGCGACAACAGCCCTGACTCACTCAGGGCAACAAAGTTTTTTCGTCTCTGCTCCACTGCCGTCGCAATTATAGGAGTCCCATCACCAGCAAAGCGCTTAACTGAGGTTAACTTAGTAATTTCGTCATCGCGCACAACAAACCATTGCGAAACAAATCCAGCGCTATCCGCAACAAGGAGAGAAAGACCTCCTGAGAGAAATTTAATAGACTCCATTTGTTCGCCGGTTTTGACCAATTGCGTTTCAGAGAAAATCTCAACTGTTTCGGAGTCCACTATTTTTTTCAGGTCAAAAATCTTTGCTCGCCCAGAGTCTGAAATCCCATAAAGTAGTCTTTTGTCTCCGCCGATGAATAACCGGTCGAGCGGATCTAGTTTGACCTCAATCGCTTTAGAGATCGCTGGAGGGGGTAAATAGTTAACGTTGAAAGCATTAAAAATGTTTCGCCCTACAACTGAGTGAAAGAGTTTCAAATTGCCTAAATCATCTATAGCCGCGAGAAGTAGGTCCTCCTGATCCGTATGAATTGCAATTGCATCAATTACATTAGTACCCAGATTTAGCAACGCCTCTTGCCCATAGGGATAAACAATTCGAGGGGTAATCACAGGCAAACCCCCTTGGCTCGAGAATTCTGTTTCCCAGAGATATTGAGCGATATGAACGTTGCCGTTACTAAGGGCATAAGCAAACATCCCAGATTCTTCGGAATCCAAGGCAAACTGATTTATAAAGTAACCTTCAGGAATTGCTAGAGGGATCTCACTAATAACAACCCCCGAATCTAGGTCGAGAAAGATCGCTCTACCCTGAGCACTTATCCGGAGCAATGATCTGGCTTGTTCGTCTATTGCCAGATGAAGCCCGGGCTCTCTAGGGGAATCTGACATTTGAAAATCACCGGCGGAGACTATTGAGGCGGCTGAAAACAAGGGCTGGACCTCCGCAATCAAGAAAACAAAAATCACCAACATTGTCGCAATGATCCCTACCCCTCCTATGGCGATGCCATATCGGGCCACACGATCATAAAAATGCCTCACTTTACGCTTCACCCGCAAAGTGTGCCCCACATTAGACTCAGTGCCAGACTCACCGGCGACGTATAGAGATCTTGTCTTTGTTTCGCTTTTAGTCTCTTTCACCGCATATCCAACGAATCAAGCGTGCTGTCTATCACCATTGACGGCAATGGGATATAGCCATCTTTTAGGACGCTTTCTTGACCTGCCCGCGACAGAACGAACCGAATGAATTCTCTCTCCAGCGGAGGCAACTCTTGATTTGGTCTTTTATTGATATAAATCCAAAGAAATCTGGCAAGAGGATAATCACCAGACATCGAGTTCACTGCATTGGCCTCCACATAAGGGGAATTTTGATTCAACGCGATCGGAACCGCCCGAACACTGGATGTTCGATAACCAATTCCAGAGTAGCCTACACCATTTAATGAACCACTGATGGCCTGAACTACTGACCCTGATCCGGGCTGTTCACTTACCGTATTTCTAAAATCACCCTTGCACAATGCTATTTGCTTAAAAAAACCGTAAGTTCCTGAAACAGAGTTACGTCCAAACATCTGTATCTTCTTTTGCGCCCAAGGCCTCGTCAGACCTAGAGCAGCCCAAGTTTCTAAAGGTTTACTTTGACCGCAGCGGCGCGTAGATGAAAAAATCCCATCTAATTCTGCAATAGTTAGCCCAGCCAGCGGGTTGTCCTTGTGCACATAAACAGCCAGAGCGTCAACGGCAACAGGAATTGCGGTTGGCTGATAACCGTAGCGGGATTCAAAGGCCTGCAACTCAACATCTTTCATCTTACGACTCATGGGCCCAAGACTCGCGGTTTGCTCCACTAACGCCGGAGGAGCAGTTGATGATCCAGCTGCTTGAATTTGGATAATGACATTTGGATATTCTCTATTAAAGTCCTCTGCCCATAACGTCATTAAATTCGCTAAGGTGTCTGAGCCCGTGCTTGAGAGCGTCCCAGAAACACCGTTTAAGCGCTCGTATTCTGCCCCTAAACTCAATTCCAGTGGCCGCAACTGAGCAAAAAGTGATGAGCTAATCGCTAAAAGAAAACTACAAAAGCTGAATCGATATAACATCACAATATTGGAGCACTACCCTCAATTAGTTTTTACCCTTAATACAGAGCTAAAGAGCCTTTATATTACAATAAAGTTACAGTTTAAAGAAACGACCTAAAATGTTATGATCATTGATGTTTTTCCAATCTTTTCGAAATGTTTTATGACTGGGAAAAGCGGCTCGTTATTCATGAATTTGGCGTCTTACAGCGATCTAGTTGAATAATTCATTGCCCAAAAACACCATTACCTCAAAACTTCACGAGCCCTCTATCATGGCAAAGAATATATCGGAGTTTGATACTGAATCTAAAGATTCGCTTGAATCTCACCCCACTTCGAATCTACAGCCTGAGCAAGCAATCGACCTCAACGACACCCAATATTTTGAGAACCGAGAGCTGTCTTACATCAAATTTAACCTGCGAGTACTCAGCCAGGCTAAAGACCCTGATCACCCCCTGCTCGAGCGACTAATGTTTTTGCTGATTTTTAGCTCAAACCTCGATGAGTTTTTTGAAATCCGAATGTCAGGCCTAAGGAAGCAACTTGATTTCGGCCGTCAACGCCCAGGGCCGGACGGAAAATACCCTGAGCAAGTTTTAGACATAATTCACGATCAGGTTCGAGAGGCACTGGACGAGCAATACCGGATCTTAAATGATGACCTTTTGCCATCACTCGCTAAAGAGAATATTCACTTTCTTTATCGCCACGAGTGGAGTGAGGAACTGATCAACTGGACCGAGAACTACTTTCACGATCAAGTGGTCCCAGTAGTAAGCCCCTTAGGGCTTGACCCCGCTCACCCATTTCCCCGTCTGGTTAATAAAAGCCTAAATTTCATCCTTTCGCTCAACGGGAAAGATGCTTTTGGAAGAGAAAGCGGCTTAGCCGTTGTGCCCGCCCCGAGGTCATTGCCGCGGCTTATCAAGGTTCCCAAAGGAATCATGCCTAACGGAGATAATTTCATATTTTTATCCTCAGTGATTCATGCTCATGTTGACCAATTTTTCCCAGGTATGACAGTAACGGAATGCCACCAATTTAGAGTAACTCGAAACTCAGATCTGGAAATGTCTAATGTTGAGGTCGAAGATGTAGCGTCAGCCCTGCAAGGAGAATTGCACAGTCGCCGCTTTGGTGCAGCGACTAAACTGGAAGTGGGCAAAGAATGTCCAGAGAACCTTACAAATTTTCTCCTACAGCGCTTCAACCTCAAAGAAGATGCACTGTTTCGCCTTGATGGGCCGGTTAACCTCCAGAGACTTATGGCGCTCAATGGAATGATAAACCGACCAGACTTAAAATTTCCTATTTTCTCACCAGGACTACCCCCAGCCCTTGAAGTGGGAAACGATATTTTTTACGCGGTAGACAAAGAGGACCAACTACTGCACCACCCTTTTCAGTCATTTCTTCCTATAATAGATTGGCTAAGACAGGCGGCAAAAGACCCTACTGTGCTCTCTATAAAGCAGACTTTATATAGAACAAACGAGTCCTCTGAATTAGTTGAGGCTCTTGCAGAAGCTGCCCGTAACGGTAAAGAAGTCACCGTGGTGATTGAGTTAAGAGCACGCTTTGATGAAAAAGAAAATATGCACTTTGCCAGCATCTTACAAGAAGCCGGTGCTGTAGTTGTCTATGGTGTTATGGGCTATAAAACTCACGCTAAGATGCTGTTAATAGTTCGGCGAGTCGGTGATAAGCTAAAACGTTATGCCCATCTTGGAACAGGCAACTATCACCGTAAAAACTCTCTCCTTTACACAGACTACGGCCTTCTAACCGCTGACAAAACGATTTGCGCGGATGTTCACAAAGTATTCCAACAAATAACCGGGATGGGCAAGAAAATTCATCCCAAGCTACTCATCCATGCGCCTTTTAACCTGCGAAAGTCACTGATTCGTATGATAGAGACGGAAAAAGAAGCCGCGATTGCAGGACAACCAGCACGAGTAATCGCTAAACTTAACTCACTTACCGATCCTGATGTCATCAAAGCACTGTATGGGGCATCAATGGCTGGAGTTAAAGTAGATCTCATTGTGAGAGGGATTTGCTGCCTCAAACCAGGCATGCCGGTTGTCAGCGAGAATATTCGAGTAGTATCAATAGTAGGACGCTTCTTAGAGCATTCAAGGGTTTATTACTTCTTAAACAATCCAAATCAAGTTTACTGTTCTAGCGCAGACTGGATGGAACGAAATCTATCCCATAGAATAGAAGTTTGTTTTCCTATTCTTAAGAAGAAATGGGCTAGCCGCATCGTCGCAGAAATGGAAATGTATTTAGAAGACGAGGCCCAAAGTTGGGAAATGCAGGCTAATGGCGAGTATGTCGAACGATTTAATTTGGATGATCAGGCCGAGGGAGTCCAAACACTTCTGCTGAAACAGCTGTCATAAATCCTGCTACAGCTTGGCCATTGAAACATCGGGCAGGTTGCTTTCTTCCATGCTCTGTAGAGTTTTTTGATTCTTCACCATGAAATCCAACATACCCTCACGAAGGGCCGTTGGACTGAACTTTATCGAGCGGATGTTATGGCTTTCCATCAAACCCATCATTATGCACCAGCCTGGGAGAAGCAAATCACGTCTGCGCTCTCTCAAACCTGGCAAATCCGAACCATTAGCGATGCAATCAATAAACTTGGGCTTCAAAAGCTGCAGGCCAGCATAGTCTATATGCTTGGAGCGAAGCCCAGCACCAGCACAAATATTAGCTAACATTTTGACTGTACCAGAAGAAGCATAGACCTCATCCCAGCCCACCCTTGAAAGTGCGGTTGCTATGGTGTCAAACACTTCTCGTGCGGCACCCAAACCCAGAGCCATTTGTCGACTCAGATCTGCAGCATCTGAATAGTCATCAGAGAAAAAGCGGTCCCGCCAAGCCACGCAACCTATAGCCATACTTTCCGTTAGCAAGCGCTGCGGACCGCAGCCAACGATAACCTCAGTACTCCCGCCGCCAATATCGACCACTAGACGGTTGCCCAAAAAATCAGGTAACTCGGTAATGACCCCAGCGTAAATCAATACAGCTTCTTGAACACCAGAGATAACAGACACCTCTAGTCCTATGGATGCCGCCGCGTCTATAAAATCTTGCGCATTGCTGGTGACTCGCAATGAGTTAGTACCTAAAGCCCAGTATCGCTCTAATGGATATTGGTCCATAAGTTTCTTGAAATGCTTTAAGCTAGCCAGTCCTCGGTCGAAGGCCTCCGAGGAAATAATCCCAGTTGCCCTGACATCCTCGCCAAGTTGGACTTTATCACTGCACCGTTCGAGTATGTGGATCTTGCCTTCTTTCCATTCACCAACAAGCAAGTGAAAACTGTTCGACCCTAAATCGATACAAGCATACATACGATTATTTTACCTATGCTAAGGGTGACGCCACCCCCACTAATTGAGAACTCTGTTTTTACACGAGCAGTAAATTATTTGCCCTATCGTAGAGTATCGACAATTTTAAGCATATGATGAGGAGCGAAACACGAGATAGCTCCTCATTCGCCCCTCATAATTAAGCGACTTTTTACATTAAAAAACCAACTTAAACCATTGTTTGTAAATAATTTTCTAAGCCAATAAGTTCTATTAATGAGAGTTGAGTCTCAAGCCAATCAACATGCTCTTCCTCACTATCTAAAATGTCGCTAAGTAAGTTACGGCTGACAAAATCGCCTATTGATTCACAGTAAGCTATCCCCTCTTTAAGATCAGGACAAGCAATCATCTCCAAGTTTAAGTCGCACTGAAGCATTTCTTTAGTATTCTCACCTATCAACAATTTGCCAAGATTCTGCAAATTTGGAAGACCCTCTAAAGACAGGATTCGCTTGGTTAGTTGATCAGCGTGCTTCATCTCGTCGATTGATTCTTCATACTCCTTGGCGGCCAATTTCGCCAAACCCCAGTCGTCATACATTCTCGAATGAAGAAAGTATTGATTTATAGCAACAAGTTCATTTCCGAGTGCTTTATTGAGATGTTTGATTACGGTCGCGTCAGATTTCATTTTATATATTCCATTAAGATGATTGCGTGCAGCTTCAGATTTTTCACCGAAAAAGTCAAGCCTTTTGAACGCTAAACCATTGATAATTATATAGAATATTAATGATAAGCAATCGCATTCGTATTTATATTTACGTTTGCGGACCCCTTATATTTTAATCATCATAAACATATTCAGTGTTAACCGGACGATAACTTGGAAAACTAAATGAAGTCATAGCTCTAAACAGGCCGCCAAGGGACAGATCAAGAAAGCGTAGGCAGTCAGATAGATAGAAAGGTAGGTAGGTAGGTAGGTAGGTAGGTAGCCTATACAGGAACGGCCGCTTAGAAAGATGGCAGGCTGTGTTAGGCTGCTCTTACAAAGCCCGCAGTCTTGCTGAATTCTTTGACAATAGCGCTCGCCAGTTTGCCACACTTACCGCACTCGCTAGCCACGCCAAGCTTTGCTCTAATGTCGGTAAGGTTATTAGCGCCTTCCCTGCAAAGATCTCTAATTTGGTTGTCAGTAACTTGTCTACAAATGCATACGTACATGTTTTTCTCCGATACGAGTATTTAAATGCAAATGAGAATGATTGTCAACACCATTTGTATCTGTTAATTTAACACCTACATTAATGCTTTTAAGTAAATGGTAACGGAATTTAAATTGATTATATTATTCAACATCTTATGACAATTACCTCATTAGATTTAGTAGGTAAAGGCGGCCACTGTCTTGTCTTAAAGGTGAGCAATGACAACGTAGAACTTCAATCTAGGCTCTACGCCCTAGGAGTTATCCCCGGCGCTGCTGTTACAATCTTAAGACTTGCCCCACTCGGCGACCCCATGCAGGTGAAGGTGGGCGGTAGTTTTATCAGCATCCGCAGAGCCGAAGCCGCTATTATTCAAGTAGACACCCAATAAAATGAAACGAATTGCCCTTCTCGGTAACCCAAATTGTGGAAAAACCACTGTATTCAACCTGCTAACCGGCGCAAGACAAAAGGTTGGTAATTGGCCGGGGGTGACAGTTGAGAAAAAAACCGGCCACTTCAAACATGAAGATGAGGAGTTTGAACTGGTTGACTTACCCGGGGTCTACTCGCTTGAACAGATTTACCAAGGCCTAGATGAGAAGATCGCTAAGGATTTCGTTGAGGAAGGTGAAGCTGACCTTGTGATCAATCTGATCGATGCCACCAATCTAGAGAGAAGCTTGGTGTTAACCCAGCAGCTAGCAGAACAACGGATTCCCTACATCACCGTGCTCAATATGCTAGATGTGGCAAAGCAGCAAGGGCTTAGCATCCACCCAGAAAAACTAGAACAGCAGCTCGGTGTTCCAGTCATTTCAATGATTGCATCCAAACAGACAGGGCTAAAGGAGCTTAAGGCCGCACTGTCAGCGGCTCAATCCACCGCGCCCAAGCAACCCCCCAAAACACAGGCCGACCAAACCTCGGCCACGGAAGACCCCATTCTGCAGCGCTATCATCGTTCACGTCAGCTAACAAATGGGGTAGTTGAAGTATCTCCAACCCACGACAGTCTGTCCGAGCGAGTTGACAACGTGGTTTTAAATAGATGGCTGGGAGTCCCATTCTTCCTTTTAATGATCTACCTTATGTTCACCTTTGCAGTGAATTTAGGTGCCGTATTTATCGACTTCTTTGACATACTGTTCGCGGCAGTATTGGTTGACGGCAGCACATGGTTACTGACTATGGTATCGGCTCCCCCATTGATAATCACTCTTGTTGCACAAGGGCTTGGTGGTGGCATTACCCTAGTAGCAACTTTTATTCCGGTCATTGGCTTCCTTTATTTGTGCCTTTCCCTCCTAGAAGACTCAGGCTACATGTCACGAGCCGCTTTTGTAATCGATAGATTGATGTCAGGCATCGGTTTGCCTGGCAACGCGTTTGTACCCTTGATTGTGGGATTCGGTTGCAACGTCCCATCCGTCATGGCCGCAAGAACACTTGGTCGGGAAAGCGACAGACTCATGACTATCTCTATGGCACCGTTTATGAGCTGCGGCGCTCGTCTTACGGTGTACGCGTTATTCGCGGCTGCTTTTTTCCAACAAAACGGCCAAAATATTGTCTTTGGCCTGTACCTTTTAGGAATTGCCTTAGCGGTATTCACAGGCTGGATTTTTCGTAAACAACTTTTCAAGGGCGAAATAACCCCTTCTTTTCAGGAAATGCCTGCATACCACATACCTGTCATACGCAATATATTGACTACCACTTGGTTCCGCCTGCGAGGCTTCGTTGTTAGGGCAGGTAAAACTATAGTAACCGTTGTCATTGTGTTGAGTTTTTTGAACTCAGTTAGCACCGATTTCACCTTTGGTAATGAAGACTCTGAAAATTCAGTGCTTAGCGTCATAGGCAAATCTATAACACCCGCATTTGCACCAATGGGCATATCTGAGGATAACTGGCCCGCAACGGTTGGATTATTTACCGGCATGTTTGCCAAAGAAGCCATTGTGGGCACACTTGACGCGCTTTACAGCGACCCATCAGACAACAGCGATGGCAGTGCGCCAGATTTAGTTGCCGCGGTGACCGAGGCCGTCGCCAGCATAGGGTCCGAATTAGTAGCGCTAGGCGGCGCATTGACGGACCCACTGGGCATATCAATTGGTGATGTTTCCGATTTAGAGGCAGTGACCCAAGAGCAAGGTGTTAAAGACACAACTTTAACCAATATGGCGACTTTATTTAACAGCCCCTTTTCTGCGTTTTGCTATCTGGTCTTTGTTCTTCTCTACGCCCCATGTGTGGCGGTATTGGGCGCGGTGAATAAAGAAGCAGGATGGAAATGGACCTTACTGGTCTTTAGCTGGTGCACAGGGCTGGCTTATATCACCGCTACAGTAATCTACCAGATTGGAGTATTTAGAGTGGATCCGGTTTTTTCCTCACTGTGGATTACCGCAATGCTTACAATACTCATCGTCTTTATTAGCAATCTGAAGCGGCTTTCGCGCAAAATGGTTCCCAAAAACATGATTCCAGCTATCCAGCTTTAAAGTGTATAAAGCACAGCGCTGCTGATCTGCTGAGCACCTTTTGAGACGCATTTAAGACCAGGTAGATAAATATTTCTGGGGGTGTTAATTGGAGTCTTGGTTTATCGAGGTTGCACGGATTGAGGGTCTAGAATTGAGGGCGCCGGCTCTGCTTGACAGCCCCAGTTTTTTGTTAAGCCCTATTTCTATAGGCCCTGTCTATTAAGAACTCATACTAGTGAGGGCTTAGAACCTCCACCGCTATTCGCCATTCGTTAAAACTTGTAAAACGCCAAAGCCGCAAGTAATCAGTAATAAAACCTTTCTCATCGTCGTCGGTGTCAGCTTCCATAATGCCGTAGGTGTAACCCATTTCTTTCGATTCTGACAAAAAGCCCCCTAGGTAGGTGAGACTGATAGGGTTGGTGGTAGATAGCTGGTTGTCCAAAAATGCGCCATAGACAGAACTCGCCGATTCGGCGCCAACCGCAGGCGCCATACCTGGCAAATAGACCCGGGAATTTTCAAGTCCAAACCTTAGCAAAGCCCTCTGCCCCCCTCTAAAATTGATAGATCGACCAAACAAATTATCCGCATCAATTAAGCTTTGGAGCGTATTGTTCTGATCTAGGGCGAGAACAGGATGAGCAGTTTCCGCAAATACCGGGATGGTGGCTTCGATATTAGGCTCAACCTCAAGACTCAAGAAGCCCGGGATTTGAACAACAATGTCCGACATCAATTCCCAGCGACTGTTACTCTTTTTCCAAATTGAGATTAAGTGGCCAAAGAGATTTTGATCTGAATCACCCGATTGGTCGATTATTGTTAGTGGTCCCGCGGACAGGCCTAGATCTCCCGCTCTTGATACATCAATATAGTGCGCCTTCCAGTTTATCTCTGACGCCGATTCCTTAAAAGCATCTGAGCTATAGAGTGCTGAGGCATCAACTGGGCCTTCTCTAAAAACTACAGAATCTTCCCCTAATATTTCAAGAAACGCCCGAGTTCTGCCTATTTCCGATGATCTAGCAGCAAAGGTTTGATCTGCGACTGCGATTTCTTGCCAGAACCGATACTGACCTGGCTCTTGAGCGGATAAAGGAGGGCTAAGCAACAAAGCAAAGAAAAAAGAAAGCCTAGTAAGAAAAGGAATAGTTTTTACCATCTCTAAATTTAAACATCACTCAAAGTAGATGAAATAAGATTCTACAGAGAATCCTCAGAATTTATAGTACTGAACTCAGTTTTGTAATTTGTCTCAAATGGCGGCTCGTGGCCGTATCGCTCGAATTGCTTAAGTCTACGATTGTTGTAGACTCATGCAGCCGCAGGTATTCGGTTCAAGCATTGATAGCAAACTATTAGAGTAGAGACTAACTCGCCAAATGAATCGACAAGTACTAAATTTACCGCACAGCAAACTGCTTAAATGCGCGAAGCTCCTTAGTTCGGCGTTCGCCGCCGTATTCCTGGTGCTTTTATCTTCCCCAAACATAGCTCAAACTATTAAAATAAGCAGCGAACCCGGGCCTCAAGCGGTAGCAGAAAACATAGAGTATTACGAGGACGCGTCAGAGTCCTTATCGATAGAAGATGTTTTATCACCTGGGTTTTCAGTCAACTTTCTCCCTTACAACCGTGACATTCTGCATTTTGGAATCACCAGCTCTGCCTATTGGATTCGCTTTAAGCTTGATTGGAGTGAAGCTGAGCCGGGCGCAACTAAAATCTTAGAGTTTGGACCGCCAAAAATAGTAAAAGGTGTCTTTCGCGGTGGAATTGAACTTTTCGTGGTCGATGAAAACGGCCAGCCCGTATCGAATTACGTTTTGGGCACACTAGGCAGCTCAAGAGAAGTCAAAACCTTGAGCAGAGGATTCGCGCTGATCTTAGATCAGAGCTACGGCAGCAATTTCTATTTACGTGTTACCAGTGCAAGACCACTGCGCCTGCCAATTAACCTATAGAGCATTGACGAGTACAGCAACGAAAGCATCATGTCAGATCTCTTTTTGGGACTTCAGTATGGGGTCATGTTGGCCATGATTTTTTACAATTTATTTTTGTTCGTATCCATAAGAGAAAACAGTTACCTATACTATGTTCTTGCCATTTCCACACAAGCTGCCTTTATATTTTTAGATTCCAAGCACCTTCGCTACTTATTTGGCGATGGGTATGGCAGTGGTTGGCTTGTCCAAATGGCAGAACGGAACATCTACCCTGCACTAGTTATAACGACATTGCTATTTCAGCGATCACTGCTAAGAACATGGGAAAACAATATAAAATTAGATCGCTCAGTCATTGGCCTTCTTGGCGGCTTTGTATTGACAGCTTTTCTAACCTTCCTACCCAATGAAAAAGTATTTCAGTATTTGTTTATGTTCTTGTTGATAGTTGCAATTCCAACGGCTTTCTACACAAACCTGGACGCCATTAGAAGAGGCAATGCAACCGCTGTTATCAATATGGCAGCAATTGGCGTTTTTCTTACGGGGGTCATCAACCTTATGTTCCTTCAATTTATACCTAGCTTTCCGAACAACACTCTCACTACCAATGCCTATAGCTTTGGTTTAATCGCTCAGGCTTTATTGCTCTCTCTCAGCTTGTCATATCGGTATAATCAAATAAAGCAGCAGAAAGAAGACGCCCAACGGCAAGCCATAATCAATTTAGTGCGCTCTGAAGAAATAAAAGATGATCTGCTGGCCAATGTGTCACACGAATTGCGCACACCACTATTCGGAATAAATGGTCTGGCACAGGCCGCGCTGACTGAATTCGAAAAAAGAGACAAAAACAGCTATTTAATTACTCAAAATCTCGAACTAATTAGAGCCAGCGGTGACCGCCTCACAAAGCTGGTCAACGATTTGTTAGATTTCTCAAGCTCGAAGGAAGATGCCACCTATGTCAAGTTTAGGGCAGTTGATATACACAGTGAAGTGACATTGGTAATGGCTGTTTGCCAGCCATTAATCGGTAATAAGAATATAACTCTGAGAACCGACATAGATCCTGACCTTCCAATGGTGTCTGGAGACGAAGACCGGCTCACTCAAATTCTTGTCAATCTGACCTCAAATGCAATCAAATTTACCTACGCCGGCGAAGTGCTGATTTCTGCCAGCGCCACCTCTGACTACAATATAACAATCAGGGTGAAAGACACCGGCATCGGAATTCATAAAACCGATCACGACACTATCTTTAAAGCCTTCGAGAAACTCCCCTCTCAACAAATGAATGCCAGTGGCATAGGCCTCGGCCTGCCCTTAGCTAAAAATATGGTAGAAATGCACCGCAGTGAACTGAAGCTTACAAGCGAGTTGGACGTCGGCTCTGAATTTCGATTCGATCTACGGATTTCCTTAGATCAAACCCGAGCGATAAAAGAGCCTAGCTTGCAACGGCAGATGATTAGACGTGCCGATTACTTTGACCAAGCGAATAGAAAAGATGATGCCCCAAAGCTTAGAAGTGAGCAGGAAACCACAATTTTGGTTGAAGACGATGATGAGATTAACCGAGTCGTCATGGGCCAGCAACTAGAAGAATACAATGTCGTTAAATCCACTAATGGCTTAGACGCATTGACCACTATTGAAGAAAACAAACCTGATCTTATACTGTTAGACCTGATGATGCCGGGACTTAATGGCTATGAGGTTTGCCAAAAAATTCGACAACAATACAGCCAAATAGAACTGCCAGTTATTTTAGTAACGACGAAAAATCATCTCGAAGATCTTACTCAAGGATTTAAGACCGGCGCTAATGACTTGTTGGCAAAACCATTTCATGGAGAGGAACTCAGGTCGCGGGTAGAGAATCAGCTTAGACTTAGCCTCCTACACAAAATCAATGAAGACAACGTTCGTTTACAATCGCAAATTGAAACCTACGCTGAAGCCGATAGAGAACTGCGCAGCTCGAGGTTCAGGCTCCAGCGAGTCTTGGAGTCAATTAACACTGGATTTATTGCATTTGAATTACCAGGTACGATATTTAGCTTGAACCAGCGGGCTGCTGATTTATTAGGAAGCGATAAAGAAACACTACTTGGGAAAAGTATCGGTTCTATCCTCTCTGATAACCAAATCAATGAAGGTGTCCGGGGTGCGATTACACAATGGGAGCTAGGCGACCTAAATAGCCTCGATAACAATCACGACTCACACAATACAAACCGTGACTCTCAAGATATCAGTAATCTTAACGTCGATCTCGAAGTCATCTATCCGTACAACAGCATCAACAAATCAACCAGAAAAACAATAGAGTTTACATCCAAGCTAAAACTCTTTGGTGATGATGAGGGCACCGGCGTGTTATTCCTTGAAGGATCGGACTCTGGACAAGACTTCAGTCAAACTGGCGTAATTACAGACACTGCAGAACTTGTCAGCCTACTCGGACAGGCCCAGCAAAATATTCGACGCATTGGCACAAGACTCAACGTTATGACCCCGTCGGAGATTTCTTATCATCCTGCAATGTTAGACAAGCTAGCTGGAATAGAAGACCTTATAGATTATATAGACGAACAATTACCCAGTGTCAGCAGCGAAGGCGAGTACCGTCAACAGTTGGTTACGCTTATGCGAGCCGCGCTTCACACATGGGAAGTCACAACTCAAAAATCTAAAATTGAATTGGCAGAAGAAAGCAACATATGGGCTGTCAGTATTGACGATGGCAGATTACGCACTCGTACTTTCGATCGCTATCTTCGATTAGAGCAATTGCCAAAAATACCCCGTTGGAGAGAGGTAGTGCGAACAGCCTATTTTGTTCTCTCAAATCCAGCAATCGAAGCCGAAACTAGAGCATCATTGGAATCTGAACTCGAAAAAACCAAGTCAATTTTAAAGAAAGCAGCCATAAGCTAGAACGCCCAAGCGAACAAAATTCAATCTCTACCGAGTCGTGTAAATAAAATGTACATACAACACTTCGGAATGATGCAGTACCCTTTTTCGTTGACGCCCAACACGCGTTACTTTTTGAAACTGCCTGCCCATGAGCAAGCTTTTCAACAACTTCTATTGGCCCTCACCGATCACGGTCAAATTTCCAAGCTCACTGGTGAAATTGGCGCGGGCAAGACCATGCTCTGCAGAAAAGTCCTTAATGCCCTAGCCAATCACAAAGACAAATATATAACCGCCTATATCCCCCACCCTTTCCTTGACGAAGAGGGAGTAATGCACTCGCTAGCTGAAGAGCTAGGCCTACCTCATCCGAACAAAGCAAGCTATAGAGAGCTACTAAAAGTCATTTCGCAAGAAATCATAGCTCAATCTAAAAACTCAAAGCAGGTGGTTTTATTTATAGATGAAGCCCAAGCGATGCCCACGGAAACACTCGCAGCACTTTTCCTTTTAACGACGATAGAAACCACGCACGCGCACTTTCAAGTGGTGTTGTTTGGTCAGCCCGAATTAGATCTTATTCTTGATCAGCCCGCACTGCGTCCGCTTTGTCAGGGTTTAAGTTTCTCTCATACCCTCCCAGCACTAGACCGTGAAGAAGTTGATGCGTACGTGGCGCATCGCTTGGCTAAAGCCGGCTATAGTGGCAAAAGCCTATTCTCTCAGGATGCCATAGACGCGGTTTTTCGAGGCAGTGGCGGAATTCCAAGGCTCATTAACATTCTTTGTCATAAAGCGTTAATGGTAGGCTATGGCAAAGGGGCGTTTACCATCCCTTTGGCTTATGTGAGAAACGCTATAACAGACACAGAACCAGCTCATAAGGAGCGAGGGTTTGCTGACAGAATTTTAGGTCGCTAACTGATTATCATTATTGGGTTGTAAGTCACTAGTCAAGCGCTATAATCTCGCTTCGTCTTTCGCTACCGGAATGGGTTTGTTTAATGACTGAAAAACTCTGGCAAGAATTAAGAGTTGAAGCAAAAAAAGTAATTGAGGAAGAGCCACTACTTGCAAGTTATGTACATGCCTGTGTGCTCAATCACGAAAGCCTCGCTTCATCTCTTAGCTTTATTTTAGCCAACAAACTCTCTGATGACGTTATGCCAGCTATAACCGTCCGGGAGTTATTTGATACTGCATTTTCAGACTCGCCCAAAATAATTGATGACGCTGTTTGTGACATCAAGGCGGTGTTTGAACGAGATGCTGCAATAAGCTCTTTTTTGGCGGTAATTCTTTATATGAAAGGGTTTCATGCAATTCAGGTACATCGTCTCGCTCACTATCTATGGAATCACAACCGAGTGGAACTGGCCTTGTTTATCCAAAGCAGGAACTCTGAAGTTTTCAGCGTCGATATACACCCCGCCTGCGTCATGGGCAAAGGAATAATGTTTGACCACGCGACAGGGATAGTAATAGGCGAAACAACAGCTATTGAAGACAATGTCTCGATCTTACAGCAGGTCACGTTAGGCGGAACAGGTAATGAGCAAGGGGATAGGCACCCAAAAATTAGATCGGGGGTATTAATAGCAGCCGGCGCTATAGTTTTGGGCAATATTGAGGTTGGTGAGGGGGCAATAATTGGCGCAGGCAGTGTCGTTCTCAACAACGTCCCCCCACACACCACAGTCGTTGGAGTTCCGGCGCATGTTGTTGGCAAACCTTGCTCTGAAACGCCATCTCAGACCATGGAGCAAAACGTTTTTAATGATGGGAATTAACTTTACCCCTTAAAAGCACCCTAGCCCAAGTGTGGATCAAAGCACTTCTAAGAGCCTATTATAATTAGAGGTAGGGTTAGAAACGGAAGGGATCCAAACCCAGCTTATAAATGCCCTCGCGCGAAGCGCACCAATGCAGATCTAGGCACACCCTGTAATAGGGTGTTTCCGCCCTGGTCAAAGCTTTTGAAGCGCTCAGCTAAATACGTTAACCCTGAACCTATCGGCATTTAATACGGAGTATCAATTTTCGCTAAGTTTCCCAAACATATTACTTTGGACCCGTTGCCTGCGCGGATCACTATAGCTTTAATTTGGTGATCCGCTAAATTCTGCGACTCGTCAATAATTATTAAGCTGCTTTGAAATGAACTTCCCCGAATATAATCCAGGGATTAAAACATGAGCGGCACCTTATCCAATACATATTCTCCAATGCTTAAGCAATTATCATCTTCCCAGTGCAGCGCTTCAAGTTTATCCGTTATGGCCCCTAGCCAAGGCTCCATTTTCTCTATTTCGGTGCCAGGGAGAAAACCAATACCCTCATCCAAGCTCTGGGTACTGCGCGTCACAATTATCCGGCAATATACTTTAGAAGGGGCAGCCTGCTCAATGGCAGACGCTAGGGCAAGAATGGTTTTACCGGAATCTGCTGCGCCCGTTAAATAAACCAAGTGTATATCTGGATCCCTTAGCAAATGCATTGCCATAGCTTGAAAGACGACTCTTAGTTTGAGACCCCATGTCTGAGTTTCCATCAACTCAACTAGGTCAATGTGCACAGAGTGACCTGGCTTTGCTCTGTCTCGGGACACTCGGAGGAATATTCGACCCTGCCCCTGCTGGCGCCACCTGATCCCAGAAAGAGCCTATAAAGCGAATATAGCCGGTGTTTAATTGCTCAATATCGCCAAGCAACAGGACGGCATGCCAATCCTGTGACTCAATTCCGAACATTGATGTCTTTAGTAACAAGAACAACTTAACGACCAAGATAACGATGCTTTAAGTCGCCAGCATCATTGAGAATTTTATTGTCATTTAACTGTGCTGGAATTTTCGCAAGATTTTCCGATGTCTCAGCATAAAAGCATAGGCCATACTGCAATGTCCTGAGCCGTCTGAGGAAGGCATTGGCACACCGTTTTCCACCTCCAAGGCGCCAGCTTGACTTAGTCATTTATCCAGCTCACGAATACCCTGATGACAGTCAGCGACGACGTATTAGCACCCATTCTTAAGCGCATCGAGTTCTTCTAAAACAGTGATAGGGATAACGACATGGTGTTCGTGAAAATTATGAATAGAGGCAGGGTCGTGAATGAAAACGTTTGTGTCCAAGACATAAAATATGGGATCACAGCAGGTACTAAATTCTAACGAATTTTAAAGAATTTCACTTCGCTCATAGGCTATGAAGCTCCTTTATAGTCAATTTACAATAAGACTATGCGTCCGTGTTGGTATATGCATTCGTGCAGTTATAAGTGCTGTTATTACTTGGCAATATCAACACTTATTTCATCCAAGGCTAACTATTTTTAGCCGGCCCGATGCTTGCTGCTGCGAAGGAAGCAGTGTATCAATTTTATATTGCTGGGCTATCAACACCACTGCCTTTAGAAAAAGGCGCTTTAGGTATAGCTGGTAGAATCCCCCTATCAACAGACTAGCTACTACTTGCTGAAGTGTTAAAATTAAGGCTCAAAGTACTGTTTCGGGGCAGCAAGCTTTTGTAGCAGTCGATGAATAATACCTTACCAATATTGCTACTCTTAACTCGCTTTAACCGGACTACCTATAATAACTTTTGTAGGGGTATAGCGCAGAAACATAGCAACAGCCAATATAAAGCTTAGAGCCTCGGCAATCGGTAACGCAACGACAAACAGATAATCAGTCAACAGAAAATAAAATAAAATAAGCAAGCTCGCCGGAAAGACTAGACTGCGACACAAGGCGATAAGGCCAGATTGCAAAGGTAAATGAATAGCCGTTAAATACCCTGACACCAACATATTAATCCCAGCGAATAGGAATAATGGCCAAACATAAGTAATAAAACTGTTGGCTAAGCCAATAGTTACGCCGCTATTATAGTCATCAACAAATATCAGAATCAATGCCTCACCCGCCAGTAATAATGCACTAATGAAAACTATGCTCATCAACACCACAGCGACAGTCGCGGTGATCATGAATTGACGTATTCGCTGGCTATTACCCGCACCAAAATTCTGCGACACCATCACCTGAATAGAGTCAGATATAGCAAAAAACGCCATAAATCCTAGCATCAACAAATAATTAACGACGGTAATTGCGGCAACACCATCTACTCCAGCTCGCTGAATTAACATCCAATTAAAAATAAGAGCAATAATACCACCAGATATTTCATTGATGAATTCTGAAACACCATTATATGCTGCCTGAAAAACTTCTCCCCAATTGCTTTGCCGCATTCGGAAACTGAGCACCCGACTAGTCGTAGTGAAGTAAAACATCAACACAGACATAGAAAATAACTGCGACAAGCCAGTTGCATAAGCTGCACCTTCTAGGCCCCAACCGTAAACAGCAATAAACAAATAATCCAACACCATGTTAATAACCGCGCCAACCATTAACGCAGCGGCGGCGAGATTAGGCGCGCCATCCATCCGCACAAAAAAATACAACACAACCGTAATTAATTGCGGCAGTAAAAACGGCATAATAATTCGATAATATTCACTCATTGTCGGAAACAACTCTGGCGTAGCACCAAGCGCAAAAAATAATTGAATTTCAAATATCAATGCCAGCGCTATTGCCACGCAGGCATACAACAAAACGAACAATAAAGTCTTACTAAAAATTGCTGATGCAGCCGTAACGTTCTTTTCACCCAAGTATTTACCACTACGCACTGAGCCACCTATCGATAGCATTATGCCAACTCCAAACATCAGCGTAGTAATAGGGATGATTAAATTAACAGCTGCTAATGCGGTAGTACCTAAGTAATTACCAATGAATATCCCATCAACCAACGATGCCGATGTCATGGCAATAAGCCCAAGCAGCGAGGGCATTAAATATTTAATAAAGGTAGGAACTATTGAGCCAGTTAGCGCCGGGTTATCTTCTACTTTGTTAGCATTCACACTTAAAGTCTCTAAATCGCTTACTTGATGTTGCTCTTTTACAGGATTATCTGACACACCAACTCATAGACGTACTGACTATAACACTACTGAGGCTTTCACTTTTGATCAGTATGTTATAAAAATTTAATTATTCAATCGGCTAACATATACCTCTAGTTACCCGCGTAAGTATCTTTGTAGAAATAAGTTGTTTGTCTTGACTGGCCACATCCTCCTGAATTTTTAAATGGCCGAGATGATTGCTATATCAAGAGGGAATCGAAAGTTTTCAGCTCTTATAACGTAGTGAAAAAACCGCGAAACAGCGGTTAAAGTAGTAGCGTGAATCAGGAAACCTTATTTATATTCCCGTATAATTATTATTATATATATATATTGGAAGGCTGTAGCAATTCTTTATAAATTAAATGAATGTGGATGTTTGAATGCTGCCTTTTTTAACCAGCAAATTGAATTAAAACACCAGCGGCAATAGCGGACCCGATAACACCCGCAACATTAGGGCCCATTGCATGCATAAGCAGGAAGTTGTTCGGGTTTGCTTCCAGGCCTACTCGGTTTGCAACTCTAGCGGCCATCGGCACAGCCGACACGCCTGCGGCACCAATCAGGGGGTTAATTTTGTGCTTTGAAAAAACATTCATCAACTTTGCCATTAATACGCCGGTTGCGGTCCCAATAGAAAATGCGACTATCCCTAAAAGCAATATTCCAAGAGTACTTGCCACCAAAAATTCATCGGCCACCAGCTTAGACCCAACTGACAAACCGAGTAAAATTGTCACTATGTTTATTAAGGCATTTTGAGCCGTATCAGAGAGCCGAGTAACTACGCCACATTCTTTCATTAAATTGCCAAAGCAAAACATACCGAGTAATGGCGCCGCACTGGGTATCGTTAATGCCACTAAAAGTAACAGCAATATGGGGAATACTGTTTTTTCAGTCTGAGACACTTCTCGCAATTGGACCATAGTGATACTGCGCTCAGCTTCAGTAGTTAAGGCTCTCATAATAGGAGGCTGAATCAGGGGGACTAGTGCCATATAAGAATAAGCTGCAACAGCAATCGCCCCCAATAACTCAGGCGCAAGTATGCCGGATACATAAATCGCAGTTGGCCCATCCGCACCGCCAATAATACCGATGGCGGCGGCTTGTTTGACACTAAAGTCAAACACCCCAAAATCAGAAAGAACTAGAGCACCAAGCAAGGTAGAGAAAATCCCAAACTGGGCAGCAGCTCCAAGTAATAAGGTCTTAGGATTCGCTAGCAATGGACCGAAGTCGGTCATCGCACCAACACCCATAAAGATTAGCAACGGAAACACCCCGGACTCAAGTCCCATCACATAAAACTGATGAAGAATCCCATCCCCCACCGCAATATCAACCCCTGGGATATTCGCTAATATTCCACCAAAACCAATAGGCACTAGTAGAAGAGGTTCAAAGCCTTTCTTGATTGCCAGATACAGGAGCAAAAGACCAATGACAATCATAAAAGATTGCGCAAGTGATATTTGAACGATGCCAGTAGTTCGCAAAAGTTCCAGGAGCTGATCCATTTTTATTCCTTTTAACCAGTAACAGTAGCAAAGCTGGGCACTACGATAGGGTTATTAAATCATCGCCGACTTTCACCGCATCACCTGCTTGAAAATTTACTGATTGAACAATGCCCTGGCTAGGAGAGCGAATCTCAGTCTCCATTTTCATCGCCTCAAGTATTAAGATTACATCTCCTTGTGCAATTACATCACCGACCTTTACCAACACGTTGAAGACATTGCCTGCCAGTGGCGCAGGGACAGCAAATGAAAGCTCGGACAATGAGGGTCCGGGTTCTGCAGGCTTTCCTTCTTTTTGTTGCGTGACTAGTTGCGTGATATCGCCGCCGTCAGTAACTTTAACAACATAGGCCTTTCCTTCCAGCTCAACGGTGTAGACCCCTTCCTCTGATTTCGGGGCTAATGATGCAGACTCTGATATTTCTGGCAGCGCTTCAAAGACATTAGGGTTGTTTCTATTTTTCAAAAATTTTAGCCCAACCTGTGGAAACAAAGCATAAGTTAAGGTGTCATCAATTTCGTTAGCGAGAGTAAACCCTTCATCTTTGGCTAAAGTAGTTAGCTCACCTTTTTGCTTTTCGAATTCAGATTCTAGTAAATCTGCTGGCCTACAAGTAATTGCGTCCTTACCCTCTAATACCTTTTCTCGTAGCTCTTTATTTACCGGCGCTGGCGTTGCGCCATATTCCCCTTTAAGCACACCCTCCGTCTCTTTGGTAATGGTTTTATATCGTTCACCAGACAGCACGTTAAGAACTGCTTGGGTTCCCACAATCTGCGAGGTTGGCGTCACTAGGGGGATAAACCCGAGGTCTCTCCGCACATTTGGAATTTCCTCCAACACTTCGTCAATCCGGTCGCCCGCGTTTTGCTCGCGAAGTTGAAGCTCCAAATTAGTGAGCATTCCACCAGGCACTTGCGCCACAAGAATCCTGGAATCAATTCCTCTTAATGACCCCTCAAATTTCGCATACTTTTTCCTCACTTCACGGAAATATGCTGCTATTTCTTCAAGCAAGATTATATCAAGGCCTGTATCTCTGCCGGTACCCTCTAGCATGGCAACAAGAGACTCCGTCGGCGAATGCCCGTAGGTCATACTCATCGAAGAGATGGCCGTGTCGACATTATCAATTCCAGCCTCTATTGATTTCAAGTAAGTTGCTGTAGACAATCCTGTTGTTGCATGGCATTGCATGTGAATTGGAATCGATAATGAATTTTTTAGTCCTGAAACCAATTCAAACGCATCATAAGGGCGAAGTAAGCCGGCCATGTCTTTAATGCAAAGAGAATCCGCTCCCATGTCTTCAATAGCACGCCCCATATCTAGCCAAGAGTCAATTGTGTAGACCGGACTAATGGTGTAGGACATTGTTCCCTGAGCATGCTTACCCTGCTTCTTAACTGACTTAATGGCAGTTTGCAGGTTTCGCATGTCATTCATCGCATCGAACACTCTGAAAATATCGACTCCGTTAAATGCTGCCCGCTCAACGAATTTATCTACCAAGTCATCAGCATAATGCCTGTAGCCCAAGATGTTCTGCCCCCGGAATAACATCTGCTGCGGGGTGTTAGGCATTGCCTTTTTAAACTCCCTAATTCGCTCCCATGGATCCTCGCCAAGATATCTAATACAGGCGTCAAAAGTAGCTCCGCCCCAAGATTCCAACGACCAGAACCCAACCTGATCTAGCTTCTCAGCAATCGGGAGCATGTCGTCGAGTCGCATGCGTGTCGCCAACAATGATTGATGGGCATCACGCAAGACCACGTCAGTTATACCAAGGGGGATTTTTTTATCGACCATTCTTTTCTCTTTTTATTAGTCAGCTATTCAATTTTTTCTTTATCTGGGGGGGGCTAAACGGGTCCGTCTGTGCTCTCTTACCACAGCAGTAATAATGGCTATAGTTTGCTGAGACGGCCCTGCTAGAGGTGAGTTCAACTCATTAGGAGTGCTAGAAATGGCAGAATCTGAGTTTTCAATCCAAAATCTATTTATCAAATAGGACATAAGGTGAGTGGCAAAAATCAAAAGGGTAAGAAATACAAAAACTGTACCCATGCCGAACATTGCCAAATTAATCCCTTGACTGATTAAGCTATCCATTTCCAATCACCCCCAAACTTTCAGTGAATAAATTATACTAAACCCGAAGCTTATAAGCTAACCGAAGGACAGATGTTGGGAGACAGTAACTAAGGCTGTTTAAAATGCGGGCGCGGGGATGTAGATCAGTGTGGCATCAGACATTTGCGCAACACCATCGACCAGTCTGGGCCTAAAGCGCAAAGATTGCACTTTAGGGCTTAGCTTGCTGGCCAGCGCATTTGCTGTTTCTGTTGATTCCACAAACTTTAAATTTTCAGCTACGCCGATACTCGCTCGCTTACTTCTGCGAAGCAAGCGAGCAATTTCTGGAGCGCCACCAATACTGAAAGAAAAAATAGCAAAGCCTGTATCGCTATTTACGCGTGTTGGCATTGAGACAGGCGTCCTTACAAACGGAAAATTCGAAGACCATTCAGAGAATACAATTTTATCGCTGACATCTATTTCACCAAGATTGGCATGACCGAGGGGTGAAGTTGATTCTTGTAACGCTAGCTTGAGAGAGGGATAAAACTGGGGCTCAGGCAGCAATTTAGGCCGGTCAAAAAAAGCATTTATGGCCGCCTCGTCCTGAACAACCTCTGTCAGACTGTTAAATGCCGCTTTATAGGTGGCCAATGCATTCTCACCTTGCCGGAACAAAGCATCCCAATCGGCAATATACAGTTGAGCCATGGCAACAGCTTCGAGATTCACAGGCTCCTGAACACTGTAAATACCTTTAATCTGGTTTAGTAGCCTACTGCCCATTTGGTAGTAGACCACATCCATGTATTCAACCGCTCTTGTACGAATGGTATTGCCAACTGCTACTTCTCGCAGGTTCCTACTTGTTAGACCAGACCGATCAGTGGCGACTTTTTCAAGATAAAGATTATTTAAAGTATTATAAATTATTGGCACCAGCATAGGATTCTCCGCCCCCCATAGCGCCTCAGCCACGGCAAGAGCAAGCCAGTTAGCTCTAGATCCGTTACGCAAATGAAATGCCTGATGTGCCTGCAGATCCTCTGAGACCCCCCTAAGGTGAATATCGGACATGGCGACCAAACCAGCCATCAATTCTGGTGTCACGAATGTTGCTTTCTTAGTGTAAAGCCAAAAGAGGTGATCTAACTGTGCTCTGGCGTCATCCCAATTCCCAGCATTGACAATATTGAGAATCTTTTTCTCTTGATAGGGAAACTGGCTCGGAGTGAACAAACCTTCACTAATGCGGACTATTTGGATAGCACGATCTAAGGCTCTATGTGCTTGCTCATACCGACCTTCTAAAATGAGCTGATCTGCAACAAATTCGAGCGGTTCAACTAGACCTCTATCCATTGGACTTAAATTCCGCTCTAGTCCGCGCAAGTTGGCAAGCGCTCGATCAAGGTCTCCCAGCGGTAGGTCTTGATCCAGTGACTGTGCTATCAATATACTCGGAAGTACAAGAATTAAGACTAAGGCTATAACTGGCGTCTTCATAGTGGAGCCTGCTTTACTAATTATCTTAGAGAATACTTTATTAGCCAGCCATTACAGAGGTTGCCCACCAGATTAAATAGATTCTCCTAAACCGTCAATACCCTTTTTTCGTGGCACGCAAGCTAATATCGCTATTTTTGATATGGTTGCTTATACTCATCTATATGTCACTATTTCAAACAACTCATGGAGATTGACGATGAATAAATTCTTAAAACCGGCTGCTATTTCACTGGTCTCGCTTACCCTAGGTTTAGGAATGGGCGTTCTTTTCACCAGCTCTGCGCAAAGCCAGAAAGTATTTGAACTACGGACTTACACCGCCACCCCCGGCAATCTAGAAAAGCTTCACGCCAGATTCAGAAATCACACGACTCGGATTTTCAATAAGCATGACATGGAAGTAGTTGGCTACTGGTCACCAACAAGTGAAGAGGAATCTAACGACACGATAGTGTATATGCTCGAACACGCCAGCCGCGATGCCGCTAGCGCTTCTTGGTCGGCATTTATTCAAGATCCCGAATGGAGTGAAGTCGCAGCGGCATCGAATGCTCAGGGCGATATTCTTGGCTCTATTGCGAGCAAGTATTTAGTAGCAACAGATTATTCACCCATGAAGTAATAGGATTAACATCCAATCTCAAATAAATGAGGCGTGGTGGGATTGTAAAAAAGTGAATCAAATTTAATCCAGAGTCAACCGGTTCACTTTTAACTTAGCAGCGATTATAACGCGCTAAAACACCAATGGATTATTGAATAGTTTAACAGTGCCGTAAGCCAGCTCAAGCAGGTCAAGCGTGGAGATCAACTCGGCAACCCAGTGAAACATTAACCCGCTAAAAAGAATTACAGATACGCTTATTGCCGCCAACTCTTTGTCACCAATCTTTTTATCATCTGACATTACTATTCTCCTGATTCACTCTACGAGAGCGACAACTTCTTAACTGAAACCAATCCATCGACCGGAAGCTGCTACGGTAAACCAAACCAAAATTGACGTAATTGCCATACCACGAATGATCCAAGGATTAATTTCGCTGTGAGGTTTGCTGTTTAGCAGCGGTTGTTTGACCAAAAAGACAAAAGCGGCTCCCGCCGCTAGCGCCAACATTTTCACCCAAAACACAGGCATGTAGTAAACTTTGTCCGCAACACCCGCAGCGCAAAAAATCCCAGTCAGCACGGCTACGATAAGTGCTACCTTAAACGCCTTGTGAGTCCCATTACTAATGACCTCTGAAGGCGTACTCCTAAACATCACGCCGAGCAAACGTAGATCGGTGGTAAGAACCAAACCGCCAAGAGTTCCCATAGCGAGTAAGTGCATTGCTTGAACGGTAGCGTAAATGGAGCCGTAAGTTGTGCCTATGTACCCGAGTGGAGTGGAATTTTTCAACCATTCGAAAGCCGGCAGCAAGCTAGGATATATGGCTGCACGCACTTGCAACACTTCTAACCCTACAATCACTAGCAATACCAGAAACACCGTCAAGGTTGTTTTGTATTGGCTCAAAATTGTACTGAACATGCTAACTCCTAAAATTTAAACTTGTTAATCTAGCAAATCACCAGCTAGCCACGTATTGCTTCGCTATAGCGCCTTAAGTTGGTCTACACAGCCAGCAGCCCAGAGAATCGTTGAGTTCTGAGTCTTATCACAATCTACCCAGTCATAAGGAATATAGCGCCCCATTGTTACGACCCCACACCAAAGAACTAGCGACAATATTGCCCCAACTCGCAAATTTCTAGGGGCTACGGAATCATTATCCCAGTTGCCATCTGCCGCTTTCATTCTTGCGTTAAAAATCCAAGCGTTGATAAAAGCCAAAACTAGCAAAACCATTTTAATTCGAAACCATAGACTCTGGATGGTCTCTACAGGTTTTGCATAAACAAGCAAAAATCCAGTTATGAACATAATCGCAAATCCAATCATCATTGGTTTGTGAAGACGCTCAGCGATGGTTGAAGCGGAAACGTTGGGTAAAATCCAGCCCAGCATTCTGAAATCAATTATAAATAGTGAGCCAATAGAAACCATCAAGGTCAAAACGTGAGTCGCCTCCAACCAACTGTAACTGTAATAGCCCGCGACCAGCATTTGACTATATTGTTGCGCTTCCATCCACTGGCCAAATTGCAACAGTACTTCGTTAATCAAAATCTAAACCTCTCGTTAGTTCTTTTATTATGTGCACCCAGATTGCACCTTCACGAATGATAAACATCCTTGCCCATGGAGTCCACCGCCGTATGCGATGAACTCCATGGCGATTGATTTGAGTCAATTCACACTCTAAAAATTGCGCCTAATCACTAATATTACGCTTTCGATATTCGGACGGCGTGACACCTGTAATTTCTCTAAAAGCATTGTTAAAAGGAGTAATCGACTGGTACCCCACCGTCAACGCAATAGTCAATACGGGTACATTGATGTTCGTCTTTTGCGAAAGTTCTTCACGGGCGTCGTCAATTCTATATTTATGCAACATTGCATTAAAATTTCGAAACCCGAGCTGCTTATGAATGAACGCCCTTAATCTGTATTCTGGTAAGCTTAGCTTCTTTGCCAGCATGGAAATTGTCAAGCCAGCCTCTCGATAAATTTTTCCGTCGCTAAATGATTTATTAAACGACTCGATATCGAAGGCTGCAGAGGGTTCTTGGAACTGCTCCTCAGTCAATTCCACAACTTTTCGTATTACCGATGTTAAGGAAACATAGTCAAATCTTAAAGCCACCAGCAACATGCCGAAGGCCAAAAGCGCTATTGCATAAATAATAACAGCTCGCTCGTTGGCATGGTCCCTAGAGCCTCCCTCTAAAAGGAAATTCTCCACAAACACTACGCTAAAAATAAGTGCACCCTGAACACCGATAATAAACCAGCGTAGTATCCGCCGATCATCAACTAAATCTGCACGCCATCCTTTTAAGGTCCAGTACATGGCAAAGCCCACAAAAAACAACTGTAAAACATCCAAGCTAACCCCTATTAAGGCAACCACCTCGCTACTAGCCGCACCCTCGTCTAACAGATTGAACATTAAAAGTCCGAAATCAAGAAGTATTTGGGCAGCGAAAGCGATAGCAAAAGATAAAGGAAAACGATCGTGTTCTTGAAATATTAAGAAGCAGTAGATCATGAAAAGGCCACAGACCGAGCTGGCGCCCATATTGATAAAAAGCCGCCAATTACTTAAATCTAACTTGAACTGAGGGTCAATGTGCTGACCTGTCATGCCATTAAGAAGATAAAAAATGATAAAAACAGCCATGACTGCGAACACGCGGGCACTCGCCGCTTTTGGCTCGGCTTTTATATAACCGGTTGCTAGTAGCAAAATAGACAGAATTGCGACTATTTGAGCTGTAAATAACAGCATTGGATTGGGCACGGTTAATTCCTAAATACGAGCGATTTCGCGATTTCGACCTTAACTGAAGCCGAGAAAAAATACAAAGTTATACTGCCTACTCAAAATTTTGAGCAACCAGCCCAAACCTCAGCGGCACAGAATTCTTTCGCATCTGAAACACACCTTAACGAGGAACAATTCCTAAAACCGAACGCTGGAACAAAAGACTAAGGTTAAACCGATATATCAGTATTTTTTTCAGCCTGTGAGCAAGACTAAAAACCTTCGAAACGCACCAGTTTAGGGCTTATAGACCACAGTGCTACCAGCCTATATGTATTCCCAACCGAAGGCTCAACAGAAGTTGCGCGTGTGAATTTATGTCACTATGATTATGCCCGCCAACGCTTTCGAGTTTTTGAGTTTTTGAGTTTTTGAGTTTTTGAGTTTTTGAGTTTTTGAGTTTTTGAGTTTTTGAGTTTTTGATTCAAGGCAGCATAAAACCTTGGAAAGTTATCAAAAAGCTTTTAAAATATAAAAAGTTACAAAAATATACTAAAAGAGTATTAGAACCACAATGAAGAGTTAATAAAATCACATAAAGGGAGATCGTAATGCGTAGTAATTTTCCGTGCAAACGTAGAGGCCTAAGCCTAGCAGTAATGATTGCTAGTACAGGGTTTGCTTTACCAGTTGTTGCTCAAGACTCAGAAATTGAAGAAGTAATTGTCACGGGATCTTTTATCCGCGGCACTCCTGGCGACGCCCCGTCCCCAGTTAATGTGATCGACCGCGCGGCTATAGACGCTCAAGGCGCGACAGGTATTTGGGACGTTATCAGAAACATGGAAGTAAATTCCGGTTCTGATACCAGTGTAGCCGGCTCCAACGATCCAGGTGGTGCAGCCACAAGCCAGTTAACGGGAACTGCTCAGGTCAACCTTCGAAATCTTGGTGCTAACTCTACCCTCACTCTAATTAACGGCAAGCGCTTCACCCCAGCTGCTGTTGTCACAAATGCCGGTCAAGAATTTGTCGACCTGAACTCTATTCCTCTAGTCATGACCGATCGCGTTGAAGTCCTGACCGACGGCGGCTCTGCCCTTTATGGCTCTGATGCTGTTGCCGGTGTGGTTAATGTGATTATGCGCACTGACTTCGAAGGCTTCGAACTCTATGGCGACATTCAAGGCGTTGAAGCTGCTGGTGACCTTTTTGACCGGACTATTAGTGCGATTTGGGGCTGGGAGAGCGATGACGGCGATACCAATTTTGTAATCTCTGGAGAGTATTTCGAACGCGACCCTGTCGGTGAGCAGTATGCCAATTTCTTTGATGCCGATGCCGGTCAATACAACGGCCAAGTCAGCGGTGTCGGCGTGCCGTTAGTCCTGCCCGGTAATGTGCTAAACCCGGCTTATATCCAAAGCGACTTAACAGCTCTAAATATTTCTCAAACGGGTAACCGCAACATCGTTTTGGGCGACCCTCTTTGTGCGGGTCTTTCGGGCCCCAACGGCCCTTTGTACACGGACAATCGTTACAGCGACCTCGGTCAAAACCAGGCTGACTGTTTCGAATCTGATTTAGACTATACCTTTATATCTCTGGGCCAGGAGCGTGCAAGTTTTGCTGCCAGCTTCGAGCATCGCTTTAGCGACAGCGTAGAATTTTATTCGTTTTTTCAGCATGCCGATTCAGACACTCAAATCCAAGATGACGGTGTCGCCACCTCCCGCTCTGTTCACCTCATGCTGCCTCCTCCCGGCGCTAGCTTAGCCGGCGGTCCTGGACCTGGCGGCCCAGGCCCAAGCCCCGTTAATGCCTTTGTTGGCAGCGTAGCTGAGTTAGGATTTTTTGCAGCCGCAGCAGGTAACGTTCGTCCTGGCCCTAATGACATTACCAATTCTCCGCTAGATATTCGCAATGGCGGCATTGGCACAGGTATGTTTGGCGGTCAAGTTCGAACCGGTGATCCACGAACCGGCAACACCCGTTCAAATCAAAGTGTCACCTCAGGAGTTCAGGCCGGACTGCGTGGTGACTTCGTTATAAGCGATCGCAGCTTTAACTGGGATGTCAGCTATTCATGGAGCGGAACCAGTTTTGAACAGAACTATTTGACCTTAAACCGTGAAAACACAGAGTTGGCATTACAAGGTTTAGGGGGCCCTAACTGCACTCCAAACGGCACATCTGACTTCGACTTTGTTGCCAATGACCCAACTGGCGCAGTTCTAGGCGGATTATCTAATAACTTCAATGACTTTCCGTTTCCAGGCTATATCTTGAACTTGCGCGAGTCTTTATCCCAAGGCCTAACAAGCAGTAACCAAGGTCAAGGTGGGTGTGAGTTCTTCAATCCTTTCCTGACTAAGCTAACGGATCCGGCTTTAGCAAACTCTCCGGAACTTCAAGACTGGATGACTGAAGACATTAAACGTGCAGATAAACGTAACAAGCTAGCGGTATTCGACGCGGTCATTTCCGGCGAGCTATTTGAACTAAGCGGCGGTACTGCTCAGTTTGCAGCCGGCGCCCAGTATAGAGAGCGTAGCGCTCAATCAAGAGCCCCTGCACTCAATTTGCCTGGCGTTCAGGCTATCACCGGCTACGATGCAGGCGGCACACCCGATGAGTTCCGTTACAGCACTAACAACCTTGAATGCTCTAACTGTATCTTTGATTTCGAGCATACCCGCGATGTGAGATCGGTGTTCTTAGAATTATCATTGCCGATCATTGAGAATCTAGAATCTCAAATCGCGCTTCGCTATGAAGACTATGGGGGTCAAATCGGCAGCAATGTATCGCCTAAGATTGCAGCCAGCTACAGACCAATTGAAGACCTTTTAATTCGTGCTTCATGGTCACAATCCTTCCGCGCGCCGAACATTGGTGTCTTATTTGAGTCTTTTGAGTCTTCATCAACAGAAATCAGAGACCCAATTAGCACTCAAGCCGTGCGTGCAGGATTACTGCCACCAACGGTTGCAAACGGTGAACGCGAGAACAGCTTTACTCTCGGTGCACCTAACCCGAACTTAGGCAATGAAGAGTCTGACACTTTTAACATTGGTATTCAGTGGACTCCGAGCGGCACTCTTAATGGTTTAAGTATTGGCGCAGATATATGGCGCTTCGAAGTTTCAGACCGCGTATTGCCGCAGGCCCCAATCGCTGCTTTACAGCCAGAGCTTGACGCGTTCTCACTTGCAGCAGCTGATCTATCGAACTACGTGGACAACGCTTCCGTACAGGCAGACGCTAGCCCGCAGTTTGCCTCATGTGATCCTACTGCTATCGCTGCCCAGTTCGGTATCGATTCACCTGAGCGTTTAGAGTGTGTGGTAGATCCTCGCACCTACCGCGTAGAAGGAATTCAGCGCTTGGCCGGTTCAACTGAAGCGGATTTGGTAACGATTGTCTTGCCTGCAATTAACTCAGGCGGCATCCTCGTTGACGGCATTGATCTTAAAGCCGGTTATACATGGGATAACGACTGGGGTCGTTTCCGTGTCGCTGCTGAATATACCCACGTTCGTCAATATGATGTAAGTGATATTCCAGGGCTAGGAAATGGACTGTCAGAAACTGGCAGATTTGACGCGGCTGGCACCTCAGGCCAAGCACCTATAGTTCGCTCTCTTCCTGATAACCGCGGTAATATCAATATGAGCTGGACCAAAGATGGTCACAGACTTACCGTGATTAATCGCCATATTGGTTCATACGATGCTTTAGAATTTGCAGGTCGTTTAACAACTACCTCTGATGCTTTGCTACCGTTTCTTAAGCCAAAAATCGAGAGCTATCAGACATGGGATATGAATTACACATACACCCATGCCTGGGGCAACAGCAATCTTGGCTCTACCAATTTCACGCTTGGTATGATCGATGCTTTCAACGAAGAAATACCACAGTTCAGATTCCAAGAATTTGATCGCTCTGTCTTTGATGGTCGTGGCCGCCGCATCTACGCGCGCGCGCTTTGGTCTCTATAGAGCAAGCTGACGTGAGCTAGCCGCTTAAATTTTAAGCCTAGAGAAAACAAAAACGGCGATGAGAGATCATCGCCGTTTTTTTTCACCCGCTGTTTATGCCACTGCCAGGTTATATACCTTCTCGATTATGGCCTGCTCTGCCTGCTACAGCTTTTGCTTTCTTAGCTTCTTTTCTAACGAGGATTCCACATCTTTCAAAATTTTATCGATGCTGGTACCACCCTGCTCATCAAAATCATATTGATTAAACAAATTGATAGTGAACTCCGATCTTCGGCCAAAAGCCAAGACTTTCTCAAAGTAACTATTTGGACCTTGATTCAACAGTATGATATCCAAAACAAAGGCTAGTAGAGAAAGTGCTGACAAAAAGATGTCACGGAAAGCATCGATATAGAGCTTCAATTGAAACACCAGAAATTTACGCACTGATGGCCAGTATCTTTTCATAACGAGCACCTTTTCATAGCCAATATTTTTAGAGAAAACCCAGCAAAAGTCTAATTTTATCTTAATCTAGCGGGGATACGAACTCAAAAATAAGAATGAGAAAAAACGAAGGTATCAAAACCTTCATCGACAAAGGATAAATTAGTCAAAATTTACAGCAGCTCAAAACTTATTGGCAAGTATAAAAGCTCACCCCACACCCTGAGAGGGGTCAGGCTGAAGGGCCAGCAAAGCGCAATGAAACCGTCCAAATGAAGATTAATTCAATTTCGAGTTTCAATACTTAGACGGCGACAACTTGCAAAGGTTACAACCAACTGAGACGAAGTGAAGTAATCATGAGTCAGCTCGCTTAGGTATTGATTAGTAGCTTTAGCGACACGGAATAAGACATTGTTTTTCTAGTCGCCTGATGTTTAGTCGCTGAAATTTAATTCATGACAAGTTGCGCCAGCTTTAAAAAAGCCCGTTTGGATTAAATGGCCGCGTGAAAAAAACCCTAAATTCACGTAAACTCAGTTCGCTTTAAAACCAAAGAAAAGTAATATGTCTATTATAAAATTTAATCTAGCTGCCCGGTTATTGGTCTTGAGCATTAGCTTGCTAACCGCTCTGAATCCCCTTTATGCAGCAGATGGTCCTTGGCGGCTTTCTGATGCCTTAGGCTTAAGTGATGGATTTACCCTTAGTGGAGAGTATCAGCCGCGATTAGAGCACTATGACAAAAATGTGCAACTTGGCGCTAGTGACAACGACAAAATAATGGTTTTGAGAACAACGCTAAAAGCTGAATATCAGAAAGGTGGCTTTAGCACCCAATTTGAAATTCAAGATGCACGGCAGCAATTAGCAGACAAAGACGCAGATATTAGAAACATACATGTCAGCGTACTTGATATTCTTCAGGCCAATGTTGGCTATACTTTCGGCACAGTAAATACCAGCGAAATCCGCGTAGGCCGGTTTACTCAAGACTGGGGCAGCAGAACGCTTGTGGCGAGAAACCGTTTCAGAAATGCAATCAACACGTTTGAAGGTATTTCTTTTATCCACAAACGAGCAAATGGGAATGAATTCAAGTTTTTATCAACCCAGCCCGTTAGGCGCACACCTCGAGATCGATTAAGCTTACTCAACAATGACCGTGAGACCGATAAGTCGAGTTCAGCTCTGCGCTACCATGGTGTATTCGCTAGCCTACCGACACTCCTGTCAGGCATGCTTCCAAGTGCGTTACCGGATTTAAAACTAGAGACTTATTATTTATTGCTCCAAGAGAAAGACACCAGCACACTAGAAACTGCCAATCGGCGTCTTCATACATTCGGCTTTCGTGTTCAATCAGCTCCTTCAATCAACGGCTGGGACGTGAACGTAGAGTCAATTTTCCAAGCCGGCACGCGACGAGGTTCTAGCAATCCAATTGATACTCAGAATCTAGACCACCGCGCCTTTTTTCAACGCGCTGAATTGGCCTACAGTTTTGATGTCCCCTCCAAACTCAGAGTAATATTTGAATTTAACTATGCCAGTGGCGACGAAGACCCTTTAGACCAGAACAGCGGTCGCTTTGACTCTCTGTTTGGAGTAACTGCTTTTGAATTTGGGCCAGTTGCGCTCTACGCCCCTTTCAATCGGAGCAATTTGGTAACTCCAGGCATTCGATTGACTGCTACGCCATGGAACGGTTTCAGTTTGATGGCAGACTATCGCCATTTTTGGCTAACCCAAGACAAAGACAGCTGGGGTAGAACAGGACAAAGAGATGTCAGCGGAGACACCGACAGCTATTTAGGGCAGCACGTAGAACTCAGAGTTCGATGGACTGCGGCGCCGAGTAATATCCGTGTCGATAGCGGCTTCGTATTTCTGGATTCAGAAAACTTAGTGGACACTCGAAGTGAGTTCTTTTACGTCGGAACGAAAATTGACTTCTAAACCCACATAAAGTCTGTCGAACTAATTCTAAACCTCTTAGGCCTCTGGCATTAGCTCAAAGGTCATGCCGGCATGAGCCCTCAACCGATCAAGTAATTTGTAGTCAAACACAGTGGACGGAGTCCAGAAGCCTCCCGGGGAGTCTCCTTTATCCAAGTCACGATGCAGGCTAATCGCCGCTTGCGCTAGCATTTTTGCCGTTGAACCATACCCTGGGTCTTTATCTCCAGTAACTTTTACCCTTATCTGCTGGTTGCTTTCAGTCAGACCTAAGAACCTCAAGTCATAATGCCCACTCAACTGCTCTTTCTTGGTCGGGCCCTCGCCCGGCTTGGGCAATACAAATTTAACAAGAAAATTACGTACTAAGCCTAATGATAGGAACTTTGGCGCCATTCGAGTGCCAAGGGAGAGTCGTTTAGCACTTTTCTCACCTGCTTTTCCAGCTCCGGTTAAGGTGCCCTCATCGTAACAAAATGAATCACTGTAACTGCCGCCTCTGCGGATAGCATTAGAGCGAAAAACAATACGAGTGTTGATAGCCTCCATAATAAAAGGCCCAGCCCACGAATCGAAAGCCTCGTCAAACTCAACATCGACCTGATGCTGCTTTAGGTTAAATTTATGATTTTGCGGACAGAGCGAATAAGGGTCTTTCATTTCTGCTTGTAACGTAGGATTTCCTGCCGCTTCTTTGTACATGTTAATGCCGCTAGCTATAGTCCCTCCAGAAGCGCCGCCCTTCATCGTCATAACGCGCATCTTTACAGTCGGACACATGCTGCCAAATAGCTTAATAGCTTGGTCTTGCAAATACATCACACCAAGATCTGACGGGATAGAGTCGAAACCACAGCTATTGACTATTCTAGCGCCAGTACGCTGGGCGGTCTCACCGTAGCGCCCTATCATTAGCCGTATCCATGGTGCCTCTCCAGTTAAGTCGCAGTAATCGGTCCCTGTTTCGGCACATGCTTTCACCAGCAACTCTCCATATAGAGCATAGGGCCCCACGGTTGAGATAATCACGGAAGCCTTGCTGCAAAGCATTTGCAAACTGCTCTCATCAGCAGAGTCAGCCAACAAGCTGGGAATCAAACTCGCTTTTTCCCCAAGCTTTGTCTTTAACTCAGTCAACTTGGATTCTGACCTAGCCGCCATTGCCCATGTAAGGTTTGCTTCGGTATATTCATTGACTAAATAATCACAGAGAATCTGACCGACAAAACTTGTTGCGCCAAAAATGATGAGGTCGAATTCTTTATTGGTATTCATTATCAGTTAAATTTTATCCATAGGACATAAGAGAATAAACACACCACGTTAGGTCATTGAGCTCCGTCAACTACACGAGTGTTGAAAGCCTCACATCCCTGAAAAACTAGGTGCTAGCCCCTAGAGTGGTTCGACTTGGTTGACTGGACTGAGAGCTAGGCTTAGCAACGACGAAGCGCCGCTGGGAGCCTTGTTTAGAGTGCCTATAGCTCATCCAAATCAAAAACTGTAAACCAAACAACAAAGAAGCTGATAGCAAATGGGTAGGCTGAACTAATGCCGGCATTCCTAAATGGCCAAGTGTCGCACCAGACACCACAGACAGTACAATTACTCCAATCATTGCAAGACAAAGACGAGTTAGCGTGTGTTGCCAACCCAGGGAATTAATCAGTATTCTGACCAGCCACAAATTGGAGAATAAAACGATGGCCGAAAAACTGCGATGTACATAGAAAAACCAAGGCATCGCTTCAATCCAAGACGAACGCAACTCTTCTCCCTGGGACTCTCTTATAAAATCCGTCATCTCTCGAACTTGGGTGCCCAAAGCTACTTGAAAAACAGTCATTACTAGTACAATTGCTAGCCACCTTTCAAATTTCGGATCAATACTATGAACAGGCTGAGCTTCCATTAACTCTCTGCGGGCCTGTGCTAAAGCAAATAGTAGTGTGGCGACGATCGCCAAAGCAACCAGCATATGTAGGGTTATCATTCCCGGCTGCAAATTTGAAGCCACTACTTTAGAACCAAGCCAACCCTGGAAACCTACCATCAGAAAAGCAGCAACGCTGGCCTTCATAATAGCCGGATCTATTCGTCTGGTGTACCAAGAGAGGACCGCCGTGATGAAAATCATGACCCCAATACTTACACCCAGCACCCTATTCAAATATTCTGTCCACGTTTTTACGACATTAAATTGCGTATCAGAATAGCCAAGGTCTGCGTAGACCTGCTGATAATCTGAAGGTAACTGTGCCTCGCTGGTTGGCGGAATCCATTGCCCAAAACAAGTTGGCCAATCAGGGCAGCCCATTCCAGCACCGGACGCGCGAACTGTGGCACCAACCAAAATAAGAAAGTATACGGCGGCAAGTGTAATAACCGCCATCTTCCGATAGCGTAGTAAAGCCTGACTATTAGGATTATTCATTAGTAGGTCAAATTTACCTATAAAAGTGAAAAATTAAAATTGAGGTTTATTGGAGTTTAAAAACTAGTTTCGTAACGCCTGTAGTAACGAAGCAGAGGCATATCCGTCCATTGGTATATCATTTTCATTCTGATAGGCCCGAACCGCCCCCCGTGTCATCCTGCCAATCCTTCCGTCTGGCTCTCCGGAGTCAAAGCCATTAGCGTTCAACAGCTCCTGCAACTCAAAGACATCTAACAGGCTCATTGCCTGCTCGTTAATAGGCATCCGCTGGATAGGTTGGCCACCTGTAAATCGATCGCCAAGATTCCCAACGGTTAAGGCATAAAAGGTAGAGGGATTGTAGGCTAGGGTCGCGCGATAATTAGAATAACCTAAAAATGCTGGCCCGCCGGCACCGGCAGGTAAAACAACAGAAGCTTGAATGTCCGCTACTGGCAGGGCTTCACCGTTAACTCCACTTATACCGAGGTCTCTCCATTGTTGCAGACTCTTTCGAGTTTCAGTGCCAGCCAATGCATAATCAAAATCGCTTGGCAACAGCACTTCTCGCCCCCAACGCTCGTCACCTTGCCATCCAGAATTTGAAAGGAAGTTGGCGGCAGAATGAAAAACATCTGGAAGACTATTCCAGATATCAATACGCCCATCTCCATCACCGTCCACACCATAGCGATAAAATACCGAAGGCAGAAATTGAAGCTGACCCATAGCCCCAGCCCATGAACCGCTCATCTGGTCAGAGCTAATATGGCCATCGTCAATAATTTGTAGCGCCGTTAATAGCTCGGCTCTAAAAAAACTGGCCCTCCTAGGGTCATAGGCAAGTGTCGCCAATGCCTGCAGCACTGAAAAACCGCCAGTTGCCCGACCAAAATTACTTTCAATTGCCCAAAACGCTGTCAGATAATGAGGCTGAACCCCGTGCTGTTGCCTTACCTCTTCTAACAATTCGGAGTGCTCCGCCAACAGCGCCTGACCTCGAGCCACTTGGTTTTTTGTTATTCTTAAGCCGATATAACGAGTAAATGTTTGCACAAATTCTGGTTGGCTGTTGTCCAGCTCGAGCACCCGCTTTAGCGGCTCAATAGAGTCTAACGAAGCTAAAGTAATCTCACTAATCCCATTGCCCGCGGCTTCCAACCTGAGTTCCAGAAGCCATTCCTCAAAAGTCAGTGAGAGTGCTTCCTGTTGCCCGTAAAGGGGGGTAAGTGCAGAAGAAATACAAGATATAAATAAGATACTGTATAAACTATTCATTCTCTAACTATACTGGATTCGACAAGTAATGAAAAATACAGAATCGGGCTATTAAGCCTAATGTGACAAGGGGTTGCGCTAATTTGAGCAAAACTTCTTGCTGACCGGTTCCGCGAACCTGCCAAGCAACTGGTAATATGTTACCCAGTTGTCATATCGTTATTTTTAAAAGAAATGAAAAAGGAATGTAGGGAATGATTATAGTGCCGAATCACTAACTTTGAGTATAAGAGCTCTCAGAGGTATGCATTTAATAGTACAACTGACTTACCCATTTATATCTATACTCATGCTAACTACGCCAACAACAACCACCCTCACCAACAGCCCTCACCATGGCGCAGAGCATCGCGCCCAGCTCTTCAACAGGCGCTTCGGTCTGCGACCGTCACGAGAATGGGCCCTATTTGAGTTAAAGCAAAACGGTAGACGTTCCTAAAATAGAAGTTCTAGCAATTCGTTATAGCTGGAGGGGACTCGCTATAACCGACCACTTAATATAATGCTAGTGATTACGGGGCCTGTTTTATGGGCTGTGCTTTGTTAAACATCTGTCCCGAAGAATCTATGCCTTGGTCATATCAGCATCAAACTTCTCAACTATTTTGCCTTTCTGGAAAATAGAGAATCTGCCGGATTTTTACCTCGAAGACTTTGATTTGAGGTGATAATTTGCCCTGTTTCAAAGACAGCTTCCAATTTTATAAAAGCCGATTTATTGTCGACGTCTCAGCAGCGCATAAGGCTACTCAAGCGGCATACATCGATGCGTAAGCTCAATGGATTCGAATTTAGATCTAAATATGTCATATCAGACCCTCTTGCGCAGCCGACAGCGCCTTTCATACAATCGCCATCTCTGACTATTTTTCCAGCCCTTAAGTCAGACTGAAGCAAAGATTACGAGATGCCATTTTACGCGCCCCATCATGTCGATAACCTTTTTAGCGTCAAAGAAATCCGGTGGTACCTAAGGTTGTAAATATTTTTGTTCCTGTTCCTGCTCACTTCAGTCATGGTCAAGCTTATGCTAACCTGATTGTAAACTCAGGCAATCAAAACAATAATGAATAAAATTCAAGAGCTTAGCCTTCCCCTTATAGTACTCCCACTATTATACTGCGGCACACTAAGCGGTCAAACACCAGTCGGCGACACATTGAGCGCCGCGAAGTCTCCCGCCGGCAATTTTATAAGCTGGCGCGAACATATTATTGATGACCCGGTAATCGCAGGCTTCGCTCTCAGCGGCAGTGACGGCCTAGTATTAGGAGATATAGATGGCGATGGCCTGGTTGATGTAATTTCGGTTCATGAATCTGACTCAGAATATGATTCTTCAAGCTATGATCCGAATTTCACCCCACCACCTGAAGGGCATGTGCGTGTAGCATTTGCATCAAATGATCCCGATAGCTGGACCAACATAACCATTGCCGAATCCACCGACGCGCCCGCGCCGGAGGATGTTGCCATTGCCGATATTAACCAAGATGGGTTTCTCGATGTCGTAGTAGCAGCAGAGCTATCACATCTTATTTATCTCGAAAATCCCGGCGCTGCTCGCAGCAGGTCACAAATATGGAAGCGGTTGATCCTGCCAATGACCAAAGGCACAGGTTCTTACATAAGAGTATTTTTAGCAGACTTCAACAACGATGGAATTCCAGAAATCACGGCGGCCAACAAAGGCGCCCAAAGACCTGGCCCGCAAGACTACGCCCGCTCAACCCCTGTTTCCATATTCCAGTTACAAGGCGATCCGCTGCTGGGAAGTAGCTGGCGTGAAAGCGTATTAGGGAAATACAGCATTCCTCAAAATGCTGAACCTGTTGACCTAGACGGCGATGGCGACTTAGATATCGTCATTGGTAGTCGAGGAGAAAACCGACTGGCCTGGTTCGAAAATATAGGCAATGGCTCTGAGATCGAATTCGCTGAACATGCTATCGGTATTAACGGGCCCAGCATGGGTGGGTTTAATCTTTCCTATGCTGATTTAAACGGGGATGGCCGACTTGATATAATTGGTGCGGCTGGAAATAAAATGGCGTGGATAGAACAGCCAGAGAATTTTGATGATGCTTGGAATTCAAACCCTGTTGGTGATTTTTTACCCGACAGCATTACTGGAATTGAAGTCGCAGATATAGATGGGGATGGGGATATTGATATAATTTCAGGAAGCTATAGCCGAGGTCCTCGAACCGGTGATGGGGATGTGGATGTACGCGATTCCTTAGGCCGCATCGGCTGGTTTGAAAACCCAAACAAGGCCGACTCTCGCTGGAAAAGACATGACATCTCGCGGCGCAAAAGAGGCATGTTTGATAAGTTTATCGCAGAAGATATGGATAACGACGGTGATGTTGACTTTGTCAGTACCCGAGGAAACAGCGCACCGTTTGATGGCGTGTTTTGGCTAGAGCAAGTGCGCTCAACCCAGCCACTGAAGTCATTTATGCCGGCGCGCGACCAAGAAAGTCCAGAAATGCCCTTACCGTGAACTTTCCTCCAGCTCTAAATTTGATGACTTGACGCTGTGCTTAACTTACCTGCCTCTTAACAACCGCAAACTCTCTGCCTAATTCTGTATTAAAGACATCTGGCGCCCGCACCAAAATAAATCAGACTTTTTTTGGTGAGAATTCACGTCTTTTTAACACCGCTTTCACCCTTTTTGTGCGCCTTTTAAAAACGTCACCCAAGCCAACATCCAGCAAGTCTCCTTAAGACCCTTGAAAACCCTATACATCTAACCCTTTCCCGTTGCTTCCATTCAAATGGCATAGGAATTGCTTTTGTGTAAGCACAAAACCCACATAAAAATTCCATATCAGGAGCATGTGCATGATCTTTCGAAAGCACCCAAAACATTTGCTAGCGATAGCAGTGCTGGCCGCCAGTTCTGGCTTAAGCATTCAATCCCTCGCCCAAGAATCAGAGCAAGCCAGTGCGATTGAAGAAATAATTACCGTTGGCTCACGCGGTCGACCGCGCACGGTCGCCGATTCTGCGGTTCCTATCGACGTCTTTAGTGCCGCTGATATCGAATCAATTTCTCACACCGATACAAACAACATTCTTCAAACGCTGGTGCCTTCATTTAACGTAGCCCGGCAACCAATTTCTGACGGAGCAACTTTTATAAGGCCCGCACAATTACGCGGCTTGCCTACAGATAAAACACTTGTTCTTGTCAACGGTAAACGACGCCATCGAGCAGCTTTAGTTTCAATTGGCGGTTCCGGGACTCAGGGGCCTGACATTGCAACTATCCCAGCATCCGCACTTAAGAACATTGAGGTTCTTCGAGATGGGGCGTCCGCTCTTTACGGCTCTGATGCCATAGCTGGCGTAATCAACTTCATCCTCAACGACAATCGTGACGGCGGCAGCTTGACCATAGATACCGGCGAGTTCTTCGAAGGAGATGGCGCTATGACAACCATCCAAGGCAATATTGGCCTACCCCTTGGCGAAGACGGTTTTGTGAGCATATCAGGCGAGCTAGTCGAAGCCGATCGTACCGTGCGCGCTGAACAATACTGCCAATCTTGGTGGTGTGTGGACCCAAATCTCGCCAACTTTAATCCCTCAGCCAGCTATGCTGCCGCAGCACTAGATCCGACCTACCAAGCTAATTTTCGCAACGCAAATGCCGCAGGCGTTTCAGAAGTAGTCCAGCCTTGGGGACAACCTCAATCAGAAGCTGTGCGCGTTTTCGTTAACGCCGGCTACCAGCTTGATGCGGATACAGAGGCATATGCCTACGGCAACTATTCTGATTCCACCGCTGACGGTAATTTTTTCTATCGGTACCCAGGCAATGGTGTAATTGAAGACCTGCGTCGCCCAGACGGCTCGATCTATTCACCATTAGATATCTTCCCTGGCGGCTTTACACCTCAGTTCAAAGGCAACGTAATCGACTTCTCACTTGTCGGTGGTATCCGCGGCGAGCTTGACAATGGTTTAACCTATGACTTTACTGGTAGAACTGGATCGAGCGAAGTGCGTTACAACCTTTTTAATACAATTAACCCATCGCTTGGTGATGTGCTGGGTCAGGCGAACACGCCAACAAACTTTCGCCCTGGCGATCTAATCAATGAAGAGACTCAGTTCCAAGCAGATTTCACTAAAGAACTTGATTTCGGGTTAGCCAGCCCAGCAGTATTTGCTTTTGGTGGCAGCTATATGGCTGAATCCTACGAGGTCGTTTCCGGTGATCCAGCCTCTTATGCCGTAGGACCTTATGCCGCTCAAGATCCTTGGGACTTGTGTAACACCGACATGACTGCCGCGCCTAACGGCTTAACAGCCATTGCAGGCGGATCAAGCCTCGACTGCTCAAACTCAAGTGATCCTGTTTATACAGCTGTTGGAGTTGGCTCAAACGGATTTCCGGGAAACTCACCTCAGTTTATAGGCACTTTCGAACGCGAATCGTTCGGTATCTTTGGCGAATTGAGTGCTGACGTTACTGACAAACTCTTTATGCAGGGCGCTTTGCGCTACGAGGACTATGAAGACTTTGGTAGTGAAATCGTTTATCAGGTAGCAGGTCGTTATGAATTTAACGACAACTTCGCTTTCCGTGGCTCAGTGGGCACAGGTTTTCGAGCACCAACACCAGGGCAACAAGGCACCATCAACGTGTCAACACGCCTGCCAAATGGCGTACCAATAGCGCAAGGTCTGTTCCCACCAGGCGGCCCAGTTGCGGCGGCTTTGGGTGCAAATGGTCTGAAGCCCGAAACAGCACAAAACTACACCTTCGGCTTCACTGCAGCCTTCGGCGACTTGGATCTAACCATTGACTACTACCGAATCGATATAGATGATCGTACCAATGCAATTTCGCCCTTAACCGTGTCTACCGACCCCACTTCCGGCTCAGCGTTTGCTAACTTTCAGGCACTTGATTCAGCCGGAGTTGCTGGAGCCAATACCATCGGTGCAGTTCAATATTTCACCAATGCATTTGATAGCAGGACAGAAGGCTTCGACATCGTTGCTAGCTACCCATTGGATTTTGGCGATGCGGGCACCACAACGTTAAGCGCGGCGATGAACTATACCGAAAATTCATTTGAGTCTGATCCATCACAGTTCCTCAATTCTGAGAACCAGTATGACTTTATTAATGGAGATCCACAGTGGCGTGGCATTTTTACAGGTATTCACAATGTTGGCGATTTCAGTCTTGTCGCTCGTTTGAGCTGGTTTGGCGAGGCCACTAACTCCAACACGGGCGGCACAGGTCCAAACGGATTGCGCTTCCAAAATCTGCCTAACTTCTTCCAAACTGACCTCGAAGGTCAATGGCAGATCAACGACATGCTGCGGCTTTCAGTTGGCGGACGTAACCTGTTTGATGAGTTCCCCGATAGAGATACTATCTCCGACTTCTGCTGCGGTCGTATATACTCTTCGGGCACCGTTGTGCCTTGGCAGGGCGGCTACTACTACGCTCGTCTTAGAGCAGACTTCTAAAGAGAGTTGTTCTCTAGAATAGAAGATCGCATTTGATGCGCAGGGGTGGTAAGTAAAATTACCCCCCTTTTTTTATACCTCCAACTTATGCGCAAAACCCAAACCTGCCTGCCAGTTAAACGCCGACTCAGACCCCCTATTCCCAAAACGTCATGTTTTCGCAATAATCAAACTCTACTATTGATATTCAGCAGCTCATTTATGTTTCAAAAATTTCAGGAGCCCCTTTATGCCTACTAGAACTCTTCCTTGGTTAGCCTTGGCAAACTCTTCCATCTCGCGCCGCAATCTGCTCAAGGGTGGTGCTAAATTGTCAGCGGCATTGGCGCTAGGCGGAATTCCTAGCCTTTTGCATGGCGCCTCTAAAAGACTTAGCCGCTTGCAAGCCGACCCGTTTTATCTTGGCATCGCTTCAGGCGACCCAACCTCAGGCTCCGTGGTTTTATGGACACGCCTAGCCAGTGAAGTCATGACGGCTGCAAATGCCACTTTGGATGCCGTGGACGTTGATTACGAAATGGCAGATTCAAGAACATTCTCGAACATACTTCGCAGCGGCTCTATCGCCGCCACTCCAGAGCTCGGCCACTCGGCACATGCTGAGGTTCGCGGGCTAGATCCGGACACCGAGTATTTCTATCGATGGCATATTGGCGGGATAACCAGCCCAGTTGGCCGAACCAAAACAGCACCTGCATCGAATGCTAACAACCAAGAATTTCGCTTTGCTATTGCTTCCTGCCAACAGTATGAACATGGTTTTTTTACCGCCTATGGCCACATGGCTGCCGAGGAATTTGACCTCATTACGCATTTAGGCGACTACATTTACGAAACCAGTTGGGGCAAGGTGCGAGTCAGAGCCCATGAAGGTCCAGAAATAATCAATCTCAGCGATTATCGGGCCCGCTATGCCACTTACAAATCTGACCCCGACTTGCAGGCAGCCCACGCCTCCGCCCCATGGGCAGTTACCTGGGATGATCATGAGGTAGACAACAACTATGCAGCTGATATTGGCGAGGATGATCAAACTCCCGAACAACTATTAAAGCGCCGCGCCGCTGCCTATCAGGCTTTCTACGAATTCATGCCTATACGACTGCCCATCGGTCGCCAAGGGCCATCCATGCCAATTCACCGCCGCCTGCGCTTTGGCAACCTGCTTGAGATGAACGTGCTAGACACTCGTCAATACAGAAGCGATCAAGCCTGCGGCGACGGCAGAAAACCCAGCTGCGCGGCCCATCAAGACCGAAACAGGACCCTCCTAGGTTCGGCTCAAAAGGAATGGCTTAAAGACAGCTTGGCCACTACAGACGCAACCTGGAATGTATTAGCCCAACAAGTAATGATGGCCAGTCTCAGGTCGCTAAATAAATCGGGCGATGAACTATGGCCGATGGATATTTGGGACGGTTACCCCTATGAGCGTCAGGAGTTACTGGAACACTTCGATCAAGTTAAAACGCCGAATCCTGTGGTACTCACCGGGGACATTCATTCCAACTGGGCCGCCGATTTGAAGCTGGATTTTGATAATCAATCGTCTAAAACAGTAGGATCTGAATTTGTTGGCACCTCAATAACCAGCGGCGGCGACGGTGCCGATATGACAGATTACGGCAGAGCATTGCTAGCAAACAACCCCCATGTGAAATTCTATAACGCACAGCGGGGCTATATCGCCGCGACAGTCACTCCAACCCTATGGCGATCTGACTATAAAGTGTTGCAGAAGATTACCGAAGCCGATGCGCCTATTAGCACTCGCAAGACCTATGTGGTTGAAGCGGGAAAACCAGGCGTTCAAGAGGGCTGAAATTGGATTTAGCGGCTCATAAAGGCTACTAACTTAATGTCATGCTGAGGCGGGAGTTATCACTCCTGCCTCAGCATTCGCGACTTCATTCACTCAACCACTAAAGGCGAAAACACTAGTATGAAAGTAGTAAAAGGATTGATCACCAGACAGTTATTAGTTCCGCAGCTAACGTCAAAGCAGCTATTGGCTACCCTTTTATTGAGCGTCTGTATCCATAATTCAATTCAGGCGCAGACCGATAATTTTTCTTGGCATGCCGGCGACCACCATATTCACAGCCGCTATAGCGTAGGCTGGGATAGAACTGTCGAGCCTCCCGCTCCGATCAAAGGGGGCGATGCGATCTACCCCACTCCTATGAATGCCCTAATGGCTAAGTATTTTGGGCTAAGCTGGATGGTCACAACAGACCATGGCGGCCCAAACCACAGCAAACTAAATTTTGACACGGCCTACCCGGAACTCCTGAAATCCCGACTTGTTGTTCCGGACCTTCTGCAGTTCTATGGAATGGAATTTGATACGCCCGGCGCAGACCATTCCAGTTTAATAATCCCTTTCTCCGACGATGAGGCCATTAGGCTTTTTGAGATTGAATCAAATTTTGCTAAACGTGAACCCTGGCCTGCGGATACCAGCTGGGACAGCGAGCCTAAAATGCTGCTGGCTTTGCAGGCTATGGCCGAACTTACTCTGCCCCCCCTGCTTATCGCCAATCATCCATCGAGATCTGCCACTGACCTAGGCGTTTATGGGCTAGACACGCCAACAGAATTGCGCCGCTGGAACAATACAGCACCTAACATCGCGGTCGGTATGGCCGGAGCCCCAGGCCACCAAGCAGCAACTTTAAATCCCGATGGCTCATTAAACCCTGATGGCATACGCGGTGGTTACAGAATGTATCCCACTCACGGCGGCTTTGATCAGTTTACTGCCAAAGTAGGTGGGTTTTGGGATTCGATGATAGGAGAAGGCCGAGACTGGTGGGTCACCGCAAACTCTGACTCACACATTCACTATACTGAAGGGGGCTCTGATTTTTGGCCAGGCGAATATTCAAAAACCTATGTTTGGTCACAGAATAACTATGATTCGATAATAACAGGACTTCGCAGCGGCAATGTATTTGTCACCACCGGCGATTTGATAGATGAACTTTATGTCACCGTGAGCGCAGATAAACTAACCAATGCATCTATCGGAGACACATTTGAAGCTCCACTAGGCTCTGAGCTCCACGTGACCATCCGCTTTAAAGACCCTAGCGGTGCTAATTTTAACGGTGATAAACCAGAGGTCACGCGTGTTGACCTCATATTAGGGGAAATTACGGGCCCTGTTACAGACTTGAGCACAGATACCAATTCGAGCACTCAGGTCATCGCACGTTTCAATGAGTCCCAGTGGAGTCAAAAAGGCACTTACAAGGAAATCAACTTCCCGTTGCCGGCTTTAGTCTCAGATAGCTACATTCGCGTCCGCGGCACCAACAGCAATGAATTGGAACCCGGCCCTGACCCAAAAGGTGAATCCCCTTGGACAGAACTGTGGTTCTATTCCAACCCTGTTCGCATAAAAATTAAATAGAGAGACAACGCGAAGAAAACTAGTTCCTAACCGCAGTAGCCTCTATTTCAATAAACATGAGCGGCGATCCCAGGCGGGCAATTTGAAACGCTGATCTTGATGGTAAATTAGGCTGCTCTTCGGTTCCAAAAAACTGTGTATAGGCCTCCATAAAACCAGAGAAATCCATGTTGCCACCGTTGGCTGGGTCACCCACAAGAAAAACCTGAAGTTTAATCACATCGCCCATATCAAGGCCCATGCCTTCAAGATTCTCAGTGATTCGATTCAATGTGGACAAAGCCTGCGTCTTGGTGTCTCCGTAGTAAGCGGGAGTTCCCACATCAGCGTCCGCGTTAGCCGGCGCAGGGGTGGCGCCGCTGAGAAAAATAATGCTTCCACTAGTAACCTCAACTGCCTGAGCTATGGGGAAGGTAGAGTTGTTCGGCAAGGGGTAGCGGGTAACATCGGCGCTGGCTGCCGTCATTAACAGTGAGGAAATTAGTAAGACTAGAGCTGATTTCAATTGTTGTAATCGCATTTTTTTCTCCCGAATATGCTTTATAGTATCGCACCATTCTAGCGCAGAACTGAGCGGATAGCCCAACTATCGGGCAACAGAGGAAGCAATCTTTAATTAAAAGCATACCCGTGTTAAGTTTCGATGCTTAGATACAATAATAATGAATACTTTGGCGGAGAGTTTAATGAAAATCAATTCATCGTGGGCCGGCGCAGCAGTAGCGGTTCTTTTCAGCAGCAGTGTTTCGGCACAAGATACAGGCGTCATCGGGCCAAGCCCATATGAGTTTATAACCCAAACCTGGATGGAACCGTTTGCAGAAGATGGCTTTACTTGGGGGGGCAATTCCAGCGTTTTTGTGGAATCCAACGAACGAATCTTCCTCTTGCAACGCGGCGAAACCGAGCTACCTGACCCTATTCCGGCCAACTATACTAACTTTGCCGGCTCAATGGGGTGGAATATATTACGAGGCCGCGGCCGAGTTTGGCGCAACTGCATATATATCATCAATAGCGATGGAGAAGTTCAGGAAGTATGGGACCAATGGGATCATTTGTTTACAGGAACCGATGGACCGGGGCCTCACCGTATTACTCAAAACCCCTATGATCCGGAAAAGAAAGTTTGGGTTATAGATGAGACAGGTCACATTATTTATGTGTTTTCAAACGATGGCGAAGATCTCATAATGACCTTGGGTGAGAAAAATGTCGAAGGAAATGACGAAACCCATTATTCGCTTCCTCAGGACATTGTCTTTTTACCAGATGGTAAATTTTTAGTCGGCGATGGCCTGGGTAAAAACCACAGGATTGTCGTGAGAAATGCCGATGGCTCCTACCATTCTGAGTTTGGAGAAGCGGGCACTGAGCCACATCAGTTCACTAGCGTGCACAGCATGGCGTTTGGACCAAACGAAATGCTATATGCGCTGGATCGCGACAATAAAGATGTAAAGGTTTATAAGCAAACTGCAGCCAGAGACGCAAGCGACTACCCGAGCTTTGAATACCAAACCACTTGGGGCGGACTTGGCTTACCTCTCGATGTTTATGTTAGCGAGGAGAGTGCCTGGGTTACTGATTTGCAACCACCGAAGGTCGTCCAGTTCAATTTCGATGGTAGCCGCGAATATACTTGGCCTCTGCCAACCGAAGGTGCCGATTTCTGGATAGAGATGCACTCTATGTCAATCGATGAAGACGGCAACCTATATGGCACTGACAATCAAGCAGGAAGGCCTCAGAAGCTTGTTCCTAGAAGCGGCGCAAATCCTAAGCACATCGTGAAAAAACAATACGTCCCTCAGTAACGAGCACGGTACAGCAGTAAATTGCTGACGGTCACAAAGTGTAAAAAGGCGAACCTTCGGTTCGCCTTTTTTTTGTCTTTCTTTTAAAACCACACTTTATTCATCACGACTAGATTAGTGACTGGTTAGTGCCAACCAATTAGTGCCCTAGGCTGCGTCAACTCGAGCTGTCATCCCTCTAGTCACAATACCCCTGTTATTACGCACTATTTCACAACTCTGTAACCTGACTAGAAACCATATGCCATGGCTAATTAGAGATCTTTCATCGTAATCCACTGAGCCCAAAAAAGATTTGGTAGGCACACGCGCCTAATGGGAATTAACAAAGACATGAAAATCTTGGGCGTAGACGGTCGCGAAGAAAAGCGCTCAATGATTTGGGTTTCCGTGACGTCAAAATAACAGACAACGGCTCTATTGCTGCTCGCCCATGCTCAAAATATAAGTTTTGATTTTTTGGCATCTGACTGGAACATGGCTCAAATGCAGGGCATTGATTTACTCAAAACTGGGCGGGCTGACGAAAACCTAGCGACTCTTCCAGAGTTGACGATAGCTGCCGAAACGAAAAAAACAAATTATCGAAGCGGCCAAATCCGCTGTAAATGACTATTGCATCAAGCCTTTCAATCGCGAAACTCGAAAACTGAAAACTGTGATGTCTTCAATAACCTTTAGTCAGCTATCACGCTATCTCAATTTAAATCCCTCCAAATTCGTAGACTAATCCCATAGGAACCAAAACACTATGGACCAAGTCGAACCACAAAATAAGCAAGACACTTTACCAACAGACACAGATTTTACAGGGGCAACTCTAACGCTACCTGATGAACAGAGAACAGAGCGGGACAATCCGCTGAACGAACTGCATCAAAGTTTGGCTAGCGCTTCATATAAGTTAGATGAAGCGCATGAACCATATATGAAATCAGTAATTCAGGCCTTTACAAACAGCCTAAATCAAATTTACTTAGCTATATAAGGGTTCTCTAAGCATCAGCCATTTCAACTGTATTGAGCGTCTTAGTATTACTGCAGCTTGGACTCAACAAGCCCAATTCTGAAAATGCCCAGCTACTTATACCCATTAGCATAAATTCTAATCTAGCCAGCACCGACGGGGGTTAAGCTAGGCAGTCACTGATCATCCGGGAATTTAAAATGACGGATTCGATACGCATTTTTGGAGTTCATAGCCGTATGTTAAGCCTTCATTCCTTTCAAAATTTAACTATGCCCGCGGAAATTCGGGCCGAAGCTATGGCCCAAGAGGCAAAGACTGCTATACGCATGCCCATGACATCCTTGATACAATCAGCGGGTTTCAAGCGCACTTAGCAACAAGCATCGAAGAAAACGATGAAGCTGAATCAAGCGCAAAAGGCGTCCAATTAGACCAAAGTGACGTCGCTTCCTTGTTTTTTCAATGAATGAATGGGGTAATCTGAAACTCAAAATAGACGAGCAGCCCCTTGGCAGAGCTCGAAAACCCTATGATGTTACGCTCAAGAATGTGGTTTTTGTGACCCATTTCGAAATTTAAGGTTTTATACTTAAATATTTTTCGAGCTTAACTAGAAGCGACCCTATATTATTGTATTTTGAGCAACCTCAGTAACTAAGAATTCATCTAATGATACCGCTAGTGCTCTCTATAGACGATGACTACTCAAGCCAAATGCTGATGGCCGCGTATTTAAAAGACGTCAACTTTTGCCGTTCATTTGTTAGCAAAGCAAATGGGCAAGAAGCACTAGACTACCTTCAAAAGCTGACAAAAGATTCTAGCTTGGCAAATTGGCCTGACATTATTTTTCTAGATATTAAGATGCCTGTTCTTGACGGATGGGGGTTTTTAGAATGCTTCACCGATCTCACACAAGATCTACAAAAAATTCCTCCTGTGGTCATGGTCTCAGCAACTAATACTGCCGGCGATATCTCTCAGGCCGAAGCCCACCCCTTAGTCACCGACTTAATAATTAAACCAATTAGTAACACAACGCTAAAAAAGCTAAGCTCATTGCCTAAATTATGCGACTATTTTAGCCAGGAGGAAGTTTCATCTGCTAGTCCCGCCTCAACAATTGTTAGCTGAGGTATTTATCTCTCTCCTAATTCAATACCTTAAAGCCAGCTGGTATTTATTACTGCGACTATAAAACCCGTCAATGTTACTGTTAATATCTGGATGCTTAGCCCACCATATTAAAAGCTGATCGCCAAATGAAAAAAAATAGAGCGATTTTAAAAGGTGAGTTTTCACTGATGCCGCCCGACAACTCAAGCTTCTCAGAAAAACAAGTCACATTGCTGCAGGCCATCGATAACTTGGGGTCTATTAGTGCGGCTGCCAAGAATATAGGCATCAGTTATAAAACAGCCTGGGATCGGGTTGAATCTATGAACAACCAATCCGACCAAGCCTTAGTAAAAAGATCTGCTGGAGGTGCCAAAGGCGGGGGAACTATTGTTACTGAATTAGGTAAAAATATCGTCTCAGGGTTTATCAAAATTAAGCAGGAGCATCAGCTCTTTCTAGAGAAGTTGAACACAGATGTTTCTTCTGCCGGCGATTTTGCAAATTTTTCTCGCAAAAACCGACTTAAGTCCAGTGCACGAAATCAATTCGGGGGCAAAGTTCAAAAAGTGACCCGGGGCGCTGTAAACACTGAGGTAGAACTAAAACTGGGTGACTCTCTTTCAATTATCGCCACCATCACCAACGACAGCCAGCGCCAGTTAAAACTAAAGAAGAATGATTCAGCAACTGCGTTAATTAAATCTTCTTGGATTTTGTTAAGCAACGATGTGTCTATAGCCACTAGTGCCAGAAACAATATCATTGGCCGGGTCCTGCGGCTGAAAAAAGGCGAGGTTAACAGTGAGGTTGTTATTAATATTGGCAACGAAAAGACGCTTTGTGCAATTATAACTAATACTAGCGCCGAACGTCTTGGCATACAGAAAAATCAAACACTGCTGGCTTTGTTTAAGGCCTCAAGTGTCATTTTGCTTACAGACTAACGCACCACTGCTACAGATTTTATTTGAGCCCAAACTGCACTGCCTACCCGCAGCTTCAGTTCTTCGACGGAGCAATTTGAAAGCCGGGCAAGCAAAACACTCTCACCTACTCTTAATTTTACTAAAGCCATGGCAGTACTCTCTTTAGAAATTTCAGAAACAGTGGCCGGCAGCCGATTCAGTATGCTGCTATCTCTTTGATCATTGAGTGTAATGCTAACATCACTGGCACGCACACGAACCCTGACCCCATCACCAATTTCGTCATTTTTAGCCTGAACCATGAGCATGCCGCTTTTAAAGCTGACTTTGACTAACCCCCACTTTTCGTTACTTTCGACCACTTTACAGCGCAACACAACTCCCCGATTAGTGCCAAGCTCTGCTGACAAGTCTAATTGAGTAATCACTTGATCTAGCGGGCCCTGCGCTGACACTTTTCCTTGATTTAGAACCACAAGATAATCTGCTAAACGAGCCACTTCGTCGTCTGAGTGAGTGACATACAGGATAGGAATTTGAGACTCCTTTTGAAGCCGCTCCAAATACGGAAAAAACTCCAGCTTTCTTTCACTATCTAAAGACGCCAGAGGCTCATCCATTAGTAACAGTTTAGGCTGTAATAACAGCGCCCTAGCAATAGCAACTCGTTGCCGCTCGCCGCCAGAGAGCTGTGCCGGGTACGATTTAAGCTGCGCCTCTATACCCATTAACTTTATAACCTCACTTAAGTGAGCCCCCTTCGTATTAAGCTTTGCATGCTTCTGTGCGAATAGCAGGTTTTGATGGGCGGTCAAATGCCTGAACAAGCTCGCCTCTTGGAATACGAAACCTATTTCTCGGTGATGTGTCGGCACAAAAAGCGACTCGGATTGCCAACACTGCCCACCTACGCTCAAAAACCCGTTGGACTTTTCCAGTCCGGCGACACAGCGTAGCAAGGTAGTTTTCCCAGAACCAGAGGCTCCATAAATGGCAGTGATACCCCTTAAAGGCAGTGCTAAATCAACCTTTAATCTAAAGCCCTGTGCTTTCTTGTGGGCAAAGTTCAGCGATATCAATATTTGCTCACAATCGCTTAAGCCTTGATTATTAGAACTAGAACTCGATTTGAAAGAAGCATCAATCATCTCGCCGCACCCCCAGACCGTTTTTGTTTAGAGAGGTGTATACAATCAAAAGAACACAGAATGAAAATAAGACCATCGCCGCCGATAGCCAATGAGCTTGGGCATACTCCAGTGACTCGACATAGTCGTAGATTTGTACGGACACGACCCGCGTTTGACCTGGGATATTGCCACCAATCATCAGTACCACACCAAATTCCCCTACCGTGTGCGCAAAACCCAAAATAGATGCCGCTATAAAGCCGGATTTTGACATTGGAATGGCTACAAAAAAGAAAGCCCGCCATGGGCTCAACCTCAGTGTTGCCGCTTGTTCAAGAGGTCTGTCCCCGAGCGCTTCAAATGCGTTGTGTATCGGCTGAACTACAAAAGGAAGTGAATAGAAAACCGAACCAACAACCAGGCCCCAGTAGGAGAACGGCAGAGTCCCCAAGCCTAACCAGGTAGTAAATTGGCCAACAAGACCATTCGGGCCCATTGAAACTAATAAGTAAAATCCTAGAACGGTAGGCGGCAAGATCAATGGTAACGCCACCAAGGCGCCAACCGGCCCTCTCAGCCAAGACCCAGTCCGAGCTAACCACCAGGCTATTGGCGTGCCTATTAGTAACAGTATAAGCGTAACAGTTGACGCTAATCGTAGGGTTAACCAAATCGCAATAAGGTCGGCTTCTGAAAACATTATTTTTTTCCAGGAGAGCTTATCTGGTCTGCGGGGCTCGGCAGCGGCCGCAGATAGCCGAAAGATTCAATTAGCTTGATGGCTGAATCACTTTTAAGAAATTCAATGAATTCAAGCGAAACCTGATTATCTGCTCCTCGCTCAAGCAGCAAACTATCTTGAGTGATCGCTGCATGATACTCGCTAGGTATAAGCCAATAGTTTGAGGCTTCTGCACCGTTTTGAATTTCTAATTGAGAATAAGAAACAAAGCCAACATCGGCATTAGCGGTAAACACAAACTGATAGGTTTGAGAAATATTTTCACCTCGTACGAGCTTACTTTTCAATTGCTCCCAAAGTCCCATCGACTCTAAACTCTGCTTAGCCGCTAAGCCGTAAGGCGCCAACCTTGGATTCGCTATGGCGATAGCACTAAACGTTCTACTCGATAGAACATCCTCGTTATTAACGACAACCCCGGCCTTATTGCTCCACAATGCCAGCCTACCGACGGCATAAGTCATTTGTGAGCCGGCAACCCCGTAGCCATCTTCAATAAGACGTGTCGGCTTCAGCGAATCTGCTGACAAAAAGACATCAAATGGCGCTCCATTTGATATTTGGGCAAACAAACGACCAGAAGATCCATATACAACCGTCAACTTATGGGGGCTCCAGGCCTCAAACTCCTTTACTAAGGCAGTCATTGGCTTGATAAAATTTGATGCAACCGCAATCGTGGCCTGCCCCGCTGAGGCCTTATAGCCCCACGCCAACAAGCCGTAAAAGATAAAAACCTTCATTAAAAATGATGTCCTAAGAACCGACATGCAAGGCATACTTCAATCCGGTTTCACAAAGCGTTATATAGTAGTTTATATAACGAAAATCCTCAAATATGAATGATTTATCGATTAATACTGCCGCTAAAGAGCTTATACTGATCAATCAAAACGATAAAATAGAAAATCTGACAACGTGTTTACAACAGAGCTAACGTCATACCCATCAACATACCTAAAACGATAAGAAGAACAATATGGAAAAAATCAGCAGAGATAATTTACACCCAGTTCGATCTCTTAATTTACTTTCCTCTCAAGAAATCAGGGGCCTCATGTCATCTGAGCATGAAGTTAAAAACCTGTTTAGAGAGTGCGCATTAGCGGTACTCAATACAGGCAACGACCAAGATGACGTGACCAAGCTATTAGAAACCTTTCAGGACTTTGAAATAGAAGTATTCCCAAAGTCTCGCGGCCCTATGATGTCTGTAAAGAATGCGCCGGCATCTGCCTTTGTGGATGGCAATATGATTAGAGGAATTCAAGAGCACCTCTTCTCCGTACTACGAGATATTGTCTATGTAAATTATTCATCTATTGGCAACTACGATCTGGCCAGCAGGCGCGGAATAACCGATGCCGTGTTTGATATATTACGTAACGCCGATATCGTAAAACCTAACCTCAGACCTGACTTAGTGGTTTGTTGGGGAGGTCACTCAATCGGGCGGACAGAATACGACTTCACCAAAGAAGTTGGTTACCAGTTAGGCCTCAGAGGCCTCAACATTGCTACAGGATGCGGACCTGGCGCGATGAAAGGACCAATGAAAGGAGCCGCAATTGGTCATGCCAAACAACAGCAAGAGCTGCGCCGGTACATAGGTATTACCGAACCTGGCATAATTGCAGCTGAAGCACCTAATCCCATTGTCACTGAACTAGTAATCCTACCCGATATAGAAAAACGCTTGGAAGCATTTGTGAGGCTCGCTCACTGTATTATTGTATTCCCCGGTGGCGCGGGAACAGCGGAAGAACTGCTTTATATTCTCAGTATCCTTATGCACGAGCGCAACCAAGGCCACCCCTATGGATTAATATTAGCTGCCCCAGAAAAAAGTAGCGAGTACTTTCAGGTGTTAGACCAGTTCATCAAGGAAACACTCGGTATAGAAGCCACTAAGCACTACGAAATCATCGTGGGTGACAGTGAAACGACTGCTCGAAGGGCCAAGACTCACATTATCAATGTTAGAAAAAACAGAATGAAAAGCGGAGCAGCCTATGGCTTTAATTGGGAACTTTTCATTCCTTCTGAATTGCAAGCTCCCTTTCACCCTACCCATGAAAATATGGCAGCACTAGAATTAACTCAAGACATAAGCCCCTATCAGTTGGCTTCCAACCTCCGTAAAGCGTTCTCTGGGATTGTTGCAGGTAACGTCAAATCATTTGGGGTTAAGCAGATAAAAGAAAAAGGACCCTATCAAATGCAAGGCGATCCTAGCATCATGCAAAAACTGGAAGACTTGCTAAAGTCTTTTATACTTCAAAAGCGCATGAAAATTGACTATGCGAGTTACACTCCTTGTTGGTCGATTAAAGAATAAGTAAAGGTTTGGAAAATCTACAAAAAGCTCGCCACGAATCAATAGCGAGACATTCCTGAGCATCGCCGTAGTCGTCGAAGAAAACCGAGCCACTGCGGATTTAATGACAACGAGGTGATTGCAGCCTGAAACAAACTGCTACCCTGGTCAGAGGGTGAACCGCAGCCATCTGCAGTTTACTTATAGACGGAATGTACGACGAAAACTCTAATGCTGACCTTTATCGCTTTGATCCGGACTTTCAATTCGGTAGAAACCTTATCAGCTACCCTCGTAACAACCGAGCCCCCGTCTTGGGCAACAACAGCTTTGATCCAACCTCAGAAACTCTTTCTATAAAATCACTGCATTCACCTGAAGACAACAGCGGCAATTATGCAATTACATTAAAGCCTTCATCAGAGACTCCTACCGAATTCTTTATTACAAAAATCGACACTGTTCACCCTTCGTCAAGCTGGCAGCATCAATCCGCTTTTTCGCTAAAGAAGCGTTGCTATATCTTCCAAATCTAAAAATAACCCCGGCCTCACCCAGTTCAGAAAACTATCATGTCTACATGCGATATGGCCGTTTGGGGAAAGACGAACTTGGGGTTATTGGATTTCAGCGCTCACCCCGTAAAGTTTTCTTTGTCGTCAATACTGGCCGCGGAGACAGTTATTTCTAATGCCTTACATCAAATGCCGACTATTTGGATAAACCGGCCGCTTCTTCCATTTCTAACCTGCGAGCTCCCGCAAGAATACCAGGCATTGCATAATTCCCTTCATGACAAGCGTATTCATAGAGTCCATCTGCAGTGGCATAAAAACTTAATTCTGCAGCCCATGGTTGACTATAAATATTGCTATCTTCGACAGTGAATTGATAAAAAATCTCATTGTCGGCGTGGCGACCAAAGCGCTCGGTGATTCGTCCAGTTTTGGTAATGGGTACCGAACTTTGACTCAATTGCAGAGGGTTAATGTTTACAGTTTCGACAACCAGCTCATTATTTTCGTACCAGCCGACAGAATCCCCAAACCACGGTTCCAAAGGTGCTGGACGTCTATTCGCTCTGGCAAGTTCTGGCGAATCGAAAATTGGGATAATGCGTGCGTCATGCACCATCTCTGCCAAAATCATTACGTAGTCTTGGGTTTGCACAAATTGATAAGTATTGTTGTACAGCGCGCCCATCATGCCGGGCCCAGCCTTATTTCCAAATCCCAACAAGCAGCGTTCAGCATTGGGGATTGCTTCAGGGCCTCGTGAATCACCGAAACCGGTAGCATAGCGGGAACCAAAGTCGCGGCGCTCGAAGTCGTATTGAGGATTACTCAACCGCGGCACTTGTCCATCCTCGGGGTTAACGACATAGGATGTACGGTACTCGCCCTTGATTAAAGCCAAATTTGAACCTGGCTCAACCCAAAAATTATTGTAAGCACGAACTCCAAAGTCATCTGCCGAAGCTGAGGGCGTGTTGTTGATGCCGTCCCCTTCGTCTAGCCCACCCTCAATTCCGGCTATTGGCGTGCGCGCCGCTATAACTTCTGCCTGCGCCGCAGAAACAATAAGCGAATCCACTCCCTCTGGGCGAGAGAGCTTGGTTAACGACGCATTTGTCCATATTCCCTCTAAGTCGGGCCGCTCAGGGTTCTGCGCTATTGCAGAAGAATAAATAACAGAACATAAGGTCACGGTGGCACCGATTCCCACCCTTTTGATTCCCGCAGCATACTTTAACAAGCTAATCATTTTCTACTCCCTGAAGATTCTGCCTTCAGTTACATTTTTAAGTTAGTTGGAAAGCTTACCCCATTATCTAACTGCGGGGGTAACCGCTCTTACATAGGATATAAGTATTCTCTACTCAGTCTCAACTGCATAATTGACTTAATAATTTTGCTTTGCAGCTACAATATTGATCCTATCGCATTTTTAATAGTTCATACAGACAATTGCATTGGCATTCATAGAGTGATAATCAGAATGATGGCTGAGTCCTAACCCTCGTTTGGTTTACTATTTGCCCAGCAATTAACAAACATCCTGCAACCACAGCATTACTGAATTGCAAGCTTGAACCCGCTTCGACAAGAAAAACAGCATAGAAGTTTGAGTTCTCAGGAGATGCCTGTGAAAAAAATCGATAAAGAAAGACTCTTTTTTTACCGCCGTAGACTGAACCGAAGAACATTTATTCTAGGACTCTCAACAACACTTTTTCTATATTCACTAACTATCAAAAGCAGTGCCGCAATCAGGTTTGATAAAGGCAGCATCAAAGCTCTCACATTTGACGTGTTTGGTACCGTTGTAGACTGGAGAGGCTCGATAATTAGTGAGGCTCAATTGCTTGCCTCCAGAAAAGACTACGAGGTCAACTGGGGTAAATTTGCTGACGCATGACCTTCAGGTTATGGTCCCGCAATGAATAAAGTTCGCTTCGGCGAAATGCCTTGAACAACAATCGATGTTTTGCACCGTTAGATTTTATATGAACTTATCATAAAATTTAATCTATCTAATTTTTCAGAAGCCGAGCGCTTTAACTTCAATAACGCTTGGCACAGATTAAATTTTTGGTCTGATACCGTTGCTGGATTCCAAAAATTAAAATCTCATTCCATGATTACCACTTTATCCAATGGAAATATGTCATTACTCACTAATATGGCAAAAACGCTGAACTTCCTTGGAACGCCGCTCTGTCCGCCGCACTTGCCGGAGACTATAAACCTCACCCAAGAGCCTATCTGAAAGCCACAGAATTATTAAATTTAGAACTCAAGGAGATACTTATGGTGGCAACTCACCCAAGCGATCTTCGAGCAGCTGCTAAAATCGGGCTGCGCACCGCCCATATTGTTAGACCATTTGAGCGCGGCTCGGATGGGCCCGTCATTCGAAACGCAATGGGGAGTTTTGGTATTTTTGCCGAGGGTTTTATCGATCTTGCCGAACAGTTAAGCGCCTAACACTTGCGTTGCGCTAATATTCACTCATGCATTGATAAATGATTTGCAACCAGATTAGCACTAACTCCCCGCGGCACTTGCACCTTGACCGCCTTTCTGTCCCTACATCCGTCTATCTCTTTATATCTTTGACCTTCTAACTTCGACATCAGCTGCGTTTTAATTTCTCAAGCTCTTACCTTAACCGCTCCCAAGTCCCTCTCCGTCTATTACAAAATGTTATACTTTAAACGCTCAAAATTGTTTTTCTAACCAGTAGTTGTGTGCATACTACGCCCTCGATTTATACCCTGCTGTTGTTTGTTGGGTACACTCGGACGTTGGTTAACATTGGCCACCTAAAAAACAATAACGGAGCCCGATTTTAATGAAAGCAGTATTTTTCTCGCGTAACTTAGGTCTAGCCATTGGCCTGACTGGCATTTTAATAGCAAGTTACAGCCCTTTAGCCTCCGCTCAGAATCAACCGACAACATCAGATGACTCAACAGTTACCTATCCGGCCAGTTTTTTTGATCAGTACCAGCCTTACTCAGTTAACGATATGTTGGCGCGAATCCCCGGCATCAGTGTCGCCTTAAGCGGCGGGGGGCCACAAGGTGGCCCGGGCAGCTCTGGAGGATCTGGCCGCAGAGGTCTTGGCGCTGGCGGAGATCAAGTCTTAATTAATGGCCGCCGAATTGCTGGCAAAGGAAATGAAGGCAACGCGCAGCTGTCTCGTATCTCTGCAACTGAAGTTGAATATATAGAAATTATCCGCGGCACATCTGGTGATCTTGACGTTCGTGGCGGCAACCAAGTTGTCAACATTGTGTTGTTGCAAGCAGAATCCAGCACATCTTATGCCTATGAAATTAATATGGATCACTATCAAGATGGCAAATATCAACCCGGGGGAAAGTTTTCAGCAACAGGCCAAAATGGCGCCTTAAATTACTTCCTCAGCACCGAGTTAGAACCCCGCTGGGAATTTAGAGACGGCTTTGAAACTAGCTATAATCCAGATGGCAGCCTTAATGAAACAATCAATCGAAACCAAGGCAGTGACGCATGGCCGACCGCTGCTCAAGCTAACTTTGGCTATGAATTTACAGAAAAAGACACTGCTAATATAAACTTGCAGTGGACAAACAATGACTTTAAAGAATACGCCGATCGAGTCATTACTGATTTCGATATAACCCCTCCTAGCATTTCCATAGAACGTGATGAGATACCTACTGAGGATAGTTCTTGGGAAATCGGCGGGGATTATATGCACGTGTTTGACAACGGCAGCCGCTGGAGAACCCTATTTATCGTTAACGAAGCTGAAACTAACAATATTCGTAATCGACTCCAAATCGATGGTGGCGTAACAACTTCAGACCTTTTCCTAGCCAATTTGGTCGGTATAAAAGAGCAGATCATAAGGTCATCCTACGTCTTCGACCTTAACAGCGAACACTCACTAGAAGCGGGTATCGAGCGAGCACAGACGATTCTCGACACTTCCCTTCAGCTGGGCTTGCTCGGGACCGAACCCGGCTCAGAAAGGTTTGGCGGCCTCTCTCCGATTACCGACGTAACAGGAGCCGTAGAAGAGCTCCGTTACGAGTATTTTGCCATTCACAATTGGCAGCTTAATGATCGCATGAGTTTGGAAACCACCTTTCTTTTTGAGGACAGTGAAATTTCTCAAAGCGGTAATATAGCCAAGACTCGGGGTTTCAATTTCTTCAGGCCTAAAGTCGATTACCGATTCGACATCACACCTTCTGTGCAGTTCCGCGCCAGCATTGAGAAGGACGTCGCACAGTTAGCTTTTACAGACTTTACTGCCAGTATTGACGACGGCGACGACGAACAAAATGCCTTTGAAGGTAACGCCGATTTGCGTCAAGAACAGTCGTGGCGTTATGAAGCCAATTTGGAATATCGATTACCGAATGATTCAGGTGTCATCAATGGCAATGTGTTCTATCACGACTTAGACGACCTCATTGATAACGTTGACGTATCCACCGGCGGCGAAATCCTGGGGGCTCGAGGCAATGTTGGCAGTGGTGAGCGCTATGGTTTTAATTTGAATAGCAGCCTACGTCTATCCATGTTCAATCAACCTGAGATGCTGCTCACTGCAGGACTAAATATGGAAGAGTCGACTGTAACCGACCCATTCCTGAATGCCGAGCGGGAGCGATCAATGCGTGGTGGTGGCAGTAGATACAGTTTTGGATTCCGCCATGACATTCCCAGCGCTAGCAATATGAATTGGGGGTTCAACTACCGCCGAGAGTTCTACAATGATTTCAGAGTATTCGATATCGACAAAATTGAAGAATACGCTAAAGTAGGATCTTACTCGGGATGGCTAGAAGTACAGAGCTGGGGCGATCTTGTCTACCGATTTGAAGTTAGAGATTCACGAGACCGTTGTCGCATTCGCACACGTTATATTGACGGCACAATCGGAAACGGCAATATTGAAGAGATAGAGGATTCTTGCTCTGATGCTGGGCCAGTCTTAGCTATCAAGATACGCGGCACGTTCTAATTTTCCAAACACTCTATAAACAGCGAAAAAAAGAAACGAAATACCCCTTTTTGGCTGAGCCGGTAGTGGCTCTCCCTAAATGCTGAAGATCAAGGCATTGCTTTAGCATAAAGCCATCTAAGAAGATGGCAACTTGCTGTTTTGAGCAGAGGAAATAACAGTAGATTTTTTTCTCGCTTGGTCTCACTGTCTTTTATGTAGAAGTCGATCAAAAAATAGCCTTTACACCCACTAAACTTCTCTGCGTCCTCATGAGAGTCAAGATACGCGCCTGCCTCTGGCAATAATTAATGGATAGGTTGATGAAACGGCTAAGGCTACACAGAATTTCAAAATCAACAATTGCAATCAACATGTGTGTGTTTTGCGCGAGCTATGCGCAGCCAATCCTAGCGCAAGATAATTCAATCTCCGAGAGAGCTATTGACACCTCAGCGCTCAAATCATTGCGCGCTGTAAAAGTAGATTCAGCGCCGGTTATGGATGGAATACTGAACGACCCCCAATGGCAAGAAGCAAATAAGGTTACCGACTTCCATCAAATTCGCCCAGGAAACGGAGCTGAGCCCACAGAGCCAACTGAGCTGTATGTGGTCTATACCGAAGATGCCCTTTATGTGGCTGCTCGAATGTATGACAAAGAACCTGACCAGATTTCCGCACCCACCATACGTCATGGCCAGGGTTTACCTTTTGATGATCGTTTAGTGGTGATACTTGATCCATTTAACCAAGGCCGCGCCGGGTATCGCTTTGAAACCAATATCAATGGCGTACGTCATGATGCCCTTTACCAAAGCACCACGTCTTTCCGTCTCGACTGGAATACTATTTGGGAAACCGCGACCAGCGTAGATGGCAACAGCTGGATTGCCGAGCTTGAGATCCCGTTCAAGTCCCTGCCTTTTGATCCAAAAACAGACACTTGGGGGTTCAATTTTGGCCGCGGAATTAGGCGGAAAAATGAAGAAATGGCTTGGGTCTCTCAGAATAGAACCTATAACCCAAGCATCATGGGCGAAATCACCGGACTAGAAGGCATGGATCAGGGGTTGGGCCTGGACATCGTCCCATCAGTAGCGGCAATTAGGCAACGCTTCTTCGACCCTGCCAAGACTGATGAACGTCTCGAGCCATCGCTTGATGCATTTTACCGCCTAACCCCCTCATTGAATGCCGCCTTAACAGTTAACACCGACTTTTCCGCAACCGAAGTCGACAATCGTCAGGTTAACCTCACTCGGTTCAATTTATTCTTTCCTGAAAAACGCGACTTCTTCCTGAATGACTCTGATCTGTTTCAGTTCGGCAACATTAGTCGCCTTTCAGCCGGCAACAGCGCTTCGTCGGGCGCAAGCAGGGAAAATGCACGACCCTATTTCTCGCGCAAGCTAGGACTGAGCTCTACCGGCGCACCGGTGGACATTGAATATGGCGGCAGGGTCAGTGGCCGTATTGGTCGTTGGAATATTGGCACACTGGCTATACAACAAGATGCCTTCGAAGATGTAGCACCATCAGACCTTTTAATCGCGCGAGTCTCAGCAAACGTTCTAAGCGATTCTAGAATAGGTTTCATCTATACCAATGGAGACCCCACCTCTAATTTGGATAACAGCTTGGTTGGGGCAGACTTTCAATACCTTAACAATTCATTCCTAGCGGACCGCATTCTTCAAGCAGACGTTTTTTTTCAGCAATCTGACACACCCGGGGTCGAAGATGATAATGCCTCTTATGGCTTTGGCATCGCATTCCCTGAATCCGATGGCTTTCGCTCAAGAATAGCCTATAAGGTGATTGAAGATAATTTCAATCCCGCTATGGGGTTCGTTAATCGCTCCAATATAAGCGATTTAACGCTTGATGCAGGCTATACCCACTTTTTTGATGCCGGGATTTTTCAAACGGCTTTTGCTGGGGTCGACATGCAGCGAGTGGAGTTACTCGATGGCGGCTTGCAGAGTGAAGTGTATACCTACCGCCTAGCGGAGTTTGAAACCAGAACAAGAGACAGCATAAGCGCTCGATTCATTACCAACAAGGAAGTGGTGCAGCAACCCTTTACTATTTACAAAGACCCCAAACGTCAAATCGTCATGCAACCGGGGACCTATGAGTTTAATGAGCAAGAAGTGAGCTTCGGCACGGGCGGCCAGCGGCAGTTCTCTGGCCGATTCACCATCAGAAGCGGGGACTTTTTCAATGGCAAAAGGGTAAATATAAGCAGCCAATTTGCTTGGAATCAATCCCGCTATTTTACCATGACAGTGAGACAAGATTGGAATAATGTTCAATTGCCTCAGGGTGATTTCATCACTCGATTAACCAGCCTAAATAGTCAGATTGCATTCTCCTCCACACTCTATTGGATTAACCTAGTGCAATATGACAATTTATCCGAAGAAATTGGAGTCAATACACGACTTCAGTGGATACCCAAAGCCGGCCAAGAAGCTTTTATTGTTTTAAATCATAATGTCCAAGACCGGGACAGAGACAATAGATTCAACACTGCCTTTTCAGATCTAAGTGTTAAGTTTCGCTATACATTTCGATTCTGATTGACAAAAAGCATGAACTAGCGCCAGATGCCCATCCATAAGTTGGCCTGGCCATTTACTTTTATCCCCAGTCGACTACCAATCAGCACAGGTTTCTCAAAAGTCCTAGAAACCTAGCTAAGGTACACCTACATGACCACGAGCAAAACTGATACTGAATTAGAAATACCCAACGGCTTTCAGTTGGTTGAATTAACAAGGGAGCCCATAGAACTTTACAAAGTGCTAAAGTTCGAGAATGCAGTTAGCTCTGGAGGAGAAGCGAAAATGGTAATCGGTTCTGGCCTCGTTTTAGTAAACGGGATTATAGAGACCCAAAAGCGCAAGAAAATATCATCTGGAGACACAATTGAGTTTGAAGAAAACAAGTATTTCATTAAACTCTCCTCAAACGCAAAAACGCTTGAGCCCGCACCATCAAAAAAAGCAAAACCAGCCAATATGAATTCAGCCTCTAGAAAGCCTATCACTGCTCTGAGCAAAGGAAGCAAGAAATAATGACCGGAAATGACTGTTTACGACGCATCCGCTACATACTAGATTTAGATGACAGAAAAGTGATTAACGTTTTTGCAGAGGCCGAGTGTGACGTTACTCGAGAGCAGATTAGTGCTTGGCTGAAAAAAGATGATGATCCCGACTATGAGCTATGCAACGACACTGTGTTTGCATCATTCCTCAATGGATTAATCAACCTAAAGCGAGGCAAAAAGGATGGCGTTCAGCCTGAGCCGGAAAAAAGACTGACGAATAACACCATATTCAGAAAATTAAAAATTGCCTTCAACCTTCAGGCAGAAGAAATATTATCGATTTTGGCATTGGCCGACCTTCGAATTAGTAAGCATGAACTATCCGCTTTTTTCCGCAGAGCGGACCATAAGCACTATAGAGAATGCAAAGACCAAATATTGAGAAATTTTCTCATGGGTATGCAAATCAAACTTCGTGGAAAAAATGAGACTGAGTTAGAAGATTCAGAAGAGCCCGTTGAATCTGTTTATGACTTAACATACCAGTCACCGGACACGTAGGAGCTTGAGCATGCAGTAAAACCCTGTAACCCGTTTACGTTTTCCGATCTTTAAGACAAATATATCACCGCTGCCGAAGATAGCACCACATGTCAACTGTAACAGTCGCTTGCCTAAGAGGCAGCGCTGCATTAGCTGGTACGACGTTTTATTCTAGGGGGCATGCTGTTCTTTGGCACCTCTGTACGTCATCATCCTTTAGTTTTTGTCGTCCCCTCCTTCGCTTACTCCATCCCCGGCTCCCCATTCAAACTCTACCAATAATGAATAAAAATCATGAAGAACATAATTGCACAACTAATTTGAAAATTAGCTTTTTACCAATTATAAAAATTCTAATTATCGCGTATCACAATACCAACTATTAACAGGGGGATCCATCCACCTAGAACAGCGCCATCGGAAAATTATGATCGGAGTTTTAATATTCTTTATGCCAGCCATGGAAAAAAGCAAAGCGAATACAAACACTATAACTAGAGGAGGCGCATTGATAAAATGAGCAATCTTTCCAGCTTAAGCATCAATTCCTAACATTAGCAATTCTGATATATATAATTTATACATAATTTCCCCCTCAATGCAGAATTACTATTACTAGAAGTTTCATAGAATTGCTCTAAAAAACACCTAACCTTCCATCCATAATGGCTTGTACGGGAGTGGGATGGGGTAGCTACGATTGAAACTCACGTATTCCTCATCATTAAAACGCGTATCATAATGACTTATGGTCCATTTTTACGATGTTTAAAAGTTGTAGGGGCCTGCTTTTTCGAAAGCAAAAAAAAGCCCAATCAGCAGGACTGATTGGGCTTTTAAATACTAATCAGACTTTACGACTCTTCACTAGCCTCTTGGAATTCAACATGAATCTCTAACTCAATTTCATCCCCAACACCAAACGAAGTAAATCTATCTAAACCAAAATCAGAACGCATGAATTTACCCGTTGCAGAAAAGCCCATGGTGTAACTTCGAGTTAAGAAATTTCTGCCGCCTCCATGAAAATTAATTTCAAGCTGCACCGGGGCAGTGACACCTTTTAAAGTCAGATCACCTTCAAACAAAAAGGTATCTTCATCGACTGTTTCAACTAGAGAAGTCGATCTGTATACCGCTTGGGGAAATGTCTCAGCATCAAACCAATTTGACCCAAGCAGCTCCTCTGCAAATATTTCATTATTGATATCCAAACCGGCTGTATTAATAACGACTTCTAAGCTGGAATTTGCAATGTTATCAGGATCAAAGTCCAGTGAAGCATCAAAATCATTAAATCTGCCTATAAAAGTTGAGAAACCGAGATGGTTAATCTTCCAGAGCAAAGTCGCATGGTCAGGATCAAGAACATAAGCACCTGATCGCAATTCTGTCACGTCGGTATTAAAATCGGGAGTTAGCAATCGATCGCACGATGCCAAGAAACCTGCGCAAGCCAGGACAAGTCCAAACTGCCAAACTTTTTTAGATGATCTGTATAACATTGAAATAACCTACTAATGTAAATTTAAACTAATTATTTTGAAACTGCGCGCACGTCAACCTTGATCGTCACTTCATTAGGAATCTCACCGGTTCCCGCCCAGTATCCTTGTCCAACACCGTATTCGAGTCGGTTAATTGTCACTTCACTGGTAAGATGAAAACTCAACTTGCCAGCTTCCATGTCTACATCAAGGTCAAAGGGAAAGCTCATGGGATTGGTTTGATCTCGAATCGTTAAAGTACCTTCCGATACAAATGAACTCAATGATTTTAAGCTGCAACTGTCTGCCTTAAAGCTCGCAGTTGGCCATTGGTCAACGTCGAATAGTTCATAGTCATGCAAATAATCCAACGCCTCAGGTGAGTCGATGCTGATATCACTAATTGGAATAGTAACTTGAAAGTCACAAGCCGATGGGTTCATAGGATCGATGTTGAATATAGCTTCTACATTTTTAAACTCACCCTCGTAAGGGTCTCCGCCAAAAGTGTATTCAAAAATAACGCTAGATTGCTCAGGGTCGAGCACCCAAGTAGCAGCTTGCACAGGTAATGTGATTAGCAACAAAATCGGCGCTAAAGCCGCTCGGTATAACAAAGTTCGCATAGTAAACATCTCTCTATTAAAAAATTATGGTAGCGCGTAGGCTATGATTTCTGCAGCAGAGCCACTACCGCTGACAGTCAACACGATAAACTGCTTACCGTTATGTTCATACGTCATAGGCACACCAGTTTGCGTATTAGGCAAGTCAATCTCGGCGATAATATCACCTGTTAACTTGTCATGGGCTCGCAAGGTCGGTCCTCCGCCAACACCTTCACCAATAAACAGAAGCGTCTTAGTCAGCAACAAACCAGAACGGGTAGCGACACCCGTTCGCGGGATATCAAGACCTGCCAATGCCGCATTATTAGCAATCCGATCAGGGGTATCTGCGTTAGCAACCTGAAAAACATGCTCGCCATTATTCATATCGATCGCTGTAACACGGCCATAAGGGGGTTTTACCAAAGGCAGACCCTTTATACGTGGTACACGAACGCCGTAAGACTGACTAAAGTCTACGTCAGAATTTTCATCCTTAGCAACAGACAGCAAAGCGACGTTGGTGCGGGAAGGAATATACAGAATACCTGTTTCAGGATCGACAGCTGATCCCTCCCAATTGGCTCCGCCAATAGCATCCGGCAGGCTCAAAGTTCCAACAGTTCCATCAGCGGCATCTGCCTCTGACGGCGGCGAATAAACACTTGGGCTAAGGCGGAAACGCTGAATAGCTTCCAAAGCCAGACCGCGTAGCTCTGGAGTGAAATCGATTAGATCATCTTCGCTAAATCCTTGCCTATCAAACGGTGCAGGCTTAGTAGGAAATGGTTGTGTGGGTGAATACCACTCGCCAGGCACATCTCCGGCAGGTACCGGCAATTCCTCTATTGGCCATACTGGCTCGCCAGTCTCGCGATCAAAGGTGTATACCCAAGACTGCTTAGTCACCTGCATAAGCACCTTGCGGCCATTGGGCAGATCAGCGAGAACTGGTGCAGATGGGTTATCCCAATCCCAGATGTCGTGATGGATTAACTGGTAGTGCCACTTGCGCTCGCCTGTAGTGATATCTAACGCCACTACACTGTTGGCAAAAAGGTTGTTTCCAGGTCGGTCACCACCAAAGCGGTCGCCTGTCGCTGACTCTGTAGGCAAGTACACATGGTTAAGCTCAGGGTCACCGGACATAGGCGCCCAAACGCCACCATTACCAGCAATTTCAGCTCCACCGTTTTGCCAAGACTCATAACCATAGTCTCCGCGCTGAGGAATCGTGCGGAAAGTCCATAGCTTTTCGCCAGTGCGAACGTCGAAGGCACGAACATCACCTTTAACATTAAACTTTGAAGGGGGTCGCATAGACACTTTGTGCGCAGGTCCAACCACAGCAACATTATTCATAACAAAAGGAGGCATCGAAGAGCCAATATCAACATCATCGCGGCCTTCACCAAGCCTTAGCCCAGCAAACATATCTACTCTGCCATTGTCGCCAAAATCTGGGTCTGGAATCCCTGTTTTAGCGTCAAGTGATATCAAGAAAAACCCCGGAGTGATCATTAAAATCCGTGTCTCATCACCGTCACGCCAAAATGACAGACCTCGACCAGAGCCTTTTCGGGGCGCCGCATCAAATCTTGCACCTTCCTGCGGTCGCCATAACCAAAGCATCTGTCCTGTCGCGGCATCCAATGCCGCGACATTTCTTGTAGCGCCCAGTGTTGTGTATAAAACGCCACCAACTTCTAATGGCGTAAACGTGGCATTAGACTCAGGCGTAGGACCAAAGTTGGCAGTTGAAAAACGCCAAGCAATTTCTAAAGAGGCGACATTGTCGGCGTTTATTTGATCAAGCGGCGAATAGCGTTGCGCACCCATATTGCCGCCATAATCTGGCCAATCTCCAGCGGACACGTCCGTACCGGACTGACTCATAGCCGCCGAGGCAAGAACAAGCATGCCTGCACTTAAGATGAATGATGAAACTAACCCTTTTGTCGTGATCATTTTAGACTCTCCAGATATTATTTCTTTGTTCTCGCCTACGCTTTTTTGAGTCGGTCGCACTGTCTAGCACTGACGTGGCACCGCATTAGGTCGGCCAAGTATACGTGGTGTTCACGGTACAATAAGCAAGAGATAAGAATAAGCAATCTATCGCCTACAAGCAAGTCTTTAGCTTTGAGTTTTTAAAAAACCCATAGTAATATCAATCGCTTAGCTCTAAATTTTAGCGCCATTTTGTAATTTATTGTAACGCCAAATAAAGCTGCGAGCATCAACGAGACCTCAAACTCGCTAGCCTTTGGGAAAGGAAATAAAAACAGAGGAATTCATTTGGGTCTTGTGGACCGAAAAACTAGGCTCGCGTTAACCGCAAGCATCCATTTCTCACCTGCCTACTTCTTACAATTTTGACGCCTCGTGGGGAGCCACGACTGTCGTCAAGGCATAGACTACCCATCTCAATCTCCTCGAAAAAAGCTATACGCACTTTAGAGATATGCTCCTGTGACTAGGTATTCCTATAGCTGTGAGATAGACTTGCTACGCTCAATATATGCCTAACCAAAATTAAGGAGAATGCTATGACAACGCTACTTTTGCGAAAACTAATACTTGGGGCCGCCATCGGTCTTTTCTCACAATTCGCCTTAGCTCAAACAGACGGCGACACTGAAGCCTTAAAGCAAATCGCGGACATCGTTGCCGATCTCAATCATTTTCCTTCCGATGTTGACATGACTACGCTAGAGGAAATAATGAGCAGCGCAGACATTTCTCAAACGGTCTTAATCATGGCAGACACCGTAGCCAACATTGAACATGCCGCTAACGAGGAAGGCAAAGGCGCGATGGCGGCTATCCAAGCCAACGCACAAGCATCCGAATCAGCAAAAGTCCTAGCTGAAGTGATAGAGCAACTGAGTCATACCGCCAGTGCGGACGCCAAAAATATGCTCGCTCAAACGTTCCCCTAGCCTCACATTCATTCCATACTATTTCTAAAGCTTCACTTGCGAGCAGAATCCAGTAACGATTCCCGCTCGCCAGCGAACGTTTCTGACCCAGCCCTGCTCTCTTAAATAGTGAGTCCCCGCATTTAAACTGCGGCTTTGTCGCAGGAAAGAACTGCCACGCTACTAGATTTGTAGATTCCCGCTAAAGAAATTGGAATTACCAAGAAATTTGCCCATGCCAGAAATCAGCACCCATAACCGACGATAGCATTTATGAACATTAAACTGATGTTAGAATAATGGCTACTTTATTTCAAATAGCTAGACAAAAATCTATCTGCATACACCAACGAAAATTCTTATAAATCACCTCTTCACAGCCCGCTTTATAAGCTAACAGAGCCCTCCAAACGTCACATTCTAACCCTATTGTTAAGCTCATAAAGCGCTTCAAATTATGGGTGCCACCACAATGCACTTGCCTACAGCGCTGTAATACGAACTCGCCCCGTATTTGTAAGAAAATGAAAATTCTAATGTTGTGCGATCGATTTCAAAACGGTTAGGTTGCGCCCCAAGAGGTTCACCGGGCTCGATATAAGCATAACTATTTTGCGTCGTTTTAAGATCCTCTGTCTGCAGTCTCCTTAACCCCCTGTCTGTAATGATAAGCTCATTGCGCCTCGGGTAAATGTATACAATATGCTCGCGCTCTTGCAGATTGCTCTCCCCACCAAGGGACGAAGTCCGGCATGACATTTTCACATCCGGCCAAACCCTCTCTTGAGCAGAAGTGCCCTGAGCAATTAAGATGGTTGAAAATATCAAAAGGAACTTGAACATTAAATTACGCCTCGAATTACTTTTTGAATTTTAGCAAGCTACCGAGAAATAAAAACCCTCGGCAGGCATATCCGATTTGACCCAGCCCAAACGATGTCCTTGGCGCCACACACACGGAAACCCCTGGCGATACTCCAGCATCAGTCCAAACATTGAACCCAGAGCGCTGAGCCCATTCGCTTAAGGTAGCAAGCGACAACCCGAGTTCGTCTTGTCTGTCGGCATCCAAATCAGGCCACCAGCAGCTAAGACAGCCTTTTTCTTGTGGGAGTTTTCACTCCACTGCCGACTACAAGCTCATAATAGAATATACTTTAAACGTCTCAATTTAGCAGGATCACTAATATTATGGGTAGAGCATACCAGAATCGCAAAGAATCGATGGCCAAAACGGCAGATTCTAAAACAAAAGTTTACAGTAAATATGGTCGAGAGATTTATGTGACAGCCAAATCTGGCGGCACCGATCCGGCCGGCAATCTTTCCCTTCGCGGGCTGATCGAGCGCGCTAAGAAAGATCAAGTCCCTACCCATGTTATCGACAAAGCCCTAGAAAAAGCATCCGGTGTTGGAGGCGAAGATTTTTCCTTAGCCCGCTATGAAGGGTTTGGCCCCGCAGGCAGTATGCTGATAGTCGACTGTTTAACTGACAACCCCAATCGTACGTTTGGCGATGTTAGGCAATGCTTCGTTAAAACTAAATCTAAAATTGGAACTCCAGGCAACGTCAGTCATCTGTTCGATCACTGCGCTATCTTCAAACTAAAAGCCGTTGACGAAGAGGCAGTATTGGAGGCGCTACTCGATGCAGATGTAGATGTAGCCGATATTGAGAGTGAAGGCGGCTTCATTACCGCGTTTACACCTAATACAGATTATGGCTCCGCTCGTCAGGCACTGTGCGATAGTTTTAGCAACGACAAAGGAGAAATCGACTTTGACACAGACCTTATTCAGTTTCTGCCGCAGGCAACTATCGAGCTGGGAGGCGACGACGTCGAGATTTTTGAAAAGCTTATCGATTTACTTAACGACTTAGATGACGTTCAAAATGTTTACCATAACGTCGAAGCATAACAATGAAATCTGCAATCTTTGACACCGACATAGGCATCGATGATGCCATGGCGCTATTGTTTGCCCACTATGCTGCAGACATTTCATTACGCGCTATCACCACCAAATATGGAAACGCTAGCATTGAAGATACCACCCGAAATGCTTTGCTGGTTAAGGAAATGTTTGGTCTCGACGCACCGGTATATCGAGGTGCGTCAAAACCAATATCTATTAGATTAGGGGAAGGCTACCCCTCCCATGTGCACGGTAAAAACGGACTAGGGGACATTCAATTCGATGAACCTCGGCTTCAGGCCGAAACATGGACGGCGGCACAAGCACTCGTTGAAATCAGCAAAGAAGCGGGGCAGAAAATTTCAATCATTGCAGTCGGTGGACTTACAAATATCGCTGCAGCAATAGCGCTTGATTCTACATTCCCCTCAAGAGTTGGCGAGCTCATCGTTATGGGCGGCGCTTTTGGCTACAACCAGCACCACGGCAATGTGTCACCAGTTGCGGAAGCCAATATTGCTAGTGACCCTATAGCTGCAGACATTGTTTTTTCGAGCGATATACCGACAACTATCGTCGGCTTGGACGTCACTCAAGAAGTCACTATGGACAGTTTATTTATTCAGTCTTTAGCTGACAACGCAGGCCAAGCCGGGCAGTTTATAAAAGAAACCAATAAACACTACTTCGACTTTTACCACACCATCAACGGCAAACATGAATGCCCACTTCATGACTCCTGTGCAGTCGCCTACCTTCTCAATCCCGACTTATTTACAACAATCCAGCAGCCAGTGAGAGTGGTCACTGAGGGCGTTGATTTAGGACAAACTGTTCACGGCAATGACCTGCGGGCTTATGTGACGGATACTTGGAACAATGGAGCGGACTGCACGATTTGTACGCAGGTAAACGCCCCCGCTGTCCTAGCGTTGTATCAATCCACACTTGCCTTAGCTGGACTAAATTAGAAATAAAAGGAGCAAATCAGCTTTGCACCCAATTTGGGTTATTGGAAGTATCAACACAGACATGGTGGTCAAGTCTAAAGCCCTACCCCGTCCAGGTCAGACCCTTATAGGCGGTGAATTCCTTATGAATTCTGGCGGTAAAGGGGCTAATCAGGCCGTGGCAGCCGCTCGCCTTGGCGCGCAGGTTTCATTGCTAGGATGTCTCGGCCAAGATATTTTTGGCAGCGAAGCCATCACACGACTAGAGCAAGAAAAAGTTGATTGCAGCCTTGTCAGTAGAAGTAAAACCCAGCCTTCGGGGGTCGCGCTAATTAGCGTAGATTGCACTGGAGAGAATCAAATCACGGTGGCACCTGGGGCAAACCACTGTGTGAGTGAGCAGCAGGTGGAATTGGCTTTTGATGCTATGGTAAGTGACAGTTTGATATTGCTGCAACTGGAAATCCCCCTTTTATCCGTAGCCCATGCCGTTGATTTAGCCCGCGCACATAATTGCCGGGCCATCCTAGACCCTGCCCCCGCTCAAAGTTTATCTGAACAGATACTGCAAAACCTCTATTTGATCACCCCCAATGAGTCAGAGGCTGAAACTCTAACAGGTATTAAAGTCGACTCTCCAGAATCCGCCGAAGAAGCAGCTAATTTTTTATTGAAGGCAGGCGTGCTAAACGTTGCACTAACAATGGGTTGCAAGGGAGTGCTTTTAGCTAGCAGCGAAGGCTGCGAGGTAATTCCTGCAACAACAGTAAAAGCTATCGACACAACAGCGGCAGGCGACTGTTTTAATGGCTCACTCGCGTTCGCTTTAGCCAGTGAGGAAACTTTACGCGAAGCGGTAATTTTTGCGGCCCGAGTGGCATCAGTTTCAGTGACACGAATAGGGGCTCAGGATTCGATGCCATTTCAGAATGAGCTTTAATCATAAAAAAAGCCCGCTATAGCGGGCTTCATATCTCAATTTTCGCAAAATACGAGGACTTTTCTGTTTTAATATCCAGCAAAAGGTCAACTGAGCTTTTTGATATAAGCGTAACCCCCAAGAAACTAGATAGTTCCTACGCTGTCTTGGGTTATCCACCCACGCTTTTCATAAGTATCTTCACGACGCGAGGCATTAACAACTCCCCCGCCCCCAATGGATCGACTCCTTTACTGTGGAGAACTTCAACTTAGTCGCCACGAATAATTTATTCTCAGGACATAGGAATATTGCTCTCTTTCAAATTCAGCTTTTAACTTAGCACCTAAGAGATATCGGACAAAGTAATAAACGCTCTCTCTATCTGGCCACACTGCGTCTTTGAGAGCGAGTGCTGACAGTCATAATTTTCCGCTACCTATCTTTAATCTTGATCTAACGGCTCTAACTCTTCCTCAACCTCTTTAAGCGGCGCCAGCCCACACTTACCTATCTATAGCGCACGTGCGGGTCAGTTTCGTTTTAAAGGCTAAAACAAATCAGCCGACACCAGGAAATTGATAATCCTCAAACGTCTTCCGCAGCCCTAGCTTATTAAGCTTACCTGTCGCGGTATGCGGCAACTCATCAACAAATACTACATCGTCAGGCATAGCCATTTTGTGTAATTTGTCTTTTAAAAACTCTAAGACATCATTCCTTGTAAGAGATTTACCCCCTTGCACTACCACAATTAGCAGTGGCCTCTCAGTCCATTTAGGATGGGTTCGCCCTATAACTGCGGCTTCCGCGATGTCTGCGTGGTTAACCGCAGCGTTTTCAATTTCGATAGAACTGATCCACTCACCGCCGGACTTAATAACATCTTTAGTGCGGTCGGTAATTTGCAAATAGCCTTCAGCATTAATCGTCGCCACGTCGCCGGTTTCGAACCATCCCTTTTCATCTACTGGGCAACCCTCTGCCCCTGGCACTTCGGATAGACCGTAATAACCTTTAGCTACCCAGGGACCACGAACTTTAAGTGCGCCAAATGCCACACCATCCCAAGGCAATTCTTCATTATTTTCATCAACAATGCACATTTCGATGCCAAATACGCCTCTACCTTGTAGACACTGAAGATCAGTTATTTCAGAAGTACTTAAATTTTCCATTCCTTTCTTCAAACTAAATATTGTGCCTAAAGGACTGGTTTCGGTCATCCCCCAACCTTGAACGACTATGGCATTATGCTGCTCTCTAAATCGTTCAACAATGATTCTGGGACAAGCGGCGCCTCCCACGCTCACCCGCTCCAAACTTGGGACTGTTTTGTTATTTGCCTCTAGGTAGTCCAAAAGCGCCAGCCAGATAGTCGGTACGCCCGAGCTGAAAGTCACTTCCTCCGCAACCATGAGAGAGTGCAAAGTTTCGCCGTCGGCCATTTTGGGACCAGGCAGTACTAACTTAGTTCCCACCATAAGAGCAGCATATGGGGCGCCCCACGCGTTAACATGAAACATAGGCACTACTGGCAAGCTGGTTACCATGTTCGACGCTCCAGTTACATCAGGGAGCCCGCCGGCAAGAGCGTGTAGTAATGTGGAGCGGTGGCTATAAACCACTCCCTTAGGATTTCCTGTAGTACCGGAGGTATAGCACATGCCGCTAGCTGTATTCTCATCGAACTCCGGCCAAGCAAAGTCATCGGATTGGGCGCTGAGTAACTCTTCATAACAAAGCACATTGGGCAGAGTGGTATCAGGCATGTTTGCCTTATCAGTCAAAACAACTATCGCCTCTACTTTGGTCAGGTGATCTTTTAACGCTTCAAGTAACGGCATTACCAATACATCAACGAAAAGAAATCTATCTTCTGCATGGTTAATTATATAAGCCACTTGCTCGGGAAAAAGCTTAGGGTTAATCGTATGACAAACCATACCGCTGCCTGAAACACCATAATACAATTCCATATGACGATAGTCGTTCCAAGCCAATGTCCCTATCCTGTCGCCAAATTTAGCGCCTAAAGAATTCAAGCTATTGGCTAATTGCCGGCACCGCGAAGCAAAAGTTTTATAAGTCTGCCGGTGACGCGGGTTATCCATTGTCACAGAAACCATCTCTGTAGTCGGGAAATTCTTCTCTGCATGTGTGAGTATCGACGAGATCATTAACTGGGAATTCATCATAGAAGCTTGCATAGTTTCTCCTTTAATTTGCGAGCTTAGCTCGTCATCATTTCTTGTTTTGACACTAACGCACTTTCCTGCATTCAGATGCCGTATAACTTATTAATTAAGGTTTACACCCTAACTTCTGATTTTCAGATTTGGCGCATCTACTGTCTAGTCTATGCTCATAACATACTACACAACTGGCTAGTTTATCCCAAATAAAACAGGGGTCTCCTTTCGAATGAACCTGATATATCGACGATAACTCTTAATGATGCAGAGTCGAGAAGGTCAAATCTCTCGGGGACCAATTTCCTCCTGTTTCCAATCATGTGATAAAACTTTATAGCGCCAATCTTACCTTATTCATAAATTGTATCAGAATGGGGGCACACTTAAACAATGCCGAAAAACACAGCGAGACCGAGAAAAGTATCAATATCACTATTACCCTGAAAGATAGCATCCCCATTTATAGGCAAATCGCAAATCAGATCCACTGTATGGTGGCTTTCGGTATTTTGATGCCTCAAGAAGAAATATCTCCAGTTAAAGCACTCGCGCTAGCACTAGCGTTAAGTGTTACACCAAGCCCCGTGGCAAATGCCTATGCTAAAGGCGTCGGCTGTGATTTATAAGCGGCAATTAGGCTATTCAAATCCATTTGGGGCGCTCTCCTCTTTTGGCCTTAGTTTAGTCACTCTTAGCAAAACTAGGCACGGGTGAGTAACTTCCGTAAGACAGCAGCTGACCTTGTCAAGAATCATCACTCTTTGGCTCATAAATAAAGCACCTAGAAATGCCAAAATTATCGCGCCTTTCTCTTAAGCAAAACTACAAGAAGCACCATAGAAACTTTCAAAAAATTCCTTAACCCGTCAAAATATCCGTAAAATAATTTGCGGGAGCTTCTGCAATATAACGCAAAATAGAAAAGCTACAGACACAAAAAAAGGGGTGACATCTCTGCCACGCCTTTAAAATTGACTCATCATTACTAGCTCTTTCTACGAACTAAACCCTAGAGCTACTGCACTAAAATGCAATCGGTTTACACTCGCTGAATGAGAGCAGTTATTTGCTCTTTTTAACCCTTTTTTTGCTTCGTCTTACTAGTGTTAGCCCCCACTTTCCCGCTGCTAGGGTTAACCATAAAACTAACACAACTTAAACCAAGCCAGTTCTCTTCGGTAAACGGCAGGCCACTTCGAACCAGCAGACCACAAGCTTGCCAAACACCCGACGGAAGGCCATCAGGCAACGTGATATTAAGAATCGTATGAGTCTGCTCGCCATTAACTTGCAACGAATTATGGAACGAAATCACTCCTTCACTTTGAGCTCTGATATCACCCTGAGCTGAAAACGTAAACAGATCTCCAGATGGGAGGATCAGAGCAGCATAGGTATCGAGGTTTTGATCACCAGTTATAGTCATCGTTGCAAGAAATGGATCACCGGAAACGAAAACTTCCTGATTAACCTCCGTTACAACAGCTTCGCCGATACTAATTGCGGCGCTATTATTTGCCACTAAGGAGAAACTACCTGAATCAAAACCATTGACACCGATGACGATGGTGCCGCGCGCTGTGATGCTGCAAGTTTCGAGGTTGTCACCGGGAGTAAACGGGCGGCAAATATAATTAGAGTCCGATGGCTGTCCAGACGTACTGACATACAAATCTAAATCTGCAGTCAAACCATAGAGGCTTACTTCGGTTGCATTGGCAACCTCGTAATAGAGCCATTCTCCGATGGCCACTGAACCCATAACAACCTCACCAATAGTAAGAGTCGTGTTGCCCGTTGGAATCACGCCTCCATCACTCACCGTGTCTGATGTTGCCAAGAGAGAGTAACTACCCCCCTCAAAACCTTTTATTCCGACATAGCTTATTCCTTCAGGGTCAATGCTACAGGTTTCCTCGGTAGAACCGCCAGAGAACGGTCGGCAATCATACTGCGCTGCCGTGGGAGTACCGGCTCGACTTACGTAAAGATCAAGATCTGAGCTTAGATCAAAGAGTTTAACCGAACTAGCACCCGTTACTTGGTAGTAGACCCACTCTCCAGGCGAGGCGTTTGTTGTGACGGTCTGACCGATAGTAAGAGCCGTGCCGCCTCCATCACTGCCTGAATCTGCTGTTGCGAGGAGTGAGTAACTACCTCCTCCGTAGGCATTAACGCCAATATAACTTGTCCCGTTAGGGTCAAGGCTACAGATCTCCTCAGTGGAATCTGAAAAATAGGGGCGACAATCGTATTGCTCCCCGGTGGGAGTCCCTGTTCGATTGACGTAGAGATCGAAGTCCGCACTCAAATCAAAGAGTTTGATCGACGTAGCACCAGTTACTTGATAGTACTCCCACGTTCCCGCATCCAACGTCCCTGTTGCGGGAACGGAGACGTTAAGTGACTTCGCTTGGTTTGCCGGTGTAGTGCCCTGCTGACGAGCAATCAAACTAAAAATACCAGCTTCTGAAAATGCATTAACACCAATAAAAACGGTAGCAGATGCATCATTGATCGGGCAGATTTCCTCGGTTGTTCCCGAAGAGTAAGGTCGACAGACATGACTTTCTGCCGTGGGATTTGCACCCTCACCAATATAAAGATCCAAATCTGATGACAGATTAAACAAGCTTATCTCTGCCGCACCTGTAACTTGAAAGTAAGTCCAGCCATTAGCCTCTACAGAACGGGTAATGGGGATATCCAATGAAAGGGACTGGCTGCCATCTCCAGATGAACCACCTCCAGTTTCGCCACCGCTCACAGACGCTGCGTTAGCAACTAGACTAAAGCTACCCGCCAATCCCTGTAGACCGATAAAAGTTTTCTTTGACGCATCAACATTGCAAGTTTCAGTGGCTGTTCCACCTGAAAATGGTCTGCATTGGTAATTGCCAGCCGTTGGCTGAGCGCCATTACCTATATATAAATCAATATCAGCTGACATATTAAACAGGGATATCTCACTCGCCCCGTTTACTTCGTAATAAAGCCACTGATCCGCCTCCAGATTACCGGTCACGGACGTCCCTACAGTCAGCGTTTCATAAACTGGACTAGGTTCAGGGTCACCCAGCGCCGGAGTCCCGCCGCTCATAGCAAGAGCTGGTGTATTTTCTGCAAAATATTCATGACTGTCGGCGTTGTTGATTGCCTTATTAGGATCGGTAGCTCCGAGTTGCTTCGCTGAACTCTGACCGTATTGATGGTCGTCAGTGCCTCCAAGGACAGTAAAATGAGAAAGCTCATGGATAATCGTTCCAGCACGAGAATCTGTACCGGTAAGTTCCGCACCCCAAAACGCAGGGCACAAGAAAACTTCATAGGGTGAATCACTGTAAACAAACGCAAAAGTATTACGGCCACATCGTGACGAACCACAAGAGAATTTCAACGCTTTATTCGCGGTCGCTTCTTGAATCGCATTAAAGTGAGTTGATACTGTTGTGTATCTAGACGAAAGATAGCTACCAAACCACATAGTATAACGAGCCGCAACGGCACGCTGAACAACAGCCGTAGAGTTCAGGGCTTCAGCGGCCTCTGTTGCCATGACTTCAGCTGCGGTTAGTGCCGTGTCAATTTGTGTTATCTGATCAGCGTCACATGAGCTAAATGTCGGTGGCAGTTTGGCTTTTATCGCTGCAAAACTTAAGGACTGGTAGGCAACCACTCCGTTAGATTGTAGATTTCTCTGAAATCTGTCTGTCACATCAAACTTATATGCACTCGTATTAGTGGTAAACGGAATTGCGTAGTATTCAACCAAGCCATCGAATTGAATTGAGTAATAACCTGCTCGCTCAGTTAAGTAGCCATGTGAAATATCCAAATCTATAGAAATAGAGTCTCCTGCAGAAAGAAGAATATAGTCCTCGGCGCTGGCGGCAGCTCTTTTCATATGCCGCTCTCTATAAGGCACTGAAACCAGCTCTTTTTTCCCATCAAAGCTGACATCGAAATAATCGTTATTGAAGGCTCCTTCTAAAGGGGTGTTCCATGCCAATACTTGAAGATCCTGCTTACTTTCATTTAAGAGCGTATAAGTAATCTTGAGGCTATTGGGATCGGTCACTTTCAATTCAGCTCGCAAAGTATTAGTCTGCGCTTGAATACTTGAACTAATGAGCCAAATAGCTAGCAATAGGACCCGCATCACACTGCTCTTGGTGAACTGCCCTAAAAATCCTTCAGCACGGTTCTCACACCAGCTCTTGAAGCTTATCCCCCGGATATCCCTTTGTGTCTTCTCATTCAATGCTTAGAACACTCCTACAGTGATTTTAATTACTGTTATTGCCGTTGCTTAAATCGTGCAATCTGAATCGTTACACCTGCATCGCAACCACTTAAATCGCACCTGCGAGCAGCCTGTTACCTTTATTTTTATTTTTGCCCCACCTGAATTGCAATGGTAGCCATAGAGGGGGCTGCCACTACAAATGTCTGTTCCTGATTAATCAAGAACAGACTCCCAGGCTGGTATGTAAGGGAGTATTCGCCACTGTCTTTTATACTGTAGCCACTACTTATGTTTAACTTAACTACTTGTGATGCACCTGGCTTGATTCCAATATAATCACGACTAGATGGCGCGCTGCGCTTAATCATTGGACCTATATATTCGATTTTACGACCAGCGCTCTTTATGTCGAATAAGTTTCGACTAAAGCCCCCTTCCCATGGCGTACCCCAAGGCAAAAAAGACACAGCTGTGAGACCGTTGTTGCGGATTTCAAATTCTCCCATCCAGTGCTGTCCTGAGCCCGCCGTTGAGTCTATTGTCATCGATAAAGTCAGTGATATTTTTTGATGTTCGACAGTCACGAATTCAGTAACAGGCCTTGCCTGCGTAAATCCACAGGAGGACAGTAACAGCATTGCTGCGAGGCAACTTAAATACTCAAAGAATCGTTTCAAAAAAACCTCCAATGCCCACTAAGACTAGCAGGCAAGCCGCATATTGCCCTGATTAGTTTTCACTTATCCCAATTATTATTCAATAGATTTGACGTCGTGGCATCCGATTCGCGAGCCACTCTACCTAACTTATAATCAGACACCTCGCCTCAGATGCACGCGTATAAGCCACTCAGAGCAAAACACCAAGCGCAAGTCATCGAATTAAAAAAGGATTTTCATCAGCTTTCCTTAAAAGACGCACAAGCTAAGTTTTTACCATGACACAGCAAAGAAGCTTAACTTATTTCCGCCTAGCCATAAATTATAGTATCAACTAGAAATAGTCTCTAAATCATAAATACAGTCCATTGCTAGAACACCCAACGCCGTAAAAAGAATAAATACGGCTTACATCGCGGAAAAACCGGTGGATTTGCACTTTATTCCGTCATTAGGTTCTTTTTTTCCTGCCACATACTCGTTACCATTCAGCTATAAAATTCATCCAACTAGGCCACTAACACTATGAGTTCTCCTGTATTAATGCAAAATGACAAGCATGCAAACCTTAAAGCCACTCATTCTGGTGACTATACCCGCTATAAAGAGAGGCATTTAATACCCATTGTTGCTCAGGATTTCTTCAATCTAGCATCAGAATTCCCATTGGTATTTGTCAAAAATGGTGATTCGGGTGATTTTATCCCTGTGGCTGTAATGAGTCTGCGAGAAGGACAGAACTTGTACTGTGCAACAGACCAATGGCAGGCTCTGGTCGTTCCACTTAGCTTCAGTAATGCGCCGTTCTCTATAGCTCGCACTGATGCTGAAGGCGACCAATTTGCTGTCCTTATAGATGAAGATAGCCCTATGTTGAGTGAAACCGAGGGTGAACCTTTATTCAAGGAAGGAGGCGAAAAAACCGATTATTTAGAGCAAAGAATTGATTCGATTGTTCATGTTTCTCAGCAAGTGCAGCAAACTCAAGCGATCTGCAAACTGTTGGTTGAGAAAAACTTACTGACCACTAGTCAAATTCAGCTTCAACATCGACCAGATGGGCGGACTTACAATATTGACGGCATCTATACAGTAAACGAAACCGTGTTGAATGAATTAACCGACGCTGAATTTTTAGAGCTTAGAGACAAGGGTTTAATAGCGATGATCTGTGCCCACCTGTCGTCACTGCAGCAACTTCGAAGAATATCGCAGATGCAATACGAAGCAGATAAAGCGGCTGGGGAATACTAGAAAGAATAGCCGCTGCATTATTTTGCTTGCCGAGCGGGGCCAGACTATCTTGTCCTTGAAAATTCGGCGAGATTAATCGAGCGACGACTACTTAACTTCGAAAAGACATAGGCGCTAACGCTGTGTGGCTTTCTACTTTGAAAAATCTAACTCTGTGAATCTTACTTTAGGGTACTCGTACGGGGATTGCTAAATTAAGGGCAACTAAATAGCCAGTATTAAACCTTCAGTGTTTTAAACAAGGGATATGAGTGGGCAGTAAACTAAGGAGAGCAACTGGCCTCAGGCCAGCATTACTCGTTCTACATTAAGCATATTTCGGCCCTGATTTGCTTCGGGGTCGGAAGCACTCGCGTGCTTATTTTCGCAATCTATTGGTTCAATTGATTGGAAATCTGAGGCACTTTTCGCAGATTATCAAGATCGTAGCCCTGCTCCTGAATAATACTAATCAGACGCTGATAGTCTGCTTCAGCAATGCTAGCGTCCCTTGCCATCAGCCAGACATAATCCCTTTTAGAGCGCCCTATAATTGTAAATTCATAATTCGGGTCAACGTAGATAATTCGGTATTCTGCTTTGAATGGCCAAACGAACTGCATACCCCAAATGGCATTGCCGGAGCCATCGCGAACAGAAGCAGTAGGGGTATAAATTTTTTGCTTGCCATCAAACCCACCATTATTAAATGTGAAGGTGGTCGCTATTTTCCCGTTTGGGTCAACTGCATAACTTTCGACGGAGTTATATGCATCTTTTTCGATAAAAGTTGGGATATTCGCGATAACATACCAGTCACCAGAAAACTTCTCTAAATCAACTAGTGTCGCGGTGCGAATGGTTGAAAAGCTCGATGCAGACTGGCAGCTTGTCATCAAGACCAGCAACAATGCTTTTAGATATTGGATGTTTTTTCTCCTAAACCATTAAGTCGCTATCTACCGTCGCATATAAATTGAATTTCTCGAAGGAATTCAAGACGTCGATTTTAAAACACTGTTCTAAGCGGCCGTATTTTAAATACGAGTGAATTTGAATTTTGGATTGCCTTATCCCTCGGAGCAAAGTTTGACCATATAAGCCACTACTGTAATTCGAATGGTTTGGATTAAACCGCAAAAAGCCCTCTTGACGAGCTCGCCGATGCCTGCTTCTCGTCCTTTTGCAGCGTGATTTAGAGCCCCTGAATACGCTTAAGCCTATCCAAGGCTGTCGCTAAAATAATGAAGATGTTTAACAGAATAGCGAGAAGGTATAGAAGGAGGACGCAGCGCGTCAAGCACTGGGGAGTCAGTAAGGCCGATAAATATTTGTTCGCAATCAATCCTCCATTTGGCTTTGAATAGCTAGTGATCGTAAATGACCAAGGACCAAAATACAGCAGCGCATCAGCTTTAGCCATTAAATACATGATAAGGCGTTAAGCCGCCCTTAATCTAACGCTACAGCGCTATTGCCAAGACTACAATCGTTGCAAGGTCCAGAAAAGACCCATAGCGCCTATTGAATTTAGCGCCAGAAGAATCGCCTGTCGATCTACACCCACTCTTTTGCAAGCGAATACAAATATCATTGTGGCAAGCACAAAAAAAATCTGACCTACTTCCACACCAAGATTAAAAACTGTCAGGGCAATTAGGGTGTCACCGAGCTGCACGCCCAAATCACTTAATACACTGGCAAAGCCAAGCCCATGAACTAGACCAAAGCCTGCAGTGAGCGCCATTCTCCGATGCATTGACTGTATTGAAGAAGTATCCAGCAGATTTAAATTTTTCGCACGTTGATGCAATACGGCTTCTCTCGACATGAAAACCACCGACAGCGCTATCACCGCTTCCACCGGTGCAGTTGATATACTAACAACACCCAAGAACGACAACGCTAAGGACAATGAATGACCAATAGTGAATGCAGTTATAAGGTAGAGCAAATGTCTTCCGCTGGCTAACATCGCCAAGCAGAACACAAAAGCCAAATGGTCCAAACCACTCAGAACGTGTTCCGCCCCTAAAAAAAGATAAATCCTTGCGACACCGAGAAGACTTAAGTCATGCACTTTATCGCGGGTCCAATCAGGTAGCGATAAACTTGCGCCTGATCTAGGCCCTGAAATCATTTTACTTTCAACCCTACCATCTAAATATCGTAACTCAAGAACGCCACCATCACTGCCCCACTGCGTTTCAACTAGGCCGCTTAGTATCCCTCTACAATTGAACTCTAAATCCACAGAAGGTAAATATCCCGGCTGACTTTCAAGTCTGCTGGATAAAATACAGGCAGGTGGCAGTTTTACCGGATGATTAGGTAAACCTGTTTGTGGAAGGTTATTGACCAGCAACCGGTAGTAACTGCTTTTCTCTTGCTCAATAAACGTAAACTGCGCAATGTCCATCTCATGTGCAGTGACGATTGAAGTGAGACTAGACGATGTCAGCAAGAAAATTAATGCCAAGGCCTTTTTATTCACTATCAATTCCTGCCATCACTCTCACGAAATATGGAAAACTGAGCTTCTATTTTTGCAACCTGCTCTCTAATGCGCTTGCCCTGCTTTTCCTCTAATACATTTCTCCTGACGCGCTCATAGATATTCGCAAACGTAAGTGGAGCAGGGTCCTCCAACCCCTGATGAAGAACGAAATGATAGCCACGGGGAGAATCAAGCGGCCCATCCCATTGATTGGGAGGCAATAAAACTAAGGCCTTATAGAATTCAGAGCCGAAAGTACTAAGCATAATAGTTTCGGTATAGTTATTAATCTCATCGCCGAGCCAGTAGCCCTCACCGATGATTTTTTCGCCGGCACGAAGCCCTTGAAGGATGGAATGGTAATTTTGAGGCAGCTCCTCGAAAAACACCTGCGAGAAGCTAATCTGCGGCTCTGAATAATACTCCTCAATATTGTTTATGTAGAAAGCTAGAATTTCAGATTGCTCAGGCTCTACCGGCGCCCCCGACCAGAGCAAGTTCATTTTCTCGAGCAAACGAGCACGTATCTTAGAGTCACCTAAATGCATGTCTTGGGAGACGGCGTGGCGGAAAATCATTTCGTCTCTAATCCAAGTCTTGATTAGCTTTTCAACTTCCTCCGCACTGGCCTGGCGCCCCTGAAACAAAGAGAATCTTTCTTTCAAATTATTAATAAGTGTGGGGTCAACTTCAATATCGAATAAATTTAATGCAGGCAAGCTAGCGGCTTGTCTTTGCTTGTCTTTGCTTTTTGGGTCTTCTTGGCTAAACAAATCAAGCGCGAAAACTCCTGCAATAAGCACAAAGAAAATTAGCAGCGGCTCAGCCAAGGCCCTTTTGAAAAACCTCCTGCCAACGCTAAGTTGGTCTTTTGATTTCATGTCTAAATTCCACAATGAGCACCAATGAAAATAGTTTTAATCTACCTAAGGCTTGAGTCTTAAGATTCAGATGAAATGCTGCTAAAACTCTATTACCCCTCTTCTGACATCTTTGACATCTTTGACATCTTTGACATTGAAGTCTCCAGCCTCGCCCCTGAAAATTGCCCCTCTCCTTGGGCAACATAACAGTAGGCTAGGTCGAGCAACCCTATCAATAGGGTTGAAACAAAGGATAGAAAAGCCAATTACATACTTCCCTAGGGTGCTTCCATCCCCGAGCTAGCTAATCAATTAAGCCGAATGCAGTGGAATGATTGCCCTCGGAAATTCTTGTCAGCAGAGCCATCCCTGCACCCGTTACGTCTTACCAAATAAAGCGCCCTAATCTTCCTCCTTATCTTGCTTTTCGGCCTCTCGCTTAGCTTCCAATTCGGCAGTTTTATCAAGGTATTCCTGTTGATCTCCGTAATAATTATCAATGGCATGCTCGGATGCAATTGGGCTTAGATAGTGAGGATCGGTCAGCTCTTTTTCACGCATAGCAAGTCCAGTAAGACATGCCTTTACTATATGAGCACTACTCAGGGTAGACACATACGTTGGATCAAGCGCAGGATGTAATTCGACTAAATCAAAACCCACGACATTGGCTTCGGCACAAAGGCGGCGAACGATGGTAATTGACTCGCGCATATCCAACCCGCCCGGCACCGGTGTACCTGTCGCTGTTGTAATGCCTGGGTCAATAACATCGATATCGAATGAGATATGCAGTTTGCGGCCTTCTTCACTGGCCTCCGCAACAACACGCTCAATTACCGCATCCCAGCCTCTACGCTCAACTTCAGCCATAGTATGGAAACGCATTCCAACTTCACGCATCCATTCGAAGGCTTCCGGGTCAGGGCCAGAAGAACGCAAGCCAACTTGAATATAGTCAGCCGGACGCACGTGCCCCTCATTAAGCAATCGATAAACTGGCGTACCGTGGCTGATCAGATGGCTTCCACCCCACCACGCATCGTAATGCGAGTCAAAATGGATAACGGATACTTTTTCTTTACCGTACACGTCAGCCAAACCCGCTACATTAGGATACTCCAAAGAATGATCGCCGCCGATGATGACCGGTACCGCACCGGTTTCAGCAATTTCTCGAACAACTTCACGTACATGTTTCATGGACCGCTCTGTACTGGCGTTATCAATAGCGACATCACCATAGTCCACAATGTTCAGTATTCGACCCGCTGTGAGTCCCACATACTGGTCAGACCCAGACATAGCTTCGCCTTGAACACGCATCTCGATGGTAGCTTGGGCACCAGAATCCCGCCAACCCGATCCCATATTCAAAGGCGCACCCACAATAGCAACATCCACCTCACCGGCGATTAAATCCTCAGGAGTAAGCGCCAAAGGATAACCACCAAAAGTTGGAGGTCCACCACGCCCGTTATAACGCCCTAGCTTGACTGGGCCAGGCTCGCGCTTTGGGTCCATTGACAAGGGCCTGCGTAATCGCCACGCATTGAATTTGGGTGAGTCGGTGTTCAAATCTATGTTTGAATCATCGCGGCCTTCAACATAACGAGTTTGACTGACCACATCTTGCATTGCTTCCACTAGCGCCAAGACCTCTGCAGGGGTACTTTCTTCTAACTTAGCAACTGTCTTTTCCAGATTCCCGATATAGGTTCTGGCGTCGTCACTCTGCAGAAACTCAATTTGTTCCTCTGAAAGTAATTCCAATTTTTCGGCGACAGCGTCTGGCAATTGGATTGGTGCTTCCGAGTCTTCAAAACCTCTCACATCCAACATGGTAAAAGGGTAAGGCGCTGTGCCAGTTACATGTTCCGGCATGTCTTGGGCGATAGCGCTCTGCATGAACTGCGGCAGTGATATGATCGCCGAACCAAGAATTGCTCGAGAAAAACTTGCTAAGGAAAACATAGTATATTTCCTTTTGGATGCTGAATAAGATGTCTAAGAGGATTCGTAGTAGTCACCTAGTCCTGCCCATGATCAATAGCAAGAGGATGAACGTAATTCGCAGAAAGTCCGGCTTTGCGTAAGGCTAGACCGACCAAACAGGCATTTAGAACTGTATTTGCGTTGACCACTGACAACCGGGAAAAATCGAGCATAGGCGCCATATCAGTAATCTCGAAACCGACGATTTGTTTTTCAGCGCAAAGGTAACGGATGGCAGTCGCCACCTCTTGAACACTTAACCCGTTCGATGCTATCCGACCAGCTGCCACCATCTGACTTGGCTCAATTACGCTGACATCAATTGAGACGAATATTTTTTCCGGTCCATTGGCAACCTCATCTTGCACCCGCGCCATGACCGCATCATAACCATTACGGCGAATCTCAGCCATGGTGTGATAGCGCACACGCTGGCCTCTAAGCCACTGTAATGTATCTATATTTACAGTTGGGCCTCGCAAGCCGACGGTTATCACATCCTCACCGGAGACGATGCCTTCATCGAGCAGCATAAAAAGTGCCTGCTCATCGGAAATGGTGTGCACTGCTTCTCGGTCAGTATCTGGATGGGCGCTGAAGTGGACAAGACCAAACTCGCCGCGCCCCCTTGATTCGGCAACACCTTTGACACCTGGGTAGAGCATGGAAGTGTCTCCACCCACCAACATAGGAATTGCACCGGTATCTGAAGTCTCTGTAACCATGCTAGTGACATGATCGACAGTGAGCTCTGTGCTCATGCGATCAATGGCAAAATCGCCGTAATCGACAATAGACAAGACTTTGCGGGGGTCTAACAGAGAATTAACGTCAGGAAGCGCTAGCGTATTCATAGCTCGCATCACTCGCGGACCAAAATTCGCATTACGCCGCCCGCTGCCCATGTCATTAGGTACTCCAACAATGGCCACATCAACATTTCCGGCTATCAAATCTTCCGGCCATATAGCCACATTGGCACCGGCAAATGTAGGAACACCCGATTCTGAAAAAAGATAACGATTCACGCTAAATGGGCCAGGCTCACGATTTTCATCACGCAAAAGCGGCGGACGTATAACCAAATCATTAAAACGAACAGTATCGGTATTTAAAGGCATAGCACCCATATCCCGATTCGCGTTGTAGCCCATCTGTTCGGCAGCAGCCATAAGCTCAGCAATCATCATTGAAAGCTCTTCACCCTTGCGCGTGGTGAGCTCATGCACCATCTGACGGGCAGGAATGAAATCTAGAAAGTCACCGCTACTAATAAAGCGTTGCTGATCAGCAACAAGTGATTCGAAGGTGGGTTTTAGATTCTCAGGAAACTCCCATTCATCACTGCTATCCGCAGCAACGGCGCAGACGGACAATACTAGAAGCCCATGAGCCAATAATAAGTGGACAACTCGAATAAAACGCAAGGCAATCATAATTTTCCTGAAACCTCAATTTTTGGAACCACTTAAGACATTCTGTGAGCAGCTCAGTAGACAAAGAGTCTAAGTGCTCGAAGACTATCGCTAAATGTAAGATATTCCTAATACCGCAGATAGCTCGGGAAGTGTAACGCTCTTTAACACAAGGACCCTAGTGAGTCTCAGGAGTAACCCGTTACAGAAAACCTCTGCATTTATTCGATCAATCAATTAGGCGATATAGATTAACTTTTATTCTAAAACATCCCTACGGCAGTATGAGCTGAATCTGACACCTCTGAAAGAACTTTTTTTTGTACGTAGTTTATAAAACTGCCCATCACCCCGAAAATGGGTAAGTTCAGAAACCCCGCAACATAACCATTGCAATAATGCGACCTCGCCATAATAAACAAAGAGTTAAGCGCAGTTTTTAGCCGCTTATCACTCTCTTTTGACATCCAATAACAGCCGAGAGAAATGCTTAAAGAAGAAATAGAATCAAGAAGTCAGGCGCCGTTACTTGCCATTATCAGTTTTCGCCAAATAATTCTGACACCTACGCGTTTAGTCTTTCAAAATTTGAATTTAATACCTCACTTGAATATCTTCTATTTGTACTTCAGTGAATCCTCCTAATCCAAAATCTAATCTGAAATTACCGCCTACCACTGCGTCTGAAATATTAAAATAAACTGAACTACTCCCTTCGTTAATTCGAAAGGCCTGACTCCTAGTCTCAGCAAAAAACGGATCATCTGGAGTCTGATAAAATAGTTGTACCAGCAATTCCCTATTACTATTTATTTCAATACGGATACTTGGATTAGGAATTGGCTCGTCAGAGATTGCCTGCATGACTATAAAAGGGTCATTACTTATGGACGCAATAACACTTATATTCTCATCATCAATAGTCAGGCTATCTACCCCATTCGTATCAACCACAGAATTTTTCCAGTCGTATTTGATTATTTTTTTTGTTTCAAAAGCAAACTGATTACTACTGCTAGTCCTAAGTTTTTTTAACGAAGGCTTCTCTCCATTTTCAACCTCGTAAAGGGTAACGGAAAATTCAAGCGGCACCGCTTCATCTTCAGGCAAAGAGAATGCAAATTTTCCACTTTGTCCCTTCACATTTCCAGACAAGAATATTGCTCTAATTCTATTGTTAACAACCGCCGCGATCACTTTGTCATTTACCGGCTCAGAATAGTGATAAATAATGCCAAAGTGAGATAATTCACTAGGCCTCATAGACCCACCCCAAATAGCATTTAATTCACTAGCGCCCGAAACTAGACTTTCGGACAATTCGGCATTTAGTAATGAGGAGTACATTGAATCCTCAGTGTAGTTTACAGCGACGTCAGTCACGGGTGACCCAACACCAAAAAGCGTTTCTTTCCTAGAACGGCTTTCTTGGAAGAGAACAACGACATCCCCAAAGTAATCGTCATAACCGGGGATGAGTTCTACGGAGCTTGTCTGAGTCTTGGCGTCAAGTGCGTTTAGACTCTCTCCCGCTAAATCCCAAGGAGGATCGATTTCTATAACATCCATAATCGTAGGTGTTATATCTAAAGTAGTCACGAATGTTTCATTGACCTTCCCTACTTCTTGAAATGGGTGCTTTACGATAAGTGGAACCGAAACAATATTTTTCCATGAATCTTTTGTTTTTGGATCCCTTCTACTTAATCCTTTAGCGCTATAAGAGACACCATGATCAGCTGTTACTATGATGAGGCTCTTGTCATACATACCGGTTTTTTTAAGAGATAAAACTAACCGATGAAGCAGTAACTCGGCATAGGAAGATTGCTGTAAATAGTTGTGATACCCGACATTAAGAAAAGACTGTCCTGCGTCAAACTTTTCGACAGAAGTTAACTGCTGCCGTATAAGGTCGCTATTTTCTTGTGACTTCCCAGTTGCTGTTGTCGTATAGGGAACATGTGGAAAAACAATATGCAAAAAGTTGAATTGTTTATCACCCGTGTTAACCGCGAGCGGTTCAAGCCAATCAAAAAAGATACCGGCTTGCTTACTCACTTGTTCTGCCGAGCTTTCAGCAACATCACCCATTTTGTAGAAAACGCCGAAGTCTTTCCACGTGCCGGGAATAACTCCTATTTTGTTCTCAATCCAGTTTTGATGCGAGACTATATGTAAGTACAAAGTTGCTATATCAGAAGCCAAGGAGTAGAAGTTCGTTTGCTGCTTGTCCACCAAATCAGCCGGTAATACAACGCTCTGTGCGCTAACTCCCCCGCCCCAATCCTGAAATAGTTCAATCAGATTTTCTCCTGGTGCAAGTCCTTTATTTTCGCCTGACCTCAATGTTCCGGACACTATACTCGGCACCGATATATCTGTGTGATATCCAGTTGTTAGTGCATTTGGAAAATAGTCGGCATTTCGTGCAATTTCTGCAAAACCTGGATACCTTGAAACATCCAAACTTCCATCCGGATTCTGAAGTGTCAATCCGCTAAACTCATCAAACACAAGCAGAAACACTGGCGTATCACGGATACCTTCAGGCTCTATACCTGGCATCCCCCCTGTCCCTTCGAACAAAGTAGATGCAGGTGATACAAAAATGAAATGCAGCACTATCAGCGGAATTAGGAGAGACAAATATGACAGTTTTTTCAGTGATTCAGAATTAAGAATTATTATTACAGAACCCACAGTTACAACCAAAGCTATACAAAAAAGGATAGCCGGTTCATAAACCGATGAAAATACTCCGTAGCCAGTCTTGTTGAAGATATAGGCAAGAAACACGCCTAAGAAAATCGTCAATATGACAGCATCGAACGCCTTAACCACACCAGACAATTTAGCTAACCATCTAAGAAATGATACCACTGTTGCCGGCAGGAGCATTAAAAACAAAAGCAACGAAACGATAGCAGCACCGGTCATACTGTGCGCAGTAAAGAGATTGAACTGATCACCCAGCACACCTAAGAGTGGAACCAGTACCGCTAAGTTAACCACTAAAAATATATAGGCGTAATCTTCAAAAAAACGCGCAGCACCAGACCCTTTAAATGAAGGCAGAGATATTTTAACAGGTGTTCTTTTAGCTAACCGACCAATAATATTGGAAATAAGCGAAAACAGATTGTTTGTCGTCCAATAAACTATTAGCCCCAGCGGAGATTCGTAGAGCAGAACTAGGAATACAAAAGATATAGTAATACCTTGTGCAAAACTTTTTCGATCAGGATTATCAATGGTAGACAATGCCGCTATATTAACAAGAGTCATCACGAACGGAAGCAGATGAAATCGCCCAAAGAGCAAGGTATCAGGCACTCCTAAATCACCTAACATCGGAATTACCACACCAGACATATCCGTAAAACTGGAAAGCATGAAGTAAGCAGAAATGAAAAACGGTAGCTGAACGAGAAGGCCAAGAAGAGAACGAACCGCAAAGATTGGGTGATACGAATAACGCTGGTAAAGTCTGGTTATAGCATCATGCTGCTGCGAACCTGAATACTTATGTTTTATCGCTGCTAACTGTGGTCTAAGTACCCCTTCGAACTGAGTTTGGCTTTTAACTGCAGCTTTAGTGATTTTTTCTAATGGCTTGGTCAGCAGACGTACTGATAGAGCCAACATAACAATAGACCAGAACATCGAGCCGGTGAGCCCAATAAAAATGATCAGCATCGATTCCAGAACAGATTCGATAGGATAAAGTGTCAAATCGTATAACATTTAGGTCTGCTGCTCAGAAGGAACAAAGTTTAGTTGGCTTAACTGGCCAGTTTGATTTACCTGATTGAGCTGATTCTGAAGCTCAACGACTTGGCCTTCCAGTTCTTCAAACCTCCGGCGCAATACTCGTTGCTCGGCGGTCAAAGAAAGAAGTTCTGCCTGTTGTTCTAAATAATCGACAACAGCGATTGCTGAGCTTCCAAAATTTGCTACGTAGCGATTTCTTAAACTACCTAGCGATTCTGTAGTAAAACTAGAAATTGCATCGTCCACGACTTTATCAATGTCATTAAGGTTCTCTGAGTTAACCCTCACACCAATTTCCTCGACCATCGTATCAGCCCAAGTAAAATCCATGTAGTCACTTTCAAAAATACTGCGACTCCCCACAGGAATTTCCATTGAAACCACTGGCTTTTCATACAAGAATGCGAAATCAAAACGAATCGAAGAAGCATCAGAGATCAACACATCGGCCTGAGACATGGCATTCGTGCCTTGTGCTGCATTGTCCCAGCTTACGTTTTCAAGCACCTCAGTTTCTAACCGCCATCGTGCGGCAGACTCGGGCTCAAAAATAAATGAGTGAGGATGCAAACGAATAATAACCTTGTAGCCAGCACGTGAGAGTATTTTTATAAAGTCTGTTCCGTATTCCGTAAAACACCCCTTAGCACCCCAAGAAGGAGCCACCAGCACCGTTTTAAGAGCACCTACTTCAGATAGGCCTGGTTCTATCAAATTTGATTTCTGTCTTCCTAGGTCGTCCATGCATGGAAGCCCAGCCACTATCAATTCCTTAGCTGACAGCCCACGAGCCGTTTCAACCAATCTAATAGGCTCTACTTCGTGCTCGCCAACCAATAAAACCGAATCATAAAAATCTAAGCTACCTTTGCGATAACACGACACATCAACGAGTGCGTGAAAAACATGAACAAGATTTTTAACACCGACAGGCCGCGGCATAGGATAACCCTCAGATCCTATATTCGGCGTTGTACTCAACATCACGGGTGACTCAAGCTTTGCTATTTTTGCAAAGCCTAACTTGCCCTTAGTGATTCGTTTAGAGTCCATATACTGACTATCTATAGTCAGCCCCGGGTCATGAATGTCTAAAGTTATGTAGCGGAAGTAGACTTTTCTTCTTATAAACTCTTCAACAATTGGCTTAAATGTGCCCCAGTACATTTTTCCTTCGCTAAAAATAAATGGGGAATCAGTGGAAAAATCTCTGTCTTTATTACCTATGACGGTCTGACCTTTGTAGTGTGAACGAGCGAAGATCTTGTAATAAAGCGTTTTAAAAAAATACACCGTAGAGCCGAACACAGCGATGAAGAATGTAGCAAGAGCATTGCCAGAAGCCGGATCTAGGTAAGCATTGGCGTTCCCTGAATATACTGTGCTGAGTAAAAGTATTAAAAATACTCGCATTATTTTTTTACTCTGGATGTTTTGCTGATTATTGGAAGCCGAACTAAAGCCGCTGCGCTACGATTCTTATTAAAAATGGATCTTCCTGTTTATAAGGTGACAAACCTTGGCTTTCTTTTTTTTCCAAAATTCGGAAATCTAAGTTTTGCAACTTATCCACTGTCGCTTGAAAGTTCAAGTATCGTCTAAAGTGGTCGTTGCCAAAAGTTTTCTCTAGTTTTTCATCATTAGTACTTCGCGCTTCCATCAGAAACAAGCCATCTGCTTTAAGAACCTGTGACAACTGACTGAAAACCATTTGTTCAGTTTTTTCATCAACAGAATGCATTGTAAAACGGGAATACACGCAATCGAAGCCTGTGAAGCGAGTCAGATCGGAGAAGTCTTGATTCAAAAATTCTATGTTTTTCACATTCATTGACGAAAGCTTCTCAATCGTCTTAGACGATGCGTCTAAAGCGCTAACTTGCATGCCTTTTTCAACGAAAAACAACGCATCTCGACCATTACCACAGCCTAATTCAAGCAAAGAATTGCCACTGTGAAGATGGTTTTCTTCACAATGTTGAGCAAAAGAAGAAGGATGGTGATCTAATTTATTCGCTGAATAAACTTCATTCCAGTACTGATTATCGGTTATCAATTGGTTATTCCTGTAAATAATTTGTTGTATCTGTCAATATCAAACCTCTGCTACACAGTCATTTTTAGCTTCTTGGTAACCAGCCTTACTGAACGCCTCAATCACTATAAGAAAGGTCAGTCCGAGATAACCGTTCTCAAAATAAGGGGAAAAGCGAGTATTTAATTGTTTGACAGCTTTGACACAATTATGTCACTTTTTGGTAACTTTAACAAAAAATCACTCCTTAACCAGATACCCAAAAACTAGCTAGCTGTTAAGTAAATAATACTCACCCGTTAGAAGTTAGTAGTTAGTAGTTAGTAGTTAGTAGTTAGTAGTTAGTAGTTAGTAGTTAGTAGTTAGTAGTTAGTAGTTAGTAGTTAGTAGTTAGTAGTTAGTAGTTAGTAGTTAAATGCGGGGATTCTCTTAAAATAAATGCCTGATCAAACGCGCAGCGTTTAAGACGGCGAAGCCGCCCGCAGGGTGAGGACTTTGGCCAAGCCAAAGACCGAATCTCTATGACCGGTTGACCGCCATG